>Ga0308166_1000010_pt1 | contig 667559 bp, 650 predicted proteins | sample PhyCR2_2_FD_202137 | JGI IMG/M metagenome (GOLD analysis project Ga0308166, IMG submission 202137) | Phyllosphere microbial communities from UC Gill Tract Community Farm, Albany, California, United States - DLSLCC.R2 | ecosystem: Host-associated > Plants > Phyllosphere > Unclassified | place...
ATTACGGAAACGGGGTTTCTATAGATACCGATGATGTGATCTATATTGAGAACGGTCCCAATTACCATACCTATACTTTCCACATTAAAAGAGAGAATGCACCGGCAGATGCTCCGGTAGAGAATCTGGTATTGACTCTGCTGCCGGATGGAAGCTATAGAGAGTTTTTAGTTTCTTACCAGTTTACGGAGCAGGAGAAGCAGAATATCCTTATGGGAATTCCTGTAGATACAAAAGGAAAAACCATCATTACAGAACCTGTACAAGGTACCTATAATGGAAACGGGCAGCTTGCAAGAAGCGTTTGCGGATATGTGGAAGAAACGATATGGGTGTCTTGCTATACTGGGGACCATAATCAATCTAACTGGCAAACATGGCATGAGTGTAACTGGGAAGCCAATGGAGGAACCCCTCCGATGGTATATACTGTATTTACCTATAAATGCATTGAAGAAGAGGACGACACCATTGACCCTTCCGATGGAGGTAGTGGCGGAGGAGGATCAGGGGGATCAGGAGGTTCGGGTACAACTACTCCTCCCTGTACAACACCTGCCATTCCTACCGTTCCACAGACGGGCTTTACAGATCCAAATGGCTGTCCCATCGGAATTCCTACTCTTCCCAACCTGGGTGGAAATCCCAAGGAAACGGATCCTTGTGCAAAAACGAAGAATATGTTAGCAAGACCAAATGTACAAGCAGGAATAACAACTGTAAAATCACAGGCGGTAACCACTATAAGCGATGTATATGCAGGAGAAACAGGCTTTAAGGAAAAAAAAGACGGGACAATCGCTCCGGCAGACGTAACTAACTCTCACAAAGTGATATATAACGATGTTACCGATGGTAAAGGAGGATATCATAATCATACAGCAACAGGAACACATATGTTTTCTCCACCGGACATTGTTGACACACTTCTAGGATTTGCAGCAGGACAGGACAATGTAAGTGATGCTTATTTTGGAATGATTGCAGCAGAATGGTGTAGCACATGTCCTAACCATGCACAATTTACACATTATGTCATCCAATACACGGGTGCGGCTGCAGATATAGGTAATGGTGGTATTTACAATTTTACGCAAGCACAAGTAAATCAGTTTATTTATGATTATCTTTCAATTGTTAAAGACTTAACAAATAAATCATTAAATGGTACAACTTATATCAAAAATGGTGCTGGTGATCTAAACGAGAAGGGTTTAGAAAAATTATTCTTTGAAACCTTAAAAGTTATGGGAATGAACGGAAAAGTTAATTTACAGAGAATAGAGCCCGGTGGAACTATATATAATGTAACTTTAGACAATAATAATATGCCTGTGGGAATACCTTGCCCTAATTAATAAACTAAAACAAAATTATCACTATGATACAATCAAAAATATTAATAGCCATAATATTAATTATAAATTTAATCTCTTGTAAAGCACAGCAAATTTATCCTTTACAAACCTCTGTTTCTGCTGTATCAAATTTATCTCGTTTAAAAGATACAAATAATGAATTACAGTCATTTGTTGGAACATACTCATCAACATATAATGGAAATGAAATCACCCTCTATATTATAAAAGAAAATGATAAATTTTTTAATACCAGAGGAAAGCAAATTTATAGAGATGTATTAAATATCAAATACATCGTAAAGAACTCTTCAGGAATTATTCTTCAGAATACACAAGATATGATCTTACCACCCAATAGTCTTAAGTATACGATATATAGTTTATGGATAACTGAAAATGGCAGTAAAGCTGAATTAATATATAATGGTACCAATTGTAATGTTGGCTTTGGAGAAATTAATCTTAAAAAAATCAGTCCTACACAAATTTCATGGGAGTATCGTCCAGATGATATTACAACAACAGCCGCCAAATGCCCTCCTACATTAGATACAACGATTTATCTTCCGGAAACAAAGGATTTAATTTTCACAAAGCAGTAATAAAAGCTATTGGGCACCGTGCAGCGGCACAGGACAATGTAAGTGATGCTTATTTTGGAATGATTGTGGCGGAATGGTGCAATTGCCCTCCAAATAATAAAAAGATATTGCATTATGTTATTCAGTACACGGGCGAAGCAGCGGATATAGGAACTGGAGGAAGTTATGTTTTTACATCTGCACAAATGAAACAATTTGAAAAGGACTATCAAAAAAAAGTAGATAAATTGTTAAAAGATTCTTCTTATTCCATCAATAATGGTGCGATGCTTAATGAAGCTGGACTTGAAAAACTCTTCTTTGATACATTAAAAAACATGGGAATAAATGGAGATGTAAATTTACAAAAAATAGATTCTAATGGATCTATTATAAATGTAAATAATAACGGTATACCAACCGGAATCCCTTGCCCTATTTGATCAACTTTAAAATATTAGTACATGAAAAAAAGATTTTCTATTCTAGTGTTAATTATAACATTAATATCGTGCAAAGCACAACAGATTTATCCTTTAAATGCAGATTATGAAGAGGTACCTCAAAACTCATATTTAAAAGATTTAAACAACGAGCTTAACCCTTATATAGGTACTTATAAAGCTAATTTCAATGGTAATGAAATTACATTATTTATAAATAAACAAGAACATAAATTAGAAGAAAGTAGCCAAAAAAATTACTATATAGATGCGCTAATAATAAAATATATTGTTAAAAATTCATCCGGTATAGTTTTACAAGACACACAAAATAATAATCTCAATATTGCAGCCTTATATAGTATTGATATTGATTCGACTGAGAATACAATAAGTTTTGTTTATTCAGGTACTAATTGTAATGTTGGTTTTGGAGGGATTAAATTAAAAAAAATTAATACCACACAAATTTCATGGGAATACAGACCAAATGATATTACAACAACAGCCGCCAAATGCCCTCCTACATTAGATACAACGATTTATCTGCCGGAAACAAAGGATTTGATTTTTACGAAGCAGTAATAAAGCCTCTTCGAAGGTTTTTCAATAATGAAAATATGAAACCTATCTTATTTATTTTATCCTTATTATCGGTCTATTGCCATTCTCAAGTCATGACAGATACTGTTTTAGGTAAACCAAAGTATATGAAAGAGTATGTTGCTTTTTTAAATGATTCCGGTCCGTACACTTTTATGAAAGGCGATGATGAATATGGTCATGCCATGATAATGAAACCTGATAATTTAAGAAAAAGTATGGAGGGATCCTGGTTCCGAACAAACTTTTGCCGATATATTAATAACGAAACCACTTATGACAAAAACCATAATGTCACAAAAGAAATATGGTATTACAAATCGGGAGAAATTGTAGATGATTATGAGTACACTTATGATAATCTAAATAGATTGGTTACAATGAAATCAAAAAACAGCTATTCTGAGGATATTTCCCGTTACTTTTATGAAAAAAACAGTAAAACGGTTATATTTAAGGAATATTACTACAAATGGAAGGATGAACCTATGAGGAAATATGTAGGTAAATATCAAAACTTCCAGCCTATGCTGATAACAAAATTTGATACTATTACAAAAACCGACAGTATTTTCATTATAACAAATGATATTTGGAAAAAAGTAGGAAACGGATATACTGAAAGCAAAGATTCTATTTATTATAAAAAATTATATCGAGTAAAAATTTACAATAATGAATACAAAGTTATTGATGAAAAATCTTTTGATTATAAGCTTGATTACGAAAATAAAAAGATTTTTTTATCCGGACATTTTAAATATGAATATGATGAATTTGGAAACCTGATAAAAAGTACAAATATTAAAGATGGAAAGTATCATTATTATACACTATCAGGAAAAGGAAAAATAATTGAAGAGGAAAAAACCGGTGATTATGCACAAACCAGTTACACAACTTATAAATATACAAAAGACCAAAAATTAGAGAGGCAAACCCTGTATTACAAAGACAACATAAGTTATGATTTAAAATTTGAGTACAAGGGTAATTATATAGTAAAACTTTACTATTTAGATGCATGGGGAAAAGACGCAAAGAATTTAAAGCCTATTGAAGTTATATTTAAATATAAGTTCGATAAGCATAATAACTGGACACAAATCATCAAGAACGTAGACGGTAAAGATTTGTATAAGTGGATAAGAGAAATAAAATATTACGAGTAAAAGCTGCCTCAAAAGAAGGCAGCTTTATTTATTTTCGCACAATTTCTTAATTTAGCGAAACACAAAAAACACGCATGACTGAAAAACTACTCCAATATCTTTGGAACCATAAGATCTTTAAACATTTCGACTTCAGGGATATGGAAGGAAATCCCATTGAAATTATTGACTTCGGGAAATGGAATACCGATTCCGGACCGGATTTTTTAGAGGCTAAAATTAAAGTCGGCGGCGTTATTTTAGCCGGACACATAGAACTTCATATAAAATCTTCCGACTGGATCTTCCACAATCATTCCCAGGATCCGAATTATCAGAACATTATCCTTCATGCCGTTTATGAACATGACATTGACATTGATGAACTGAATAATAAAAACATTCCGACATTGGAGCTGAAGCACCATATTGATGAGGGTATGCTTTGGAAATATGAAAAGCTGTTAAGTGGAAACCAGTTCATTGCCTGCGAAAGCAGCTTCAATCCAAAACATATTCCTGTTGGTTTTCATGAACAAAATATCCTGAAAAAACTGAATGAAAAAGCTGAAGACCTTGAAAAGAAGCTGAAGAAATTCAACAATAATTTTGAAGCCATTCTGTTCCACAGCCTTGCCTATTCTTTCGGACTGAAGATCAATGCTGAGATATTCAGGCAAATTGCAGAAAGCATTGAATTTTCAATTGTTCTTAAAGTACGCCAAAACAAAACGCAGCTTGAAGCTTTATTATTCGGGATTGCGGGGTGGTTGGAAGATCCGAAGGATGAATTAGTAAAAATCTGGAAAAGGGAGTTCGATTTTTTAAGGGTAAAGTTTACCATTCCGGATATAAGAATCCATCCTAAATTTTTAAGGCTGCGCCCGCCTAACTTCCCCACCCTGCGTTTGTCACAGCTGGCGGATCTGTATCATCAGCACCAGAATTTATTTTCAAAAGTTATTCATGCAAAATCCGCAGAAGAATTGTTCAGTTTATTTAAAGAAATCAAAGCTTCGGAATATTGGGACAATCATTTCAACTTCGGAAAAATTTCCACGGTACATCAACCCAAAGTATTGAGCAGAGATTTTGTAGAACTTATCATCTTAAACACAATCCTGCCTCTGAAATATACGTACCACCGATACCACAATGAAGAAATTACAGAGGAACTGCTTGCTTTTTATAAAAATCTGCCCCCAGAAAAAAATTCAGTCATTGATAATTGGGCGAAAATAAACGCCAATATTCCCAGCTCCCTGGAAAGTCAAAGTTTCATTTATCATTTCAATCATTTTTGTGTACAAAAAAATTGCTTAAATTGCAGTATTGGATTTACACTTTTAAAAGAATCTTAAAATGCTAGATAACATCCGCCACAAAATGGAAAGAGAATGGTTCGGTGTTCTTACGAGAACCGGCGCAAAACTGGGTATTCCGGTATCCAAACTCAGAGTATTCTTTATTTACTCTACTTTTGCTACGGCAGGATTTTTCTTCCTGATCTACCTCGGACTGGCATTTACACTATGGGTGAAAGATATTTTCATCACCAGAAGACCTAATGTTTTTGATCTTTAAACTATGGAATTTTTACAGATTACTTCCCCGGAAGATTACAGAGTTGAGCAGATTTACAGTTCATACTGTACCACTTTTTGCGAAGACGAACGAAGAGACTGGGAAAAGCTGGTTCCCTTGTTTACAAATCCTAAAGTAAAAATAATATCTGTCCTCCACGAATCAAAAAATATTGGGTACCTCATCCTTTGGGAACTCAGCACTTATACTTTTGTGGAACATTTTGAAGTTTTCGAAGAATTCAGAAACCAGAAACTTGGCTCACATATTACAAAATATCTTTTTGAAAACTATCCCAGAATAATCCTGGAAATAGAACCGGAACATGTGAATGAAAATGCGGCAAGACGCTATGCCTTCTATCAGAGAAATGGCTTCTGCCTTATCGATGAAATGTATGTACAGCCAAGTTATGGAAAAGGTAAAAGACCTCTTAATTTATGGTTATTATCCAATTATACACCGGAGAATGTAAAAGATATTAAAGATGAAATTTACGATATTGTCTATCATTAAATTCTGAACATACTAGTCTCCAACAGAACTTTCCTTCACTCTTTCAACGAACACCGGAAGAGATTCTTCCATTCTTGATAAAGCACCTGTGAGGTTTTTAGCCCTTACAAAAGCTCTTGTCTGCGGTTTGTCTAAAAATGAAAATTCAATAAACTCGGAGATCCTTTCTTTGGGAATGCCTTCTTTGATGAAATAATCATCCTCTACCCTTTCGCGAATCCATGCAATATCTTCCTGGAGGTCATCATATTTATACTGCCTTTTCATTCGCCTCGCATCTCCGCTAACAACATCGTAAAGCCCCTGAATATTGAGATTTCCCAGCAAAATAGGAAGTAAGACCTGTTTTATATCTGCCGGCGTTTCCCTCATTTTCCCAACAGGTTGCGGAAGTCCTACTGCATCTTCCACCATTTTTCCTTTATCTATTTTGGCCATCGCGCGGGAATCCTTTTTGATATCACCGGTAAGGTTGGCGATTTCTACTTCTTCAATCTGTTCAGCGATTCTTACCAGTTTAATCGTTGCTTTATTTTCTGTAAGATATTTTGCCTGTATAGAAGACCTTTCATAGCCGGATCGTATAAACCGTAATTCATCTTCAGGCGCTGCTTCGATAGAAAAAGTTCCGTCTAAGGCAGTATAGGTCCTTTTCTCTGAAGAGATATTCATGACCATCACAGCAGGAAGCGCAACACCGTCTTCATCAGTAATAGATCCTTCTATCGTTTTTTGAGCAAATAGATGTAGAAAAGGAAATACTATAAAAATTAAAAGCTTTATTCTCATTACTTTTAAAATTATACATCAAAATTACGGAGTTTTGTAGGCAGCAATCCTGTTGAGTACCGCACTTTTGAATCTGTTAAGATCCGCTTCGGTAACATAGCCGTATTTAAGGATATTTTTTCTTTCAAAACCGGTTCTCAGTATATACAGGATAAAATGCTGTACCTGTGCTTTATCAATTTTAAGATCTTCAAAAAAAGCTGTTCCAAGTGCATTTTGGAGGTAATTCAGCAAATCTATATCGTCCCACTTGTTTTTAACCTTTCCCAGAGAAAAGACACCTTTTGTTACCGGCTGCACAAATTCTCCCGCACGCGGTGCTAAAACCGAAGGTGCTGATTTTCTCTTCATGTAGACCGCAAGATCACTTTTAAGTTTCTGGACTTTTCTTGGAGGGTTCAGGTTTTTGGAATCAATTTTAATATCTCCCGTAATTTCCTTTTTTACTTCCACTTCTGCAATAAGCGTAGCCAATCTCACAAGCTTAACATTAACAGGTGCGCTGATGTCTTCATTATTAACCCTTCGGTTTGCCCTTTCATACCCTTCTTTCACAAACCGGAGCTGATCTCCGCTTCTTCCGGAAATCATAAAATGACCGTCTCGGTTGGTTATGATTCTTTCATCGGTTCTGATATTGATAACTGTGACACCTGCAATTTCAGAATTTTCTTCAGAAGTTACCTTCCCGAAAATATAATCCTGAGCCTGCACAGTGATGAAGAAAACGGTGAATAATAGAAAGAGTAGTTTAAATTTCACGGAAAGTTTTTTATTAGAGCAAAACTATCAATATTTTTAAATATTTCGGGAAGTTTAACCACACTTAACGGGTTTTAGCATTTCTTTTTAATTTTTTGCCTTAAAACTGTTAAATCCGAAACCGGATTTGTTAAAATTTCACTTAAAAATTAAGTAACTTGCACGTTGAATTCCTATCTAAATGCAAAATTCTTATACCGTAATCAATGCTTCAGCCGGCTCGGGAAAAACGTATGCACTGGTGCAACGGCTTTTGATGATCTGTCTCCGGTATCCTAATCAGCAACAGTCGATCAGGAATATTCTGGCATTGACATTTACCAACAAAGCAGCCAATGAGATGAAGGAAAGAATCCTCACATGGCTTGGGAATTTCTCATCGGATGATTTTGCAGAAAACAGCGATCTTAAAAATATCCAGAAGGCATTTGAAGCCGAAGGGATTAAGATTACTATCGATGAATTACACATCCGTGCAAAAAAACTGCTGGATTATGTTCTTCATAATTATTCCACGCTGAATATCGGAACCATAGACCGTTTTAACTCCAGACTTGTAAGAAGCTTTTCTTATGAATTGGGACTGGCTAAAAATGTTAATCTTGAAATTGAAGCCGAGCCCTTCCTTATTGAAGCCGTGGATAAGATGCTTGACCAGATCGGGGAAAATGAAGTGATTTCCGAATCGTTCATGGATTATGTGGATTACAGCCTTGAGAATAATGAAAGAATTAATTTAAATAAAAACCTGTATGATTCTGCGAAAGAATTTGTAAAGGATATTCATTATGAACATCTGAAAAACAATAAAGACTTCGACAGCACGAATTACGAAAATATTAAAAATACACTTCGTAAAGAGATTGTACTCCATAAAAAACAGGCTGCTGAACTTGCTGCAAAATCTATAGAGCTATTCAGATCCAGAAATATTGAGATTGAAGATTTCGCACAGGGTAAAAATGGAATCGGCGGATTTTTCACTAAAGTATTAGATTTTTACCAGCAAAAAAGAATGGGTTTTCCTTTTCCTACCACCGCAGAGGAATCCGTTGTCAATAATTACCGGAAAGGTGCGTCTTCAAAATCAAAACACAAGGAAGGTGATATTTTGGAAATTCTTGAGCAGCTTCTTGAAAACAGGATGCAGCTGATTCTTCTTTATATTGAAAAACAGAAAAAAGAGAAAATCCTTTCCGCACTTTTACCGCTGAAAGTAAATAAAGATATTCAGGATGAGCTGAGAAAAATTGAACAGGAAAATGATCTTGTGCTATTAAGCAAATTCAATATTCTGATCAACGAAAATCTTAAAAATGAGCCGTCTGCTTTCATCTATGAAAAGGTAGGATCCCAGTTTCAGCACTATTTTTTTGATGAATTTCAGGATACCTCCGAGCTGCAGTGGCAGAATTTCCTTCCACTGAGAGACCATTCCATTTCTACTGAAAATACTTCGTTTACATTGGTTGGAGATCCGAAACAGAGTATTTACCGTTTCCGGGGCGGAGAAAGCAAACTGATGCTTGATATTATCAACAAAAAAGAAATTACTCCCAAGGAAGCCGAACTTCTGGTGCTGAAAGACAACTGGCGGAGCGCCAAGAATATAGTCCGTTTCAATAACGATCTGTATCGCTTTCATTCTGATATCTTAGAAGATGAGCATAAGAATATTTTCGGGACAGACGCAGAACAGACTCCGAGATCTTCGATGGAAGGTCGTGTAAAAGTAAATTTAATTGAAAATCTTACGAATGAAGATTTTTATAATGATACTTCTGAAAGAATGCGGAAAGATATCCAGGAAAGCCTGGACAATGGCTTCAGATTTTCAGACATTACCATTCTCTGCCGCGGGAATTTTGACATTTTCAGTTATTCCCAGAAATTAGGAAATCTGAAGGTAAATTATAAAGGAGAGGAAACGAATATTAAAACAATTTCTGACAAAGGTTTAACCCTGGAGCTTTCCAATACGTTAAAAGCCGTGATCGAATTCCTGAAATGGGAGGTTAATCCGAAGAATAAACCCAACCTGATTATGATGATGTACTATCTTAACCAGCTGGGAAGAATTCATATGGCAGATTTTACCCTGGAGATGAAAGAAATCCTTGATCTTAGTTCTCATGAAGAAATTTTAGATTTCATCCAGAACAGGTATGCCTTAAAGCTTAAGCAGGATCATTTCCCAAGATTTAATCTTTATAATTTTGTAGAATATTACATCAATGAATTTTCCGTTGAAAGTAAAGAAACGGATTTCCTGCTGAACTTTCTGGAAATGCTTTTTAATTTTACCCAAAATGCAGGGGCAAGTACTAAAGAATTCCTTAAATATTGGGACGAAGAAGCTTCTGCGTATACAATTCAGGCTTCTGAAAATATTGATGCGGTACAGATCATGACCATCCATAAAGCTAAAGGTCTGGAATTCCCAATCGTTTTTATCCCGATGATGAATAAAAACCGTGATGCCGAATTTACCAACTGGTTTGAAACTTCAAAAGACACTCCGCTAAAGTCGGTCAACATTAATCAATTCAGCAAAAATCTGGAGGTTTACGATGAAGAAATTGAAAAATTCAACAGACAAAATTCATACAAAAACTTTGTAGACCGGCTTTGCCTGCAGTATGTTGCCACAACGCGACCTGTGGAACAGCTATTTTTCTATATCCAAAAAGCCAATAAAACATCAAATAATCTTGAACTGCTGGAGTTTCTCCAGTCGAAAAATCCTGAAAATCTTGATGAGTTTGACCTGTACGAGGTTAGTCCTGAAATGCTGAAAAAATATTCGAAGGAAAAAATTTCATCTTTTAAAACTAAGGACATCCGGGTTCTGAAAAACATCAGTGAAAACAATACTTCGATAAAAATCGCAACCCCTTCCAAGAACTATCAGGTAAGAAATGAAAAGGTGAGAATCGGTCTTTTTGTGCATGAACTTTTATCTCAGATCAATACCGCAAAAGACGTTTCTAAAGTTCTGGAATGCTATATTCTTGAAGGTCAGGTAACCATTGAGGAAAGCCGTACGATACAGTCTGAACTTAAAAAAATCATAGAAACCCATGCCGAATTCTTTGATGAAAAGTGGGAAGTTATCAATGAAAAAGACATTATGATTTCCGAAAACGGTGAAAGTAAAGTGTACCGGCCCGACCGTATGCTGAAAAGTGATGAAGGCTATATCCTCGTTGATTTTAAAACGGGAGAAGAATCTTCCAAAAATGAACGCCAGATTGAGAATTATAAAAATATTCTTGAAAAACTGGGAAAAAAGGTGTTGAAGACAAGGTTGATTTATTTGTAAAAATCAAAAACATGATAAAAATTTTCGGCGGCACCAAAGGTGCCGCCGAAAATTTTTATCATTAAGTTAATTCAATTTATTCTCCTTTAGGATTAAAAACCCTTTGTGCCAGTTCCTGGTCAAAAAGATATAGTGCTGAAGGGTTATCAGATACCATCTTAATTTTTGTTACCAGTTGTGAAGCACTTGCTTCCTCTTCCACCTGCTCATTAATGAACCACTGTAGAAATGAAGTGGTGGCAAAATCACCTTCATCATTGGCATTTTTAACGATATTGAAAATACTTTTTGTTACTTTTCTTTCGTGCTCTAATGCTTTTTCAAAAATATCAATTGCTCCAAGGAATTCATGTGGAGGCTTAGGAATTTCACCGATGATTATTTCTCCCCCCACATCGTTAAGGTAATCAAACATTTTATCGGCATGCATTAATTCTTCCTTACTCTGCACTCTGAAATAATTGGCAATCCCATCAAGATCTTTCCCTGAAAACCATGCGGACATTGACAGATAATATTGTGCAGCGTACTGTTCGTGAGCTATTTGTTCGTTAATTAATTTTGCAATTTTCTCGCTAACCATAGGGTATAAATTTACTTTCAAAATTAGGGAATAAACTCCTAAAACAAAAGTTTTAGTAAAAATTAATAAAAAAGGGCAGGATAAATCCCGCCCTTCAACACATTAAAAAATCAAAATTATAAACTACTTTGTTGCATCCGGAGCTACCGTATTCATCGGCTTATGCATTCTGGTACCTCTCTCTTTCATCGCCATTCTTCTTTGTTCCATTTTAGCTTTTCTGTCGGCCTGCCATTTATCATATTGCTGAGGTGTTAAAATCTGCTTCATTTCAGCATCCATTTGTGCTCTTTTAGCCTTCATCTGCTCCGCTCTTGCCTGTCTTTCACCTTTATTTTTCTCAAACTCGGTTTTCATTTCAGCTTTTCTTTGCTCATGAAGCGCTTTAATTTTATCAACCTGAGCCTGATTTAAATTTAAATCTGTCTGCATTTGAGCCATATGCTCCTGTTCTTTTTGCTGAAACTTCTGCTGCATTTCAGCTCTTTTTGCCTGTCTGTCCTGTGGAGTAGTCTGTTGAGCCATTGCAAAACCTCCGAATCCGATAAATGCTACCGCTAATACTAATTTTTTCATATTACAAATTTTTAAATATTTCTTTTATATCTTTTTGATTATCCATTGAAATAAAAGTTAAATAGGAAATATCATAATTATTGTTAAAATTAAATGTGAATAATTCAACAGTAAATATTAAAAAAAAGGCAGAATTATTACTCTGCCTTCACACCACTTAAATATAATATATGAAATCTATTATTCAATTATTCTCTCTATATCTTTTTGATAATTAGTTAAAACAAAAGTTAAATGCAAAATATTATAATTATTGTTAAAATTAAATATGAATCTTATAAATAAAAAGAGCAGATTTATAAAACCTGCCCTTCACACCACTTAAATATAATATATGAAAATTAATTCTTTGCAAATCCGTTTCTGAAACCACCGTTACCTCTCTTTTCACCACCATTATTCTGCTGTCTCGGTACGGTATTTTCGCTTCTTCTGAAACTTCCTTCATTTCTGAAGCCTCCGTTATTTTCTCTTTTAGGAGCCTCTTCTCTTCTAACCTCTCCGCCTCTGAAGCCACCGCCTCTATTGCTATTATTTTCGGCTCTTGGAGCACGGAATCCATCATCATTTCTTATACCGCTATCATTATTTCCTCTGAAACCTCCATTATTTCTCAGCGCATTACCATTATTTCTGAAACCTGAATTATCATTACTTTTGTTTCCAGCATTATTATTGCGGAATCCTCCGTTATTGCCATTATTACCATCTCTCACCGAACCCCGGAATCCATTATTTGGTCTGTCGCTGGATCTTACAATGTTAAAGGTAGGATTATCCATTCTTCTGAATTTTACTCTGTCTACTCTGTAAATATTGATATTTACATTTCTGTATCTCGGCATCGGTCTGCAGATTGCAGCATAATGTGTTCTTCTGTAATTCTGGAAATATACTACCGGACTGTATCCTCTGTAATAATTATTCTGAAACACTACAAAAACCCTTGGCCCCATGATTCTCTGTAAGGCATAAAATCTGTCATAATACCATCTGTCCGGATTATATCTGTAGAATCTGTTCCAGGATGAGAAACTTACATACAGATTGTTTAATCTGATAATCTGGTCAATCTGCCATGGATTTAACCTGTTTTGAGTAAAAAATACATTCCAGTTAATATTAACGATACTGTTTCGGTAATCGTTGTAATTACTCTGATAATAATTCTGTGGATAATAATCCTGTGGATAATTATAATAGTAATCATCCGGGAAATAATTCTGGTCATCTTCATCGCTGTAATAGCCACCGTCATTCTGATAATATCCGTCATTGTCATATCCGTAATCCGGATACTGCTGAGCAAAGGAAAAAACTCCGAGACTCAAAGCAAAACCGATCAATATTTTTTTCATTTTTAAAGTCGTTAATTGGTTAATAATAAAGTAGAATTCTTCATTCTATCTTTTGGATATAAATAGAAAAAAGAAGTTAAATCTTCCGATAAAACTTCTTTTAATTATACGTTAACAAATTGACAATCAATTGTTAAATTTATGATCTCCCACTATCTTTCACCCAGTATGCTATCTTTTTATTGAAGTCGGATTCATGTTTAAGGTCTTCAAGCTTTAGATGCATCCGGTACCTCCAATAATGTGGAAAAACGGCAGGATTGTTAATTCTTTCGTTATCCATTTCAATATTAGCCAATCGCTGATCGGTTGCCAGAAATTCCTGTATCGGGAAAATAGCCAGCATCGCATCATTATAAAGATGTTGTTTCATAATAATTTCAGCAAGATAAGGATCAAGATTTTCCGGTGCCTGTCCGTACTGGATCAGCTGAAGGTTAAAATACTGCTGGGTAAGTGAAGGGTTTTCTTTCCACCATTGTCTCAATGTTGAGCTGTCGTGAGAAGAGGCCGTTACCACATTCAGGTATCCTGCACTTTTAGGATTATAAAAAGGAATATTATCTGAAGGCATTCTCTGGACCTTCAAGGCAACAATGGCCAATTCATCCATCACAACCGGAACACAGTCCGGAACCAATCCTAAATCTTCACCACAAATCAGCATTTTCGTGGCATTCAGAATTACAGGCAATTTTTCCATGGCTTTTTCGTACCAGAGATGATCCTGTCTTTTGAAGAAATAATCATGGTACAGATCGTATATTGCTTTCTTTTCCCAATCCGAAAGATATTTGTATGAATCGGTACGGTACACATTGAATCTCGGATGATAAACTATCTGCCCATTTCTTTCTTCAATTAAAAATAAAACATTGGCACAAAGTGATATAAGCTGGCTTTCAATTGGTACGCGAGGATTTTTCCTGAAGAAATCCGATAATTTTCTTTGGGTATTGAATTCTTCTTTAAAAGAATAGGTACCGTCGTAATTATTGTCGATAAACTCAAGCGCTTTTGCGTTTTCTTCTCCGAAGTAATTCCAAAGAATCTGATCATTGATATACGGCTTACAATATCTGTCGAAATTAAAAGGAATATTCCATTTACCGAATTCCTCCAGCGTAACCGGAACAGCAGGATAAAAATATCCTAAAATTCCCTGTGTTGCGGAAACCGGCATTCTCCAGATTCTGAAAAAACCTAGAATGTGATCAATCCTCATCGCATCAAAATACTGTTCCAATGCTTTGAACCTGTTTTTCCACCACTTGTAATCATCCGCTTTCATGGCTTCCCAGTTATAGGTTGGAAACTCCCAGTTCTGTCCCAACTCTGTAAACTGATCAGGTGGTGCGCCGGCCTGAAAATCCATTCCGAATAACTCAGGCTCCGTCCATGCTTCTACTGAATATCTGTAAATCCCGATTGGAAGATCTCCTTTAACGGAAACACCAAGTCTATGCGTGTAGTCAATAGCATCTTTCAATTGCCTGTGAAGCTGATACTGCACCCAGGCATGCAGCATAGACGCATCATAATCTTTACTTTTTGCACTGAAAAAAGGTGCAATTTTTCCGGCAATATATTTTTTATGCGTTTTCCACTCGTTGAAATTCGGGGTTTTATATTTATCTCTTAAAACACAGAACGCAGCATACGGGATCAGCCAGGATTCATTGTCTTTAATAAATTTTTTAAAGTTTCTGTCTTTATATATTTTCTCTTTATCAGCATCAAAAACCGCTCTCAGGTATTTCCATTTTCTTGAGATCATTTTCTCATAATCAATCAGATCAAGAGCATTCAACTTTGATTTTTCAGCTTTATATTCAGCAAAAAGATTCTCGGGCAACGGGAAGTCCAGCTGTTCCAGAGAAATATACTGCGGATGAAGCGCGTATACGGAAACCGCTGCGTAAGGATAAGAATCTGTCCAGGTATAATTTGCAGTAGTATCATTGATCGGCAGAATCTGAATAATTCCCAGGTTGGTTTCTTTAGCCCAGTCAGCCAGTTTTTTAAGATCTGAAAATTCACCAACACCAAAACCGTCATCCGTTCTTAAAGAAAAGATAGGGACAGCCACTCCGGCATCGTGATACATCTGGTAAAGTTTGAATTTAAAATAATGGTCTGCAACGACATGCAAAACATCTTTTGATTGATTGGGAAGGGCAAAACGGTTTTCACCAGTTTCTACATCAAATACTTTTCCTGTAACCTTATTATAAAGACAGTATTTATATTGTATCAATTCATTTTCAGTAATTTCAACTGAAGTTTCCCAGACCCCGAAATCTGTCTGAGATAATGGAATTGACTTATTATAGTCCCAATTACCAAGAGAAGCCGTACTACCGAACAGCACAACCGTCCAGTCCGGATTATAAATAGGGGCCTCAATTCTGAATAAATGGGTATGCTTTTTTAAAACCGATATTTTTTCGGGTTTAAATGTATTCAGCTTATTGTAAAGTATTTTATTGTTAAGGTAATTTTCAGGAAAGTTTTTATTGTTCCAATGATCAAATATGACAAATTCTTTATAATTGTGAGGGAAACCTAGACGGTGTGGAACAAATTCTTCCCGCAAAAGATTACCGCTTTCATCTACAAGCTGATATTGATAGGAAATAGACTTTGAGAAATAATCGACCTCGCATTTCCACTGTCCGTTTTCTTCATAAAACATAGGATGAGTCTGTGATACAGCGTCTTCTTCGCTGATAATGAGCTGAAGCCTTTCCCCGACTTTTGTACTGTAACCTACATTAAAGTATATCTTCATTTACATTTTTTTATAAAAATACATTATAATATCGAAAAATAAAACTTATTGAATATCAAATATTCATTAAAAAAACCTTCTCAAAATTTGAAAAGGTTTGATTATTTTTTAAAGACAAAGATTATTCTGTCACGACAATTTTCTTGTTGAGCAGTACTTTTCCGGATTCATCAGTAATATTAACCAGATAAGCTCCGCTTACAAGATTTCTAAGATAAACCTGTTGTCTCAAAAATCCGTCTTTTACAGACAACGACTGCACAAGAACATTCTTACCGGAAAGATCAAAAATATTCAGTTTTACAGATCCTTTTACTGACTTATCATTAACATTAATATTGATTAATTTTTCATCTACTCTTGTAGGATAGATATCAATATTTGCAAAGATATTGGCTGATACGGATTTATCATTTGCAAAATATTTGCTTGCCAGATCATAAATATGAAGATTCTGTTCTCCCGGAAGCTGTTTTGCATGAAGCGTATTCAGGTCAACTTCGTACAATGAGCCACCTTTTGCACTTGCAATAACAACATTCCCTTTTGAATTGACAGCAGATCCGTTTACTGAATAATTATCCGGAGTTCCAGTAATCTTACCGATAAATTTCGCCTTTAATTCCTTAGTAAGAATTTTAAAAACATTTCCTGAAGCGGAAAACACGTAAAAATTACCTTCGGCATCAGCAATCATATCTCCTCCAAAACCCGTTTCCATAACTGTAAAAGAACTTTTACCGTTTGCAGCATCTTCTGTAATGATTCCAAGATCACTAACAGCATATTGATTTCCTGTTCTGCTGATCTTCAGGAACTGTGTCCCGGCATTATTGATCGCATAAATATTGCCGTCATACCCCATCGTCATTCTTGTAAAATGAGAATTGATATCGCAGGCCGTTACGCGTGCCACATTATTTTCAACCAATGTTATTTCGCGCGATTTTGCGTTTAAAACGTAGATATTTGAAGAAAACATTGGCATATAAATCAGATTATTATTGGAAGGATCATAAGCTAACGTCGCCATATTCACAGCCTGAGCGTTGTTATAGGTATTCTTATCTTCCATTACAGCACCATTTCTGGCTTGGGAAAAAACTTTTGCAGACGCATCTGCCGTAAAAATTGTTTCTCCTGAAATTCCTTTGCTTGCATCAATAGCACGGAAATCATTGAAGATAATATTCGGTGAGTCTTTACCCACAAGTGCAAAAAAATCCTGTTGTGCAGAAGCATTAATACCGATAAATAGCAAGAATAAAGGGAATAGATGTTTTTTCATAGTCTATAAATTTAAATTTTTTAATCATTTTATTATGACTAAGTTACATATTTTTTCGAATAATTTTGAAAAAAATTTAGGTTAAAGAATAATTTTGAAAAGAAACTCTCTGCTATCTGACAAAGGAAGAATCTCATGCAAATTACACAAGAGATTGATTCCGCTTGTGAACTTTATTCTTAAACCTTCGGTTTATATTAAGAATGACATTTGCGCATAAAAAACTCCCACAAAACAATTGTGAGAGTTATAATATAAATATTTTAAAATTTTAATTTAAAACGTACGTTGTCCCATCCCTTCCGTCTTTCAGCTCAATGCCTTCCGCAAGAAGCCTGTCGCGGATCTGGTCTGACAGTTCAAAATTCTTTGATTTTCTAGCCTGATTTCTTAATTCAATCAAAACCTTCAGCGTCTGATCCAATTTTTCATTGTTATTTTCTTCAATAGTCTGAAGTCCCAAAACATCGAATATTAAAGCATTTAAAGTAGATTTTAAATCTTCCAAATCATTTTTTGAAATGGTTTCTTTTCCATCATTTAGAGCAAAAATATATTTTACAGCTTCAAATAAATGTGCGATAAGAACCGGTGAATTAAAATCATCGGTTAATGCATCATAGGCTTTATTTTTCCATTCTTCAAGGCTAAAACCGGATTGCTTTTCATCGCTTGGAGTAACGGATTGTAAGACTTTAACGGCTTCCATTAACCTGATGAATCCTTTTTCGCTGGCCAGCATGGCATCATTGGAAATATCCAGGACACTTCTGTAATGTGCCTGCAGGAAACAAAAGCGTACAATTGCCGGATGGAAAGGCTTTTCGAAAAAATCATTTTCTCCGGTTACCAGCTGCATCGGCAAAATATAATTCCCCGTTGACTTACTCATACGCTGAGAATTCATGGTAAGCATATTGGCGTGCATCCAGTAGTTTACCGGAGCGGTATCATTGCATGCTTTACCCTGTGCAATTTCACATTCGTGGTGCGGGAACTTCAAATCCATCCCACCTCCGTGGATATCAAATGTTTCTCCCAAATATTTTGTGCTCATTGCCGTACATTCCAGATGCCATCCGGGAAATCCTTCTCCCCAGGGAGAATTCCATCTCATGATGTGTGCAGGAGAAGCTTTTTTCCAAAGGGCAAAATCCTGTGGATTTTTCTTTTCGCCCTGCCCGTCCAGATCACGGGTATTTGCAAAAAGCTCTTCGATATTTCTTCTGGACAATTCTCCGTAATTCAATCCTCTTCTGTTATATTCCAATACATCAAAATAAACGGAGCCGTTGCTTTCGTAAGCGAAGCCTCTTTCGATCAATTTCTGCGTAAGTTCAATCTGCTCCACAATGTGCCCCGTTGCGGTGGGTTCAATATTCGGAGGCAATAAATTAAACATTTCCAGAACTTTATGAAAATCTACCGTATATTTCTGTACAATTTCCATGGGTTCCAGCTTTTCAAGGCGGGTCTGCTTCACGAATCTGTCGTTGTTGACATCTCCGTCATCGGTAAGATGGCCTGCATCAGTGATATTTCTAACATATCTTACTTTATACCCCAGATGAGTAAGGCTACGGTAAATGAAATCAAAAGAAAGGAAAGTTCTTACATTTCCCAGATGGACATTGCTATAAACAGTTGGTCCACAGACATACATCCCGACGTTTCCTTCTAAAATAGGTTTAAATATTTCTTTTTCGCCGGTAAGCGAGTTGTATATTTTTAGTTGCATGATTTAATAAGTAGTAATTAATGATTAATAAATGATTTTTAAATTTAATTCAAGATAAATCTTTCACAACAAATAATGGTTGTAAAAAAAATTTTATCTGAGATTTTTTTAAATTTTATCATTATTAAATAGCTTTTAAATGGTGTTGTAAATGACTAATATAATCATTAATAATGAATTCCAGTGTGAAAATCTGAGGCTCTGTTTTTGTCATATCACAGGTTTTCTGTAAAGCTTCATCCTGCATATTTTCCACAATGCGTACAATCTGATAATTCAGAAGTTTCCAAAGGGCAATAATATCCAGGGTTGGCGTATTCTGATAATTCTGCGCTTTTACCCAAAAATCCTGATCATAAACAATATTTTCATTTTCTTTATATTGTGTGATGACGAACCTCCTGAGGTTGGTCATAGCACTGTCGCAAAGGTGTCCTAAAATTTCTTTTTTAGACCAATTTTCAGGAGAGGTTTTATGAGACCAGTCTTCTTCATAGATTTCTTCAAATCTTAGAAGCTGTTCATCAACAATATTTTTAAGAATCTGATAATCCATTTAATTCAAATTTAATCCAATTTCGCATGGCTTCCCACATAATGCAGGAATTCCTGTCTTGTAATAGGATTGGTTCTGAAAATACCACTTAATTCTGCAGTAATGGTAGAGCTTGCCGTATCTTTTATTCCTCTGCAATTGACACAAAGATGTTTTGCATCGATGATACAGGCAACATCTTTCGTTCCCAAAGCTTCTTTTAAAGCATCTACAACCTGCATGGTAAGCCTTTCCTGAACCTGCGGCCTTTTTGCATAATAATCTACAATCCTGTTGATTTTTGAAAGCCCGATTACTTCACCGTTTGAAATATAAGCAACGTGTGCTCTCCCAATAATCGGCAAAAAATGATGCTCGCAGAATGAATATACGGTAATATCTTTCTCCACCAGCATCTGGCGGTATTTGTATTTATTTGAAAAGGTAGAAATGCCAGGTTTATTTTCAGGGAGAAGTCCGCCAAAAATTTCGTTTACGTACATTTTGGCAACCCTGCGCGGGGAATCTTTCAGGGAATCATCCGTCATATCAAGTCCTAGTGTTTCCATGATTTCTCCGAAAAGCTCTGTAATCTTTTCTATCTTTTCTTCCGGTGATTTATCAAAAGCATCTTTTCTTATCGGGGTATGTTCTTTTCCCGTGAAAATATCATCGTCGTTGTCCGTAAAATCAACCATTTTTATTTAATTTGCACAAAAATACGGATAAAATCTGTTCGTCATATTTAATTTAGCCGAAAAACATTATCTTTCGCCGCCAACATCACTTTACGTTATGATTATTGCTGAAGAAGTACAAAGCAAAGCCCGGGAAAGGGAATTTTTAGAGTTTCCGGGAAGACTTTATCAAAATGACCCAAACTATATCAGACCTTTAGATAAAGATATAAAAGAAATCTTTAATCCTGAAAAAAACAGATTCTTTAAAAACGGAGAATGCGCCCGGTTTTTGTTTAAAAACAAGGAAAATGAAACCGTAGGAAGAGTTGCCGTTTTTGTCAACAATTTTTACGAACAGCAGCAGCCGACCGGCGGAATAGGTTTTTTTGATTGTATTAATGATCAGGAAACGGCTGACTTTATTTTTAATTACTGTAAAGAGTGGCTCCAAAAAAGAGGAATGGAAGCCATGGACGGATCCATCAATTTCGGGGAGCGGGATAAATTCTGGGGTGTATTAACGGATGGCTTTGAACAGCCTTTGTACGGAATGAATTACAACTTTCCTTATTACAAAGAACTTTTTGAAAATTATGGATTCAGGGTATATTTTGAGCAGCTCTGTTTTTCAAGACCTATTTTTGCGGAGGTTTCACGCATTTTTATGGTTATGCATGCAAAGCACCAACGAAACCCTGACATTTCGGCTCAACCTATGAAAAAGAATGCCCTGAAAAAGTTCGCAAAAGATTTTACGGAAATCTACAATAAAGCCTGGGCGGCTCATGGTGAAGGAAAATGCATGGAAGAATCTAAGGTACTGAAGATGTTTAAAACCATGAAACCTATTATTAATGAGCATATTTCCTGGTTTGTGTATGAAAATGAAAAACCTATTGCCATGTGGATGAATATTCCCGATCTGAATCAATGGTTCAAATATATGAACGGAAAATTTGGCTTTTTTCAAAAACTTAAATTCTTATGGGTAAAAAGATTCAAGAAAAATGAAAAAATGGTAGGCCTTGTTTTCGGGGTGGTTCCGGAATGGCAGAGGAAAGGAATTGAAGGATATATGATCTGGGAAGGGACACAGCATTTAAGAAAACATACTGATTTTAAAGTCACGGAAATGCAGTGGATTGGCGATTTCAATCCTAAAATGATTAAAATTGCTGAAAATCTTGATACTACGGTAACAAGGAAACTGGCAACCTATCGATATTTATTTGATCGTAATAAAGAATTTGAAAGACATCCTACACTATAATCTAAAAATATATTTTATGAATTCAGTATTTGTTTTACTTGTTTTTTTTCTTTTCATTATATTATTAATTCCTGCCATTATTTTTCTTATCGCCTATCTTGCTGCGAGAAGCCGAAAGAAAAAGCAGAAAGTACTGCTCGAAAAAATAGGAACTCCCCAATATTATGCTTTTGTAAGATACAATATGGGAAATACACAAAATGAATTCTTTAAGCTCAAAGCATTTCAGGGCAGTGGAATTCTATATATTGAAGGCCGAAATATTTATTTTGAAGATACTCTACACCAAAATCCGCACGTATTTCCTATGAATGAAAGCAGCATCAAATGGGAAGATGTTAATATTGTAAACGGACTTCTGAAATGGTTTTCTATCGCCGATCAGGAGAAGAAATATTATTTCAATATTGAAAGCGGAATGTTTATTTTCAATCTTGATTCTTCGAAACCTACTACCAAAAGTGTTTTTGATAAATTATTACAACATCAGAATGAAATTTGATGAGTTTAGTTTTTGGCGGCGGCTCCGCCGCCGCCAAAAACTAAAATAAAAAAACCTCATCCAGGATGAGGTTTTTTTAGATCGTATGAGTTTATCAGAATAATGCTCCTGCTACTTTTTTAATATTGTCACTTTTACCCATTGAATAAAAATGCAGTACCGGAACACCGAAGTCAAGCAATTCTTTGCATTGATTGATTGCCCATTCTATCCCGATTTGTTTTACAGCATCATTATTCCTGGCGTTTTCCACTTCGCTGATCAGTTCTTCGGGCAGGTCAATTTTAAAGACTTGGGGAAGAAGTTTCAAGTGCTTCTTGGTAGCAATCGGTTTGATTCCCGGAATAATAGGCACCGTGATACCCATTTCACGGGCTTTTTTTACAAATTCCATAAATTTTTTATTATCAAAAAACATCTGCGTTACGATATAATCCGCTCCGGCATCTACTTTCTGCTTCAGCCATTTCAAATCGTAATTCATGGAAGGCGCTTCAATATGCTTTTCCGGATAACCTGCTACGCCGACACAAAATTTATTGTGCTCATCACACTCCTGGTCTTCATTGTGCAGATATTTACCTCTTCCCAGATTATTAATTTGATGCACCAGTTCCATTGCGCTTCCGTGACCTCCGTTAGTTGGCTCAAAATACTGGTGCCCTTTCATGGCGTCGCCTCTCAAAGCCATCACATTATCGATTCCCAGATACATACAGTCGACCAACAGATATTCCGTCTCTTCCTTGGTAAAACCTCCGCAAAGCAGATGCGGAACGGTATCTACATTGTATTTATGCTGAATAGCGGCGCAAATTCCCAACGTTCCGGGGCGCATCCTTGTAATACGGCGCTCTATCAAACCATTTCCTTTATCAATATAAATATATTCTTCCCTGGAAGTTGTTACGTCAATGAAAGGCGGTTTGAATTCCATTAAAGGATCAATATTTTTGTAAAGATCTTCGATTCCGATGCCTTTTTGTGGTGGAACGACTTCCAATGAGAATAGTGTTTTTCCGTTTGCGTTTTTTATGTGGTCGGTGATTTTCATTTTATTTTAGTAAATTTCCGTTATTTGATTATATTGATTTATTACATCTTCAAAAAACAATTTTAAATTAGCACTTCTAAAATCACCTTCAAATTTGTATCTGCTATACCCGTCGTAAGTTATAGTAAAATTATATGGTGTATTAAAAATCTGCTTTTCTGCCATATTCATTTCTTTTCTAAGATTAATAAATAAATACATTTGTCCTAATATATTTTGGAATCTGGAAAACTCTTGATATTCAACTTCATCTAAATATTTCAGAAAGTTATTAGAACTACCAAAATATCGAATAACTGTTTTCAAAATAGAATAAATAGGTTTGAACAAAGAAAATATCCCTACGCTCTGGTTATTACAGATTACAGCAAACCTTTGATCACTATTTACAGTATAAAAATCTGAAATACCTGATCTTGAGAAATCATTATTAAATACCTGTCTTGCCGTAATATAATTTTTCATAATAGCATCGGAAAAAATATATCTTAAAAATTGAACATTTTCAGCATCATATTGATCTTGTGGAAAATTTGCATTAAACCAATTAACATAATCAGCATTGGAATAGTTATAAACTTCTGAAGAGTAAAATTTATTTATGTATCCAAAAAAGTCTACATTCTCACCGTAAAAATGGTGATAAATATGTTTAATATTATTTATATCACAAACTAAAATAACCTTCTCAAATCCAAATTTATTTTCACCTAATTTATCGTGAGCGGAAAAAATATTTAAGATTCTAAAAATATGTTCTGGATCAATTCTATCTAAATCATCAATAACTAATGTCATTTTTTTATTAGTTTGATCCTCAATATTTTTTATAAGTTCATAAATTAATTGTGTAATTGCGTTATTTTCATAGAAACTTCCAATTTTACCTTCATGCTTTTTAAAAAAGTTGCTGATAATTTCCAACTCCGAATTTTTTTTAATTTCATCTTCAAATTTTTTGAAATCTCGCAAACTTAGCTGTGAAAGTTTATCAATTAATTTTCCTAAATTCTTTAATATTCCATACGAGCCTGACGCACTATTTTCAACAATACTTTCTCCAATTAAATCAGAATTTGAAACGAAATCTTCCAAAAACTTATTGGTAAAATATTGATGAATAAGATTTCCTTTTGGAAAATTTAATTTTTCAAAAATAATTACATCTCGACTTAAGATTTGAAATAAAATATCAAATTTTATTAGTTCAAAAATATCTTCATTGGAAGCAATTGAATAATTTACCGGATTTAGATAAATTGGAAAATATTCTCTATCATATTTTTCATCTTTAAAAAATTCATTTAAAAAATAAGATTTACCAATTCCAAATTTTCCAGAAAAAACAATTCTATTATTATTCTCAATATTTAAGTGATCTTCAAATTTTTGAAAAACTTTTTCTATTAATTCTTTTCCCATAATTTAAATTCCATCTGCCAAATTAGGATTTAACCATTTTCTTGCTTCCTGTAAAGAAATTCCTTTCCTTACCGAATAATCTTTCAGCTGGTCTTCTGCAATCTTTCCTAAGCCAAAATATTTTGCATGAGGGCTTCCGAAATAATATCCGGAAACCGAAGCAGTAGGAAACATCGCTAAACTTTCTGTTAAATAAACACCAATGTTTTCTTCCACTTTCAGCAAATCCCAGATGGCGTGCTTTTCCAGGTGATCCGGACAGGCGGGATAACCAGGAGCCGGGCGTATTCCTTTGTATTTTTCGGCTATTAATTCTTCGTTGGTTAAATTTTCCTGATTGGCATAGCCCCAATATTCTGTTCTCACTTTTTTATGTAAAAATTCGGCGTAGGCCTCTGCGAAACGATCTGCCAAAGCTTTTACCATGATGGCGTTATAATCATCGTTTGCTTTTTCATATCCCTGCGCCAGTTCGTCAGTTCCGAAACCTGTTGTCACACAAAAAGCTCCGACATAATCTGTTTTACCTGAATTTTGTGGTGCAATAAAATCACTCAGCGCCAGATAATCTTTTCCTTTTGATCGTTGCGCCTGTTGCCTTAAAGTAATGAATTTTGCTTTTTGTCGGTTGTCTTCGTCAAAGATGAGAATATCGTCCGTTTCAGTGGAATTGGCTTTAAAAATTCCGAAAATGGCTTTTGCTGTTAAGAGTTTTTCATCCAGAATTCTTTTTAAAATGACCTGAGCATCTTTGAACAGTTCTTTAGCCTGAACTCCGACAACCTCATCTTCCAGAATATTCGGATATTTCCCATGAAGATCCCAGCTTCTGAAAAACGGCGACCAGTCAATAAAAGGCAATAACTCTCTTAAATCCTGATTTTCAACAACGGTAATTCCTAATTGATTTGGAATAAAAATATCTTCGTTTTCCCAGTCAATTTTAAACTTACTTTCTCTGGCTTCTTCGATGGAGACATAATCTTTCTCCACCTGCCGGTTCAGGAATTTTTCCCTGAATTCGGAATAATCATTTTTTAAATCCGCAACATATTCCTTATTTCGGTCGCCTAATAAAGAACTTACCACGTTTACCGCCCTGGAAGCATCGTTTACGTGAACGACGGCATTTTTATATTTTAAATCAATTTTTACAGCGGTATGTGCCTTTGAAGTTGTTGCGCCACCGATTAGTAAAGGAAAATTTAAATTCTGTCTTTCCAGTTCCTGCGCGATATAAACCATTTCATCCAGACTTGGTGTGATCAGTCCGCTTAATCCGATCACATCTACTTTTTGTTCAATGGCGGTCTGAATAATTTTTTCAGCAGGAACCATTACTCCGAGATCCACAATTTCGTAATTGTTACAACCCAAAACCACACTCACAATATTTTTACCGATGTCATGAACATCTCCTTTCACGGTCGCCATAAGAATTTTCCCGTTGGCAGGTTTTGAACCGTCTTTTTCAGCTTCTATGAATGGCTGTAAATAAGCTACCGCTTTTTTCATGACCCTCGCTGATTTTACCACCTGGGGAAGAAACATTTTTCCGCTTCCGAACAGATCTCCCACAACGCCCATTCCAGTCATTAAATTAATTTCAATAACGTGAAGTGGCTTTTTCGCCTGCAATCTTGCTTCTTCAACATCTTCTTCAATAAAACGGTCGATTCCTTTTACCAAAGCATGCGTAATTCTGTCCTGCAAAGGATGATTTCTCCATTCTAAATCCTCAACTTTTTCTTTTTTAACCGATTTATGTTTTTCCGAATAATCTAAAAGTCTTTCGGTAGCATCTTCTCTTTTATCGAGAATGACATCTTCTACTAATTCGAGAAGCTCTTTATTAATTTCATCATACACTTCCAGCATGGCAGGATTTACGATTCCTATATTCATCCCTGCCTGAATGGCGTGATACAGGAAAACCGAGTGCATCGCTTCTCTCACCGTGTCATTTCCACGGAATGAAAAAGAAACATTTGAAACCCCTCCACTTACCGAGGCATACGGAAGATTTTGACGAACCCATCTTGTTGCTTCAATGAAGTCGATGGCATTTCGGCGATGTTCATCCATTCCTGTAGCGACTGGGAAAATATTTAAATCGAAAATGATATCTTCCGCAGGAAAATTTAAACGATTCACCAAAATATCGTAAGAACGCTTTGAAATTTCAATTCTTCGTTCGTAGGTATCTGCCTGTCCTAACTCATCAAATGCCATGACAATAACAGCGGCACCGTATCTTTTGATTGCTTTTGCCTGCCTGATAAATTCTTCTTCACCTCCTTTGAGACTGATTGAATTAACCACGCATTTTCCCTGTGCCACCTGAAGTCCTGCCTCCAAGATTTCCCACTTCGAAGAATCGATCATTATTGGAATTCTGGCAATATCCGGCTCGGATGCTATTAAATTTAAAAATTTGATCATGGAAGCTTTTCCGTCAATCAGTCCGTCGTCGAAATTGACATCCAGAATCTGCGCGCCACCTTCAACCTGATGGCGTGCTATATCTAATGCTTCAGCAAATTTTTCTTCTTTTATTAATCTTAAAAATTTCTTTGAGCCGGCAACATTGGTTCTTTCGCCAACATTGATAAAATTACTTTCCGGTGTTATGATCAAAGGCTCAAGCCCCGATAATCTTAAATATTTCATTAATTATTCTTCTAAAATAAAATAGGCGTTGTTTGCATTCTGCTTCAGCAAATCAACATGTTTTCCTAAAGCGGCCGCAATCGGAAATCGTTTATAGTTTAATCCGTAATCTCTCGCAAACTGCTCAATTTCTTCCGTAATTTCATTGTAATAAGCATAACTGTAATTTGGAAAAAGATGGTGGGCAACATGAAAATTGAAATTCCCCAGCACATTTCTTACAAACCAGTTATTTTCCTGTAAATCATTCGTTACTTCAAACTGATGATGGAGCCAGCTGAAAGGCAATCCGTTTTTTTCATCCAGTTTCGGGAAAGCGTTGTCAGGCAGCGGGTGTAATGGAAGCAATACAAAAAGTGCAAAAATACTTGCTGCAATTACCTGTAAAAACCAAGCTCCCAGTGCAAGACCTATTGAAACCTTAAAAAACAAAACCGGTACAGCAATCTGATAGAAAAAATAAAATAGTTTATAAGCAATCATCTTTACTTTTTCTTTTACCGGAATTGCTCCCTGTGTTTTCAGGATCACACGATTGTTATCAAAAAAATCCCTGAAGTCCCTGATAAACATCCAGTTGAATAAATACAGCGGGTATACCAAAAAGAAAAACCGGTGCTGATGCTTCTGAACTCCTTTTGCTTTAATCCACGGAACAATCAGAAGCACACCACTTTGTTCAATATCAGTATCCCAACCGTCAACATTAGGATAAGCATGATGGCTTGCGATATGTCTTTTTTTCCAGATATAGGAATTAGCCCCTACAAAATCGAAAATCTGCAATACCAGACTGTTGAGTTTTTTACTTTTAAAAATATTATTATGTGCTGCTTCGTGAATCAGATTAAGATAAATTAAAACAAGCGATAATCCCATCAAAACAAAACTTAAAATATATAATCCGGCATTTTCCGCATTGAATAATGCAAAAACATACAGCCCGAAATACAACAAAGGCAATATAACGGCTTTGATTTGGATATAAATATCCCGGTTTTCAGGAATTGCTTCTACCCGCTGGTTCACTTTTTTTCTTAATTCATTAAACAATTTCGCATCCTCTGAATCTTTTAAGTAAATAGGTTTTTCCATTATATTTAAATTTTGTGTGATACTTAAAGATAATATTAAAAAACATTCCTTTTCTTCCTATTCAATTAAAAAATTCTATTAAATCAGACAAATTCCTTCAATTTTCTTGGCGGGTAGTGAGCAACGAGATCAGCAATTGCTTTAATATGCTCGGGCGTTGTTCCACAGCATCCTCCGATAATGTTGATTAATCCTTTTTCTGCGTACTCTTTGATCTGGGCAGCCATATCTTCAGGCGTTTCATCGTACTTTCCGAAAGCATTTGGTAAGCCGGCATTCGGATAGGCAGAAACATAAAATCCAGAGTTGTGCGCCAGAGTTTCCAGGTATGGCGTCAACTGATTTGCTCCCAAAGCACAGTTGAAACCTACGCTTAGTAAGTTCAGATGCGAAACCGAGATTAAAAAAGCTTCCGCAGTTTGTCCGCTCAGTGTTCTTCCTGAAGCATCGGTAATCGTCCCTGAAACCATGATAGGAATTCTGATTTCTCGTTCATCCTGAATCTCATCTATGGCAAAGAGAGCTGCTTTTGCATTCAGAGTATCAAAAATGGTTTCCACTAATAAAATATCAGAACCGCCGTCCAGCAAGGCTTCACACTGCTGTTTGTAGGCCACTCTCAATTCCTCGAATGTAATGGCCCTGTAACCTGGATCGTTCACATCCGGACTAAGGCTTGCCGTTCTGTTCGTTGGGCCGATAGATCCTGCAACAAATCGTGGTTTATCCGGGTTTTTAGCGGTGAATTCGTCACACACTTTTCTGGCGATTTTTGCAGATTCGTAATTTAATTCATAAACCAGATCTTCCATATGATAATCTGCCATGGCAATAGTTGTTCCGGAAAATGTATTGGTTTCAATGATATCCGCTCCTGCTTCCAGGTATTTTCTGTGAACTTCTTCGATGGCATGAGGCTGCGTTAAAGACAACAGATCATTGTTTCCTTTTACAGGATGTTCCCAGTTTTTGAAACGTTCGCCACGGTAATCCTCTTCTTCAAATTTATACCGCTGAAGCATGGTTCCCATCGCTCCGTCGAGAATTAAAATTCTTTCGGATAATGCTTTGTATAATTGTTCTGAATTTTTCATTTTATTCTTTATATGATAGGATTTTATCCTTCGGGACTTTCTAATTTTATGCTCTTTTTTTGTTGACAGGATCATATCCTATTCTGATCTAAGTCGTCCCTTCGGGACTCTATTTTAACCTAACGCCGGTTTAAATAATGCATTCATACCGTTCCCTTTTTCCAATTTAACCGAGTATCGAATTTCCCGGATTTTCGTTGAATCTTTCGCAGCCCGACTTGAACGGAGCTCTTTTTGCCGGAGCAAAGCGGAGGCAAAAAAGCGGGAGTGGAAGGCGGATAAAGCTGCCCAAATAATTTAGTCCAGTGCCTGCTTTAAATCTGCAATAATATCATCTACATTTTCCAGACCAACAGAGCACCGCACCAAGCCTGCCGTAATTCCTACTTGGTTTCTTTCTTCATCCGATAGTTTGGAGTGCGTTGTTGATGCCGGATGCGTAACAATTGTTCTTGTATCGCCTAAATTTGCAGAAAGTGAACACATTTTTATTTTATCTAAGAAGTTTCTTCCCCCTTCGATTCCGCCTTTGATTTCGAAGGCTACGATATTTCCACCCAACTTCATCTGTTTTTTCGCGATCTCAAAGCTTGGATGGGATTTCAGAAATGGATATTTCACCAATTCTACATTGGGATGAGCTTCCAGAAATTCGGCAACTTTTAAAGCATTTTCACAATGTTTTTCAACACGAATGGCTAGTGTCTCCAGACTTTTGGACAACACCCAGGCGTTGAATGGCGACATGGCAGGCCCCGTATTCCTTGCAAAGAGGTAAATTTCGCGGATGAGATCTTCTCTTCCTACTGCCACTCCTCCTAAAACCCGACCCTGTCCATCAATTAATTTGGTTGCGGAATGTACCACAATATCTGCCCCGTATTTTATCGGCTGCTGTAAATAAGGTGTAGCGAAGCAGTTATCCACAATAAAAATTAAATTGTACTTCTTCGCAATCTGTCCGAAAAATTCTAAATCCAAAACCTCAATTGCCGGATTGGTAGGCGTTTCCAGATATAAAATTTTTGTGTTCGGCTGGATATATTGTTCCACATTTTCAGCATCTTCCGCTTTGAAATATGTTGTTTCAATATTCCACTTCGGGAAATATTTGGTAAACAATGTATGTGTAGAACCGAAAACCGACTGACAGCTTACGATATGGTCTCCTGCACTAAGTAAAGCTGCAAATGTTGAATAAATGGCCGCCATTCCCGTTGCAAAGGCATACCCTGCTTCGGCACCTTCCATTTTGGCTATTTTCTCTGTAAATTCTGTTACATTCGGGTTTGAAAAACGGCTGTACAGATTTTTCTGTTTTTCTTCCGCAAAACTCGCCCTCATATCTTCCGCATCCTGAAAAATAAAACTGGACGTTAAATATAAAGGTGTTGAATGCTCATCAAACTGAGTTCTTTCCGTCTGGGTTCTTATGGCGGAGGTTTCAAAATTATAATTTTCCATATTTTTCTGAAACCTTCAAGGTTTTAAAAACCTTGAAGGTTTGTTTATGTTGTTTAATTTATTTGTTCCATAGGTTTCACCTACGGCTATTGATATTGAACTCTTTCGGGTTCAAATTATTTGTCCTATTTAGTTTCGCTTACTCTTAAAATATCCCCAAAAACGCCTCTTGCGGTAACTTTGGCTCCGGCTCCGGCGCCCATGATAACGATGGGATTTTCGCCATAACTCTCAGTGTAAATTTCAAAGATGGAGTCTGATCCTTTTAACTGTCCTAAAGCGGAGGTTGCAGGAACTGAAATCAGCTTCACATCAAGTTCGCCTTTTTCTTTTTGTAAATCACCGTGAAGATCTCCGACATATCTTAACACATGGCCGGATTTCTGATTGTTTTTGATCTTTTGATATTCTTCATCCAACTCGTTCAATCTTGAAAGAAATTCCGGTTTTGAAACGGAAAGCAGACTTTCAGGAACTAAATTCTGGATATTGATGTCTTCAAATTCGTTGATTAAATCTAATTCTCTCGCTAAGATCAATAATTTTCTTGCGACATCATTTCCGGATAGGTCTTCTCTTGGGTCCGGTTCCGTATAGCCTTTTTCCAGTGCTTCATTGATAATCGTTGAAAATGCGTCATCCCTCAAGGAAAAATTATTGAAAACATAACTCAGTGTTCCGGAAAAAACCCCTTTAATCCTGGTAATATTTTCTCCTGAAAGGTGTAGAAGCTTAATTGTATCAATTAACGGCAATCCAGCGCCTACATTAGTTTCATAGAGATAACGTCTGTTGTTTTTGTTCAACGTATATCGAAGCTGACGGTACTCTGAAATCGGGAGCGTGTTGAAAATTTTATTGGAAGAAACCAAATCAAACCCATTTTCTGCCAGCGTATGGTAATTTTTAACAAAATCCTTGCTTGCCGTATTATCTACAACAATAAGGTTTTCAAACTGATTTTCTTTTGAAAAGCTGATCAGTTGCTGAACATCAGAGGGACTTTCTGCTGTTAAAACCTCATCATTCCAATTGCTGTCAAAACCTTTTTTGTTGAACGCAATCTTTCTGGAATTGGCAACAGCTACTACCTTGAGATCAATTTTTTTCCTTCTTTTAATTTCTTCTGAAGACTCCAGCACCTGTTCTATTAAAGTCTTTCCTACGTTTCCATGGCCAATAATTGCCAGATGAACCGTCTTAGGTTTTTTAGAAATTTCAGATTCTATGATATTTTTTGCTTTCTCGTCCTGGGAAGAAGTAACCACAATATTTACTCTTTTCTCTACCGCAATCTGATTAAGCAACAGCGGGAAAACATTATTTCTGGCCAGCTCAGCCAGTATTTTATTTAAATCTTCAGCAACAAAGCCTAAAACCGATACGTTGTTGATACTGTAAATCTGGGAAACCTTGCCCGATTTTCTTTCTGCTTCAAATTCATCAATAAGACAATTCACTGCTTTTTCGGAGTCGCTTTCCTGTACAAGAATGGAAATCCCGTTTTCTATCGCCTGTTGTGAAATAACCCCAACACTAATTCTCGCTAACGTAAGCGCTTTAAAAATTCTTCCGTCAATACCGATTTCCCCTAAGAAATCCTCTCCTTCAAATTTGATGATTGACCGGTTTCTCAAAAATTTTATTTCGTTTGCATTGCTTTTCATCTCCTACAAAATATTTTTAATGATCGTATTTAATTGTTCATATTCCATTAAGAAGGCATCATGACCATGAATTGATTTAATTTCATGATAGAATACATTCTCTTTATCTTTTTTTAATTTTTCAAAGCACATTCGGATTTCTGTTGCCGGAAAGAAAAGATCCGTATCTACTGCGATAAGATGGATTTGAGCTTCTATTTTTTCCAATTGAACTTTTTCAGCATTAATATTCATCAGTAAATGATTCATTAACTTATAAGATTTTAAACTAAATCTTTCGTTCAAAGCATTCCCGTGGTAAATCAGCCAGTCTTCTGACTCTAACCGCTGTTTTTCCTGATTGAATTTATTTTGAAATCTGTCATTTAACGATTCCGGTGTTCTGTAACATAACATGGCATGAATTCTTGCTTTTTGTAACGGTTCATCATTCTGATTTAACAAAAATTTCTGAACCAGGCATTGTGCATGAAGCCAGTCGTGGGTTTTATAATCACAGGCAATGGGAATAAAAATTTCTGCGAGCTGAGGATTTTTTGCCAGCATTTCCCAGCCAATTCCTCCTCCAAGAGAACCTCCGATAATGGCGTGTAATCTTTTAATATTTAAAATTTCAAGACCCTGTAAAAAGATATTGGCAATATCTGATGCCGTAAAATCCTCATAATTTTCAATAAAAAAATCATCAAATCCATTCCCCGGAATATTGAAGCACAGAACGGTGTACTTTTCTGTATCAATCACCTGATTTTTACCGATCAGCTTTTTCCACCAGCCCTTCTCTCCAGCAACATCCGAATTTCCGGTTAAGGCATGATTTACCAGAACAACAGGTGCAGAAAACAACTCTCTCCCGAAAAGCTGATAGCTTAACGAGATATTGTATTCCCTACCGGAATTGGTGTGATACGAAAAATTAATATGTCTTAGTTCTGCTTTCAATTTTATTTATTTTAAATACAATTGAAAATGCCACAGGAAATGGCTGAAAAGAACTTCAGGTAAGTTATCTGTCCAAATTATTTGGTAGAACGTAGCACCTTCTTTGCTTGCGCAAAGGGTTGCTAAGGTTTCATCGGGTCTAATCCCTCAACCTTTCTTGATAACATTTTCAATATTTGAATGAACGAATGGTGCAAAGATAAAACTTTTATTTCAATTTTTTATAAAAATTTAACTTAACACTTCAACGCCTCATTTAAAAGGCTTTTCGGCATGATATTAAGTTTAATTCAAATTAAGGAAGTTGGAATTTTTTAACAAAAAGGCTACCTTCGTAATGAAAAATGATGAGATATGATTGCTGAAAAACAAAGACTACAAGATACAGACTGGAAAAACTGGGGGCCATACGTCAGTAACCGGCAATGGGGAAATGTACGGGAAGACTACAGTTCCAACGGCGATGCGTGGAATTTCGCCAACCACAATAATGCGGAGAGCTATGCTTATCGCTGGGGAGAAGAAGGTATTGCCGGAATCTCAGATGCTAAACAGATTTTTTGTTTTGCTCTTTCTTTCTGGAATAAGAAAGATAAAATGGTAAAAGAGCGTTTTTTTGGACTGAGCAATCCTCAGGGGAATCACGGTGAAGACATTAAGGAGATTTTTTATTATCTGGACAATACGCCCACACACAGCTATATGAAAATGCTGTATAAATATCCCATTAATTCCTTTCCGTATGATGAAATCCGTGCAGAAAATGCCAGAAGAGGCAAAAAGGAAGCTGAATACGAAATTTTCGATACCGGAATTTTTGATAAAGATGAATATTTTGATATTTTCATTGAATATGCCAAAGCAGACCACAATGATTTTCTGGTACGGGTAACGGTTTTTAACCGAAGCAGTGTTGATGCACCCCTTGTTGTAGCACCCACAATATGGTTCAGGAACAACTGGAAATGGGGATATAATACCTACAAAGGACAAACTATGGCTTCGCACGACGGCTGCATTAATATTCAGCATGACAGTATTTCGATTAAAAAATTCTATTCAAGAGACACGAATGCAGAAAGTGTTTTCTGCGAAAATGAAACCAATACTCCAAAGTTATATGGAGCTCCTTATCCGGGAAATACTTATTTTAAGGATGGGATTAATGATTATATTATTTATGGCAGCAATACTATAAATCCGGAAAAAATAGGGAATAAAGCTTCGTTCCTGCTGGATGAAATTATTGGAGCCGGGCAATCAAAATCTTTTGATTTCAGACTTTCTCCGGAAGATCTTGATGAGCCTTTTGAAAACTTTGACGATATATTCAACACCAGAATTGAAGAGGCTAATGAATTTTATGAGGAAATCCAAAATGATGTAGTTGATGAAGATGAGAGAAATGTACAAAGACAGGCTTTTGCAGGACTGCTATGGAATAAGCAGTTTTATCATTACAACGTAGGTAAATGGCTTAAAGGTGACCCCAACTATGCTGCTCCAAGAGATTTTAATAATTATGTAAGAAATACCGAATGGAATCATCTCCATAATAAAGACATCATCTCAATGCCGGATAAATGGGAATATCCGTGGTACGCTACCTGGGACCTAGCTTTTCATTGTGTTCCATTCTCTATTATTGATGCAGAGTTTGCCAAAGGACAGCTTCTATTGCTTACAAAGGAATGGTATATGCACCCTAACGGACAGCTTCCTGCCTACGAATGGAATCTGAGCGATGTAAATCCGCCTGTACATGCTTGGTCCTGCTTCAGAGTTTTTAAGATTGATGAGAAGCAAAACGGCAAACCTGATCTTTTATTTTTAGAGAAAGTTTTCCAAAAGCTGCTCCTTAATTTTACCTGGTGGGTAAACCGAAAGGATAAAAACGGAAAAAATATTTTCGGAGGAGGATTTTTGGGTCTTGATAATATCGGTGCTTTTGACCGGAACATGGTATTAAAAGACGGGCAGCATCTGGAACAGGCAGACGGAACCAGCTGGATGGCGATGTATGCATTGAATATGATGCGTATTGCAATGGAACTTGCCCAATATTATCAGGTGTACGAAGATATGGCCATTAAGTTCTTTGAACATTATCTTTATATTGCCGAAGCGATGGAAAATCTGGGTGAAGGAACAAAAGGCTTATGGAATGAAGAAGACGGATTTTTCTACGACGTTTTACAGCTTGGAAACGGCGACAGCGTATCCCTGAAACTGAGAAGTATTGTAGGCCTTATCCCGATGTTTGCTGTAGAAATTATAGATCATCACCTACTGGACAAAATGCCGAATTTTGTTGAAAGAATGGAATGGGTGCTGAAAAATAAGCCTGAGCTTACGAAACTGGTTTCTCACTGGGAAGAGGAAGGCCAGGGAAGAAAACATTTAATGAGCATTCTCAGAAAAACAAGACTGACAAAAGTCCTAAGCAGAATGCTTGATGAAAAGGAATTTTTAAGCGATTACGGAATACGGGCCATGTCTAAAGTCTATCAGGAAAACCCTTTTATATTTTCAGTACATGGAACCGAAAATGTGGTTTATTATACCCCGGGAGAAAGTGACAGCCGAATGTTCGGTGGAAACAGCAACTGGAGAGGCCCGATATGGTTTCCTATCAACTTTCTTATTGTGGAAAGTTTACAACGGTTCCATTTTTATTATGGAAACAGCATGAAAGTGGAACTTCCAACGGGAAGCGGGGATAAAAGAAATCTGGATGAAGTAGCCCAGAATATAAGCAACAGGCTGTGTTCTATCTTTCTGAAGGATGAGGTAGGGCAACGACCTTTCAACGGAGGAAACGCCAAATTCAATTATGATGAAAATTTCAAAGATTACATTACATTTTTCGAATACTTCCACGGAGATAATGGCCGGGGAATAGGAGCTTCCCATCAAACCGGCTGGACAGCAACAGTTGCAAAGCTGCTGAAACCAAGAATGTCATTCTAAAAGTATTTTACTCATTATAAGCCTCTCTTCAGAGGCTTTTGTTATACCACGCTTTATTCATTCTTTCAATGATAGAATTCAGAAATATAGTTAAAATCTATTTAATCATTAATATAAAAACATTATTACTGTAAAATCAATATCGTATTTATAATATTTTTAAATTTGGATTGATTTTTTAACATTATAATATCTATATTAGCAAATAAATTTAATAAACTATTTCTTATGAAAGGAAAATTACTACCTCTTACAGCTTTGGTACTTTCAGCTGTATGCCATTATCAAGTCAAAGCCCAGGAATACCAGCCGCTACCCGTTCAGAGCGGCTTCAATGCGGATGTCATTGCCAATGGTGTTGGCCCTTCTGCATCTTCCACCAACAACGATGTAGATGGAGTAAGCTACGCATTTGTTTCCAGAGATTTTCAACTGACAGCAGCAAGCACCCCTTTAGCATACGGACTTCCTATAAACGGAATTATCAATTCCGTTGTAGCTTCTACATCCGGATTGTCTTATCAAATGGGACCTTACAGTTCAAACAATACGCTCAGACTTCAAAATACCAATGATAACGGAACTTTAATTTTCACAACACCAATGCAGGCAATTACAGTATATATGCTGGCAACAGGGGGAAGCGGAGCCTGTACCGTAGATGTGGACGTCAATTTTACGGATAACACTTCACAGACATTTTCAGCAGTCAGCATTTCGGACTGGTACGGAGGAAGCAGCTACGCCGTACAGGGAATCGGAAGAATCAATATAAACAATGATAACCTGGAATCCGGTTCGGGAACCAATCCGAGATTATATCAGATCCCTTTGGCAATAAGTACAGCTAATCAGTCGAAAAGTGTGAAAAGTGTAACGGTAACAAAAGTAGGGACAGGAGGCATTCCTAATATTTTTGCTTTCGCAGCAGATGCCTACAATGCATGCAGCACACCAACAAACATTACCGCTACCACTACGATGACAGAAGCAACACTAAGCTGGACAGCACCGGCAAGTGCTCCGGCTTCAGGGTATCAGTATTATTACAGTACTTCACCTACAGCTCCTACAGCAACAACAACTCCTACAGGAAATGTAACTTCAGGAACTTCAGTAACGATTAATCAGCTTACTACGGGACAAACCTATTATTTCTGGGTGAGATCCAACTGTGGAGGCTCTTCACAAAGTTTCTGGAAAATGAAAGAATTTACTCCGGGACAGATCAGCACTGTTTATACTGCGGGAGATATCAATACCCAGTACAATAATTCAGGTGTTACCACTACATCGACTACTAACTGTGCAGGAGGATTAAGTGTTAATGTTCCGGCAGGATATAAGATAAAATCTACAGCAGTTTCTTATAAAATGTCTACCGCTTCAAACGGATGGATGGGTGAGCAGAGAAGTCTTTTGGCTTGTACAACCAACAATGTTACAGAACCTTCAGTAACCTCAGGATCCGGATCTTCTTCAGGCACGTATTCTTACAACAGAACAGGACTCACGCTGGCTAATGATCTTACGGGAACCGTAAACTTCGAGCTGAGAGCATGGAGAACATACGGAGGATCAGATTGCACTGCAGAATATAATAAAGTTGATAACAACACATTTACCGTAACAGTTACCCTGGAACCTTTAGCTTTGGCAACAAATGAAGTTACCGTAAAAGAAAAAGAAAGAATTGCGCATCCTAACCCGTTTGTGGATACTTTATACCTTGAGAAGGCCGAAAATGTGAGAAAGGCAGTAATAACAGATCTTTCGGGAGTTGTTGTGAAAACCATTGAAAACCCTTCTTCAACAGTATTTTTAGGAGGACTAAAATCCGGAATGTACATCCTGACTTTACAAATGAAAGACGGCTCTCTGAAAAGCATGAAAACCATCAAGAAATAATAATTATATTAAAAACCCGCGGATAAAGAATTATCCGCGGGTTTCTTTTTTTAGTATAAACAGCCTAAGGCTGAACAACTTCTCCGTTAACCAAAACTTCAAATCCTATTTCTACAGTCGGTTCCAGGGTTTTGGAAACAGAACAATATTTCTCAAATGACAACTGGGCTGCTTTCTGAGCTTTTTTAGGATCGATATTTCCTTCCAGTAAAAATTTTACTTTGATGGATTTAAAAGGTTTTGCATCGTCAACCTGAATTCTTTCTCCCTCTACTTCAGCTTTAAAATCCGTAATTTCCTGTCTTTGTTTTTTCAGGATAGAAACCACATCAATTCCGCTGCAGCCTGCAACAGCCATCAGAACACTTTCCATTGGCGAAACACCTTTTGCGCCCGGCTGTGTTGTATTATCGAGAAGAATTGAATTTCCCTGCGCATTGCTACATTCAAACAAAAAATCGTCGTTGATTCTATTAAGTGTTATTTTCATTTTACATTTTATTTTATTCTGTAACTCCTATAATGACTCCAAAACTCCCGTCTTTCTGTATCCATTTTTCCTCGGGACAATAAGTTCTTGAAACAAAACCATCGAGATATAAAGCTTTATTACACCCTAATTCTCTAAATATCGAAGCAAAATTATAAAAATTAACCTCTACTTTAGACATAATAAAAATTACATTCCCATTTTTTAAAATCCCAACTCCATTTCTGATATTAATATTTTTAGAATCTTTTTTAAATATCGGATTTACTTTTCCATTAATCAGTAACATTGGTCCTGACTGAGTGGCATATTGTATGTCTGGATTATTTCTGAACAACTTTGTTTCAATAATTTCAGCATCTTTATTTCTTGTAAGATAAAATATTCCGTTAGGCTCAAGATAAAAATTTCCCTTACCTGCTAGGGTATCAATTTTGTTTAGAATATTAAAGTTTTCAATATAAAGTCCTTTAGGAAAATTATTTGGTTCAAACATTCCTCCGTTCATCGCAAACCTTAATTTCTTTTTATCCAGTTGTGTTTTATCTTTTAAATTATTAATGCTTTTTAAAATTTTTCCGTCATTATCTTTCCAGTAAAAAGAAACATTTTCAACTTTCGGATTTACTTTGAAAATTACAAATTCATCTTTAATATTTTTATTACAAGACAAAACAAAACAGAAAGACAATATGATTAATGCCATTCTCATCAATAATAAAATTTAGATAATTTAAGGTTAAAAATTATAAAATTCCTCTCGCTTTTATCTCCAAGTATTTATTGATAACATCGATATTCAAGTTTTCAGGAAGTGTATAAACCGTATAAATACCATATTTTCTAAGTTCCTGAATAATCAGTTTCTTTTCAAACTCAAACTTTTCGGCGATGATTTCGTCATAAATTTCCTGCATGCTTTCGGGATTTTTATGGATCAGTGTCTGAAGCTCTGAATTTTTAAAGAAAACCACTACCAACAGATGGTTTTTAGCGATGCCACGTAAATATTTCAACTGACGGTTAAGTCCGTCCAGCGTTTCGAAATTGGTGAACAGCAGTATAAGGCTTCTCTGGTTCAAAGAATATTTTACATCCTGATACAGCCTGTTAAAATCGCTTTCAAAAAAATCGGTTTTAATATTATAAAGCGCTTCTGAGATCTTTCTCAACTGTCCTGATTTATTTTCAGCTGCAATTTTATTTTCCGTTTTTTTAGAGAACGTCATCATTCCGGCGCGGTCACCTTTTTTCAGGATGATATGAGACAGCGCCATGGTTGCGTTGATGGAATAATCCAGAAGACTCAATCCTTTAAAAGGCATTTTCATGGTTCTTCCGGTATCGATCAGCATAAAGATCCGTTGGGATTTTTCGTCCTGAAACTGGTTTACCATCAGCCGGTTTGTCTTGGAAGTTGCTTTCCAGTTGATCGTCCGGATATCATCTCCCGGTACATATTCTTTGATCTGCTCAAATTCCATGGTATGTCCCAGCTTTCTTATTTTTTTGATTCCGCCCAGCATAAATTCGCTCTGGATTGCCATCAGTTCATATTTCCTCAGGTGGATGAAAGAAGGATAAGAAGGCAGATTGGCATCTTTCTGAAAATTAAATCTTTTAGACACAAAACCTAAAGGTGAAGAAACATACACATTCAGGCTTCCGAAATTATATTCTCCACGCTCTTTGGGTTCAAGAATATATTGAAAAAAGGTATTTCTTCCCGGGAAAATTTGTTTTTCAATCAGAAAATCACGCTTCTGAAATTGAAAAGGTATCTCGTCGATGACTTTAACCGAAATTTTAAAATCATAATTATTTTTAATATCGATTTTCACAGGATTTTCATCTCCGTTGGATAATTTTTCAGGCAAAATCCTTTGTGCCGAAATCCCTTTATTTTTGTTAAAAACAAAGAGAGCATCTACCATTACCGCTAAAAAGCAAAGCAGTAAAGCAATATGCGCCGCCCACATAAGAAACTGGAAGAAGAATGCAAAGACATACAGAATTCCCACTCCGATGAGCACGTAAAAAAAGCGCGTATTGATGTATAAGTTTTTCATTTTTAAATGGCGGCTTTCAGGTTGCAGATAGCAGTTGAATTATTACTTCTATCTTGGAATTTCAATTCCTTCTAAAATCTGTCTGATAATTTCATCAGCGGTAAGGCCTTCCATTTCTCTTTCAGGCGATACGATTACTCTGTGTCTCAAAACGGCGTAGCTTGCTTCTTTGATGTCTTCAGGGGTTACAAAATCCCTGCCTCTTAATGCGGCAAAAGCTTTTGAAGCTGTTAATAATGCAAGACTTGCTCTTGGGGAAGCTCCCAGATACAGAAACTGGTTTTCCCTTGTATTCACTATAATCTTGGCAATATATTCCATCAAATGCGACTCAACAATAATCTCTTTTACAAGCTGTTGATAATTTTTCAACTGCTGAGCCGTGATAACGCGGTTTACTACATCTGTTTTATCTTCTCTTTTGTTTTCGTGCTGATTCTTTATGATTGCAATTTCCTGCGCCAGATCAGGATATCCAACGTTAATTTTAAAGAGAAAACGGTCTAGCTGTGCTTCCGGCAGTCGATAAGTACCTTCATGTTCAATAGGGTTCTGCGTAGCCACTACAAGAAACGGTTCTTCCATGGTGTACCGTGTTCCATCCATCGTAATCTGCCGTTCTTCCATCACCTCAAATAAGGCTGCCTGTGTTTTTGCAGGGGATCTGTTGATCTCATCAATCAAAATAAAACTTGAAAAGATAGGGCCTTTTTTAAATTCAAATTCAGAATTTTTCACATTGAAAACCGAAGTTCCCAAAATATCCGAAGGCATAAGATCCGGTGTAAACTGGATCCTGCTGAAACCTACATCAATGGTCTTCGCCAGCAGTTTTGCAGTAATTGTTTTTGCCACTCCGGGAACACCTTCAATAAGGACATGCCCGTTGGATAAAAGTGCCGCTAAAAGATGTTCTACCATGCTTTCCTGCCCAACGATTACTTTGGCAATTTCGGATTTTACTTTTTCCAGACTGGTACGAAGTTCAATCATATCTATTCTCGACTGAAACTGATCTTCTTTTTTATCAATAGATATTGAATTCTGGTCTTCAATATTTGGGTTTTCAATGTTTTCCATATTGTAATTTTTTTCAATGTAACAATTTAGCAATGTAACAGTCTAGCAATTAAACCTCGTCAAATATCTCATTGTTACACTGGTACATTGTTATATTTTTATATTTTTATTATTTCATCAAGCAATGTATTCATTTTTGCCAGATCCTCTTTCATCACCTGAGCGTAAGGATCCTGTGCTTTTTTAATCAGGTGAATCGCTTCTTCAATTATCTCCATAGATTTACCGGTTTTAAGATGGAGTTTCTTCGCAAATTCTGCATCGAGCTGCTGCGTGTCAATCAGAAGGTCCATTCTTACCTTATTCAGAAAATACTGTGCTTTTTTAGCCATCATATCGTGAAAGTCTCCCTCCTGAAGATATAAATTTCCAATGCTCTTCACAAAATCGACAGAGGTATTTTTTAATGGCTCTATGATCGGTACAATACGCTGCTTTCTTTTAGCATTAAAGAAAATAAAAAGTACCATCCCTCCTAAAAATACCCACCATGCGTATTTCAGCGCCGGATTGGAAAGGATAAATCTCATGAAAAACTGCGAAACTTTTGCGTCGTTTTCTACAAACCATACGGTTTCACGATCATCGAGGTACGAAAAAACATCCTGAGCATATCTTACATTTCCACGTTTTAAAAGATAATAATTGGTAATAAAAAGCGGCTCACAATGCACGTAAATTTTTCCTTTTCCGAATTCTATTTTAATAAAGTTGGCCTGGTCTGAATTATTTTTTTCAACTGTTTTTCCTAAAACCTCAACCCCCGGTTTTATGAAAGTAAAACCTCTTCCAGAGGGGAATTTATCAAGATGAATGAAATCATTTGTGAATTTTTTATAGGTAAGCTTCAGTACATTTTCGTCTTCAAAAGAAATCTGGGAATCATAATAACCGATACTGTCTGAAATTTGTTTAGGCATTTCACTGACAATAATCATCGCATCCGAACCCTTGGATACCTGATCCAGAATCTTATTCCATGACTGTCTGTCGATTGTCTCTTCTATAACCAGAATATTATGCGGCTTCTTATCAGCCTGATAATAATCGTATGGCGTCTCTGATATTTTTTTGATTTTATTTTTAAAAAGTGTATTTACCTCATTATTAAAAACAAACAAACCGAAAGGTGTTTTCTGGTTGATATTAAAATTTTTTCTCCAGTCCGTACTTTCCGTTTTGTTCGCTTCAAACAATACCAGAATAATCATCACAACGATGAAAACCACAGCATATATTTTGAAAGTCTTGTTCATGATAAAAGTTACGGTTTAAAAGATTGGTACTGGGTTTTAAATTTCTGATATTCTTTTTCAGAGATATTGAATTCTCCATACCATACATAATCAAAAATGTATGAAAGCTGGAAAAATTCGGCCGTGAGGTGTGGTGCTTTTAATTCTGCCAGATAATCTTTATTGGTTTTTTCCGGATTCCAGGTAATCAGCTTTTTATCGCTGAGCTTTTTTAGCACAAATAAAAACTGGTATCGTACTGCAGAGCGGAAATCACCCGATTTTTCAAACTTCAGGATAGTTTCCGGGAAATTGATTTCGTGGATATTTTCGTGCAGTTCTTCGTCTTTGAGATCGACTTTTTTATTCTTCTTTCCAAACAGGAAATTTCCATCTTTACCGATGAGGTATTTAATGATAAAGTACAGCAGGAAGCCCACGAGTAGAATTACAAACAGGCGTATAAGTATTCCCGCAACATTACCGGAATTTGTAAAAACGGTTTCTCCAAAAATACTGTTTAGGATCTCCACAATTTTTCTCATGAGCTTTTCCCATACCGACATTCTTGGTTTCGTCGTTGTATAATCGAAATCTTTCCCTTTGTATCTTGACGGAACGTTTTCTTTAAATTTCTTAGGATATACTGTATTGTCCGTAATTGGTCTTTTCAGCAATACAGAGTCTGCCCGATACATATTTTTATAATGTCCCGTACTGAGAGAGTCTATATAGACTTCCGCAGCCGGTGGCGGATTGTCCCCGGTCTGTGCATGAATATATTCTGCAGATATAAAAACCAGTAAAAAAATAAAAATCTTATTCATTGATGCCGATGGTATCTATTTCTGCAAGCTCCATTTTCTGATGAAGATCTGTGCGGCTGTCGTAATACATTAATCCCGAGTTGATGTACAGCACATTCATCAGCAGGGTTGAGATGATGGAAGAGATTCCGTAAACTATAAAAAATACAATCCCGAAACTTCCCGAGAAAGGATTACTTTCAAACTGAGCGTCCGGCGCCGTTGTTGACAGCTTCATAAAAAACAGAATCATAGGAACAGATGAAAAGAATATGCTCACAATATAAAATAATACAGTCATGATAGTAGTTGCTCCCCAGTATTTCCAGTAAGGAGATTTTTCCCTTCCGTTTGGATAAGAAAACTGCGATCGCACAGCATAACTTAGCGATTCAAAAAAACCTCTTTTCCCATTAAAATAATCGAAGCAGAGAAAGATGATTATATTCAGTAATGTTGGGCCTACAAAAAGCATCAGCACCAAACCGATGATAATAAAAATAAGAATGTAAGAGATCCCGAAAATGACAAATGCAACCGGCAATACTAAGAATGTTAACCCAAAATAGGCCGCGGCTACTTTTTTTCCGTTCGATTTGAAGTCGCTGAGGAGATCATCTGCTTTAATATCTGTTTTCCCTTCCGCAATTCTTTTCATGTAAAAAACAGGAAAGAGAAAGTTAATGGTCATCAATGCTGTTGAAAGAATGAACAGTAAAACACCGCATAGAATAAGCATTCCCAGATTATCGTTAAGGAACTGCTCAAAGTAATAGCTCTGCCCTCCCATAGTGGACCCGAAAAATGCTCCCAGAAATTCCTTATATCCGAAAATGATAACTACCACCATCAGGATCAGCAGCAATCCGTTCAGAAGGATAAAATTTTTAAAATAGTTTTTACCGTATAACTTGAAAAAAGTAAAACTATCTGTTATAAACGTTCCAAAATCTCTCTTTTTATAAAACTGCATCATTTATCTGGTTATTAATTTTCCTGTTAACAATGGAAGGATATATAAAATAGTAAAAGCCTATAATGACAAATGATCCGAAGATGATGATCAGGTTTAAGGATAAAGGCATTTCCAGCGCATGTCTTGTGACATATCCTTCGATAATTCCGGCACAAACCGTAAAGGGAACCGTACTCAGAAATATTTTAAACGAATCTTTAAATCCGTTTTTAAATGAGTTAAATCTTGAAAACGTTCTTGGAAATAAGATGGATGCTCCGAGAATAAGTCCGCACATGGCTTCTACTACCATAGAAAAGATCTCAAAAACACCGTGCAGCCATATCCCTCTTGCACTGTCGCCCAAAGCTCCGTAATCATAGAAAAAATACTGGAAAGAACCGAGCATTACACTGTTTGACAAAAGCGCCCACAAAGTACCAATTCCTCCAAAAATCCCGTAAATATAAAGTTTGGCTCCTACTCCTATATTATTGAATATAATCCCGATGGTGCTGCCCCAGGTAGATCCGCTCTGGTAAACGCCGACTGCGTTTCCGTTTTTAATGTTTTCGATGGTCTGGTTCACATAGTCTTCTCCTAAAATAATTTTGGCAAAATCTTTATCGTAAACTGCAGAAAGCAAACCGATCAGGGTAAATAAAGTGAAAAATAAGAAAGCATAGCCTAAATATCTTCGGTACTGGTACACAAGCAAAGGAACTTCTGTTTTAAAGAAATACAACAAGCGGTTTTCTTCTACTCTTTTTGTTTTATAAATTTTCTGAAAGATCTGTGAAGACAGATGATTAAGATAAACTGTAGTATTGCTTTTCGGGTAGTATGTCTGCGCAAAAGAAAGATCGTTGACTAGATTAATGTACAGCGAAGAAAGATCATCAGGATTTTTTTTAACTTTCCCCTGGATAACCTGTTCGATTCCCAACCATTTTTCTTTATTTTGTTTAATGAAATAAACTTCTCTCATAACTATAAGGCTAAAATAATAAAAATTATGTCTCAAATTGCGATTAATACTTCACAAAATGTAAATATTAATTTCAACATTGCCAGTGTTGGAGACCGGATCATTGCTTTCTTTATTGACTTCGCGATAAAGGTAGCATACGGAATCGCCGTTCTATATACGTTCTTTACAATTCTGAATCTTGGTTATTTGCTGCAGGGCCTTGATAAATGGTCTATCGGTGCGGTGTATATCATCCTGCTTTTTCCTACCATAATCTACCCTGTGGTTCTTGAAAGTTTTATGGAGGGGCAGACTCCGGGAAAAAAGGTGATGAAAATCCGCGTGGTAAAAATAGACGGTTATCAGGCGGGGTTTGGGGATTATCTTATCCGCTGGGTTTTCAGAATTATTGATACTTCTTTTGCTGGCGTTGTAGGACTTGTTTCGATGGTTGTTTCCAAAAACAATCAGCGTTTGGGAGATATTGCTTCTGGAACGGCTGTTATTTCTTTAAAGAACAAGATTAATATTTCACATACTATTTTAGAAAATATCCGGGAAGATTATGTTCCTACTTTTCCCCAGGTGATTGCACTGAGTGATAATGACATGAGAATCATTAAAGATAATTATCTCAAAGCCCTGAGAATTGATGACAGACATGTTATCAGTAAACTTTCTGATAAGATTAAAAGCATCCTGAAGCTGGAAATAGATCCTACAAAAATGACGGAAAGGCAATTTATAGGAGTTATTATCAAAGACTACAATTACTACACCGGTAAAGATAGCTAAAGCAAAATGGTCAATCCAATTAAGATTTAAAATCACATCATTATCAGAAAATTGACAAGTGCAGTGAATTGACTATTAACTACTACAATTCACAAATCAAATCCACCATTTTCCTTTCTTAACGTACATCAAAAGTTTCGCGGTGCAGTTTTTGTATTTTTACTTATACAAAAACTTAGATTATGAGATTTGAAAATAATAAATCAGGGAACGGCGGTGTTATTACTTTAAATAATGAAATCAAGGAAGTCGGACGGTTAACCTACACTATTTTTCCGGATGAAAATAAATTTATCATTTCATTCGTTTTGGTACATCCCGAATTTGAAGGCCGCGGAATGGGAAAATATCTTGTAGAAGAAGCTATCAAGTTTGCCCGGGAAAATAACTGGAAAGTTTATCCGCACTGTTCTTATGCAAGATCTGTTATGATGAGGATGAACGATGTAGATGATGTTTTCTTGAATAGATAGCCTTATCTTAATACCTAATAAATAAAAAAGACCATTTCAATGGTCTTTGTATTGGTGTAAATATGGTTCTATTTCGGAATTCCGGGACATTGTATGCCATTGCAATTCACAAATCCGCACGGCGGCAATTTTGGATCACAACATGAGATAACGCATGGAGGATTTTTATCTCCTGCATACAGATTTTTCAGCTCATTTTTAGGCAAAGCCTTCCATCTTAACATTTCTGAGTTTTTCATTTTAATAATTTTTTGGTGTTAATAAATTTTGGGTTTAGATAATGTAAATATAGTTATTTATCTTAATACCATCATCTTTAAGAGATTAGCCAAAACGCAACACTTCATTTAATAATATATTTTCAATATCATCAGGATAATAAACTTTTAGATGCTGGTCTGAAGCCACCCAATCCTGAATTTCTTCAAGCTTTAAAACTTTGGAATTGGATATTCCCATCTTATCTAAAGCGCAGGCATTGCATTCCTGCTCATACTGATTATGAATAGGGATCACAAATAGTTTCTTATCCATGAAAAGGGCTTCTGCAGGAGTTTCAAATCCCGCATTGCAAAGAATTCCATCGCAATTTTCAAAGCTTCTGAGATATTGAATTTCATCAATAGGAAAAACTTCAACATTACTATCTTTAAACTGGAGTTTCGAGTATTTGGAAAAAACTTTCCATTCAACCGGAATTTGTTTTAAAACTTTAATGATATTTTCATCTGAAAAACTTGGAAGATAGACCAGATAAAACCCTTTTTTATTTGGGTTAAGGTTTCTTATTTTCCTTCTGATAACGGGCTTTTTAATCTGAGGATGATAATTTTCGAAATGAAATCCTATTCTTCTCTCACCAGGAACGTAATATTTCAAAACCAGGTCTCCAAAAAAATCTTTTTTTTCCGGCTTAGGTGTTTCTTTAAATAGCATGGAAGCTTGGTGGCTCAGCTCAATCATTGGATATTCTTTGAGTTTACATGCCCATCCGGTAAGCGGCTCATAATCATTAATGATGAGATCATATTCAGATAGATTGATTTCCCTGATTGTTTTGAAAGCTTCCAGAAAATTATTATCCATAAAAGTTTTACGGTAGGATAATCCTCCTGTTTTATTGTACAACAGGGAAATTCCTTTATGCTGGTAATTAACATCAAAATCAGCCTTTAACTGTGACTGGTGACCGCTGATCAGTGTTTCAACAGACGCATACTTTTTCAGGATGGGAACAATCTCCTGGGCACGGGCAACATGCCCATTTCCTGTCCCTTGAAATGCGTACAGAATCTTCATTTTGTGAAATTGGTTACTATTTTTAAAAGATCCGCGCTGTTAATATCCGGGAATTCATCAGTATTATCGTCTTTCAGCAGATGCTTATGGTCTTCATAATAAAAGATCTTCCATTCCTTATCATGATATTCCAGAGCAGAAAGATTCTCGATCCAGTCTCCGGAATTTAGATAAATGCAGGAACCCTTTTTATTAACCACCTCCCGGATCTGCGGCTGATGAATATGTCCGCATACTACATAATCGTAGTGATTGTCAATAGCCAGTTCGGAAGCTGTCAGTTCAAAATCCCCGATATATTTTACGGCTTTCTTCACGTTATTTTTAATTTTTTTGGAGAATGAATACTTTTCTTTCCCCATTTTTTCTAAAAACCAATTGATAATATTATTGATAACGATTAAGAGATCGTAACCTTTTCCTCCGAGCTTGGCAATCCATTTGGAGTGCTGAACGGAAGCATCAAAAACATCGCCATGGAAAATCCATGTTTTTTTATTGTCGATATTTAAGCAGATTTTATTGCAGACTTTCAGCTTACCCAGTTCGAAGTCGGTAAATTTCCGGAACATCTCATCATGATTTCCTGTGATGTAGTACACATCCGTATTTTTTGTGGCAAATGAAAGGATTTTCTTAATCACTTTCAGATGAGGCTTGGGAAAGTAAGATTTTTTGAATTGCCAGATATCGATGATATCTCCGTTCAAAACGAGTATTTTCGGCTGAATAGAATTGAGATACCTCAGCAATTCTTTAGCCTTACATCCATAAGTTCCCAAATGCACATCCGATATGACAACCAATTCAACGTTTCTTTTCATAGTTTTATACAAAGAAACTACTTGAAAATTAACTATATATGAATGTTATATTATTTTTGAGTATTATTAAAAAACCTCACAAGCTTTAAAAGCCTGTGAGGTTTATATCATGTAATGCAAAATATTACAGGGTATTCATCATTTCTTCAGAAACCTCCATATTATGGTAAACATTTTGTACATCGTCATCATCTTCAAAACGCTCCAGCATCTTCATATTAGCCTTAAACTGTTCTTCGCTTACCTCTTTTGTATTGTTAGGAATTCTCTGAAGTTCGGCGCTTTTGGCTTCAATTCCGAGTTCATCCAATTTGTGTGACAAAGAACCGAAATCTTCAAAAGCCGTGGTGATCATTACTTCTTCATCATCCTTTTCTACATCTTCTGCGCCTCCGTCAATCATTTCCATTTCAAAATCATCCCAATCCATTTTGATCTGAGACAAATCGATGGTAAAAATTCCTTTCCTGTCGAAGATGAAAGCCAATTCACCATTTTTCCCAAGGTTACCATCAAACTTATTAAAAACGGCCCTTACGTTGGCAACCGTTCTGGTAGGGTTGTTAGTAGTACATTCAACGAAGAATGCAACTCCTCCCTGGCCATAACCTTCATAAGTAATTTCTTCGTAGTTTTCAGCATCCGCACCGCTTGCTTTTTTGATAGCTCTTTCCACATTATCCTTTGGCATATTGGCACCTTTTGCATTCTGGATACATCTTCTTAATGCAGGATTTGATTCAGGATCAGAACCGCCTGCTTTTACCGCTAATGCGATATCCTTACCTATTTTAGAAAAAGTTTTGGCCATCTTATCCCATCTGGCCATTTTAGAAGCTTTTCTATATTCAAATGCTCTTCCCATTTTATTTTTTAATTTTCAACAAAATTAATTAAAAGTGAACGAAAAAAAAATACCCCCAGAACACTGGAGGTATTTATTATTTAGAAAAATTGATTATTTTTTCTTTTTAACTACTTTTTTCTTAGTAGTTTTCTTAGCCGGAGCTTTTTTCACTGGAGCATCTTCATAATCTTTTTTCTTCATTGCATTCCATTCGTTCATATCTTCGATAGCTCTTACCACTACTTTTCTGTCAACTTGTCTTTCAGCATCAGAAGCTGTAGCAGGAATTGTAGCTTTCGCTTTACCAACACCTACAGATTTAAGAGCGTTAGCATCAACCCCTCTTGCATCTAAAGCAGCAACTACTGCAGCAGCTCTTTCTCTAGATAATTTCAGGTTGTAAGCTTCAGAACCTTTAGCATCAGTTTGACCTTCTAATAGATAGTTACCTCCATCTTTAACGATGATAGCAGCTGCTCTGTCTAATGCCGGAGTTGATTCAGCTTTGATTGTAGCTTTGTTGAAATCGAAATATACATTTCTGAATTCTTTTTCAACTTCTTCAGCAGTTACTTTTTTAGGTTTAGGACATCCGTTGTATTCTGGAAGACCTGGAACTGTAGGACAAGCATCATCTTTATCTAAGATACCGTCACCATCTGTATCTGGCCAAGGACATCCGTTATTTTCTGCAGGACCTGCAACTGTAGGACAAGCATCATCTTTATCGATTACACCGTCACCATCTGTATCTGGCCAAGGACAACCGTTGTTTTCAACAGGACCAGCTACGTCTGGACATTGATCGTCTTTATCCGGAACTCCGTCACCATCTGTATCAGGACATCCCTGGAATTCTGGTAAACCTGGTGTATCAGGACATAAATCGTCTTTATCTAAGATACCATCCTTATCTCTGTCTCTGTTTCCAAATCTGAAGTTTAATGAAGCAGAAGCTTGCCAGAAGTTAGCATAGTTTCCTTTATCACCCGGAGTAGAAACATAATCTCCCTGAACACCTAAACCGAAGTTCTTAGTTAACCAAAGGTTAACACCTGCACCGGTAGAAACAGTGAAATGGTTTGCCTTACCATTTTCGTTACCATTATCTCCATTTCCAATCCATGCTCCATTAGCATCTGTTCTTGGGAATGTAAGAGAAGTGTAATCGTGTCTAAGATAATTGGCACCAACTCTTAAATATGGGTCAAACCAAGATTCTTCGTCCCATAAAAGACCTGCAGCTTTAGCCTGGAAACCAAGACCTGTCATCAACATGAATTCTTTACCCATGTTAAATCTCTTGTTTTCAACATTACCTACAGTAGTCTGCCAGTCGATAACCAAACCTTTACCTACGTTTCTAGCAACAGTAAGCTTAGATAACGGCGGAGTAATAGAGAAGTTGTTCACATTGAACATTGTCTTCGTCAAATTATTAGCAGAGAACGTATTACTGAAGGTTTCTCTCTGTGCCATATGGTTTTCCCCGTGAGCACCAACCCCGATCATCCACGGATTGTTGGTAGTCTGAGCGAACACAGTAGAAGCGACAGTAAGCGCCAATGCTGAAATTCCTAATTTTAGATTTTTCATAGAATTAAATGATTAAATAATTGATAATGCAAAATAAATATAATTTTTCTTTATATACAAAGTTTTTCCGATGATTTTTAACTTTTCTTTAATATTCTATCGAGGTTACGTTTATTTTCTCTATCTTTTATACTTTCCCTTTTATCAAAGAGTTTTTTACCCCTTCCGAGTGCAATAAGCACCTTTGCTTTTCCCTTATCATTGATATATAATTTTAAAGGGATTATGGTATTTCCTGCATCCTTTAATTTTTTTTCCAGCTTCTGCAACTCTTTTTTGTGCAACAGCAATTTCCGTTCCCTTTTTGTCTTATGATTATAAAATGTTCCCAATTTATACTCATCAATCATCATATTAATAATATATAATTCCCCATCAATAAATTGACAGAAGGATTCCGCAATGGACGCCTTGGAAGAGCGTAAGGATTTTATTTCCGTACCGGTAAGTACCATTCCGGCTTCATATTCTTCAAGGATTTCGTATTCAAACCTGGCTCTTCTGTTTAATATATTGACTGTCTTTTCTATTTTCATCTCGATTCGTCTGATATCTGGATAAATAAGAGCTTCCTTAATTTAATAGGTTGCCCATTCAGGGCTGCTCATCATTTATATAATTTAATTAATGAAATATATAAAAAATACCTTAGATTTAAAAACTTGACTATTACATTATTACGAAATACCCAAATTCTTTTCGTATTTTTGCGCCAAATTTACAAAACTATATGTTAACAGTATCTAACTTATCTTTACAATTCGGGAAAAGAGTTCTTTTTGACGAGGTAAACATTATGTTTACGAAAGGAAACTGCTACGGGATTATCGGAGCAAATGGAGCAGGAAAGTCCACATTCCTTAAAATATTGACAGGAAAACAAGACCCAACAACAGGACATGTATCTTTGGAGCCTGGAAAAAGAATGTCTGTTCTGGAGCAGGATCACTTTGCTTACGATCAATATACTGTTCTGGAAGCGGTTTTGAGAGGTAATAAAAAATTATTCGAAATAAAGGAAGAGATGGACGCGCTTTATGCGAAAGAAGACTTCTCCGATGAAGACGGTATTAAGGCAGGAGAATTGGGCGTAATCTATGATGAAATGGGAGGATGGACTGCAGAATCTGACGCACAGACCATGCTCTCCAATGTTGGGATTACAGATGATATGCACTGGCAGATGATGAGCGAACTTGAAAATAAAGACAAAGTAAAAGTCCTTTTAGCTCAGGCGCTTTTCGGAAATCCGGATGTTCTTATTCTGGATGAACCTACCAATGACCTTGACATTGACACCATTTCGTGGCTGGAAGATTTCCTTGCCGATTATGAAAACACAGTAATCGTTGTATCTCACGACCGTCACTTCTTAGACACCGTTTGTACGCATATCGGTGACCTGGATTATGCTAAACTTAACCTTTACACGGGTAACTATTCTTTCTGGTACCAGGCTTCACAATTAGCAACAAGACAAAGAGCTCAGGCTAATAAAAAAGCGGAGGAAAAGAAAAAAGAACTTCAGGACTTTATCGCAAGATTCAGCTCCAATGTTGCCAAAGCAAAACAGGCTACCGCAAGAAAGAAAATGATCGATAAACTAAATATCGACGACATTAAACCGTCTTCCAGAAGATATCCTGCCATCATTTTTGAAATGGAAAGAGAAGCAGGAGATCAGATTCTGGATGTGAAAGGTCTTGAAAAAACGAAAGACGGAGAATTATTGTTCTCAAACATTGATTTAAACCTTAAAAAAGGAGATAAAGTTGCGGTTCTCTCTAAAAACTCTTTGGCCATTACAGAATTTTTCGAAATTTTAGCAGGCAATGTTGAAGCCGACAAAGGAACGGTTGCATGGGGGGTTACAACCACGCAGTCTCATATGCCTTTGGATAATACCAACTTCTTCCAGGAAGATTTAAGCCTGGTTGACTGGCTAAGACAATTCACCAAAAATGATGAAGAGCGTCACGAAGAATTCGTAAGAGGATTCTTGGGAAGAATGCTTTTCTCGGGTGATGAAGCCTTAAAATCCTGTAAAGTACTTTCCGGAGGGGAAAAAATGAGATGTATGTTCAGCAGAATGATGCTTCAGAAAGCAAACGTTCTTTTATTGGATGAACCAACCAACCACTTAGACCTTGAAAGTATCACAACATTGAACAACTCATTATCGAACTTCAAAGGAAATATTTTACTGGCTTCCCATGACCACGAAATGCTTTCCACAGTCTGTAACAGAATCGTCGAACTGACTCCAAACGGAATTATCGACAGAGAGATGACTTACGACGAATACCTTGCCGATAAAAGGGTAAAAGAATTAAGAGAGAAAATGTATTCTTAAATATTTAACCGTTCATAACCTGAGCGGTTTTTTTTTAACATTCTGCGGCAACATTAAACTTTCCTTTTAAAATATATTTCCCTATTTTTGTGAAATGAGTCAAAAATGGATTTACAAGCCCGAACCCGATGAAGAAATTGTGGATGGATTAAGTTCGTCTCTTGGTTTTGGAACTTTTGAATCTAAACTCCTCGTTCTCAGAGGAATTGACAATTATCAAAAGGCCAGAGAATTTTTTAAACCGAACCTTACCGACATTCACAATCCGTTTTTAATGGCAGATATGCAGAAGGCTGTTGAACGCATTGCTACCGCCATTGAGAATGGAGAAAAAATACTCGTGTACGGAGATTACGACGTAGATGGCACTACTGCCGTTGCATTGATGTATCTGTACCTCAGCAAAATTGTCCAAAAAAAGTATTTAGATTACTATATTCCTGACAGGAATTCCGAAGGATATGGAATTTCCACCGAAGGAATTGATTTTGCTAAAGAAAACGGCTTTTCTCTGATCATTGCTTTAGATTGCGGTATCAAAGCATTAGATATGATCAGTTATGCTAAAAGCCTGGATATTGATTTTATCATCTGCGATCACCACTTACCAGGCGAGGAAATTCCCGACGCTGTTGCCGTTCTTGATCCTAAGAGAAGCGACTGCCGTTATCCTTTTAAGGAACTTTCCGGCTGCGGAGTAGGCTTTAAACTTTGCCAGGGTTTAAATACCATTTATAAAATTCCTGAAGCAGAGCTTTTTGAACTCACAGACCTTCTGGCCATTTCTATTGCTGCCGACATCGTTTCTATGACCGGTGAAAACCGTGTTTTTGCTAAAATGGGACTTAAAATCCTTCGCAAAACAAGAAATTTAGGTTTAAGATTATTAATTCCGGACGACAAACTTTCTCATTTTGAGATTTCCAATATTGTATTCGAAATTGCTCCCAAAATCAATGCTGCGGGAAGAATTTCTCACGGGAAAGCAGCTGTAGAACTCATGGTTTCTGATAATCTGAAGCACGCTCACCAGATCGTAAGCGACATCATGGATCTCAATGATGAAAGACGAGAATTAGATATGAATTCCACTCTTTCTGCTCTGAATCAAATTATTGAATCTCAGCAGGAAACAAAATACACCACTATTGTTTACCATCCTGAATGGAATAAAGGCGTGATTGGAATTGTAGCATCAAGATTAATTGAAACTTATTATAAACCAACTTTGGTTTTTACTGACGGAAATAATGGTGAAATGGTTGCTTCCGCGAGGTCTGTAGCAGATTTTGACGTTCATGAAGCTTTGGATATGTGCTCTGAGTATTTCCTGAAATTCGGAGGACATCACGCTGCAGCAGGACTTTCAATGGAAAAAGATAAATTTGATGCCTTCAAGGAAAAATTCGAGAGAGTGGTTTCGGAGAAAATTAAGGAACATCAGAAAGAACCTTCCATTACCATTGATTCTGAAATTCAGATAGATGAGATTAACAGGGAGTTTATTAACTTTCACAGAAAGCTGGCTCCTTTCGGACCTCATAATATGAAACCGATCCTTACTTTAACCAACCAGAAGGTTTCAGGATATATTAAAACCATGGGTAAAGATAATAATCATCTCAAGTTTTATATCAGACAGGAATCAACGGGAAGAAATATTGAATGTGTAGGTTTCAAATTGGGACAATTTGCAGATGATTTCAGAACAAAAAGCTTTGATCTTGCTTTTACTCTTGAAGAAAATCACTGGAAAGGTAATGTGACACATTATCTGAATATTAAAGATGTGAAATTCCGAGATTAAGAAATGAAGAAAATCGGTCTCTTTTTTGGCTCGTTCAACCCTATCCATATCGGTCATCTGATTCTTGCCAATTATATTCTGGAACATACGGATATGGATGAACTGTGGTTTGTGGTAAGCCCTCAGAATCCATTTAAGGAAAAAAAATCTTTGCTGAAAGATCATAACCGCCTGGATATGGTGCAGCTTGCCGTGAAAAATTATCCGAAAATGCGTGCTTCCAATGTAGAATTTTCCTTACCCCAGCCGAGCTATACGATCGATACGCTGACTTATCTTCATGAAAAATATCCGGATTATTCTTTCAGCTTAATTATGGGTGAAGATAATCTCCAGAATCTAAACAAATGGAAAAATGCGGATACGCTTGTCAAAAATCATCATATCATAGTGTATCCGAGAATATATGATGGTGAAAAAAAGGAGTACGATTATCTGCAGCATGAAAATATTTCTTTGATAAAAGCACCTGTTATCGAGCTTTCTGCAACGGAAATCCGGCATATGATTAAAACCGGAAAAAATGTAAGACCCATGCTTCCACCCGAAGTTTTCGAATATTTGGATGGCAGTAGCTTTTATAAATGATTAGGATGAGACGTTATCTAATTTTATTCTTATTTTTCTGGCATTGTACCACTTTTGGTCAGATCGTTTCCCAGGAAGATTCTATAGCAATAGAAAAAGAATCCAAAATAAGGAAAAGCCTACAGGAGAGATTAAGATATAATCGTGAGCGTTGTAATATTGATTCATTACGAGCTGTCAATGATTCCAAATTCGAAAATAAATATTATATTAATATTGCAGCTCCCTATGGTGACAGCTTTATTCCTGCTGAAGAATTAAAAGAAATTCTTAAAGAAAATAAAATTGTCTGGGGAGGAGAATGGATGGGAAGTGATATTGGAGGCTATGCTCCAAATTCATGTTATTATCAGTACATGACAAAATTTACAATAGAAAAATTTGGTAATGAATTTATTGCTCATCTTGTAAAACAGTCTGTTGCAAATTATGTTAAAAAACATCCTAAGAAGATTTTTGATGAAGATGAACATACGGAATGGAAATATAAAGGAACTTATACCGACTTTGAAGGCAAAGATCTTTTAAACGAAGATTTTTTTAAAGGCTTTATTTATCCTGATGATTATGACTATACGAAAAGCAAATATGGCTCTCAAACTATCGTACTATTAAATCTTGACAGCACAGGAAAGGTATTAAAGATTATAAAGTTTTATCACCATATTTATAATCACAATAATCAAAAATACATTTCATATTTTGAAAAAGAAATTAAAAAATTTATAAAACTAAATAAATTTGAACCTTTACAATACAAAGGTTATCCCGTAAATTCTAAAATTGCATTAAGATTTTTTTATAAATAAACAATTATGAATTTCTTAGAAAGATTATTTTCAAAATACCCACAGGAAAAAGTTATCAAATGGTTTAAAAATATCTGCCTTGCAGAAGCAATTTCCTGGTTTTTTCTTTTTTCAGCAATGATCTGGATCCGAACAGATCCTGAAGGCATTTTCCCTATTCTTTATATCAGTACGATCGGGAGCATTCACGGTTTATTTTTTACCCTTTATCTCTTATTTTTACCGGCCATTAGGAAAATATTTGTTTGGGATGATGAAGACAGCGTTTTTTCACTGATTGCAGCCTTCTTTCCTTTCGCCACCATCTGGATCGATAAAAAGCTTGCCCGCTTCGACAGAGAATAATATACAGGATTTTTTAAGATCCTTTTTTTGTACCTTATCAATAACATAATCTTAAATAGATTCAATTTTTACTTCAATCTCAAATTCTCTTCATTATTTTCTTATTTGAGATGTAACAATATTTTCGCTTGAATTGTCTTTAAAGTAACAAAGCCAACGAAGTCAAAAAAATTAACTAAAATTTTAATTGCTGTAAATCATATAGTTAACTATTGTTTAAAAATATTTTAAGTACTTTGTATTGCAAGATACTTAATTTATTATATATCTTTGCAATGTTCAATAATAACAAATACAAGCTATTAAACTCTCTAAAATATAAAACATGAAAACGACAATTTTAATTGCAGCTATATTTTTCAGCGGAATGACCTTCGCACAGGAAAAAAAACAAGACAGTGTAAAAACCAAAAGTATAGAAGGCGTTACAATGACCAAGCAGGTCTTTAAAAAGCAAAGCGACCGTTTTGTGTATGATGTAGCCGCTTCTCCTGTAGCAAAAGGTAATACAACTTTTGATCTGTTGAAGCAAACTCCTCTTCTGTCCACTACCGATGACAAGACTTTAAAAATTACAGGAAAAAATAACGCATTAATCTACATTAACGGTAGAAAAACCAATATGGATGCGGAATCTTTAACCCAGTTTTTAAAAAATACTCCTGCAGAAAATATCCAAAAAATTGAAGTGATTACCGTTCCCGGAAGTGAATATCAGGTAGAATCTTCCGACGGAATTATTAATATTGTTTTGAAGAAAAAAATGAGTGACGGTACCAGCGGAAATATGAGAATGTCTAATTCCCAAAATAAATACAATTCCAGCAACGCCAGTTTTTCTGTAAATTACAGAAAAGACAAACTGGGAATTAATGCCAACCTAAGCGGTGGTGAAAATATAAATCCTCAAACCTATGTTCTGAGAAACAGATCGGGAAATGTTCAGAATGAATCTGTAGGTGATATCGATGATCCAAACAAAAATCTCGGAGGATATCTAAATGTTGATTATCAATTAAATGACAAAAGCAATCTCGCTTTATCCTGGAATTCCTGGGCCAATAAAAGCTATAATTCTACAATTGATCTGTTGAATACCATTACAAGATATGACAATAACGGTAATTTGGTCTCAACAGATTATACGAGAACTAAAAATAATGAAAACGCCAGAAATTACAATAATTCCGTTAATTTGAACTATGAGCTTAAGCTTGATTCCTTGGGAAGTAAATTCAATGTAAATGCTGCTTATCTCAATTATAAAAGGTTTCAGTATTCTGACAACAATACGATGATTTCAGATGTTCAGGGAAGCACTTCCGGATTTTCCAGAACAGGAAAAAAGATTATTCAGGATATTCCGCAGGTCATCAATAATTTTTCCGGAACGGTAGATTATATTCAGAAATTTAAAAATGATTTTACATTTTCTGTAGGAGGAAATTTTAATAAGACCAAAACATACAACGACACCAAAAATTACACCTACGATTACATCTACAACAATGCGGGACAGTTACAAATGATTGACTTGACAACAGATCCCAACCACTTTATTTATGACGAAAACATTTATGGAGCATACCTTACTTTAGAAAAAAAGTTTTCAGATAAATTTTCGGGAAAAATTGGCGCAAGATATGAAATCACCAATAGCCTGGGAACATCTGATAATGCAAAACAGCCCGAATATCAGAGAATAGAAAGAAATTACAACAACTTCTTACCGTATCTGAGCTTTAATTATGCGATTAATGATAAGAACAATATCTCGTATTCCTTTTCAAGCCGTATGAGACGACCAAGCTTCTGGGAGCTTAATCCGGTAAAAAATATCATTACACAGGACAATTATACGCAAAACAATCCTTTTGTAAAAGCATCTTCCACCTATAACCAGGAATTAACGTATATGTATAAAAACTCGTACTTTCTGATCCTGAATCACACCTATGTAAAAGACCAGATTACGCAGGTGCCTTTACAGAGAAGCTATATAGATCCTGAAACCAACCAGAAAAGAGTTCAACTGGCGTATATCAGAACAAATTTCGGCGATAAGCAGGAAATGTCTGCGATGCTTGGTGTTCAGAAGTCTCTTTTCAAACAATATCTTACACTTAATTTCAATGCCGGGATCCAGCACAATATCAACAACGGAACATTAGATACGGATCCTACAACGGGACAGGTTTTTGACAAGTATGTTAACGACAGAAAATCTACAAGTTTAGTCATCACCAGCAACAATACCTTACGTCTTGATAAGAAGAAAACATGGTTCCTGGGGGTAAACTTCTTCTATGTAGATCAACAGCAAATAGAACTCGGTATTTTAAAAGATTTGATGAGCCTTGATCTCAGCATCAAGAAAAACTGGAACGACTGGACTTTTGCCGTAAACGTGAATGATGTTTTAAGAACCAATTTGGTGGAAATAGAAGATTTCCAGTCGAGTGGAAATTACAATTATATCAGAAATGACCAGTACAGAAGAAATCTTACCGTAAGCATTACCTACAATTTCGGAAATCAGAAAGTGAAAAAAGTAAGGGATATTGAAAGTGCTTCGGACGCCATTAAAAACAGAACCAGATAACAACAATCATTTCTTCATATATATTATTTTTTGTGGTAACTCATCGTTTTGCGGTGAGTTTTTTATTATTAATCTTAGGATGTAAATGAAGCATAATTTTTGATTCAGGATAAATATAATCAGAAGATCATTTATATATGAAAAACCTTTTGTCTATTTTTGGCATTGTATTCATGGTACTTTCTACAGGATGTCAACAAAAAACTGTGGATTTCGGAAATGGTGTATCATTTACGATTGAGAAAAATATTCCGTACGGAAAAGATTCCCAGCAAAAGATGGACATATATTTTCCCAAAAACCTAAAGAAAGAAAAAGATATTTTTATCATTATTCACGGTGGAGGATGGCGCGCCGGCAGTAAATCTGAACTCACTGCTTTTACCCACAAACTGATGGAAAAATTCCCGCAAAATATCTTTGTCAATGCAGATTACAGACTCGCTTCCACAACAAATTTTGCTCTTCCGGGCCAAACTGATGATATTCGTACTATAACAAAGTACTTCGATCAGACATTATCATTCAAACCGAGATATATTCTTTTGGGAAACAGTGCAGGAGGTCATCTGTCTATGGTATATGCCTATCAATTTGTTCGGGATAATAAAGTAAAAGCAGTAATCAATATTGTAGGTCCGGCAGATCTCAATGATCCCGGATTTAAAAATTACAATGATTATTCATTCCTTGAAAAACATCTGATTGATCCTGCCATTGTTCCTAAAAATAGATCATTAATGGATTTCGGAAGCCCTGTACGATGGGTAAATAAAACCGCTCCTCCTACTCTTTCTTTTTATGGAATTTATGATGATATTATACCCTTATCACAAATGAAAACCTTAGATTCCGTATTAGAAAGAAATAATGTATATCATGAATCTTATGAATTTAATGGAAACCATGTTAACTGGATCAATGAACCCAATTCTGATTTTCTTATTCAGAAAATACATATGTTTTTAAAGAATACCGATCAAAAGAAAACGCTCTGAAAATTTCAGAGCGTTTTCTTTTTTATTCAGACTTAAAAATTTCTGACCTTTCCGAAACTCCGTTCGCATTGAAAGCCTCGATCTGGAAATAATACGCATCGGTTCTGTCGGCTCCGGTAAAGAAATATTCATTTTTCCCGTACACCATAATGCTTCCGTATAATTTCTCAGGAGATTTCCCCCAGTAGATTACATATCCGTCTGCATCGGAATTCTGCTGCCATTTCATCCAGATGCTTCTTCTTTCACCAAATTTTTTAGGATCAGAACGTAAAGGCACGAAATTCTGCACTTTTCCCGGAACTGCTCCTGCACCTTTTCCAAACACCCTGAATCCGCTTAATGCAAACTTTCCTGTCGGCATTTTTAAATTTTCCATCTTTAAAAATCTCGCTTTTGTCGGTTTTTCAAGTTCTACATAATCGTGCGGAACATCTTTCGTATTTTTACTTTTATCAACAATAACATTCCATTTTTTGCCATCATTGGAACCGTAAATTTTGTACTGATGCATTTTGCCCAGCGTTTTACCCATAAATTCAACATCCTGATCCGCATAATTGATTTGGATAGCATTAATCGTAGAAACCTCTCCTAAATCCGTCTGAAACCATTCTCCGGAATTCCCTGTTTTGGCACTCCAATACGTTTTGATATCTTCATCCACCGCATAATTAGAGTGATATCCTCCCAGTGTTGATGAAACCTGAACCGGCTTATTATAATTTAACAACATCCATCCTGCGAAAAGCCCTTTGGAAAAGTCTTTCCCCTGTGCATATTGTGGAAGGTATGTTGGATAATCGCCGTAAGCAGTATTGCAGTACATCACATCATCTTTATCAAATCCTGCAGGCCAGATTCCCAGACGTCTTTCAAAATTATTTTTGGTGGAAATAAAAATGGTAGAAATATGCCACCAGTTTTTATAATTATCTTCGAAAGTTGCGCCGTGTCCCGCACCTCTTGCAAAACCTCCGGGCTTATAAGAAAATGGATTGTGCTGCTGATATTCAAAGCCTTCCAAAGGCTTGTTGCTTACATACACTCCGTCTGAATAACCGCTGAATTCCGTTGCCGGAGCTCCGTACTGCATATAATATTTCCCGTTGTGTTTTGTCATCCACGCTCCTTCCACAAAAGGCTGCAGAAAAACATTATCGTTGTATTCCCCGAATCTTTCCCAGCCGTGATCTTCAGGCTTCAGCCTTACAATCGGCTTTACAAAACCTTCCGACTGAAGCGTATTTACCTTCACTTCGGTGCCCAGTAAAGGCCATTCGTTACTGGAACCCCAGTACAGATACAATTTATTTTTGTCTTCATCGTAATGAAAGGCAGGATCCCAGGCTCCTACTTTTAGTGTATCAACAGCAATTTTCCAGTCGTCTTTTGTAGGATTGGTGCTTTTCCAGATCGGGAAATCCTGTTCCCAGGTAGACCCGAAAACGTATAATGTATCCTTCATGGCCCAGACTGCAGGAGCATTCAGGTCGTGAATGTATTTGTTATCTCTCAGGAATTTTCTCTTTACAAATTTCCAGTCGAGCATATCATCACTGTACCAATATCCTTCCTGATTGGTAGAAAAAAGGAAGAGCTTGTTTTTAAAATTAACAATTACAGGATCTGCGGTAGCACGGTGTTTTCCCTGCTTTGAAAAAACTTCAAACGGGGTATAGCCGTAGTCGATATTAATGGGGTTACAAAATGTCTTCTGTTGGGCTTTTAAACTAAACAATCCCAACAGGAGCATTACTGACAAGAGGTACTTCTGCATTTTCATACTTTTTAACTTTGAAGACAAAATTAATTAACTTTTTTGGGTTTTCTCCAAATAAAACCGTCCAATAAATAATGGGTAAGCTGAGGAACGACCAGCAAAGGAATTAAAAACTGAAACCAATTTACCGAAACGTTCAGATTTAAAGAAAAATGTTCGTTCCAGATTAAAATTTCCCATAAAAATTCTTCAAAAAATGCAAAGGCAAAAATTGTTACAACAAACAGGAATATTCCGAAAGTTGATTTAAAAAGAGATAAACTATTTAATTTCTGCTCATCTTTCTGTTTTATTTCCCTGATGTAAATTAAAGCGACATAAGGAATTCCATGTGAAATGACATTCAGGAAAGTGAAAACCAGATCATTATTAAAATAAACAATTCCAAAATACCAGGAAAGATAGGTTCCGGATATTAAGGCTATTTTAGGAATATTATATTGTTTAGTTTTGAAAATTTCATACATTGTTTTTGATAACCAGATGATTAAAATTCCGAAATACAGGAAAGTAATCAAAGGAACATAATCCGGAATATCCTGAAGCCAGCTGAATTCATTTTCAACAAACCATGTAAAAGCTCTCGGTGTTTTAAACCAATACAACATTGGAAAAATGGTAGCAGAATACACGGCAATTCCGTCTATTTTTTTACTCCAGCTATTCGGTTCAAACCTGGCATAAATTCTCATGAAACCGTATTGCTGCCTGATAAAATGAAAAACGGCAATCAGAGCGAGAACCGACCAGAACGTCAAACTTCCGAACTGATATAAAACCAATCCCAAAATCCAGCTTACAGCAGGAATTCCGTAATACAGAAGTTTTCTTTTCCTTATTTCCTCCTTTATAAAATAGGTTTTAAATAAGGTTGAATAGACATGCGCCACGTCTACAAAAACAATCAGAAACAGCCATGTGTAAAAGGAATACTGATTTTCCAGTTCCTGAATCTGTTTCTGAAACAGGAAAACAATCAGCAAAATAATGTAAGGCGGCGATAATATAAACCATCCGTCTGTTTTTGCGTTATGAATCCAGGGTTGTTTCATTTTTATTTTGGGAAACCTTATAGGTTTTAAAAACCTATAAGGTTTGAATTCTTATTTTAATTTTAATCAAATTGCTGCATCTCTTTTGCGGCTCTCCATCCCTGATAAAAAGCTTCCTCAAAAATTGAAATTCCCGAAAGATCCGAATGTGCAAAGAAAACTTTTCCGTCAATCGGCTGTTTTGCATTCTCGGAATTTTCGAAAATCTGTCCCGGAACCGGTGCAATCATCGCATGACCAATTTTGTGAAACTGCATTTCGATAATAAAATCTTCAATCCTGGGATGGGCTTTTTTTAAATCTTCCAAAACAAGGCTTTTCAACTGATCTTCTTTTAAAGCATATAATCTTTTCCGTGCTTTCTTACAATTATCCGTCGAAAAACTCCTGTAATAGGTGATCACTTTTTCGCCCATAATTTGCTCTACATTCTGATGTTGGTCATAAATATAACCCAAACCGTCGGAACCATAAATTACGTTATCCCAAGCCAATTCTTCATCTCCTCCAAAGTCATTTTGTAAAGTAATCGTTGTTAAAAGCCACGGAACATAATTGAAATTTCCTGCTTTTTTATGATTTAAAATTCTTTCGTTGACAAACTGTGGTGTTGCAAACAAAACCTTTTCAGCTATAATTTTCTTTGTTTTGTTCTGAATATTATCAAAGCTTAAAACCTCAACATTATCATCATTGATTTTAAGATCAAAAACCAAATGGTTAGATAAAGCTTTATCTTTTATATATTTTGAAAAATGCTTTGCCAGTCTTGCATTTCCTTCCGGCCATGTGAAAACCTGATCTTTGTATTTTTTGCTCCAGTTGTTTTTTCTTCCGGCGAAATAATGAATTCCCGCCCAGGCCGACACGTAATCAATTCCCAATCCGTAATCGTCGCGACAGGAATAATCCAGCAGCCAGAGTAATTCTTCAGATGCAAAATTTTCCTGTTTAAGCCAGTCTTTAAAAATAATTTTCTCTAATTGTAAAACCTCATCTTCCCGGCTGGAATCATGAACCGGAATGGCAAACCAATAGTACCCCGATTCGTCTTTTTTGTTCCTGAAATCGCCCATCCATTTAAAAAAGCGGTCGAATTCCGTTTTTGTCTCTGCTGAAATTCCGTTTTGGGGAACGATATCATTCTGCCAGGAATTTTTGAAGAACAGCCGTTCCTGCTGTGGAAAAGTCATCTGGTATTCATCCAGGATCGGGTCACCGTATTCATCGTCGCCCTGATAAATTCCAATTTCTTTCAGAAATTTAATGATTTCGGTGTTTTCTTTATTAGGCAACGGTAGATAATGTGCTCCCAGAGGAAATTTAGAAAATTGATTTTGTCCGTTGGAAGAATTTCCGCCCAAATGATTTTCCATTTCCAGTAAGAGATATTCTTGTTCATTATTCTGACTGAAAAACCGGCAGGCCGAAAGCCCGGAAATTCCGCCTCCTACAATAAGATATTTAGTATGAATTTCTTCTGTAGGTTTAGGAAAATCTTTTGCCCAGAGTTTATGACCTAAAATATGATTGGTTCCGGTGATTTTAAGCAATAATGATTTGCCTTTCTTACTGCAATACTGTAAAAAAGGAAGCATCAGACTGCCTAATAACAGGGTTTTAAGGAAATCTTTTCTGGAAAATTGAGTGGGTTGAGTTGGCAAGATTTAATGGTTATTTTGAGATGCTTTCGTAATTGTCATCAGGATTCTGGAAATTGTTGATAACTCTGTGGATTCTCAACATATCATCCTTATAATCATAAATAATGTAGTTATGCTTTGTAACCAAATATTTCATAAAACCGGTATCTCTATATTTTTCAAAATATACATTTTTTAAAAGTAGCATTTGAATAGCCTGATCATATTTATCCAAAAAATTTTCTAAAACCAGAATGCCCCATTGATCAAAAAGATAATCCTGAAGATTCTCAAAATCCTTCTTGGAAAGATCACTATATTCTACCCTCATTCTTACGTTGTTCTAATCTTGCACGAGCCTGCTTCATTAATTCCTGATGAGATATTGTTCTTCCCATTCTGAAATCTTCTTCGGATCTTTTCAGGGATTCTAAAATCTCTTCATGGGTTTCATTTCTATAAATAGGTTCCATTACTTTAGCAATGGAAAGCAATTCTTCGGAAGTAAATCTTTTTTCTTTCATCTTTTTAAAAAAAGTTGGTTTTTTTATTCCTGTTTTTTCAATGATGTAAGAGATTTTAAAGGGTGAATCTTTAAGAATCTGATCGATATTATTTTGGATTTCGATATATTTTTCAATTTCAGCTATCATAATTTTATATTTTAAATATCAATTTATGATACAAATATAGTAAATAATTGATACTTTTATTGTACTTTCCCCCACTCCTCATCAAAATAACGTACTAAAATTTGGTTATCCAAACGATTCACTTCAATATCTTTTGCCTTCATATCTTTCGTAAAATATGAAAGTTGGGAAAAATTGTAATCATAAAATTTCAAGTTTGGAATTTTGCGATATATTTTATTATTGATCGGTTCAAATGAAGCCATTGAAAATCCCCATTCTCCGAATGACGGAACATACGTGTGATACGCAGAAATAAAGGGAAAAACCTGATTAATTGTTTTCTCAATACACCAGAAGGATTTCGGAGCAAAATAAGGAGAAGTCGTCTGCACAACAATTTTGGTGTCTAAAGTTGTCAGCCTTTCGAGTTCCCTGTAAAACTGTAAAGAGTATAATTTTCCCAAGCTATAATTAGAAGGATCCGGAAAATCAATAATGATAACGTCGTATTTTTTCGAGTTTTCTTTCACCCAGATATATGCATCTTTATTAATGACTTTAAGTTTAGGGCTGGATAAAGAGCTTTGATTTAAGCGCCGCATGGTTTCATTATTTTTGAAAAAATTGGTCATTTCTCCATCGAGGTCTACCAAAGTAATGTCTTTTACGGCTTCATATTTTAAGACTTCACGAACCGCAAAACCGTCTCCACCGCCGAGAATTAAAATATGATCAATTTTTTTAGCCATCGACATTGCAGGATGAACCAATGCTTCATGATAACGGTATTCGTCTAAAGAAGAAAACTGTAAGTTATTATTTAAATACAACCTGAATTCCCTATTGTTTCTGGTGAGAACGATTCTTTGATAGGGTGAGCTTTTGGTGTACACTACATTTTCGCCATATAGCTTTTCTTCCGAAAATGATAAAATTTTATCAGAAAAAATAAAAAGAACAACCAGTAAAATGAATGCGCCAATCGATTTTACCTTTAATGAAACCGGTCTTGACAATTCATTTTTAAGGTAAAAACATAAAAATATCGCTATTGAAATATTAATCAATCCAAAAAATAATGGCGTTTTTACGATACCAAGATTCGGAATTAAAACCAATGGAAATAAAATAGAAGCCAGCAATGCACCGATATAATCAAATGCAAAAACGTTTGACACCAGATCTTTAAACTGCACCCTGTCTTTTAAAATATTCATCAGAAGCGGAATTTCCACGCCAACCAGACAGCCTGTAAAAAAAACAAAAAGATAGAGAACCGCTTCAAAATGCGCCAGCGTATTGAATAAAATAAACAAAACCACAGAACTGATTCCGCCGATAATGCCTACCAGAATTTCAATTTCTATGAATTTATCAATTAAATTTCCTTTAATGAATTTAGCAAAATACGATCCGACTCCCATCGAAAAAAGATAGACTCCGATGATGAACGAAAACTGTTTTACAGAATCACCCAAAAGATAGCTCGCCAAAGCTCCTGCCACCAATTCGTAGATGAGTCCGCAGGTTGCGATGACAAACACCGAAAACATCAAAAGCAGTTCAAGAGGAATCCTCTTTTTATCCATGAATCGCTGCACTTATGATGATTGAAATCCCGATGATGAAAGCTCCGAAAATAATCGCCAAAGCTGTATTTTTATTGTGAGCGATTTCGTGCCATGTTTTTTCCGGCGTTAATTTTTCGATTATTAAATAGCAAACCAGCAGAATTGCTATTCCTAAGAAGGAATAAATCACTGAATTGATAACCGGTAAAAAGTTTATTTGATCCATAATTTATATTTTTTATTTGTGATAATATCTGTAATAGCCGACTCCCGAAGAGTGATATCTTCTTGTTGTGCCATCGCGGTAGGTTTCTGTTTTCTCACAGTCGCAAAACTGGTTTCCTGCAAAAGTGAGATAGGTAAACCAGCCGATAAAAAACATTCCGCAAAGACACAGAATCCAGTTTTCTTTTAAGTAATGAATTATATTTTCCATCTTATGAATAGGTATACGGTGAATTTGAACTGTTGAACCATTTTGATCTTTCGAAAGCTCTTCTGCCAAAATACAGTACTAAAGCCAATGCCACGAGAAATAAAAGAACAAATACAAAATTCCTGAAAGAAACCGGAAGCCATTCGGCTTTGATTTTCACGGATTTATTTTCAGGCGTTGCAGATATGGTTCCTGCCTGAGCATTTACATTTAATAAAGAATCAATATCCGCTTTTCCCAGTATCTTGTGAACCAATTGTCCAAGTTCGGTTGTTGAATCTTTTTTAATTGTTTTAGCATCTGCAAAAGAGGTGGTTTCGAACGTAGACTGATTGGTTACACTAAAGGTTCCGTTTTCATCTCTCGATATCGAAAGATTACCATCCGGAGAAATATATTTTGCAGGCTGTGAAGTTTTAAGAGGTTCCTGTCTTTCAGCAGAAATCACAAAATGATAATTTCCGGGAGCAACGCCACAAAAATTAAATGATTCACGCTGGCTTCCCTCGCTCCAGTTTTCTCCATCTTCATAGCCATGGTATTCTTCGATATCCTTTGAAGCGAAGACAATTTCGTTGTTTTTTTCATTAACCAGGCCTAATCCTACATTGGCCCAGGAATTATCAACATTGGAAGAAACTTCAACATTCAAAGGTGCGGAACCGCCGTATAATTCGAAGCTTTTGCTTACCATTTCTTTATCCGCAACATCGGCAAAGTTAATTTCCTGTTCAAAAACCAGGACATTTGTTCTGGTACCGACAACGTAAAGCTGAATGAGGCAGATTATCAACGCCGATACAGCCAGAATATTGACAGCCTGTGTTACATTGACATAAAAAGGCTGAACAATTCCTATTCCTGAATAATTCGGAAGACTAAGAATATTAAATGCTTTTTTTACTTTATATTTTGAAATATGTTTCCCAAAGAAATATTGAATTCCGTCTTTCGATTTTTCTTCGGAGATCATTTGTGTACCATTCACATATTCTTTATAGGTTGAGAGCCCGAAATCCAGCTTATCTTCAAAAAAACCGACAGCAGCATGAATATGACATTCTGTTGTTTCGTATCGTCTTAAATTTAGCGTACCATATTGCAGGATAATACTGTTCCAGGATTTTCTTTTTACTTCCATTTTATCTACAGGATGAAGTAAAACCCAGTGTCCGTCGCTTTCACTCAGGAAGGCGTCTTTCCCTTTTTTATCTTTTAAATAATATTCCCTCCAGAAAACAGTACTTCCGTATTTTCGAATGATAATTCCGGTTACGGTATAGTCTGTTCCGTCAATTGTTCCTTTCTGCCCGACTTCCAGAACTACATTTTCGATGGGCTTTTTAACAACTTTTGTGGAAATATTTTTGGAAATATCAATAAGATTTGAACAGGATTTGCAGACATATTCACTGATTTCAAAGTCTGCATCAATTGTATTCTCGGTTTTACATACGGGACAAATGTAATGCATGTTTATCTGTAAATTTTGTTTTTCTGAATGGTTTTAGCTTTAAAATACTGTATCATTTCTTCGGCAATTTTTTCAACTTTTGCCGTATTATCCTGTAAATAATTGCAGAGGAAAACATCAAATGTAAGCTGCCTGAATTCCGGCCAGGTATGGATACACAGGTGAGATTCCTTAAGGCAGACAGCAGCGGTAAAGCTATGGTTTTCAAAAACATGACTCGTCACTCCTACAATTTCAACATCTTTTGTTGAGAGTACATTTCGGGTAAATTCTAAAAAACCTTCACTGTCTAATAATAAAGCTTCTGACTCCGTTTCCAAAGTCAGAAGAATATGTAAACCTTTGCTGGTAATTGATTCCAATTCAATATATTTTCAGCAAATATATTATTTTTTCGGTAAGAAAACTTCAGCAAGCATGCAACGTGCGCTTCCTCCTCCGTTTACTTCAATCGTATTTAAGTCTGAATAAATAATTTCGCAGTATTTCTCTATCGCAGAAATCTGATCTTCATGTAAAGATTTATAAGCGGTTTCGCTCATCACCAAAAACTTCTGCCCTTCTTTATTATTTACCTGAAGCATATTTCCGGCAAACTGCTGCATCTGCTCTTCAGAAATTTCAATGATTTCTTTTCCAGAATTTTTAATGGTTTCAATAACCTTGCTTCTTTCCAGTTCATCGTCAATACAATCAAGGCAAATAACCACAAACTGATCTGCAACACACATCATCACATTGGTATGGTAAATCGGAAGTCTTTCTTCTCCAACCGTCTGGAATGAATGGAAAACAATCGGTGTAAAACCATATTTCTCACAAAATTCCCTGAATAGATTTTCATCCAGTCTTAAAGAAACCGAGCCGTACGCAATTTTATTATCGTGATCGAAGATCATGCTTCCGGTTCCTTCCAAGTAATGACCCTGCGTTTCAGGGAAAGACCAGTCGTCGATCTCCGAAACTTCATATCCCTGGTCTTTGATGGTTTCAATGATATCTTCTCTTCTTTCCACTCTTCTGTTGGAAGCGAACATCGGGTATAAAACCACTTTTCCTTCTTTATGAAAGCTTACCCAGTTATTGGGGAAAATAGAATCCGGAGTATGCGGATCCAATGTATCTTTTATGGTGATAACGTTGATTCCTTTGTTTCTCAGTTTTTCAACAAAAGCTTTGAATTCTGACAACGCTTTGAACTGCGTATCAAATCCTTTCTGCTCTATCTGAAAATAGTTATTTTTTGCCGTCTCTGCATTAAATCCGAATGCAATCGGCTCTATCATTAATACGGTATCTGTTGTCTGCATAGTTTGTGTTTGAGGGTGTTTTGGGTTTGAGAGTATGAGTGTTTTAGTGTTTTAGTGTTTTAGTGTTTTAGTGTTTTAGTGTTTTAGTGTTTTAGTGTTTTAGTGTTTTAGTGCAAAATTACTACTCATTCTTATTTTGTGAAAACGAACACCATTTTCCAGACTGACTCATCATATTTACCAACATCCCGATTATTTGATTGTATTGTTTATTTAAACTAATAAACTGTTCTTCATTTATATATTTGCATTTCCATGCGTACAAGAGCCATGTTTGGGTTTCTCTTGCTTCTCCTTCCGAATCTGTAAGCTTTGCGACGAAAGATTTTTCATACTTTCTTTTTCCCCAAGCCTCGCTGATATTTGCCGAAACGGATCGTGATGAACGCCTTATTTGATCTGTAAGAGAGTAGAGTTCTTCTTTAGGAAAAGATTTTGTGAGTTCAAAAATTATCATCGCAAATTCTACTGACTTTTGAAACACCTTTAAATCTTGGTGAAATTTAATTGTTGACATCTTTGTATTTTAAGCTAAAATAGAAAAAATAACAACAACTCAGCCCCAAAACTCTCTAACTCTAAAACACTCAGACCCTCAAACTTTCAAACTCAACTACTCTCTAACAAGCGGCATCGTAGAACATCTCAGCAACCCTCCCATTTTTGAAATTTCGCGATAAGGGATTTCTTCAACGGTCATCCCCCATTCGTTTCTCAGATGGTTGTTCATCCTGGTAAAAGTTTTGTCTGAAACCACTACTTCCGGAGAGATCGAAAAAACATTCGGGAACATTTCAAACATTTCTTCTGCCGTTACATGGAAACAGTTTTCTTCCCCAAAAATGTCGATAATCAGGCGATAATCACTTTCATCTACAAAACCGTCTTTGTAAATGATACATTTGTCTTTACCGATCGGGTTGAAAGTGCAGTCGAGATGTAAAATACCTTCATATGGAATTTTATCATTTTTCTTCAGTTCCAGATCGATAATCCTTTTTTTAGGAAAGTATTCTTTGAGAATTTCTATAGCATATTCATTAGTTCTGGCTGTCTTATAGCTTCTGTAGTCTTCGCTGAAACAGGTCCCGATAAAAAGAAAATCGTCCCACACAATTACATCTCCTCCTTCAATATGCGCAGTTTCCGGCAGATTGATAATCTTTCTCCATTCCACTTTTTCAAAAATATTCCTGTAAGCTCCCTGTTCATCTGCTCTGTCGGTAATGACATTAGAAATGATCATTTTATCATCAATAACAAAAGCAACGTCTCTTGCGAAGACCTGATTATAATCTTCTATAATGCTCGGGCGCAGTACTTCCACGTCATATTTTTTCAATACGGATTCGAAAGCATTCATTTCATTAATAATATCCTGCTCTTTCGGGTAAAGATTGTTTTGTATGGAGTAATAGGATTTGGCATCATAACTTTCCTCAAGAGTCGGAACACCTCCCATAGAATTTGGCTGTCCCAGAACCACTGATTTCAGCCTTCCTGTTTCGTTTTTTATATTTAGTTTCATAAAGATTTATGCAATGCTACAAATATAAGTAAAGGCCTGAATCTGGAAAACTTTTAAAGCAATTTTAGACACGGGCTGCAATATAAATCTGAAAAACATTCCTATTGCAGTTTTTTATTAAGGCTCATTAAAGTACTAAAACATTTAATTGCTCGAATAAGCATCTTTTAAAGATATTTTATTATATTAAATTGTATTGATACTGCTTATTTTTCAGGTATATCAGATAATTTACGGTTTTTTGATATGTTTTTTACTGCTTTAAAGGCATACCAAATTACCATTACACTTACCATCAACTGTCCCGGAACCAAAGTCCTTCTGAAAAGCATGCTGAAATCATTGGCTCTTTTATAGATAAAAGGCACCCATCTTTCTTCAGTTTCGTAAAAATATAGATAATACACCGTTCCGATTCTAAAAATAAAAAGGCTAAGGCTGATATAAAACAACATCTTTACAGATTGTTTTGTTGATACAAGAATAATCAGAGTAAAAGCGCAAAGGAAACAGATGAACATCTCCATCTGGTAGAAAATCACATTTACGAGACTATATGTGGGCGAATAATCTGCAGGTTTGGAATGCAGCATCTCAAGAAAGTCAAATGTTTCAACCATGAGGAAAAGCCCGTAGATGATGTAGAGAACAATATTAATCCTCATTGCCTTTTTAAGCGAATTTAATTTCTCATTTTCCATGCTTTAAGTTAAAAAAAATCTACGAAATAAAAAATCCCAAAGCAAGCTTTGGGACTGATCTATAATAATATGAATGATTATCTGTTTACCATATCGATGTAATCTCTTTTCTGAGCACCTTGATATACCTGTCTTGGTCTTCCAATAGGATCTCCTTTCAATCTCATTTCTTTCCATTGAGAAATCCATCCCGGAAGTCTTCCTAAAGCAAACATTACCGTGAACATTTCTGTAGGGATTCCTAATGCTCTGTAGATAATTCCTGAATAGAAGTCTACATTCGGATATAGTTTTCTTTCAACGAAGTACTCGTCTTCCAAAGCAACTCTTTCCAGCTGCATAGCGATATCCAATGCTTTATCCTGAATTCCCAATGCGTTAAGAATATCGTCTGCGGCTTTTTTAATGATCTTCGCTCTTGGATCAAAGTTTTTGTACACTCTGTGTCCGAAGCCCATTAAACGGAAGCTGTCGTTTTTATCTTTAGCTTTAGCAACCCATTTGTTTACATCGCCTCCATCTTTTTCAATAAGCTCAAGCATTTCGATCACTGCCTGGTTTGCTCCCCCGTGAAGCGGCCCCCAAAGAGCGGAAACCCCTGCTGAGATAGAAGCGAAAAGACCTGTATGAGCAGAACCTACCATTCTTACAGTAGATGTTGAGCAGTTTTGCTCGTGATCTGCATGAAGAATTAATAATTTATCCAAAGCCTGAACAACCACAGGATCGATTTCAAAATCCTGATTTGGCATTCTGAAGGTCATTTTGTAAAAATTTTCTACATAATTCAGGTTGTTGTCACCGTGGTTAAGCGGTAATCCCTGGGTTTTTCTGTATGTCCATGCACAAAGGTGAGAGAATTTTGCAATAAGCAATTCTGCAGCATGATCCATTTCTTCTTTAGAATTTACATTAACGGATTTTGGATTAAAAGCCGTTAAAGCGGATGTTAATGAAGAAAGAACTCCCATAGGATGGGCAGAACGAGGGAAAGCATCGATGATTTTTTTCATCTCCTCTGCTACGAAGTTATATTTTTTAATATTTGATTCGAAAGAATTGAACTGATCCTGATTCGGCAAGTCACCGTGCAGTAAAAGGTACATTACTTCTGTGAAGTTTGATTTATCGGCAATCTGCTCGATAGGATATCCTCTATAGAATAACTCTCCTTTATCCCCATCCAAATAAGTGATGTCACTAAGTGTAGCGCCGGTATTTTTATACCCTAAATCAAGTGTAATCAGACCAGTCTGGTCTCTTAATTTTGAAATATCGATTCCTCTGTCTCCGATAGTACTATCCACAATTGGATATTCATACGAATTACCGTCGTAATTCAATATTACTTTGTTGTCTGACATTATTTATTTTTTTTCTAAATATACTATTTATTACAAAACACGGCAAACTAAAAATTTCGCTTGCCGTTATTTATAATTTCAATTAATTATCTTTTGATTTTAAATGCATCCAATCCAGGGAATACTGCAGTTTCACCAAGTGCCTCTTCAATTCTCAGCAGCTGGTTGTATTTTGCCATTCTGTCTGATCTTGAAGCAGATCCGGTTTTAATCTGTCCGCAGTTCATTGCTACTGCAAGATCAGCAATAGTAGAATCCTCTGTTTCCCCTGATCTGTGGGACATTACGGATGTGAATCTGTTATTCTGTGCCATTTGTACGGCAGCCATCGTTTCAGAAAGAGAACCAATCTGATTTACTTTAACCAAAATTGAGTTGGCGATACCTTCTTTAACACCTCTAGACAGTCTTTCAACGTTTGTTACGAATAAATCGTCCCCTACTAACTGTACTCTGTCACCGATTTTATCCGTTAACATTTTCCATCCTTCCCAGTCGTTTTCCTGCATACCGTCTTCGATAGAAATAATCGGGTATTTCGCAGCCAGCTCAGCAAGGTAAGAAACCTGCTCACTGCTTGAAAACTGAGCGGCATCCGGAGTCTGGAATTTTCTGTAATCATAAATTCCGTCTTTGTAGAATTCTGAAGCAGCGCAGTCAAGCGCCAACATGATGTCGTCACCAGGCTTGTATCCCGCTTTTTCGATGGCCTGAAGCAATGTATCCAATGCATCTTCGGTTCCTGAGAATGTTGGTGCAAAACCACCCTCATCGCCTACAGCAGTTGAAAGGCCTCTTGAGTGAAGTATGGATTTTAAGTTATGGAAAATTTCAGTTCCTTTTCTTAATGCGTGGGAGAAAGAATCTGCTTTCACGGGCATGATCATAAATTCCTGGAATGCGATGGGCGCATCTGAGTGAGAACCGCCATTGATAACATTCATCATAGGAACAGGAAGGGTATTGGCATTTACACCGCCAACATATTTGTATAAAGGCATTCTCAGTTCAGTAGCAGCAGCTTTAGCAGCAGCTAAGGAAACTCCCAGGATTGCATTAGCACCCAGATTTCCTTTATTGTTTGTTCCGTCAAGATCAATCATAATCTGGTCGATAAGATTCTGATCATAAACAGGAAGCCCTACCAATTCAGGCGCGATTACTTCTCTTACATTCTCAACAGCTTTAAGAACACCCTTCCCCATATATTCTGAACCGCCATCACGCAATTCTACTGCTTCATGCTCTCCTGTAGATGCTCCTGAAGGTACTGCAGCACGACCCATTGCGCCGCTTTCCGTGAATACGTCTACTTCAACTGTAGGATTTCCTCTTGAATCTAAAATTTGTCTCGCTTCTATGTAAGAAATGTAACTCATTGTTCGTTTTTTTATAGTTCAGACAAATTTAATCAATTTTTAACTTTATAAAGCAGATGACACGTAATTTATACGTTTATTCAGAGTTAAATTTTAGTTAATATATGAATTAAAAAATAACTGAAATAAAACAGAGCCGTTATTATTTAAATCATAATGAGAATAATCATCATCTATATCGTGGCCTATTCTTTTATTTATTTAAATTATATTTTTCCCTCTCTTGCGGGCTAAGTGCTCTTAGGGTCTTTGCCTCTTCGGCCTTAGCATCGCTTGCAGCTGTTTCAGAAATCTTTTCCTGCAGTTTGACTATTAAATTTACAACCTTATCAAAGCTATTGAAATACTTTTCGTCTTGGCATTGCTTAGGAAAATTCACACAGTGCTCCTCCAACCTGTACAAGGCGTCTCTGAGCATGTTTACCGGAGCTGTTCTTTCTCCCAGCTTGGATAATGTTTCAGCTATTTTTGTAATTTGTTCGGCGGATACGCTATCTCCTGTTTTCAATTTGCCTGTAAGTTTGCTGGTAATATCCGTTGTGGTTGCAATAGCGGCATCAGGCTGAACTTCTGATAAAATTTTATCAATTTTACCAGTACTATCAAGACTTATAACAGCTCCCCTGCGTGTAGCATCGTATGACATCTGATAATTTGAACCTTTATTTTCCAGTTCTTTCAATGTGGCTTTATGCCTTATATTACATGAAATACACGACAAAATTACGAGTAGATAAAATATTATTTTCATGGCATTACATTATAAATTGAGTTTTCTGTTTCATCAAATCTTGCATTTCCTTTTTCAAGCACTATTGCCAATGCTGAAAATTCCTGAAAGTTCAGATCATCTATTATTTCAGGATCTGCATCTTTAAGCTTTAATATAACCTTTCCTTTTTTGGAAGATATATTCCATTCTAATAAATAGTCAACAATTATTTTCATGGCCAATTTTTTTAGTTAGTGTATTATAAAGAACTTTATTTTACAGGTGTATTTGTGTTAACATTGATAACCGATTTATCAGAAACAGTTTTTTTCTGTTTTTCATTTGTTTTGATAAGTAAATACCCTGCGCTACTTGTTCCCATTAAGGCTAAGGCATAATTATCAAAAACAGGAAACTCTGTAGTATTGGTAATGAATTGGCAGACAAATACCAATCCGAAAATAATATTAAATAATAAAGCCTGATAACGATGTACACTTATTCCACCGGCATCTGATAATATATCCTTTATGAACCCCTTACTATCAGTATTTTTTTTAGGATTGGGTATTTCATTATCAATATATGTTGCTACACTTGCAGTTCCCACACTAATTCCCAGTAAAAGTAAAATCGAAGGCTCTTTCAATTTCAAAAGCAAATCAAAGTTACCATTGTTTCCCATACCGGCGCATAAACATATTATTACGATCATTGTCCAGTAAAACAACTGACTTCTGGAAAAGCTAAATGTTTTTTCTGGCCCATTATCGCCAGTCTGTATGTCTTTTAATAAATCTGTTTTAACAGCAAGCCACATCCCGAATATAAAAATAGCTACAGGAAGAACATATTCGAATAAAATTTTCATGGTTATTAATTTTTAATTTGTACTTCAAAGTTATTTAAAAAATTTACTTCTAAACATTATTCAAAAAGATAATTCTATAGAAAGTGATATTCCGGTTAAAAAAAAAATCCTAAAAACTTATAATGAAAAACAGATGGGTTCCGTTTTCAGTAGTTATTTCACAATGACCGTTCTGCTCCTGCATTCTTCTTTTCATATTCCGGAGACCATTGCCTTCCGGATTTTTATGGTTAATGCCAATCCCGTTGTCGGAAATTTTCATGATGAATTCTTTTTCTTTTTGGGTAAATGATAATTTAATCTCACTGGCCTGACTATGCTTATAAATGTTATTCAAAGCTTCTTTCAAGCATAAGAACAGATTTCTTCTCTGTTCGGTTGAAATGGTTGTTTCTTCAGCTATTTTTTCGCTTTCTGTAATGATTACAATTGTTGTTCTCTTAAGAAAGTTTTGAGCATATATTTTAGCATAATCGATAAAACTTCCCAGTGTATCATTTCCTGAATTCAGGCTCCAAAGCATTTCTCTCATAGAAAGATTCATTTCTTCAGAGGTTTTCAGAAGCTCTTCAATGTCACTTATTAATTCTTCATCTTCCGCACGTTGCTTTAAAAATTCTGCCTGGAGTTTTAGTGCAGAAATTCCTGCTCCCAGATCGTCATGCATATCGTGGGAAATTCTTTCCCGTTCTTTTTCGATGAGCTTTTGTTTTTCCAGTTCGTTCTGGAGAAGCCGGTTTTGGTATTCGGATTCTTTGAGTTGTTTTTCTTTGAGAAATAGAAGTTGCTTCCTATTGTAAGTTATTACAATAAAGATAACAAAAATGACAAGCAGCATAATAAGAAGAACTGCTACAATATAAGTTAGCTTTATTTCAGGTGGTAAAGATTTCATCTTTTAACTGTTTATATTTTGAAATGCCTATATAAAATAATATGTAAACAAGAATATTTACCAGTGATAGTATATCTTTTAATAGCTTTAAAAAGTCCTTATCTTCTTCATCCAAAAGATACATGGGAATTATTCTGAATACGAAAAAACAGCTCCAGAACAATAATGAAATAGAAATCCAGAAAAGAGGCTCATTTGTTATTTTATCATCAGATACATTATTTAATTTTTCTTTAATCCAATAGAGCACATAAGATATATTTGCGAGACAATATAAAATTGCAAGGCTCAGATTATATTTATCAAAATAGAAAAAATGACTTGTGAAATATATACAAATAATGGTATTAACAGAAATTAAAACAACCAATAGTTTACTCTTTATTTCTCTATAGTAGAAGTATATAAAAAAAGATATATTGAAAACATTTAAATAATTATATTGAATTGCTTTTGATTCAATAATGTTTATCTCTGAAAAAAAATCAACACAAAAATTACTCAATAAAAAAATGAATAAAAGGTTTTGAGAAAAAAAGGTCTCTTTTCTCAAAACCATTAATGATTTCAAAACCGTTGCAAAAAAAACAATATAGTAAATTTTAATAAGCATTATGGTTCTAAGCTTCCTTGATCATAATATGGAAAAAAGCTAAGATTTCCTCTATGATCTATAGGTAATGAAACCAAATAAAACGCTTCTTTGTTGCCTGTGGCAAATGATTTTTCTCCTAAACAATATGTAAAGCCAACTTTTATAATATCTGTATTAAAATCGGAAGAAAAATCACTTAATGCATCCATATATTTTGAAACCTTTGCCAATTCATACTTGATTCTGCAGGGAAGATAAGCATTGTTAGAAATATTTTTAAATTTTAAGCCGGTTGTTGTAGTTGGAAATTTATTTACTAGTATATCTGATTGTGATCTTGCATCATTCTCAGCATAGCGTACATTAAATAAAAAATAATTTTTAAAAGTATTACTGGTAGATTGTACAAATCTCACAATGATATACAAATCACCTTTCAGTTTCTCAAGTTCATCCTTATTTTCAGCATTAGTTAGGAGATTTATCAGGGTATTATCTACCTCCACAAATGAAAAATACATTTCATCGTATCCTAAGCTTTCATATTGTTTTACTTTTTGGCGAAACAGTGTATAGTCAACATAGAGATTACAGGCATCAGTAGGCAGTTTAGAGCGAAAATTTTTGTTATCTACAAAAACAATAGAATCCGCTATAGGTTCCTGAACTCTAATTTCATATCTATAGTTTCTTATAAATTCCACTACATATTTCTCTTCCTCAGTTAATGTTTTATTAGGATCAAAATAGTCCTTTCCAAATAGTTTTTGGGAGATAATGCTCCATACTTTGGAGTGATCATTATTCGAATTCATAATTCTTAGTTTTTAAAATGGTTAAATTTATTAATGGCCTCCACTTTATTACTGACGTGGAGTTTTCTGTAAATATTTCCTACATGTTTTTTCACAGTATCGATACTGATGAATTTTTCTGCTGCAATTTCTTTGTACAACAAGCCTTGAGACAGCAGTTCCAGAATTTCCCTTTCTCTTTCCGTTAAATCATCAAACCCTCTAATTTCAGGAAGCTTTCTTTCGAAGTGGCTTAATACTTTTCTGGCGATGGAAAAACTCATGGGAGCACCACCGTTGTAGACGTCCCGGATGGAAGAGAGAATCTTATCCATGCTTTCGCCCTTTACCAAATATCCCATTGCTCCGGCTTTCAATGAACTGAAAATTTTTTCATCGTCTTCAAAACTTGTACACATGATAAACTGTGTATCGGGAAGTTCTTTTTTGAGTTTTTCGATGACTTCGATACCCAGCATATCCTGCAGCTGGATGTCCATCATTACGACATCCGGAGAAACATCAGCAAGATTTTGTAATGCATCATTGCCATCAAAATACTGGGCAATTACTCTCATATCATCCTGATAATTGATGACTTTCTTTAACGCATTGTTATAATTCTTTTCGTCTTCTACGATGGCTATGGAAATACTCATGTCTGTGATGTTTAGGTACAAATTTCAACAGAAAATAAACGGAAGTCAATTACTCTTTCGGGTAATTTTAAAAGATTTAAGTTTCATTTGTTGGTTTAGTTTTTGTTTTTACTAAATTTAATAAAAAATATTTTTATTTCTAAAAATATTTGGCAATCATCACATTAAAAAAATTAACATCATGAAAAAGGGACTTTTCGCAGCATTAGCAGTCATTGCACTATCATTTACAAGCTGCAAAAAAAGTGAAACGGGGAATAAAGCTGTATTAAAATCAGACGGTACCGAAAAATCCATGACTGATAGTGGTAAAGCAGATCCTAATATTCAGTATGAAACTGACGTTAACGGAAAAAAGTATATCAAAACGGATTTTGTGTATAAGGCAACTGACGGAAGTCTTGCTAAAGTTGTCTTTGATTACAATGAAAAAACAATGAGCATCAGAAGCAACAATAAAACTTTTATCCTGAATAAGGTAGATTCCAAGGGCAATGAAACCGTTTATGAGAAAATGGATATGAAGGCTACAGTAAAAGGAGACAGCCTGATTCTTGATCAGGACAATAATATCATTGAGCTGGTAAAAACTAAAATTTAGGCAATAAAAAAACCGTTCAGAATCTGAACGGTTTTTCTTTTTATATCTGAATGAATATTATTCTTCAGTCTTTTCCTCTGTAGAATCAGCAGCTTCAGCCGTTGGCTCAGCAGCTTTTTCTTCTACTATAGGAGCTTCAGCTACTACAGCTTCTTTCTTAGCTGTTGCAGATCTTCTGCTTCTTCTTGTTGTTTTCTTCTCTTCAGCATTAGGGTTGTAAAGCTCGTTGAAGTCTACCAATTCGATAAGAGCAGTATCGGCAGCATCACCAGGTCTGAAACCAGTTTTGATGATTCTTGTGTATCCACCGTTTCTCTCAGCGATTTTAGGTGCTACAGTTCTGAACAATTCAGCAACTGCTTCTTTATTTTGAAGATATGAAAAAACAACTCTTCTATTGTGTGTAGTATCTTCTTTTGCTTTTGTTAATAGAGGCTCAACATATACTCTTAAAGCTTTTGCTTTAGCAACAGTAGTGTTGATTCTTTTATGCTCAATTAGAGAACAAGCCATATTAGAAAGTAAAGCACTTCTGTGAGAAGCCGTTCTTCCTAAGTGATTGAATTTTTTACCGTGTCTCATTATTAATTATTTATCAGCGTCTAACTTATATTTTGCAACGTCGAAACCGAAGTTAAGACCTTTTGAATGCACTAATTCTTCTAGTTCTGTCAAAGATTTTTTACCAAAATTTCTGAATTTCATCAAATCAGACTTACTGTAAGAAACCAATTCTCCAAGAGTTTCTACTTCAGCTGCTTTCAGACAGTTAAGGGCTCTTACGGAAAGATCCATATCTGCTAATTTAGACTTAAGTAATTGTCTTGTGTGAAGAGTTTCCTCGTCATATTGGATAGATGCTTTTACAGCTTCAGTTTCAAGGGTGATTCTCTCATCAGAGAACAGCATGAAATGATAAATTAATATCTTTGAAGCTTCTGTTAAAGCATTCTGAGGACTGATAGATCCGTCAGTTTCTATATCTAATACAAGTTTTTCGTAGTCTGTTTTTTGCTCTACACGATAATTTTCAATGCTATACTGTACTTTCTTGATTGGGGTAAAAATAGAGTCGATCGCAATAGTACCTACCGGTGCATTGTTTGACTTATTTTGTTCTGAAGGAACATATCCTCTACCTTTTTCAATATTGAAAGTAATTTCGAAAGTTACATCACTGTTTAGGTTACAGATCACCAAATCCGGGTTTAGCACCTCAAATCCGTTGATTGATTTGCCTAAATCACCAGCAGTAATAACCGTCTGACCTGAAACTTTGGCATTAACCTGCTCGTTCGACTGGTTTTCTGCCGTAGCTTTTAATCTTACCTGCTTCAGGTTAAGAATAATTTCGGTAACATCTTCGATTACTCCTGGAATAGTTGAAAATTCGTGCTCTACACCTTCTATTTTGATAGATGAAATAGCATAACCTTCCAGAGAAGAAAGCAACACTCTTCTCAAAGCATTACCGATTGTAAGCCCGAAACCTGGTTCTAGTGGTCTGAATTCAAATTGACCTCTAAATTCATCAGAGTTAAGTAAAATTACTTTATCGGGTTTTATGAATTGTAAAATTGCCATATTATTGGGTTGAGCAAAAATTTGATTAAAAAATTATTTAGAGTAAAGTTCGACGATAAGCTGTTCCTTGATGTCTTCCGGAATTTGGATTCTCTCAGGAGCAGAAACGAAAGTACCTTCTTTCTTCTCATCGTTGAATTGTAACCACTCATAATTTGCTTTAGAAGCCAATGCATTGGTAACTACTTCAAGAGACTTAGACTTTTCTCTTACAGCAATTACATCACCTGCTTTTACCAAATATGAAGGAATGTTCAGGATTTCTCCGTTCACAGTGATGTGTCTGTGAGAAACCAATTGTCTTGCAGCAGATCTTGTTTTAGCAAAACCTAATCTGTACACTACGTTATCCAATCTTGATTCGCAAAGTTGCAATAGAACTTCACCTGTTACACCTTTACTTCTGTGTGCTTTGTCGAATAAGTTAGCAAACTGTCTTTCTAAAATACCGTAAGTATATTTAGCTTTTTGTTTTTCAGCTAACTGAACTGCGTATTCAGATTTTTTAGCACCTCTTCTTTTGTTAGGACCGTGTTGTCCCGGCGGTTGGTTTTTTCTTTTCTCGAAGTTTTTGTCATCTCCGTAGATTGCAGCACCAAACTTTCTTGCAATCTTAGTTTTAGGACCAATATATCTTGCCATAATGGATAAATTCTAAAAATTAAACTCTTCTTCTTTTTGGTGGTCTACATCCATTGTGTGGCATAGGAGTCACATCAATGATTTCGCTAACTTCAATTCCTGAATTGTGAATAGATCTGATAGCAGATTCTCTACCTGCACCTGGTCCTTTCACAAACACCTTTACTCTTCTTAATCCAGCTTCGTGAGCTACAGCAGAGCAATTTTCAGCTGCCATTTGAGCAGCAAATGGAGTATTCTTTTTAGAACCTCTGAAACCCATTTTACCGGCAGAAGCCCAAGAGATAACCTCTCCGTTTTTATTTGTTAAAGAAATGATGATGTTATTGAAAGAAGCCTGAATATGCGCTTCACCAATAGCCTCAACTTTTACTTTTCTTTTCTTAACTACTTTAGTTTGTTTTGCCATAATTCCTAACGATTATTTACTAGCTTTTTTCTTGTTAGCAACAGTTTTTCTCTTTCCTTTACGGGTTCTAGAGTTGTTTTTCGTTCTCTGGCCTCTTAAAGGTAATCCAAGTCTGTGACGTATTCCTCGTTGGCATCCTATGTCCATTAATCGCTTAATGTTCAATTGCACTTCAGATCTTAATTCTCCTTCTACTTTAACGTTTTCAGAGATATAGTTTCTGATTGCGGCCAATTCATCGTCATTCCATTCGTTGACTTTCTTGTCTTCGCTGATACCGGCAGCTTTAAGGATTTCTGAAGAAGTACTTCTTCCAATTCCGTAGATGTAAGTTAAACCGATAACACCTCTTTTGTTTTTTGGTAAATCAATACCTGAAATTCTCGCCATAATTTAATGTTAGCCTTGTCTTTGTTTAAATTTTGGGTTCTTCTTGTTGATTACGAATAGTACACCTTTTCTGCGTACGATTTTGCAATCAGCGCTTCTTTTTTTAATTGATGCTCTTACTTTCATTTGAAAATATTTATTTTTTTAACTGCCAAAGAATCCTTCGATTTCATTTGATAGCATTTATTTTTTTAACAATAGCCAAATGGAACATACGCTCCATTTGGCAGATTGTCTTAATATCTAAATGTAATCCTCCCCTTCGACAAATCGTAAGGAGACATTTCTAATTTTACCTTATCACCAGGTAATAACTTAATATAGTGCATACGCATTTTACCGGAGATATGAGCGATGAGAACATGCCCGTTTTCCAGCTCTACGCGGAACTGAGCGTTCGAAAGTGCTTCCGTTATAACGCCGTCTTGTTCAATATGTTTTTGTTTTGCCATAAATTAATATCCAGTCGTTCTTGATAATTTAGACTGCATTAAGCCATCATAATGATGGTTCAGCAGATAGGTATTAATCTGTTGAACAGTATCTAAAATTACTCCCACCATAATCAATAGTGACGTTCCCCCGAAAAATAAGGCGAACGCATCTGTCTGAACAAAGCTTCCGTGTACAATTGCCGGAAGGACTGCAAAGATAGATAAAAAAATTGCACCTGGCAAGGTAATTTTTGATAAAATATCATCTAAATAATCAGCGGTTTCTTTTCCTGGTCTTACTTTAGGTACTAAACCTCCATTTCTCTTCAAATCATCAGCCATCTGGTTTACCGGAATTGTAATTGCAGTATAGAAAAACGAGAAGATAATAATTAATAGCGCAAACAATACGTTGTATTGCCAGCTAAAAACATTCTTGAAACCTGCAAGAAAAGTGTTTGATTCGTCCACTTTAGTTAAAAGTCCCGGCACGAACATCAGCGCCTGAGCGAAAATGATCGGCATTACACCGGCAGCATTTACTTTCAATGGAATCCACTGTCTTGCGCCTTGCATAAGATTTCTGTTTACACCTCCTCTTGCCTGAGCTCTGCTTACATACTGGATAGGGATTTTTCTCACAGCAACGGATAATACCACCGCTAAAAGAACTACCAACATCCAGAAAATCACTTCAATAAGGATCATGATAGACCCCATTCCTCCTTTTCCGTTCTGAACCGCCATTTCCTGTACGAATGCTTCCGGTAATCTTGAAAGGATCCCCACCATAATAAGGATAGAGATACCGTTCCCGATACCTTTGTCGGTGATTTTTTCACCCAACCACATTGCGAATACTGAACCGGCAACCAAGATTACAATACTTGGCAACCAGAACATGATAGAATTTGGCTCTACATAATATGCAGATGAGAACTGAGCATACGGTAAGAATAATTGAGTAATAGAAGTTAAATAAGAAGGTGCCTGTACAAGACAAACTCCGATTGTTAACCATCTAGTTATCTGGTTCAATGTATTTCTACCTGACTCTCCATCTTTCTGAAGCTTCTGAAGATAAGGAATAGCCATCCCCATCAACTGAACAATAATAGAAGCAGAAATATAAGGCATGATACCTAACGCCATTACGGAAGCGTGGCTGAAAGCTCCCCCCGTAAACGACGAAAGCAAGCCAAGGAGACCTGCTCCTTGCTTGTTACCGCCTTGATTTTTATAATGCTCTAAGAGATCTCCCACTTCTGCAAGGTTAATTGCAGGCAGAGAGATATAAGATGCGAATCTATACACAAGGATAATTCCTAAAGTAAAGATAATTTTATCTCTAAGTTCTTTAAGACTCCAAATATTTTTGAGGGTTTGTATAAATTCTTTCATTAGTAATTATTATAAGGTAATTGCTTTTCCACCTGCTTTAGCGATAAGCTCTTCAGCAGATTTAGTGAATTTGTCAGCTGAGATAGAAACCGCAGATTTCAATTCTCCTCTACCCATAATTTTCACTAATTCGTTTTTAGTTGCTAACCCGTTAGCTACCAAAACTTCTTTTGTAATATCTCCTGTGATGGATTTATTTTCAATTAAAGTCTGGATAGAATCAAGGTTAATAGCTCTAAACTCTTTTCTGTTTACGTTTTTGAATCCGAATTTAGGTAATCTTCTTTGTAAAGGCATCTGACCTCCTTCGAAACCGATTTTCTGAGAATATCCGGCTCTTGCTTTTTGTCCTTTGTGACCTTTTGTAGAAGTACCACCTTTTCCGCTACCTTGTCCTCTACCAATTCTTTTTGAATTGAAAGTAGATCCTGCAGCTGGCTTTATGTTGTTTAAATTCATTTTAAAATTATTTTAAAAATTATTTTTGAACTTCAAGTAAGTGACTAACTGCAGCTATCATTCCTAAGATAGAAGGAGTAGCTTCGTGTTCTACAACTTGGTGAAGTTTCTTTAATCCTAATGCTTCAAGCGTTCTCTTTTGGGTTTTTGTTCTTCCAATAGCGCTTCTTACTTGCTTTACTTTGATTGTTGCCATTGTTTTATTTATTAACCGTTAAACACTTTACTTAGTGAAACTCCTCTCATTCTAGCAATTTCTTCAGGTCTTCTGATATCCAATAACGCTTTGAAAGTAGCTTTCACCACGTTGTGAGGGTTTGAAGATCCTTTAGATTTTGAAAGGATATCGTGAATACCAGCAGATTCCAGTACCGCTCTTACCGCACCACCGGCGATAAGCCCTGTACCGTGAGAAGCAGGTCTTAAGAAGATATCCGCACCTCCGTATCTAGCAGTAGTCTGGTGAGGAATCGTATGGTTCATTACAGGAACTTTCACAAGGTTTTTCTTAGCGTCTTCAACTGCCTTAGCAATTGCAGAAGCAACCTCTTTAGATTTTCCCAAACCGTATCCGATCACTCCTTCTTCGTTTCCTACAACAACAATTGCAGAAAATCCGAAAGCTCTACCTCCTTTAGTTACTTTTGTTACTCTGTTTACAGCTACGAGACGATCTTTAAGTTCTAATCCTCCCGGTTTTACTCTTTCTATATTATCTAGTCCTAACATATTTCCGAAATTTAATGATTAGAATTTAAGTCCACCTTCTCTCGCACCGTCCGCAAGAGCTTTGATTCTCCCGTGATATACGAATCCGTTTCTATCAAATACAATATTTTCGATTCCTGCAGCGATAGCTTTGGCAGCGATAGCCTTACCTACGGCAGCAGAAACTTCAGTCTTAGTTCCGTTAGCTTCAACGCCTTTCTCTCTTGAAGAAGCAGAAGCCAAAGTTTTTCCACTGTTATCGTCGATTAACTGAGCGTAAATTTCCTTATTACTTTTGTATACAGATAATCTTGGCAATTCAGAAGATCCGGAGATTTTTCCTCTTACTCTTCTTTTGATTCTTATTCTTTTTTCTACTTTAGTTAATGCCATAATACTTATAATTTATTAAGCAGATTTACCAGCTTTACGTCTAACAATTTCTCCTACGAATCTTACCCCTTTCCCTTTGTATGGTTCAGGCTTTCTGAAAGAACGGATCTTTGCAGCTACCATCCCTAGAAGTTGGTTGTCGTGAGACGTTAAAGTAATAATTGGGTTTTTACCTTTTTCAGTCAATGTATCTACTTTTACTTCGTTTGGAAGTTCTAATACGATACCGTGAGAGAATCCTAAAGCCAACTCAAGTTTTTGACCTGCGTGTGAAGCTCTGTATCCTACCCCTACTAATTCCAGTTTCTTTTCGAAACCTGTATTTACACCAACAATCATGTTGTTGATTAACGCTCTGTATAAACCGTGAAGCGCTTTGTGTTGTTTAGCATCAGATGGTCTGTTTACGTTCAGTTCGCCATCTTTCTGTTCTATAGTAATTCCTGCTGTAAGCTCCTGAGAAAGTTCTCCTTTAGGACCTTTTACAGTTACCACACCATCTTTTTCAGTGATTGTAACTCCTGCTGGAACTGTTATAATTGCTTTACCAATTCTTGACATTTTCCTGTGATTAAAAATTAATAAACATAGCAGATTACTTCACCGCCTACTTTTTCTTCTCTAGCTTTCTTGTCAGTCATTACTCCTTTAGAAGTAGAGATGATAGAAATACCCAAACCGTTTAGTACTCTTGGAAGTTCTGTAGAACCTTTGTACTGTCTCAAACCTGGTCTAGAAGCTCTCTGGATAGACTTAATAGCTGGTTTGTTGGTTTGCTTGTCGTACTTTAAAGCGATTTTGATCGTTCCCTGAACAGCGCTATCTTCAAACTTGTAGTTTAAGATATACCCTTGATCAAATAAGATCTTAGTAATCTCCTTTTTGATTTTCGATGCAGGAATTTCCACCACTTTGTGGCCTGCGCTTTGTGCGTTCCTTACTCTTGTTAGGAAATCTGAAATTGGATCTGTTACCATTTTTCTTTTATAAATTATTGGTTAAAGAACAATCAGTATTGTAAGGACTTGAAGAGTAAAATATCAGACTTCAGAAATCTTCGGTCTGATATTTTTTATCTTTAGTATCCAGACAACTTAATTGTCCCGATTTTTTAATTAGTAGTGATTACCAACTAGCTTTTTTCACTCCCGGGATAAGACCGTTGTTTGCCATTTCTCTGAAAGTTACTCTGGAAATACCGAACGTTCTCATGTATCCTCTTGGTCTTCCTGTTAGTTTACATCTGTTGTGTAATCTTACAGGAGAAGCGTTTTTAGGCAATTTTTGAAGTCCTTCGTAATCACCTGCTTCTTTAAGAGCTTGTCTTTTAGCAGCGTATTTAGCAACTAGTGCTTCTCTTTTGCGCTCACGCGCTTTCATTGATTCTTTAGCCATTTCTTAGTTCTTTTTGAATGGTAAACCGAAGTGAGTTAATAATGCTTTCGCTTCTTTGTCTGTTTTCGCAGTAGTAACGAAAGTGATGTCCATCCCCTGGATTTTTTTCACTTTATCGATTACGATCTCAGGGAAGATGATTTGTTCAGTGATCCCTAAGTTGTAGTTCCCTCTACCGTCGAAACCATCAGCTTTGATACCAGAGAAATCTCTGATTCGTGGCAATGCGGAAGAAGTTAATCTATCCAAGAACTCATACATTTTGTTAGCTCTCAAAGTTACTTTAGCTCCTACAGGCATTCCTTTTCTCAATTTGAAAGCAGCTTCGTCTTTCTTAGAGATTGTACCAACAGCCTTCTGACCGGTGATGTTCGTTAATTCTTCAACAGCATAATCGATGATTTTCTTATCTGCAGTAGCATCTCCTAAACCTTGAGATAAAACAATTTTCTCAAGTCTTGGTACCTGCATTACAGATTTGTATCCGAATTCTTCCATCATTGCAGGAACAATCGTTTCTTTATATGCTTTTTTGGGTCTTGCTATATATTCCATGTGTTATTTAAAATTATAAAGTTTCACCCGTTTTTTTGTTGATTCTTACTTTCTTATCTCCTTCAGTTTTGTAACCTACTTTGATAGCTTTTCCGTCTTTTCCAACTAAAGCTACATTTGAGATATGAATAGAAGCTTCTTTCTCAGTGATTCCTCCTTGAGGGTTAGAAGCTGAAGGCTTAACGTGTTTTTTAACGATGTTAAGACCAGCAACGATAACTCTAGGGTCTCTTCCTTCTTTTTTGATCACTTCAATAACTTCACCAGTCTTACCTTTGATATCTTTCTTACCGGTAGTAATGATTACGTTATCTCCTCTTTTTATTTTTAACTTTGACATTTTTTTAAATTTTAAATATTAAAGTACTTCAGGAGCTAATGAAATGATTTTCATATATTCTTTGTCTCTCAACTCACGAGCAACTGGTCCGAAAACACGGGTTCCTCTCATTTCTCCCGCTGCGTTTAGCAATACACAAGCATTGTCTTCGAATTTGATGTATGAACCATCTTTTCTTCTAACTGCTTTTTTAGTTCTTACTACTACAGCTTTAGATACCTGACCTTTTTTAGCGTTTCCTGATGGTGTAGAATCTTTGATAGTAACAACGATTTTATCACCAACTGAAGCATATCTTCTTCTGGTTCCTCCCAGAACTCTGATAACCAATACTTCTTTAGCACCTGTGTTATCAGCAACTTTTAATCTTGATTCTGTTTGTAACATTATTACTTAGCTTTTTCAATGATTCTTACTAATCTCCATCTTTTGTTTTTGCTCAAAGGTCTAGTTTCCTGGATTAAAACTGTATCTCCTTCTGCGCATTCGTTGTTCTCGTCGTGTGCGGTATATTTTTTCGTTTTCAATACGAATTTACCGTACATCGGGTGCTTTACTCTCGTAGTTTCACTAACAACAATAGTTTTTTCCATTTTATTGCTGGAAACCACTCCGATTCTTTCTTTTCTTAAATTTCTATCCATTTTAAAATGAAATTATTGTTTGTTAGTTAACTCAGTGTTTAGTCTTGCGATTGTTTTTCTCAAATCTCTGATTTGGATCGGGTTTTCAATTGGGCTGATTGCATGAGCCAATTTCAATTTAGAATATTGAGCTTTTGCTTCAGTTAATTGGTTTTGAATATCACCCGCGCTTAAATTTTTAATATCAGCTTTTTTCATTGTATTCAAAGATTAAAGAGGTTTAACAAAATCGTTAGCAACTATAAATTTAGTAACAACTGGTAATTTTTGAGCCGCAAGTCTAAGAGCTTCTTTCGCTACTTCGTAAGGAACTCCTCCTACTTCGAACATAATTTTACCTGGTTTTACTACAGCTACCCAATATTCCACGGCACCTTTACCTTTACCCATCCTTACTTCAGCTGGTTTTTTAGTAATTGGCTTATCCGGGAAGATTTTGATCCATAGCTGACCTTCTCTCTTCATATATCTTGTCGCAGCGATACGAGCAGCTTCAATCTGTCTTGCAGTGATCCAAGCACCTTCTGTCGCCTTGATTCCGAAAGTTCCATAAGCAAGTTGACTACCTCTCTGGGCATTCCCCTTCATCTTCATCTTATGTACTCTACGGAACTTGGTTCTTTTTGGTTGTAACATAATCTCTAAATTTTAGATTTTAGATTTTAGATTTTAGATTGTTTTTTATTTTAAAAAAGTAACGGTAATTTAAAATTCAAAATGGTCTAATCTAAAATTTTAATTATTATTGTTATTATTGTTATTGTTCTTTCTAGGTCCTCTGTTGTCTCTTCTGTCTCCTCCTCTGTTATCTCTTCTGTCAGACTGACCGCCTTTTTTCTGTTGTCCCACTAGCGGAGAAAGTTCTCTTTTACCGTAAACTTCACCTTTCATGATCCAAACTTTTACCCCTAGCTTTCCGTACTGAGTTAATGCCTCACCGATGTGGTAATCGATATCTGCTCTGAAAGTAGACAATGGAATTCTTCCTTCTTTGAAAGATTCTGATCTTGCCATTTCAGCACCGTTCAATCTACCGGAGATCTGAACTTTGATACCTTCTGCACCCATTCTCATAGTACCTGCCATTGCCATCTTCACAGCTCTTCTGTAAGAGATTCTGTTTTCGATTTGCTTAGCAATGCTGTCTGCTACTAATACTGCATCAAGCTCAGGTCTTTTGATTTCGAAGATGTTGATCTGAATATCCTTTTTAGTCAATTTCTTCAACTCTTCTTTTAATTTATCAACTTCCTGACCTCCTTTACCGATGATAAGTCCCGGTCTAGCAGTAGTAATTGTTACGGTTACTAATTTTAATGTTCTTTCAATATAAATTCTTGAAATCCCACCTTTAGATAATCTAGCTTCAAGGTATCTTCTGATTTTGTAGTCTTCCGCGATTCTGTCTCCATAATCGTTTCCGCCAAACCAGTTAGAATCCCATCCTCTGATGATACCTAATCTGTTACCAATTGGATTTGTCTTCTGTCCCATACCTTGATTAATTTTCTTTATTACCTAAGATTAATGTAACGTGGTTAGATCTTTTTCTGATTCTATACCCTCTACCTTGCGGAGCCGGTCTTAGTCTCTTCAATTGTCTTGCACTATCCACGAATATTTCTTTAACGATAAGGTTTGCTTCCTCGATGTCTGCACCTTCGTTTTTTACCTGCCAGTTGGCAATTGCAGAAAGAAGTAATTTTTCTAATTTGTTAGAAGCTTCTTTCTTAGAATATTTAAGGATATAAAGAGCTTTATCTACTTGCTCTCCTCTAATGATATCAGCAACTAATCTCATTTTTCTAGGAGAAGATGGGCAGTTATTTAATGAAGCTTTAACAACGTCTTTGTTAGCTTCTTTTCTTGCGATTGAACTATCTTGTTTTCTTGATCCCATGATTATCTGCTTCCTTTGTTTTTGTTACCACCATGACCTCTGAAAGATCTTGTTGGAGAAAATTCGCCTAACTTGTGACCTACCATATTTTCTGTAACATATACAGGGATAAAAGATTTCCCATTGTGTACAGCAATAGTTTGTCCTACGAAGTCCGGAGAGATCATCGATGCTCTAGACCAAGTTTTGATAACTGTCTTCTTACCAGACTCTATATTTGCCTGAACCTTCTTATCTAAAGTATGATGAATGAACGGTCCTTTTTTAAGTGATCTTGCCATAATTATTTTCTTTTAGATACGATGTAACGGTTAGACACTTTGTTTTTCTTTCTAGTTTTGTAACCTTTAGACGGCATACCGTTTCTAGATCTTGGGTGACCTCCAGAAGAACGTCCTTCACCACCACCCATCGGGTGATCTACAGGGTTCATTACAACCGCTCTTGTTCTTGGTCTTCTACCTAACCATCTGCTTCTACCAGCTTTACCTGATACTGTTAACTGGTGATCAGAGTTGGAAACTGAACCGATCATTGCCATACATTCAGTAAGGATCATTCTTGATTCTCCTGAAGGCAATTTGATGATTGCATATTTTCCGTCTCTTGAAGTCAGCTGAGCTGAAGAACCAGCACTTCTTGCTAAAATAGCACCTTGACCAGGCTTCATTTCAACACAAGAGATTACAGTACCCAATGGAATATTTTTCAATTTCATTGCGTTACCTACGTTTGGTTCTACGCTCTCACCTGAAACTACTTTCTGATCTACTTTGATACCGTTTGGAGCGATGATATATCTCTTCTCTCCGTCAGCATATTCTAATAAAGCGATAAATGCAGTTCTGTTTGGATCGTATTCTACAGATTTTACAGTTGCTTCAACGTTTGCTTTGTTTCTTTTGAAGTCAATAATTCTGTATTTCTTTTTGTGTCCACCTCCGGTGTAACGCATGGTCATTTTACCTGTTTGGTTACGTCCACCTGACTTTTTAATACCAACTGTTAGAGATTTCTCTGGTTTGTTGGTAGTAATTTCCTCAAAATTGTTTACAATTCTGAATCTCTGTCCCGGGGTGATAGGTTTTAATTTTCTAACAGACATTACTATTATTTATAATTATAATTAATTTACAGCAAAAATATCGATAACCTCACCTTCAGCAAGTTTGATTACCGCTTTTTTCAATTTATTCGTCTTTCCAACCTGAAGACCTTTCTTTGTATATTTCGCAGATACTCTAGGAGCATAAATCATTGTATTAACGTCTGCTACTTTTACACCGTAAGCTGCCTCAACAGCTTTTTTAATCTGGATCTTATTCGCTTTGGTATCTACCAAGAAAGAATAAGTACCTCTTAAATCCGTAAGGTAATTAGCCTTTTCTGAAATAACTGGTTTAATAATAACTGACATGATTTATTTCTTTAAATTTTCCTGGAATTTTTCAACTGCACCTTCAAAGAATACGATCTCACCTGCATTTACTAAATCGTAAGAACTTACTTCATTGAAGTTCATTACTTTAGTTTTAGGTAAGTTTCTTGAAGATAAATATACATTCTTGTTAGCTTCAGGAAGAATGAATAAAGATTTTTTACCGTTTAATGTTAGTGCATCTAATAAAGTAATGAAATCTTTAGTCTTAGGAGCATTTAAGCTCATATCTTCTAAAACTCTGATGCTGTTGTCTCTCATTTTCTGAGATAAAACAGATTTTTTAGCTAATCTCTTAAGCGCTTTATTCAATTTGAATCTGTAGTCTCTTGGTTTTGGTCCGAATACTCTACCTCCACCTCTGAAAGTTGGAGATTTAATATCACCATATCTAGCAGATCCAGATCCTTTTTGCTTCTTAAGCTTTTTAGTAGAAGCTGTGATCTCGCTTCTTTCTTTTGCTTTATGAGTCCCTTGTCTTTGTGCAGCAAGGTACTGTTTAACTTCTAAGTAAACCGCATGCTGATTTGGCTCAATTCCGAATACTGATTCGTCTAGAGTTACTTTTCTTCCGGTCTCTTTTCCTGATGTATTTAATACTACTAGTTCCATTTTCTGATAATTACATAAGAATTTTTAGCTCCCGGAACAGCACCTTTTACTACTAAAAGATTTTGTTCTTGATCCACTTTTAACACCTGAAGGTTTTGTACAGTTACCTGCTTACCTCCCATTCTTCCAGCCATTCTCATCCCTTTGAATACTCTTGAAGGGTCTGAACCAGCACCGATAGAACCTGGAGCTCTAAGTCTGTTGTGCTGACCATGAGTTGCCTGCATTACACCTCCAAAGCCGTGTCTTTTAACAACACCCTGGAAACCTTTACCTTTAGAAGTACCTGTTACATCTACGAACTCTCCTTCGTTGAACAAGTCTACTTTTACTTCTTCTCCTACTTTCACTTCATCAACGAATTCTCTGTAGAATTCTACCAATTTAGCTTTAGGAGCAGAACCAGCCTTTTTAAAATGGCCAGCTAACGCTTTACCAACGTTCTTCTCACTCTTGTCATCGAAACCTAATTGAACTGACTTATAACCGTCTTTTTCAATGGTTCTGACCTGTAAAACCGAGCACGGACCAGCTTGGATAACTGTACAAGGAATGTTTTTTCCTTCTTCGTTAAACAAAGATGTCATACCGATTTTTTTACCAATAATACCTGACATTGTTTATATTATAATAAAATTTATCCTTTATTTATCCCATTTTCAGGAAGTCTGAAGTAATTTCTACGTTTGATATAGGCATACTACGCCCCTAAAATGAGTGTGCAAATTTATGAATAAAATTTAATCTGACAAATATTTAGAGTAAAATATTTTGATTTTTAATCAATTACATCATTTTTATAAAATCGAAAGAAAAATTCAGGTGATTAATTTGTAAATTTCAAAATCTTTAGTAACAGGCATTGCTGAAATATTCAAATTACGGTTTGATTTTTGTTAGGTTAAAATTATTTACAAACCTCCTGATGATATGAAAACTACATACAATATATTTATTCCGCATCTTAAGAATGCATTTAACAATCCTTTTAAATTTTTTGAAAGAAACATCAGTAATGCCGTAGAAGCCATTAATTCAGCTTTCACGCTTGATGATATTGATTTCTATCGGTAATGAGAACGCTCGTATTCTTATGTACTCTCCTGCTGATATTTTCATGCAGCAAAAGGAAAAGTCATCCATACACTTTTTATTATTGGAAAACCAAACTTGCTCTCAATGCGGACGAAAAAACGGCATTGAATAAAACTACCGTTCCTTATCTTTACACCCGCTTTTTTGATGTTGATAAATCCGGAGAAAAATTCCATCCGGTAGGTGTTATTACCCAAGACCTAAGTTTTACTATTCAACAACAGATAGTGCCTGTTGTTTTTATCACCAACCGTACTTTTCTTGATATTAAAAAAGATGAAATCAACTTTCTGGCCCAAAGCATTAATGAACTAATTAAAAAGAAAATTGCAGACTATCATCTGAACTCCGCATCAGAAATACAAATCGACTGTGACTGGACAGCGGGAACTCGTGATGATTATTTTACATTTTTAAAAGAACTGAAAAAAATTTCAGGCAAAGAAGTCACCTGCACGCTCCGTCTTCATCAAGTACGGGATAAATCCATAACAGGCATTCCGCCGGTTAATAAAGTTTACCTTATGTGTTACTCCACTTCCTCACCGTTGGAAAACTCTGATAAAAATTCTATCCTGGATGTCCATATTCTGAAAAGTTATCTGGCAGATGTTGATGAATATCCTATAAAAAAAATAGAGGTCGCACTACCTATTTATTCCTGGGGGATTGTAACCAATTATCTGGGAAAGCATAAGCTGATCAACGCTTTAGCAGAAAAAGATCTTAAAAATTCAAATTTTAAAAAGATTTCAGATTATGAAATTGAAATTATGAAAGATGGATTTTACTTCGGAAACTATATGAATAAAGGCTTCAGGATTAAAATTGAATCTATTTCTGACAGTCAGCTCACAGAAGTCACCGATTTTCTCGATAAAAAAATTTCCCGTTACCATATTATTTATTATCAATTGGATAGTAAATTTGTCAGGAACCGAAATTTAAATTTTTAGTTCCTTTCGGATGGTAGTAAACAAATAAATGCTCATTAAACACCGCTATACAATGAAAAAATACCTTCTCTCACTCGCCGTTGTTTCTCTTTTTTACACAGAATCCAAGGCTTGTGCATGGTCTGATCCGGATTATGAATATTTCAATCTTTTTACACAGAGTATTATTAAGGATAAATCTTACCTACCTTTTCTTCACAGCTATTCGACCAGATTTTATACTGATTTTAAACCTTCCATGATACCTGACGAAAATATCGATTCATGGAAAAGATATTTCAGCAATCAGCTGAGCTATGCCCAGACGGAATATCTGGTTAATAAAATGAATATTAACGATCTTAATGCTTTAAAAAAAGGATCGCCCACCAACCAGCTATTGGTAACGTTAGGACCTGGATTTTACCAAAAATACCGTGAAGGACTCGATTATCTTATTGAGGCCAAATACCTGGAACCTTACATGAAGATCAATTATATTGAAAGCGCAGATTCATTTTATTATTACAGAGAACCGGGAACAGGAAAGAACGCAACCAATCTCGATTACAATAAAACCATTGCTGCGCTTACCTCATTATATAATGCTGCAAAAAATCCCGAAATAAAACAGCGGTACGGTTATCAGCTTGTACGATTCAATCATTACACAAGAAATTACGATGCAGCGGTAAAAGCATTTAAAACTTATGTAGAACCTCTGAAACTGAAAGGTGCACCATACATTATGGCGCTTGATCAGCTCGCAGGAGCCCAGCGTGGATTAGGAATGTACAGTGAAGCCAACTGGAACTTCTTCCAGGTATTCAGGGACAGCAAAAGCAGAAAAGAATCCGCTTTCGTATCTATGAAGCTTTCAGATACGGCTTCATTTAATAATATTTTGAAACGTGCCGCTACGAGTGAGGATAAAAACATGGCTTATTTTCTTTTAGGGTACGAAGATTTCAATAATCCCATTCCTGTAATGGAAAAAATGTTTGAGATCAATCCGGATTCTGAGATCCTGAAAGTAATGGCCGTAAGAAGCATCAATGAGCTGGAAAGAAGTTATCTTCCGATTTATTACTATACCGATGAGAATGGTACCGTTTCAGAGAAAACAAATTACGAAAACAATACAGACCAAAACAAAGCGGAAACTGCAGAGCCTAAAAAAGAGGAACTATCATTCTGGCAGAAAATAATAAGGTTTTTCAAAAACCTTTTCAGCAGTAAGAAAGATAAAAATTCTCCTGATGGAAAAACAGATCAAAGTGATGATGAGCTTCTTGATAATCCGGACAGGATTCCTATATTCACCAGAAATAACTACTGGTATGATGACAAAACTAAAGATTTTCTGGATGACCTGGAAAAATTCACCTCCAAAACAAAAGAAAAATCCAAAGATGAATATTGGCAGATTGCTGATGCATACCTGAAATTCCTGAAAAAAGATTATAAAGCAAGCACCGAAATTCTTGAGAATATCAAAACCTCCAATCCGGAATACACGGAAGAAATTAAAAGAATGAAAGTCCTGAATGATATTGTTTCACAGCCGAAAATTGATGCCGATTATGAAGATCATCTCATCAAAGATTATTCAGAATATTTTATGGAAAAGCCGGAAGTAAAAAAAGACAGTAGCGAAACAGATGAATATAATTATTACGGCGAAGTTCCTTCTACAGCAGACTTCCTGAAAGATGTTTTGGCCAACCGTTATTTCCTTCAGGGTGAAGACGGCAAATCTTTCCTCATGAACAACAAGCTTTCCGATCTGCAGTACAGTCCGAATTCCAGCCTGGTAAAAAGCGTGGAGAACTTTTACAGAAAACCCAACAAGACGCAGTTTGAGCAGCAGATTATTGCTAAAAACATTAACGACGTCGGAAATATTGACGCCTTTTTTGCCGTAATTTATGGAGACCGGGCCATGAGACAGGCAGATTTTGAAAAAGCCAAATCATATTATGCAAAAGCACAGAACTTCTCCGGAATTCCAAGATCTGAATGGAATTATGACGAAAAAAAAGTAACCCTATTAAAATATACTGAGGGATCTTATAACGGTTTCAACAATATTTCCGATTTGGTTTTCGGACACAATGTTTGGGTAAGCTATCAGAGTTCTCCGGAAGAAAGCATGAAAAAAGAAGATTATTCCGCATTTCCATTTATTAAGCCTACGATGAATAAACTTCAACTGGCGGAAGCATTAATTCAGCTGAAAAAAATAGGAAACGGAAAAGATGAAAGATCTGCCACGGCCAATCAACTAATAGGAAATGTATTGTACAACACTTCGATCCTTGGATATTACAGACAGCTTTTCGTGATGGATCTTGATAATTCAAACGGAGGGAAATATTACTTTGACACCTCGGAGAGAACAAATCCTTACAAATATTATTATAAAGGGTTCCCGGACAGAATTTATATTGAACCGGATAATTTCGATCTGGCTATCAACTATTATAAACGGGCATTGAATGCTTCAGCCGGTAAAGAACAGAAAGCAAGAATTCTTTTCCAGATGGCAAGCGCCGAACAGGGAAAATATTACCAGTATGAAGCACAACATCCTTCAACCGTAGATTATTCCGATCCGAAGTGGAATGAAAAAAGCGATGCTTATCAGAAACAGCTCGATCAGATTAAAAATCAGAAATACAGAACTTATTTTGCTTTGCTAAAATCTCAGTATGCCGATACGGAAACAGCTAAAGATTTGCTGGGAAGCTGTACTTATTTTGGTTATTTTATGCAATAAACTATATAAAAAAGGAATCATTCAGATTCCTTTTTTTGTTGTTCCTGCAGCCACTCTTCATGCTTTTTCCTGAACATTCTGTCTTTATGGTCCTGATTTCTATGCGCTGCATCAATAGAATGTGAAGAATGGATATCATCATCCTCTTCAGCAAAATCGGCAAGCTTTTCATAATAACAGTGCAGCTGGTCCAGTTCTTTTTCCGTAAGGTCTTCAATATCTACTATTCTGTTGCTGGCTTTTTCGTTGGCGGCAATCAGTTCATTCAGCTTGATCTGAATTGCTTTTGAATCTTTATTTTGCGCCTTCTGAATTAAAAAAACCATCAGAAAAGTAATAATTGTAGTTCCCGTATTAATAACGAGCTGCCAGGTTTCCGAATAATTGAAAACCGGGCCTGAAGCAGCCCAGATGATTACGATTAATGTTGCTCCGATAAATGCGTAGGAACTTCCTGTAAATTTTGTTGCCCAATTTGAAAATTTTTCAAATATACTTTGATCTGACTTAGACATTTTTTATTAATTTTTTCAATAAAAAGGCAGCAAAAACTCCGCCGAAGTAGCGGAGTTTTGGGTTAAATTAATTGGTATTGAGGTTAGTTATAACGCATCGCTTTATCAAGCTCTATAGGATTGTTATTTTTTTTAATGTTTTTCTGCATCATTTCAGAAAGCTCCTTGAACTGTTCGGGGCTCTTCACTTCAATCCCCATCACCATAAAATGGGCGTTGGGACTGGTGTTATTTTTATAGTGTTCCTTAAAAGTATGTAATGGGTCATTGTAATAATCAAGCATCATTTTCTTAAGCCTGGACTCAGGAATTTTAATAGGCTTCTGTCCTCCAAAGTTTTCAAGAATTCCCAATGTTTCGTAGGTTTTAGAAAGCTTATAGCTTTTTACCAATGAAAACTTGAAGTTGTCTTTGTCATCGTAAATCTCAAAGATCATTCCTGGTAAACCTTTGAATTTGTAAGGTCCCTCGTTAAGACTGATCTCTTTGGTAAACCAGGCCGTCCAGTTTCTGCCTCCGTATTTTGCCGTTGCTTTCTGAACCTTATAGCCCCCGATTGTTTTTGTCTCATCATCCAGATTCCAGCTCATTCTGTCATTGGTTTCCACAATGAACATATTCTGAATCATGATGTAATTTGAATTGATTGTAGAATTTTTCTTTCTTATAAGCGCCGGAGTATCGTCCCAGATTACATTGTTTTCACCTCTTGTTTTATTGATGGAGTCGGTAACAACAAAATCATAGTTGTAGAATTTCACATCATCCTGATTTACATCCAGCACCATGCTTACTTTCCTTTTTTCAGTTGATGTGGAATCTGTTTTAAAATGATACTCATAAATGAATCTATGTGTCTGTGCAGTGAATGATAAGCTGAACATTATCATTACAATTAAAAATTTTTTCATAGTTATATTTTAAATTTACTTATTATTTTTTTATCTCAGGATAACGTACTGCTTTGTCAAGCTCTATAGGATTGTTATATTTTTTAATCCGGTGTTGTTCTTCGAGTGCATATTGACGGAGTTCTTCCGGTTTATAGATTACTCTTCCGTCCTCGAGTCCCAATTTATGTTCTTCGTTAATTTCAATCTGTCCGCTGTTTATAAATTTTATAGGATCCTGATAATAGCTCAATAGCATCGACTGATATTTTGAATAAGGAATCTCAACTCCTCTTGCTTTTGCATTTTTATAGAAACTAATAAATTGTGTTTCAGTAAAGTTTTCAGATTTATTGAGTGAAAAATGGTAATTTTTCCTATCATCATATATTTCAACAATTAATCCGGGAAGACCGTGAAACTTATAGGGTCCTTCCTGAAAAGGGATGTCTTTTGAAAACCATGCGATCCAGTTTCTTCCTCCAAATTTTGCCGTTGCTTTCTGCAGCTGCAGAGAAGAAGAATTTTTGGTTTCCTTTTCAATTTTCCATGAGATTTTGGGGTTATCTTTCAACTGGTAAATATCAAAGCTCTGGACGCTGTACAGAACATACTCCCCGGATTTAATTCTCTTACTCATAAGATCCGTAACCTTTCCGTTGAAAGTTCTTAAACCGTAAACTTTTTCTATAGAATCGCTTACAAAGAAAGGACGCTCATAATAAAATGTTTCATCCGGATTAATATCAAGATAATAATTAGCTTTACGTACTTCAGTTGATGCAGAATCCGGCCGGTAAACGACATCATATATAAAACGGTGAGTCTGTGCGGTCACTGAAAAAGCAAATAGTATGATCAGGTGCATGAGTTTATTCATAGTAATAATTTCCCCAAATATACATAATAAATAGAACCTTGCAATACATAATACTAATTTTAACATTTTATTTTAAACTTGGAGCATAAAAAAATCCCTCTTCTTCCGAAAAGGGATTTGTTATCATAGCACGCTTCGACTATGCTCAGCGTTTGGAAACTCAATTGTGATGCTCAGAAAACTTTATCATTCAGACTTCCGTTTTCCAGCAGATTTATCACACTTTAATTTCTACGTCTACACCAGAAGGAAGTTCTAATTTCATTAGAGCGTCCACTGTTTTAGAAGAAGAAGAGTAGATATCCATCAATCTCTTGTGAGCTGATAACTGGAACTGCTCTCTTGCTTTCTTGTTTACGTGTGGAGATCTCAACACAGTGAAGATTCTCTTGTTAGTTGGCAATGGAATAGGTCCGTTTACAACAGCACCTGTAGCCTTTACCGTTTTTACGATTTTCTCCGCAGATTTATCTACTAAGTTGTAATCGTAAGATTTAAGTTTTATTCTGATTCTTTGTGACATTTTAATCTAATTTAATATTAACCTTTAGCCTTAGCGATTACTTCTTCAGCAACGTTACTAGGAGCAGCTTCGTATTTCTCGAATTCCATAGAAGATGTTGCTCTACCTGAAGATAACGTTCTAAGAGAAGTTACATAACCAAACATTTCAGAAAGCGGAACGAAAGCTTTGATAACTTTAGCGTTATTTCTGTCATCCATACCGTTTACTGTACCTCTTCTTCTGTTAAGGTCACCTACGATGTCCCCCATGTATTCTTCAGGAGTTACCACCTCAAGCTTCATGATAGGTTCCATGATTACTGCTTTAGCAGCTCTACCCGCTTCTTTGAATCCCATTTTAGCAGCTAATTCGAAAGAAAGCTGATCGGAGTCAACCGCGTGGAAAGATCCGTCTTTAAGAACAATCTTCATTGCCTCAACTTCGAAACCAGCCAAAGGACCGTTCTTCATTGATTCTTTGAATCCTTTCTCAACAGCAGGAATAAATTCTCTAGGAATGTTACCTCCTTTAATTTCGTTGATGAATTCAAGACCTGTTTTACCTTCGTCTGCAGGACCGATTTCGAATACGATATCTGCGAACTTACCTCTACCTCCGGATTGCTTTTTGTAAACCTCTCTGTGGTTAGCTTTTTGTGTAAGAGCTTCTTTGTATTCTACTTGCGGCTGTCCTTGGTTAACTTCTACCTTGAACTCTCTTCTCATACGGTCTACGATGATATCCAAGTGAAGCTCACCCATACCGGAGATGATTGTTTGTCCTGAAGCCTCGTCAGTTTTAACCTGGAACGTTGGATCTTCTTCAGCCAATTTAGCCAAAGCGTTACCCATTTTATCCTGGTCAGCTTTCGTTTTAGGCTCAACAGCGATACCGATTACCGGATCCGGGAAGATCATTGATTCAAGAACGATTGGGTTCTTTTCGTCAGATAACGTATCTCCTGTTTTAATATCTTTAAATCCTACAGCAGCACCGATATCTCCAGCCTCGATATACTCAACCGGATTTTGCTTATTTGCATGCATCTGATAGATTCTTGAGATTCTTTCTTTATTGTTTGAACGGGTGTTCAACACATAAGAACCTGCATCCAATCTTCCTGAATAAGCTCTGAAGAATGCTAATCTACCTACGAACGGGTCAGTAGCAATTTTAAAAGCTAATGCAGCGAAAGGCTCATCAACAGATGGTTTTCTTTCGATATCAGCGTCAGTTCTTGGATCTGTTCCTTTGATATTATCCTTATCCAATGGAGAAGGAAGATATTTACAAACAGCATCAAGCATGAACTGTACCCCTTTGTTCTTGAAAGAAGAACCACAAGTCATTGGGATGATAGAAAGATCGATAGTAGCTTTTCTAAGCGCTTCGTTGATTTCCTCTTCAGAAATTGAATCCGGATCTTCGAAGAATTTCTCCATCAAAGTTTCATCATAATCAGCAACAGCTTCTACTAATTTCTCTCTGTATTCAAGAACTTCATCTTTCATGTCTTCCGGAATTGGAACTACTTCATAAGTAGCACCCTGTCCAGCTTCATCCCAGATGATCGCTCTGTTTTTAATTAAGTCTACAACTCCTTTAAAATCTTCTTCAGCACCGATTGGTAAAACGATTGGAACGGCGTTGGATCCTAACATTTCTTTTACTTGTTTTACAACGTTCAAGAAGTCAGCACCCTGTCTGTCCATTTTGTTTACGAATCCCATTCTCGCCACTTTGTAGTTGTCTGCAAGTCTCCAGTTTGTTTCAGACTGAGGCTCTACACCGTCTACTGCGGAGAAAAGGAATACCAATCCATCTAGTACTCTCAAAGATCTGTTAACCTCTACTGTGAAGTCAACGTGTCCCGGTGTATCGATAATGTTGAAGTGGTAAGGCATTGTTTCAGGTAATTTCTTACCTTGATCTGTTGGGAAATTCCAGTTACAAGTAGTTGCAGCAGAAGTAATGGTAATACCTCTTTCTGCTTCCTGTTCCATCCAGTCCATTGTAGAAGCACCATCGTGAACTTCTCCAATTTTGTGGTTTACACCTGTATAGAATAAAATCCTTTCTGTAGTGGTTGTTTTACCTGCGTCAATGTGAGCAGCAATACCAATATTTCTTGTAAATTTAAGATCTCTTCCCATTTCAGATTAGAATTTGAAGTGTGAGAAAGCTTTGTTTGCTTCCGCCATTTTGTGAGTATCAGTTTTCTTTTTGAATGCAGCACCTTCTTCTCTTGAAGCAGCTACTACTTCATTAGCCAGTTTCAAAGCCATAGACTTGTCATTTCTAGCTTTAGAATATTTGATTAACCATTTCATTGCCATAGAAATTTTTCTATCTGCTCTGATTGGCATCGGAATCTGGAAGTTGGCTCCACCTACTCTTCTGGAACGTACTTCTACGTGAGGCATAACGTTTGTTAATGCATCTTTCCAGATTTCAAGGGCTGTTTTCTCAGTTTCTCCTTTTTTAGTTTCTACGATATCCAACGCATCATAGAAAATTTTGAATGCGATTGACTTTTTACCGTCAAGCATTAAGTTGTTTACGAATCTAGTTACCAATTGATCATTAAATTTCGGATCTGGTAACAACGGTCTTTTTTTAGCTTTCGTCTTTCTCATTGTCTTATTCCTTATTTAATGATTATTTTTTCTTTCCTTTTGCTGGTGCAGCTGGTGCCTGACCTGGTTTAGGTCTCTTAGCTCCATACTTCGATCTTCTCTGTGTTCTTCCATTTACACCAGCGGTGTCTAAAGCACCTCTTACGATGTGGTAACGTACTCCCGGTAGGTCTTTCACCCTTCCGCCTCTCACCAATACTATCGAGTGCTCTTGAAGATTATGTCCTTCGCCCGGGATGTAGGCGTTGACTTCTTTACCGTTAGAAAGTCTTACCCTTGCAACTTTTCTTAGTGCAGAGTTCGGTTTCTTAGGAGTGGTAGTATATACTCTCGTACATACACCTCGTCTTTGTGGACAAGAATCAAGGGCAGCCGATTTGCTCTTCTTGGCAAGCGTGGCTCTTCCTTTTCTTACTAATTGTTGAATAGTAGGCATTTAATTGCTTTTTATTTTAGGGTGCAAAAATAATAATATTTTTTTAATTAACAAGCAGTTATATGGAAATAATATTTTTATTTAAAAATTAATTAACAGATACTTACGTTTCACTTTACTACAGTAACCTCAATATTTCTGTTCCATCTAAAATTTCTGATATTCTCCTTTAGCATTTCAAGATTTTTTTGATCAACAGCATAAATACTTACTTTATCTCTCGCTACGGTAATGGGATTATCTATTTTCAGTTCAGCTGCTTTTTTCCAGTTTCCAGGAATATTATTATGGAGCCATGCATCATAAATAACAGCAATATCATATCTATTATTGGTCGTATAGCGCATCAGAAAATTTTGAAATTCCGAATCAGGAACTCTTTTATTTTCATTAAAGACAATAGTCTCTAACGAGCCCAGCCCTGCAGTATCCAATAACTGAATCTCCGTAAAGTAGGTAATTGCTCCAATATCATTCGCCACTACTTTTGATTCATTATAATAAGTATGAAGAAACTTTGCCGACTGTATTTGCTGTTCGTAAATATTTTTTCCACCGTTTTCCAGCATTTTGTGAGCAAAGGCAAATTTGTAAATCAGCAGAAAAATATTTATCAATACAATTCCGGCAATTAGCTTCTCCTTTTTAATATTGCTTCTGAAATTTTCAAAAAGACCTTTAAGTTTCGGAATAAGAGCCATTGAAAATCCGGTGAGAATGTATGCTTCGTAACGGAACATTCCTTTAAGGTCTGCAAACATGGAATGAAAAATCATCAGTAAAGAAATCACGATTAAAAAAAAATTGTCCCTTATAATATCCTGAAAATTTTTACCTTTTGAATCCCTTATTATGAAAATAGTACTTAACACAATAGGAAAAAACCCGACTTTATAAAAACTTACATTCAATAAAAAATTATCTAAAAAAATGGCTTTTAACTGATGTGGCAAATTCGAATTGAAGCTTAATTTTGTTCCTTTTACGATTACAGAGTTCGGGAATAAATATCCGTCCTGCTGAAGATTAAACCAGCAAAAAAGAACAATCGGAATAAATCCTGTTATTAAAACCAGAAAAGTTTCTTTCCACTTTTTCATTAAAGCAAAGACAAAAGCAAGTGTAACAAAATAAAACATGCTTTCGAAACGTACCAATCCCATCAATAATAACGACAGATAAAATCCCGCAAGCGAAAATTTGTTTTTTATTGTTGATAAACAGTATATATTCAGCACGAATAAAAAAACATGGAAAACATGTTCCATTCCTGATAAAACCTGAAGATGCAGAACTGAAAAAAACAATGTGAAAAGCACTGAAATTACGATATATTTAGCATTACTGAATATTCCTGAAAAATACCGGCTTAAAAAATATACGGTCCCGAAACTAAAAGCAATATTAACATACAGAGAAAATCGGTCTGTATTTCCAAAAACTTTTATCAGCAAACTTAGAATATAAGTAAAAAATGGCGACGAAGAAGTGGAGGAAAATTTATATTTGGTAACACCCCAAACTTCATGAAGCGCAAAATTTTTAGCCATTGCCAGATGAATATATGCATCATCTATAAGATAGATATAATGGCCATCTGTTTTAGAAACCGATAATAAATAATATCCGGCGCATACCATTGTAAAAACAGCCATTGAAATGAAAAAGCTTTTTAAGGAAAGCTTAGATTTACTCAACATAAAAATTAATTCTAAGAATTTCAAAGATAAGTATCATCAATCACGATTTTAGTATTTCGGCATAATATTTACTTAAATTTGTTGTACAAAAATAAACTATCTACAATATGAAAAATGCTAATATTATAGGACTTCAGGAAGAAGACTGCCAGAAAATAGCTGAAAAGCTGAATGTACTTCTAGCCAATTATTCAATATTTTACCAGAACACCAGAGGCTCTCACTGGAATATCAAGGGGGATCAGTTCTTTACGCTTCATCCGAAATTTGAAGAACTGTACAATAATCTGGTATTGAAAATAGACGAAATCGCAGAGAGAATACTTACCTTGGGTTCAACACCTGCTCACAATTACTCCGATTATCTGAAGGTGGCAACCATCAAAGAAAGCCAGGAAGTAAATGATGCGACAAAAAGTGTAGAAAACATTCTTAATTCCTTTAAAGTAGTGATTGATTTACAACGAGAACTTCTCGACATTACCGATCAGGCTGGAGACGAAGGAACGAATTCTCAGATGAGCGACTATATTACCGAACAGGAAAAAGAAGTGTGGATGTACAACTCTTATCTGGGTAAATAATAAATTCGCATCAGCAATTAAAAAAATCACCTTACATTTAGGTGATTTTATTTTTATTAATTATATTTGCGTATAAACTACACAATTATGCACGACGTTCGATTAAATTCTATTCTTGATAATGATTTCTATAAAATTACCATGCAGAATGCTGTGGTAAAACTATTCCCTGGTTCTGTGGTAAAATATGAATTCATCAACCGCGGAAAACACCAGTTTCCAGCTGGTTTTGATATTGCTTTACGGGAAGCAGTTAATAAGATGGCGGAACTAAAACTTACCAAAGAAGAAAAAAAATATATGGCGAGAACCTGTCCATATATCGATCTCCCTTACCTTGATTTTCTGGAAGGATATCATTATGATCCTTCTGAAGTCAGAATACACCAGGAAGGAACAGAGCTTTCCGTTACCGTGGAAGGTCTTTGGTACAGAACAATCCTTTGGGAAGTGCCCTTGTTAGCCTTAATCAGTGAGCTTCATTATGAAATGAACCACATGGAAAGAGATTCTAATGAAATCGTGATGAACAGAACCCTCGAAAAGGCTAAAACTCTGGAAAAACTCGGCGTTAATTTTGCTGAATTCGGAACCCGCAGAAGACATTCGCACAGGGTGCAGAACCTGGTCATGGAAGCTTTAACCCAGAATAAAAATTCAACATTTATCGGAAGTTCCAACGTGCATTTTGCGATGAAGTACGGTGTAAAGCCCATCGGAACCCATGCCCATGAATGGTTTATGTTCCATGCTGCAGAGTATGGTTTTAAAATGGCCAACGAACTCGCTCTGGAGCATTGGGTAGATGTTTACCGCGGAGATTTAGGTGTGGCTCTTTCAGACACCTACACAACCGATGTTTTCTTCCAGCAATTTGACAAAAAATTTGCTAAATTATTTGATGGCGTACGTCACGACAGCGGTGATCCGCTTGAGTTTACAGACAAAACCATTGCTCATTATCAGAGACACGGCATTAATCCTTTATTTAAATATATTATTTTTTCCGACGGGCTGAATCTTGAAAAAGTGGAGGAAATCACCAACTACTGCAAAGGAAAAATCGGGGTGTCATTCGGAATTGGCACCAATCTTACCAATGATGTAGGCTTAAAACCTATGAACATTGTGATGAAATTAATAGGTGTTCAAGCTCCCAACTGCGAATGGATTCCTACTGTAAAACTTTCCGACGAACATGGAAAATATACCGGCGATCTTAAAATGATTGAACTGGCTAAAGAATTTTTAAGAATAAAAAATTAATACCATGAAAAAAATTTTATTACTAACGCTTTTATCTTCACTTCTTTCTTCCTGTATTATTACTAAGGGAAAAGACGGAGAATCTGGAAAACCTGGAAAAAAAGATACAAATACGGCCTCATCAACAACATTTAATAAAGACCTTGCAACAAAACTGGGTGCAGACCAATATGGCATGAAGCCTTACGTTATCGTAATGCTCACCACCGGCTCAGCAAAAATTGAAGATAAAGCCAAAATGGCAGAATTGATGAAAGGTCATTTAGCCAATATCGGTAAACTTTCCGATGAAGGGAAAATTGTCGTTGCAGGTCCTTTTTTGGAGAAAAACAAAGAAAACTACCGGGGCATGTTTATCTTTAATACCCCATCAAAAGAACAAGCTGAGCAGTGGGTAAAAACCGATCCTGCTGTTCAGGCTGGCGTTTTCAGCTATGAAATTTTCCCATGGTACGGATCTGCGGCATTGCCGATGTATTTGAAGCACCATAAGGAGATTGCCAAAGAAAATCCGTAAATCAATGGAATTTTACAGTAAATTTTCAGAGCAAGATCTTATTGAGTCATATAAAAATCAAATTGATTACCAAGGTAAGCCAAGCAAAGAACTCATAGAAGAGATTAAAAAAAGAGGTTCTTTGGAAGATTTTCAATTAAAAGTTGAGGATCAAAAAAAGATATTGGATGAAAGAAATAGAATTATTCGGGAGATTCATCAGCATTATATGAATAAATCTCCTGAACTGGAATGCCTCAGACAGATCGATTCTGATATTTATACTAAAAAGGAAATCCGTTTAATGATCCATCAGAAGTATGGCCACATCAACAAGAATGTTGAAAACCTAAAAGTTGATTCGGACACTATTCTATTCAGTATATTAGGAATTATGGTTTCAACGGTTGCAAGTTCTGTCATTCTTCTGCTATGTTTATATCAATTTGAGTTCCTGGCAGCATTTCATTTTTATTTGCTTATTCCGCTTTATATCATCAATTATCTGATTATAAAATTTATAACCCGCAAAACAAGAGATAATCTTGCAGTTTTCACAGCAACCTTTATCGCAACTGTTTTGAATGTGCTTATATTTATTCTCTTAATAAATTAATCCTGGCTTCCGCCAAAAATATATAATTGACTTTACTTCATTCCTAAGTTTTTCATCAGGATAGACTCCATTTTCTCATACCCTTTTGCGGTAGGATGAATTTCGTCTTCCGTATAAATTTTATCCAGTCCGTTCCGTGAGTCTTTCATTTGAGAATGATAATCTATATAGGGAATATTTCGCTTTTTAGCGTAATTCTCAATCATTTTATTGAGGGCAATTACTTTTTCTGCGGGATGCATATCCTTTCTCCACCCAAAATCATATGCAGGAAGAAGAGAGCATAAAACAACTTTAATGTTATTTGCTTCTGCAAGCTCTACCATTGAAACAATATTTCCAAATACTTTATCCAGGGAAATCGGCCCCTGATTTTCTGCAATATCGTTTGTTCCCGCAAGAATAATTACGCGTTTCGGTTTCAGATTAATAACATCTTCCCTGAATCTCAAAAGCATCTGCGAAGTAACCTGCCCGCTGATTCCTCTCCCTACAAAATTATGTTTTGTAAAAAATGACGGATCTGTAGAAAACCAGCCCTCTGTAATAGAATCACCCATAAAAACTGTATTCGGAGCAATATTTTGGGATAAAATTTCCTGATTTTGTTTTTCATATTTAGCATAATTGGCAAAATCCTGCCCTGACAATACGGCTGAAAACATAATAGCTGCAATACTTAAGAATTTCATTAAAGAATAATTAAATTAAACGGATACAATAATAATAGTACAAATATACGTTTTGAAACGAGCTGTAAGACCTTTTAATAAATACTATTTAAAATTTTATTCCCGAATTAAAACTTACGGTTTCCCGCAAAAGAAATCAGCTTTGCTTTTTGTAATTTTGAAAAATGGAGATCACATATTTAATAATAGGATGTATCGCAGGCGGATTTATCGGGTCGGTCATTCAGTATTTTGCCTTAAAATCGTCAATGATTTCAAGAAGATCCTTTGACGAGCTGAATAATCTTTATATCAAAAGCAATTCTGATCTGGAAAATTCAAATCTCAAAATCCAGGAGCTGAATCTACAAATCATTAATGATAAAGAAATAACCCTTCAGCAAACCGACCTTCTGAATGACTTAAAAAATGAATTTGCAAAAATCTCAGCAGAATACACCTCATTGAACACCCAGTTTACTGAGCAAAAACAAATACATTTAAAGCAAACTTCCCAGATCGAAAGCCTTCTGGCAGAGAAACAGACACTCTTTGCAAAAAACTCTGAAATTTCTGCTATCAATGAAAGCCTACAGAAATCCCTTGAAACCCAAAAACAGGAAATAACCAAAATTCAGGAAGAATCCAAATTGCAGTTTGAGAATCTTGCCAATAAAATTTTAGAAGAAAAGGCAGAAAAATTCACCACTCTGAGTCAGCATAATCTCAAAACCATCCTGGAGCCTTTTCAGGAAAAAATTACTGATCTCAAAAACCGTGTTAATGAAGCCTATGAAAAAGAGAACAAGGAACGTTTTTCTCTTGCCGAAAAGGTAAAAGAACTGGCTGAACTGAATCAGCAGATCTCCGAAGATGCTAAAAAACTGACCCGCGCTTTAAAGGGCGAAAGCAAAACGCAGGGTAACTGGGGAGAAATGATCCTGGAAAGCATCCTCGAAAAATCCGGATTGGTAAAAGGCAGGGAATATTTCCTGGAACACGAGCTCAGAGACGAAGACAACAAAGCATTGTTTTCAGAATTCTCCGGTAAGAAAATGCGCCCCGACGCCGTGGTAAAATATCCGGATGAACGAAATGTAATTATTGATTCAAAAGTTTCTCTTACCGCTTTTACTGAGCTTGTGGATGAAGCCGATCAGGATGTATATCGGATCAAACTGAACCAGCATCTGTCATCCATCAAAAACCATATCACTCAACTGAGCCAGAAAGCCTACGATGACTACGGGAAATCCCTTGATTTCGTAATGATGTTCATTCCGAGCGAACCGGCTTATATTGCTGCTATGCAGGCAGACCAAGATCTTTGGAATTATGCGTACGAAAGACGGATCTTATTATTGAATCCCAGCAATCTCATTACTTCTTTAAAGCTGATCTCTGATCTCTGGAAACGGGAATACCAAAATCGTAATTCTATGGAAATTGCAGACCGCGGCGCCCGGCTGTACGATAAATTTGTCGGTTTTATCGATAATCTGGAAAAAGTAGGTAAAAATCTTGATTTGGCTAAGAATGTTTATAATGATGCTTTTAAACAGCTGTCTACAGGAAATGACAATCTGGTAATACAAACTCAAAAACTTAAGCAACTGGGTATAAAAAACAAAAAAGAACTGCCTCAGAGCCTTATTGACAGCTCGCAGATACATCTTGATATTTCCGGGGAGTAAATTTTCAATATATCCTTAAGATCAAGCTCCGGCCTTCGGCCGGAGCTTTTGATGCAGAGTGATCCTCCCGTCTTAAAAAGATTTTGCATAATTTTGCTGCATGTTAATAGAAAGCTTTCAGAACGAAAAAATAAAATATGTCACTAAACTTCTTACCGACAACAGGTTTCGCAAAAACTCTAATGTTTTTGCAGTAGAAGGACAACAGGAAAACGATCGTGCTCAAACATTCGGGTTTGAAGCAGTAGAATTTTTTATCTGTGAAAATATCTTCCGGAAAGAATTTCCAAAAGGTAAAATCCATCTTGTAAGTGATAAAGTGTATGAAAAGATTGCCTATCGCGGAAGCTCAGAAGGCATTATCGGGGTTTATAAAACAAAAGAAACCGATTTATTTTCATTTAAGCCTAAAGCAGATTCTACGATCATCGTAGTAGAGGGTGTTGAGAAGCCCGGAAATTTAGGCGCCATTTTAAGGAGTTGTGAAGCTTTCGGGATTGACGGACTTATTGTTTCCGACGGAAAAACGGATTTTTATAATCCTAATGTCATAAGATCGAGTGTAGGCTGTCTTTTTGGGATGAATATTTTCCAGGCGGAAAATGAGCAGACATTAGAGTTCCTCAAGAAAAACGGTTATGAAATCTACACTACAATTATGGACGAAAGTTCACAGGATCTTTATACGAGGAATTTCAGAAAGAAATCGGCAGTGGTTTTTGGTACAGAGCATTCCGGGTTGAGTGATTTCTGGTTGGGGAAAGGCAAAAATACGCTCATTCCTATGGCAGGAAGCATCGATTCCCTTAATCTGAGTAATGCTGTCGCTATTACCTGCTATGAAGCTTTGAGGCAAAAGAAATAGCTTAATAACTGTTATTAAGATTCAAGCATAAAAAAACCGCATCACTAGGTGAGCGGTTCTTTTATTTTTAAAGCGTGCTTTAATTATTTAGCAGCTTCTTCTTTCTTAGCTTCAGCTTTAACTTCTTCTTTAGCTACTTTAGCATCAGCTTTAACTGAATCTTTAGCAGCATCAGCGTTAGCGTTTACTGAATCTACAGTAGCGTTAGCTGTAGAATCGATAGCTGTAGTAGCTGAATCAGCAGTAGCGTTTACTGAATCTTTAGCAGCATCAGTAGAGTTAGTTTCAGTTTTTTTACAAGCAACTAAAGAGATAGCAGCGATAGCAGCTACGAATAATGACTTTTTCATAATAAATTAAATTTAATTTTGTTAATATTGTTTTATAAAATCTTTTTCTCTGTTCGGTTATTTGAACGAGACAAAGGTATAGCAGATAGAAAATTTGTTTAAGAAAAATAATTGTAATACCTTTGTAAAATAGTTTTACAAATAAATATAACTGATAATCAATAATTTAATTATTTAAAAATAAATTGACTGATTTAGATTTATTACACTTTGAGCAGCTGAAAAAGGATGTACAGGCTCAATACCTGAAAGAACATACCCCTTCCTATGATGATATTTCTAAATGGAAGGGAATTGATATCATTTATTTTCAGGAAGACCTTCGCAAAAAAGCGAAAGGAAACATCAGCGAAAAATCTTTTTATACCTATTTTAAAAATTCACCCGTTACCAAATTACCCAGAATTGATATGCTTAATTTGTTGAGTATTTATGCGGGTTATGAGTCTTGGTACGAATTCAAAAAGCAACACCTTTTTGCCGGAGAATTTCTAAAGGATGATGAAGAAATTACCGATGAAGATCTTGTTGAAATTGAAAAAACAGTTTCAGAATCTCCTGTTTTCTCAGCAGATGAAATTTCAGTTCAAAAACAGGACCAAAAAGCACCTGAAAATACAGATTTACAAAAATCAATCACTGAAAATCAAACAATTAACCAAAAACAGGAATCACCTGTCGCAATCAATACCAATGAGTCGAAACCAAAGAAAAGCTTCGTTCGAAAAAACGTCTGGGCTCTTGTAACCTCTGTTCTGGTAATTCTTACAGGGCTTTTGGGATTCAAAGATGTTATTTTTTCAAAAACGTATAAATACTGTTTCACTGACGCAGACAGAGGAGTTGGTGTTGTAAACACCATCGAAATTAAAGTGATCAAGGAAAACGAATCCCCGATTCTTTATAAAATCAAGCCGGGAGAATGTTTTTATTATTCCACGAAGGACAAAAATCTGAAAATGCAGATCAGCTCACCTTTTTATGAATACCTTGAAATTAACAGAAGCCTTGAGAATGCACCCGATGAAGAAATTATAGAGCTGAAACCTGATGATTATAAGATGGCAGCATATTATTTCTCTATTAAAGATGCCAACGGAGACCCGGAGGAACTTAAAAGAAAAAGAAACCAGCTGGAAAGTCTGATCAGCAAGAACGCTGTTATATACCAGATTTATGATAATAATATCTACGGAATAGAAAGGCTGGACAAACAGAAATATATTACACTGGTCACTACACCGACCACATCCCTGAAAAATTTAAGTGTAATTGAAATGAAAAAAGATAATAACGGAAAGATCATCTCCATCAAATTTAAAATTGCAACAGATGAAAAGAATAAATAACTTTTTAATATTTACAGTTTTGCTTCTGGCATTTGTTTCCTGTAACAACAAAAAAACAGAAATAAGCGATCTTGACAAGCTCAGAAATAGCAATAATACCAAAACTTATCCTGCGGTACAGATGGATAGCGCACAGGCTATCAATTATATCACCAAACAGAAAGTTCAGGAGCTTCTGGATCTTTCAACATTGTATTTATCGGGAAATAAAAATACGGAAATTGACACCGTGATCTACTCGCAAATGCAAAGCTATTTTCATAAGCCAGACAGCCTCACTTTCAAAAATCTGTTTCATGAACTGGACAGCATGAAGGTAAAAACCGTAAAAGTAAATAATCTGGAAGTATATAAAGACATCCGCAATCAGGACACGCTTGATTTTGCCAAGTTTAATGTAGAATATTTTGACAACAAGAATAAAACATTGGGAACATTTGAGAAATACGCACAATATATTCTTGTTTCTACACCGAATACAAAAAAGGAATTTAAATTTTTCTTCCTGAATTTTTATTCCAATCCCTTATTAAAGAAAGACAGTACTTCAGTAGGGGTGACCAGATAATCCAAAGGAATGTCTTCTACACGGACGTCATCGATATTTTCATCGGGGTTAAAATAATTAACTCCGATTTTTTTTGATTCCGCAGAAATATTTCTGAAAAAATCATCATAAAAACCTTTTCCGTATCCTACTCTATTGCCGTTTTTATCAACGTACAACAAAGGGGTAATTACATAATCAAAATCTGTAATTCCTGAATCTTCATTGCTAACAGGCTCCAAGATACCCCATTGATTTAACGAGAATGCCGTATCCTCAAAAATTTCTACAGAAATCAGCATTGTATCAACTATCTTAGGCACGAATACCCTGATATTTCGACTAAAAAAATAACTGGTGAAAAACCGGGTATTAATTTCCATGAATTTATTAATAGGAATGAAAATATGTGCTTTTTGCTGTGGTAAAGGCTTGAAATATTCAATAAAATTTTTAAAGATATTTTCAGATTTCTGAAAGATTTCTTCATCAGATAAGAGCTTTCTCTTCTCCAAATATTTTTTTCTAAGCTCAGATTTTTTCATAGTTAAATTTATAAAAAAGATAGCGCTCCTACGGAGCGCCATTTAATTATTTTCAAAACTTTGTTCTACACAGATAAACTCTACGGAGTTTTAATGCCTAAAACATTACTCGGTAATTTTATATAATTTGTCTGATAAACGAACTCTGAAAGGCAGTTCAAAAGTAATCTGATCACCAGTTTTTGCCAGATTGTTAAAGCTTCCGTTAACAAAAATATCAGATATCGTCACTTCCTGTTCTCCTGTTGTAGGCCCCGAAATTAAAACCTTATCTCCTACAGCAAGTTCACCATTCTCAATTAGGAACTGAGCAATTTTAGATTTTGAATAATAATGCTCTGCTTTTCCGATTAATGTTTTTTTAATTTTAATTTTCTGGCGGATATCTTTTGTTTCGGCTTTTATTGCTTTTGCCAATGGTTTGTCCGGAAGATCCCCTGATTTCTTGAATTTCAAAGCTTCAGATTTTCCTTTTCTGAAAACTTTATTTCCAACCTGGAGTCCTTTTCTCAGTTTAACCTGTTCTTCCCACGGTAAATGAATAGTTTCCTGACATTCTGTGGAACAACAGTTTTCCATCGCTTCTTTACATTCATCACATTGGATAAACAACAAATGACAGGCATCATTTGCACAGTTGGTATGGTTGTCACACGGTTTTCCGCACTGGTGGCACTGTGCAATAATATCTTCGGTAATTCGCTCACCTAACCTGTGGTCAAACACAAAATTTTTACCTATAAATTTACTCTGAATTCCCTCTTCTTTAATCTGGCGGGTATATTCAATAATTCCTCCTTCCAGCTGGAAAACATTTTTGAATCCTTGATGTTTGAAATAAGCGCTCGCTTTTTCGCAACGAATCCCTCCGGTACAATACATCAGAAGGTTTTTATCTTCTTTAAAATCCTGAAGCTGTTCGTTGATAATCGGCAGACTTTCCCTGAAGTTTTCCACATCCGGCGTAATGGCACCTTCAAAATGTCCCACTTCACTTTCATAGTGATTTCTGAAATCTACAACAATCGTATTAGGATCTTCCAGCAATTCGTTAAATTCTTTTGCCTTTAAATGAACACCTTTATTGGTAACATCAAAAGTTTCATCGTTTAGCCCATCGGCAACAATTTTATTTCTGACTTTTATGGTTAATTTTAAGAATGAGTGATTATCCTGCTCTACTGCCACATTCAGACGGATACCTCTCATGAAATCATAAGCCTCAAGCGTTTCGCGAAATGCTTCAAAATTATCCGCTGGAACGCTCATCTGAGCATTAATTCCTTCGTGTGCAACATAAATACGACCAAGAGCATCAAGTGCATTCCAGGCTATAAATAAATCGTCGCGAAATTTTTTGGGATCTTCAATTTTGGCATACGCATAGAAAGATAATGTAAGGCGCTCCTTTCCGGCCTCATCTATAAGTCGAGCTCTTTCTTCTGCGCTTAAGGTGTTGTACAGTTGCATGCTATAAACGTTTTAAGTGAGAAAATTTTTGCAAAGATAATTATTTTCGCAAAAATGCGAAATATAACATTTATCATCTTGCTGACCAGCCTGGTACTCTTTAGTGATCCTGTGGAACACATTTAACTTTGTGACAATACAGGCATCAATATGTCAGAATGTCATTAAGATTTTTTTAAGGTTCGTTAATTAGAATTTTAAATTTACGGGATAGAATATAAAATATTACAATTGTTGTTAAATTTTAGTTAAAATTGAAACATTACATACTAAGTGCATACCTATTTAGCATTAAATTTGTTCACAATAAAACGAAATTTCACAGTAATAATTAAATAAGAAAGATATATTATAATGAAGAGTACTTTAAAAAAACTATTACCATTTGCCGTAGTAGGAGTGATCTCAGGAGCTACTACCGTTGGAACATTGCAATATTTCAATCATGACTCCAACAGTGCAGACCAGTCATACTTTACCAAATCTGCTTCCGATGTTACCTTTGCGGGGATGAATTCTTCTGCTGTAGGGGATGATTTTGTAAAAGCAGCGAAAACAACAGTACCTGCCGTTGTTACGATTAAAAACTATCAATCCCGATCTGCAAACCGTGCTTCGGAACAGGACCTTTTTGATTTCTTTTTCGGGGATCCGTTCGGAGGTAGAGGGCAGCAGCGACAGCGACAGCAACAGCAGGCTCCGGACAACATGCCTTCAGGAATGGGTTCCGGAGTAATCATTTCTCCTGATGGTTATATTATTTCAAACAACCATGTTGTGGCAGGAGCCAATAAACTGGAGGTGGTTTTAAGCAACAAAAAATCTTATATCGCAACATTGGTAGGCACTGACCCGAACACCGATATTTCCTTGCTGAAAATCGAAGAAAAAGGGCTCCCGTACCTGAACTTTGCAAATTCTGACAATATTGAGGTTGGCCAATGGGTACTTGCCGTAGGAAATCCGCTTGGATTGAATTCTACGGTTACAGCAGGGATTGTTTCTGCAAAAGGAAGAGGGATCGGAATTTTAAGTTCACAAGGTAAAGCTGCTAACCCTATTGAAAGCTTTATCCAGACCGACGCAGCGATCAATCCCGGAAACTCAGGAGGTGCTCTGGTGAATACAAATGGTGAACTTATCGGTATAAACTCAGCCATTCAATCTACCACAGGTTATTACCAGGGATACGGATTTGCAGTTCCTTCTAATTTAGCCAGAAAAATTGTCGAAGATATTAAGAAATTCGGTATTGTACAGAGAGGTTTCCTTGGAGTACAATCTTTAGATTTATCCAACGATATGCAGGTAGCTGCTTATAACAAGGAGAAGAAGTCCAATATCAAAGCTGGTTCCGGAGTGTATGTAACAGGTTTCGGAGATAACAGCGGTGCTGAAGATGCAGGGTTAAAAGTAGGCGACGTTATTACGAAAATCGACAATACTGCCGTAACGGATTTTGCAGATCTATCAATTGCTATCGGAAGCAAACGTCCGGGTGATAAAGTAGCCGTAACCTATTTAAGAAATGGTAAAGAAAATACCACTACCGTAACATTGAAAGACCAAAAAGGCGGAACCTCAACCAGAACAAAAGCTGATCTGAGCGTTACTGAAAAAATCGGAGCCGAATTCAAACCTCTTGATGAGAGATTTAAAACAGATTACGGATTAAATAGTGGCGTAATTGCGACAAATGTCACAGAAGGAAGCGAGATTGCCAAAATAGGAATCGTAGACAACTATATTGTTATTGAGGTTAATGGCAAGCCTGTAAACTCGCAAAAAGATGTAGAAAAGATTCTTGATAAGTATTCAGGGAATGTATCGGTAAAATTTGTGGATGCTTACGGACAGATTTATACCAGAGGATTTAAAATGCCTTAATAAATATTCACATTCATATCAATAAAAAACGCTGCCGTTGGCAGCGTTTTTTTTATGATTGATTTACTTTTTCGGAAATTCTTCTTTTATTCTTACGTTCATAAATAATTTCTACAATCTTTCCTCCTATCCATGAAAATGGGAAGAACGTCAGGAAAATGGAAATTTTATAGAAGGTAGGATGATACGGGAAAATAATAATATCCAGCATAGCCAGAAACAACATGATGAAACCGATTAGAATGGCATAAGCCACCTTCGCATATTTTACAATCATTGCTGTAGCAACGCCTCCTACTGTTGTTCCCAATCCTGAAATAAACAAAAGAAAACCAAAGAACGCATCATTATGCTGCATGCTTTGAAGAAATCTTTCCCAGTGCTCAAAAGGAGCAAAAGCTTCGAAAGTAATCCATTGCGGAAACACTCTTATCCCAAGAGTTATGATGAGCCCTGCAATTCCGAGGCCTACAATAACCGCAATTGTATTTCTTATAAAATTCATTAATCCTGATGAGCGATCATAGAAATTTCGATATCCACATTTTTTGGCAGGCACGAAACCTGTACCGTTTCACGAGCCGGGAAACTTTCAGCATCCAGATAAGATGCATAAATATCATTCATTACCGCAAAATCATCCATACTTTTAAGGAAGATCGTAGCCTTCACCACATTTTTAAATGTCATTCCTGCTTCCGTAAGAATGGCTTCCAGGTTTTTCATTACCTGATGCGTTTCTTTTTCAATACCTTCAACCAATTTACCTGTTGCAGGATCTACAGGAATCTGACCCGAAATGTATAAAATTCCGTTTGCCATATTGGCTTGTGAATAAGGTCCGATTGCTGCAGGAGCATTTACAGTGTTGATTATTTTTTTCATTAGAATTTATTTTGGGTGCAAATATAAAATTTATATTCTATTTCTATAATCAAATATCAAATCTAATGCTAGAATGGTGCATTTGGCTGTGTAAAACTTCTGTCTTTATATTTCAGGGCATCGCTTAAGATATTGGCTTTAATCCCGATAAAGAAATCATAGACTTTATATTGTCCGAAAGGCACCCAGTTAAAATTGATGGTAAAACTTCGCTGATCTCTTGCAAAACCGATTCTTGTGTACGCCAATTGTTTAGTGACCATATCATAATGAGTACTTGCATTGATATTCCAGAACGGGGTAAGCTTGATACTTCCGTCCAGACCTACCGAAGCCAGTCTTGTGGGTGTTCTGGATGCATAGCTTTTTGTATAGGCATAATTGGCATTCACATTCAGGGTCCATGCCTGATCGAAATGAGCATAATTATCATCGTCAAAATAATAATTTTCATTTCTCACCTCACCTTTCTTCTGATATTTTTTGGAATAATCTGTTTTCTCACCGAATAGTTCACTGCTTAAAGGATAAGACAGCTGCACATTGAAGCCCTGCACGCTGAAACCTCCCAAATCTTCCGTTCTGATTCCTGCATCCTGGCCAGGAATATAAATGATTTTATACGGATCTAATGACAAGCTTGTGTTTACACTTAATTTATTATCGAAGAATGAAGACTGCCCGTTGATCGTGATGATGGAAAAAGGATGATCTTTTGCTGCAAAATTGTAATTCCCGGAAAGATTTAAAGATTCAAAAATTTTCACTTTTTTTACTCCCGTGGAATCTTTTTTAGACTTTACCTTCATTTCAATATTATTTCCGATATTGAATCCGAGCGCACCGACCATTCCACTGCTTGGGGTTCCTACAATTCCGCCTTCAAAGATAGAATAAGGCGTTAATGCTCCGTTTACGTCATAATAATTTTTATAATAGCCGAAACCCGAGCCTCCGAAGTCAGGAGAATAGGTAAAACCTATACTCGGTGTAACCATGTGCCTGATTGCTTCTATGGCAGAGCCTTTTTTAAAATTTGCCTGTCCGTATAAAGTTGTCTGAATACTTGCTGTTGTTGAAAATGTAGAATATCCAGCTACTCCTTTATCCGTTGCCGTCACAGCCTTATTGGCTATAGGATCATAATATTTCCTGACGGTTTTAGTAGTTAAAGCATTATCAATATTTGCTCCCAAACTGAATGTAAAATACTTTGCAATGGTAGTATTGGTTCCTAACGCAATATTATTTTTCAGACCAGTCTGCATTTTATCCCACATTGCCGCCGTGAAAAGTTCACCCTCATCAGTCTGTACAAAATTGGTAAGATTGATTCCTGTATTTACCGTAATATTTTCCAGCAAGCCTGTTCTTGTTCCTGTTTTAGAGCCGAAAAGATAAAACTGATTGATTGCAATATTCATCTGCGGAAGGCGAAGATCAGACAATCCCGTGGCAAAATTCTGAGAATACGATGCCGTCCCCGTTATGGTTGCCGGTAATCTCAAAAATCTTTTGGTAACCGTTACTGTTGAGTTTTGCTGGGTATTCAATACGTTCTGATTTAAAATATAATTATTATTCAGGGTATTGTTGTAGAATTTGGTACTCACAATATCTACCGACGCAGAGAAGTTCAGGAACGGATTTGATTTTGTGTCCTGAGTATGTCTCCACGCAATCCTGTAAGTACTTGTTTTTCCGTAGTCGTCCAAGCCTTTAATTCCTCTCACCGCAGTCCCTACATCCGCAGAAAAATTTCCGGAATACCTGTATTTCTTGACATAGTTCATTTCCGGGCGTAAGTTCCAGCTTCCTTTTGTATAAATATCGGCCAGAATCTTAAGGTCAAAATGCTCTCCAATCGGCTGATAGTATCCTAGTCCGTTCAGGAAAAAGCCGACATCCTGCCTTTCCCCGAAACTCGGAATCAGAATACCTGCAGATCTTTTGTCGGAAAACGGCAAAATTGCAAAAGGCATGATCAGCGGAGTGGGAACCTGCTCTATATACATCTGAATAGGACCGGAGATGATAGAAGATTTATTTTTTGTTTTAACCAGTTTAATATTGGAAGCACGCAAAAAATAGTCTGCCGTAGTATCTTTCTTTTTGATAAAATAATCATCTGTTGTATAATCCGCACGCCGCATGGCAAAAACAGAATCATTATATTTTTTTGTTTTTTCAGCAACAATTACTCCTTCGTTTTCCTCAGTTCTCGCATTAAATGCGATCGCTTTTTTTGTTTTTGTATTGTATTGAAATTCGTCGGTTTCATATTTCTTTCCGGCCTGAGTAATTACAGCCGGTTCTATGTATTTTCCTAAAGAATCCTGTTTTCCGCGGGCGTACATGAGACTTTTGGTTTCATCGATGGAAATATAATCAGCATCAATTTGAACATCCTGATATTTTACCTGGGCATTTTTGTTCAGATAGATCATTTTTTTCTGAAAATCCCTGCGGTTATAATCTGCTTTGGTCTGAAGAACACTTTCTAAAGGCTCTTTTTTCAGAACAACGGTATCTTGTTTGGGAATAGTATCATTAACCGTATTTTTATTCAATTTTTCAGGAGCCTGCTGTGCTAAAAAATTGTTAAAAATTAGGATAATTAAAATTTGTAATATATTTTTGGAGACGGTTTTGGCCAATTTATTTGTTATATTTATTTATATACAATTAAGGCTCAAAATTAATATAATTTTTAAAACTGTAGGATGCACAAAGTAAATTTTAAAATAATTTTATCATTTCTCCTTCTTCTTTCGATCAACTTCATTTTTTCGCAAAAGAAATTTACCATTGTTCTGGATGCCGGACATGGGGGAAATGACCACGGAGCAAACAGAACCTATGATGATATAGGCAGGATCGCAGAAAAAGACGTCACGCTTGCCATTACTCTAAAGGTAGGAGCCATGCTCGAAAAAAATAAAGATTTTAAAGTAATTTATACCAGAAAAATAGACGAGTACCCTTCCCTGTCGGACAGAACCAACCTTGCCAACAGAAGCAAAGCGGATCTTTTTATTTCCATACACTGTAACTCTTCCAAAAAACCGACAGCCTACGGAACTGAAACTTTTGTACAGGGACCTGATCAGAACGACACCAACCTTGAAGTTGCCAAAAGGGAAAATGATGTAATCTTTCTGGATGAAAAAGATAAACAGACCTTCGGCTCTTATGATGCAAGTTCGCCGGAATCTTTAATTGCCCTAAAGCTTCAGCAAAGTAAATATCTGGAATCCAGCCTTCTTCTGGGAGGATTGGTAGAAAATAATTTTGTAAATAAAGATAAGAGAAGCTCCCGCGGTGTTTTCCAGAAAAACCTGCACGTTCTTCGTATGAATGCGATGCCTTCCGTGCTTATCGAGACAGGATTCATCAATCATCCGGAAGAAAGTCACTACCTGGCTTCCGAAAAAGGCCAGGATGAAATTGCAGAGAATATTTATAAAGCAGTTATTGATTATAAAAAAGCCATTGACCGTAAATCAGGATATATTGCATCTACGAAAAAGCCGGAACCGGAAAAACCAGCGGAAGTTGCCCTTAAAAATGATTTCAGAATATTACTTTTAAGCTCGCCGACAAAATACAATGACGGAGACCCAGCATTGAAAGGACTAAACTATATTCTTCCCATTAAGGAAAACGGACAGTATAAATACTATTACGGTGTCACAAATCTGGCTTCTGTGCGGGATATTAATATCAAAACAGCTAAAGATGCGGGATTCCGAAATGCGTATGCAGTAGGTTTTATGCCGAATCAGAAACTGAATACAGGATATTATACTATTGAAGTTTACACCGGAGATAAACTGAATGGAAACTCATTTATCCTGCAAACCCTGAAAGATGTAGAGAGAAACAAGGAAAGCGGTGTTTTCTATTATACTTACGGAAAAGTACAAACTCTGGAAGATGCAGTAAAACTCCAGAAAGATCTTGAAGCTAAAGGCATTAAGAATACGGTCATTCAAAAAGTAGCTAAATAAAGCAATATAATTTTGAAGTTAAAAAGTTAATGTTTACTTTTGCAACCTCAAAATTTGGCCTATTCGTCTAGTGGTCAGGACTCAAGATTTTCATTCTTGCAACAGGGGTTCGATTCCCCTATAGGCTACGAAATACAACAATTAATCTCTGATCTGTAAAGATTGGAGATTTTTTTTGACTGTAATTAGATAAATAATTACACCCATTTTCATCATTCAGTTTTATTACTTGTAATTCATTTTTCCCATCAGATGACTTTCCAACCCGATAATCCTAAAAAAATGATACACATTATGAATTATTTATCTTAAAAAACACCCAAAAATAGACAGAGGCATTTTGTTGAAAAGAAAAAAATATTATCTTTGCACCGCTTTAAAAAAGAATAGTTATTCTTTCAAAGCCACAAATGTATATCATGCCGGATTTAAAAATACAGGAAGCGAAATTGCTTTTCAAAAAAATCCACTCTAACCCAAAAAGTTACGATTTAAGAATCAATGAAGACGGGATTACAGGCAATGATGATGAAATAAGTTTCAGACTTTACAGGACAGAAGAAAGAGTCGATTTTGCAGTAACGATTGACGGACTTACCTTCACCAACACCACTGGAGAATGGAACAACGCGATGGCCATGCTTACCGCAACCATCAAAAAATTAGAAAGAGAAGAAGAGAATATTAAAATAGAACAGGCAATAGGAAAACTCCGAAAATATTTATCAGAAGAAAATTAAAAATTTTTAAAGATAAATTTGGCAGATAAAAAAAAAGTTTTTACTTTTGCACTCACATTTGAACGATATGGCAAATCATAAATCAGCATTAAAAAGAATTAGACAAAACGAAGTAAGAAGACTTCGTAACAGATACTACCACAAGACTGCTAGAACAGCAATGAAGGTGTTAAGAAATGAAGAAAACAAAGCTGCTGCTACAGAGCAATTGCCAAAAGTTATCGCTTTGTTGGATAAATTAGCTAAGAAAAATATTATCCACAAAAACAAAGCTGCTAACTTAAAAAGCAAATTAACTAAGCACGTTAATAAACTAGCTTAATAAGTATAGTTGGCCCGTTCGTCTATCGGTTAGGACCTCAGATTTTCATTCTGGTAAGAGGGGTTCGATTCCCCTACGGGCTACAAAATTTAATTACTATTCTAACCTGGTAATTAATAAGAGTTGATACTTATAAAAACAAAAAAACTAACATACTAGCAATAGTAGAAGATAGCTGGCCCGTTCGTCTATCGGTTAGGACCTCAGATTTTCATTCTGGTAAGAGGGGTTCGATTCCCCTACGGGCTACTTTAAAAGAGATTCAATTTTTTGAATCTCTTTTTTTATTTCTTATATTTTTACTTTATTTTATCCACATAGTAGAAGCCGTAATACAATAAAACCTTCACCGTAAAGATGAAGGTTCAGATTGGAATGTAAATTGCAACGCAGGAATGCAAAATATGCTGCAAATTAAGTTCACTGAATTATTTTTTGCTGATCGCTTCTTCGTATCTTCTGCTGATTTCTTTCCAGTTCGTTACGTTCCAGATCGCTGTAAGATAATCTGCTCTTTTGTTCTGATATTTTAAATAATATGCATGTTCCCAAACATCAATTCCGAAGATTGGTGTTCCTTTTTCTTCTACCACATCCATTAAAGGGTTATCCTGATTAGGAGTAGATGAAACGAATAATTTACCGTTTTTGTCCACTGAAAGCCATGCCCATCCCGATCCGAAACGGTCTGCCCCCGCTTTTGCCATCTTTGCTTTAAAGGCTTCCATACTTCCAAAGGCATCATTGATTGCTTTTGCCAGTTTTGCTGAAGGCTGTGTATTTTTTTCAGGGGTTAAAACGGTCCAGAACAACTCGTGGTTATAGTGTCCGCCGGCATTATTTCTTACGGCAGCCGGTAATTTTGAAGCATTGGACATGATCTCGAATAAGGTCTGTTTTTCCTGCGGCGTTCCTGCAATTGCCTTGTTCAAATTTGCTACATACGCTGCCGCATGTTTGGAATAATGAATTTCCATGGTCTGCGCATCGATGTTTCCTTCCAACGCATTGTAGGCGTACGGAAGTGGAGTCTGTTTAAACTGAGCCATCGCAAACTGCGCTGCAAATACTGCACTTAAAGCAGCAATTTTCATAATTTTCATACTTTTTATTTTAGGTGGTTTTTATTTTGGCTGGAAGTCGGAAGTTTGAAGCTTGAAGTCTTTACATACTACATAAAACTTCCGGCCCCTAACTTCCATCTTCCAAACCTCTATTTCAATAATTTTTTAATATCTTCCGTTAAAATTTCGCGGTCCGGATGATATTTCCCATTCAGCTTTGGCACTTTTCCTTCCGGATCTTCATAATTCAACCCTGAATAATAGAGGATCGGCATATTGTCCTTATTGTACCGGCACCGGACATTTCCTTCTTTATCGACCAGGGCAATCATTCCGCTATGGTTCAGGCTTTCGCTTTCATCTTCTTTATCTCCCACATAAATATTGAACTGATCAGCAAGCTTGCCTATATAATCCCTGTTTCCTGTAAGAAAATGCCAGTTTGGAGATTTTGCACCAATTCTTTCGGCATGTTCTTTCAGAGCTTGCGGTGTGTCGTTTTCAGGATCAATGCTAATGGAAATAATTCCGAATTCAGGATCATTGATTTCTTCTTCGATGGCTCTCATGTTGGTATTCATTACCGGACAAATTGTGGGACATTTGCTGAAGAAAAATTCAACCAGATATACTTTTCCAAGCATATCTTTATTGGTGATTTTTTTATTATTCTGGTCGGTGAGCTCAAAGTCGGGAACCTTCATTACCGTATACAGATTTTTTTTGAAATAGCCCATTCCGACACCGATTGCGAGGAAAAGTAAAGCAATAACCGCAATCGGAACAATTACTTTGCTTTTGGAGTTATTGGTCTTTTTATTTTTGGACATATTTCTCAGGATTCTTTTTGAATTCGTCTTTGCAATAAGCACTGCAAAAACCGTACGTTTTATTTTTATACACAGCCGTATCTTTCATGTCGGCATCAGTCGGCATATTACAGATCGGGTCTACTGCATTGGCAAATTTCACCGGTTTTGCATCGGATTTTACTGCTGTTTTTGCCTTTTTATGTTTTACTTTAGGCGTTTCCTGGGCACATGCCATTAATGAAACAGACAATAATGCTGTTAAAATAACTTTTGATTTCATTTTTATTTAAATTGAAATTAATAATGTTTGAATGATTGATTTTTTAACTAGACTTACTAATGAATTCCTTGCTTATCCTTAATTAATCATAATGTCTTCTAACGCAAAGAGCCCAAAGATTTTTATGACGACAAATTACGGATAACTACAATGAATCTAATTTAATGCTAAGCTCGCAAGTTTTTTGTAAACTTAATGTTTACGGGTTCGCAAGGGTACTTCGACAGGCTCAGCATAAACTAAGCACTCAGCAAGTGATAGCTATACTTTATTTTTAGTATCAATTCAACTAAAGATTAGCTGAAAATAATTTTAAGCTAATGGGGGATGGAATATTCTGGAAAAATATTCTGAAGTACGGAAATTGAAGTAATCCGATTCTGATTTTTTGTTTAAAACATCAAACTGACTGTTATCCGAAAAAGAAAGAATTTCATGGGATATAAAAACATCAATTCCTGAAATTTTTACCGTCTGATTGGTATTGGACTGTTTTTCTGTTTTTACGAGTTCTTTGGCAACATAACATTTCCCTTTACAGGTAGATTGAGGAATGTTTCTGTTTTCGCAGAGATTCTTTACGATATATTCATAGTTAACCGCATAATTGATCAATGGCAGAACAGGTCGCAATGCTATCGTGAAAATGATAAATATGGAAATAAGAAACTTCAATGATGTATTCTGTATTACAAATATACTACTGAAATTTTGTTTTAATGCAGATTATGATGAAAGTCAGCTTCAGCAATTATTTCGTAAATGATTTATTTCCCACGGATTTCTCAGATCACACAGATTAGCTAAATAATTTAAAGCATTAAATTAACCACGGATTACACGAATTTTCACAGATGAATACAATGCTTTATTATGAAACTAAAAAGAATCTGCGAAATCTGTGGGAGAAAAATAAATTCTGGCTAAAGCCAAATTGAAAAAATCATTCTTGTAAACGGGCTAAAGCCCGTTCCTATTGATGAGTAAACTTATTTTGATAATATATGCGCAATACAATAAACTTCTCATCTTAGTCCCTCTTCCAACTTATTAAAATTTCATCCGTTGAATTCTTACCGCATTCAGAATAGCCAGTAACGCAACGCCTACATCTGCAAAAACTGCTTCCCACATCGTTGCCAGACCTCCCGCACCCAGAATAAGAACAGCTGCTTTGATAGTAAAAGCCAAGGTGATATTCTGCCAGACAATTTTTCTGGTTTGTTTCCCGATATTGATCGCCATTGGTATTTTTCCCGGCATATCATCCTGGATAACAACATCGGCTGTTTCGATTGTTGCATCACTTCCCAGTCCGCCCATCGCGATCCCAACATCACTAAGTGCTACAACAGGCGCATCATTCACCCCATCACCAACAAAGGCAACGGATTCCTTTCCTGCTTTTATCTCTTTTACTTTATTAACCTTATCTTCCGGAAGAAGATCGCCATAAGCGTTCGGAATCCCCAATTGGGCGGCAACATGCTTTACAACAGAGGCTTTATCTCCGCTGAGCATCGTTATTTTTACGTTTAATGCCTTCAACCGGTTGATAGCCGATTGTGCATCTTGTTTAACGGTATCGGCAATGGTGAGATATCCCACAAATTTCTTATCGTACGCAACCGCTATCAGTGTATACACTATATTTTCAGAATCGATATTGTATTTAATACTGAACTGATCCATCAGTTTGAGGTTTCCAACCAATAGTTCTTTATCATTAATGTTGGCTTTCAGGCCGCGCCCTGCAATTTCCTCAATATTTTCCAGCGGAATCGAATGATCTATTTCTCCCACATATTCATGAATAGCCGTTGCAACAGGATGTGAGCTTTTACTTTCCAGGGCATTGACGAATTTTAAAATTTCATCTGTATTAAATTCATTATTAAATTGAATTTCCTGAACTTCAAAAACACCTTCTGTTAATGTTCCGGTTTTATCCATTACCACATGCTGAATATTAGCCAAAACGTCTAAAAAATTACTTCCTTTGAATAAAATTCCGTTTCTGCTTCCGGCACCAATTCCTCCGAAATACCCCAAAGGAATAGAAATCACCAGGGCACACGGACAGGAAATTACCAGAAAGACCAATGCCCGGTAGAGCCAGTCCCTGAACTGATAACCTTCAACAAAAAAGTAGGGAAGAAAAGTAATTCCTATAGCAAGAAATACTACAATCGGGGTATAAATTTTAGCAAACTTCCTGATGAATAATTCTGTCGGAGCTTTTTGAGCTGTTGCGTTTTGCACCAGTTCAAGTATTTTACTCAGCTTGCTGTCCTGATAAGCGGCGGTTACCTTTACCTGGCTTACAGTGTTCAAATTAATCATTCCTGCCAATACAGAATCCCCTTTCATTTTTGTATCGGGTTTGCTTTCTCCCGTTAAAGCAGCCGTATTGAATGAAGCCGTTTCAGAGAGCAGTTCGCCATCTAATCCCAATTTTTCTCCAGATTTTAACTGAATGATTTCTCCTATATTGACTTTTTCCGCTTTCACGGTCTGAGGTTTTCCTTCCTTTAAAACCGTCACCTCATCGGGACGCTGGTCGAGTAAAGATTTAATATTGCTTTTGGCCCTCGTAACGGCCATTGCCTGAAAGACTTCACCAACAGAATAGAAAAGCATTACCGCTACCCCTTCCGGATATTCTCCTATCGCGAAGGCTCCTACCGTTGCAATTCCCATCAGGAAAAATTCTGAAAAGACATCCCCGTTTTTAATACTTTCAAAAGCCTCTTTTAAAACAGGTAACCCAACCGGAATATACGCAGCTAAATACCAAATGAAACGGATACTTCCTGTAAACCATTCCGGTTTTATCATATGATCTAAAGCAATTCCTATCAATAATAATGTAAAAGAAACAATTGCCGGAAGAAACATCTGAAATACAGTTTTATTTCCTGTATCATGAGAATGTTCGTGATTGTGATCATGCCCTTCGTGATCATGTGTATGTTTCGGTTTTGGTCTTGTACTGCAGCATTCTTCCATAATTCTTTAATTTTATTTCAAATGTACAGACAAAATGCGTGCAACACTATTGCAAACTTTCCATACAGTTCTCACAGATTCCTTTGGCAAACAGCCTTATTTCATCGATCCTGAAATTGGTTTGAAGATTTTCCGGAAAAGAAATATCTTCTTTGCAGGTGGTCTGTTTACAGATTTTACAGTAGAAGTGAAGATGCCAGTCTTTGTGTGTATTTTCGTTACAGCCATCGTGGCAGAGTTTGTATCTGGTAGTCGTGTTTTCCTGAATGCTGTGAACAATTCCTTTTTCTTCGAATGTTTTTAAAGTACGGTAAATGGTGGTCCGGTCTGCATTTTCAAAATGATTTTCGATTTCAGATAATGATAAAGCAGCTTCCTGAGAACTCAGAAAGTCATACACCAATATTCTCATGCTGGTGGGCTTTGTGTTTTTGTCTATTAATTTGTTTTCGATATCTTTTTTCATATGCTGTATCATTATCATTATGGCCTGTAACAGATTGGCATTTTACAGAATTGATTTTCAAAGTTAATCGTTTTAAAATAGATAACCCGATTGTTTTGCAGGACTTTCCCCGGAAATTGTATTAGATATTTCGTTAAAAAATAATGCAGGCTATTACATCATACAGTAAAAACCATTAAATTTATCGTATGAAAGTTTTAATTGTCAATGGTCCTAATCTCAATTTATTAGGCACAAGAGAACCTGAAATTTATGGGAATATATCTATGGAAGATTATCTGGGTAATCTAAGATCTGAATTTCCATCTTGTGAGATCCAATATTATCAATCGAATATTGAAGGAGAAATTATCAACAGGCTTCAGGAAGATGATTTTGAAGCATTGGTGATTAATCCCGGAGCTTTTACCCACTATTCTTATGCGATTGCGGATTGTTTAAAAAATATTCAGAAGCCTAAAGTGGAGGTCCACATCAGTAATATTTATAAAAGGGAAGAATTCCGGCAAAAATCTGTGACAGCGGCAAATACGGATGCGGTGCTGTCAGGATTCGGAATGGACGGATATAGACTGGCACTTTTAAGTTTTAAATGATTTAAAAAAAATAAAGATGCTTCTACAAGCTCAGTATGACAGACTCTAAACTAAATATTCTATTTATTAGAAGTTTTAACGCCGAAGCATTTACAAATAAAAAATCCTCATCGTTTGATGAGGATTTTCACATTTATTTAATTGTCTGTGTCTGCAGTTGAGGACCTGAAGCGACTAATTTCTTAGCTTCTTCAGAATTGCAGTACTGTTCAAAGTTTTTGATGTATTTTGCAGCAAGATCTTTTGCTTTTTCTTCCCACTCTTCAACATTGCTGTAAGTGTCTCTCGGATCAAGGATTCCTTCAGAAACATTTGGCAATGATGTAGGAACTTCCAGGTTCATAATCGGGATTCTTGTCTTCGGAGCATTTTCTATAGATCCGTCGATAATGGCATCAATAATTGCTCTTGTATCTTTTAAGGAGATTCTTTTTCCGGTTCCGTTCCATCCTGTATTTACAAGATATGCTTTTGCTCCGTGTTCTTTCATTTTACCAATGAGCGTTTTAGAATACATGGTAGGGTGCAATGTTAAGAATGCTTCTCCGAATGCCGGTGAGAAAGATGGTTCAGGTTCTGTAATCCCTCTTTCCGTTCCTGCTAATTTTGAAGTATATCCGCAAAGGAAATGGTATTGTGCCTGATCTTCATCCAATACTGAAACCGGAGGCAATACTCCGAAAGCATCAGCAGAAAGGTAAACAATCTTCTTGGCATGTCCTGCCTTTGAAGGTAAAACAATCTTATTGATATGGTAAATAGGATATGATACTCTTGTATTTTCCGTAATAGAATTATCCGTATAATCTGAAATACCATTGTTTACAACTACATTCTCAAGAAGTGCATCTCTTTTGATAGCCGCAAAAATATCCGGTTCTTTTTCTTCAGAAAGATCAATCACTTTTGCATAACATCCGCCTTCATAGTTGAAAACGCCATTGTTGTCCCAGCCGTGTTCATCATCTCCGATAAGATATCTTTTCGGGTCTGCAGATAAGGTTGTTTTCCCTGTTCCGGAAAGTCCGAAGAAAAGGGCAACATCTCCTTCTTCGCCTACATTTGCCGAGCAGTGCATAGAAGCCATACCTTTTAACGGAAGGTAATAGTTCATCATAGCAAACATTCCTTTTTTCATTTCACCGCCGTACCATGTTCCTCCGATGATCTGAAGTTTTTCGGTAAGGTTAAACATGATAAAGTTTTCAGAATGTAATCCCTGCTCTTCCCAGTTCGGGTTTGTTGTTTTCGATCCGTTGATTACCGTGAAATCTGGTTCTCCGAAATTTTGCAGTTCATAATGAGAAGGACGGATAAACATATTCGTAACGAAATGCGCCTGCCACGCCACTTCCATAATGAATCTTACTTTTAACCTGGTATCTGCATTGGTTCCGCAAAAAGCATCCACCACATAGATTTTTTTGGAGGTTGAAAGCTGATCGAGCACTAATTCTTTACAAGACTGAAAAATTCCCGGTGTTGTAGGCAGGTTTACTTTACCGTCCCAGAAAATCGTATCTTTCGTAACATCATCCTGAACAATATATCTGTCTTTAGGTGAACGACCTGTGAAAATTCCTGTTTTTACTGATACTGCACCAGATTCCGTAAGCTCAGCTTTCTCAAAGCCCTGATTTTCAGGAGAAACTTCCGCCTGATACAATTCTTCGTAAGAAGGATTATAAACGACTTCATAGTTTCCTTTAATCCCTAATTTTTCTAAATCCTGGATGATTTTAGCGTTTTTCATTTTACTTATATTTTCTATTTCTTTTTTGGGTTTAACAAAATTAATATTAATTAATTGTTAAAAGTGGTTTAAATATAATGATATAAGTCAAAATGGCAAATAAAAAAACAACTTTATAACCTACTGATTATAAGCTTATTAAATCCGACCATTCAAAAATAGTGTTAAAATCTTTTCCCCAAAAATAGTCCTTAAAGCCGTCAAATTTTGAGCTCATTACAAAATCTCCGCCCCATGCGCCCAAACTTTTAACAAAAACAGGGCAATCTGAGAAAAAACGGCCTTTAACTGCAGGAATTTCAAGAAAATCCGATATTTTTTGCTCATGAATCAACATTAGTTGCGAAAAATTTTCCAATTCCTTGCATAACAAAATTTTTCTTGTGAGATCCGAAAATTCATCAACGAGTTTTTGAGACTTATTTTTTGACTTGTACAAATTGATTGCTTCCCTGCTGTCCTGCTTCTGATTCAGATGAATAAAAATAAGCTCATTTTTGAATGAAGGATTGAAATTTACCTTTTCATAGTTTATCTCCGGTTTACTCTGATAAAGCACCGCAGATCTCTCTTTTGCCACGGCAATATCATAACCGCTTCCGCCAAGACTTATCGTATTTAAGGTAAAAGGATTTATACCCGCCCATTCGGCAAGGTTGTTCATTAAAGTGGAACTGCTTCCCAGTCCGTAGTCTGCCGGAAACTGAAGATTTGTTGTAAGGTAATAGGTAAAATTACTTTTAAATTTAGTTTGAGAAAGTAACTGAACATTTTTTAATGTTTTTAAAATGAATTCAGCACTTGCGGGAATATTGGTTTCTAAAATCTGCCAGTTCCGATAATCGATGACCGCTTTTAACCAAAATTTATTCTGATGATACGCTTCCCAGAAAATAAGAGATCTTTGATCGTTTTCTTCTTTAAAAGAAAACTCTTGTCCCAGCCTGGTTGGTACCGCTAAGACAAGAGCTCCGTCCATTGCGAAATATTCTGAAGTAAGCATCAGCTTTCCCGGTGAAAATATCTCGCCCATGATTGTATTGTTTTTAGATTGCTGATGCAACATCAACAGAACCGTCAATTTTCTTGATCAGTCCCTGTAATGTCTTTCCAGGTCCTACTTCTACAAAGTTATTGGCACCGTCTTTAATCATATTCTGAACCGACTGCGTCCATTTTACAGGACCTGTAAGCTGCGCAATCAGGTTTTTCTTAATTTCATCGGGATCAGAAACTGCCGTTGTAGTAATATTCTGATACACAGGAATGGTGGCTTTTCTGAATTTTGTCTGCTCGATCGCTGCTGCAAGTCTTTCTTGTGCAGGCTGCATCAACGGAGAGTGAAAAGCTCCGTTTACAGGCAATAATAATGCTCTTTTTGCACCTGCTTCTTTTAATTGCACACAAGCTTCTTCAACAGCTGCTGTTTCACCCGAAATGACCAATTGCCCGGGACAGTTGTAATTGGCAGGGACAACGATTCCGTTGATTTTGGAACAGATCTCTTCTACCTTAGCATCTTCCAGCCCAAGTATTGCGGCCATTGAGCTTGGGTTGGCATCACAAGCTGCCTGCATTGCCTTTGCTCTTTCAGAAACCAGTTTCAACCCATCGTCAAAAGATAACACGCCGTTGGCAACCAATGCCGAAAACTCCCCTAAAGAGTGTCCGGCAACCATTTCTGCTCCGAGGCCATTCACAGCTTTCAGCGCAGCAACAGAATGTATAAAAATTGAAGGTTGGGTAACTTCGGTTTTTTTAAGATCATCATCCGTACCATTGAACATGATAGAAAGGATATCGAATCCTAAAATTTCGTTGGCAGATTCCATCAGATCTTTGATGTCTTTTCTAGAATCATACAATTCTTTTCCCATTCCTACGAACTGAGAACCCTGCCCGGGAAACACAAGTGCTTTCATCTATAATTTAAATATTTTTGCAAATATAAATATAATGTTAATAATATTCTTTAGAAGTGATCAGATGATTTACGGAACCAGTCTGATGACACGATATCCCGTATTCACATAAGCTCCATTTGCTTTTGATTTCACAAACTCAAATTTGGTAGCCAGCTGGGTCTGAACTTTATTGATTTGCTTAAAAATCTCTCCTTTTTTGTTTTCACGGGTCAGCATATCGTTTACTACATCAAAACCGATAATAGCATATTTCGGAGGAGTTTTACAGTATTTGCTTTTATAAGCGGCAAGAATTTCTTTTTCGAAACTTCCATCGGTGTTGATTTTCCTGTCCATTAGATATACCAGATTTGCCAAAGCGAGATCATCCACTTTTTTCTCAAACGCAGGAACGTAATGCATACTGAATGCTTTTACGCCCTGAACTTCTTTAGACAATGCGATCACCTTGTTGGCAAAAGCTTCACCGGTTGCATCATTATCACTTGCAAGAACTGCAATAACAGGAGCCGACTGCCCGGTCATCATATTCTGATCCAGCTGGATATCTGAAGCTGAATTTACAATAGTAACGTTAGGGTTCTTCAGCATTTTTTCAAGACCTGCCTTGATGTAATTGGCATTTTCCTTTTTAGCATCAGCAAGAATGTATATTTTCTGATCGGAATATGCCGCTTTTACTTCTTCTACAATTTTATCAGCATACGTCTGATCGTTTGTTTCAACGATGATAAGATTGCTGTAGCTGTATAATTCCGGAGAATTGGCAAAAGGTGCTACAATCGGAATTTTTTGATTTTTGGTAAAGTCAAGTACATCTACCACATTCGATTTAAAGAACGGGCCGATGATAAGATCGGTGTTATCCGGATTTATCTGTGTTAAAGAGTTTCGGAAAGAAGCCTCATTTCCGGAGTCAACAATTTTTATGTCTAATTTTTGTCCGTTTCTCGCATTTCTTTCAATAGCCAGCTTTGCTCCTGTAAGGAAATCCAGCGCCATACTTCTGTATTGGGTCTCTCCGGTGCTGTATCCGAAAGGCAGCATTACCACAACACTTAATGCATCGCCGTTTTTCTTTACATAGGCAGGATCAAGCTTTTTGATCTTTAAAACCATTCCTGCTTTTAATCCTCTGGATAATTCCGGGTTTAATGCAATTAATTCATCAATAGAGATTCCGAATTTATTGACAATGGAAAATACCGTATCTCCCTGCTGAACAGTGTAAGTAACATAATCATCAGCATCAATCATATTATTTTTTGAGGAGCTTTCGTTTCCGGAATCTACTTTTGCTTTTGAATTTTTTGTTTCTTCAAAAACATCTGCACCGGATGTATTTCCGTTTCCTGATTTTTTAACTGTAATTTTCTCTCCAGGTTTGAGACCTCTCTCTTCGAGTCCCGGATTTAAGGCAAAAAGTTCTTCTCTCGTAAGATTGAACTGTTTTGAAATTTTGTAATAATTATCCTTCTGCTGAACAATATATTCTCCTTCCGAAACAGCAACAACAGGCATTTCCACAATTTTTTCTTCCGCTTTCGCTGTTGTAGCTGCAACTGCAGTCTGCTGGCCGGCTCCATATTTTTTAATACTTTCAAGAGGCAGGGTAATTTCATCACCGATCTTCATGTGAGAATCCAGATCGGGATTGAGTTTTCTGAGATCAGTTTCCGAAATCCTGTATTGTTTTGTAATTCCGTAAATGGTCTGTTTCGGCTGAAGTACAATTTTTCCCAATTGTCCGTTAGCAGCAGGTTTTGTAGAAACATTTGCTTTTGACGAAAATGCGGCTTTATCGTTTTTAACCGTTAAAACTTCTCCGATTGCCAGTTTTCCGTCTTTTACAGATGGGTTAAGCTTTAGTAATTCATCAACAGTAAGTCCGTATTTTTTAGCAATATTATAAGGAGTATCGCCTTTTACAACGGTGTGCGATTTCTGAGCAGACACCCCCAAAACCATGCATAAACTGGACAGAATAAAAAACCTCTTTATCATATTGGATCATTATATTTACAAAAATACTTCTTTAAAATTAAATGGCAAGAATTATTAATTTAGACTCGTCAATTTGCATTTCTTCTAAACAAGTCTCAAGCCATGCATTGCCGTGGTCTGCAAAAAAGACACTGAAGTTATATACTCTTTCCTGCCAGTTTTTGGAAGGATGCACCTCCAGAAACAGGTTTTCGAGCCTTTCAAGCATTTCTCTCTGCTTAATTTTTTCGGCATGAAGGAGTCTCTTTTTCATTCTTTTAAAAGACTTCATCTGTCTCACTTCTTCCGCTTTTACCATATTCCCGAAAGATTTCTCGGTGGTTTCCGCTGCTTTTTTCAGTTCTGCAAACTGATGTATTAACTGACTTTCTTTTTCTTCCAGCAATCTCAAGATCTCATTATTATCTAAGATTTTATTATTGGTAATGGCTGTAAAATTCTGGAAAAAATCTTCAATTTTTAATTGCAGTTTCTCAATTTTTCCTAATGTCTTTTTATTTAGAAACAACATGGAATTTCTTGGAATCAGAATCGGGAAAGGCAGATTAATTTTTGTAAAGTAATCTTTCAGTTCCAGCCAGTACATGATTTCGGCATTTCCTCCGATGTAAGCCAGATTGGGTAATATCGTCTCCTGATATACGGGGCGCATTAATGCATTCGGGCTGAATTTCTCCGGGTTATTTTCCAGTTCTTCGAGAATTTCTTCTTTTGTAAATTGTCTGTTTTTATCAACAATTACATATTCTTTCCCGTTAAAATCAATCCTATCCCTGGTTTCTGTGAGATAAAAAAGATTAATTTCACGCGGGTTAACCTGTACTTTACCGTATTTTTCAGTTAAGAAATCCACGTTCTTCTTTGATTCTTTATACAAACTGAAATGTACGATTTCGTCTCTGAATGTTTCTTTCATCTGTGCTTTTAAATCCTTAGAATCTCCGTCAAGAATCAGCAACCCGAAATCTGAAAACAGGCGATTAACCAATGTCTGTATTGCGTGTGTTAAAGTATTGCCTGTTTTATAGGCTTCTTTCAGCATTAAAATCAATTCGGTCCCGAAGACAAAATCTTTAAATTCTTTCTCGAACTCTGAAATGAAAAACGTATCGCTCAGAGGAATCCTTCCTACTGCTCCACCGGATTTCTCATTGATTTCGTAATAGTTGCTTTCGGTTTTAAAATGATTAATTTCCTCAAAATCGTGATCTTCCGAAGCCATCCAATATACCGGAACGAAATTGAATTCCGGGAAGTTATCTTTTAAATAAGAACATGTTTTAATGGTCTGCAGAATTTTATATACAAAAAAGACCGGTCCTGAAAAAAGATTCAGCTGATGACCTGTGGTGATCGTGAATGTATTTTCGAGCTTTATATCCTGTAAGTTCTGCTTTTGCTTTGCTGAAAGCATAAGATCCGAAAGCTGATCTTCCAATACAGCCGCAAGACTTGCTCTTTGCTGTTTTGTAAAAGTGTTTTGCTTTTCGTCTATTTTATTTTTAAAGTGATCTAAAGAAAATGTATTTTCTTCGAAACCTTCAATTTTCTGATTTAAAAAATCCTTAACCAATTGAGGAATGCTTGCTATATCCTGAAAAGATATTTTGTTAATTGTTTTCAACCTGTTTGAATTTTAGTTGAACAAATACCATACAATCCCGATATTCAACCTGAAATCATAAGTTGGATAACTTGGGAATGCATATGCTTTATTATGTGAAATTACGGTTCCTATTTGCTGGCCTTCAATAAAGAAGAACATTTTTTTGACTTTCATATTAAAGTAAATATCGGCAATCGGCTGGCCGCCAATTGAGAAGGAACCTGCTCCCGGTAAAATGTATTCGTTAAGAATAGGGAAATATTGTCTTGATGCAAATTTTGAGAAATAGTACACTTTTATACCGGCCTGTATTTCGGCAGCATTTTTAAATGCTTTTGACTGATAAAAGAAGTTGGCACGTCCGATAAACCCGGGTAATGGCAAAAGATCTTTATTCGTTAAAACATTCTGAAACTGCAATCTTGTATTTAAATGAAAATTTCTGTAGCTGAAAGTTGCATCTCCTCCAATTTGGGAAATATTCACTGAGCTTTCACTTTGTTTAGGCATTGCCGTTGCATCAAAGTAGGTATAATTTTCAATTCTGAAGTAATTGGCAAACAATTCGGTTTTAAACCATTTTAGGTTGAGGCTTCCACCTGCTTCCATTACCGTCTGGTTCTTCGCATCCTGAAAATAATAATTGAAATTATTGTAAATTGAAGTATTCAGCAGATAATTGAATGACGGATAAGCGGTCTGGAAGTTCAGTTTGGCATTGACAAAATAGTCTTTAATGGGTTCAAATTTAATGTTGTTTGCCGTTCTCAGATAGCTTCCGAACTGGCTTCCGTTTGAAAACTCCAAAAATGAGTTGAGCTGAAATTTATCAAATAACTTTATCTGAAGATTTCCTACTGCCCCGATTCTGTTTTCTTTGATCTCCGTAGGAATTTCGAGCAAAGGCAAAACAACCTGACTGGAACCTAACTTCAGCATCTGATAACGGACTCCCGCATCAAGCTTAAATTTTTCGTTATCCCACACCAGACTTACCGTATTGCTGAAATTGTCTGAGTATTTTTTTGATGACAGCGGACCGTCTGTAACAAGCTGTTGCGGTGCTTCATACCAGAATGCTTCCGGAGAGCTTTGAGTGTAGAAATATTTGTTTCCCTGGTGAGAGAGGGTGTGTCTTATTTTAAAAGGAATTTTTTCGGAATTGAATGGCGCAAATTGATGTGTAAGGTAATATCTCCTGTATGAAAACTGAGAGCTTGACGATTCCAGATTCACCTGCATATTCTGCCTGTTTCGGGAGTCGCTGTCTCCGTTTTGGAAGAGGCTATCAACAGTAATTCCTCCGTTTTCCTGATTGTTAACATTCTGATGGAGATAATGAGCAAACAATTCATAATTTCCGCTTTTGGAAACATAATGTCCGGAAAATAAGGTGTTGTTATTGGATGCCAAGGAATTTCTATACATTCCCTGAGATCTTAATCCACTGTACTCTAAAGAAAAATTAAATCTTTTTCCTATATTCTGAGTGTAAGAAGACCTGAGCGCAGCTCCGTTTTTGATAGCATTGTGATAAATAAATGTTGCCGTAGGCGTCTTTACATCATAGTAATGAATATCATTAACGCCAAGAATACCATAAGATTTGTTGGTTGGCAATAGTGAAAGATTTTGTTCCGGGTTCAGTTCATAAGAGATAGGATTAAAGCCTGCTCCGATGTTGGCTACCTGAACTCTTCCGAAATTATCTCTGTTGTTGTATTGCGAAAAGATATAGGTCTTATCGAAAGTCATTACCGTATCAAATACCTTTTTCTCCGCAAACTGTGTTTGATATAAATAATCATTGATGGTAGGTTTAAAGATCTTTAAGGAATCTTTTGTTCCGGAATCAATGACCAAGGTATCTTCGCCACTCTTAGGAAGCTGATTTGAATCGGTCTTATTTTTGACCTGAGCGTTTAGGGAAAGACTGAAGAAGAGTATGATGAAAAGTATATACTTCATGTGTTGATTTTTATACAAAAATGCAAGTGCAGATTTCGTAAGGCAAAAATAAGAAATAATAGGGAATAAAAAACCCCGCATGCAAATGCGAGGTTTAATAAAATAATATTTAAATGAATGTTAATAGCCTGGGTTTTGTTTCATATAACTAATTTAGAGCCGGCCAATTCCCATTACTTTTTGTAAGTGTTGTAGTACCATACTCTCCGTATGATGTAGACCATTTGAAAGTTAACTGATTTCCATTGACCACTATATTACTTATAGAATGTGAATCACCATACTGATTGTTTCCAAAGAAAGATAATGTATTACATAAATCTCTCAACCTTACGTTGGAAGCAATTGTTGAGCCACCATACATAGCTTTGTATGCTCCAAAACTAGCGTCAGATATTGTATATTCGCCAGAGGTAGCCGTTGCTGTAAATGTAACAGTTCCAGTAACAGGCCCTGCCACAACAACTCCAGTATCCGGAGTATAGAAATTAGATGTCGAAAACTGGTATGTGCCAGCTAATAGAGATTCACACGCAAATTTAACTAACACCTCCTGATTGAAAACTGCGTTCTGAAGCGTAGAAGATTTTAACGTAAATATAGCCTGTTTTTTTGCAGCCGCCGCCGCCGGAGTAACATTAATTACAAAATCTCCTAAAACAGCACCATCCTTCAAAACATCTTTGGATTCAATAATAGTGAAATCTGTTCCGAGTATCGCTGTTGACTTAGCAGAATTAAATATTAGGTCAACATTGTGATCACCAGAAACAGCTTTAGTTACACCATATGTAATATTAACATTTCCATTGGCAACAGTCTGATCCTTTTTATCAAAATGCAGGAAAGACTCGCCATCATATGTAAGATTTTCGTGTTCTCTACAAGAGTTAGTAAAAATTAGCGTAAGAGTAACAGCAAAAAAGCTTAAAAATATTTTTTTCATATTTCGTTTAATTAAAATTATTATACTAATATCCTGGATTTTGTTGAATTACCTTGTTTACGTTCAACTCATCTTGTGGAATTGGTAATGCCCATTTAAAACTTGTAAGAGGAAGATTGCTTGGATTTGCAGCAGGGTAATTAGCTGTAGCAGAAGCGTAATCTGCAGCATCACGATCAATACCTTGATTAGCTAAAACCCCAAGCCTCTTTATATCAATAAAACGATGACCTTCAAAAGCAAGCTCAATTCTTCTCTCTGTAAGAATACTCGCCCATGCCTGCTGTGCAGAAGTATACATTGGAGCAGCCTGAGAAGACCCAAACCTTGCATCGCGGATTGACTTTATATTGTTGGCTGCATCACTCAAACTGGCAGAAACTCTTGATTCAGCTCTTATCAAATACATCTCTGAAAGTCTCATAATCTTGATATCGTTGTTATTCGAATTGTTAGAAGTAACTGCCCAACTATTTGTACCTGATGCAACACCTCCGTGCTTGTTAATAACTAATCTATCAGAGTTTCTAACGTCAGATGCTGTAGCATATGAGGGATCTATCACTGATGATGGTGCAATAAGTACATTTGCTCTCACATCTGGTATTGTAGCAACATTATTACCTGGTAAGTTTGTAGGGTTTAATAAATTATGCAAAGACCTGCTCAACTCATAGAATGGTGATCCTGAAACATTTGGTCTTACAGAAACCCATCCGTTATGAAGATTAAATCCTTGAGCATTTTGAACAGGAGTTCTTCTAAGCTTAAAAATCACTTCAACATTTGCAGGTTGATTATCCGAGAAAAACAACTGCCTGTACTGAGCTTGAGTAGCTAAAGCCAATCCTGAATTGGTGATAACATCATTCGCAAAAGTAAATGCATTAATATAATCTCCTTTATAAGCATAAGCTCTGGCTTTCAAACCTTTTGCGAACCAAATATTCGCTGTGGTACTATTAAATACCGTTGAATTAGCTGTGAATAATGATATAGCCTGATCTAAATCTGAATGTATTAAAGAATAAAACTGTCCATTGGTAGCTCTGGCATTTTGACTTTCTGATGGTAAGAACACTTTGTTAGCCAAAATTCCCGCCAATGCATTATCGTTTTTCATATCAGTAGTAAAATAGGCTAAGATAGTTAAATGACAATATGCCCTTAACACGAGAGCTTGCGCTTTTATCTCAGCAATAGATTTTGCATCCGCAGTACTGGTTGGTTGAATTATATCTGCATATTTAAGTACTCTGTTAATTCTTGCTAAGGCAAAATAATTGTTTTCCCAAATATCACTTGGAAGATCTGCTCCCGGATTCATTACAAATAAATATTGACCGGAACCAATACCCTGCCCTCCGCTTGCAAATCCTATACTTACCTCATCAGTAAATACAGATACATTTACAGGTTCACTTCTAGAGTTTAGAAAACTGTAAGAGGAATTCAGCAAATTAGATAAATCTGTACTTGTTTGTAAAGCAATATCTTCTGTCAGTTGCCCTGGTGTATATGGTTCTAATAATTCTTTATCACATGCCATACTAAATAATAAAACCGAAGCTGCGATGGCTATTTTAATATAATTTTTCATTTTTTTTAATTTAAAATCTAACGTCAAAACCTAAAGTTAACATTCTTGCACTTGGATATTGTAATTGATCAGATACTCTCGCACTTTCTGCATCGAATCCCCTCCATTTGCTCCATGTTATCATATTTTCCGCCTGTAATGAAACAGTCATATCCTTTACAAAAGTACCTTGCAAAAAGGACTTTGGAATTCTGTAACCTACCTGTACGTTTCTAAGACGGAGGTATGAAGCATCTACCAAGAATCTGTCAGAAGAGGTTACCAGAGCCAAATTACTAGCATTCAATGATGGGATGTCGGAACTTGTGTTAGAAGGGGACCAAGCGTTCAGTAAGTCACTGGAAACATTAAATTGTCCAATACTGGTAGGGTCATAAGCACCTTCTAAATCCCAATCCATCCTTCTAATTCCTGCAACGTAAGTAAATAGAGTATTTATGTAAAAACCTTTATAGTCAATATCAAAACCGAAACCACCACTATACTTTGGAATATTGTTGTATTTAGCAATTTTTCTGTCTGCATCCACCGGATTCTCCGTAGGATTACCATTTGCATCTGCAAATAATAAATTACCATTTGCCGGATTCACTCCTAAATAATGAAATTGATAATATGAAAATGGAGCCTCACCATTTCTTAGGATTGTTTGAGTAGTTGATCCCGTAATTATTTCACCATTTGGACGATCAATATTTTTAACTTGTTGATTATTGATAGATCCATTTCCATTTATTGTAATTTTAAAGTCTTCTTTCTTAATGAGATCATACGATAAACTTAGTTCGAAACCTTTATTCTCCAAGTCTATTGAGGTATTTTTTCTAATTGAAGTGGTTCCTAAAACTGGAGATGTTGGCTCATCATAAAATAGTTTATCTGTAGTTTTATTATAATAATCAAAGCTACCTCTTAGCGCCTTCTTAAACATTTCAAAATCTATCCCTGCATTATATGTAGTAGTTGGCTCCCACTCTAAATCAGGATCACCAAATGTAATAGCTAAGCCAAGATTATTATTATAAACATTATTTGTCGGTGTATAAATATCTGAAAATAAAGGAGGTCTAATTCCTGCAAAAACAATATTACTACCAATTAATGTTGCATCTCCATCAAGAATTCTTTGATTACCAACCGAACCATATGAACCCCTAAGCTTTAAAACATCAACAAAATTGACATTTTGCATAAAATTTTCTTTATCTATGTTCCATCGAGCGCCTACTGACCAAAAGGTACCCCATGTATTTTTAGTCCCAAATCTGCTTGTACCGTCTCTACGGATTGACCCTACTACACCGTACTTGTTATCATAATCATAATCTAATGATCCGATATAAGATATTAAATTATATTTAAGTTTTGTTGCACTTGCAAGGGGTACATATAAGTCATTTGCACCTGTGTCCTGAATATATCCTGTTCCTACCCCAGGCACCCAAGTTAGTGGATTTAATCCTCTCTGGGTTTGAGCATCACTTTCAAACTGTCCGAAATTATAATCCATGCTTCCTGTAACAACAAAATTGTGTTTACCAAAACTTTTTTTATAGTCCATCTGAACCATATTGTTTAAATAGAAAGTATTATTATTTACAAACTGCTCTCTACCATTAAACACTCCGCCCGCAGTAGAAGGAACTCCCGGAGTGGCAGAAAAAAGTAAAGCATTAAAGTTATTCGGGGATTCTAAAATAAAATTGTAACGCTGTATTTCACCAGTAGCATTGAGCTTATTTCTTACGGTCAAATCATCCGTAATTTTATAAGAAACTTCTGAATTGGCATCTATTCTTGTCTCATTGAATTTTCTATAGGTAGTTCTAAGTTTATCGATTATAAATAATGGAGTATATAATAGCGTTCCATCTGTCTGATAATCATTGAATAATTGTAAAGAATTAGAATATTGAGATGGACTTACATGAGGAGCAGACTGAAAAGCTGCCAAAATAGGATTTTGATTAACACCTGAAGTTCCTACCGATGCTTGGTCAGCATTCCTAGATAAACCAGCTGCCAGACCAATATAATAATTAAATCTTTTATCTTCGCTTCTGCCCGTAAGATTGGATCTGAAAGTAAATCTTTTTAATGAAGTACCATCTAAAATACCTTCCTGATCAAGATATCCAGCAGAAGTATAAGAGGAATAATTTTGACCTGATTTCTCCAATGTAAGGTTGTGATTTGTTAAAATGCCTGGCCTCAAAAAATAATTCACCCAATCTGTGTCAACTGAAAAATTATCAATTTCTGACTGAGAAAGTCCTGCACCAACACCTGCCCCATATCTTTTTTCCAATGTTAGCAATTCTCTTGAATTTGAGAAATTATAACGATTATTTTGCATGAAAGAGATTCCCGTCTGAGTATTGTATCTGACACTGAACACATCTGCACCAAGCCTGCCCCTTTTGGTTTTAATAACAATAACTCCATTTGATGCCCTATTACCGTATTCAGCAATAGCTGCTGCATCTTTCAATACCTCAAAACTTTCGATATCGAATGAATTTAATGTTCTAAAATTGTCAGCATTCGTAGGGAATCCATCAATAACATATAGAGGATCTGAATTACCATTAAGAGTACTACCTCCTCTGATTAAAACTGTTGGTTTTGCTCCGGGCTGTCCAGTTGATGTTGTAATGTTAACACCCGCTAATTGTCCTTGCAGAGCATTTAAAACATTCGCTTGAGGGCGATCTTCAATTATCTCACCTTTAATTACCTGAACAGATGCTGCAGCTTGAGACTTTTTAACTGTCCTTACCCCTTGTACAACTACTTCTTCAATAATTTTCTCTTTCGGAACAGTATCAGTTTTTGCTTTTTGTGCCAACAGCATTTGCCCTCCCATAAAGAACAAAACACCTGCACTTAATACACGTAATTTCACATTCATATTAACAAATTTTAATATTTAATGGGACAAATATGTTAATAAATATTAAAATCACCAAACCAAAATATTACACAACTCTTTGACAATCAATATATTAAATTAATTGAATTATCTTATTTTATTAATAATCTTAATTCATAATTTTTTTTATTACAAAAGTTTTATTTAGAATTATTCTAAATTTATAAATACCTGTAGATGAACGCCGTTATTTTATTTCTTTAATAGTTATGTATAATGTAAAAAGCAATACAAGTAAATTTTCATTAATAAAAATGAATAATTTAAATCAATATGAAATGATTTATGAAAAAGCTAAGGTCGCAAATTCATTAATAATAAAGTGTTTCATTTGATTTGTCTTTACCTATGGCGGGTTTATGAAACACTGGCGATATTTCTTATGTTTAAAAGTTAAAATGTTAAAAAAATTTAACACTTATATTTTTTTATGAATCATTCACAATTTGAGTTGATGATTTATATATATTTAATCATAAAATTATAAAACACATGGTATATGAAAAATAATACTGCTTCATTTCTGCTTAGCCTGCTAACGTTTTTGCCTATGCACAGCCAAACTTTAGAAGACCGGATAAAACTTACAAGCCATTCTAATACTGCCGCCAATGCTGATCTGCAAAAAAAACTCAATACTGAAAAAGCCGCCCGTACTATAAGATTATCCAGCTATCTAAATCAAAACCCTGGAATTTCAAAAAAAACAGCTATAACAAATCATGGAATCAGAGAACTTATTGATGTATTGCCGAACGGGGAATTAATTTATGCCCAAACCGATAATGCCGGTGCTTCGGTTACAGCAAGAGCCAATAAGCTTTATAGCGGAGGCGGCCTGGGCCTGAATATCCAAGGGCAGAATATGACTGCAGGAGTCTGGGATGGTGGCAGCGCCAGAACTACTCATCAGGAGTTTATGATAGGTGGAAATTCTAAAATTACCAATATGGATGGTGCAGGGAACATAGATCATGCTACCCATGTTACGGGAACTATCTGTGCCCAAGGGATTCTATCCACTGTTAAAGGTATTGCTTTTAATGCATCAGTACTTAATTATGATTGGAATGATGATTTGTCTGAAATACTTTCGCAGGCTTCCACAGGATTACTAACATCTAATCACTCGTATGGCTTTGGCGCTTTGAGTAATATATGGTTTTTTGGTGCTTACGATTCCAGGGCACAATCATTTGATGAAATCTGCTTTAATAACCCTTTTTATTTACCCGTTGTTTCTGCAGGAAACAGCAGAAATGATACTACTTCACCAGGCTCCGTTCAGATTTCCAATAAAGGAGGGTATGATTTGATATTCGGTCATGGCAATGCAAAGAATGTAATGACAGTGGCCGCTGTAAGTGAAGTTTCTAATTATGTCGATGAGTCCAGCGTAACGATGTCATCTTTCAGCAGCTGGGGGCCATCGGATGACGGCAGAATAAAACCGGATATTTCCATGAAGGGTGTTAACGTAAGGTCTACATTAAGCACCTCAAATACAGCAACCGGACTTTCGTCCGGAACATCCATGGCTTCCCCTGGAATTACAGGAGTCGTCTTATTATTACAACAATATTATAATCAGCTTTATTCCAGCTATATGAAGTCTGCTACCGTAAAAGGACTGATCCTTCATACAGCAGATGAAGCCGGAAACTGGCCCGGCCCGGATTATGAATACGGATGGGGACTTGTAAATGCAGAAAAGGCAGCAATTGCCATACGTGATAAAAATTCTGTAACATCTGCAAAAAGCATTATTGATGAACTCACGCTAACCAACGGGGCAACTTATACAAAAACGATTACCGCAAGCGGTACCGCGCCTTTAAAGGTCTCAATTTCTTGGACCGATCCTCAATCTCCAACTATAAATACAGGCACCGTGGATCCAACCACAAAATATCTTGTAAATGACTTGGATATAAAAGTTACTAAAGGCGGAAACACCTATTATCCCTGGAAAATGCAGGGCATGGCCTTACCATTTGAAGCTGCAACCAATACAAGCACTAATGATGTTGATAATTTTGAAAGGGTAGATATTAATAATCCATCAGGAACATATACTATCACTGTTACGCATAAGGGGATATTATCAGGAGGCAGCCAAAACTTTTCTTTAATTACAACAGCAGCCTCACTCAGTACTTTGGGTATCGGAGAAACCAATCAAAAGGAAATAACAGAGTTTTATCCAAATCCCGCTAGAGATTATATTTATATTAATGAAAATGAAAGCAGTTTAAAGATAACAGTTTATGATGTTTCCGGAAAAGTAGTATTGGATGCATCATCGATAAATAACAAGCTTGACGTAAGCAGCTTAACAAAAGGAAATTATGTTGCTACCTACATAACAAAAAAAGGAATAAAGAAAAACTTTAAATTTATTAAAGAATAAAATGGCCTGCTTAAAACAGGAGCCGGATATAATTGATAAGTATGATTAAAGAATGATAAAAGCAAAAAAAACCGCCTCAAAAAAATGAGGCGGTTTTTAGTATTAATTTTATATCTTTTTCCTGATTAAGGATAGGATACAATTTATTAAAATCCTACAAATTTCTCAACCTGATTACCATATGAACCTACATTTGGTACGTAATAGTTGATGTATAATGTCACCTGTCTTGTACATGGGTTGAAACTTGATACTTGAGAAGCAGTAGTAGGTTTAGCATAAATATAACCGTTATATTGTGCTACGAAATAACCAGTACTTTGATCAGGAACAGTAATAACATAAGTGCTCGGGTTATAATTTAATTTCAAATCAAATCCTACATCCCAGAAGTCTTTTACTAAAAGCTGATTCGCTACTGTACCCTGTACAATCTGGAAATTACCTCCAGGGTTATTCCACCAAGATTCTGTATTGGTAAAGTTTCCAACAAATGTAGAAATTGGACATCTTAAATTAAAATTAACTGTATATTCATTTTTAAAGTTTGCAGAAGGAAGAGTTGCAGACTTTATTTTAAATACAGCTTTTTTACCAGCAGCCGCTGCAGATTCTTTAATATTGATATTAACATCTCCAAAAACAGAACCTGATGGCAAAGTTGAAGAAGATAGTGTAAAATCTGTTCCTAAAACTGCTGTAGATTTAGATTGATCTAAAACCAATTCAACATTATGGTCACCTTCAACAGCTTTAGTAACACCGTAAGGAACCTTAAAATTAGCATTGCCTGAGTTTAGTTCTACATATGCATTCCCGCTTTGCTCTTTTGCAAAGTGTAAATAAGAATCACCCTCAGTAAAAGGTTGTTCAGCCTCACTACAATAAACTAGTGTAAGTAAAGTAGCTGCAACCGTGAATATATTTAAAAACTTTTTCATAAACTGAAATTTAAAAATTATTATTTAGTATCCAGGATTTTGTTGAACTGCACTGTTTACATTCGTTTCAGATGCAGGAATAGGCAACGCCCACTTGTAGCTTGTTAGTGGCAAGTTGGCAGGATTTCCACCTGGGTAGTTAGCCGTAGCAGACTGGTAGTCAGCAGGATCTCTGTCAATACCTGAGTTAGCTAATGTTCCTAATCTCTTAATATCGATAAATCTGTATCCTTCAAATGCGAATTCTTTTCTTCTTTCATCAAGAATACCTTTCCATGCAGCAGTTGGATTGGCATAGCTTGGAAGAGGTTGAACAGCATTATAACGTCTGTCTAAAAGAGCCTTCACTGCAGTAGCAGCCCCTGTTAAATCTGCGGCAGCAGTTCTGGCTTCAGCTTTAATCATATACATTTCTGCTAAACGCATGATTTTAATATCATTGTTATTAGCATTATCAGCTGTTTGAGCCCATGTTGTAGTACCACTTAAAGTTCCTCCATGCTTATTGATAAGAAGTCTGTCAGAATCTCTTACATTAGAAGCTGTTGCATAATTAGGATCAATTACTGAAACAGGAGATACCAGTGTTCTGTAACGTGTGTCGTTAGTAGCCAGCTTATTAAACAATGCTCTGCTGATTTCATAATATGGCGCTCCTGCAGTTGTAGGATTACCATTATACCATGCATTATGCAGGTTTGTAGCCTGATCATTCTGAGCAGTTGTACGCTTCAATTTGAAAATTACTTCCACAGTTGTAGGGTTACTCTCTGTTAAGAAAACAGATGGGTAGTTAGCGTAAGTGGATAGAGACAAACCAGATGTATTGATTACCGTGTCAGCCCATGTTTCAGCATTTGTATAATCTCCTGCATACGCATATGCTCTGGCTTTAAGACCTTGAGCAAGAACTTTGCTTGCATAGATGTTAGAGAATAGAGCCTGTGCTGGTGGCAGAGAGTTGTATAAAGTGATCGCATTTGTTAAATCACTTTGAATTGCGCTATAAAACTCTGCGTTTGTATTTCTTGGATAGTCATTATCATCTGCAACAAAAAGTCTGTTAGCAAGGATACCCGCCAAAGCGTTAGGATCTTTCATATTTGTTGTAAAATATGATAAGATCGTTAAATGACAGTATGCTCTTAATGTTAATGCTTCAGCCTTAATTTTATCCAATCTTGCTTTTTCTGTGGCATCTGCAGGAACAATTTTATCAACGTTTAATAAAACGCGGTTGATTCTTGCTAATGTAACATAATTATTTGCCCAGATCGCAGCAGGTCCGGTAGATTGTGGGGTAAGGAAGAAAACATAATCGTCATTCACTCCCTGTCCACCATTTGCAAAACCAATTCCCACTTCGTCCGTAAAAATTGAAACAAACTCAGACTGTGTTCTGCTGGTTAAACCTGCATAAACCGTATTCAATAATAATTGAATATCATCCACCGTCTGAAGTGCAACCTCTTCAGTTAATGCACCTGGTGCATACGTCTCCATAAGGTCTTCACTACAAGATGTTGTAGTTAATCCTAAGACCGCAATTGCTATATAAAGTATTTTTTTCATTAGTTAAATTTTAAATTTTAGAATTTAATGTCAAATCCTAGAGTATAAGTTCTTGGCGTTGGGTATCTGCTTTGATCTGATCCACTTGGGCTTTCCGCATCGAAACCTTTCCATTTTGACCATGTGAACAGGTTTTCAGCTTGTAATGTGATTGACATTCCTGTAATAAAAGTACCTCTTAATAATGATTGTGGCACATTATATCCTACCTGTAAGTTTCTTAGTCTTAAATATGAAGCATCAACCAAGAATCTGTCCGAAAGACCATCTGCATCGGTATTAGCAGCTGCTAAAGATGGAATATTAGTGTTTGTATTGGTTGGTGTCCATGCATTTAATAGATCTGCACTCACATTGAAATTACCAATATTTGCCGGATCATAGATAGACGCCCAGTCATAATCATATCTGTAGAATTTAGCTACATAAGTGAATGTTGTATTTACAAATACTCCTTTGTAGTTAAAGTCAAATCCAAATCCTCCCTGATATCTTGGATTAAATCCATATTTCAATGGTTTCAAATCTGCGGTAGTAGGATTTTCCGTTGCATTACCATTAGCATCTTCAAATAAAAGGTTACCCGTTGCCTGATTCACGCCTAAATAGTGGTAAACATAAGGAGCCTGGAATAACTGTCCGTTTGCGCTATACTGTTGAGGAATCTCTCCGGTAATTAGCGGGTCTTGTGGCAAACCATACACTTTTTCCTTATTCATTGCACCATTTCCTCTCACGGTTAAAGTCATATCGCTGGTTTTGATAAGATCATACGCTAACTGAACTTCAATACCATTATTCTTAAGGTCGATTGGTGAATTAATATTAATTGCAGACTGTCCTGTCAATAAACTCTGAGGCCATGGATAGAAAATATTCTCTCCTTTTTTCTCATAAACATCAAATGTACCTCTTAGTCTTCTTTTAAATAATTCAAAATCAATACCAACGTTCCATTGTTTAGTAGTTTCCCAACGAAGATCTGCATACCCAAGGTTTACTACGTATCCGTTAGTTCCATTATAAACCGTTGGAGCCAATTGATAGCTATCCAGATATAATGGCGGGTTCAAACTTGCGAAAACAGTTCCGTCCTGAATTCTCTGGTTTCCTGTAGTACCGTAAGAACCTCTTAATTTTAAGATATCTACCCAGTTTACATTATCCATGAAGCTTTCTTCACTGATATTCCATCTTGCTCCTACAGACCAGAAAGTTCCCCATCTGTTGTCCTTGCTGAAACGGCTGGTTGCATCTCTTCTGATGTTCGCTACAACTCCATATTTCTTATTGTAATCATAATCTACGTTGGCAAAATAAGAATACAAGTTCAATCTTGACTGTCCAGCACTTACATTAGGTATATTATACTGATCATTCGGATCATAACCAGGCCATCCTGATCCTGTACCCGGAACCCACGTTTTAGGGTTTAGTCCGTTCTGAGTCAGGGAAGACGATTTGATCATAAAGTTATTGTATTCAAAAGCTCCTAAAACGCTTACCTTATGATTTCCAAAAGTTTTTGTATAATCTAACTGCCAAAGGTTATTGAAGTTAAACTGTCTTGAAGATGAAATTGTTTCGAAACCTAACCATTGTTGACCTGCACCTGCAAAATAAACAGAGTTAAATGCATCTGGCGTCTGGTAAGTATTACCATCCAAAGTCAATAACTGGGCATTTGCTCTCATGGTAGCCGTTAAAGCGTCTGTAATTTTATAATTTGCTTCAGAAGTAATGTCTAAACGCAAATCATCAATCGCACTTTTATACGTTCTTTCTTTGTCGATAAGGAATAATGGTGTATTTACCAGCTGAGCAGAAATATTTCCTCCTGCAGTATACGCGTCAGGAGAAAGGTGAGGAACCCCTCTGAATGCTCCCAAAACAATATTCTGGTTTACTCCACCAGTCCCTAAGCTGGAAGCCTGGTTGTTTCTTGATAAACCTGCTGCAACACCTACCTTATATGTAAATCTGTTGTCATTCGTTCTACCATTCAGATTGGTTCTGAAAGTAAATCTTTTAAGCCCTGTTGTTGAAAGAATACCTAACTGCTCTAAATAACCAACATTTGTATAAGAGTTCAGGTTATTGCTACCTGTGGTAATCCCAAAGTCATGACTCTGTAATAATGACGGATTAAAGAAGTAATCTAACCAATTTGTATCAATCCCATAATTTGCGATTGCATCGTCTGACAAAGTAGAACCTTTTCCTATACCTCTTCTTTTTTCAAGCGTCAAAAGTTCTTTGGAGTTAGACATGTTATATTTATTCTTTTGAAGCGTAGAAACTCCAATCTGAGAACGATAGTTAAATACTGTTCTTTCTTTAAAAGATCCACCTTTAGTTCTGATAACAATTACACCATTAGAACCTCTGTTACCATACTGTGCAATTGCAGATGCATCTTTCAGCACCTCCATACTTTCAACATCATTCGGGTTTAAAGACCTAAAACTGTCTGCATTGGTTGGAAACCCATCAATTACATATAAAGGATCTGAGTTACCGGTGATGGTACTAAACCCTCTAATTACAACCTGTGGCTTAGAACCTGGCTGTCCTGTCCCCGTGGAAATATTAACCCCCGCCAATTGCCCTTGAGCAATGTTCAATAAGTTTGCGTTTGGTCGGTTATTAATTTTTTCGCTTTCAATCTTAGCCGTGGAAATAACTGCTTCTTTTTTTGTTACAGACTTATATCCAACAACTACAACCTCTTCAATCTTTTGTTCACTTTTCAGAGTGTCATTTTCCTGTGCTTGCAATACCGCATTCCCTAAAAAGAAAAGTACACCCGTGCTCAGCAACTTTAGTTTAACATTCATATTAACAAATTTTAATATTATTTCGTGCAAATATGTTAAAAAATATTAACATCACCAAATTTTTTAACGTATTGAGAATAAAATTCATTAAAATATCCTAACATAAAATTTTTTAAGTTAAAATTGATAAATATTTATTTTTTTTACACCAATCTGTGATAAAAATTAGGACTCTCTCAAACGCATCTGCTACAGCAATTATTACTTTATACAATTATTAATTTAAAAAGATTATTTAGTGAAAATAAACAATAATATCAAAAAAAAATTAAAGATCTTGACATTAAAAATATATATATAAAATTATTATGTATTTTTGCTAAAATTTTTTTTTATAGAATGAAGAATAAATATTACTTTTTAGGGCTTATCATTATACCCAGTTTATTTTCAGCCCAAACCGCTGAAGAAAGAAAAAAGATTGCATCATATTCTAATGTACAGGCAAATGAATTGCAGAAAGTAGAGCTGATTAAAGAAGAACAGGCTGCTAAAATCAGAATTACAAACTATTTGCAGCTTCACCCTGAAGTTAGCAAGATATCATACATAGGAAGGGATAAAGGCATTAAGATTGAATTAATGGATATTAAGCCAAATGGAGAATTAATATATGCTAAAACTCACAATGTAGGTGCAGCACAAACCGCCAAAGCAGATGCGCTATACAGCGGAGGAGCATTAGGCATTAATATACAAGGACAGAATATGATTGCAGGTGAATGGGATGGAGGCAGCGCCAGGTTTACCCATCAGGAGTTTGTTGTAAATGGCTTCAGCAAAATAAATATTATGGATGGAGCTGCAGGGGCAGATCATGCGACACACGTTGCCGGGACTATCGCAGCACAGGGAATCAATCCCGTGGTAAGAGGGGTTGCTTTTAACTCGAGCATTAATTCTTATGATTGGAATTCAGACTTAACTGAAATGCAGACAGAAGCAACGCAAGGCCTTCTAACATCAAACCATTCATACGGCTTCGGAACTTTAAGTGCCTTATGGTTTTACGGCGCTTATGATACCAGAGCAAGACAAGTGGATAATATATGCTATAACAACCCTTATTATTTACCCGTATTTTCTGCGGGTAATGACCGCAACGAAACGACACCTCCCGGATCTACTCAGATGAGTCAAAAAGGAGGTTATGATATGATCTTCGGGCATGGAAATGCAAAAAATATTATTACGGTAGCAGCTATAAATCAAGTTACTAACTATACAGGCCCGTCCAGTGTTGTGATGTCTAGCTTCAGCAGCTGGGGACCAACAGATGACGGAAGGATAAAGCCGGATATCTCAATGAAAGGGGTATCAGTAAGATCCACTCTTAATACCTCTGATACTGCGATAGGAATTATGTCCGGTACATCAATGGCATCTCCCGGCATTACAGGTGTGGTGCTTTTACTACAGCAATATTATAACCAGTTATACAATGCCTATATGAGATCTGCAACAGCTAAAGGGCTTATCTTACATACAGCAGAAGAAGCAGGAACAGACCAGGGGCCGGACTATTCATTTGGCTGGGGTCTGGTGAACGCCCAAAAAGCGGCCATAGCGATCCGTGATAAAAATGCAATTTTCGGTTCAAAAAGTATTATTGAGGAATTAACATTAAACAACGGAGGAACATACACTAAAAATATTACCGCAGGCGGAAATACTCCCCTAAGAGTATCAATCTCATGGACTGATCCTGGTTATGCAACTGCAAATACAGGAACTGTAGACCCGTCAACAGTATACCTGGTTAATGATCTGGATGTGAAAGTAACCCAAAACAGCAGTGTTTTTTATCCTTGGAAACTTCAAGGAATGGCTTCTCCTTTTAGCCCGGCAACCAATGACTCTCCAAACAATGTTGACAATTTTGAAAGAGTTGATATTGAGAATCCAATTGGAAGCTACACTGTTACTGTAACGCATAAAGGCACCTTAACGGGTGGAAGCCAAAAATTTTCACTGATTGTAACAGCTGACACCCTTGGTACTTTAGGGGTAAATGAAACTAATACCAAAACAGCTACCGTAAGTATTTATCCAAATCCGGCAAAAGACTTCATTACGATTCAGGATAACGACACAAAAAATATTTCCATCAAAATTTTTGACATGACAGGAAGGCTTGTACTCGTTACTGAATCTACAGATTCTAAAATTAACATCAGTAATTTAAAGGCTGGAAATTATGTAGGAACCTACGCAAATAAAAAAGGCGAATTAAAGAACTTTAAGTTTATTAAATAATAATCCTGAATTAGCTAATAACATTGGTGAAAAGCTAACAAGCATTTTCAAGCCAATATAAATTAAAAAAAAGCCAAAGCAATGTTATTTTGCTTTGGCTTTTTTCATAGATCATATAGAAACATCAGACAATTGACGTTTTATTATTTGCTTGTCTGAACTCTGATGAATAACAATCCGATTTGAACGGACATATCTCTTTAATGATTTAGTCTTCTATATACTTATTATATAATCATAAAATTAAAAGCCGCTTCACACTTGTGAAACGGCTTTGTATATAGCTATAATTTTTTATTTCAGCTTCTTTTTAACAGCCACTTCTTCATAAACCTCAAGAATATCACCGGTTTCTATGTCGTTATACCCTTTAAGATTCAATCCGCATTCGTAACCTTTCGTAACTTCTTTTACGTCATCTTTAAAACGCTTCAAACTTTCAAGTTCTCCGTCAAATTTCACAATACCATCTCTCAGTAAACGTACTTTGGACTGTCTCGTAACTTTTCCTGTAAGAACCATACATCCTGCAATAGTTCCCACTTTGGAAATTTTGAATACTTCACGGATCTCAACATTACCGATCACCTGCTCCTGAATTTCAGGAGAAAGCATTCCTTCCATCGCTTCTTTTACTTCATCGATTGCTTTATAGATGACAGAATAGGTTCTGATTTCGATTTCTTCCCTGTCTGCAAGATCCTTGGCATTAGCCCCGGCTCTTACGTTGAATCCGATAATAATCGCATCAGATGCTGCCGCTAAGTTGATATCAGATTCTGTGATCTGACCTACACCAGAGTGAAGGATTTTCACACTGATCTCTTCTGTAGACAATCTTTGTAACTGATCAGAAAGTGCTTCTACCGAACCATCCACGTCACCTTTAAGGATAATATTCAATTCTTTGAATTCTCCTAGAGCAATACGTCTGCCCAATTCTTCAAGAGTCGTATGCTTTTTAGTTCTGATGGATAATTCTCTCTGTAGCTGTTCTCTCTTGTTCGCAATTGCTTTACCTTCACTTTCGTCAGCATAAACACGGAATTTATCCCCTGCTGTAGGTGCTCCATCCAGACCTAAAATAGTTGCCGGAATTGAAGGACCAGCTTCAGAAAGATTTTTACCTCTTTCATCAAGCAAGGCTTTTACTTTACCATGATTTTTACCTGCAACTACGTAATCTCCAACCCTTAAAGTTCCGGTTTGCACCAACATCGTTGCTACGTAACCTCTACCTTTATCAAGAGAAGCCTCAATAACAACTCCGTTTGCAGAACGATCAGGATTTGCTTTTAATTCAAGTAATTCGGCCTGTAATAAAACTTTCTCAAGCAATACATCCACATTGTTACCGAATTTAGCTGAAATTTCCTGCGCCTGAACATTTCCACCCCATTCTTCTACCAGGATATTCATCCCGGAAAGCTGTTGACGGATATTGTCAGGATTTGCATTAGGTTTATCAACCTTATTAATAGCAATAATCATTGGAACTCCTGCGGCCTGTGCGTGGGAGATTGCTTCTTTTGTCTGAGGCATTACATCATCATCGGCAGCAATTACGATAATTGCAATATCAGTAACCTGTGCACCTCTGGCTCTCATCGCCGTAAACGCTTCGTGACCCGGTGTATCTAAGAATGTAATTCTTTGTCCGTTTTCCAATTTCACATTATATGCACCGATGTGCTGCGTAATTCCTCCGGATTCACCGGCGATTACGTTGGTTTTTCTGATATAGTCAAGTAAAGATGTTTTACCGTGGTCAACGTGACCCATTACGGTTACAATCGGAGCTCTTGGAAGAAGATCTTCTTCAGAGTCAATTTCCTCTTCTGCATCAGATTCTCCAAGATCAGCATCTGAGAATTCAATTTTATAACCGAATTCGTCTGCTACTAATAATAAGGTATCTGCTTCCAGTCTCTGGTTCATAGTAACCATTACCCCTAATGAGAAACATGCAGAGATCACTTCTGTAGGAGACACGTTCATTAAACTTGCCAATTCACCAACCGTGATGAATTCAGTTACTTTTAATGTTCTGTCTGCTGCATCAATTTCCTGCTGACGTTCGTCCTGCTCTCTACGGAAGTTCCTTTTATCTTTTCTGTGTTTTGCAGATTTAGATTTTCCTCCTTTATTGGTTAATTTTTCAAGGGTTTCCTTGATTTGGTTTTTTACTTGTTCGTCAGTTAATTCAACAGGCATTGTTCTTTGACCAGGTCTGTTTCCGCCTTGTCCGCCTCTGTTGAATCCACCTCTGTTTCCTCCTTGGCCTCCTTGTCCTTGAGGACGGTTTTGACCACCTTGATTATTGTTTCCAAAACGGTTTCCACCTTGGCCACCTTGTCCCTGAGGACGGTTTCCTTGTCCGCCACCCTGGTTATTGTTTCCAAAACGGTTACCGCCCTGTCCACCCTGACCTTGGTTACGGTTTCCACCCTGACCTCCTTGGCCTTGAGGACGATTTCCCTGACCTTGGTTATTACCTCCCTGTTGGTTATTGTTTCCACCTTGTGGATTTTGTCCCGGCTTCTCAATTCTTTTTCTCTTCTTTTTAGCACCTGCGCCTTGTTTAGGAGCAAACTGCGTTAAGTCGATTTTTTCACCAACGATTTTAGGCCCGTCAAGTTTTTGGTAAACGGTTTCAATTTTTTGAGGTTCCTGCTGGTCGTCTTCCTGTTTTGGAGCTTCCTCTTTCACTTCTGCAGGTTTTGGCGAAACTGCTTCAACTGGTTTAGGCGTTTCTTTTACTACTTCCGGTGTTTTCTCCACAGGTTTTTCCTCTTCTTTTTTATCTTCTGTTTTCGGCTTGTCTTTTTTCACGGGTCTGTTTCGGGACTCGATCTGAGACAAATCTATTTTATCCAGAACTTTGAATTCCTGTTTTTCAGGGGTTGCTTTTGTTTCAGGAGCAACTTCTTTTTTCTCTTCGGCCACAGGTTCCGGCTTCGGAGCAGGAGTTTCTTCCACTTCAGGTTTTTTAGGCTCCAAGTCTATTTTACCTAAAATTTTAGTTTCTGGTTTATTAGCTTTAGCTCTTATTACTTCAGGGGTTTTCTTTTCTTCAATTTCCAGTTTTTCTTCCGGAACTTTTGTGATCACCACCTCATGGGAAGCTTTGCGTTGCTCGCCGTCCTTGGCAAACTCAGCCTCCAATGCAGAATATGCCGCTTCTTCTAATTGAGCGTTAGGATTGCTTTCAACCTCAATGCCTTTTGACTGTAAAAATTCTACTAATCTGGACATCGAAATGTTGAATTCCTTAACCGCTTTATTTAATCTAATTTTTGGCATTTATATTATTTACTGTTTTTTAATTCTTAAAATTAAAGTTTTTCTTTTTTACTGTTTATTAAAATTTATTTACAAATCTTAATCTTCGAATTCTTCTCTCAGAATACGCTTCACTTCTTCAATGGTTTCCTCTTCAAGATCTACCATATTCAATAAACTTTCTGTTTCTTTATCCAGAACCGATTTTGCAGTGGTAAGACCCACTTTTTTGAATTCATCAATAATCCACTGATCAATATCGTCATTGAATTCTTTCAGTTCAACATCATCATCTTCACTGGCTTCTCTGTGCACATCGATCTCATAACCTGTCAGCCAAGAAGCAAGTCTGATATTCTGACCTTGTTTTCCGATTACTTTGGAAATCTCTTCAACCGGAGTGTATACTAACGCATACTGTTGTTCCTCGTTGATGTCAATTTTATTGATGGTAACATTTCCTAAAGCTCTCTTCACCAAAATCTCCGGGTTTTTAGACCACTGGATCACATCGATATTTTCATTTCTCAATTCTCTTACAACGCCATGAATTCTTGATCCCTTCACCCCTACACAAGCTCCTACCGGATCAATTCTGTCGTCGTAAGCATCTACTGCAATTTTCGCTTTCTCACCAGGAATTCTCACTACTTTCTTCAACATAATCGTTCCGTCCTGGATTTCAGGAATTTCCAGCTCCAATAATTTCTCAAGGAATTTAGGTGCAGTTCTGGAAATAATAATCTGTGGTTTTGACCCTTTGAAATCAACTGTTTCTACAATAGCTCTGATATTTTCTCCTTTTTTAAAGAAATCGGATGGGATTTGATTTTCTTTAGGCAGAATAAACTCGTTTCCTTCATCATCAAGCAAAATTACATGCTTGTGGCGGATATGGTGAATTTCTCCTACTACGATCTCCCCGATTCTGTCTTTAAACTGCTCATACAACATAGCATTGTTGTGCTCCTGCAATTTCGTAGCCAAAATCTGCTTCAGGGTAAGAATATTTCTTCTTCCCAGCTGAGCAACAGGAATTTCCATCGTAAAATCTTCTCCCACTTCAAAAGTAGGATCAATTTTTTTAGCTTCGGAAATTTCTATTTCAAGATCATCATCCTCAGACATTTCGTCTTCTACGATGGTTTTATTTAAAAATATCTGAAAATCTCCTTTATCAGGGTTTACAATTACATCAAAATGATCATCCGAATCATATCTCTTTCTTAAAAGAGTTTTCAGTGAATCTTCAATAATTGCCATAAGATCAATCTTACTGATCCCTTTTTCGTCTTTAAAATCACCAAAGGATTCAATCAACGCTATATTGTCCATGTATTCTTTTTTCTTTTAAAATTTAATTGTTACTAATGCTTTTTTAATCTCAGAGTATGGAATTTCCTTTTCCTCCTCCACATCTACTTTCCCTTTCCCAATATCTTTTGGTTTACGGTACCGTAGAATCAATGTAATTTTCTCTTCATCTGCTCTTGCAAGCTCCCCTTCAATTTTTGAAGAGTCATTCAATAAAACATCAATCTCTCTTCCGATATTTTTGGCGAACTGTCTTGGAGTAGCCAGAGGCTCACTTAAACCGGCAGACATTACCTGAAGACTGAAATCATGTTCTTCACGGTCCATATTGAATTCTATGGCACGGCTTGCATCAAGGCAATCCTGCAGAGAAACCCCATTGTCACCATCCAAAATCACTGTAATATCATCTCCGGCAGAAATTTTCAGATCTATAAGAAATAAATCTTTTCTGGTTTCCAGAAAATCATTTAATAATTCTTCAATTCTTTTTCTAAACTCCATATGTAATCTAATCTTGATTTACCCGTACGAAAAAAGGCTTTCTTCCGAAGGCCTTCCCATGTTTTTCCGTAAATCCAATGCAAATATACGAATAATTATTAGAAAAGCAAAATATCTTAGTATCAATACAATAACTTAATTATTATTTAAAACTTAACCATGATGGTATTTTTATTACTTTTGTATTAATTTTAAAAATACATTTACTTTGAATATTACTATTGTAGGAACAGGTTATGTAGGATTAGTCACAGGAACGACTTTAGCAGAACTTGGAAATTCAGTATACTGTGTAGATATTGATGAAAAAAAAGTTGAGGGCATGAAAAACGGCATAGTTCCCATTTATGAGCCGAATCTTGAAGAAATGTTTTTGAGAAACATCCAATCCGAAAGATTATTTTTCACGACCGATTTAAAAAAAGCATTAGATAAAAGCGAAGTTATATACCTCGCCTTACCAACTCCGCCGGGAGAAGACGGGTCTGCCGACCTTTCTTATGTCCTGAAGGTAGCTTCCGATATCGGAGACATGATGACTGATTATAAAGTAATCGTCAACAAGAGTACTGTTCCCGTAGGTACTGCCGATAGAGTAAGGGAAGTAATTGAATCCAAAACGGCAATTTCTTTTGACGTGGTTTCCAATCCGGAATTCCTGAGAGAAGGTTTTGCGGTGGAAGATTCTATGAATCCCTCAAGAGTAGTGGTGGGATCCAGCTCTGAAAAAGCAAAGGAAATCATGGCAAAAATTTACCAGCCTTTTACCAATACGGGAATTCCTATTATTTTTATGGATGAAAAATCTTCCGAGCTTACAAAATATGCTGCCAATTCGTTTCTTGCTGTAAAAATTACATTCATGAATGAAATTGCCAACTATTGTGAAAAGGTGGGAGCAGATGTAGACAAGGTTCGTCTGGGCATGGGAAGCGACGACAGAATAGGGCACCGATTCCTATTCCCGGGAATTGGGTACGGGGGGAGCTGCTTTCCAAAAGATGTAAAAGCATTGATAAAATCCGGGAAAAATGAAGAATTTGATTTTCAGATTCTGGAAGCTACAGAAAAAGTGAATGCAGCACAAAAAGTAATCCTGGTTGGAGAAATAGAAAAGTATTTCGGCGGAAGCATTAAGGGAAAAACAATTGCGATGTGGGGACTGGCTTTTAAAGCGAATACCGACGACATCCGCGAGGCATCTTCGCTTGATAACATTTCTATTTTATTGGAAAAAGGAGCAAAAATTGTTGCGTACGATTCTGTTGCAGAAAATAATGTAAAAAAACTTCTGGGAGATAAAATTCAATTTGCCAAAACGATGTACGATGCAGTGGAAAATGCAGACGCCTTATTTATTGCAACAGAATGGCCGGAATTCAAAAATCCTAATTTCGAACTGATGGCTAAAAAGATGAACAACAAAGTTGTTTTTGACGGAAGAAATATGTATCCTCTGGAAATCCCTGAGCAAAACGGATTTTATTATAAGAGTATTGGCCGTAAAACCATTCACCAGAATCCAAGTTAAAGTAAAAGAATCAAGTAAATGCCAAAAGCCAAAAGCCCGCGGCCAATAGCACAGAAAAAATGAAAAATATAATCATCACAGGAGGAGCAGGTTTTATTGGTTCCCACGTTGTAAGAGAATTTGTGAAAAATAATCCGCAAACAACGATTATTAACCTCGATGCACTTACCTATGCAGGAAACCTTGAGAACTTAAAGGATATTGAAAATGAGCCGAATTACGTTTTCGAGAAGGCAGATATTACCAATCCTGAAGAATTAAGAACAGTTTTTGAAAAATATAATCCTGATGCGGTTGTACATCTGGCAGCAGAAAGCCATGTAGACAGAAGCATCACGGATCCTATGGCATTTATCAATACCAACGTAAACGGTACGGCGAATCTTTTAAATTTATGTAAGGAATTCTGGACGCTTAATCCAGAGCATACCCACGGAAGATTCCCTGATGAGCAAAGAAAAAATCTTTTCTATCATATTTCTACCGATGAAGTCTATGGAAGTTTGGGCGAAACCGGATTCTTTTTAGAAACAACTTCTTATGATCCTCAATCTCCTTATTCTGCTTCAAAAGCAGCATCCGACCACCTCGTGAGAGCTTACGGAAATACTTACGGAATGCCTTTCATCGTATCGAACTGTTCAAACAACTATGGCCCGAATCATTTTCCTGAGAAATTAATTCCCCTTTGCATATCCAATATTATTAATGAAAATCCTTTGCCTATTTACGGTGATGGTAAATACACAAGAGACTGGCTTTTTGTTATTGATCATGCAAAAGCAATCCACCAGATTTTCAATGAGGCGAAAACAGGGGAAACTTATAATATCGGGGGGTTCAATGAATGGCAGAATATTGATCTTGTAAAAGAACTTATCAAACAAATGGATGCAAAACTGGGCAGGCCGGAAGGCTATTCCGAAAAGCTGATTACATTTGTAAAAGACAGACCGGGACATGATAAAAGGTATGCCATTGATGCAACAAAACTCAATAAGGATCTGGGATGGAAACCGTCTGTAACTTTTGAAGAAGGACTGGCAAAAACCATCGACTGGTATCTTGAAAATAAAGAATGGCTAAAAAATGTGACAAGCGGCGACTACCAGAAGTACTACGAAAAACAATATCATTAAACACAATACAATGAAAGGAATCATTTTAGCCGGAGGTTCCGGAACGAGACTTTACCCTCTTACGATTGCTGTAAGCAAGCAGCTGATGCCAATTTATGACAAACCGATGATCTATTATCCGTTGTCAACCTTATTATTGGCAGGAATTAAGGATATTCTTATCATCACTACACCTCATGACCAGGAAGGTTTTATCAAACTTTTGGATGACGGCTCGCAGATAGGATGTAATATTCAGTATATAGTACAGCCAAGCCCGGATGGATTGGCGCAGGCATTTATTCTTGGAGATCAGTTCATTGGAAATGATGCTGCAGCATTGGTTTTGGGAGATAATATCTTCTACGGTTCAGAAATGGGAACTTTGCTTAAGAATAAGACCAACCCCGAAGGCGGAGTTGTTTTTGCGTATCATGTTTCAGACCCGGAAAGATACGGTGTGGTAGAATTTGATGATGATTTTAAAGCGGTTTCCATTGAAGAAAAACCTCTGAAACCGAAATCCAATTATGCTGTTCCGGGATTATATTTTTATGACAATGAGGTTGTTGAAATTGCAAAAAACATTCAGCCTTCCGCAAGAGGAGAACTTGAAATTACGGACGTGAATAACGTTTACCTTAGCAAGGGAAAACTTGAAGTAGGCGTTTTGGACAGAGGTACTGCATGGCTTGACACCGGAACTTTCGATTCATTGAACGATGCTTCGGAATTTGTTCGGGTAATTGAAAAAAGACAGGGATTCAAGATAGGATGTATTGAGGAAATTGCTTTCAGAAATAAATTCATCAATGAAGAAAAACTCTTGGAAACTGCAGCAAAATATGGAAAAAGCGGCTATGGCGAATACCTAAAACAACTGGTTATCAAGTAAATAAATACATACAGCACTACAGCTATTACATTATTAACTAAAATTATTGTATTGCACAATAAATCTATGTATAGCGACAACAGTGTTTAATTTTTTTAACCTAATAATAATTTTTTAAGAATAAATATGGTAGATATAAGAAAATAATATAAATTTGCAATAAACATAACACAAATGAATGAACCACAAAAAAAGTGGACCGAAATAATTGAAGCCCGACATTCTTTGCTCGACTTAAAATTAAAAGAGGTATGGAAATATAAGGATCTCGTTTACATGTTTGTAAAAAGAGATTTCATATCCGGTTTTAAGCAGACAATTTTAGGTCCCGTCTGGTTTTTTATAAACCCGATTCTTACTACCATTACTTTTCTCATTGTTTTTGGAAAAATTGCCGGTTTGCCAACTGATGGCGCACCACCTCTGTTATTTTATCTTTCAGGGGTAACGCTATGGAATTATTTTTCATCATGCCTTCTGGGCACATCTTCCACATTTACAGGAAATGCAGGTATTTTCGGAAAAGTATATTTTCCAAGACTTGTAACACCTATTTCCATCGTCATTTCAAACCTGATGCGCTTCGGGGTGCAGCTGCTGTTATTCCTGATCGTATGGATATATTATTTTTCAAAGGGAGAGATTCAGCCTAATATATGGATATTGGCTACGCCGTTCCTGATTGTTTTGATGGCACTATTTGCATTAGGAACAGGGATGATATTTTCTTCTCTTACAACAAAATATAAAGACCTGAGCCTGCTTCTGGTTTTTGGGGTAAACTTATATATGTACGCAACTCCTGTTATTTATCCGGTTTCATCCTTACCGGGATTTTTTAAAAAACTGGCTTTTTATAACCCTTTAACAGGAATTTTCGAATGTTTTAAATATGCATGGCTGGGTGTAGGAGACTTTTCTTCAGTAATGCTTATGGTAAGCACATGTATTATTCTTTTACTTTTAGTGATGGGCACCCTTATATTCAATAAGGTGGAGAAAACTTTTATGGATACTGTTTAAAAAAATTATTAACATCCCAACTTTATTATTATGCTGGTTTTAAAAGCAGAAAATATATCAAAGCAATACAGATTAGGACAGGTAGGCACCGGAACACTCTCTCATGACCTCAACCGTATGTGGTATAAAATCAGGGGTAAAGAAGATCCTTACCTGAAGATCGGTGAAGCAAATGACAGAGCCATAAAAGGGGAATCCGAATATGTATGGTCTCTGCAGGACATTAATTTCGAAATTGAGCAGGGCGATGCTGTAGGCATTATCGGAAGAAACGGCGCTGGCAAATCTACGCTCTTAAAATTATTAAGTAAGGTAACAAAGCCTACCACCGGAAAGATATATACCCGCGGAAGAATTGCATCACTGCTGGAAGTCGGAACCGGATTCCATCCGGAAATGACGGGCCGGGAAAATGTATTTCTGAATGGCGCCATCCTCGGGATGACCAGAAAGGAAATCAGCAGAAAATTCGACGAAATCGTAGATTTTTCAGGAGTGGAAAGATATATTGATACGCCAGTAAAAAGATATTCTTCCGGTATGTATGTACGTTTGGCTTTTGCCGTTGCAGCCCATTTAGAATCTGAAATTCTTATTGTTGACGAGGTCCTTGCAGTGGGGGATGCAGAATTTCAAAAAAAATGCCTAGGTAAGATGGGCGACGTTACTAAAGGAGAAGGAAGAACGGTACTTTTCGTGAGTCACAACATGACGGCCGTGAAAGAGCTGTGTACAAAAGGAATTCTTTTGAATCAGGGACAAATCGGATATCAGGGAGATATACTCAGTACCATAATCGAATATCAGAAAAGCAATGAGGCAGAAAGCTCTTATCACTACAATGGCAATCTTGAGGATGCCATAGGCAACAACAATATAAGAATAAAAGAATTTTCAGTATCTCCTACCCGGGGAGAATTGCTGGATATCGAATCCGGAGTGCATGTAAAACTTGTATTTCACAATTATTGTCCGAATATAACCCTTGATACCACATTTGAGCTGAAAAATTATGAAGAGCTTGTGATCTTTCATGTAGGAAAGTTTGTTTCTGAAAATAATGATTCGCAGACAGGAGAATATACGGTAGAATTTGATATTCCTCCCGGATTATTAAATGCGGGAAATTACTATTTCAAGCTGTATTTCGGAAAAAACCAGCGAACACTTCTTTTCGGTGTAGACAACTTTATCGGATTTGAAATAGAAAATGTAAAAGTTGGAGCAATGATGCAGGTTTACCCGGGCGTTACAAGACCTTCCTTTGATTATAAAGTAGTTACCCCCATGATTCCCTGAATATCAGTTTTAAAAACACAAAATGATGAATCCTTCTATCATAACTTTAAATAAAATAGGTTCTCCCGAACTTGGATATATTACCATTGCTGAGGAACAAAAAAATATTCCTTTTGATATAAAAAGGGTGTATTGGACATATTATACCCCACAAGATGTAAGGAGAGGAGGACATGCACATAAAAATTTACAGCAGATCATCTTTGCCGTAGCAGGAACTATTACGTTCTGTACAGAAAACAAAAATGGCGAAAAAAAGATTTTTGTGCTAGACAGCCCCAATAAAGGTTTATACATTCCCAGATTGATCTGGAGAGATATACAGTTCAGTCACAGTGCCGTGTTATTATGTCTTGCCTCTGAGCTGTACGATGAAAATGATTATTTCAGAAGTTATCAGGATTTTAAAAATTATCAACATGAAATTTAATAATAAAAACGTATCCATAAGTGATAGCGCAAGAATAGGTAAAAATGTAAAAATTGGTGATAATACCGTAATTTATGACAATGTTGTTATTGGTGATAATTCTATTATTGCAAATGATTGCGTTATCGGTGAACCGCTTAATGATTATTATTTTAAAAACGATTATGTAAATCCGGAAACGATCATTGGCGAAAATGCACTCATAAGAAGCCATACTATTTTATATGCAGGTTCCCGATTCGGCAATCATTTTTCTACCGGGCACCGTGTTACCATAAGGGAACATTCTGTTTTCGGAAGCAATTGCAGATTGGGAACTGTAACGGATATACAGGGATATGTTACTTTTGGAGATAACTGCTGGCTTCACAGCAATGTACACATTGGTCAAAAATCTACAATAGGAAATTTTGTTTTTATTTATCCTTATGTAGTATTTACCAATGATCCTACTCCACCTTCTGACTTATGTATAGGAGCAACACTTGGTGATTTTTCCCAGGTTGCGGTTGGCTCGGTACTATTACCCGGAACGATAATCGGAAAACACTGTTTGGTAGGTGCCCAATCTTTGGTGGGCGGAACTTATGAAGATTATTCTTTGATTATTGGTAATCCCGGAAAGAAAATAAAGGATGTGCGTGATATGAAATCAAAGGAAACAGGGGAATCACATTATCCCTGGCCTTATCATTTTTCGAGGGGACTGCCTTGGGAAAAAGAAGGGTTTGAAGACTGGAAAAAAGAAAACGGATACGAAAACGACTAAATAAAACCATTGAAAACCAATAATTTCAGATACGACATTTCTTTTCTGCGGGCATTTTCTGTACTCGCAGTGCTCTTTTATCATTATAAATTCCACTGGTTTAAGTCCGGATTTATTGGTGTCGACATATTTTTTGTTATTTCAGGGTTTTTAATGACCAAGATTATTTTGTCTTCTTTTGAAAAGAACCATTTTAATATCTGGGATTTTTACCGAAGAAGAATTATCAGGATTATTCCTGCACTTTTAGTACTGATTATATTTTTTTCACTACTCATATTCTTTTTTCTTCAGCCGCAGATTGTGAATTTCCTGAGAAGTGCTTTTTCAAGTATCTTGTTTTTTTCTAATATATATTATTATCTGAATAACGGATATTTCGATTCTTCTTCGCAATACAATTTTCTCTTACACACATGGTCCCTTTCCGTAGAATGGCAGTTTTATTTAATGTATCCTGTACTGCTGCTTTTGCTAAAGAAATTATTTACGGCTAAAAAACACATTTTTATTTTATTTTTTGCAGCCTTGATTGGTATTTCATTCTGTGCAATGCTTCTTCATAGAAGGTATGATCCTGATTTTTCTTTTTATATTTTTTATCCCAGAGCCTGGGAAATGATGTTGGGAGGTTTTTCATTTTTATCTGAAAATACGATGCAAAAAGTTCCGGGAAAAGTAAAAACAGTTGTAGCGCTGACCTCTCTTTCAGCAATAATCGCATTTATTTTTCTATTTCATAGTTCTTCGTGGCCATCAGCATATACTGTGATTCCGGTGTTTTTTACAGCATTGCTTATCAGCCTGAATTATGATCTACCGATTTATAAGAATAAAATAGTGGTGTACCTCGGAAATATATCTTATTCCCTTTACCTATATCACTGGCCATTGTATGTATTCATCTTGTTTTTTGAAATGGATACCAGTCTGAAATATCGTATTGTAATGATGTTTGTTTCATTTATGCTTGCCGTATTATCCTATGAGGGAGTTGAAAAAAGAAATTATTCAAACCATGCCAAATCTATTCTGGCAGCAAGCGTAATTCTATTTATTATTTCATTCTCAATCTCTAAAACGGATGCTGAAAATTATGCTCATGAGAATAAAAACCTTATCAACGCTGCTTCAAATTATAAATACAGCAAAAGTGCCGAGCTTCAATATGGAATTGGTACTAAGCACCTTACCTATAATATGGATCATAAAACTTTTATTCACAAGCTGGAGCTACCCATGGCTAATAAAAAAAATGTTGTTCTTTTAGGAGACAGCCATGCCGGAATGTTCTCAAAGACAGTACATCATATTATTGATACAGAAGACACCCATCTTATTCAGATAACCGCTGATGCAACCTATCCAATGGAAAACTCCAAAGGCATTTATCCTGATCCCGTTAGTTATTTCAATTATATATTCAGAGTATATTTTCCTAAAAACTATAAAAATATTGACCTTATTATTATTAATGCCAATTATTCGGGATATTCCGAAAAAGAGATCAGGAATAATATCACCATAACAGAAAGATACTTTTCAGAATATAAAATACCCACTATTTATATAGGTTTGACTGATCTATATATCATCGATTTCCCTACCTACTCTTATATCAAGAAAAAGTACAACGCTACGATGTATAAGGAAAAAAATAAAATTCAGGCAACTGAAAAGCTCAATATATTTTTAAAAGACCTTTTAGGAGATCAATATATCAATCTTCTTGATTTAAAAATAAACAAATTATCTCCTGAAAATTTCCCGTACATGTACGATACCAATCATTTAACGCTGTTTGGTACGGAGCAATACCGGAATATTTTATCACAAAGAATAAATGCTGCCGTAAGCAGAAAATAAACAAACAATAAGATGATTAAATTTTTAGACTTACAAAAAATCAATTTAAAGCATCAAAAAGAAATTGAAGCAAAACTTTCAGAGGTGTTCCGCTCCGGATGGTATTTGATGGGGCAGGAACTTGCAGCTTTTGAAAACAATCTGTCCCGGTATATCGGCGTAAAGCATGCTATTGGTGTAGCCAACGGCCTGGATGCGCTTCGCCTTATTCTTCGCGGTTATATTGAATTGGGCATCATGGAACAGGGAGACGAAATCATTGTACCATCCAACACTTATATTGCCTCTATTCTTGCAATTTCAGATAATAGCCTGGTTCCGGTTCTGGTAGAGCCGGATATCAGCAATTACAATATAGACATTTCCAAAATTGAAGAAAAGATTACTTCCAAAACAAAAGGAATTCTCATCGTTCACTTATACGGGCGAACGGTTTTCTCAGATGAGCTTAGAGCTTTAGCCCGGAAGTACGATTTAAAAATAATAGAAGATAACGCACAGGCTATCGGTGCAGAATGGAACGGAGAAAAAACAGGAAGCCTGGGAGACGCTGCAGGCTTTAGCTTTTATCCCGGAAAAAACCTGGGAGCTGTGGGAGATGCCGGAGCTGTTACCACACATGATGATAAACTGGCAGAAGTAATCAGAGCATTGGCGAATTATGGATCCAATCAGAAATATGTTAATACGTATCAGGGTTTGAATTCAAGATTGGATGAGCTCCAGGCTGCAGTTCTGGGGGTGAAGCTAAAATATATTGATGAAGAAAATAAACTGCGGAAAAATATTGCCAAAAGGTACATTGCCGAAATTTCAAATTCCAAAATAATCCTCCCGGATAATCCTGCTGATGAAAATGAGCATGTGTGGCATCTATTCGTAATCAGAACAGAAAATCGTAGTGCGCTACAAAAGTACCTGACTGAAAATGGAGTTCAGACACTGATACATTATCCTATCCCACCCCATAAACAACAGGCATATAAAAACTGGAATGACCTTTCTTTTCCGATTAGTGAAAAAATTCATAATGAAGTAGTAAGCCTGCCGATTTCTCCAGTGATGGAAAATGATGAGGTTTCAAAAGTAATTGAATTATTAAATCTTTATTAATGGAAAATCCTTTAGTAAGTGTTATCATTGTCTGCTATAACCATTCAAAATTTATTGCTGAATGTTTAAACAGCATTAAAAGCCAAACCTATGCAGACTGGGAACTTATTGTGGCAGATGATGCCTCAACAGATCACTCTGTAGAAATTATAAAAGAATGGCTTACGGAAAACGGCATCTCTGCTAAAACTAATTTTCATACAAAAAATACAGGTCTTGCTACAACACTCAATGAATGCATAAAACTCTCAAAAGGCAAATTTGTTAAACTAATTGCTGCCGACGATTATCTTCACCCGGATTCTATTGAAAATTGTGTTTCGGCGATGGAGAAATCCGGAGAAGATTACGGAATGGTATTTACCGATTTCCAGGCTGTAGATGAGCATAATAATGCGGCTGAAATTTTCCTTAATTATGAAAAAAAAGATTTCATCAATCCTGACAATTCTTTAAAAAAAGATCAGCTGGTGAAAGACAACTGCATTATTGCTCCTACCGTATTGCTAAAGAAAGACATTCTGCTGGCCACCGGCGAATATTCAGCCCAGCTCATCCTTGAAGATCATGACAGATGGCTTAGAATAAATGAAATAAAAAAAATATTATTTATAGACAAAAAACTGGCCTACTACAGAGTGTTGCCAACAGGTATTACCGCAACAAAACATGACAGGATGGTAGTGGAAGATATGTATTTAAAGCTCAAATACGATCAATGGGGTATCAATAAAATGCGGGCCTATCATTTTATTATTTCCAGATTAAAGAAAAAGGAAAAAATCCCGGACCTGGTCCTGAATGAATATTACAAATATCCATTCAGGATTAAATCTCTTGTGTTGGTTTTAAAAATGAATATAAATCCACACCTATATACCACCATTTTAAAATTAAAAAAAATAGCGGGACTGGCTTTTAAAAGTTAAGTGAACTGAATAATCAGGTAAAATAATATTAAAACAAATTCTAATAATATAAATGATTGCTTATGATTGAGGTTTCTGTCTGTATTCCTACGTATAATGGTGAAAAGTATTTAAAAGAATCATTAGAAAGTATTAAAAAGCAAACTTTTAAAAACATAGAAGTCATTATCAGTGATGACCAGTCAAAAGATAATACGCTGAAGATTGCTCATGAATTTAAACAGGAGGTGGATTTTCCTGTTAGCATATATACTCATCAGCCTCAGGGAATCGGTGCAAACTGGAATCATTGTATAGAAAAAGCAGAGGGCACCTACATTAAATTCCTGTTTCAGGATGATATTTTATATGATACCTGTATTGAAGAGATGGTGGAAATATATACAAAATATCCTGAAATCGGGTTAGTAGCATGTAAAAGGGATTTTATTATTGATCCAGATATGAAGTCGGAGCAGACGGAAATATGGATTGAAAAATACAAAGATCTTCAGATAGATTATGAATTATTTAACGAGTCAATTTATTATTTAACAAAAAATGTTTTCGGTGAGATTTCATTTTTGGACGGTCATCGAAATAAAATTGGCGAACCGAGCTGTGTTATGTTCCGAAAAGATATAACCAAAAGTATAGGATTATTTGATGTACGGCTTAAACAGATTTTAGACTACGAATACTGGTACAGAATTCTGAAAGACAATCCCATCATTGTGATTAACAAACCATTGGCGGCTTTTAGAATCCATGGAAATCAAGCCACTCATGTCAATAGCACTGCAGAAATTAATGATTATAACACATACCATAGAATATTGCATACGGAGTACTATCATTATTTACATGATTCCTTAAAAAAATCATTGGATCATGAATTCTCAAAAAATAATATGCTGAAAAAGTATATTGTGAAAAAATACAAATCTCTTAAATCAAAGGTTGAAAAATGGTTAAGATCATAATCGTAAACTATAATTCTGAAAAATGGATAGATCGCTGCTTATCTTCCATTGATGAGGCAGGATTGATTGAACATACCATTATCGTGGATAATGCTTCTACCGATAACAGCGTTCTTTTAATCAAGCAAAAGTTTCCTCAGCTGGAACTTATTAAACTTCCTGCCAATTTAGGTTTTGGACAGGCAAATAATATAGGAATTAAAAAAGCCTATGAACAAGATTCGGATTATGTTTTTTTAATGAACCAGGATGTCTATATAGAACCCGATACGATCGACTGTCTTGTTAAAACGGCACAATTATATCCTGATTTCGGGATTATAAGCCCTATGCATCTCAACGGGAACGGTTCAGAACTGGACTTTAGCTTTTCAAATTATATAGTTCCCTTAAAGTGCAGAAAATTATATTCAGATATCTATTTACAAAAATTGGCTCCGCTGTATGAAGTACCTTTTGTAAATGCCGCCGCCTGGCTACTGACAAAAAAATGCATTGAAAAGATCGGAGGATTCAGCCCGTCTTTTCACCATTACGGAGAAGATAACAACTATTGTCAAAGAGTCTTATTCCATGGCCTTAAAATAGGCATTGCTCCAAAAGCAGTGATCTGTCACGACAGGGAATACAGAACCGAAAATCAATACTTTGATAATACCAAGCTGCTTTATGAAAGAAAATTAATTATGATGTTTTCAGATCCTTTTGGCAACGAACAGTCGCAAGGAAAAGTGCATATCCATTCGTATAAAATGATGATAAAATCTTTAATAACCTTAAACTTAAAATCATTGAAGGAACATTACAGCAAAATCAGGATCTATCATTCGCTGGATTGGAAAATGATTATCCATAACAGAAAACAATCTTTGAGTGAAGGAAAAATTTTTTTATAACCATTCCTGATTATCCGGAACAGATGGCTTGTTACATTGTATGTTGTGCAACCATCTTATTCAGATGCCAAAGCGGGCTAATGGCCTGGACTTTTAAAATTTCAAAATTCCAGCCGTATTTTAGGTTTTACAATAACAAATGATGAAAAAATATGATTACAGGTAAAGGAATCATGGCAAATGCCTTAAAATTTTACGATAAAGAAGATGTTGTTTTCTTTGCGTCGGGAGTTTCCAATTCTCTTGAAAAGGAAGTTTCTGAGTTTGAAAGAGAAACTTTGCTGCTGAAATCTGTTGTCAGCCAAAATCCCGACAAAAAAATTGTCTATTTTTCCACCTGCAGCATTTATGATCCTACGAAAATACAAAGTCCGTATGTCATTCATAAATTGTCAATGGAAAAGCTGGTTACAGAATGCTGTGCAAATTTCATCATCTTCAGGGTGGGAAATGCAGTAGGGCGTGGCGGTAATCCCAATACGCTGATCAATTTTCTGAAAAACGCCATCCTTTCCGGAAATAAGCTTATGCTGCACAACAATGCAAGACGGATCCTGATTGGTACAGATGATATTGCTTCTTTTATCAATCGATATTTGAAAGATTTTAATAATGAGATTATCAATCTGGCATATCCTTATCAATATTCCTTACCCGAAATTCTATCTAGGCTGGAAGATCATCTTGGCAGGAAAGCCCTGTATGAAACAATAGAAGAAGGTTCTTTTTACAGAATAGAATTCAACCGCTTTACAGAAGATTTTTTTTCAGGAATACCTCCGGGAGAATATTTGCAAAAGCTGTTTTCATCATATCTATAATAAACTGTCAATATCTTTTTTTAAATAAAGTAATTCTTTGCGGATCATAGCAATCATTTAAATCTTAAAATATAATATCAATGAAAATTTCAGTAATTATCCCTGTATATAATGCCGAAAAATATGTATCTCAGGCGGTAGAATCAGCTCTTCAGTTTGAAGAAGTTTGCGAAGTCATATTAGTAGAAGACAAGTCTCCCGATGATGCCCTTCAGGTGTGCCGCCGCCTTACCGAAAAATACAGCAGGGTAAAACTTTATCAGCATTACGACAAAGGAAATCATGGTGCAGGAGCTACAAGAAATTTAGGAATAGCAATGGCAGACGGAGAATTCATTGCCTTTCTTGATGCCGATGATTACTATCTTCCCAATCGTTTTGATGCCGAAAAAGAATTATTTAAAGACCCAAAAGTAGAAGGTGTTTACGGAGCTTTAGGTGTTCATTATTATTCTGCAAAGGCTAAAGAACAATATTACCGGCTTTTTAAAGATAATTTAACTACCGTGTATGCAAGGCACGATCCCAAAGATGTTTTCCCGGGTCAGCTTTACATGAGAGGAAGTTTCGGTCTTTTCAGCATTGATTGTTTAACGGTAAGGAGAGACGCTATGGTTAAAAAAATGAATTCTTTTTTCAAAACGCATTTAAGGCTTCACCAGGATACGGAGTTTTTGTTCAGGCTGTCTTACTACCTTGATCTTTATCCCGGTATTTTAGATAAAGCTGTCGCTATGAGAGGTGTTCATGCCAACAACAGAATTACAGCGATAGATTCTAAAAAAGTAAATCCTGCTACAACCAGGGTTCTGCTTTGGAAAGAAGTACACGAATGGGCTCAGAATGAAAATACAATTCCTCAGGATATAAAATTACACATCAGAAGAATGCTCAGAAGCTATGAAATAGCTCTTGCACCCAAGTGGAAAAAATGGGGAATGATCACAAAATATCTTTTTACAGATTACAGAAGCATCCGCTCCGGCATTTATAATATCAATTTCAGAAATAATTTACTGTGATAAAAATAGCTTTATGAAGAGTAAAAATACTTTATTGAATGTATTGGTAATTTTTTGTTCCCTTATCTTTATATCCATAAGGTTGATGTACTCATCTGGTATGCTTACTCCGGACAGCATTCAGTATCTTAAACAGGCAGATAACTTTTGGGAATATAAAACCAATTTTCCTTTAGGGTATCCATTGGCCATTAAAATAGCAAGCTGTATCACAGGAAGCCTTTTTACGGCGTCCAAACTGGTCAATTTATTTTCATATCTCGGAGTTATAATTTTCTCGTACCGGAAAAAGTTTTATTTTCCACAAACCTTAATTGTTTTCTCCTGTTATCCCCTGATCAACTTTTACGCATATAGTATTTCTGAGCCTTTGTACTTTTTCATCAATTATTTAGTTATCTATACTGTATATCAAATTATCCAAAACGGTTTTACTGCAAAACGTTCAGTCATATTAGCCATTTTATTTTTTTTACTGATTTCGGTACGCTTCTCCGGTATTTTTGTATTTGCAGTATCAAGTTTTTTTCTTGCTTATATCACTTTAAAAAAAAGAATTACATTATCATCTTTTTTAAAGACAGCCTTATTGTCTGCTTCAGGAAGCATCCTGTATCTCATGATCAATTATTTATACTGCGGCTATATACTGGGCGAAAGAAACCATCTCACCGTAGAATCCGCTGAATTTTTTACGGTGTTTATTCCGAACACCATCTCTTCTTTTGGTAATGACTTTAGTATTTTCAATGCAATTCTTCATAAAGCATTGCTTGCAAGAGTATCATTTTTAAATGTATATGCAGGATTGGGAATGATTTTTTCCGCTTTTTTATATGCAATAATTAAGAGGAAATCAATCACTCCGTTCAGTGGGTATTTGCTTTTCGGGTTTACCGGAATTCTTATAAGTCTTTTTTACAGTTATTATACAACCTACATAGATGATACCATCCGTATAAAAAGCAATGCTTATGTATATCTTTTTCTGTTTATTGTTATTAACTTACCAAGGGAGATCATTGGATATATTAAAATAATTATTATCGGTACTCTTATCTTTAATTCTGTTACCGTATTTATTTACTCTGAAAACATCATGACTTTCATTTCACAATATGAAAAGACCATCAGCAATGCTCCCCCGGAAAAAAAAATACATATTATTTATAAAAACATCAAGGATAAAAATGAAAGAAATAATGCCAGATTATTACTTTTTAAAGCAATTCTTATTGATAAGGGCTATCAGATAATTGAATCCGATTCTGCAGTTAATCTTACTTCCGAATATTATATCATGACCTCAGACATTACAAATACACAATAAATTTTAGCCTTACCATAACTTTATTTTTTTCAGATAATTACGCATCGGCCTTTCAATAAACTCATAAAAAACTGCTGAAACAACCATTAGAACCAACATGTAAATCCAAAATACCGTATTACTCTGAGATATTTTGAAATCATCCCACAATACTGATCTCAGAATATACAGCAAAGGAATATGAATAATATAAATGGCATAGCTGATCTCTCCAAGAAACTCCAGCGGCTTGATAGAGAAAACTTTGGTTACCACACCATTGTTACAGGAAATCATATAGATTGCCGGGACAAATAAAACAGCCATTAAGCCATTATGAAAATTCAGAGGAATGAAAATCAGTGAAAGCATTATCCCGATAAATAATAAAACAATCGTAAGATCGTAATTCTTTTCCTTACGGTTTTTCACAAAAAATAAACCCGCAAGATTTCCTATTAAAAACTCATTAATGTGCCAGAGCGGGAAATAATGAATAAACTCATGACTCTCGGTATGCGGTCCTTTATAAGAAGATGAACTGATATATAAATTGGAAAACACCTGGGTGCCGATCCAGATCAGAATCACAATAACCCAGATACTTTTATTTCCTTTTACATAAAAATAATTATACAGCAACGGAAAAAGCAGATAAAATAAAAACTCTACCGAGATAGACCACCCCGGAAAATTCAGGATCAGGGCCTTTCCGGGAATCCAGCTCTGAATACCTGAAAGGTATAAAAAGACATTATAAAAACCGAAATCAGAATAGCGGGTTAAAAGATAAAGCAATAGCCCAACAACATACAACGGATAAATTCTGGCTACCCTGTTCCGGTAATAATCCTGGTAACCAATTTTTTCTTTTCTGTGATAGGCAACAATCATGATAAAACCAGAAAGAATAAAGAAATAGCTCACCCCAACGTTGGCCCTGAGAAAAATATCCGAAATAAAACTGATCTTATATAAAAACAAATCTTTATTAAAATGAGAAATAACGATCGCCATTGCAGCGACAAACCGGGTAAATGTAATCTGACTAATCTTCACAGAATCGCAACATGCTTTAATCTATCAATCCTGTACTCCGGCTCCGAAGACTTTTTTGATATAAAGTATTAATTTTAAGGCACAAAAATAAGATTTATTCTTAATTATTATGTAAAAACAAATTATATTTGCACAATACAAATGAGAAAAAAAATTTATTATGCTTTATGAAATTTTAGCAAAACTCCAGAGAAGAAATCAGATTTCTCTTCTGAAAAAACACCCTAATGTTTCTTTCAAAGAAATAAGGCTTGGGATTGATGACCAATTCGTACTGCATAAAAATGCAAAGAAAATAACGATAGGAAATGCCGCCAGCTTCAGAAATTATATACATATTCTTGTTGAAAAGAATGCAACCTTAGAAATAGGTGACCATTTTTTTATGAATAATTTCTGTTCCATCAATTGCCTGGAAAGCATCTCTATAGGAGACAACACGCTATTCGGAGAAAATGTGAAGCTGTACGATCACAACCATGCCTACCATGCCGGTCCGGATTTTAAACTGCTCCACTCTGAGTTTACCAAAGCGCCGATCAGGATAGGAAGCAACTGCTGGCTTGCAAGCAATGTTACCGTTCTAAAAGGAGTTACCATCGGAGACAACTGTATCATTGGGGCAGGATGCGTTATTTACAAAGATATTCCAGCCAATACAACCGTAATCAATCGTCAGGATTTAATGCTAAAAGACCAGTTATGAAGTTTTCCATCCTTATTGCACATTACAACAATTCCCACTTCTTCCGGGATTGTTATAAAAGCATAATTCACCAGACGTTTACAGACTGGGAAGCGGTTATAGTAGATGACGCCTCCACCGAAACTGAAAAGAACAATATAAAAGAACTTATTTCAGGCGATCAAAGATTTAAGTTTTTTGAAAATGATAAAAATTCCGGCGTAGGCGTTACAAAAAGCAGGCTTATTGAACTGGCACAAGGAGAAATATGCGGATTCCTGGACCCTGATGATGCCATAACTCCTACTGCTATCCAGAAATGTATGGAAATATTTGCTTCAAAAGAAAACATAGTCCTTACCTACTCCAAGTTTATGACATGTGATCATAACCTCACTCCTATTGCACCATTCAGATCTGCGATGCAGGTCCCGAACGGAAATCCTTATTTCTTTAACTTTCCTATTCAGATTGCTCATTTCGTAGCATTTAGAAAAGACATTTACGAGAAAACGGAAAAAATGAATCCTGAACTGAAGATAGGTGAAGACCAGGATCTCTACCTTAAAATATACGAAAAAGGAAAAGTGTACTTCATCAACGAGGTCAATTACCTTTACAGGACGCATGAAGGAGGTATCTCACAGAATGAAAATAAAAAAAAATCACATGAATATTTTGCACAGGTAATTTTCAATACCATGAAACGCAGAGGTCTTACGACCATTAATGGAAAAAAGATTCCTGATCGTTATACCGATTCGCATGAAATATTTGACCTGCTGCAATACCAGCATCAGGTGCCTTTTCGTCTCAGAAAAAAAATACAGATTACCTTACAATCAATCTTTAGATAATGTCAGAAAAAAAAATAAAAATATTGTTCCGGCACCATTCTATGGAAATGGGAGGTGTAGAAAAAGTACTGCTGAGCTTACTCAGCAACCTTGATCCCGATAAATTTGAAATGACAGTATGCCTTACCCTCAACCAGGGCAAGCTGCGTGATGAAATTCCCAGGCATGTAAGAAAAATATACCTTACGAAAGGAAAAGAAGATTTTTCCGGTAATTCACTTCTAAAGAAAATTCAGCTTTTGGCGAGAAGAATAAAGCTTAAAAAATTAAAAGTCAATCCAGCCATTGCCGACCGTCTCATTAATGATGTTTTTGACGTGGAAATAGGCATGGATTACAGAGATTATGATGCCGTTCTCAACTCTACCAACAAAAACTCAAAGAAAATAGGGTGGTTTCATTCTGAAATTAATGTTCCGAAATTTCAGCCTTTGGTACCCGCAATTTTAAAGAGTTTCCCAAAGTTTGATCATATGGTCTACTGTTCCCATAAAATCAAGGATATGATGCATCATTATTATCCCGCTCTCAATTATCCGGAAGAAAGTGTAATTATTAATCCTATTCCCGTTGAAGAAATCAAAAAAAAGGCACAGGAAGATGTAAACCACTTTCCGGAAGGACCGGTTTTCGTTTCCATCGGAAGACTTCATTCCAGGAAAGGCTATCATAAGCTTATTGAAGCTCATAAAAGACTTATAGATGACGGATTTCATCATAGCATCATCATCATCGGTGATGGTGATGAAATGAAAAACCTTACTTCCCAGGCTGCTAAATACAGTGTTGAAAAAACTTTTCTTCTAAAAGGAAACCAGATGAATCCCCATCCTTATATCAGAAAGGCAGATTATTTTATCCTCCCTTCAGAATCTGAAGCATGGCCTTTGGTGATTGCAGAAGCATTAATTCTCCAAAAACCCATCATTGCCACCAACGTAGGAGATGTGGGATTAATGATTAAAGACCGCGAAACAGGATATCTCATCAACTATGAAGTCGATGAAATGTATTCCGCAATGAAGACTTTTCTTACTGAGCCTGATATTATTGATGAAATCAGGAAAAATCTTACCGATATTGAAAGACAGTTTGATAATCAAAAAATATTTAACAGCATTGAAGAAATGATTATAACAGCCTGTAAAAAGTGATTACTGTGCAGAATACCCCCCATCCACCACAAGATTGGTTCCGGTGATCCATCGTGAAGCATCAGAAAGTAAAAAAATACAGGCATTGGCCACATCTTCCGGGTTTCCTATTCCCAGCGGATGTTTTTTTATAATTTCTGAAGAGGCCTCTTCGCCAATACCTTCAAACATCTTTTCTAAAATCTGGGTATTTACCATTGCAGGGCTTATGCTGTTGACACGGATATTGCTTCTGCAAAGCTCCATCGCCAAAGAACGCGCTCCGGAAACGACAGCACCTTTACTTGCCGAATAGGCCGTTTTCCCTGGCTCTCCCACCATTCCGGCAACAGAAGAAATAAATACAAAGCTGGAGGTTTCATCTTTATATTTTTTTAAGGATAAAATTTTGGCTATTTCAAATCCGGCTATGACATTGACCTCAAATATGTCGCGGTACAATGCGGAACTATGTTTTTTTAATGGTAATGTTTTCTCAATTCCCGCACAATGTATAAATCCTGATATTTTACCTGATAGTAGAACCTTCTCCGCTATAACAGCTTCCAGGTTTTCCGTTTGAGTGATATCCTCTGCAATAACCTCAGCTTTACTTTTAGGACCCAGCAGGGATACGGTTTTCATGAGTTCTTCATGATTTCTTCCTATCAGAATAAGACCGGCACCCCTTTTACTGCATTCTACAGAACAGCTTCTTCCAATACCGGAAGAAGCGCCTGTAATAAGGATCACCTTATTTTGTAATGAAAAAGGATCCATTACTCTTCGAAATTTTCTTTTCCGATCACATTCATTAAGTCCGAAACCGTCTCTATATCCTTAAAGTGTTTGGTCTCGATTTTCTTACTAAAGTTTTCGTCTACAAAAGCAATAATAGAAAGTAGGCTTATTGAGTCGTAGCTTTCTAAAGATTTCAGATTGGTTTCAGGGGTTAAAGTTTCATCTTCTTCAAGCTCCTCCTGAAGCTTTTCTAAAAAAACGGATGTTTTCATTGGTATAAATTTTTAAAGTTTGTGTTTTACATTTCCATGATGGTAGCTCCCCAGGAATACCCCACACCGAAACCGGCCATCAGTATTTTATCTCCATCCTTTATGATTCCTTTATCCATCATATTTTTAAGGGCAATAGGAATGGTGGCAGATACTGTATTTCCTGTTTTTTCCATATCAATATAGAATTTATCCGCCGGAATTTTTGTTTTTTTCCGCAGATAATTGAGCATAAAAGAATTCGCTTGGTGAAAAACAAAGTGGTCAATATCTTCCATTTCCATTTCGTTCACTTCCAACGTCTCTTTTACCAGCCCCGGAATATTTTCAATAGTAAAATTAAAAATTTCAGGACCGTTCATGTATATATTTTCGGGGTTAAATTCATGTTCGGGATTGAGCTTAAAATCTTTTTTAAAAGCACCTTTCTTCACGATAAGATTCTCCGCTCCGCTCCCGTCGGTTCCGAGGCAAAACTGGTAATCACGGGAACTTTCTGCTTTTTCAACAATAGCGGATGCTGAAGCATCTCCGAATATGCTCCGATTTCCTTTGTCTTCCGGGTGAATATGTTTGGTATAGGTTTCCGAAGTCACCAGAAGAATACTTTTGGCAATTCCTGCCGATATCAGGCCTTTGGCAAATGCTAATCCGTAGACGAATCCTGAGCATCCCAGGTTAAAATCAATGGCACCGATGTTTTTTCTCAGTTTCAGTCGATCCTGAAGGAGGCAGGCTGTGGTAGGCAGAAAATAATCAGGGCTTTGGGTACAGAATAAAATAAAGTCAACTTTATTACGATCATAGGTCTCAAAAACTTTTTCTGAAGACTTTACGGCCATGTCCAGTACCGTTTCATTATCAGAAGAAATGTGGCGTTGCGAAATTCCTACTTTTTCATGGATTCTTTCCGAACTCCATTCAGGGAACAATTTTTCCAGATCTTCATTAGTCAGCACAGACTGAGGAAGATAAATTTCTATTTTCGAAATTTTCATCATGTTAATAAATTTTCTTTCTTTGCAAATGTAACAAAACAAATGTACACTTATGATGATTTTTTTATTTAGAATTTTAATAAAAATGCATGCGCTCTATCATTCCCTTCTCAACAGAGCCAGCCTTGAAGCTGCAAAATACAGGGGCATGCGGGTGGGCAGAAATTTTAATATGCCCGATAAAGTTTTTTTCGGAACAGAACCCTACCTTATTGAAATAGGAGATAACGTCAATATTGCAGCCGGTGTACGGTTTGTGAACCACGGTGGAACAACTACCTTACTGAGAAGGCTCCCCGGTTATGAAGATGCCAGAATTTTGGGAAGGATAAAAATTGGAAACAATTGCACCATTGGACTGAACTGTGTCATCATGCAGGATGTACAAATTGGCAACAACTGTATCTTAGGAGCCAATTCCGTATTGTCTCAATCAATGCCGGACAATACCGTATTTATTGGAAATCCTGCCCAATTCCTGTGCACCATTGAAGATTACGGAGATATTGTTCTGAAAAATACTCCCCAGTATCCGAGGGAGCTGGAAAAGAACAGGAAAAAACTTGATGCTTATATTAAAGAAAATCTTCCCCATAAGTATAAAAAAGCGAGAAAAATTAAATAACTTAGTTCCCGTAAACACAAAAAGAAAAAACAAATTGAAAAAGAAAAAGATCCTCATTCGAATAGGCTCGCTGCGTCACGGCGGCGCAGAAAAAGTACTGGTCAATTTTCTGAAAAACCTTCCTCCCGATCAATACGAAATAGATCTCCTGCTGAATCTGTATTCCGGGCTTTATATACAGGAAGTTCCGTCGTGGGTTAATCTCCGCTACCTCATCAAAGGAGAAATGATTACCACCAACAAACCAAAAGATATTCCCATAAAAGCATTCAGGGTTCTCTATGAGAAAATGTTCCTTTGGTTTCCTTTTCTGCTCTACAGATTTATTTTAAAAAATAAAAAATATGATGTAGAAATTGCAGCGATCCATGCGATGTACCGTGAGATACTTTCAAGTCCGCAAAAAAAATCAAAAAAAATCATCTGGGTGCAGAATGATATTTTTAATCTGAAAGGATATACACCACAGGTCATCCGGAACTTTTTCAGGTTTGACAAAATCCTTGTGATTTCCAATAAACTCCGTGACGGAATGTACGAACTTGCAGAAAACGAAGCTGAAAAAGCCTCTGTTATTAAGATATTTAATCCTATCGACCGGAATGACACGCTGAAAAAGGCAGATACTGAAATTCCTGATTATCCCTTTACCGGAAATCTTCCAACGTTCGTCACCGTAGGTACAGTGTATCCTCAGAAAGGCTATGACCGGCTGCTGAATGTTCATAAAAAACTTATTGATGAAGGATTGAAACATCAGCTGTTAATCATTGGAGACGGCTATGATTTTAATAATATTCAGGATCAGCTTAACAGGCTTGGTCTTCAGGAAACGGCAAAAATGTATGGTTTCAGCAGCAACCCTTATCCTTATCTGAAAAAAGCAGATTTTTATATTATGTCATCGAGGCATGAAGGTTTTCCTACTATTATTGCCGAAGCGCTCATTCTCAACAAACCCGTGTCTGCTACTGATATTTCGGGAATACGGGATCTTCTTCAGGATGGCAGGCTGGGAAACATCACTTCCAATACTGAAGAAGGAATCTATGAAGGAATGAAAAAATTTCTTACGGATAAAAATATTGCTGAGGATTATCAAAAGAGAATTGCAGAGACCGAGCTTCCGTTTGTTTTAGAAAAATCGGTGGAACATCTTCAAAAAATCATTGACGAAGTTTAAAATTACGCATCATGACAGACTATTCCATCATTCAGAAAGATTTTTACCGGGAAAGCGGAAAGTGGCTCTCCAGGATTGAAATCTGGAAAAAATGCATCAATCCCAATCTTCACTTTGTCTATATTCTGAGGATGGCCCAGAAGCATCGGGAAACAACTTTCCTAAATATATTCTGGCGAATGGTTTTGCGGCACTACCAGATCAAGTACGGTTTCCAGATCTATCCTGAAACAAATATCGGTGAGGGTTTTTATCTTGGTCACTGGGGCAGCCTGGTTATCAATCCCGGAACGATCATCGGAAAAAACTGCAATATTGCACAGGGCGTGACCATCGGGCAGCAGAATCGTGGCAAAAATGAAGGTTCTCCCGTTATAGGTAATGAAGTATGGATCGGTACTAATGCGGTTATTGTGGGAGCGGTTACTATTGGGAATAATGTCTTAATAGTCCCTAATTCTTATGTGAATTTTGATGTTCCTTCCAATTCTGTTGTTCTGGGAAATCCTGCCAAAATCATTCCGACAGCAAATGCCACCGAAGGTTATATTAACCGCAGAGTTTAGTATATTATCAACTCTTACTGCATAAAACACAATATCATGTTAAAAAAAATAATTCCAATACTCATTGTTCTTCTCTACCTTGCAGGTTTTCTGCTTTCATTCCCTTTCGTTTTTCAAAAGTTTTTCGGTAAAGAGTGGTTTGAAAGCATCAGGAATATTCTGGAATATGGGATCATGTTCTGCTCTTTTCTTATATTCAATGCTCTTCTTTTTAAAAATAAGTTCACCGCTTCAATTTCCGTGATATTTTGCTTATTGCTGAGTGTGAATTTTCTGATATCGGTATCGTGCTTTTTTGTGTACCATTCGGGGTTTAATGTGGGAATGGCTATAAGTATCCTGGAAACGAATACCGATGAGGCTTTTAGCATGTCTTATATGTTTATCCTGCCTGCCATTTTGTTCTTGATTTTTTTCGGGATGTTATTGTACACGGTCATTTATCTAAAAAATCATATCGTTACATTCAATACAAAATTTATTCTTATTGCTTTGCTTTGGATTATTATGCCCTTTACATTTTATCTTAAACATCATTATATCAGCAATAAAGGAGGCGGAAAAATGATTAAAAATGTGTATTATCATTTATCTGATTTTACCACAGCGATGAAGATACAGGACGACATCAATAGCATTAAAAAAAATAAACCTCTATTTAATATTAAAAAAATACAGCCGGGGATAAAAAATATCATCCTGATTATTGGGGAATCCGAAAGGAAACAGAATATGTCTTTATACGGTTACGGAAAAAAAACAACTCCTTATGCTGATCAGGAAGTACAAAATATGATGATTTTTGATCATGCTGTGTCTCCGGCAGGAATCACCAATCTGAGTGTTCCACTGATGCTGTCCAGTATTCGTCCTGAGGAGTACAAATATCGGTTTGACAAGCTTTCCTACAACGTTATTAATCTTGCCAACCAAAGCGGTTACAATTCTTTCTGGCTAAGCACACAGGCCAGCGCAAGAGGCATCACTGCGATGGCTTCTCTGAGTAAAAACAAAAAATGGATTAACGGATACGATGAGGTAATGGTTCCTGAACTTAAAAATCTTATTAATATTCAGGACGATAAATTTATAATTCTTCACATCATGGGAAGCCACCCGAATCCCTGCAACAGATTACCTCCCCAATGGAATTCCGAAGGACTGAATTGCTACGACAGCTCTGTAAAGTATACGGATCATGTTCTCGGAGGCATTTTCAGTTTGCTTAAAAACACAAATTCTGTTGTGATCTATGTTTCTGATCACGGGTTAAAGGTACAGGGAGATAAGCTGCTGCACATAGATTCTAAAGAATCTACACAGGTTCCTTTTTTTGTATGGTTCGGAGATAGAGTATTGTCTTCTTACAGAATGACAGGCCGGGAAACTTTACAAACACAGACAACGTATATTTATCCGTTGATTACCAAATACATGGGTCTTGAGCCTCCGGCACATTATAAAAATGAAGAAAACAAATATTTGAATTTAGAAATGATGAGTATAGATTATAGCAAACTGCCGGATTAAAATTTCCGCATCCATGCATTATTCATCTTCAATTAAAATAAACTTTTATTACATTAATCCTATAAATTTTACGCCACATGTCCTAACTGCAAAATTTTTTAATCTAAATACCATATTCTGATTTAGACTTTGTAATTTTACTTGTTTTTAATCAATTGAAATAATTGTATAAAAGATTAATTAGAAGTTCAGATGATTTTAAGCATATTTAATATTAAACTTTGTTAAAAGCCCTTGCTTTTCCACTAAAAATTTTATTTTTGTAACCTTATTGATTTAGTCTATTGATTTTGAAAATAATTTACACGAAATAAATAATTAACCCAACAAATTATGTCACAATCGTACAAGGTTATTTTTGAAAACAACAAAAAATGGGTAGCGTCTAAATTGGCAGACAATCCGGACTTCTTTCACGATCTTGCGAAGACCCAGAATCCTGATTATCTGTACATCGGATGTTCCGACAGCAGGGCAACCGCTGAAGAGCTGATGGGAGCTAAACCCGGCGAAGTTTTTGTTCACAGAAATATTGCCAATATTGTCAATACCTTGGATATGAGCTCCACAGCCGTTATTCAGTACGCTGTAGAGCATCTGAAAGTAAAGCACATTATTGTCTGCGGCCACTACAATTGCGGGGGCGTAAAAGCAGCCATGACACCTCAGGATCTCGGACTGCTGAATCCGTGGCTCAGAAATATCCGCGATGTTTACAGACTTCATCAAAGCGAACTGGATTCTATCGAGGATGAAAACAAACGCTATGACCGACTTGTTGAACTAAATGTTCAGGAGCAGTGCATTAACGTTATCAAAATGGCCTGTGTGCAGGAAAGATATATTCTTGAAGAATATCCCGTTGTACACGGCTGGGTGTTTGACCTTAGAACAGGTAAAATAATTGATCTGGAAATTGATTTTGAGAAAATTCTCAAAGACATTCAAAAAATCTATAACCTTACAAGTTCCGACTGGGTAATGAGCAGAAAGACCAAATAGTTTTTCTAAAAAAGTTAAAATGAAACTCTGGAGTATTATTACATTACTGTTTTTTCTGAATTTCACGGCTTTACCGGGTATTGCTTCGGTATTGGGCTGGGATCTCACAAGAACGAATGTAGTGATCAATGAAGAGGAACCTCATTCTCACCCTTCAACTTTTATTGTTTACGAAAAAACTCTTCCCAAAACTTTGGATGTATTTGATTACCTGAAGTTTTTTGAGCCTTCTTTGGAAGAAAAATCTTTTGTACCGATAGATGATTCCTTTCATCTTTCGCCTTTATTATCCATATTTTCTCCGCCTCCGGAAGCTTAATTATTATAGTTAGTTTAAAATATCATTCGTATCATTTTTGGTACCGGATACCCATGTACTATTATAAAATTAAATTTCCAATCTTTTTGTAATTGATTTATTAAAGCACAATAAATCAGTTCTATTCACAGCAGTTTATCATCATGAAAAAAACATCATTAATAGGAGGAATAAAGGAAAACTTCCCTTCAGGACTCGTTGTATTTTTAGTAGCGCTTCCCCTTTGTTTAGGGATTGCCCTTGCTTCGGGAGCACCCCCGTTATCCGGAGTCATTGCGGGTATCGTGGGAGGCCTGGTAATAGGATCAATCAGTAATTCCAACATTTCCGTATCGGGTCCTGCTGCAGGATTAACAGCGATTGTACTCACCGCAATCACAGATCTCGGTGCATTCAATATTTTTCTTTGTGCCGGAATTATTGCCGGAATTATTCAGTTAATTTTGGGATTTGTAAGAGCAGGAAGCATTTCCAATTATTTTCCGAATAACGTTATAGAAGGAATGCTTGCAGCCATAGGAATTATCATTATTTTAAAACAGATTCCGCACGCTTTGGGGTTCGACAAAGATTATGAAGGCCACCAGTCGATCTTTGATAACGGACTGAACTTCGGATATTTTTCAGAATTATTCGGTGCCATTCATCCCGGAGCCATTATTGTAACGCTTGTTTCTATATCTATATTAATCACCTGGGATAAAGTTCATTTTTTAAAAAGAATAAAAATGCTACCCGGTGCATTGGTAGCAGTGGCTGCAGGCATAGTTCTGAATGAAATTTTTAAAATTTCGGGCAGTTCATTGGCAATACAAACGCAACATTTGGTATCTCTGCCGGTTCCGCAGTCGCTGGACGATTTTAAAAACCTTATTACCACTCCCGATTTTAACGGCTTTCTGAATCCGAAAGTCTGGATTGCCGGAGCAACAATTGCTATTGTAGCGTCTATTGAAACGCTGCTTTGTATTGAAGCTTCCGACAGACTGGATGTACAGCGAAGAATTACAGATACCAATCTGGAATTAAAAGCCCAGGGAATAGGAAATCTGGTAAGTTCATTTATCGGCGGGCTTCCAATGACCTCGGTAGTTGTCCGAAGCTCTGCAAATGCCAATGCAGGAGCAACTTCGAAAATGTCAACCATTATCCACGGGATCCTCCTTTTAATTTGTGTTTTATCAATTCCTGTCATTTTAAATCTTATCCCTTTATCAACATTGGCGGCGGTATTGATTATGGTTGGATACAAGCTTGCTAAGCCTGCTACTTTCAAACATTTCTGGCAATTGGGAAAATTCCAGTTTATTCCTTTCGTGGCAACTGTAGTTGCCGTTGTGGCAACGGATTTGCTGAAAGGAGTAGGAATAGGTCTTGCGATCTCCGTTTTCTATATTCTGCAGGGAAATATGAAAAGAGCATATTATCTGAGCAGGGAGAAGCTTAATGATGCAGACGAAATAACGATTAAACTGGCTGAAGAAGTTTCATTTCTGAATAAAGCAGCCATAAAAAAAACATTGAAAAATATAAAACCGAACTCTACCGTTACCATTGATGCAAGAGGGACCTCTTATATTGCCACCGATGTTTTGGAGATGATCCAGGATTTTGCCAATATCCGGGCCAAAGAAGAAGACATCAATGTAGAACTCTTAGGATTCAAAACATCATACAGAGATTATGAAAGAGACGAAAATTCTCATATCGTAGTCACTCATAAAAGAGCTATGTAAGCTCAATTTAATAATTTTTTTAACTTTAAAAATATAAACAGATTATATGAAAGCACACACTCACGAAACTCAGTCTACCATCACCCCTGAAAGAGCATTAGAGTTTTTAAAGGAAGGGAACCAGAGATTTGTCAATAACCTAAAAGCCAACAGAGACCTTTTGGAGCAGGTAAATGCTACAAGAGAGGGACAGTGGCCATTTGCCGTAGTGCTAAGCTGCATCGACAGCCGTACATCCGCAGAGCTTATTTTCGATCAGGGTCTTGGGGATATTTTCAGTATAAGGATTGCCGGGAATTTTGTGAATCAGGATATTCTGGGTTCTATGGAATTCGGATGTAACGTAGCAGGTTCCAAACTGGTGGTTGTATTGGGGCACACCAAATGCGGAGCATTGAAAGGCGGACTTGATGCCGCACAAATTGAAGGCCTTGGAATGGATAACCTGAACCATCTTATCAATCATTTCGACCCGATCATTAAACAAGTAATAGAAGACGGTGAAGAACGTTCTTCAAAAAACAGCGATCTTTTAGAAAGATTAAATCATCAGAACGTAAAAAGCGCTATTGAAGATATCCGTAAGCAGAGCTCAACCCTCAGAAAACTTGAGGAAGAAGGCAAAATAAAAATTGTTGGGGCCAATTACGATGTGGAAACCGGCGCTGTAAGCTGGTTATAAACAATTGCTTATTTCAGATAAAGCAGGGAAATTGAATAAAACAAGTTATAGTTAGACAGATTGGAAATTAATTTAAAGTACATCTGAAAGGCCATCGTAATGATGGCCTTTTATTGTTGATTTTGTCAAGTAGATATTGCAAATAAAACATACATATATAGTATATTTATTTCGGAAATCCTTACTTTTGAACAGTAAAAAATCATGAACATCACCAATGACCGCATCAACAAAACTGCTTCTTTATACATTTCTCTTCCTCCTGAATGGTTTCGTTAAATCTCAGGAAATTTCCAAAAAAAAGGCAGTAACGGATACGCTGTCTTATGTTAAAAAATTTGAAATCAATAAAGAAAAGTACATAGGCAAGCCTTTTTCTCTTCTGCTAAAGGATATGATTCAGCTACAGCCCAAAAAAGCCAAGTCTGAATTTAGAGAAGATACGAATAATCCTCTTCCGAGTACTTCTTTCTCATTTTCGGATAAAGACATTAATTCTGTAAACGATGATGTTATAATGGTCATTAAATGGAAACCAGATAATAGTGCAACCACTCCGTTAGAATTTTTTGAGCAGGAACACAATTACCGCTTCACACCCAATGAAAAAAATTTTCTTGAAAAAAAGGTTGTGATGGATATTATCGTGTATAAACGATAATTTTAAAAAAAAGTCTCTGCTGTATATTATTTTCCGTTGAAAGCGGACATGGTATTATTAATTCCGGCAAATACAAATGACAGGCTCGCTTTCGAGAACTTTTCTATCCTTTCCGGAAGGGCTGCATTTTCTTCCTCATTCCAGGTTCCGAGAACATAATCAACCTGTCTTCCTTCGGAAAAGTCCGCAGAAATCCCGAAACGAAGCCTTGCATAGTTCTGTGTTTGAAGAACTTCATTGATATTTTTAAGTCCGTTATGCCCTGCATCAGATCCTTTTCCTTTCATTCTTAATGTACCAAAAGGAAGTGCAAGATCATCCGTTACGATCAGTATATTTTCCAAAGGAATATTTTCTTTCTGCATCCAGTATCTTACGGCACTTCCCGAAAGGTTCATATAGGTATCCGGCTTTAAAACCAATACTCTCCTCCCTTTGTATTTTCCGTCTGCCATCCATCCGAAGTTGGTACTGTTAAAAGGGACATCCAATGTTTCAGCAATTTTATCCGCTACTTTAAAACCTATATTGTGGCGAGTATTTTCGTACTCTGAGCCTTTATTTCCGAGGCCTACTATCAAATATTTCATTGAGAAATTTTTTGCAAAATTAAGGTATTAAAAACAAAAAACTCAATCTGTAATAGATTGAGTTTAGTAATATTTAAAGATTATTTTTATAGCGGTTTGTAAATGTAGTTTACGCCATATCCTTTTCTCATATACGTCTGTGCGTCATAATTGTAATCCGTAGAAACAACAATTGGAACCGGTACCGGCTGCATCAGATCGGAAACGGATTTTCTTTTAGGGCTGTTTGGAGAAAGAATCCAACTTTCCAGGTCATTTTGCTCTGTAGATAACAATCTGGAAATTTTATAAGCCATTGGCAATAGTGTAAACGGATTGATCTGGGCATCATAATTGGAGTACTCATAACCATATTTTGTGTTTACTGCGCCGAAAACGCCTCCTGCAATTGGTCCGTAACCTCTGATTACCTTTGTCACATTATCTCCTGAATATTCATAAGTGGTTTCCGAATAATTGGTATAAGCAAAAGGGGTTCCTATTGCTTCATTACCTGTCTGCATAACAATTTTGGCCAGCTTTGAAGTAGTAGAACTGTATGTAATGTTATAAAGTGTTTTTGATTTTCTAAGAATTACCCATGGTCCCGGAGTTGTGGAAGGTGGTACGGGAGGAGTTCTTGTGTATTCGGAACGGTTTTCAGAAATAATTTCCAATCTTCCCGTATTTCCATAAGTAAACTGCTGCTCGTACGAAGTACTGTCTGCGTCAGGAGTACCGTTATTGTCACCATCAAGAAAACCTTTGAAGGTCACTCTGCTTATCTTATCCCCACTATACTGTACATCAGTTACTGAGGCTTTTCTCGTCGTCACTCTGGACACCTGAAGCCCGTTATAATAGTATGTAGCCAGTGTGTCTGCATCTGTAATTTCTCTGTAAAGTGCACGTGCACCGTTTAATCCGGAGTTATTGTTAATATCAAGCAGTGGATTTCCGTCTTCATCTGCCAAATCTTTACAAGAATGAACTGCAGAAATACCTACTAAAAGCAAAATAAAATAAAAAAGTCTTTTCATTCCAAGGTGGGATTATTTATTTTTCCACAAATATAGTTTTTTTTTGAATAAAAATCATGTTTTTATTCCTTTTCAAACAAAACTAATAAACATAAAAATATAGTTATAAAGGTTTATAAGTATATTTCACAATCTGCCCCGGATCCGACACCGGATAATTCTGAGAATCATACAGGTAAGATTTAGGCACGCTCGTTTGTGGCGCTCCCGGGCTTATTAAAGTAATTTTCCCTGTATTATTAGGTGACAATGCATTAAAGTTAATCGGGAACAAAGTTCCTGTCACCATGAAATATTCTTTTGGCAAAGTGGTATAGGGATTAATTTTATTGTCATAATTATCGTAAGCATAAGACATGGTAGAAGAAGTTGATGGATCCGGGCTTCCGCCATTCATCAGCATTGTTGTATAATCAAGCTTTGCAACGTTGCCTGCAGCAAAAGTGAATTTATTTTCAACATAATGCGTATAACTGCTGCTGCCTCCCATTTTTTTCTTTTCTACAATTCTGTACAGCTGCCCGTTTGCATCATAATACACAGTAAAGTCGCTATGGTTTGTGGTAGAAAGAACCGTTTGATCCATACTGATTTCCGATAATTTTCCTCCCGTATAAGAAAGAGTATAAATGTTATTGATAACATGCGGATTAACGTTATCTAAGTATTTGATCGTGGAGATTTTGTTGCCGGAATAGGTAACAGTAGCTGTAATGGTATTTGTGCTCCCTGCATCTCTTATCAATGCCTGAGAAAGTATCCCTGCATTGGTAATATACTCTTCCTGATCAATATTTCCACTTGTAATTTTGCTCAAAATCCTTGGCCCGGTAATAGTGGCTGTTCCTCCTGTATTATTCTGATTTTGATTGGGTGGATCCTCTGTAGTATTATCACACGAAACTGAAAAGCCCAGCGCTAAAAAGGCTAGAGATGAGATGAAGTACTTTTTTATCATATGTTATTAATTTTAAGCTGTCAAATATAATTGATTTTCTTTGACCGGAAAACTAAATCATATGATAAATATTAACCAAACCCTTAATAAATTAATTTCTTTGGGCTGATAACATCGATCTCTTAATAAGGCTGGAGTATGGAAGTGGTAAAAACAGAATTGGCCATTGCAGCATTAAGATATGTTGTATTAACAGGAGTCCCTATTCCCAATGTTCCTGAATTCAAATTTCTCTTTGCACATGCTACTTTTACAGAATAATTGTTTTTAGGAACAATATTGGTAAGCGTTGCATTCAGGTTAAAAATTTTGTAAGATCCGTCTGTCCCGAGTACAACATCTGTTCTTACAGCTTTCAGCTGGTTATCCAGGAAAATCCCGCAGGCAAATCCCGACGAAGAATTGCTGTTCCCTTTTTTTTGTGCCGTTGTTTGAAATGTAAATACCACCTTATTAGTGGGTTTACTGATTGAAAAGGTATCCTGCGTTCCGGTAAGTACCGTCCATGTATTATCAATTACAGAGTTTTCCACATATGGAGTAACAGGCCCGTTGGATCCGCTGAATGTTGCTCCGGTTTGGTCTGTTAAAGTATTGATAAAGAAAATAGACATGCTGCCTTGTCCATCTGCAACTTTAATGCTTTTCCAGTCGTTGACATTAAGATCAGCATTATGATGGAATATTGTCCCTGATGTACCAGCATTTCCTTTCACGGTATTTGTCCCTCCTATTCTGAGCTCATTTCTCACGTTGAGATCTCCATTGATATCCAAAGTACCGACAGGTGCAGCTGTATTTATACCCACCTGTGCATATAGACCCATTGAAAATATTGATAGTATAGTGATAAATATTTTATTCATGTTAATTTGTTACAGGGTTAAAAATTTCAGGAACTTCATAAGCATCTACTTTAAGAGAAGATTGCGCAATAAAGCTATCAATATTTGTTGCTACATTAATTCCTATCCCAAGGGTTGCCGTAGAATTATATGACTTTAGCCTTGCACATGCTACACTTACGGTATGATTACCTTTTGAGAGATTTTCTGCAATCCCGATCTGGTTGTGGGTAATGAATGTATTGGTTCCGGAACTTGCTTTAATATTTCTTTGTCTTAAATTGACCAATTTATCATCAACAAAAATTCCGCATGCATAATCTATGGCAATATCCGGATTTCCATTGGTAGGAAAATCTGCCTGTACCACAGTCTCAAATTGAAAATACATTTTGCTTGTGGCACTATACAAAGTAAACGGCTGTGATAATGATGAAATTTTCCTGAACAAATTTAAGGTATTGATATCTGCATTTTTTACTAATGAAGTCGATATTGTTGCAGCATTTGATGATTCTTCCGACGAGGTAAATTTCACCCCCGTTCTGTCAGAAAAAGAATTGCTGAAAATCAAATAAAACTTATTCTGTTCATAATCAGGAATACGTAACGTTTTCCACATTGGAGGATATCCTTCACCCTGTGAAACAAGAACCTGATCATCAATTCCGGTTGTAAGCTGATTGGCTGAATTTGGCACAAAGAGCTTTCCTCTGAGGTTCATATCACCGTTTACGTCAAGAATTGATCTGGGAACAGTTGTTTTTATCCCCACCTGTGCAATTATATAAATCTTGAACAAAAGTAAAAATAGTGTTAATAACTTTTTCATATATTATAGATGATTAGTAAGTTATAAATTCAATGATATCTACTTTAAATATAGATTCCAGGGCAAATGCATTGGAAACCGTATTGGAGTTGGATATATTTCTCCCTATTGTAAATTCAGAATTAAGGTTAGTAGAATCTATTTTACGGCAGGCTACCTCTACTTTCTGAATACCTTTGGGGACGTTCTGTTCTGTGTAATTTAGGGTAAAAATGTAATCCTGCAGGCCTGCTTTGCCAGTATTATTATTCGATGAGATTTTGTCCGGTCTTACCGCTACAAGCTTTCCGTTCCTGAAAACAGCACATGTAAAAGTAATACTTTGTGGAGAAGTTGCAGATGGCGCTTTCATTTCAATGCCTGTCTGAAATTGATAATTCAGCTTATTTTTGCTGTTTTTAATAATAAAATTGTTTTCCAGTGCTGCAATTTTAATCCACTTTCCTTTTGTAATATCAGTAATGTCATCTCCGATATTGCTTTGATAAATACCATCAGCGGAAACACCAGCAGAAAAACCTGTAATACCAACCTGATCTGTGGACAGATAAGAATTAGTTAGCTTATACTGCCCCTCTTCCACAAAAGATACATTCAGAGATTTCCAGACAGGAGGCAAACCTTCACCCTGAGAAACCAAAACCTGACCGTTAAGCCCGGCACTCCCCAACTGAGAGGAAGTTCCACCTGTTCTAAGCTCTTTTCTTAAAAAGGTTGTTCCATTAACATCAAGCACTGCATTTGGAAGTTTTGTTTCAATTCCTACCTGTGCATTTAGTGTTATGTAGAAAAACAACCCGGCGATACACTTGTGTTTATTTTTTTCCATAAATACAAATATAAAAAAAATCACACCGGGTTGATATAATTTTGATAAAAAATATAAAATTATCTGGTTAATAGCATATTATAGAATAAAATTTCCTTAAAAAGCCTGTATTAACATCGATTTTAAGAGAGAATTTACCTCATCAACATTTCTTACTTTGTCTTTTCGCATCATTAGCTGGTTGCCTTCTTTACCGCTCTTTTCTTTAAGCTGCGCTTCAGCAGGATTTTGGGTAAGAAAATTAATAATATGCCTGAATTTATCCGTCTGGTAAAACTTATCCTGAGGATTACCGGGGAAATATCCCAGAAATACACCGTTTTTCATAACAATTTTCTCAAATCCGATTTCTGATGCAAGCCACTTTAAGCTAACACTTTTTAGTAAATTCTTTGCTTCTTCAGGTAAATTACCGAAGCGGTCTTTCAATTCAGATTCAAATTTTTCAAGGCTCGTTTCATTGTCAATTTCCGCAAGCTTTTGATAAAGCAGCAATCTTTCTTCCGTATTTGAAACGTACGAATCCGGCAGCATCAGTTCAAGATCCGTATCAATATTAATATCTTTTGTTGCTTTAAACAGCTTATTTCTTTCCTCCTCATTTTCGAATAGATTTTCAAACTCCTGATCATCTTTCAGCTCCTCCAGTGCTTCCTGCATGAGTTTCTGATAGGTTTCGAATCCCATTTCATTAATAAACCCGCTTTGTTCCGCTCCCAGCAAATCACCCGCACCACGGATTTCAAGATCTTTCATGGCAATCTGGAAACCACTTCCCAGATCGGAAAACTGTTCTATGGCCTCCAGCCTTTTCCTGGCATCAGAGGTCATCATATCATAAGGTGGTGTAATCAGGTAGCAAAATGCTTTTCTGTTGCTACGCCCTACCCTTCCTCTCATCTGATGAAGATCTGCCATTCCGAAACGTTGCGCATCATTAATAAAGATGGTATTGGCATTGGGAACATCCACTCCGCTTTCGACAATAGTTGTAGAAACCAGCACATCGTACTTTCCTTCCATGAAATCAAGGACATTTTTTTCAAGCTGCTTTCCTTCCATCTGCCCATGACCTGTGATGACCCTGGCGTCCGGAACCAGGCGCTGTATTAATCCTGCAATTTCTTTCAGGTTTTCAACTCTGTTGTTGATAAAATATACCTGCCCGTCACGCTGGAGCTCATACGAAACAGCATCACGGATTATTTCTTCATTAAAGCCAACCAATTGCGTTTCAACGGACTGCCTGTTTGGGGGAGGTGTTTTAATTACCGAAAGGTCCCTTGCAGCCATTAATGAAAACTGTAATGTCCTTGGAATAGGCGTAGCGGTAAGCGTAAGCGTATCAACATTGCTTTTCAGAGTTTTCAATTTGTCTTTTACCGAAACCCCGAATTTATGTTCTTCATCAATAATCAGCAATCCAAGGTCTTTGAACTTTACGGTACTTCCCGCCAGCTGATGCGTTCCGATAACAATATCAACCTTACCGTTTTTAAGCGCTTCCAAAGTTTCAGATTTTTGCTTAGCTGTTCTGAAACGGTTGATGTAAGACACATTCACAGGAAAATCCTTAAGCCTTTCTTTAAAACTTCTGTAATGCTGGAAAGCCAGAATCGTAGTAGGAACCAACACAGCTACCTGCTTTCCGTCGGTTGCCGCTTTGAATGCTGCCCTGATAGCCACTTCCGTTTTCCCGAAACCAACATCTCCGCAAACCAGCCTGTCCATTACCGTGTCTGCTTCCATATCTTTTTTCACATCAATGGTTGCTTTTTCCTGATCCGGAGTATCTTCATAGATAAAGCTTGCTTCCAGCTCGTTCTGCAGGTAAGAATCCGGGCTGTAAGCAAAACCTTTTGCGGTTTTCCTTTGGGCATACAGCTTTATCAGATCAAAAGCAATTTGTTTTACTTTTGCTTTTGTTTTTTGTTTTAAAGATTTCCAGGCGGGTGATCCGAGTTTGCTTAAAACAACCTCTCTTCCTTCCGGACCGTTGTATTTTGAAATTTTATGAAGTGAATGAATGCTTACATAAAGCAGGTCTCCATTTTTATAGGTAAGTTTAAAACATTCCTGAATTTTACCGTCATTGTTTACTTTCACCAGTCCCATAAATTTCCCGATTCCGTGGTCGATATGAGCAATATAATCCCCAATTTTCAGAGACATTAAATCTTTTAAGGTAAGCTGTTCCGATTTGGCAAATGTATTTTTCGCCTTATAACGCTGGTAACGGTCGAAAATCTGGTGATCGGTGTACACCAGCAATTTATGATCATGATCTACAAATCCTTCATGAAGTTCTGATTTAAAACTTTTAAATGGAAGCTCATGTTCTAATTCTTCAAATATAGATTCGAGTCTTTCTTTCTGCTTTTCCCCTGAAAATGAAATCCACGTATCGAAACCGTTATTTTGCTTTTCTTCCAGATCTTCTATCAGCAGCTCGAAGTTTTTATGAAAAGAAGGCTGCGGAATCTGATCTGTTTTTACTTCATGAAGATCAATAAGCCCTTCAATAGCAACACTACCGAAATCTATGGTCGTAAATTTTTTATAATCGAATAAAAATTCCTGGTCAGAAATGAAGAGTTCCTGTGGAGTTCTGTGGGCAATATCCTTATTTAAAACATCATATTTTTCCAGTGCTTTTTCATAGAATGTTTTCAGCTTCTGCATCCCAATAATCACATTCTTAGAAACAACCATGCTTTCTTTCGGCAGGAGCTGAAGAAGAGAAACCCGGCTTCCGGCAACGGTAAAATTCATATTGGAAACCAGCTGAAAATCATTAACCTTGTCAATAGAAAGCTGTGTTTCGATATCGAAAGTTTTGATGCTTTCAATTTCGTTTCCGAAAAAAGTGATGCGGTAAGGTTTTTCATTGGAGAAAGAGAATACATCTACGATCCCACCCCTTACAGAAAATTCTCCCGGTTCAGAAACAAAATCGGCCTGCTGGAAATTATAATGATTGAGAAGTTCATCCACAAAATCGAAATCAAGCTGATCTCCCACTTTTATATGATGGGAAATGGCTTTAAAATCTTCCTTTTTCAGCACCTTTTCGGATAGTGCCCCTGCGTAGGCTACAATGACTTTCGGTGATTTTCCTGATGTGATCTTATTGATGGCTTCCGTTCTTAAAACCAGATTGGCATTTTGAGTTTTTTCCACCTGATAAGGCTCCAGATGAGTTGCGGGAAAGTATAATACTTTATCTTTACCCAAAAGATCTTCTATTTCTGTATTGGCATAGAGTGCATCTTCTTTATCATCAACAATATAAAGAACAGTTTTTTTTCGGGTGAGAAAAAGTTCGGCCACAAATATAGAAACGGCTGATCCCGCACTGCCTTTTACGGCTATATGCTGATGGTTTTCCAGCTGGATGAAAATTTCTTTTCCAAATTCTTTCTGAAGCAAATCCGGAAGGAACTTTTCGCTAATGGTTTTTAATTGCATAAAAAATAGTATAACGACAAAAGCGATTTCGGGAGCTTTCCGAAACCGTTTGATCTTTACAAAGATACGACTTATTTTGATTCCAGAATCGGGCCAAGTCTTTCATAGATCAGCCATATAAGGCAGTAATCTTAATTTTTTACTAAAAAGTTAAATAAAAAGTTAAAAAAACACTCTATTTTCCAAATGGCACATTGTTTGAAAATTTAAGACTACCAAATTAAAGAAATATTATTATGAAAAAAGCAATCAGAATTTTAGGAATGTTTGTCTTACTATTTTTTGTAGTCACGACAATTACTTCATGCAGCGACGACGACGATCCTGCCAACAATGATTTTTTTGCAGGAACCTACAGAGGTAGCGTAGGCTATTCAGACGGGGATATGAACGTTAATTCAAATGACGGAAGCGTATTTGTAACGAAAATCGCAAGCGGTACCAAGTATAACTTTGCGTTCTCAAACGGCATTCCGGATCTTAACGGCGTTGAATTTAACCAACAGGGTGACAATACTTTGGTAATGGTAGGATCTACAGCAACATCTTATATAAGAATTGATAACAATGAGTTAAGAATATTATATTTAAAGGACGGGAAATCGTGGACGGCTAACTGTACCCGATAACCAACTTTTTATACATTATGTAAGGACCTGCTTTTCTTCTTAAAGGAAAGCAGGTTTTGTTTTATAAGTGAGGCTGTGAGAAAGTATGTTTAATATTTTTTTAAGCTGTGATAAACTTTAGTTAAGGTTCTGAAATTGAGTTTTATCAGTCAGAATTTTATATACCTTTGGCTTAAGAAACAAGAAAAAAATTCTTATGAAAAAATTCTTATCAGCAATGTCAATCGCCCTTGGCCTTGGCCTTGCAACCGCTCAGCAGACTGCTCCTGCATCTACTGCCAATCATCACCAGACCTCAAAAACAGCACAAACCGCTAAACAGACAAAACCTGCAACAACGGCTAAAGCTGAAGCAGCTCCCGCAGCTGCAAAGATGAAAAAGGACGGAACTCCGGACAAACGTTATAAGGAAAACAAAAAAATGAAGAAAGACGGTACCCCGGACAAGAGGTACAAAGAAAACAAGTAAAACTCATCAATAGTTGTTATTTTCATAATCAAATTTCGAGAACCGATGATCAATCATTCATCGGTTTTTTTATTGGATATTGATCATAAAGCTTCAAAGATTCTTCAGTTATTTATAAATTTGAAGAATGGTAAACTTTCTTAAGAAAAATATCGCATTGCTTTGGGCAAAAAAACATGTGCGCAAAGCTGAAGAATTCAAAAAAAATGCTGAGCAAAACCAGGAGAAATTATTACTTTCCCTTGTGGATACTGCTAAAAAGACACTTTTCGGAAGAGAACATGATTTTGAAAACATCAGATCCGTTAAGGATTTCCAGGATAAGGTGAAAATTTCGGATTACGAAGATTTAAAGCCTTATATTGAAAGGGTAAAAAAGGGACAGGCAAATATTCTCTGGACCGCTGTCCCTGAATATTTTGCCAAGACATCAGGTACTACTTCCGGATCAAAATACATTCCTATTTCGAAGGAAGGAATGCCTTTTCAGGTGAAAGGCGCCCAAAGTGCTCTTTTCCATTATATCGCTAAAAAAAACAATGCCGATTTTGTAAACGGTAAAATGATTTTCCTGCAGGGAAGCCCGGAGCTTGAAGAGGTCTTCGGAATAAAAACCGGCCGCCTTTCAGGGATTGTAGCCCACCATATTCCTAAATACCTGCAGAAAAACAGGCTACCAAGCTGGGAAACCAATATTATGGAAGATTGGGAATCCAAGGTTGACAAGATTGTAGAAGAAACGGAGAAAGAAAATATGACTCTTATTTCCGGGATTCCGCCATGGCTCATTATGTATTTCGAGAAACTTGTTGAAAAGCACGGAAAAAAAATTAAACAAATCTTTCCCAATCTTGACCTGATCGTAACCGGGGGTGTTAATTACGAGCCTTACCGTGATAAGATGGAAGAACTCCTGGGAGGAAAAGCGGATATTGTACAGACTTTTCCGGCATCAGAAGGCTTTTTTGCATTTCAGGATGATTATACAAAAGAAGGACTGTTGCTTTTAACCAACCATGGAATATTCTACGAATTCGTTCCATTAGAAGAATATGGAAAGCCGAATGCCACCAGACTTACCTTGAAAGATGTTGAATTGAATAAAGATTACGCTTTAATTTTGACTACAAATTCAGGTTTGTGGGCATATTCCATAGGTGATGTGGTGAGATTTATTGATAAAAATCCACACCGGATATTGGTAAGCGGAAGAACGAAGCATTTTACTTCAGCTTTTGGCGAACATGTCATTGCATTTGAAGTTGAGGAAGCAATGAAGGCAACAGTAGAGAAATATCCTGTACAGATTACCGAATTTCACCTCGCTCCCCAAGTGAACCCGGAAGAAGGACTTCCCTATCACGAATGGCTTATCGAATTTGAAAGAGGCCCGGAAAATATAGAGTTATTCAAAAATGAACTGGACGATCAGCTGAGAAAACGCAATTCTTATTATGATGATCTTATTTCAGGAAATATTCTTCAAAAGCTTCATATTACCGTTTTGAAGAAAAATGCTTTTCAGGAATATGCAAAATCAGAGGGAAAGCTGGGTGGGCAAAATAAAATCCCCAGACTTGCCAATGACAGGAAAATTGCAGATTCGTTGATAATTTATAAACTTTAACCATATTTTTTCAATTCCGGAAACATATATTCGAAAAAAATTATAAATTTGGAAAACTAAAAAATAATAATGAAAGCATCTGTACTTTTAAAATCATCTTTATTAACGTCGTTATTTGTAATTTCATCCTGTGCAACCACAAAATATAGTATGGATACTGCTAAAAATGATTATTCTAATCTGGAAGCCGGCAGAGTGTACACTGTAATGATGAGAGACGGTTCAGAAAATCAAAAAATATTATTCCGTAATGTAGAAGGCGATAATATCATTGGAACGGCCGGAAAAAAAGACAGTACAGTTGTTACCATCCCTAAAGCGAATGTTGCCGCAGTAAGAGACAGCAGAAAAGCTAAAACCGTTATTGGTGCTTCCATAATCGGAGCCGCGGGCGTAGCAGCATTAGTGATCAGTGCTTCACGTGCTGATAACTAAAATAGATTTTATCTTTTAGGAGTCATTCAATTTTTCATTTAAAAAAAAGTAATATACATAGCCTTAAATTCATATTTGAGGCTATTTTTGTGGAATGATTTCGTTTACCCCGTTACAGACATTGAAAAATGTCGAGTTCAGAAATCTTCTTACGGGAAGATTTTTTATTGTTCTTGCATTCAGGATGCTTGCCACTTTACTGGGATGGTGGGTGTATCAACTGACAAAAGATCCCTTTTCAATTGGCCTGATTGGTCTCTCGGAGGTAATTCCGGCAGTGAGCTGTGCACTTTATGCAGGCCACGTGATTGATATGAATGAAAAGAAAAAATTATTACTGATCTGCAACTACGCTTATATTTTTTTAATCGGATTACTGTTGATTCCTGCTTTTTTTAATGTAGAAATGCATTTCACAGGACATCAGATCACTTATTTTATCTACGGTGTAATTTTCCTTACCGGCATTACAAGAGCATTTATAGGGCCAATTGTCCCCTCTATGATTCCTAAAATTGTAAAAAAAGACAACCTTCCAAATGCCGTTACTTTAAACCAGGCGACATTCCTTATTTCCTCTGTTTGCGGGCATGCAACAGGTGGATTTCTTATTGGCTATTTTGGAGTACAATGGACACTGGTTGTAATTATTGCACTGATCTTCCTGGCATCTTTATTTTTTTTCCAGTTAAATAAACAACATTCTGAATACAAAAAAGAGGAAATTAACGTTATAGAAAGTATGAAGGAAGGAATTTCTTATATATTAAAAACAAAAGAAATTCTTGGGGCTCTTTGTCTTGATATGTTTGCTGTACTTTTCGGCGGTGCCGTTGCCATGATACCGGTGTATGCAACCGACATTCTTAAAGTAGGCGCAGAAGGCTTCGGACTTTTGAACGCAGCTTCAGATATCGGTTCTATGTGTATTATTACCATTTTATCTATAGTTCCGCTGAGAAAAAACCAGGGCAAAATTTTGCTGGCAGTAGTTACCGGATTCGGGCTGTGCATAGTAGGTTTCGGATTGTCACGCTTATATTGGCTTTCATTTTTCTTTTTAATGATGAGCGGAATGCTGGATGGGATCTCTGTTGTAATCAGAGGAACCATTGTACAGCTGAAAACCCCGGACAATATAAGAGGCCGGGTATTGAGTGTGAATTCAATCTTCATTATGTCAAGCAATGAAATGGGACAATTTGAAAGCGGGCTGATGGCTAAATTATTAGGAGTAGTACGCTCTGTAGTATTTGGGGGAACCATGACTGTGCTGGTTGCGCTGATCGTGGGAACAACAAATCGTAAATTAAGAAAAATGCAATATTAAGACAATTAAGATGAATTTATTAAATTAATTTTAAAATCTTTAATTTAAAATTAATAATTTTTTATATTTGTAATAAAATTCCCTTACATGAAAAAAACTCTACTTATTTGTTTTTGTGTAGTAGGCTTTTGCTTACAGGCACAAACGTACAGTGAAAAAGACTTCAAACAAACTGTTTCGCAGGTAAACACCGCTAAAACAGAAAACGATTATGAAACAATTTTCCAAAAGTTCTCCGTATTTACTTCTACGAAGCCTTCGGAAAAATGGGACGCATATTATTATGCTGCCGTAGCAATGTATATGAAAGCAGAATTACAGCTTAAAAAATCTCCTTCTGCAGACGTTTCAAATTTGAATGCCTTAGCCGGAAAATACGCCCATGGCGGCACTTCCGATTCTCAGACAAACAATGCCGAAACTGATATTTTATTAGGATTAATTGCGCTTCAGAAAGCTGAAATTAAAGGAGCAAAGAATATTCAGAATAATTTGGATTTTGCTTCACAAATGATCGCTAAAGCTCAGGCAGTTGCACCGGAAAATCCGAGATTGGCAATTCTTAAGGCCAAATTAGAGCAAAGATCCGGAAATAATGAAAATGCTGAAAAGTTGTTTAAAAAGGCATCAACAGGACTTGAAATGAAAAGCACGTCATCAACCGCACCTATCTGGGGCAGACAGCTGATTCCATCAATGAATTAATCTCCGGATTAAAAACTTTAAAACAACTAAAATGAAAAAAGCTCTATCTATTTTTTTAATTATAATTTCCCAGAGCATTTTCGCACAGTCCAGTTCAGATTGTGGCGGAAACGTGCAGGTCTGCGGAAATACTCCAATATCATTTACACCTACCGGACCGGGTAGTGTAATGGAAACACTGGGCGGCTGTCTTGGAGTAGAACACTTTTCCATCTGGTACACCTTTACGGTTGCTACTTCCGGTACATTAACCTTTGTTATTAACCCGAATAATTTTACAGACGATTATGACTGGGCCGTATACGGACCAAACGTAAGTTGCGGAAATTTGGGGGGACCTATCAGGTGTAATTATTCTGCAGACGACGGACCTACAGGACTTAATACCACAGCAACAAATACAACGGCAGGAGCAGGAGGTTCTCCATTTTGTTCCAGTATGAATGTAACAGCAGGACAAACGTATTATCTTATTGTAGACAATTTCTCGTCTAGCGCCAACGGATTCGTATTAACATGGGGAGGCACTGCAACGCTGGTTTCGCCATTTAACAGTGCATTTCAGCCGTTCCCTTTCATGGAACCCGGAACTCCCGGACCTACTCCCAACTCTCCAAGAGAAGTTGTAGTATGTTCAAATCCGGCTGTTTTTGATTTTACAACCCTTAGCGCAGGTATTGTAAACAATAATCCGAACTTTAATGTGTCATATTATTATAATCAAAATGATGCGATCTCAGGAAATAATCCTATAACAACACCTATTACGGTAAATACCACAGATACTTATTATTATGCGATTACCTATTCGGTGCCTGGCGCTCCGGCTACCGCAATTAACAGGTGTAGAATTCCCGGGAAATTCAAGTTTATACAAAAAGCGATAACCGGAACCAATGTAACCTTAACGAAATGTAATAACAATAATCAAGGAACTGCTGTTTTTGATCTGACCACAGCAAATGTTATTAACGATCCTACGGTAATCAAAAAATACTACCCTACCCTGAATGATCTTAATGCCGGAACCAACGAGATTACCAATCCTTATCAGTATGTTTCTGCAGGAGGTGATGTATATGTATTGCTGACTTCACCATTTGACTGTAAGGCGACTGCAAAGATTACATTAGCTTTCTTCCCTGTAGTAACGGTAACAGAAGCAACACTTAGATCTTGTTTCATTGAAACAAATCCGGCTACCGCATCATTCAACCTTACCACAGCCCCTGTAACCACACAGGCAGGAGTAAAAACATATTATCCGTCTATGGCTGATGCAGTTGCAGGAACCAACCAAATTGCCAATCCAAGCACTTACATTTCGCCAAACGGAGTTGTATTTATAAAAGTGACGGATGGAAACGGATGTTATGGAGTTGCTAAAGTAAACCTTATCGTTTTACCACCGGTATATTCTAATACGCTGGATGATAAAATTATTTGTATAGAGGATAAGACAACGCTTGATGCAGGACCTGGATTCACAGGCTATACATGGAGTACAGGTGCAACAACACAAACCATCAGCAATGTTACAGTGGGTACCTATTGGGTAGATCTTAAAACCGGAGACTGTGTTACAAGACAAACCGTAAAGGTTTATCCTTCTGATCAGCCTGTTATCTCTAATATTGACATTGCAAACAATACCATTACCGTGAATGTTGTAGGAGGCACTGCTCCTTACAAATACTCTCTTGACGGCATCAACTGGCAGGATTCCAACATCTTTACCAATATTCCGAGAGGAGATAATTCAGTACATGTAAAAGACGGATACGATTGTGACCCTATTACAATTAATGTAGTGGTTCCTAATCTGATAAATGTTATTACCCCGAATGGAGACGGTGTAAATGATGTAATTGATTATTCTGCATTAGCAGGTAAGCAAAATTTAGTACTTAGTATCTTTGACAGATATGGTGTAAAAGTAGGGCAAGCCGATAAGCTTAACGGCTATAAATGGGACGGAACTACAGGAGGCAAAAAAGTTCCTACCGGTACCTACTGGTATACCGTAACATGGAATGAAAATGACAAGAAGAATACACCATTCAAGTTTTCAGGATGGGTGATGGTAAAAAATAGAGAATAAAACCATAAATAATTAAGGAAAAACCGCTTTTTCAGGCGGTTTTTTTCACATACAATCAAATAAATAACAAAAATCATTTCTCATGAAGAAATTACTATTACTGACAGTTTTATTTTTCTCACAAATGATCTTTTCACAGTCAGACTGTGTTACGGCAATTGCGGTTTGTGGAAATTCAGGTCAGTCATATACCCCAAGCGGACATGGAGTTACTCAGGAAAGTCCCTTGGGAGGATGTTTGTCTACTGAACATTATTCCGTATGGTACAAATTTACAATTGCCACTGGAGGAACGCTTACTTTTGTCATTAATCCCAATGCAACCGGCACGAGTACAGATTATGACTGGGCTGTTTATGGGCCCAATGTACAGTGCGGAGCTCTCGGATTACCGGTAAGATGTTCTTTTTCGGCAGGTGGAGGTCCTACAGGACTTAATATGACTTCTCTGGACACCTCGGAAGGTGCCGGTACAGATAATTTGGGCAATCCTTCAGACCGTTTTGTAAAATACATGGATGTTCTGGCGGGCGAAACCTATTATCTTATTGTAGATAACTTTTCATCAAATACAACAGGCTTTGCTTTACAGTGGGGAGGAACTGCCACCCTTGCATCTCCTTTTACCGATCCTAACTTAACACCCAATCCTTTTGTAGCACCGGGCACGCCAAGCGCAACGCCGGGCGGACCAAATGAAATTGTACAATGCCAGCTTCCTACTACATATGATTTCAGTACATTGAGTGCCGGAATCATTAACGGGAATCCTAATTTCCAGGTTACTTATCATTATAATCTAAACGATGCTATTACAGCGGCGAACCCGATAACGGCACCAATCACAATAAACGGTACGACTATTTATTATTACAGTATCCATTACCAAGATCCTGCAAACCCTAATAACCCTATCAACAGCTGTACCCAAACAGGCTCAATTAAGTTTGTTCCCGGAAATATTACCACCAATAATGCTACACTTACCACCTGCAACTATAATAATTCAGGAACAGGTACTTTTGACCTGACAACTGCAGTTGTATATGCACCTACCACAGGTGTCACAAAAAAATACTATCCTACTTTGGCAGATATGAATGCTGGTACCAATGAAATTACCAATCCTGCAACATATTCATCTACTGCCCCTAAAACGATATATGTAAAAATAAATACGGATCAGGGATGTTACGGAAATGCGGAAATCTCTCTGCAGTTTTTTGCCCCGCTTCCTGCAGTAAATGTTACACTTAAGGCTTGTAATAACAATAATGCGGGAACAGGTTTGTTTGATCTTACTTCAGCAAACGTATATCCTCCGGGGAACGTTACAAAGAAATACTATCTTAGTCAGGCAGACTTAAATTCAGGAACCAATGAAATTATGAACCCTGCAACTTATACATCCACTGCTCCTAAAACAATTTACGTAAGAGTAACCAATCCACAAGGATGTACAGGACAATCTGAAATTTCTTTACAATACCTTCCGGTTGTAACGGTAACGGAAGCAACATTAGAATCTTGTTTCATTGAAACGGCAGTCAATACAGCTTCTTTTGATCTTACTCAGGCAAATGTAACCTCCCAGCCAGGTGTTGTAAAAGCCTATTTTAAGACACAGGCTGATGCATTGGCCGGCGTTAACCCAATCGCAAACCCGTCCAATTATATTTCACCCACTACCACAATATACATTAGAGTAACCAACGAAAACGGCTGTTTTGCTATTGCTAAAGTGAACCTTAAAGTTTTACCTCCTGTAACATCAAGCATTCTTAAGGATAAGATCATCTGTATAGAAGATAAGACTACTTTAGATGCAGGACCTGGATTTGATGGCTACGAATGGAGCACAGGAGCTACTACACAGTCCATATCCAATGTAACAGCCGGTGCTTACTGGGTTAAACTGAAAACAGGAAAATGCTGGACATTACAGCCTGTAAAAGTGAATGCTTCCGCACAGCCTGTTATTACCAATATTGAAATAACAAATGATTCATTCACCGTAACCGTTAACGGAGGAAAAGGACCTTATCAATACTCCCTTGATGGCGTCAACTGGCAGGACTCAAATGTATTCACAGGACTTCCGAGAGGTGAAAACAAAGTATATGTGAAGGATTCTTACGATTGCAACCCGATCAGTGTTCAGGTAACGGTTCCGAATCTGATTAATGCCATCACACCTAACGGAGATAACAAAAATGATTATATAGACTATTCAGCATTGTCTTATAAGAAAAACGTTGTGCTCACAGTATATGACAGATACGGAAACATGCTGTACCGTGCCGACAAGATCAGGAACTATACTTGGGACGGCACTTCTAACGGTAAGAAAATTGTAACCGGAACTTACTGGTACACGATTACATGGACCGAAAACGATAAAAACAATACCGAAACCAAGTACAGCGGATGGGTATTGGTAAAAAATATTGATTAATTAACAAACTAATTTTCAAGCACTTAAATCACCTCTTAACAGGGGTGATTTTTTTTATGCACATCAACACAAAACCTTATTCTCATTATATTTTAACAGTGTTGTGTTCATAAATTGTTGAATACTATTTTTTAATTGCTTTTCAAAAAAACTATCTTTGCAGAACTATGGCGCAGAAAGAAACATTATCTTCATTGACGAACGGAAACTTTGCAAAAGAACTCTCCATTGCTGACGGAAAAATGCCGCCCAATGCTCTGGATTTCGAAAGGCTGGTGATTGGAACCTTTTTAATTGACAAAAAGGGTCTGGACCATTCTATTGATTTACTGACACCGGAGGTTTTTTATGATCCGAGACATCAGGTAATTTTTTCTACCATTTTAAAACTGTACGAAGGAAACCAGCCGGTTGACTTGATGACCATCATTCAGGATCTGAAGAAAGATGGCAGATTAAATTTAGCCGGAGGAGACAGCTATATTATTGATCTTACCATGGGAGTAAGCTCATCGGCACACATTGAATATCATGTTCGGGTTATTCTCGAAAAATATATTTTACGAAGTTTAATTAATGTATCGGCAAACGTTATTGATGCCGCCTATAAAGAATCAACCGACGTTTTCGAATTGTTGGATAAAGCCGAACAGTCATTTTTCGAGATCACCAACGGAACGATCAAGAAAGGATTCGATACGGCCAATTCATTGGTAAAGCAGGCCATTGACACCATTAAATCTTTAAAAGATAAAGAAGGACTTTCGGGAGTTCCTTCAGGATTCCGGGATGTGGATAAAGAAACCGGAGGCTGGCAAAATTCGGACCTTATCATTATTGCTGCACGTCCGGCAATGGGAAAAACGGCATTTCTTCTTTCCATGGCAAGAAATATCGCCGTAGGACACAAAATTCCTATGGCTCTGTTTTCTCTCGAGATGGCTTCCGTACAGCTTATCACGAGGATGATTGCCTCTGAAACGAGAATCTCTTCCGAAAAATTAAGAAAAGGAACATTGGACGATGAAGAATGGCAAAGACTGTTCTCCAATGTATCAGAACTTGAAAACGCTCCGCTTTATATTGATGAAACCCCTTCTCTTTCTATCTTTGACTTCCGTGCAAAATGCCGTAGATTGGTAATGCAACATGGTGTAAGATTGATTATGGTCGATTATCTTCAGCTAATGACAGCCGGTGGCGGCGGAAAAGGAACCGGAAACCGTGAACAGGAAATTTCCATGATCTCAAGATCACTGAAAGCCATCGCAAAAGAACTTAACGTTCCTGTTATTGCTCTTTCGCAGCTTTCGCGTAGTGTGGAGACACGTCCCGGAAAAAGACCCCAGCTTTCCGACCTTAGGGAATCCGGAGCGATTGAGCAGGATGCGGATATCGTATCCTTTATCTTCAGACCGGAATATTATAAAATTACCGTTTGGGATAATGATGAAGAAGGCCAGGAAACCTCAACGGAAAACCAGGCAGAGCTTATTATCGCCAAGCACAGGAACGGCGCAACTGCCGATGTACGCTTATCCTTCCTTAAACATTTTGCTAAATTCGGGGATATTGAAGCAGCTTTTGATGGCGGAATGGGAGGAGGATATCCTTCAAATTTCGGATCAAATGAACCAAGCGGCTTCGATAAAATCAAGACAACCATCCAGCCGGGAGCAGCCTTTGATCTTCCAAACAATTCCCAGGTATCAGGATCTTCTATGAATGATTTTGATGATGACGATGATTTTCCTTTTTAAAGGTAGATCATTCCTGATTTTTTTAAACTAAATCTTAGCCTCAACCTCAATTTGATATGAGAATTGAAATATACACCGACGGCGCATGTAGCGGGAATCCCGGAAAAGGCGGGTATGGAATTCTAATGCGGGTACCCGAAAAAAATTACCAAAAAACGTTTTCAAAAGGTTTCAGGAAAACCACCAATAACAGAATGGAGCTTCTCGCCGTAATTACTGCTCTGGAAAAGCTGAAATCTCCTGAAAACGACATTCATGTTTATACCGACAGCAAGTATGTTGCCGATGCCATCAATCAGAACTGGCTTGCCGGATGGATCAAAAGAGGCTGGAAAAATGTAAAAAATCCTGATCTTTGGCAAAAATTTGTGGTATTGTACAATCTTCATAAGCCAAAAATGCACTGGATTAAAGGCCATGCCGGCCATTTTGAGAATGAACTATGCGATAAACTTGCCGTAACTGCCGCAGCATCAGCAGATTTAGCCATTGACACTTACTTTGAAAATATGGAGAAGAATTCTCTTTTTTAATTTATATTCAAACTAAATACAAGTAATAACCTTTCAGCATTTACTGACATAACTTATCATTTATTATAAAATAACCATCTATTTCGGTAAAATTAACATTAAATATATATTTATTGATTAGGATTTAATATCTTTGACACGTCTAAATCTAAGTGTCTAATAAATGAGTAAAAAAATCTACCTCTTTTTATTGGTAAATGCATTGCTTCTTTTTCCGAAATATGCTTTATCCCAAACCTATCAGCTTACAGGAAATCCCGTCAATACAACAGGATGGACGATGGTAGCCCCCACTGTCGTTAATACGGATTTTGTACAGCTGACTCCGGACACCAACAACCAATCCGGATCAATCCGCTTAAACGATCCAATTAATCTTAAATATTGTGACAAGTGGCGTGTGGAGTTTGATTTCAGAATGGATTCCAACCAGACGGCCAATGGAGACGGCATTGCATTCTGGTATCTTGCCAATCCGCCGGTTGCCAGTGTACTGGGTTCAGGTTTAGGAGTATCGCAAAATGCTGTAGGATTCATTGTAGGATTTGATACATATAATAATACTACTACTGCGGTAATGAGTAAAGTACATGTTGCTTATGGGCAGGTACCTAATACTACCGACAATAACAATGTAGAATTCTTCAATGTTGCAGGAAGTTCTTTTCATTCACCGGATATGAATACCACACTTCCTTTTCAGGGAGCCAACTATAAGCATGTTGAAGTAACCGCACAGGTAGATCCTGCGGCTCCAACCAACTGGATTGTAAAAATTACCATCGACGGAAACCAAATCTGCAACCAGTCTTTTGCTCCATCAGGAACAGCAGCGGCAATGACGATAGGTTATTTCGGATTTTCGGCTTCCACAGGGGGGAACAGATCAAGACATTCTATTAAAAACGTAAAGGTTTATATTGACAAAGTAGCCCTTAATCAGACTACGGTAACTGATACTTTTTGTCCTAATCCGTCAACCGGCCAAGGCACAGCAAATTTAACGAGCTATCAAAATCAGTTTGTTGCAAATCCTGCCAACTATACTTTCTCGTACAGTGTATCAGGAACCCCCATTACAAACCCTGCCAATTATCAGTTTAGCGCCAATACAACGGTTTCGGTATTGGTTAAAGATAATTCAGGACTACTGTGTGACAACCCGGATGGTAAAATACAGCTCAATCTATCACCATTTACCGCAACTCCGGCCACGCTTACTGCATGTAACAACAACAACGCCGGAACAGCAACCTTTAACCTTACTTTAGCAAATGTAAATGAACCCGCAGGCTCTACAAAAAAATACTATAAAACATTGGCAGACCTTACTGCCGGTCTTGAAATTTCAAATCCTGCAAATTATGTTTCTGCAGCGGGTACGGTATATGTAAAAGTAACCACACCGTTAGGATGTGTGGGTTCAGCACCAATTACGCTGGCATTTTTCCCACCGATCGTATCAAATGATGCCACGATAGAATCATGTTTTATAGAAAATGCTCCCACAACAGCATCATTCGATCTTACACAGGCAAACGTAACTTCAGCTTCAGGTATAACGAAGAAATATTTCAAAACGGAAGCTGATGCACTTGCAGATACCAATGAAATTGTGCCCGCAAACAATTATATTTCGACGTCATCTACTGTGTATGTAAGAATCACGAATCTCGCCGGCTGTTTTGTGATTGTTAAAATAACACTTAAAGTTTTACCTCCTGTTTATTCTTCAGTATTAAAAGACCAGACGATCTGTATTGATGATAAAACAACATTGGATGCAGGACCCGGGTTTGATACCTATTTATGGAGCACGGGAGCCACGACACAATCTATTCAGGATATTACACCAGGTTTGTATTGGGTACAGCTAAAAACAGGAAGATGTATAACAAAGCAGATGGTAAGGGTAAATCCTTCACCTCAGCCTGTTATCGCTACGATCGACATTACAAACAATACCATTACCGTAAACGTAAAAGGAGGAAAAGGTCCTTATCAATATTCCCTTGACGGTATAAACTGGCAGGATTCTAATGTATTTACAGGACTTGCGAGAGGTGAAGTAAAAGTATACGTGAAAGATACCTATGACTGCACACCGATTCAGATACAGATTACGGTTCCAAATCTTATTAACGCCATCACTCCGAACGGCGATAATGTAAACGATGTGATTGATTATTCTGCCCTTGCTTACAAGAAAAATCTTGTTTTCACCATCTTTGACAGATACGGAAATAAGCTTTATCAGGCTGACAAAATCAGAAATTATAAATGGGACGGAACAACCGGTGGTAAAAAAGTAATCACAGGTACATACTGGTACACCATTACATGGAACGAAAATGACAAAAACAATACGCAGACTACTTACAATGGCTGGGTATTGGTAAAAAACAGAGAATAACAACTTACTTTAAGATCACTCCGTAAACCGGAGTGATCTTTTTTACAATACAAAAACCAAAAAAAACATAAATGACCAACTAAAAACTCATAATTAACAACCAATCACTTCATGAAAAACAATCTGCTCTCTTATTTTTTTCTGATTTTAATCTGCCTTTCCGGCAAAATTTCTGCCCAGACCTATCAGCTTACCGGCAATCCCGTAAATATTACCGGGTGGGATCTTGTTTCCAGCGCTTCAGTAAATACGGACTTTATCCAACTCACCCAGGACATAGGAAATCAATATGGCGCGATAAAGCTTCAGGACCCTATTAACCTTAAATATTGTGATAAATGGAAAGTTGAATTTGACTTCAGGATCGATGGAAACGGAACCGCACAATATGGAAGAGGCGACGGATTTACTTTCTGGTACCTTGCCAATCCTCCCACAGGATTTGTTTCGGGGGGAGGTCTCGGAATTCCTGCTAATGCAAGCGGACTGATGGTAGGATTTGATATTTTTAATAATTCCACAGAAGGCCAGATGAGTAAAATCCATGTCCTGTATGGAACCAATAATGGATTAAATAACAATATTGAGTACAATAATACTGCAGGAAGCACTTTTCATTCACCAGACCTGAATCCTACACAGCCTTTTGTAGGATCAACATATAAGCATGTAGAAGTAAATGGCGAAACAGATCCGGCAAACCCTGCCAACTGGCTTATCAAAATAAGAATAGACGGCGTCCTTATCGTTGATCAGTCTTTTGCTCCTTCCGGAGGAGCCGTAGGCATGACAACAGGATATTTCGGGTTCTCTGCTGCAACCGGCGGTGCGAGCGCAAGACACTCCATCAAAAATGCAAAGATCTATATTGATAAAGTCCCGATCTTAACGAATACAATCAACCCGTTTGTTTGTGTAAATCCGACAACAGGAAACGGAACTGTGGATTTGACTTCGTTTCAGAATCAGTTTGTGACAAACCCCTCCAATTATACATTCTCTTATTTTGGACCGGGAGGAACACCAATTACCAATCCATCCGATTATCAGTATTCTACAGCGACAACTACCATTACTGTCGTAGTGAAAGACCCTTCTTCTACATTATGTGATAATGGGGACGGAACAATTGTACTCACACCAAGCCCTTTTGCCGCTAACGACGTAACGCTTACGGGATGTAACAACAATAACGCCGGAGGAGCCGTGTTTGACCTTACATCAGCAACGCTATCATCGGTTCCGGGAAGTACCGCCGTATTCTACAATACGATGTATGATCTTAATAATCATATCAATCCGATTATCAATTCTTCTGCCTTTCTTTCTCCTGCGGCTACTATTTACGCTCAGGTGACGACCCCACAGGGATGTACCGATGTAGCCCAGATTACATTAGCATTATTTCCTGTAGTGGAGGTTCAGGAAGTTACGCTTAGAGCATGTGCTATTGAAAGCAATCCTTCAACAGGATTATTTAATCTTACAGCAGCCCCTGTAACGACTCAAAACGGAGTTGTTAAAGAATACTATCCGTCCTTAGCTGATGCTCAAAACGGAACCAATTCAATTTTGACATTTAATTCTTACATCTCACCAAATGGAGTTGTTTATATCAAGGTTATAAATGGAAACGGTTGTTATGCAATCGCCAAAGCAAATCTTATCGTTATCCCTCAGGTTTTCTCAAACACTCTTGAAGACAAGATTATTTGCATGGAAGATACGACAACCCTTGATGCAGGACCCGGATTTACCGCCTATGAATGGAGCACCGGCGCAACAACTCAAACAGTTTCAAATGTAGGAGTGGGTACCTATTGGGTAAAATTGAAATCAGGAGACTGCGAGGTTACCCAAGCCGTAAAAGTCTATGCTTCTGACCAGCCGGTTATCTCAAATATTGATATTTCCAATACAACAGTAACCGTGTATATAACCGGCGGAACCGCACCTTATCAGTACTCTACCGACGGAATTAAATGGCAGGATTCTAATGAATTTGATAATATGCCGAGAGGAGACAGCCATATTTATGTAAAAGACGCATACGATTGTAACCCTATTGACATTAATATTGTAGTTCCGAACATTATTAATGTAATCACCCCGAACGGAGATGGCATCAATGATGCGGTTGACTATTCTGCGCTTTCCGGAAAACAGAATCTCATATTCAATGTATATGACAGGTATGGAGCTAAAATCCATCAGGCTGACAAATCCAACCGATACCGATGGGACGGAACTGCTGCGGGAAGAAAAGTTCCTACAGGAAGCTATTGGTACTCTGTTTCGTGGAATGAAAACGATAAGAAAAACACTCCTGTTAAATATTCCGGATGGATATTGGTGAAGAACAGGGATTAACCTGTAAACAATATTATTTGTAATAGTTTCGGCGGCCTGAAAGGCCGCCGAAACTATTGTATCACACGTGGCCAAACCTTCAAGGTTTTTAAACCTTGAAGGTTGCATAACACGTATAATAATCATGCGTAATAATTTAGCATATTTCGTGTTAAAACTGAATTTATTCATGTTCAATCCTTAAATTTGTCTTATGAATTATTTGGAAGCTTTAAGCAGAAGATATTCTGTAAAAAAATTTAACAACGAAATTATCCCCCGGGAAGCGTTGCATAATATTCTGGAGTCCGGGAAATTATCGGCCAGCTCGCTGGGCCTTCAGCCTTATAAAATCCTTATTGTGGAAAGTAAGGAAATGAAGGAAAAACTGATTCCGGCATTTTACAATCCATCCCAGATCTCCACATGTTCCCATCTGATTGTCATTGTATCGAAGAAATCCTTGGACGAAAGTTATGTCAACGGATATTTCAGACATATTTCAGAAGTGAGAGAGACTCCTCAGGAGAAACTTGACCTCTTCCGGAAAAGCATCAATCAGCACATTGACCAAAAAACTCAGGACGAAATTTTCGGCTGGGCAGAAAAGCAATCTTATATTGTATTGGCAAACCTCATGTATGCTGCAGCGATGGAAAGTATAGACAGCTGTCCTATGGAGGGCTTCCGTCCGGATCTTATCGAAGAAATCTTGGAGATAAATCCTGAAACTGAAAAAGTAACCGTTACCCTCGCTTTAGGCTACCGATCAGAAGAAGATCATTTTCAGCACATGAAAAAAGTACGAAAACCAAACGAAAAATTGTTTAAATTTATTTAATTATTTAGACGATTGTCTTAAACTAAGGATATGATAAAAGCGGATGTATTAGTAATCGGTTCCGGGATTTCGGGACTATCCTATGCTATTAAAGTTTCTGAGCAGCTTCCTGATGCCAAAATAATTATTGTAACAAAATCTGATGAAGATGAAAGCAACACCAAATACGCACAGGGTGGCCTTGCGGTTGTAACGGATTCTAAAAACGATAATTTCGACAAACATATTGAAGATACGATGCGTGCCGGAGATGGCGAAAACAAGCGCGATGTTGTAAAAATGGTCGTCACCGAAGCTCCTGCAAGATTCAATGAAATTGTAGAATGGGGCGCCAACTTTGATATGAAAAACGGAGAATTTGCCTTAGGAAGAGAAGGCGGACATACGGAAAACAGGATTGTGCACCACAAAGATATTACAGGTTTCGAAATCGAAAGAGCTTTGCTGGAAACAGCCAACAAAAGCAATAATATTGAAATTCTCGACCATCATTACGTTATTGATATCATAACCCAGCATCATGTTCCCGGAAAAGAGCTGAATGAAGGGGACATCCATTGCTACGGCGCTTATATCTTAGATGAAAAGTCTAAAAAAATTAAAAAAATAACTTCGAAAATAACATTGGTCGCCACAGGAGGAGCCGGCCATGTATATAAAAATACAACCAACCCTACCATCGCTACAGGAGACGGAATCGCTTTTGTAGCCAGAGCCAAAGGAAAGGTTTCCAATATGCAGTATTACCAGTTTCATCCTACCGCTCTGTACAGCAAGATCGATGGAATGTTGTTTCTGATTTCCGAGGCCGTTCGGGGTGACGGTGCCAAATTAAGAACAAAAAGAGGCGAAAAATTCATGCATAAATATGATGAGCGTGAAGAACTGGCCTCTCGCGATATCGTAGCAAGAGCGATTGATGCTGAAATGAAAATTACGGGTGATGAATATGTAGGACTAGACTGCCGTGAAATGAATCATGAAAAATTCCTTGAACATTTCCCGAATATCTATAAAAAATGTAAAGATGAAGGAATAGACCCCTTCACACAGCTGATTCCCGTTGTTCCGGCATGTCATTACCTCATGGGAGGAATTGAAGTAGACAAAGACGGTCAGTCTTCCATCAGAAACCTTTTTGCGGTAGGAGAATGCACCAATTCGGGACTTCACGGAGCGAACAGGTTAGCATCCAACTCATTACTCGAAGGATTGGTCTTCGGGCATAATGCAGCCATTAAAACGGTTGAGCTTTTAAATGAAAATAACTTTAATTTCGATGATCTTAAAGCTGTTCCCGAATGGAATGAAGAAGGAATGAAAATCATGGATGAAATGGTCATTGTTTCCTACCTCAGGAAACAGCTTCAGGAAATGATGAGCGACCTTGTAGGTATTGTACGAAGCAACCGCCGCCTCAATATGGCGCTTCAGAAGCATCAGGAAATAGCCGCCGCCGTGGATGAGATCTATCACTACTCTATTTTATCCCCACAGCTTTCGGAATTGAGAAATTTAACAACCGTGGCACACCTCATCATTACCCAATCGATGGAAATGAAGGAGAATAAAGGAGCTTTTTACAATAAAGATCTGGCTTAATATTTTAAAATTATTAAGAAAAATAATTTTTTACTTTATAAATCATGATCTTCATTTGAAAAAGATCTTGCTTTACTAATAAAATATGAAATATGAAAAAACCACCATACGTTACCGATAAAGCTTTAAAACAGTTTATAAAAAATGCTTTGGAAGAAGATATCCGGGATGGAGACCACTCTACCCTTTCTACGATCCCTAAAGACCTGGAACAAAGCGCCAAGCTTCTGGTAAAGCAGGACTGCATTATCGCCGGAGTAGAATTGGCTAAAATTATATTTAAAACTTTTGATAAGAATCTCAAAATTGAGACTTTCGTGAAAGACGGTGATGCCGTAAAATTTGGCGACGTCGCCTTCATTGTAACGGGAAGTGCAAGGTCTATTCTTTCAACGGAAAGACTGGTTTTAAACTGCATGCAGCGAATGAGCGGAATCGCTACCCTTACACATGACTGGGATTCCCGTCTTGTCGGTACCAAAACCAAGCTTCTGGACACAAGAAAAACAACCCCGAATTTCAGGATCTGCGAAAAATGGGCTGTTGCCATAGGCGGCGGCACCAATCACCGTTATGGATTGTACGACATGATTATGCTGAAAGACAATCACATTGATTACAACGGAAGCATTAGCAATGCCGTAAAAATGGCCAAAGATTACATCAAAAAAAATAAGAAAAAGCTCAAAATTGAAGTTGAAACCAGAAATCTTGAGGAAGTTCGTGAAGCGATCAACGCAAAAGTTGACAGAATCATGCTAGACAATATGGATATTAAAATGATGAAAGAAGCAGTTAAGATGATCAACGGCTCATGCGAAACCGAAGCATCCGGCGGAATTACCCGCAATCAGCTGAAAGAAATAGCTTCTACCGGGGTTACTTATATATCGGCAGGAGCTTTAACACACTCTGCCGAGAATATGGATCTTAGCCTTAAAGCCGTAAAATAACGTTGGATTTTTAATAAAAACCAAAGCATTTTGTTAAAAATTCAATAATGTGATTTTTTTCATGTGATATCTCGAATATTATTCAATGCATTGTAAATCAGAAATATAGAGCTTATTAAGATTGAGTAAAAATTAACATAAAGTTAATATTAGTTAAAATTTATTTCCCGAATTTTGCAGAAAATTTAAATCTAACTATTACTAACGATTATGAAATTAATCAACAAATCAATGCTAACTGCGATAATCACATTATCTACAGCTAGTGTTTATTACGCTCAACAGGTTCAGGATTCTGCATCAAAATCCACAGACATTGAAGAGGTAATTTTACAGGGTGTAACAGATATTGCAAAGGATAGAAAGACACCGGTTGCTGCATCAACTATTAAGGCAGCACAGATTATAGAAAGATTAGGAAATCAAGAAATTACCGAAATCTTAAACACCACACCTTCAGTATACGCTACAAAATCAGGTGGTGGTTTTGGAGATGGAAGTATTACCATGAGAGGTTTCGAATCTAGAAACATCGCTGTAATGGTAAACGGTATGCCAGTAAATGATATGGAAGGTGGTACTGTATACTTTTCTAACTGGACCGGTTTACAAGATGTAACAAGCACTATTCAAACACAAAGAGGTTTAGGCTCATCCAAATTAGCTATTGCTTCTGTTGGAGGAACAATTAACTACCTTACTCGTTCTGCTGACATGAAAAAAGGTGGTGTTGTAAGATTAGGAGTTGGAAACAATGACTATTTAAAAGCTTCATTTGCTTATAATACAGGAAAAACCGATAAAGGATGGTCTTCTTCAATTTTAATGAGTAGGATCTCAGGAGGAACATATATTGAAAATACAGATTTTGAGGCATATGCTTATTATTTTGCATTAGGTTGGGAACCAAATAAAAAACACAACTTCCAATTTACATTAACTTCTGCACCACAATGGCATGATCAGAGAACATTTGCTCCAACAATAGGAAACTATATAACATATAATCCTGATAAAGACGGTACTCCATACAGACAGTACAACTCAGATTTCGGATACTATACAGCTCCAAATGGTGAGAGAGTAGCATTAGCAAACAGATCAAATTACTATGCTAAGCCTGTAATGATGGTAAACTGGGATTGGACTATGAGTGAAAAATCAAAATTAAGTACAGTACTTTACATGTCTAATGGTAGAGGCGGAGGAACAGGTGATCTTGGCAGAGTTGGAGGAAAGTCTTTAACGAGCTTCTATGATAACACAGGTCATTTTAACTACGATGCTGTATTTGCTGCCAATGCAGCTGTAAACCCTTATGCCGCAAATGCTGCAAACGGAGGAACTCTTATCAGAAGAGCAAGCATCAATTCTCATAACTGGTATGGTATCTTAGCAAATTTCCAACATAAAATTAATGAGAACTGGAATTTTTCTGTAGGTACAGATGACCGATATTATTATGGCTATCATTATCAGGTAACATCCGACCTGTATGGAGCTACAGGTTATAAAGAAGGTGGAAATGCAAATGTTGCACCTTACGTAGTAAACAAAGTGTACGATTACAAAAAGCTATCTTGGAATCCTTTCGGAGGATCTGTTGCTCCACTTAACGAGCAAATAGGTTATAGTAACGACGGAGAGGTTTTATGGTACAGCGGATTTGGTCAGATTGAATATACAAATGATAAGTTATCTGCATTTGTACAAGGTTCAGTATCAAATCAAAGTTATCAAAGAATTGATAATTTTGTAAAAGACGGAAGTACTCTTAAAGGACAAACGGTAAACACAAAGACAGGATTTAAAGATCTTATCGGATATAATATTAAAGGAGGTGCAAACTACAATATCAATGAATACCATAATGTTTTTGCGAATATTGGGTATTACAGCAGACAGCCATTCTTAAATTCAGTTTATCCAAACAACCAGCAACTACTTAACCCTAACCTTACTAATGAAAAAGTATTTTCTACGGAAATAGGCTACGGATTCAGATCTCCTAAATTGAGCTTTAATGTCAATTTATATAGAACTGAATGGTCAGACAGATGGCTGAGAAGATCAAACATCCAATTCCAGGTTCCCGATGCAACATCTCCTACAGGTACAAGCATTGTAAACGGATATACAGAGATTAACGGAATCACACAGCTTCACATGGGAGTAGAATTTGACGGAGTATATAAACCTACTTCTTTCCTTGATATCAACGGGATGATCTCTATAGGCGATTACAAATACAAAGGAAATGCTACAGGTACAAACTTTGATGATAACAACAACCCTATCGACGGAGCTGCAAATACAACCTTATATCTTGATGGTGTAAAAGTAGGAGGAAGCAGCAACAACAGTATCCCTCAACTTACTGCATCTTTAGGAGCAACAATAAAGCCTGTAAAAGATCTTAATGTATATGGAACATGGAGATATGTTGGAGAAGTTTACTCTACTATTGATGCACAGACATTCATGAATCAGGCAAATCAAGAAAGAGGAACCCTTAAATTACCAGATTTTAACCTTTTTGATGTAGGAGCTTCTTACAAAATCAGATTGAGAAATCAGGATCAGTATTTTACTGTTGGATTTAACATTTACAACTTGTTGGATACGACGTATATTTCTGACGGAGCTACGAATATTTTTGGTAGTGATACCATAACTGCTAATAATGATCCTGATAAAGGTAAAACTTATGAGCAGGCAGGAAGAATGTATAAAGGAATTGCTGACGGCAACAGAGTATTCTTCGGATTCGGAAGAACTTGGGCAGCTAATCTCTCTTTCAACTTCTAATAAATATAAATTAGATTTTCTAAATATCAATCCCGGCTTTTCGCCGGGATTTTTGCTATATTTGTGTACTTTAAAAAAGAAAAAATTAGGATATGGATTTTTACAAAATTTTCCTTAGCGCCCATAAAGGCTTTGGGTATTTAGAATTAGTTTTAGTCGCTTTATTTACTGTTGCCCTTTTAACGGTCATGTTTGGGTTCAGCGGCAAAGTGAACAAATTCTTAAAGAAAACAACGCTTTTCACGATGATTTTCTTTCACATTCAGTTTTTAGTGGGAATTTGCTTGCTGCTAATTTTTTCTCCGGGCTTTAAAGCAGCTTTGGATTCGGGAACTTTAATGAGTGATTCTTACGCCAGGTTCCAATATGTAGAACATCCGTTTTCTATGCTGATCGCAGCCGTTTTAATGACAATCGTAAACAAAAAAGTAAAAGCCAACCCTACCATCTCTTTAGGAGTGGTGATTATGGGACTGATTGCAGTAGGTTTATTTGCATTCGCGTTCCCGTGGACAAGAGTCTTCGGGGCATAATATATTAACAAAACATTTTTTAATTAAATCAATGAAAGTAGCTGTAGTAGGTTCAACAGGAATGGTTGGACAAGTTATGCTTAAAGTTCTCGAGGAGAGAAACTTCCCTGTCACAGAGTTAATCCCGGTAGCATCCGAAAAATCTGTTGGTAAGAAGGTGAAGTATAAACAGGAAGAATTTACGATTGTAAGCATAAAAGACGCTATAGCTGCCAAACCTGATATTGCTATTTTTTCTGCCGGAGGTTCTACATCACTCGAGTTTGCGCCACTTTTTGCCGAAGCGGGAACAACCGTGATCGACAATTCTTCTGCATGGAGAATGGATCCTGATAAGAAACTTGTCGTTCCGGAAATCAATGCAAATGTGTTGACAAAAGAAGATAAAATCATTGCCAATCCAAACTGTTCTACCATTCAGTTAGTAATGGTTTTAGGACCTTTAAATAAAAAATATGATCTGAAAAGGGTAATCGTTTCTACATACCAGTCTGTAACCGGTACCGGTAAAGCAGCCGTAGATCAGCTGAACTCTGAGATCAGCGGAGATGAAACCATCGCCAAAGTATATCCTTATCAGATCTTCAAAAATGCTCTTCCTCACTGCGATGTTTTTGCAGACGATGATTATACGAAAGAAGAAATCAAGCTGATGAAAGAACCTAAGAAAATTTTAGGGGACGACACTTTTAACCTTACAGCAACCGCAGTACGTGTTCCCGTTCAGGGAGGACACTCGGAAAGTGTGAACATTGAGTTTGAAAATGAGTTTGACCTTGATGAAGTAAGAAAAATCTTATCCGAAACTCCGGGTGTTGTGGTGGTAGACAACGTTAAAAACAACGAATATCCGATGCCTCTGTATTCAGAAGGAAAAGATGAAGTTTTTGTAGGAAGGATAAGACGGGATCTCTCACAACCCAAGACCCTGAATCTCTGGATTGTGGCAGACAACCTGCGGAAAGGCGCTGCAACCAACGCAGTACAGATCGCAGAATATCTTGCAGCTAACAACTTAGTATAAACTAACAAACATAAAAAGAGTCTCAGAATTGAGATTCTTTTTTTTATCAAACCTATGAAGATTCAGAAAAATAATAATAAAGATAAATTAGCCTTTCAAAAGCTTATTGCCGCATTCGGAATTATTCTTTTTATAGGAAAGATCATCGCCTGGAAACTTACGGATTCAGATTCTGTATTTTCCGATGCCATGGAAAGTATCGTTAACGTAATCAGTGCGTTCATGGGATTGTACTCCTTATATTTGGCAGCAAAACCTAAGGACGAAGACCATCCCTACGGACATGGAAAAGTAGAGTTTGTAACATCGGGAATAGAAGGTGCCCTGATCGCCATTGCAGGCATCATGATTATCTACGAAGGAATCAACAGCCTTATCACCGGTAAAATACTGCAGAAGCTCGACTGGGGAATTGCCATCATTGCAGCAACGGCTATTATCAACTATCTTTTAGGCTATATTTCTATTAAGAAAGGTAAGCACGAAAATTCGCATGTCCTGATTTCATCCGGAAAACACCTTCAGTCCGACACCATTACCACATTGGGAGTGGTAATCAGTTTAATTGTTGTTTATTTTACCAAAATTTATTGGCTGGATTCGGTTGTAGCACTACTGTTCGGTTTTTACATCATCTTTATTGGCTATAAAATTATTCGTAAATCGCTAAGTGGGATTATGGACGAGCAGGATCCTGATCTGTTGAATCAGATCATTAAAGTTCTGGAAGAGAACCGCCGTACGGAATGGATTGATGTTCACAACATGAAAATCCAGCAGTTTGGCGCCAACCTCCATATTGACGCCCATATTACTTTACCCTGGTATTACAGCCTTCGGGATGCACACAATGAAATGGAGAAAATGATCATCCTTCTTGCAAAAAATACCAAAAGAAGCGTAGAGTTCAATTTCCATATGGACGACTGCAAGCCTATCTCATGTCCTATTTGCCAGATTGCCGACTGCCCCGTTCGGGAGCGGGATTTTGTAAAAAGAGTAACCTGGACTCCGGAAAATGTAACTTGTATAGACAAACATACAGTTGACTAATCTATTTAAGCTTAATCATTGTAAGTATAAGTTATATTTCGGCTGGAATTAGAACAGTTTTAACGTTCTCCTTTCTGTTCAAGCATATGTTTTCGGTAATAAAACATAGGAATGATCAGCAGCAGGATCAAAGGCTGGATTACAAACCTTCTCATATAAAAAGAAAACAGCTGCCCCACCTCGAAACGGACAGATATACAGTACATATAAATTGTAAAAGTGATGACAAAAACAATGGCCATTAAAATAGCTCCCTGCATCGTCCATTCTTTATTTCTAAACCAGAACTGAATAATAAGACACGAGAAAAAAAGATTTAAAGAAAATCTGAACAGATGGCTTGCAATCAACCTTTCCCATACAAAATCAGGGAAATGCAGACTTTTATCAACTTCATGAAAGTAATTCAGGAAAGGATCATAAAAAAGCCTGTCCTCTAAAATGCGTACGGCAATAAGGCCTAAAATGCCCAAAATAACAAAAAACCAGCTAAGAATTTTCATTTTTTAACGCAAAAAATTTAATCCAGACCAACCAGAGAAGTACAACCGTTCCATAGATCACAGCCGGAAATACAAAATCATGAAATGCCTTTCCGTATTCTTTGTGATCGGTCATTACAATATTCAATCCTACTATTCTGAAAAGATTCATTATGTACAGTAAAAGAAGACCTCCCAACATAAAAATGAACGTTTTCAAACCTTTATAAAAGGCAACAACAAATGCCACAAAAAGGATCATGATCGATATAGCATTACATCCTTCCACCATTCGGGTAGGATAGAAATTCCTCACATAAAAGTACACCTGCTCACCTTTTATATCATCATAAAGCTGCGTAGGATACCCCAGATAATTCTGAACATCTCTCACCTTTTCTGCAATAAAGTGTGAAAAAGGATCAAGACCCTGCTGCCGGAAGCAGTTCAGGTAATACTGATATGCAAGCAATAACACAACGTAAACGATAACGAAGCGTAATAAAATGCTCAACACCGGTTTAAAATCCTTTAACATGTAACAAAGATAAAAATTAGACGGTAATTTACTATATTTGTGTCGTCTATGAATGTTGAAATTGCAAAACGGTTTTTTGAAAATATTACAGAAAAAAAGTCTTTTGAGTTTATCAAATTAGCTCAAAGCGGCTCTTCGAGAGTAAATTTTTTTGCCAAAACCGATAAAGAGTTTATAATTACTTACAATGAAAATATTGCAGAAAATGAAAGTTTTTTGTATTACTCGAAAATATTTTCGGATTTAAAGCTCAATACACCTGCTGTTTTTGCTGTTTCTGCTGACCGGAAATTGTATATTCAGGAATATCTGGGGAAAAACACCCTTTCCGATATCATTACAAATGAAGGTTTGTCTGAAAATGTAAAAGCGTTAGTAAAGCAGACTCTGGAAAAACTTTATCGGCTGCAGACTCTTACACAAGACAAAATCGATTTTAAAAAAGCTTTTGAATATGAAAGCTACGATGAGCTCCCTGTAATTCATGATCTTTATTATTTTAAAAATTTTGTTGCCGATGTTCTGGAGCTGGAATATCACAAATCTGCTTTGCTCAGGGAATTTAAAAAAATAGCCGCATTAATAGAAAGATTGGGACCAAAGGGTTTAATGATTCGAGATTTTCAGTCGAGGAATATTATGGTGAATGAATATAATGCAGTCTCATTCATTGATTATCAGTCTGCCATGAAAGGGCCTCTTATGTATGATGTCATTTCTTTTCTGTTTCAGGCAAAAGCCAATTTTCCGGAAAATTTCAAAAATGAAATGCTGGATTTTTACATCAATCAGTTTACCAATCAAGGGACAAAACAAGAATTAAAGCAATCCATAAAACCACTCCAGCTCATGCGGTTCCTCCAGGTAATCGGAGCGTATGGCTTCAGAGGGTTGATTCAAAGAAAAACCCATTTCATAGCAAGCATTGAAAAGGGAATCGAAAATATTACAGCACTTGCAGATAGCTGGGAAAACATGAAAGAGTACCCTGAACTGAAAAAAGTGATTGAACAATTACGTTTGCCAAAAACACGTTTAAAAATTGAGTATATCTTGAACCATTAAGATTTTTAAGAAGTTAATGGGTAATTAAAAATAAATTAAATAAAGAAATGCTACATATCGACATACACAGCTTTTCATACAAAAAAGGAGGAATTCCAAAAGATGCAACAGGCAACGGCGGCGGCTTTACATTCGATTGTCGCGGCATACTGAATCCGGGAAGAATTGAAGAATATAAAATCCAGACAGGAAATGATATCGGAGTTCAGGAATTTCTGGAAACCAAAACCGATATGCCAAAATTTTTAGAGCTGGTTAAAAGTTTAATTTCTATCAACATAGACAATTACCTGGAAAGAGGCTTTGAAAATCTTCAGATCAATTTCGGATGCACCGGAGGGCAGCACAGGTCTGTATATTCTGCCATAAAAACGGCTCATTTTATTGAAGAAAAATATGGTGAAAAAGTAGAAATAAGCCTTCACCACGATGAGCAGCACCAACTTAATCATAAGTAATGAGTAATGTGCAATAAGTAATATTTTTAAATTCGTTGATATTTTATTATTTATTGTTTTTAAATTAAACACAATCATTTTATTACTCATTACCAATTACTCATTACTCATAAAATATGAAGGCTCTAATTTTTGCGGCGGGAAAAGGAACCCGCTTGAAACCATTCACTGATCATCATCCGAAAGCATTGGCGAAAGTGAATGATATTCCGCTTTTGGAAAGAAATATTAAATATTTAAAAAATTTCGGAATTAATGATTTTGTGATTAACATTCATCATTTTGGAAATCAAATAGTTGATTTTTTAAACCGGAATGATAATTTCGGATGTAAAATCGAAATTTCGGATGAATCCGAAGAGCTTCTGGAAACGGGAGGCGGCTTAATTTTTGCTAAAAAATTTCTCGATCATGGGGAAGATTTTCTTATAATGAATGCTGATATTCTTACCAATATGAATATCACAGAATTTGTAGAATATCATAAAAAGATAAAAGATTTTGCTACATTAGCTGTTTCGGACAGGGAAAGCACCAGAAAACTGCTTTTCAATGAGGAGATGATTTTAAGAGGCTGGCTTAATGTACAGACCGGTGAGCAAAGGCTTGCAGAATTCAATAAAGGCTTCAAAGCTTTGGCTTTCAGCGGAATTCACTGTATCAACCCTCTGATTTTTGACAAAATAAAAAGAACGGGCAAGTTTTCCGTAATGGAAGAATATCTTGATCTGATGCAGACCGAAAAGATTCACGGATTTGTACACAACAGCATATTGATTGATGTTGGAAAGCCGGAATCCATAGCAGAAGCCGAAAAATATTTTAAATAAGTTGAAATGGGAATTGAAGGAACCAGAGATGAGAGTTTGGTAAATCCTGAGCTTGACAGTAACGATGTAAAGCTCCAGAATAGCCTGCGTGAGAAAACGTGGGATGAAACCATAACGAAAGACAGTTGGATGGTCTTTAAAGTAATGGCTGAGTTTGTAGACGGCTATGAGAGGCTGGCTAAGATTGGTCCCTGCGTCTCTATTTTCGGGTCAGCAAGATTAAAACCGCAGAGCAAATATTATAATATGGCGGTGGAAATTGCAGAGAAAATAACAAAATTGGGATTCGGGATTATTACCGGCGGCGGGCCAGGCATTATGGAGGCAGGAAATAAAGGAGCTTTCAATGCGCAGGGGAAATCTATCGGACTTAATATCGATCTTCCTTTTGAGCAGCATTTCAATCCCTATATTAACAGATTATATTCCATGAACTTCGATTATTTCTTTGTAAGAAAAGTGATGTTCGTGAAATACTCCCAGGGTTTCGTTGTAATGCCGGGAGGGTTTGGCACTCTGGACGAGCTTACGGAAGCATTAACGCTGATTCAAACCAATAAAATTGGTAAATTTCCAATTGTCTTAGTGGGATCGGAATTCTGGAGCGGCTTGCTGGATTGGTTTAAAACAACTTTACTGAAAGAAAAAATGATTAATGAAGCAGATCTTGATCTCTACCGTGTAGTAGATACAGCAGATGAAGCAGTGGCGCATGTTAAGGCATTTTACGACAAATATTCTGTAAATGTGAATTTTTAATTGGCATATTATTTGTCACCTTTAATAAACAATCATGATTGTAAATTTATTATCTAAGATGAAAAATTATTTTTATGTATCAGCAATATTAGCATTTTTTGTGCTAATGAGTTTCATGAATGTAGACTTTTTCTCTTCAATGACAAAAGTGGACTATATTGAAGGAAGCAAAACCTTAAAGTTCACCACAAAAATGAATACAAACCATATTTCCGACGCTATTAAAATAAACCCTAATACGGCAGCATTTGAAGCAGAAGTAAAAAAATATGTAAACAATAATTTTGATGTGTATGTCAACGGCGCTCCTAAAACAATAACGTTCACCGGAAGCCAGGTAAGTGGAGAAACAGTATGGGTATATTTTGAAACAGGAGGCGTTTCAGATATCAATACCTTAAGAATTAAAAATACCATACTTCTCAGCGCTTTCCCTAAGCAGATTAACCTTGTAAATATTGCATACAAAGGCAGTCAGAAGACTATGAATTTCCAGCGGGGAAAAGAAGTGAACGAGGTTTCCTTTTAATTTAAAATTAAATTATATCAGCCATCGCAATTGCGATGGTTTTTTATTGAGGGATTAAAAAAAATCGGTTTTATGAATATCCATGTCCTGTAACAAATTATCATCGCAAAAGATGACAATTTATTATTAAAGTATTATTGAGCCTAAAAACTAAACAAAAAAGACTGTCTAAAAAAAAGACAGTCTTTATATTATATAAATTTAAATTATTTTACTGAACCTGAATATTATCCAGCTGAATGGTAGTAGTAACACCACTTCCGTTACCGGAGTATTCGAACAAGATGAAACCATTACCCGTTAATGTAGTTGGGAACGTATAGGTTCCTGCCGGAGCTAATGTTCCGTATCCGCTTGTAGGAAGCACAGGAATTGTAAATGCAGAAGTAATATCTGTTTTGGTAGCCTGTGTAATATCTCCCAGCGGAGTATAGTTGGTAGTGTAATATACTTTTAAAGCATTCCCGTTGAAGAATCCTACGTTTACGTCAAACTTTAAAGTATTTGCAGCTGTAAAATCAACAGGCACTGCAAAATAGGTTACATATGGTCCTGAGCCAGAATTTGCTCCAAGCTGAACATACTTATTATTATTAAAAGTTTTCAGCTGCCAGTATCTGTTTCCTAATACAGGATCGTTTACATATTTAGGATAAACCTCAAGGTTTGTAGGTGAAGTAGGATAGCTTTCAAAATTCTCAAGGAAAGACCCTGAATATGTGATAGCTGTACCTCCTTTTGGCGGAGTTGCATCCACTCTTGTTCCTGTAAATTTAATATCAGAAATACTTCTGATAAGCATCTGCCATGTTGAGTTATATCGGCTTACCACGAAAGTAACGTTTCCGTTTCCTGTAGGAAGAAGCTCTCCTCCTGTTTTAAAGAAGCCTGAATTTCTGATCACTGCAGAATTTCCTAATTTATCTTCGATGTTTCTGTCTGTATCCAATCCCTGGCCTCCCGCATCGTAATCAATATATTTCTTTACAGTAGGATAGATTTCAGCAATATTAAACTGAACGTCCGGCACCGTAACCAGTGTATTGATTAAAGCTGGGTTTTTAGCTTCAGCCAAAGAAGCAAGCTGTTTAGGAACCATTGTTTGGATATCCAGTCCGTTTCCATTACAAACTCCAGACATATATCTTCCTACAAGAGCCTGAGGAATTCTTCCGATCGCATATACAGGATCTTCAGAACCTAATTTGACAGCTCCTCTGTCTGTACCCAGACGCAGTCCTTTTGCATTAATCCTGATGTGTGCTCCCACCGGAAAATCTGCAAAATTACTGGCTTTATCCACTTCAATCTGTAAACCTACAGTAGGATTTGAAGTTTTATCCTGAAAAGAAATGGTTTTATAGAAATTTCCCTGCTCATCAGATGAAACGATATACCCGTCGAAAATCTGATCTGTAGTAATTAATTTATACCCTGTAGAAGGGTTTTGGGCAACGAAGTCAGCCATTGAAATGGTAGGCTCCGGGAATTTATTTGAACATTCGATAGGTGGTGTTTCCCACTCGTCGTTCTTCACGCAAGAGGACACTGCAGATAATACTCCTACTGCCAGAAATGTCGTTTTTAAAAAATTAGTGATATTATTCATAATGTTTTATTTTTATTAGAATCTGAATTGTAAGTTAACAAAATAGGAACGTCCCTGATTGTACCAATATTTTGGCCCGAAAGAAGGAGTCGGGCTAAGATAATCTGTAGCAAAATCGATAGCTTTAGTTTCTCTTGTCTGCTCAAAGCCTCCAGTGATGTATTTTTTATTATCTAAAATATTATTAACAGATGCTGTGATTAAAAGATAATACTTTCCGAAAACGAAAGATTTCCCGACATTGGCGTTTAAGAAAAATGCGGAAGGAAGTTTTACCGGTTTCAGCAAATCTCGTACATCGTCATTTGTAAGGCCCAGATACGGCGTGCTTGAATATGCATTCTGAATAAAATTATTCGTTCTTAATGCCGGCGCCGGATCCAGGTAGTTGTCATCCAGATAGTTCCAGTTTGCGCCTATCCACCAGTATTTCGGGCTGTTGTAACGGAATCCTAACGAGAAAGCCTGCTGAGGCGTACCTCCCTGCTTGTAGTTTTTAATGTAAGCTTTTCCAAATGAAGTAACACTGCTTCCCGAGGCATCAGATACCAGATAAACATCCGGATTGTTTCTGTACACGAACTGTCCGTAGCTTGCTAACCCCTGTAAGGATAATGTTGGCAATACTTTAACATCAACACCCAATTCAGCACCCATGTTTCTTTTCTCAACATTAGACATCACCTGCGTTACAAAAGCACTCTGAACCTGAGAAACGGTTCCGTCCGGATTCGTGTTATTCAGCTGAATACCATCAGCAAAGAAGCGCTGTACATTCGTCTCATTTTGAGTATCAACCAAATAAGCTGTTGCTCTTACTTTCACAAAAGGGGTACTTACCACATAGCTTAAATCATTTGCCGTATACACCGTACTTCTGATGGTAGGATTTACCAGAGCATTAATTCTCGGATTAATAAACAAATCTTCAAGGAACGGCGCCTGATTGAACATTGCTCCGTTATACACCAGGAAGTTTCTACCATTGATTCGGTAAATAACCTGTCCTTTAAGACCAAAATTCCAGAAGTTATAATCCTTACTTTTCCCGTAAGAATTTTCATATAAATAATGTTTGAACAATCCTTCTCTGCTTGAAGAAGAGTAACCCGCCAACGCAGAAACGAAAACATCAAAATTGCCCGTTGAAAATTTCAGTCCCGGATTTACTTTTGCTTCCTGTCTTCTGAGAATATAGTTGTACATCATACGATCCCCCACCTTTACTTCAACATTGGAGTCCAGGGTATTGTAGAATCCGGTAGATCCAGGTTTTGCGGTTTCTTTGAAAGGGTCTACATTGATCGCATAATCTCCGCCCAAAAGATCTTTCATTTCACGGTAAAGCTCAGATCGGTAATTCTGATAAGAAACGTTTAAAATAAACTTCGTACGGTCATTGAAATTATAGGTATAGTGTGTTCCGGCATTAAATATTTTATCGTCGCTTACATCATCAACCAGATATATTTTCGAGCGTTTTCCGTTTAATCCGTAAAGACGGGACATTTCAGCCTGATCTACAACATCAGTCTTCATATTGTTTCTGTAAATTCTGTCCCAATTGATCTGCGTAACTTCCGGATCTCCGTTTACCCAGTTGTTTAAGCTCGTATTATATCCGTCAATTAAAGAAGTAAACTGTGCAGGAGTAAATTGCGGATTATTTGTTGCATTATAAATAATACTGTTGAGATAATAACTCGGTAAATTCCTGTAGTATGTAGGAGACGGATTGGTTACACCATTCCAGTCCAGACGGGATCCCCTGTCTTTCCCAAACTGATAGGAAACCGTAGTCCAAAGACTTGAGTTTTTATTGATTTTCCAGAAATCCTGTAGTTGGAAGATTGGCTGGAAACCTTTTCTTACCCTTTCGCTTCTCTTTTCTCCATCCTGCCATCCCCAATAAGAATTATAATGTACACCTCTGTAATCGTAAACTTCCTGAGTACTCGGACTTGCAGTAGATCTTCTGTATGGAGAACCGATGAAATTGAAAGTCATCGTATGTTTATCACTGAATTTTTTCTCAACACCAAGATAGGTTCCGTACGCATCATAGAATGTCCCTTCCTGGATGCCTTCTTCAGCCCATCTTCTCGCTCCCATCAAAGTGAACGCCCAACCGCTCTTGCTCATTCCTGAGCTGTATCGCAGTGAAGTTCTGTTTCTGTAGTTTCTGTTGGTTAATGATTGGGTAAACTGAAACCCTTTTCTGTATTCACTGGCTTTCGTATTTTTATAAATAACCCCGCTATTGCCACCGAATGCATATTCTGACGGAGAATGGTTGGTTGCGATTTCGGGATATCTTGTGATTTCATTAAGACCGCCCCAGTTACTGAAGTCTACATTACCGTTATCTGATTTTACCATGGACACGCCATTCATCATTGTTTCACCTGTTCTGCCATCAATACCTCTCGGACGGAACCAGTAAAACCCTAAATCAAACGCCGCAATCCTATTAAATACATCCTGTGAAGACTGCAGCAAGCCTACTGTGGAAACCTGATTGCTGTTTTCATCACTCTCGTCATCACTGTCAATAATTGCTAAACCCTGATCCGCGTTTGTTAGCGTAGAATAAAGGGTAATTACTCCTAAATCCTTTTTCTTCTCATTGTCCATTACGTCAAACTCCATTACTTTGGTTTCGTAATTCGGTTTGGTAATTACAATCTGGTAATGTCCCGGCATAATGTCTACAAACTGGAAATATCCTATTTTGTCCGCCGTTACATCATTGTCCTTCCCTTTTAGATCTACTTCTGCCCTTTCAACAGGCTTTCCATCAGCATCTTTCAGATACGCAGAAACAGTAGTCTGCGCAAAATAATATGAAGCTGGAAGCAGAGTAAATAAAGAGACTAATGATAGTTTTTTAATCATGAGTATATTTATTTTTTAAATACTTTTCTTGTTAATTCTCAACAGTTTAAAAGTTGGGGAGGCAAATTTAGTCAAAATTTATAATCTAAATTGATTTTCGGGTTATTTTTTCTTAACATTGCAAACTTTTAAGAATCATTATAAATAAAAACACAAATACCATATTTTAAATTTACAAATATTTAAAATGCCATCAATTAAAAAAAAGTAAATTTGCAGATTAAATAAACATTAACAATAACTCTAAGATAATGAAGAGATTTTCGAGTTTCCTGGCCATCTTTCTATCAGTGATGGCGTTCTCTCAGCAACAGGGAAAACTGAGAAAGGTAGCAACAGTAGGATTTCTGAATGTAGAAAACCTTTGGGACACTATACGTTCGGCAGATTATATCGACGGAACAAAGGATATTAAAAACCCGGCGTTCCACAGAAGCATTCCGATGGATTCCATCAAATTTTTAGAAGCTGAAAAATATGACGGCGTATGGAGCGATGGTGCATTGGCAGGTAAAAAGGCCGTAAGATACCAAAGCGGCTCGGAGGAGTTTACACCGCAAAGCCCGAAAAATTACAATACCAAAATTTATAAGGCAAAGCTGGCCAACGAAGCAAAGGTGATCTCTGAAATGGGGGCTCAATATACGAAGACCGCTCCCGCTGTTGTTGGACTTATTGAGGTTGAAAACAGGCAGGTGATTGAAGATCTTATAAAAGAACCTGCCTTAAAGAAATACGATTACGGCATCATCCATTACAATTCTTACGACTACAGAGGAATTGATGTAGCGCTTATCTATCAGAAGAGGAGGTTTACGCCTACCAACTCATTAAAGAAAGAACTGAAAGTTTTCGGTGATAACGGAAAAAGAGAATACACAAGAGATATCCTTGTGGTAACAGGTTTTCTTGATAATGAAAAGGTGGCATTTTTCATGAACCACTGGCCTTCCAGAAGGGGAGGTGAAGCAGCTTCACTTCCTAAAAGGAATGCCGCAGCAGCTTTATTGAAACAGCAAATGGACAGTGTAAGAGCTGCGGATCCTTCTACAAAACTTTTTGCGATGGGTGATTTTAATGACGATCCGGTAAGTTCAAGCTTAAAAAATTACCTGAAAGCTCAGCCAAGCCCGAAAGATTTAAGTGAAACCACACCGTATCTTAATTTAATGTATCCTTTGTACAAAAAAGGAGTTGCTTCTTTGGCTTACCAAGATGCCCCGAATTTATTTGACCAGATTATTGTTTCTAAAAACCTAATTTCAGATCAGGTTACAAAAGAATATTCGGTGTATAAAGCAGAAATTTTTGCTCCGCCATATCTGGTGAATAAAGAAGGAAACTACAAAGGCTACCCTTTCAGATCCTGGAACGGCGATCAGTTTACCGGAGGATACAGCGACCACTTCCCGGCGTTTGTAGTTCTCCAGAAAGAACCATAATATAAGGCACTCGTTTTGAGTGCTTTTTTTATGTACCTTTATGTGTATGAAAAATCTAATTCTCATCCTCCTTATCTCTCTTTTGCCATTCAGCTGTTCGGCGCAGGACAATCCTAAAAACAACAAAGAGAAGTCTGAAATGAAACCCTCAAAAAACGATGATGGCGAATGGGATCTCACAGTAATTGATACCCAGTTTGATTATTTCATGAGTGCGGTTGCAAAGCCTATCAGCCAATATTCGGAATCCTACCTCAAAACTAAAAATACTCTATTGGTAAGCGAATGGAACTCTTATTATTTTTCAGGACGATACAGAAACATTATAGAATCTTCTATTGATTATGATCCCAAAGAAAATTACGGGATTAAATTTGAGTATAAATTATATCAGGTTTTTGCCTATGTTAACTGGAAGTACGGATTGAGGATGAATGGGCTTTCGGGAAGTGATGCGTTTAAATAATTCACATAAAATTCACTATATTTTTTAAAAATTTGGTTACATTTGTGTAACTGAAATCTAAAACTAATAACTAAATTTCGAAAATGAAAAAATATCCTTGTAGTGCATTCTGCGCTTCTTTAACCGGTTATTTAGCTCTTCTTTTAATTCCGGAACCAAGATATCTCATCGTTTAAAAGTTTCACTCTAAAGTTATATATACAAATCAGGAAAATATTTTTCTGTTTGGATATCTCCTGACCTTACATCAACACTTGCTGAAAGCAATGCAGCTATTCATCAATATATGCATTTAAAATCTTAATATAATAAAATGAAAAAACAACTGTTCTTAATCGCCTTATTGTCAAGCACCTTATTTTACTCTCAAACTTTAGCCGGCACACGAGATGATGCTGGTGCAGCAACTAATCTAAGCGGGTTTTTTGAAACCAGTAATCCCGTCAATTATCCTGGAGGAGGAGGCTGGTGGCATCTTTTGGACGTAAGACATACCGCTCCCGGCAGTAATTTTGGGATGCAGTTTGCAGGCCGCTTTGACGACCAGGATTTATGGTTCAGAAAAACAAATGGGAATGGTTCACAGGACTGGAGAAGAGTAGTAATGGAAACCAACGGAGGACTTGTAGAAATTAGTAAATGGCCATCAACAGGAAAGCTTATTGTTTATAATAATACCGGCGGAGCTTCGGGATCAAATCAGTTTGAATTGAGAACAAACCTTAGCACCAATACGGATCATTATTTTATGAAAAATATTACTTCCGGGACAGGGACTGAAAATACAACTTTCTCTTTAAGACATGACGGGCAGATGTATGTAAGCGGTAATACTGGAATTGGAATTAATACTCCGACAGAAAAGCTTGATGTTTTAGGAAGTCTTCGTACAGGAAGCACCAACTCCACGGAAGGTATTAATGCATTATCCATACGATACGGTACAGGCTCACTGAACAATTGGGGATCACTAAGGAGTTCTTCTGCTACTTTTATGAGTTTCGGGGTTAAAGCTGATAATACTGTTTCCAACGGCTGGCTATCCAGTGACGGATCTCTTAACTACAAGCTTGCCTTGGCAATGAGCACTACCGGCTTTTATTTTTTATCAGCCAATCAACAGTCAACGGCAATTAATTCTCCGGTATCGATGACCGAAGTTATGAAAATAACACCTTCAGGGAATGCTGCACTTCAGGGAAAATTTGAGGCTAAAGAAATAAAGGTAACCCTAACCCCAACCGCAGACTTTGTTTTTGAAAATGATTACAACCTTCCTAAGCTTGAAGATGTGGAAAAACACATTAAGGAGAAAAAGCACCTTCCGGAAATCGCTTCTGCCAAAGAAATGGAAAAAGAAGGCGTGAATGTGGGTGAATTTCAGATTAAACTTCTACAGAAGATTGAAGAGCTTACTTTATATACTATTGAACAGAATAAATTACTGAAAGAACAGGGCGAAATAATTAAAGAGCAGCAGAAGAGAATTGAAAAACTAGAGGCTAACAATAAATAACATTATTTATGAATATAAAAAAAATATTCCTGTTGCTCATAGTTTGTCTGTATACAACATTATGTGCACAAGGTGAAAATAACAATTGGTATTTTGGAAATAAGGCCGCCGTCAATTTTTCTAATTCAACGACTCCTGCGGCTTTAAACAATAGCGCGATAATGACCAACGAAGCTTCCGGAACAGTGAGTGACGCGAATGGAAATTTGCTTTTTTACTGTAATCAGAAGACAGTTTGGAACAGGGAACATCAGATTATGCCTAATGGAAGTGGACTTTCAGGAGGAGAATCGGCACAACAGCTTGCTATTGTTAAGAATCCGGCTAATCCTGATCAATATTACATCTTTGTAACTCCTGAAATTGAAAGCCCTGTTTCTTCAACAAACAGGCTCTCCTATTCAATTGTTGACATGTCACTTGGAGCGGTTGTAAACGGTCAGCCGCTGGGAGATGTAGTGCAAAATTCAAAAAATATTCCTGTACTGGATAACCTTGGAAACAATTTCCGTACAGAGGCAGTAACTATTGTCTCCGGTTCCAATCCTAATACTTATTGGGTACTCCTCCCATTCAGAAATAATCTTTATAGTTATAGAATTAATAATTCGGGCTTTTCTAATGGCATGCCTGTGATTAGCAATCTCAATTTTCCTGCTAATTTAACTACTGATGATGCTTACAGTATTAAAGCTTCTCCCAAATTAAGTAATCAGAATTTTTCTAATTATATTTGTATTTCCCTTTGGCAGAATAATTCAAACACAACAAATCCACAACTTGTTGACCGTGTTGTATCTTTTAATTCTACTACAGGATTGATAACAAATAATTATTCATTAAATATCAATTCAATACGTGCTTATCTGCCAGAGTTTAATAAAGACGGTTCAATATTGTTTTTAGCTAATACATCTATATTTGCTGTAGATTTGGTAAACTCAACAACGGGTGGTGTTAATTCCTTGCAAATTTATAATACCCCCCCTCCAACATCCTTAGCAGAAGCATATAAATCTCTCCAACGAAACAAATATGGAGACATCTATATCAGTAAATACGGGAGCAACTTTTTGGGAAAAATAAATAATCCCAACCTATATGGTACAAATATTAATGTTACCATGAATTCTTTAAATTTGGGCACAGGAACGGCAACTTATGGACTTCCACAACTGATTCCTGAAAGCGAGCCGGTTACCTACTATCCTTGTACGGATAATTTGACTTTAACGTCAGAACCAAACCTGATTTTCAATTACGTTGTAGGCAATACTATAACAACCCATACCAACTACATCCTTACTCCAAGACATAATATTACCATGCAGGCCGGAAATATGATTCATCTTTTACCCGGCACTAGAATGGAGAATGGCTCGGCCTATCACGGTTTTATATCACCATGCAGAAAAGAAAGCCTAGCTTCTGAAAAACTGAATAGAAACCAAACAGATCTGGTTTTAGACCTGGATAAAGCAGAGAGAAAAGTTTTGTCTAATCCAATCAATATCTATCCAAATCCTGCTTCTGCATACATCAATATTGATTCAGGAAATGAGAAAATTCATTCCTGGGAATTATTTGATATTTCAGGAAAAATAGTTTTAGAAGGTTCATCTGATAAGGTAAATGTACAAAGCTTACCGAAAGCCAATTATATTTTAAAAATAAATACCTCTAATCAGGAAATCACTAAAAAGGTTATTGTTAAATAATCATACGAGACTGTCCGTATAAGGCAGTCTCTTTTTATCATTTCCGGCAATTAATAGTATATACGACATATTCTGGCGTAACCGCAGAATAATTTATTAACTAACATCTAATAATTTTAACAATTAAAATTCATGAAAAAAGCATTTTCAGCACTTTCTGTGTTATCTGTATGCCTGTTATCAGCTCAAGTTTTCAACCCAACTTCTACTGTTTCGACTACGACCAACCCCTCTACCAATAATGTGGGAATAGGAACAAATGCTCCGGCGGAGAAACTTACGGTTTCCGGTGCGCACGCAGGATCAATAATTCGTCTTCATTCCACAGGTGACGGAGCAACAAATCCTGCAAACTTATTATTATGGGCCTCAGAACCAGGCGAAACATACACGGGCGTTGGAATTGGAAATAATGTAAAAAATTATTCAGCAGGTCAGCCTTTTGTATTAGTTAATCCTACAACCGGTGGTTCTTATATTCGATTATTAGACAACGAAATCAATTTTAATTTAATTTCCAATTCTGGTGTGAAGAAAAAAGTAATTAACATAACTGGGAATGGGAATGTAGGTATAGGAGCATCAAATACTCCCGAATATAAACTTCAGGTAAACGACGGGATGATAACTTCAAAAATTGAAGATTTTGTTGTTTCACCGACAAATAAAGTAGGTTATTTAATTAATCAATTAGGCCAAAATATTTTCGAAATGTCTTTTGCAAGGGATAATTTGGGAGTTTTTAATATGAAAACTTTCTTAGACAATCCTATTATTATTGGAACAAATGATGTTGAAAGAATGAGAATAACCGCTACAGGAGATATAGGTATAGGCATTGCAAACCCTACAGAGAAGCTAGATGTACTTGGAAATATCAGAATCGGAAGCACCCATTCCACCGAAGGAATTAATGCCTTATCAATCAGATATCAAAATGGTTCGCTAAACAATTGGGGATCTTTAAGAAGTTCATCTGCTACGTTTATGAGTTTTGGGGTAAAGGCTGATAATACGGTTTCGGATGGCTGGTTATCGAGCGATGCATCAATGAACAGCAGACTTGCAATGACAATGAGCACCGGAGGCTTTTCATTCTTAACAACTAACCAACAGTCCACTGCAATTAATTCTCCGGTAACAATGACCGAGGTGATGAAAATAACACCTGCCGGGAACGCTGCCCTTCAGGGAAAATTTGAAGCCAAAGAAATAAAAGTAACGCTTACTCCAACCGCAGACTTTGTTTTTGAGAATGATTACAACCTTCCAAAACTTGAAGATGTGGAAAAACATATCAAAGAGAAAAAGCACCTTCCAGAAATCGCTTCTGCCAAAGAAATGGAAAAAGAAGGCATGAATGTGGGTGAATTCCAGATTAAACTTCTGCAGAAGATTGAAGAGCTTACACTTTATACTATTGAGCAGAATAAACTGATCAAGGAGCAGCAGAAAAGAATTGAAGCTTTGGAAAAACAAAACAAACGTAACTAATCTACGAGCTCAATTCCATGAAAAAAATAATATTTACCCTCATCGCTTTCTGCTTTTCATTTTTGAAAATAGCAGCACAAAGTTATAGTCAAATATATAACCAGGATGAACAATTACGTCTTGAAAACGCATATGTTACAGAAGGTGAAATTCAAAATTTTATTAACCAGAACCTTAATACCTATGACTTTACACAAGTTATAAACTATGTAAATAAAGTTAAAGATGAGAATGGACAGCCTTTATCAGGGTCGGATTACCAAGCAACACTAATTTCTGCTAAAAAAGCAAGATTAAGAGATGCTTATTTTGAAAAAAATCCTGAAAAACTGCAATTTTATTACGCCAGCCCCTTACAACAATGTGTTAATGGAGGCTTTGAAGACAATGGAGGCTCTGTTAACGGATATAACTTTTTTTATAATAAAACCTCTTCTGGTTGGTTAATTTATAATAATAATCCTACTACCCCCATTACAGCTTCTCCAACAGCGAAGGCTACTCTTGTTGACAATTCAGCACCTGACCCAATTGTTGGTATACCGAGAGTTAATACGGGCACACATGCGATAAGATTGGGTAATTCAAGCTATATAGGAAACGAAACCAATCTGTATCATGTTACTAAAATGACAAGAACATTTACCGTAAATGAAAGTTCAATAAGCTTTGCTTTTGCATTAGTTTTTGAAGATGGCGGAAATGACCATGTGAGCTCTAATACCAATCCATATTATCAGGTTAAATTATTTGATGCTAGTAATCAGGTAGTATTTATCCGAAATGTAATGGCCAATCCTTCGAATCCGCTTTTCCAACAGCATAATAAAATATTGTACACAAATTGGTTATGCGAGAAAATAAGTACCTCAAGACTTATGGGCCAGACCGTACGATTAGAAATTACTTTAAGTGACTGTGGACAAGGCGGGCATTGGGGATATGGATATTTTGATGATTTCTGTGGGTTTGATTGTACAATACCATCATTCAATCCAGGAATAACATTAAATCCTTTAAAGAAGACCTGTCCCACTTTTCCTCTCCCTGTAAGTGGTAACATTGCATTGCCTCCTAATGCATCATTTACCAATGTTACATTACAGATTTTGGACATGTCTAATAACGTTGTAGGAACGAAAATTATTACTTCAGCCCCTGCAGCTGCTTTTTCAACAGATCTCAGCTATTCTGATTTTTATCCGGGTGGACCCAACAGCAATACAAATTTTAATATCAGAGCTCTCTTAAATTATACTATTAGCGGCTTGCCTCAGGCACCGGTATCGGTAAATAATACAAACCCACCTGGACCTGATGTTTCATTTTCAAATTGCACCAGTTTATGTTACGAAATATTTAATTTTACTACCGATCAGCCTATTACAAATTCTATGAATTACCAGGCGATCTGCTGTATTCTCTCGGAATCTGTGATATATCCCAACCTTACTGTAGATTTCAGAGCAGGAGAATATATTAATTTGAAACCCGGCTTTTATACAACGGCTTATAACACAGGAAAATTCCATGCCTATATAGCACGATGTGACGAAAATAAGACTACAATAAATTCTACGGAAAAAAATTCAAAAATTAAAGCAACAGACGATATAGCTACTGATGATTCAGATGAAATTAAAATTTCGCCAAACCCTGCATCAACTTATATTAATATAGATTCCGGAAAACAAAAAATAATTTTTTGGAACTTATATGATTTGTCCGGCAGAAAAGTTTTAAATGGAAATTCAGCCCAAGTAAATGTACAAAGCTTACCGAAAGCGAATTATATTTTAAAAATAAATACGTCTAATCAGCAAATCACTAAAAAGGTTATTGTTAAATAATGATTATACAGTAATATAACAAAAAAGGTTCAGAATAACTCTGAACCTTTTCTTTTTTTATGGATAGTTTTAATTATTTGTTGAATAATTCCTCCACTTTATCCCAGTTTACCACATCGAAGAATGCAGCTACATAGTCCGGTCTTCTGTTCTGGTAGTTCAGGTAATAAGCATGTTCCCAAACATCAAGACCTAACACCGGAGTTCCTTTTACATCCGCAACAGGCATTAAAGGATTGTCCTGATTAGGCGTAGAAGTTACAGAAACGGAGCCGTCAGCATTTTTCACTAACCAAGCCCATCCTGAACCGAATCTTGTTTTAGCAGCATCAGAAAAATCAGTTTTGAATTTCTCAAAACCACCGTACGTCTCAATAGCAGCTTTTACATTGCCTACTGGCTCTTTGCTACCTCCGGGAGCTAAAATTTCCCAGAATAAAGTATGATTGAAATGTCCTCCTCCATTATTTCTTACAGCTGGCTTATCAGTTCCTGTCTGGCAGATTTCTTCGATTGATTTTCCTTCAAGATCAGTTCCTTTAATTGCATTATTCAGATTATCAATATATGCCTGATGATGCTTTGTATGGTGAATTTCCATTGTTTTTGCATCAATTGTAGGTTCCAATGCATCGTAAGCATATCCTAGTTTTGGTAATTCAAATGACATAATTTTATTTTTAATGTTATTAACCCAAATTTAACCATAAATAAGCCTACATTCAAAAAACAGGCATTACTTTAATAAATCTTTAACATTGATATATTGATTCAGAATGAATTGCAACAGTAAAAAGTTAGAAGAAAGAAGTTTAATAAAATTATTAAGACAAAAAAGCACGAATCAATCGATCCGTGCTCTTATTTAACAAAATAAATTAATTATTATTTATTCATTGACATCAGGAACTCTTCGTTATTCAGGGTACCTTTGATGTTTTTATCCACAAATTCCATTGCTTCAATAGGATTCATTTCAGAAAGATATTTTCTTAAAATCCACATTCTCTGTGAGGTCACTTCATCAAGAAGCAAATCATCTCTACGCGTACTTGAAGCTACAAGATCAATAGCAGGATAAATTCTTCTGTTGGCAATTTTCCTGTCTAGCTGAAGCTCCATGTTTCCTGTTCCCTTGAATTCTTCAAAAATTACTTCATCCATTTTAGACCCTGTATCAATAAGCGCAGTGGCAATAATCGTCAAAGATCCGCCACCTTCAATTTTTCTTGCTGCTCCGAAGAATCTTTTCGGTCTGTGAAGCGCATTGGCATCCACCCCTCCGGAAAGCACTTTTCCTGAAGCCGGCGTTACCGTATTGTATGCTCTTGCCAATCTTGTAATAGAGTCCAGAAGAATTACCACATCATGTCCGCATTCTACCATTCTCTGTGCTTTTGCCAGCACAAGGTTAGCTACTTTTACGTGCTTTTCTGCCGCCTCGTCAAATGTTGATGCAATAACTTCCGCATTCACGCTTCTTTCCATATCGGTTACCTCTTCAGGCCTTTCGTCAATAAGAAGTACCATCATGTAAACTTCAGGATGATTTGCCGCAATAGAGTTTGCGATATCTTTCAGAAGCATGGTTTTACCGGTCTTCGGCTGGGCAACAATCATTGCTCTTTGTCCTTTCCCGATAGGCGCAAACAAATCGACAACTCTTGTAGAAATTGTAGATCCTTTTCCTGCCAGGTTAAATTTTTCTTCCGGGAAAAGCGGAGTTAAATATTCAAAAGCAACACGGTCTTTGATAAATGCCAAATCCCGTCCGTTAACTTCCGTTGGCCTTAATAAAGAAAAATATTTTTCGCCTTCTTTCGGTAATCTTACGATCCCTTTTACGGTATCTCCTGTTTTTAATCCGAAATTCCTGATCTGGGCCGTAGAAACATACACATCATCCGGTGAAGAAATATAGCTGAAATCCGATGAACGGAGGAAACCGTAGTTATCCGGTAAAATTTCCAGGACCCCTTCAATACTTACCATTCCATCGAAACTGAACTCCTTTTTTTGTTCCGGGTGCTCATCGTTTCTCTCAGAATGTTGCTGCTGTTGCTGCTTATTCTGATTGTGGTTATGATTTTGATGCTGGTTTTGGTTTTTATTCTGATTTCCGTTATTGTGCGGATTGCTGTGTTGTCCTTTTTGGGATCTGGCCTGAGTTTGAGGGTTGTTTGGCCTTTCTTCTGCCGGAGCAGGTTCTGGAGATTCTGTGTTTTTGTGGGCTTCCGGTTTTTCCTGCGGTGTTTCTGTAACAGGTGCATTTGGTGTGGAAACTCTTTTCCTTTTTTTCTTTGCAGCCGGTGCTGAAGTATCTTCTGTTATTTCTGCCGGTTCTGCTTTTACTTCTTCCTGGATAGGCTCCTGTAAAGGTTTCTCTTCTGTTTCTGTTTTTTCTTCAGCCTTTGTTGGGGCTTCTTCGGCTTTAGCCTCTGTTTTAGGCTTGGCTGCTGTTTTTTTCGGAGCAGCTTTTCTGGCAGGAGCTTTAGCAGGTTTTTCCGTGGCTTTCTCTTCAGCAGTTATACTGCTTTCTGTGGCGTTGAAATATTCTTTTGCCACTTTGGGATTCGATGCCTGAAAGTCAAGAATTGCAAAGATTTTGTCATTGTCAGTGCTGTTTCTTGCAACTTTAACGCCCAAATCCTTTAAGATTTTAGTCAGCTCCGTTACGGATTTTGACCTTAACGTTTCAATGTTAAACATATTTAATGTAAAAAATGTAATTAATTGTGAGTAAGAAAAGTAAGTCCGGTGACTTTGGTTTTCAAGTACATTTGTATAATGCAAATCTACACTTATTTTTGAATTGTGCAAAATTTATGCTATTTTTGCAAGCAATTTAATTATAATGATACAAAGAATACAGACAATATGGACATTCCTGGCAGTTTTAGCTGCTGTGTTTCTGTTCATTACAGGTCAGGATGTAATCATTTCAGAGAGCTTGCCAGTGCTGGATGCAGCCGATGCAGCCTGTATAGTTCTTGTTTTAATTGGATTATTAAGTGTATTCAGTTATAAAAACAGAAAAAGACAAATTTTGCTGAATAACATCAGCATCATTATAAACGCTTTGTTGGTTGGTGTATTGATTTACTGGTTACTCAACTTATCCGGAGGAATTCAGTTTCCTGAGAAGGGTATTGAGCCAATATTTCCATTAATTGCGATTGTATGTTTGTTTATTGCAAATATGTACATCAAAAAAGATGAGAGGCTCGTAAAATCTGTAGACAGACTTCGATAACCGTACAACGATTTTTTGAGTGAGAACAGCTTCTTTTACAGGAGCTGTTTTTTTATTTAATTGTTCTTATACACAGATTTACTTTTCGGCTTTTTAATGCAAATAATGCATAGTGATGTGCAACATTTTTATTTAAATTGCGACAGATTATCTATAAATTTTATTACATGAAAAAACTTACCTACCTTACCTTTTCACTTTTCTCGGCATTTTCGTTCGCTCAGGAAGTTTCTAAAGAAAGGATTCAGACCGTACTTTCAACGCTGGCTTCAGACGAAATGAAAGGACGCGAAATCGGAACTCCGGAAAATGAAAATGCAGCCAATTATATTGCAAAGCTTTTTAAGGAAAACAATCTGGAGTACTGCACGGGAAATTCTTACCTTGTACCTTTCAACTACAAAGGTAAAACGGTGTATAATGTTTGCGGGATTAAAAAAGGTAAAACAGATAAATATTTAGGATTTTCCGGGCACTTTGATCATATCGGAACCAGTAATAATCCCAAAGATAATATTTATAACGGAGCAGATGATGATGCCAGCGGAATCACAACACTTGTAGGTATTGCAGATTATTTTAAAAATAAAGATCCGAAATTCTCCATGGTTTTTATGGCCTTCAACGGTGAAGAGAAAGGAATGCTGGGATCGAAAGCTATTTCAACCGATAAAAATCTTGATAAAATTTATAATAACCTCACCACTCTTTTCAATTTTGAAATGGTGGCAACAGAATCTGCATTCGGGAAAAATGCACTCTTCATGACCGGTGATGAATTTTCTGATCTGGACGAGCTTTTCAACAAAAATGCTGCAAATGGGTTAAAAATCAATCCTGACCCTTACGCTGCACAACAATTGTTTTACCGTTCTGATAATGTAAGCTTTGTAAAAAAGAAAATTATTGCCCATTCTTTTTCCACGGTTGATATGACAAAAGCCAGCCACTATCACAATGAAAGCGATGATATTAATGTTGTGGATTTTGATAATCTCACGGAAATCATCAATAATTTCGGGAAAACGCTTGAGAAATTATCCCCGGACAATTTCAGTCCGAAATACAATAACTCTGTAAGATTTTAAATTCAACAGCCATCGGAAACCGGTGGCTTTTTATTTTTTATAAATATCTGTAACAAAACAGGTATGAATAAAACATATTAGAGAAAGTAAAAGGCCTTTAAAAACGTCTTATCATTTAATTTCCCTATTTTTGTAAATTAATCTAAACATTTAATGAGTTACTATAAAAGAGCGATAGATAACATACTTCCTTATAAAAAATCAATTGCTGCCGGCATTTTCTTTAACGTTTTATATGCACTGTTCAATATTATTGCCATGCTTTTCTTTATGCCGGTGCTGAATATACTTTTTGATAAAGAAACAGAAAAGATCAACAGACAACCTACTTATGAAGGCATTTCAAAGGCAGGAACTTTTTTAAAAGAAAGCTTCAATTACCAGATTCAGCAGGTGCAGATTGAGAAAGGACCGGAATATATCCTTCTTATCACTTGCATTCTGTTTATAACCATGTTTTTCCTGAGAAATATTTTCAGTTATTTATCGGAGTTTTACCTCACATTTTCAAGGACCGGGGTTTCCAGAGATTTCAGAATAAAGCTGCATGATAAAATTTTAGATTTACCGGTATCTTTTTTTACAAACTCCAGAAAAGGAGATGTTTTTGCCAGGATAACTTCTGACGTAAGTGAAGTGGAAGGCAATATTCTAAACAGTTTAATTGATCTTATCCGTTCTCCTATCGTAATCATCATTACAATGGGGTATCTTTTGTATTCTAATTTTGAGCTTACTATTTTTACATTAGTGGTTTTCCCGATTATGGGGACGCTAATTTCAATGATTGGAAAAAGCCTGAAAAAAGATACCGGAGAAGCCCAAAACGAATTGGGAAAAATGTATTCTTTTGTTGATGAGACACTGGTAGGACTGAAGATTATTAAAATTTTTGACGCTTCACCACAGATTAAGAAAAGATTTGATGACGTTCTCAATAATATAAGAAGACTCTCCTTAAAACTTTTTAAAAAGAAAGCGCTCGCTTCGCCGGTGAGTGAACTCCTGGGTGCGATTACCATAGGCATGATCGTTTACTTCGGAGGAAGGCTTGCCATTCAGGGAAAAGGTTTATCCGGAAGTGAATTCATTACTTATATTGCTTTATTTTACACGATTCTTCAACCTTTGAAAGCTTTATCTTCAGCCATCTCCAATATTCAGAAAGGAGAAGTTTCTGCCAAAAGAATTTTTGAAATTCTGGATGCCGACTATCATATTAAAGAGCTGAAAGACGCTAAAGAAATTACGGATTTTGAAAGAAATGTAGAATTCAGAAATATTACATTCGGATATGAAGACCGTGAAGTCCTAAAGGATTTTTCATTATCCATTCCGAAAGGTAAAACGGTAGCATTGGTAGGGCAAAGCGGCAGTGGAAAAAGTACACTGGCAAATCTGATAACCCGTTTCTATGATGTTAATGAAGGTGAAGTTCTTATCGACGGAGAAAACATCATCAATATAAAATTATCCAATTACAGAAAATTATTCGGGTTGGTAACACAGGACAATATATTATTCAACGATTCTATACGCAATAATATTTCTCTGGGTAAGCCTGATGCTACTTTAGAGGAAATCCAGGCGGCAGCAAAAATTGCCAATGCCCATGATTTTATCATGGATCTTCCCAAGCAGTATGACACCAGCATTGGTGAAGCGGGAGGAAAACTTTCGGGGGGACAGAAACAGAGGATTTCTATTGCCCGGGCAGTACTGAAAAACCCACCGATTATGATTCTTGATGAAGCAACTTCCGCACTGGATACGGAATCTGAAAGATTTGTGCAGGATGCTCTGGAAAAAATGATGCAAAACAGGACTTCTCTTGTCATTGCTCACCGTCTTTCAACTATTCAGAAAGCCGACTGGATTGTTGTCATGGAAAAAGGAAAGATTATAGAACAGGGCACGCACCATGATCTTATAGCCAAAAAAGGCATGTATAACAAGCTGGTAGAACTGCAAAACTTCGATTAAATTTAATTTCAATAATGAATCCTATACAAGAGTATTTCTACAGACTGGAAGAGCCTGCAAGAAGTACTCTTCTTTTTTTACGCGAAAAAATCCTGAAATCCGACACGGAAAATATCACCGAAACGTTCAGCTTCGGATTGCCTTTTTTCAAATACAGGAAGAAAATGCTGTGTTATTTTAATTTCAGCAAAAAACATAAGAAATATTATATCAGCTTTTACCACGGCGACAGGATTGATCATCCGGAGCTTCTTCAGGAAGGCAGAAAGAAATTCAAAATACTGTTAATTGATCCGGCAGAAGATTTATCCCTTGAATTAATTTTAAGTTTGATTGATGAGGTTAAAAAGGTTTATTAATTAGATTAAGTTTGGTTTTCAGAACATGGTTTCTGTACATTTTTAAATTTTGAACTGATGATAATTAAAGTGAACTTCCATTAATAAAAAGATCCCAACGTTTTAGAACATCGGGATTTTTATTATATTTTAAATACTTAATTTATATATCGAAGTTGATCCTTATTTTTTTATTACCTTATACTTAAACTGAAAACCACCCTCAAGAGTGATATCCAGTATATAAACTCCCGCAGGATAAGCTGACAGATCTGCTGTTGAGTCTTTTATTTCATTCAGCTTTCTTCCTTCAGCAGAGTAAACAGAAATACTTTTTGTCTTTTTATCTGAACGGATATTTACAAAATCTGTGGTTGGATTGGGGAAAACAGAGACGTCTACCGTAGAGACATCCTTTACTGATAATTGCTGGGTGGTGCTTTGCATATACATCGAAAGGACAATTCTTCCATCCTGCCCATAAAAAACAGCCGTTGGGACGTCGTATCTAATTGTATGATTTCCTGCAGATAAAGAGGCGACCGTAAAGCTTCTGATAGGCACAGCATCACCCGGACACCAGTTATTCCAGGAAGTCCACCATGAAGCTGGCTTTGGACTCGTTCCATAGATACCATTTCCCTGGGTATTATACACCCTATAAGGTTCACAGGAAGTTCCGCCTGGAGTGAAGGTGAAGACCAGATTATCATCCAGGGATACAAAGTTCTGTCTTCTTACATATTCTTCGCCGTTGGTATTAGCCCCGTGAGGCGTGGAAACAATGAAAAACTTAGCATTACTTGCAGTTTGTGTAAGATTAAAATTAACAAGCCTTACTGTTTCGCCCGGCTCGTCTGTATTATTATAATTATTGAGCTCATTAGAGTCTAAAAGCGGAACCAGGCTATTGAACGTTGTTGTAACTGAAGGATCATTATTAGTAACAAAGCTGAGGGTTCCCTCAAATACATCGTTTCTCCCGGCACATCCTGCAACCTGAGTATTTGCTGCATAAGGCACCCCGAAAACATCCAGTTCAACCCATAAATCATATGCACTTCGGATTGCCGTATTGCTGAATATGGAATAGAGATTATCCACTTGATAAGAATAAGGAACTTCTATAGGATAAAGATTTTTATTCATGAAAGGAGTAATATATCTCGCTATTTCCAATCTCTTTACAGAAGTATCATTTAATGTATAAGAAACCTGACCTTTCGGCACCAGTGCCAGATGAACGCCGCCAATTCTGTCATAATTATCACAAAGTGCCCCAATGGTTACATTCATCTGAATTTTATTCTGAAATGAATTCAGCTCGGCATCTGTCAATTTTTTCGCATATCTGAAATTGGCCAGCCTGATGATGTTAGCAGGCACGGGTGCAGAAACATTAGGAGCATACCCGTCATAAAATACAATTTGTGAAAATACGTCTACGGATGTTTGGGCAGCGATTTTACAAAGCCCTAAAAAGATCATTAATGAAAGTAAATATTTTTTCATGAATATTAAAATTTTTCATCAAAAATACAACTTTAACGATCACCAGATACCACAAACCATTAAATAACTATCAAAATAATTACTATAATGTTATATTGCTGTAAATTTGCTAATAATATTAATAAATAAAACCGCTCCATCAGAAGCGGTCTTATTCTATTTTAAATAATAATTTGTTACTCTTTCATTCTTGCAATCACATCCAGTCCACCTTTTGTGATATCGCCGATTTTGCAGATAATCTCCGTATCTAAAGGAAGAAAGACATCCATCCTTGATCCGAATTTGATAAAGCCAAATTCATGCCCTGCTTTCGCATCATCTCCTTCATTGCAGTAGAAAACAATCCTTCTGGCCACATATCCCGCAATCTGACGGAAAACCACCTGATGATTGGTAAGGCTTTCCACCGCAACAGTAGTTCTTTCATTTTCTGTTGATGATTTTTCATGCCACGCCACAAGATATTTCCCCGGGTGATATTTTTTATAAATTACCTTTCCTGAAACCGGATACCTACAGATATGAACATTAAGCGGAGACATAAATATAGAAACCTGAATTGCTTTTCCTTTTATGAATTCATCTTCTTCTACTTCTTTTATCATTACCACTTTTCCGTCAACCGGGGCAATTACATTTTCCCTATGATCAAGGATATCACGGTTTGGAACCCGGAAGAACCAGAATACAAGACTGTAAACGACCAGTAAAGGCAGAATGATCACAAGTGACCACATTTCAAGGAAATAAATGGCCAATGCACTCAAAATGATAAACAATAAAGAGGCAACTGTGATTGTTCCTTTTGATTCTCTGTGTAATTTCATGAGATTAAATAAATTTTTCTAATATAAAGTACAAATATACGACAGGAACGCAAATTAAAAAACTATCAAGCCGATCTAATACTCCACCATGTCCCGGAATGATGTTTCCGCTGTCTTTAACACCAAAATTTCTTTTCAGCTGGCTCTCCACAAGATCTCCTACAGGAGCGAATGCGGCCACCAGAAATCCTACTATCATCCAGTTTCCACGAAGATCAGAATGATAATATTCGATAAAATAAGATAATACCAAAGTAAGCACAACACCACCGATATATCCTTCCCAGGTTTTTTTAGGAGAAATTTTAGGAGCCATTTTATGTTTGCCAAAAAATTTCCCTGTTAAATAAGCAAAAGTATCACTGCTCCATATTAAAACAAAAAGGAAAAAAACTTCCAGTGTGAATCTATCGTCGAACCTTGAGAACTTTGGCAGACCCAATGCAAAACTGAACGGCAGAGCTACATAAATGACTGTAAAAATAAGTTTTCCGCTGTCGTAATATAATTCATTCGGATATTTGAATAAAGTGACCACAGCGATGACTATTAAAAGCAGAGCCAGAATTTCACTGAACCTGAAATCAAAATAAAAATCAAAGCTGAAATATCTTTTAGAAAAAATATAAAAAATAAAGATGATCAGTGGAAGAACCACCCACCTTTCGTATCCGTTGCCAAATTTCATGATTTTAAAGCACTCCCATGAGCTTGCTCCTAAAAGAAATGTAATCAGTCCGTAGTAAAGATATTCCTGTTTAATAAGATCCGGACTTATATTATTGATGAGCTTTGCTCCAAGAGGAGTTGTACAAAGAATAATGATTGCTACATAAACAATTCCTGACAGGGTTCTTTGAATAAGGTTTTTGTCCAAAATTTTAAAAATTTATACGTTGATGCCTAATCTTCAAGCAACAATAAAAAGAGTTTGGTGTTGCTGTTGGAAGAAGTATCCAGTTTCGACTGTGCTCCGCTGATGGAAGTAAGGTTTTTGATATTCCCGTTTCTCTTGATTTTACCCATTGCATCATTGAGGTTATTCACGATCTGTGAAACATTTGCCATTACAATAATCTTGTTGGGCAACCTTGAAGAGTGGTAGTGCAAAATGTTATTATGGGAAAGCATAATTCTCCCGTCATAGGCAATAAGATATTCACAGGTGATAAAACTTGCGTCATTATTACCCTGAAGTTCTTCAGTGTAAGGAGTTTTTACAACATTTAAAAAATTCTGGAGATCTTTGTCCCAGCAGAAAACATTGCTGATTCCCTCTATTTTAATGATCTGATTAAGCGTTTTTAATGCCTCTGCTTCATCTGCGCAGTAATTGAAAAATCCTCCTGAATGCGTAAACAATTGGGCAAATTTATAATCAAGATCCGCATTTTTAAGCGAATCCCCGAGCTTTTCCAGACTTGGTTTTTCTTCTTCTTCAGGCTGGTTGGTAAGTTTGCTTACAATCCTTTTGAATAAATTCAACTTAATTTATTTTTTTAGACACTTATACAAAAATATAAAATTATCATATAGAAATCTAAAAACGTGCCGATAAATATGAAAAAACCTGACAAATCAGAGACTGTCAGGTTTTTCTAATCTATTTCAAAAGATTTTTAGATTTGTGTAGGACTTTCAGGTGCCTGAATTTCACTATCTTCCTCTTTATCTTTAATGATAATTTCTTCATTCGGCTGCTGTGAGGCAGGAATTGTATTGGTAACTGGTTTTTCCGTTAATTCCGGGTCCCAAGCCCTTTTTCCGAATACTTCTTCAAGATCTTCTCTGAAAATCACTTCTTTTTCCAGAAGTTTATTGGCAAGCGCATCGAGCTTATCCTTATTTTCAGTCAGAATCTGAACGGCACGGTCATACTGAGTTTCAATAATGCCTTTGATCTCTATATCGATTTTTTTTGCTGTTTCCTCAGAATATGGTTTTCCGAAATTGTATTCAGACTGACCTGAACTGTCATAATAAGATATATTACCGATATTCGGGCTTAATCCGTAGATCGTAACCATTGCCTGTGCTCTTTTCGTAACACTTTCCAAATCAGAAAGAGCTCCTGTCGAAATATTGTTAAAGATTACCTGCTCTGCAGCTCTTCCCCCTAAAGTAGCACACATTTCGTCGAGCATCTGCTCAGTAGTCGTCAGCTGTCTTTCTTCCGGAAGATACCATGCTGCTCCTAAAGAACGTCCTCTCGGAACAATCGTTACCTTTAAAAGAGGTGAAGCGTGTTCTACCAACCATGAAATGGTAGCATGTCCTGCTTCATGATAAGCCACTCTTTTCTTTTCAGAAGGTTTAATCGCTTTATTTTTCTTTTCAAGACCACCGATAATACGGTCTACCGCGTCAAGGAAATCCTGTTTTGTAACTGAAGTATGGTTGTTTCTTGCCGCAATTAATGCCGCCTCATTACATACATTGGCAATATCTGCTCCGCTGAAACCAGGGGTTTGTTTTGCTAAAAACTCTCGGTCTACATTATCATCAAGCTTGATTTTCTTCAAATGCACATCAAAGATCTGTCTTCTTTCATGCAATTCAGGAAGATCCACATAGATGGAGCGATCGAAACGTCCTGCTCTCATCAATGCCTTATCCAAAATATCCGCTCTGTTGGTTGCCGCCATTACGATTACGTTGGTATCTGTTCCGAAACCATCCATTTCCGTAAGAAGCTGGTTTAATGTATTTTCTCTTTCATCATTTCCGCCTGAAAAGTTGTTTTTCCCTCTGGCACGACCGATCGCATCAATCTCGTCGATAAAAATAATTGCCGGTGATTTTGCTTTAGCCTGGGCAAATAAATCTCTTACTCTGGAAGCTCCTACTCCTACAAACATTTCCACGAAATCTGAACCTGAAAGGGAAAAGAAAGGAACTTTAGCTTCCCCTGCCACCGCTTTCGCCAATAGCGTTTTACCCGTTCCCGGAGGCCCTACCAAAAGTACTCCTTTAGGAATTTTACCTCCCAGCTTCGTATATTTTTCTGAATTTTTAAGGAAATCCACTACTTCCTGTACCTCTTCTTTCGCCCCTTCTAATCCTGCAACATCTTTGAATGTAACCTGAATTCTTTCTTTCTCATCAAAAAGTTTTGCTTTGGATTTACCGATGGAGAAAATCTGTCCTCCGGGGCCGCCTCCGCTTCCCATTCTTCTGAAAAGAAGGAAATAAAATAATCCTAAAATAGCGATCCAGATTAATGCCTGAATAAGGATACTCATCAACGGGCTTTCGCCTTCAGCATAATCTTTAGATGTGGTAATCTGCGGATTTTGTTGTTTTAAAGCATCGAATTTTTCAAGAAATAATCTCAGGTCTCCATATTTAAGCGTGTAATCTGCTTTTGGTGCCATTGAGAGGCTTGAAAAAGGGTTTGCTTTATCGTCTTTTTTTACGGTAGCTGTCTTCGCAGCCTGTGTCAAAAACACGTCAGCCTTCTGGGCTTGTTTATCTATTAAAACTCTCTGGATTTTTCCTGCCTGCATTTCTTTGAAGAAACCGTCCTCATCAATAGTTTTTGCATTACTATCTCCTAAAAAATTAGGAATAAAGAATAACAAAAGAGCTATGATCGCAATCGGAAAAAACCAGTTAAATCCTTTATTGTTCATTGATACTTTTTAAAATTAAAATTCATTTTCGATTCTGGTAATGACAGCGTCACCCCAGAGTTCCTCTATATCGTAATACTCCCGTACCTGTTTCTGGAAAATATGGACAACTACTGAAACGTAGTCTACGAGTACCCACATTGCATTTTCAGTCCCTTCTACATGCCAAGGCCTTTCTTTCAGCTCGTTTCTCACTTTCTTTTCAACACTTCCTGCGAGTGCAGCTACCTGTGTATTGGAGTTTCCGCTGCATATCACAAATGTCTCAGCGACAGAGTTTTCAATGTTTGAAAGATCGAAGATCATGATATCTTCTCCTTTTACATCCTGAATTGCCTCAACGATTTTATCTAATAATTCTTGTTTTTCTGCTGTTTTATTCATTAAAAAATACTATAATCTGCAAATTTATTGTTTTTCTTTCACTTTAGCCTTACTTTTAGCCCCCGAAAGTCTTAAAGTTTTCTTAAATGAGTCAACTCTTCTATTTAAAAGAATGCTCTTCTACTAATGACGAAATTTCAAAGTTTTTACTTTATGAAAATTCTGATTTTGTTGCGCTTCACACTTTTAATCAAACCCGGGGCAGGGGTCAATACGGAAATACATGGTCATCAGCCACTGAAAAAAATTTAGCCTATACTCTGGCGATAAAGGCGGAAAATTTTCCGTTGTCCGATTTCATGTTCAATTATTATACCGCAATTCTTATTCATGATTTCCTGGCCAATTTGACTGGAAATAACGTAAAAATAAAATGGCCTAATGATATCATTCTTAAAAATAAAAAAATCGTCGGAATTCTGATTGAAAAGAAAAAAATTAATCAAAACAATTATTTTATCGTTGGCGCAGGCTTTAATATCCTTCAGGAAAAATTTGATGAAATATCAATTGCGGGCTCTATTTTAACACAAACAGGGCAATATTTCAACCTTAATGACTTTACGGTAGCTCTTCATGATTTTCTTATTGAAAACTTCAATAAATTCCCCTCTGAAGATGAAGTAATGGATCGTTTCAATGCCCGTTTATTCAGGAAAGATGAAATTTCCGTTTTTGAATTAAACGAAAAGAGACAAAATGGCATCATTAAAAATGCTGACAGAAATGGCAATCTATGGATTGACTTGGAGAATGATGGTTTACATTCATTTTATCACAAAGAGATAAAACTGCTTTACTGATTGGCTCTTTTCAGGTATAAATATAGAGCGAGTGGAGAAAAAACTATGTTCGGAAACCACATAGCAAGCATTGGGGACATACTTTTATTCTCTGAAACCACTTTCAGGGCTTCAAAAGAGAATACAAATACGAAGGCAAGGGAAATCCCTACCGCAAGATTGATTCCCAATCCTCCACGTTTTTTTTGTGAAGAAAGCGAAAGCGCCAGAAAGGTAAGTATTACAATAGAAACAGGCATAGAAGTTCTCTGGTAAAGCTCATTCAGGTGGGCATTCAGATTGCTGTTTCCTTTTTCAGTTTCTCTTTGAATGAACTTGAGAAGCTCCGGGGTTGTTTTATTTTGTCCTAACAGTTCATTAGGAAAGAGCTCTTCGGGATCATGACCGAAACTTTTCTTTATATCAAATCCATTTGACAGTTTTTCGGTGTCATCTTTATTGATGGTTTTTTCTGTATAAGAATTCAGTACAAAAACTTTTTTATCCTTATCCCAGGAAGCATCTGAAGCTTTAAGCTCGTACACCATCTTTCGGTTTTTATCGAACTTCTGGTAAATAAATCCAGATCCCCTTTTCTCCCGCTTATTCCAGGAATTGATAAAAATATATTCCGTTTTGCTGAGCTGCGCGGAAACCGGAGCTGTCCCCAACACTTTTTCTTTATTGGCAGCATTATACGTATACGCTTCGAGCTGATTTTTCTGAATATTTGCCCAGGGCAATATAAAATGGTTAATTCCTAAAGAAATTACAGCGATAAAAAGCGAGGTAAGCAAATAAGGTCTTGCAAACCTGTGAAAGCTTGCCCCACTACTTATAATAGCAACAATTTCCGTATTATTTGCCATTCTGGAAGTGAAATAAATCACAGAAATAAACACCAAGATGGACAGAAATGTCATCACAAGATTGACGATCCAGAAGGGATAAAAATGAACTAGGAAGTAGGTAAGATTTAATTTCGGGTCAATGGCGGTAGCATTCTCAATTCTGGGAATTTTCTGCTGAACATCAATCACCAGAACAACAATAGACAGCAAAATCAGCATGAAACTAAAGGTTCCAAGGTATTTTCTTACAATGTATCTGTCTATAATTTTCAGCATTATTTTATTTTTTAATGCGTTATTAATTTGTATACGTCAATTTAATAGGATTTGCATCCTATTCTTCTTTAGGTCGTCCCTTCGGGACTTCCGCTTCGAATTCATTTTTAAAGCCTTTGACGGAGAACAGGAACCACAGAGTTTTTCCATTCATAAAAATCTCCGGCTAAGATATGTTCTCTCGCTACTTTTACCAAATCCAGATAAAAAGCTAAGTTATGAATAGATGCAATCTGTTTGGCAAGATATTCTTTAGAAACAAACAAATGCCTTACATATGCTTTTGAATATTCTCTGTCTACGAAACTTGTTCCAAACTCATCCAGCGGCGAAAAGTCTTTTTTCCACTTTTCATTTTTCATGTTCATTACCCCTTTCCATGTAAAAAGCATGGCATTTCTCGCATTTCTTGTCGGCATTACACAGTCCATCATATCAATTCCCAAGCCGATAGATTCCAGGATATTCCATGGAGTTCCTACTCCCATAAGGTATCTTGGCTTTTCTTTTGGTAAAATATCGGTAACCTCATCGGTGATTCTGTACATTTCTTCTTCAGGCTCACCTACGGAAAGTCCGCCAATGGCATTTCCTTCTGCGCCGGCTTCTGCGATTACCTGTGCGGATATTTTCCTTAAATCAGAATAGGTCGATCCCTGAACAATAGGAAAAAGTCTTTGTTTGTGTCCGTATAATTCGGGATTATTTTCCGTCCAGTCAATGCATCTTTTCAGCCAGCGGTGCGTAAGCTCCATGGATGATTTGGCTTGGTTGTATTCGCAAGGATAGGCAACACATTCATCAAAAGCCATAAAAATATCTGCACCGATCTGTCTTTGAATTTCCATAGACTTTTCTGGAGAAAACATGTGGTAACTTCCGTCGATGTGAGATTTGAATCTTGCGCCTTCTTCAGACATTTTTCTGCTGCTTGCCAATGAAAACACCTGAAAGCCCCCGGAATCCGTTAAGATCGGAAGATCCCAGTTCATGAATTTATGAAGACCTCCTGCTTCCTGCATGGTGTCCATTCCCGGACGAAGGTATAAATGATAAGTGTTTCCCAGAATAATCTGGGCTTTGATATCTTCTTTTAATTCTCTCTGGTGAACCGTTTTCACACTTGCCACCGTTCCAACAGGCATAAAAATCGGGGTTTGGATCTTACCGTGATCTGTAGTAAGCTCTCCGGCTCTTGCCTTTCCCTGAGAGTTTTTTTCTATGGTAAAAAACTTTTGCATTTTATAATTATCTTGATAGAAGAGGAAGATTTTCGGTATTTCCTGTCTTACTCTTTTTATCCTTAATATATTTCTCCGCTTTCGGATCTTTTTTCAATAATATTTCCTGCGCATCCTCAATGATAGCATTCATTTTCTCCTTCACTACATAATATTTAAAGCTTTCAATATAGTCTTCCGATTTTACATTATGTATTTTGAGAACATATCTTGTTCCTGCCTCCAGATTTGAATTCGGATACATAAAAGTTGCCTGATCATTAATTGCAAGATCCGCCATGATTTCTGCCATCTTATCCTGAGAAACAAGACGTTCAGGCTTATCAATATAATCCCCGCAGGAAAATAAAGATATCAGCACGAAGAAGAATATCAGTTTTTTCATCAGTTAATTTATTTTTTGATGAAACTTTGCATTTAAAATTCCAAAATGAAATTCATACTGCATCATTACAATCTATTGATGATTGATTTCCATTTTAAATTTAAAACTCCAAAAACAGCTTCATGAATGATCCCGCCATTCATTTTGCTTTCTCCAAGAATTCTGTTGGTAAAAATAATAGGCACTTCTACAATTTTGAATCCTTTTTTAAAAGTCCGGAATTTCATTTCGATCTGAAATCCATATCCTTTTAATTTCACATTATCCAGTCCGATTTCTTCCAATACGTTTCTTGAAAAACAGACAAAACCCGCCGTTGTATCATGAATAGGAAGCCCCAAAACAAACCGTACGTATTTTGAAGCAAAATAGGAAAGCAAAACCCTTCCCATTGGCCAGTTGACAACATTTACACCTTTGGAATACCGTGATCCGATCGCCATATCAGCGTGCAGACATGCTTCATAAAGTTTCGGCAAATCGGCCGGATTATGGGAAAAATCGGCATCCATCTCAAAAATATAATCATATTTATTTTCAATGGCCCATTTAAACCCGTGAATGTAGGCTTTTCCTAGTCCGTCCTTTACTCTTCTTACCGATAAATGCAAAAAGTGTGGATGCTTTTTCTGTAAATCTTTTACCAGCTCTGCCGTACCATCGGGAGATGTATCGTCCACTACCAGAATATGAAAGTCATCTTCCAATGCAAAAACTGCGGAAATAACATTTTCAATATTTTCCTTTTCATTGTACGTGGGAATGATGACGAGTTTTTTCATTTCAGTTTGCAAAGATAGTTTATTTAACCTTTTTATTTTATACAAAATAATCTATAATTTTGCAAAAAAATACCTTTGCCTTTATCACAACATTTTACAAATCATATAAGAATACCTGAGAACAACGATTGGGTGATCTTTATATTGTTGGGCTGCATCTTTTTGTACCTTTTTATGATGAATATTATCGAAAGGGAAGCAAATCTGAAGGACTTTCTGCTGCAGAAATATTTTGATGCGAGCAACAATCTTCCCAGCTGGGTGATCACATCATGTGTAGTTGCTCTTACCCTGTCGGTACTGATTTCACAATATATCCCAACCGTTCCGAAATACATTGCGGATATTCAGCTTTTAGGATACCAGCTAAATAAATTTGGGTTCTGTTTACTTGCGGTGATCTTTTTTTATATGATTAAATCCGGTTTGGGATTTTTATTTTTTCAGAGTACGGGTGACGGAAAAAAGTGGACCGTTTTTTATTTTACGGCTACAAAATTTTATTTCATCCTGTCTTTTTTAATGATTATTCTATGTGTAGCTCACTATTATTTCCCACTGGACAGAAATAAAATGTTTCTGTATTACTTTTACTTTTTTTCCTTTGTCTTCATTTTCAAGGTTTTTTTCTACATATTTCACAAGAATAATATCTTACCTGAAAAATGGTATTATAAATTTTTGTATATTTGCACCCTCCAAATTGCACCTCTTTTGTTGCTTTGGAAATTATTATTTTTTTAATAACTGTCAATGATGAGAATAAAGTCAATATTGGTTTCTCAACCAGCGCCAAGTGAGTCGTCTCCATACCTGGATATTGCAAAGAAGGAAAAGATAAAAATAGATTTCCGCCCTTTCATCCACGTAGAAGGAGTTGACAATAAAGAATTGAGAACGCAGAAGATCGATCTTACGCAATACACCGGAATTATTTTCACAAGTAAAAATGCGATTGATCATTACTTCAGATTAGCAGAAGAGCTGCGTTTTGCGGTTCCTGACACGATGAGATACATCTGCCAGTCTGAAGCAATTGCCAATTATCTTCAGAAACATATTGTGTACAGAAAAAGAAAGATCAGCTTCGGAGAAAAGAATTTTTCGGATCTTCTTCCTTTATTCAAAAAATTCCCGACAGAGAAATACCTTTTGCCATCTTCGGATGTATTGAGCCCGGATATTGTGAAAACAATGGAAGCCTCCAATGTAGACTGGAAAAGAGCCATCATGTACAGAACGGTTTGCAGCGATCTTACCGATATCAATGTAAAAGATTACGACATGTTGATATTCTTCAGTCCGCAGGGTATTAAATCATTACAGCAGAATTTCCCGGACTTCAAACAGGAAGAAACAAAAATTGGTGTTTTCGGAACCACAACGTTGGCTGCTGCTGAAGAAGCAGGGCTGAAAGTAGATCTTATGGCGCCTACAAAGGAAACTCCGTCTATGACAATGGCATTGGAAAAGTTTATCAAATCACTTCATAAGTAAGTTTTACAATAAAATATAAAGTAACCGTCTTTTCATACAGGAAAGATGGTTTTTTTTTAACTAAATTTGAACAAGAATTAATATTGAATGGAAGCTCCAAAGGCAAAAAAAATAGAAAAAATCCTTGAAACACACGGTGATAAAAGAATTGATAATTATTTCTGGCTTAACGAAAGGGAAAATCCGGACGTCATACAATATCTTAAAGAAGAAAATGCCTATGCAGATTTCTTAATGAAAGATACGGAACAGATGCAGGAGGAACTTTTTGAAGAAATGAAAGCCCGCTACAAAAAGGATGATGAATCATTACCTTATTTTTTCAACGGGTACTGGTATATTGTTCGTTACGAAGAAGGCAAAGAGTATCCTATTTTCTGCAGAAAGCAGGAAAGCTTAGACAACAATGAAGAAATAATTCTCGATGTTAATATTCTGGCGGAGGGCGAAAGCTATTTCGAAGTGGGAAGCGTTGCCGTTTCTCCGAATAATGAACTCGCTTCCTTTTCCACGGACAATGTAAGCCGAAGAATTTACAGCATCAATTTCAAAGATTTAAAAACAGGCAAAATCCTTTCGGATAAAATTGAAAACACCACTGGAAAAGCAGTCTGGGCCAATGACAATGCACATATTTTTTATATCAGAAAAGATGAAAGCTTAAGAGCTTTTCAGGTGTACAGGCATAAAATGGGAACAGATGCTTCAGAAGATGTTTTAATTTTCCACGAAAAAGATGATACTTTTGATGTGAATGTTTTTAAAACAAAATCCCTAGAATATATTTTTATTGCAAGTTCGAGCACAATCTCAGACGAGCACCGGTTTATTCCTTCCAATAATGTTTTCGCAGAATGGACGATCATTCAGCCAAGAATCGACGATCTGGAATATTCTGTTGAACATTACGAAGACGAGTTTTACATCATTACCAACGCTGATGACGCTTTTAATTTTAAAATTGTAAAGACGAAGATCAATAACTGTGGAATGGAAAACTGGGTTGACGTAATTCCGCACCGCCCGGAAGTTCTCCTCGAAGGTTTCGAGATTTTTAAAAATTACCTGGTGCTTGAAGAAAGAGAACAAGGATTGTTGCAAATTAAAATCATAGACGAAAAAACTCAGGAATCTTATTATTTGCCGTTTTCAGATCCAACGTACACTGCATATATTGGGGTAAATCTTGAATTTGACACGGAGGTTTTACGCTATGGTTACACCTCTTTGACGCAGCCAAGCTCTACTTACGAATATAATATGAAAGAAAAAACCACCGTTCTTCTGAAACAACAGGAAGTTTTGGGCGGAAAATTCTTTGCCGAAAATTATATCTCCGAGAGAATCTGGGCAGACTCAAGAGACGGAAATTCAAAAGTTCCGATTTCGTTGGTTTACCATAAGAACACTAAAAAATCGGCGGATACACCTTTGCTTCTGTATGGTTACGGAAGCTATGGACACACCGTGGATGCAAGTTTCTCGAATGTGAGGCTGTCAATTTTAGATAGAGGTTTTATTTATGCCATTGCCCATATCAGAGGCGGAGAATATCTTGGAAGAGAGTGGTACGAAGAAGGGAAAATGCTCTTCAAAAAAAATACATTCTTCGATTTTATTGATGCTGCGAAATTTTTAATTGAGGAAAATTACACTTCCTCAAAACACTTATACGCGATGGGCGGAAGTGCGGGAGGTTTGCTTGTAGGTGCGGTTATGAATTACGAGCCATCCTTATTCAACGGAATTGTAGCACAGGTTCCTTTCGTGGATGTGGTGACCACCATGCTGGACGAAACAATCCCTTTAACGACTGGGGAATATGACGAGTGGGGAAATCCAAACGATGAAGAATACTATCATTACATGAAAGAATATTCGCCTTACGATAATGTAGAAGCGAAAGAATATCCAAATGTACTGATTACAACAGGCTTGCACGATTCCCAGGTACAATACTGGGAGCCCGCAAAATGGACTGCAAAGTTACGTGAGCTTAAAACGGATAGTAATATTCTTATTTTCAAAACGGATATGAGCGCAGGCCACGGTGGAGCAAGCGGAAGATTTGAATCTTTAAAGGAAGATGCGCTGGAATATGCGTTTTTACTAAAATTAGAAAACAAAAAATGATTAACGAAGCAGAATACTGGCAGAAAATAGAACAATTTTTCGTTGAAAATTTTGATACGGAAAAAAACGCACCGATAGAAACCTATCTGTTTCTGATAGGCCTGCAGGAACTGGGGAGCGGGCAGCAGAAATATACAAAAGACGACAAGGTGAATCTTATTCATATCGCAGTATGCAGATTACTGGAACCTTTCGGATACTATAAATTTTCTCACTACGATGATGAAGGTTATCCCCATTTTGAAAAACTGGAAGATCTTCCCGAGCTGAAACCGAATGAACAGCAGCTTTTAATGAAAAAAGCGATCATTCAGTATTTTCAGGATGAAGAAATAATTGAATTTTAAATTAAATGAATAAAAATGGAAAGTAAATTTACTTTCCATTTTATCTTCGTTGAAGTTCGGACAAAGCCATTGGTGTTTGCATAAAAAACGGACTAAAGCCCGCTCTTATTAATATTTAAATATCATTAATACTACTGAGAATACTTTCCAATTGATTTAAACCCGCTTTGAAACCTTGTTCAAAGCCCATTTCCAGCAATTGGTTCATAGCCTGTTCAGAAGCAAAATGAATATTGACGGTAACTTTCGTCCCCTCTTCCACACCTGTAAAGCCGAACAGCCATTTTGTTTCTGGAAAATCCGGGTTTGTATTCCCGTTTTCATCACAAAAAGAATCTGTACCGTCGAAACTGCGATGTTCTGTAATTTCCCCGTACTTCACTTGAGCAAAATGCCTGTCGCCTTCCGGACCAACCATTGAGTACAACCATCTTCCTCCATTTTGAAAGTCCTGACTTTTTGTTTCACATCTCCAGGGTTTCGGAGCCCACCATAGATCAAGCAATTCGGATTTCGTAAAATAATCCCAAATTACAGAAGCTTCAGCATTATAAATTTTCATTACATAAATACTGGCAGATTCCGGATCTCTGTTAAAAATGATTTCAGATTTCATATTAATATTATTTATACAAATCTAGTTTTTATTTAGGGAACGTTCTTTTTCTTTAATAAAGAATTAAAAATTTATAAATAAATGTTAAAAAACGTATTTTTAAGAAAAATTACACAATTTTTTGGCTCGTTTTTTGTTCATCAAGTCATAAAATAATTAATTTTAACATTCTGTTTTTTAAATTTATTAAGTAATGAATAATAAATTCATCCCAATAATATCGGTGTTTATGACGATTTCACTGATTGTCTTCGTCACGCTCCAGTTTTATTGGCTGAAGAGATATTACGGTGCACTGGATCAGGATTTTTCTTCCAAAGTCTATTCTGCACTAGAAAATACATCAAAGATCATTGGTGAAGCTGAAGTGGATAAGTATCTGAATGTTGAAAATAAAGATTTCAGAAACACCATTCTTGCTAACAATAATCAGCCTTCTCTTACCACCATACAGCAGGTAGAAGATTCCGGAACACAGAGACAGATTGTCTACTCCAAAAGTATTATTGAAAAGAACCAGCTTCCCATTTCGCCAAAAGGAGACTCCCTGAATCTCACCAAACTGTATTCAGATGAAGCATCTTACAAAATAAAAAGAGATACTACTAACCGTGAGCTCCTCACCGCAGATATCAACCGCGATATTGAAAATGGCGATTATGCCATGAAAGAATTTGTGAAAGTAAGTGGTAATAACCTGCCGATTACTAAAAGAGTAGATGAAAAAACATTGGATTCCGTGATTACCAAAGAATTGAGGATAAGAGGAATTTCGGCGACTTTCGGATATGGAATTATCGATAAAAGCAATAAGCTTACGAGTGTTGCCAACAAACTGTACAAAGAAAAAAATAACAATAATACGTACAGTTATCCATTATTTACAGATTCTAAAGAAAGAACATTATATACACTGGCGCTGGTTTTTCCTAAAAAAGAATATTCACTGGCAATGAACAACTGGCCGATGCTGCTTGGGACTTTCCTGTCTTTGCTTACGATTCTGGGAATTTATATTATCTCCATCAATTACATGATGAGACAGAAAAAACTGGCAGAAGTAAAAACGGATTTTATCAATAATATGTCTCATGAGTTTAAAACGCCGCTGGCAACCATTTCCGTAGCTACTGATTCTTTGGCAAATGATAAAATCGCAACGAATCCGGATAAGGTAAAATACTATTCCGAACTGATAAAGCAGGAAAATCTGCGCATGAAAAAGCAGGTAGAGAACGTTCTGAACATGTCGAAGCTTGAACGGAATGAGGTAAAATTATTCCTGAAAGAAGCCAATGTAAGAGAACTGATCAGAAGAACGGCAGAATCTTTCAGTCTTATTGTAAAACAGAGAAACGGAACCCTCAGAGAGGAATTCAATGCGACAAATTATAATTTTAAAATAGATGAATTCCACATCTCCAACATGTTGGTAAACCTTCTGGATAATGCCAATAAATATTCTCCGGAAACGCCTGAAATCTCCATTAAAACAAGAAATGAAGGACATTTTTACGTGATTGAAATTTCGGATAAAGGAATGGGAATGGAAACCCAGAATAAAACAAAAATTTTTGAAAAGTTTTTTAGAGAAGAAACAGGAAATATTCACAATGTAAAGGGGCAGGGATTAGGACTTTCTTACGTGAAAAAGATCGTGGAACTTCATAAAGGTCAGATTTTGGTAGATTCCCAAAAAGGAAAAGGAAGTACATTTACCATAAAACTGCCAATGAGCTAAGCATAAATGACGGGTAAAAAAGCTTATCATTAAACGGATCAACCAAATAAACAAATATAAGAAGAGGAGTGATATGTTCATTCCATTTATTAAAACATTAATAAGTACAAACTATGAGCAACAGAATATTATTAGTAGAAGACGACCAAAGTTTCGGGGCAGTATTGAAGGATTACTTAACCATTAACAACTTTGAAGTTACTTTGGCCACAGATGGAGAACAGGGACTGAAAGAGTTCACGGAAAATGAATTCGATATCTGTATTTTTGATGTAATGATGCCGAAAAAAGACGGATTTTCATTAGCCGAAGACGTGAAAAAAATCGATAAAAACACGCCGATCATCTTCCTGACAGCGCGAAATATGAGAGAAGATATCCTGAAAGGATACCAGTTGGGAGCAGATGATTATATTACGAAACCCTTTGATACAGAACTTCTTTTATATAAAATAAAAGCGATTCTTCAGAGAAGTTCAACGCTGGAAAATGAAGAACAGGAACAGTTCAAAATCAGTAATATCTTTTTTGATTCCATGCTGAGACAACTTAGAGTGGGTGATAATGAGTATAAGCTTTCCCCCAAAGAAAATGAACTGCTGAAACTTCTATGCATTCACAGAAACGATTTTATGCCGAGAGATCTTGCATTGAGAAAAATCTGGAAAAAAGAAAATTATTTCACCGCAAGAAGTATGGACGTTTACATCGCAAAGCTACGTAAGCTGCTGAAGGATGATGAAGGATTGGAAATCATCAACGTACACGGTGAAGGATTCAGGCTTTTGGTTAAGAATTAATTACAAAAATCGTATGATAAATATAAATTAGCAAAACAATTCAAAATGTTTTGCTAATTTTGTTTTTATATGAAGAATATAATTTTTAGCGTACTTGCTATTTCTATAGTAACAGTTTCTTGTAAAAAAGACGAAAGAGCTACTTACATTAAAGAAGAAGCCGGTGTTCAGCAGCCTGCCATGATGGCAAATCAAGCTCCCAAAGCCTCATTGCTGGATCAGGCCGGAATCCAGCCTGCACAAAGCCCTGCTGCAGCAACAGTTACAGCTCCCGGAATGAATCCACCTCACGGACAGCCGGGCCACAGATGCGACATTCCAGTTGGACAGCCCCTGAACAGTAAACCTGCGCAGGCTGCCACAGCAACAACTAATCAGGCGCAAACCATCCAGGTTGATCCCAATTCTTTACAGCCCGGCAAATTCTCTGTAGAAAATGGAAAAGCTCAAAATATTAAAACAGCAAAAGGAATGAATCCGCCGCACGGTGAACCGGGTCACAGATGTGATATTCCCGTAGGACAGCCATTAAACAGTAAACCTGCTCCACAGCCTGCACAGCAGAACGTTGCCCAAAACACGCCTGCTCCTGCGCCTACGCCCGCTCCATCAGGTCCAAAACCTGCTTTAAACCCGGCTCATGGAGAAGCCTGGCATAATTGCAGCGTAAAAGTTGGCGATCCTTTACCATAATTTTTGTATTTTTGCATTGATGAAACTCATTCAGATCATAACAGTTGTTTTTTGTTTAGGAATTTTCCTGATTCCTAAAGACAACTTTTATGCTCAGAATAAGCAGGAAACATGCTGCAAAGAATCTTCGGAAAACTCATGCTGTAAAAAACAGCATACAGAACATTCCAAAGAAAACCACAGCAATAAACAGAAAAATTCTTCCTGTAATGATGATTGCTGCTCCTATTGCGCAATGTGTTACAGCTTTATAGAAACTCCTTTTTCCAGAAGTCTTAAACTGGATATTTCATATTATAAATCCAACAAAAATCTAAATTTCCAGTACTCCGACCCTTATCTGTCTGGTCGTCTGAGAGAAATCTGGCAACCCCCGAAATTAGGTTAATTAATAAGAAATAACAATGTACCAGTTATCAGTCTATCAATGATTGTTAGATAATTACATTGTTAATGGCTACATTAATTTAATTAATCTAAATCTTAAACAACAATGAAATCATATATTTCCAGGATTATTCTTGGTCTATTCTTATTATGCTCACCTTTCGTATTGGCACAGCATTTTTCTAAAAACCAGTTTAAAGTTAAAGGAAACTGCAACTTGTGCAAAGAAAGAATTGAAACAACCGCAAAAAAAGCAGGAGCAAAAACAGCAAGCTATTCTGTAGACTCACAGATTTTAACAGTAGAAACGGATGATAATATTTCCCCAAACGAAATTTTGAAAGAAGTTGCAAAAGCCGGGCATGACAATGAAAAATTTCAGGCTGATGAAGTTTCTTATAAGGCGCTTCCGGCCTGCTGTCATTACGAAAGAAACAGCACACAGACTTCCGAAGAACATCACATGCACGCAAAGGCGGAAAATGAATTTTATGTAAAAGGAAACTGCGAATCCTGCAAAGCAAGAATTGAAAAGGCAGCAAAAGATGCCGGAGCAGATTCTGCAGAATGGAATGCAGAAAAACAAACTGTTGCTTTAAACTTTAATTCCCAAAAAACCTCAGCAGATGCCATATTAAAAAAGATTGCGGAAGTGGGGCACGACAATGAAAAGTATAAAGCCAGTGACAGCACTTACAAAAACCTGCCGTCATGCTGCTTATACGACAGGGAAATTCCGTTTGGAGAGGCCAATCCGAAAGTTCATTTCAAAGAAGCCGCTGAAACCGGACATCATCATACTTCAGGAGACAGTCATCAGGAAAAAAACATCGAAGGCGTTACCGTAACGGCATCAAAAGCATCCACTTCACTTAATAAAAAAGAAGCCGGATTAATTTTTAATATCGATAAAAAAGAATTATTGAAAGCCGCGTGCTGTAATTTATCCGAAAGTTTTGAAACGAATGCAACAGTAGATGTTTCTTTCAGTAATGCGGTAACAGGTACCAAACAGTTGAAAATGTTGGGCCTGGATCAGAAATATACCAGCCTGACCAAGGAATTGCTTCCGGAGATCAGGGGACTTGCTTCCGCTTACGGATTAAATTTTATTCCCGGAAGATGGATTGAAAGCATTCAGCTTACAAAAGGAGGAAGCACTGTAACAAACGGTTATGAAAGCATAACAGGGCAAATCAATACAGAATTACTGAAAAATTCTGAAAAACCTGAAACTTCGCTAAACCTTTTTGCAGATTTTAACGGAAGAACTGAAGCTAACATCACCAGTGTTTCCAAGATCGACGACAAATGGTCACAGACTTTTCTCCTTCACGGAAATGGAACTTTCGGTGATACGGATATGAATGATGACGGCTTTTTAGACAGGCCGAAAGGCACACAGCTGAATGCCGCATATTTACTGAATTACAACGATCTGGAGAAATCGGGATTCGGTTCTCATTTTGGAATTAATTTTATTAAAGATGAAAGAACTGCAGGCCAGGTAGGATTTGATAAAAAAATTCCACAGGACAAACAATCTCTTTACGGCGTAGGCATCGATATTTCAAGATTTCAGGTATGGAATAAAACAGGCTATGTTTTTAAAGGGAAACCTTACCAAAGCCTAGGCTGGATGAATCAATATACTTTTCATCAGCAGGACAGCTTTTTCGGATTGAGAAATTATTCCGGAAAACAGCATACCTATTATTCAAATTTAATTTTTGAAAGTATTCTTGGGAATACGAATCATAAATACAAAGCCGGTGCAAGCTTCATGTATGACGGATATGACGAAAACTATTTAACGCAAAATTTTAAAAGAAACGAAATTGTTCCGGGAGCATTTGCAGAATATACTTTAACAGGATTAAAATATACATTGGTTGCAGGAGCAAGAATTGATTTTCATAATCTGGCGGGAACACAATTTACTCCTAGGTTAAATTTCAAATATGATATTACTCCACAAACGATCTTAAGACTTTCTGCAGGAAGAGGCTTCAGAACGGCGAATATTTTTGCGGAAAGCCAACAGTATTTCGCATCCAACAGAACGGTTCAGATTCTTGAAAATGGCGGTAACATTTATGGCTTGCGACCTGAAATAGCCTGGAATTACGGAGCCAGCCTCCAGCAGGAATTTAAACTGTTCGGAAGAAAATCTTCGATTATAGCAGATTTTTTCAGGACAGATTTTCAGGATCAGGTAATGGTAGATCTGGACCGATCACCCCAACAGCTAACTTTTTATAATCTTGAGGGAAAATCTTTTGCCAACTCATTCCAGACCCAGTGGGATCTTATGCCTTTTAAAAACTTTGAATTGAGATTTGCCTATAAATATTATGATGTACAGGCCGATTACCTGAACGGAAGAAGAGCTGTTCCTTTTATGGCAAAACACAGAGGCTTTGTAAATGCAGCCTATTCAACCAATAAAAATGATAAAGGCGGCTTCTGGAGCTTTGACACGACTTTAAATATCGTAGGAAAACAAAGGCTTCCGGATACTTCATCCAATCCTTCACAGTTTCAGCTTGCAGCATATTCACCATCTTATAGTGTTCTGAATGCACAGATTTCAAGAAATTTCAACCAGAAAATAAGAGCTTACCTGGGTGGCGAAAACTTAACTTCGTACTCACAAAGCGACGCTATTGTCGATTTTAAAAATCCTTTCGGAAATTATTTTGACGGCGGAATGGTTTACGCTCCTATCATGAAAGCCAATTTTTATGTAGGTCTGGATGTAACATTCTAATCTTTACAAATATTTAACCTTAAATTAAATAGCATGGTTTCAATCGTAATAAAGAAACCATGCTTTTTTGTATCTTTAAAGTAAAGTAAAATCATGTCGCAAACGCTTATTTTTGAAGATCAGTATAAAAGACTCGGTATTGAAAATTTTTGGGAAAATAACCTTGAAACCATTAATGGTAATAAATTTCGTTATGATATTAAAATCATGTTTATTCCGGCGGGTTATGAAATGTCGGTAGATTTTAATTACTTTGAGATTACTGAGCCCAGCCTTTTTTTCTTAACGAATCAGCATGTAAAAATTACAAGAGCTCTGGGAGATGCGAAATTACTGTATTATAACCGCGATTTTTACTGTATTCAGATTCACGATAAGGAAGTTGCATGCGACGGGCTGTTATTCCACAACGTGTTTGAAATTCCTTTTGTAGAGCTTGATGGCGAAGAAGATATTATCATTCAGCAGCTTTTTCAAAATATAGAGCACGAGCTTGAATCGAAGGATTCTTCTGCAGAAGAAATGATCCGGACGTATGTGAAGCAGATCATCATCCGCGCTACCAGAAAATGGAAAAAACAGAACCTTGACAATGGATCTATAAAAGTTCCCAGTAATGAAGTCGACATTTTCCGAGATTTCAGCAGGCTTCTGGAAATCCACTTCAGAGAAAAACATAATGTATCTGAATATGCAGAGCTTCTGCATATAGCTCCCAAAACATTAACCCATAAATTTAAAAGCTTACAACTAGAATCTCCCAATCAGCTAATCATCAACAGAATAATTCTTGAAGCCAAAAGACTTCTTATTTATACCGATAAAACCGTAAAAGAAATTGCCTATGATTTGGGATATGAAGATCCGGCATATTTCAACCGTCTCTTTACGAACAAAACAGGAAACACTCCTGCACATTTCAAAAAAAGTTATACATCGGGAAAAAAGTACAACATTTAAGGTCTTTTATGTATTTATCCAGACCAAAACACAATATATCTTTGTAACATCAAAAATAAACAATAGTAACAACAAAAAAATTAAAGTATTATGAGACGTAACGCTACAGCCGTTTGGAACGGTAACATCAAGGAAGGTAAAGGACATTTAACTACCCAAAGCACAACCTTAAACGAAACGCAATATTCATTCAACAGCCGTTTTGCGGACGGAGTAGGAACAAATCCTGAAGAATTGCTGGCTGCAGCTCATGCAGGATGTTTTACCATGAAATTAAGCGCAGAACTTTCCCAGGCAGGATTTGCCCCTGAAGAATTAAAAACAACTTCTGTAATTACCCTTGATCCTAGTGTAGGAAAAATTACAAAATCAGAGCTTACTTTAACGGCAAAAGTTCCGGGAATTTCAGAAGAAGAGTTTCAGAAGTATGCTAAAATTGCAGAAGAAGGATGTCCTGTAAGCGCTGCATTTAATTTTGAAATTACCCTAAACGCAACTTTGGAAAATTAAGATACCATATTGCTACGATTTAAAGATCAATAGGAGCGGGCTTTAGCCCGCTTTTTTATAGTGCACCTGTGGCTTTAGCCAAAACCTAAAAATAAGAATTCTTAACCGTATTATATTATTTGATGTTAATAGCCAGCCAGATATTATTTAATCATAAATTAAAATATACCGATTGGTATATTTTATGTATATTTGTATAAAATTCTGATCTAAATGTCTAAAGCTGAAAAAACAAGACAGTTCATCATTGAAAAAACGGCATCTCTTTTTAACACCAAGGGATATACCTCTACATCACTTTCAGACATCACAGAGGCTACCGGGCTCACAAAAGGAAGCATCTACGGAAATTTTGAAAACAGAGATCAGGTTGCGCTGGAAGTATATAAATACAACGCCAATATTTTAAAACAAAGCATGTCCCGTTCTTTTGGTGATGAATTTCCCTCTACTATGGATAAACTAGAGGCATTTGTTGCATTCTATAGAAAAAACTGGCCGTTGGTGTTTTTAAACGGAGGTTGTCCGCTGATGAATGCCGCTACCGAAGCTGATGATACTTTTCCTTCACTTAAAAAACAGGTTACCACCTCATTCACACAATGGATCTCCAAGATTTCGGAAGTAATTATAGAAGGTCAGAAAAACGGAGAGTTGTCTGCCAGTGCTGATTCGGAAGAATATGCATCCCTTTTTATTATGCTGATTGAAGGCGGAATCTTATTATCTAAAACAACCGGAGAAGAAAAATTTTTAAACCAGGCATTAGACAGAGTTTTACATATCATTAACAAAGAACTGAATATACATCAATCATAAATATCACCCTATGGAAACAAAAAGAGTGGCCATCGTAGGATACAACAGAATCCCGTTTGCCAGAATTAATACTGCTTATACGGAGAAGAGCAACCAAGATCTGCTGACTGCCGCATTAAACGGCCTGATCGACCGCTGCAACCTTCAGGGAAAACTTTTGGGAGAAGTTGCCGGAGGCGCTGTTATTAAACATATTTCCGAAAGCAACCTTATCCGGGAATCGGTGATGGAAACGGCTCTTGATCCCGCCACTCCCGGATGTGATCTTCAACAGGCCTGTGACACAGGAATTGAAGCAGCAATTTATATTGGAAATAAAATTGCTTTAGGCCAGATTGAAAGTGGTATTGCCTGCGGTGTTGAAGCGATGAGCAATATTCCATTCGAAACCTCCGTCCGGTTAAGAAAAGCTTTACTAAAGGCAAATAAAGAAAAATCTGTTTTCGGTAAAATCAAACAATTATTAAACCCGAAATTGAAAGACTGGATGCCGGTTCCCTACGAAGGACAGGAACCTAAAACCGGGCTCGTGATGGGTGGACATACGGAAATTACTGCAAAATATTATGAAATTTCCCGTGAAGATCAGGACCTATTGGCATTTAAAAGCCACCAGAATATGGCAAAAGCATACGATGAAGGTTTCTTTGATGATATGATCTCTCCTGCTTTCGGATTGGATAAAGACAACAATCTCCGCCGCGACACAAGCCTTGAAAAACTGGCCCAGTTAAAACCCGCCTTTGATAAACAAAACGGAACTTTAACAGCGGGAAATTCCACACCGTTTACCGATGGCGCTTCTGCCATTTTACTTGCCAGTGAAGAATGGGCAAAAGAAAATAATCTTCCGGTTCTTGCCTATATCACATATGCTGAAGTAGCAGGAATAGAATACGTTGAAAATAAGCAGAATTTATTGCTCGCTCCTGTTTTTGCCGCCGACAGAATGCTGAAAAAAGCAGGAATGAAGCTTGAAGATTTCGATTATTATGAAATTCATGAAGCTTTTGCTGCACAGGTTTTAGCGACATTAAAAATTTGGGAAAATGATGATGTGGCCAAAAAATTCGGACTTGAAAAGTCATTAGGAAAAATTGACCGGAATAAACTGAACGTGAAAGGCGGAAGTCTTGCTGCCGCACATCCTTTCGCGGCAACAGGAGGAAGGATCATTGCCACTCTGGCAAAACTTTTAGATGAAAAGGGCAGCGGAAAAGGTTTCATTTCCATTTGTGCAGCCCGCGGACAGGGCGTTACCATGATATTAGAAAAATAAATAATGGATAGGCTTTCACAATTAAAGCAATTTACAGGAAAAGAATTCACCCAATCGCCGTCCCCTTTTATGAAATGGCTGAATCCTGTAATTCTTTCCGCAGAAGAAGGACAATTGGAATTTCAATACACCATACGGCAAGAATGGCTGAACCCGATGGGAAATCTTCATGGTGGGATCACAGCCGCAATTATCGACGATATTATTGGCGCCACTATGTTTTCGTTAAATGAAAATTCTTTCATAACTACCATCAATAATGTCATTGATTATTTTTCTACCGCCAAAGAAAATGATATTATTGTTGCAGAAACAAAAATCATTAAAAGAGGAAAGCAATTCATAAATGCACAGTGTGAAATCTGGAATGCAGACAAATCACGGATTATTGCAAGAGGAACTTCCAATTTATTCAAAATAAACAATTAAAAAATATCATCGTTTTATATATTGATGATACATACCTAATAAAAGATAAATATCTATCAATGAAAAGAGTAGTCATTACAGGTCTCGGCGCAGTAACACCTTTGGGAAACAACGTAGGAGAATTCTGGAAAAACAGCATCAACGGAGTAAGCGGGGCCAACAAAATCACTCATTTCGATACGGAAAAATTTAAAGTGCATTTTGCCTGCGAAGTGAAAAATTTTGATCCTAAAGCTCATTTAACGCACAACGAAATCAAAAGAAGTGATCTTTTTTCACAATACGCCATGTATTCAACAGCCGAAGCGCTGAAAGATTCAGGGCTTGAACTGGAAAATATGGATCCCTTTGACACCGGCGTGATCTGGGGAACCGGACAAGGCGGAATGTGGACCTTTGAAAGTGAAGTTATGAATTTTGCGGCAGGCGACGGGACACCAAGGTTCAACCCCTTTTTCGTTCCGAAATTCATCGCCAATATGGCTTCAGGGATGATCTCTATGAAGTTTGGACTGCAAGGAATAAACTATACAACGATTTCAGCATGTGCTACAGGGAATACGGCATTGATGGATGCTTTTAATTATATCAGGCTTGGAAAGGCAAAAGTTATTGTGAGCGGAGGATCCGAAGCAGCCATTACACCAGCTTCCATCGGAGGATTTTCCATTATGAAAGCAATGTCTACGAGAAATGATGATTTTGCAACTGCAAGCCGGCCTTACGACGCAGACAGAGACGGCTTTGTTATGGGAGAAGGGGCAGGTGCTTTAATTCTTGAAGAATATGAACATGCAAAAGCAAGAGGCGCAAAAATTTATGCAGAACTTGTGGGAGCAGCAATGACAGCAGATGCTTATCACATGACCGCACCTCATCCGGACGGTATCGGAGCCATTAAAGCCATGCAGCTTGCATTAAAGGAAGCTCAGATCAACACGGAAGATATTGATTACATTAACCCTCACGCAACCTCAACCCCGATGGGAGATCTTGTGGAATTGAACGGAATAAACAAATTATTTAAAGGAAGTAAAAACCTCGATATCAGTGCAACAAAGTCGATGACCGGGCATTTGCTGGGGGCAGCAGGAGCCGCCGAAGCGATTTTATCCATTAAAGCCATTGAGACAGGAATTATCCCGCCAACTATTAATCTTCACAACATAGATGAAAATATTCCCAGAGATATCAATATTGTTTTTGGAGAGGCTAAAGAGAAAACCATCAATTACGCTCTGAGCAATGCTTTTGGTTTCGGTGGCCATAATGCGACATTGATTTTCAAGAAGTTTTCATAATAAAATATTCTTATCAAAAAAGCAGTCTGCTATTCAGACTGCTTTTTTATTTAATCAATTAAAATAATTCTAATTATGATCAGAAATGAAGAAACTGTCGCCATGATCAGGAATAGGAATATAAAGCCTTTCCCATGTTTCTCCTTCTTCAAATTCCCAGCTGTGCCCTTTTCCTTCTACGTCTTCAGCGAGTAGAATAATTCCGGGTTCAATAAGAAATGTATTTCCATTACTCACTTTAAACCTGATTTTACCCTTTATTGTTACCACATATTGTTTTCTGGGTGCAGGATGATCAGATTTCTCCCATTCTTCAACGGTATTGCTGATGCGGAAAGAAGTGGTACTGATTGTTTTCAGAACAGGAAGCTTTCCCGTTTCGAAGGTACTGCTTCCGTCAGGAGTGTTCATTAATCGTATTGCTGGAATAAATTCCGAAGTTTCATTCATTTATACTGATGTTTTCAGCCATTCTGATTTAGAAAGATAATTCTGGTCCGGATAATAGATAAAAAGAAGATTTCTCCCTTTGATCGTATTAATGATCGGCTGGGTAAGATCTCTGGGTACAGCCGGACAACCCCAGCTTCTTCCGATTCTTTTGTGCATTGCGGCAAATTCATCACTTACATAATCTGCGCCGTGCATTACGATTGCTCTTCTGTACGCCGCATCATTAAATCCTTTATCCATTCCCAGCAGTCTCAGGGAAAATCCATTGTCCCCATTGTATGTTGCATCCGTAATATAAAAACCTAAGCTGCTCTGAAGCGAGCTTTCGGTATTTGAAAAATTGGTGGCAAACTCTTCTCCGGTATTTTTACCGTGCGCTACCAGTGAGTTGAACAATACCTTTCCCTCATTCATATCAATTACCCAAAGTCTTTTCGTATTTGAGGACATGGAAAAATCGCATACCGTAAGTAAATGCGAATCCTGATTAAGCAAACCAGCTTTCTTCAAATTCTCAAACCCTGTTAAGGCTTTGAAGAAAACTTCTTCGTTAAGTTCATGTCCCGGTTCAAATGCGATAGACTTGTATAACTCTTTTGAGGATGATACTGTTTTCTCTGTGGTGTTCTCCGATTTTTTGTCGGCTACTCTTTCAATCTTTTTTGTACTGATTTCATTCTTTGTCTCTTTTTTTTCCGGTGACAGGTAGAATGAAGTAGTTACCATGTAAACAATACTTAATAAGCTATAAAATCCTTTCATTCAATAATATGTTAAATCCAATTGAGTCAGCAAATGTATAAAAACATACGTATCTGAAAGAATAACTCCACTAGTTTAACTCAAATTTAAGAAACTTTAACTTCCTGATTTCGTGAATAAAAACTATTTTATATATGTTCATCCGGAACAAATTCCAGACTTACGGAATTCATACAGTACCGTAATCCGGTAGGCTTCGGGCCATCGTCAAACACATGCCCGAGGTGGGAATCGCATCTTTTACAAAGTACTTCTACCCTATCCATTCCGTAGGTCACATCTCTTTTATAATAAACCCCTTCTTTATCTGCTTCAAAAAAGCTCGGCCAGCCGCAGCTGCTGGAAAATTTTTCAGTAGACCTGAACAGATGATTTCCACATACCGCACAGTAATATTCTCCCAGTTCATCAAACTCATTGTATTTTCCGGTAAAGGCTCTTTCGGTTGCCGCTTCTCTTGCTACAGCATAGAGTTCCGGCGAAAGTATTTTTTTCCATTCTTCGTTGGAAATATTCACCGCTGTTCTGTCTGTTCGGGAGTAGTATGGATTGTTTTTTGCTTCGTTTTGCATAAGATTTACTTAAAGATTTAGGTAACTAAAAATTGAACCACAAAAGTCACAAAAGGTTTTAGCCTAAATTGATGCTGGTAAAATTGCACAATATATAAAATCTAATATGTACTTCAGCAGAAACATTTAATTTTAAATATCCTGTCAATTTTTTGTGACTTTTGTGGTTAAAAATATATACCAAATGTACTAAATTTGAGCATATGAATGATGAGGCCAAAAGAAAACAATTAAGAAAATACAAAGCATTTGCCACAGGACTGTTCCTTTTGATGGCGGCCATTTTTATTGCCACCACTCTTCTCCAAAAAAACGTAGATTCCCACTGGGTAGGTTATGTACGGGCTTTTTCTGAGGCAGCCATGGTAGGTGCGCTTGCCGACTGGTTTGCGGTTACTGCGCTTTTTCGTCATCCGTTGGGATTACCTATTCCTCACACCAACCTTATTGAAAACAGCAAGGAGCGACTGGGCGATAATCTCGGCAGTTTCGTAGTAAGCAATTTTCTTTCTCCGCAAAACATCAGGCCTTACATGATGAAGCTGAAAATTTCCGGATTTGTGGGTGAATGGCTTTCAAAGGAAAAAAACCAGGAGATCCTCATTAAAAATCTTTCGGATATTGTTCTGGATATTCTCAATAAGCTTGACGATGCTGCCGTAAGTCAGTTCATCAGTAAAAAAGTTCAGGAAATGACCGATGATATCAAACTTAATAAAATCGTAGGAAACGGGATCAGCTATATTATTGAGAAAAATGACCATCAGAGAATGGTGACTAATCTTTCGGCACAGATCAAAAATTATATTCTTGAAAATGATGAAATCATTAAAGAGCGGGTAAAAAAAGGAAGTTATACTTTTATTCCTTCTTTTGTTGATAATAAAATTGCTGATAAAATCGCCACAGGACTTTCAGACTTTTTCAGGGAAATTGAAGAAGATCCACGACATGAAATCAGGAACCTGATTACCCAAAAAATTCACGATTTTTCCGTTGACCTGAAAGAAGACCCGAAATGGGAGGAAGAATTTAAAATTATTAAAAACGATCTTCTGAAAGGCGATAAATTGAACGAATACTCCAATGACATCTGGATTTCCATTAAAAATACACTGAAAAACGAACTTCAGGAAGAAGATTCTTCTTTAAAAAAATATATTTCTAAAAACCTGGATGAATTCTCCGAAAATTTGAAAACGGACGCAAACCTTCAGAATAAGATTGATGACTGGATTCGGGTAACGGCTTATAAGTATATTCTTAGAAATACGCATCAGTTTGGGAACCTCATCAGCTCAACCGTAGGAAACTGGCAGGGAAAAGAGCTTAGTGAAAAATTGGAGCTTGAAGTTGGTAAAGATCTTCAGTTCATCCGGGTGAACGGAACTTTAGTGGGCGGACTGGTGGGACTGGTTATTTATACGATTGCACATTTTTTCCTTTAGCCATAAATACAGGTGCTTTATAAATGCACCTGTCTGTTTATCATTAAAAAGGCTGATTATATTTGCCTGTTAATGCCTTATTTTCTATACTTTTGGCAAAATTCGGAGTTTCCTCATGATTGTGAGCATCAGATGCCGCCTGTCTCGCTGCCGCAGCATCTGCTAAATGAATTCCGTTGTCTGTGAGGTAAGAAAGCATTTCCGGAGTTGCGGTAGCATGAATTTCATTGGTATAAAGACAAGTATTTTCATCAATTTTTGTAACCTTCAATTCCCATAAAACCTGAACTTTAGTACGTCCATTTTTTGTAATAGAATCTGAAATAGAAAGCATACGGCAGTAATCCGGCTCATGAACAACTGCAATATAATGCTGAACCATCAAGGCATCACCAATTGTTTCTACATTTAAGGAAACCGGCTCTCCTTCGAATGTTGTAGAGATTGCAGCACCAATATGCTGAGTAGAACATCTCTGGTATTCCGCATCCGGCAGATTCAACAGCCAATCTGCAATATTTACTTTTTCAATCGGAGCATTAATAACGGCTGTTACCGCAGAATGAGACAATGTGTTTTCAGAGGTTTGAATAATTTCCATAGTAGTACGATTTAAATTGTTGTTATTATTTATTTTGTTGATGTAAAGCTATGTGAAATACTTCATCATCCTGAACACTATTCATCGAACAGGCAAAAACTGTCGCTGAAGATCAAAAAACAATCGTTTATCCATGGAAACAAAAAAAGAACAGAAATATCTATTCTCTTTATTTATTATGAATTACATCTCTGCATTTATCCTCTTTTCAAAAGCGCTTTATTAATATCATTGATCAATTCCGGTCCTTCATAAATAAATCCTGTATACAGCTGCACCAGCGTTGCTCCTGCATCCAGTTTTTCCAGGGCATCTTTTGCCGAATGAATTCCGCCCACTCCAATAATCGGGAAAGATCTGTTGCTTTTATCGGAGAGATATTTAATCATTTTCGTACTTCGCTCGCGAATCGGTTTTCCGCTGAGACCTCCGTTTCCGATCTGTGCCAACACTTCCGGTGATGTTTTCAAACCTTCCCTGTTAACCGATGTATTGGAAACTACAATTCCGTCAATTTTCGTTTCTGCGATCAGATCAATGATTTCATCAAGTTGATTGTTATTCAGATCCGGAGCGATTTTCAGTAATATAGGTTTTTGTACAGTTTTTGACTGGTTAATTTTTTTAACTTCGGTAATTAACTCTCTCAGATACTCTACATCTTCCAGCTTGGCGTGGCTTCCTACATTCGGACAGCTTACATTCAGCACGAAATAGTCTACATAAGGATGAAGCCCTTCAAAACACTCCAGGTAATCTTGGGTATAGCTTTCCGGTGTGGTGTCTGTATTTTTTCCGATGTTTCCACCGATGATGATTTTCCCTTTATTGCCTTTCAGTTTTCCGATGGCAGCTTCAAGTCCGTCGTTATTGAAACCCATTCTGTTGATGATTCCACCATCTTCTATTAAACGGAAAAGCCTCTTCTTAGGATTCCCGGCTTGTGCTCTCGGCGTAACCGTACCTATTTCTACAAATCCGAAACCCAGATCTCCCAATTCATTAAATAAGACAGCATTTTTATCAAAACCGGCAGCCAGTCCTACGGGATTTTTAAATTTTAATCCGAAGACTTCTCTTTCCAGACGTTTATCTTCAATAGGTTTCGGTAAAAATAATTTAGTGAGAAATCCGAAATTTTTCAGCATTGCAAAAGTAAAATGATGAACTTCTTCAGGATCAAATTTGAAAAGAATCGGGCGAATGAGCGATTTGTACATTAAAAAAAAGTTTTACAAAAATACTCATTTAAAATTAATGTTCCATTAACCTGTGATATTAATGAGAAAATTGTATGATATATACTGTCTATAACAACTGCTGGATTTAGATTTTAATCTGGAATTAGTAATCAACGAAATATTAACAATATATTTAAACACTTTTAGTACAATAAAGTTGTCAAATAATTTTTAAGAGCTATTTCCCGCTTTCCATTACAATCTTTTTTCCTCACCCTAAATCCCTCTCCAATGGAGAGGGACTTTCAGCAGCAAAAAGGATTTTCATTGCAATCGGGGCTAGGGTTGCAGTCGCTTATTCAATAGTATGAAATTAACCCAATTTGTGATTCCATAGGAACTGAAAGCATTAATGCTTTGTTTAGATCCTTCCAGGATGACAAACTGCATGTTAAGAATAGGCAGTCAAATCCAGGTGCAGAATGTCTCCTACTCTTTTGAACTCATGATCTATTGTAGCATTAATTGTTATTTTCTCACCGGAAACCGGATGATTAAATGCCAGTTGATGGGCATGAAGTGTCATTTTACTGATGCCAAATGTCTGAAGCCACAATTTATTCTGCTTATTGCAGCCGTGCTTCCGGCATCCTAAAATAGGATGTAAAATATGTTTAAAATGTTTTCTCAGCTGGTGAAATCTTCCTGTTTCAGGAGTTGCTTCAACCAGACAGTATCTTGAGGTCTGATGTTTTAGAAAAGGCAAGTCTATTTCGGAAGTCTGCAGGCGACGGTAGTAGGTAACAGCATTCTGCGTCACTTCATTTTCATTGACCAGGTCATAATCAATCGTTTCTTCTTCTTTGGCCCAGCCCCGCAGAATGGCAATGTATTTCTTCTCTACTTCTCTTGCAGCAAAAACATCGCTCATTATTTTCAGCATTTCCTTATCTAAAGTAAACAAAAGGACACCCGAAGTTTTCCGGTCCAAACGATGTACCGGATACACTTTCTGCCCGATCTGCTTTTTCAGTTCCTGAATCGCATAGGTATCTGCTTCTCCGGAATAAAAAGATTTGTGAACCAATAATCCGCTGGGTTTATTGATGGCAATAAGATGTTCGTCGCGATACAGAATTTCTAACATTCTGCAAAACTAAGATAATTAGTTTTTACAACTCTCTTTTAAAAGTATAAATGACACCGTAAAAAGTGCCTCCGTATTCCTTGCTTTCTGCCGTAACCAGTTCCCATCCGTCATTTCCGTATTGATTTAAAACTTTATCAATGTCGGCAGGATCATATTTGTGTCCCCAAAATCCTTTTGGTTCAATAATGACCGTTTTATATTCAAATTTTTTTCGCATATTTTTTATTTGAAATGTACAATAAATTTTATAACCTTAATCCTGACAGGTTTTAAAAACCCGTCAGGATTGTTTGAAGTTTGCTATCCTAGTCCTGATTGAGCGGCATGTCTGAGCTCATTTTCCGGGATTTTGGCGGCGCGGCTTCGCCGCGCCGCAAAATCCCGGAAAATAGCGAGTAGCGAAAGCAGGTTCCCGACTCCTAAAATCCTGCGTTATAAAAACTTCTGTATTCTCACTTCCAACTTCCGGGTTTTTCACTATTTTTGCAAATTCAGACGTTAAAAATTATGGCAAAGCAAGAAGATGTTTTCAAGAAAGTGATTTCTCACGCTAAAGAATATGGTTTTATTTTCCCTTCGAGTGAGATCTACGATGGTTTATCCGCTGTTTATGATTATGGACAGAACGGTACCGAACTTAAAAATAATATCAAGCAGTACTGGTGGAAAGCCATGGTACAGCTTAATGAAAATATTGTCGGCATTGATTCTGCAATTCTCATGCATCCGACCACATGGAAGGCATCGGGCCACGTAGACGCTTTTAACGATCCGTTGATTGACAATAAAGATTCTAAAAAACGTTTCAGAGCAGACGTTTTAGTGGAGGATTACTGTGCTAAAATTGAAGATAAAGAAAACAAGGAAATTGAAAAAGCAGCCAAAAGATTCGGAGAGGCTTTTGATAAAGATCAGTTTGTGGCCACGAATCCAAAAGTTTTGGAATACAGGGCTAAAAGAGAAGCCATTCTTTCAAGGCTGGCAAAGTCCCTGGAAAATGAAGACCTTGCCGATGTAAAAGCCTTAATCGAAGAGCTGGAAATTGCTGATCCGGATACCGGTTCTAAAAACTGGACGGAAGTGAGACAATTTAACCTGATGTTCGGGACGAAACTGGGAGCTTCTGCAGATTCTGCGATGGACCTTTATTTAAGACCGGAAACTGCTCAGGGTATTTTCGTCAACTTTTTGAATGTTCAGAAAACATCACGACACAGGCTTCCTTTCGGTATTGCACAGATCGGTAAAGCATTCAGAAATGAGATCGTTGCAAGACAGTTTATTTTCAGAATGCGTGAATTTGAACAGATGGAAATGCAGTTCTTCGTTGCTCCGGGAACAGAATTGGAATTCTATGAACAGTGGAAGCAAAAACGTCTGAACTGGCACTTAGCTTTAGGATTAGGTGATGAAAATTACAGATTCCACGATCATGAAAAGCTGGCTCATTACGCGAACGCTGCAGCTGATATTGAATTTAATTTCCCGTTCGGTTTCAAAGAGCTGGAAGGTATTCACTCCAGAACGGATTTCGATTTAAAGGCTCATGAAAAGCATTCAGGAAGAAAATTACAATTCTTCGATCCGGAAAGAAACGAAAACTATGTTCCGTATGTGGTAGAAACTTCGGTAGGTCTGGACAGATTATTCCTTTCCATTTTCTCTCATTGCTTAAAAGACGAAGTATTGGAAGACGGTTCCGAAAGAACAGTTTTATCATTACCACCGGCTTTAGCACCGATTAAAGCTGCTATTCTTCCGTTAATGAAAAAAGACGGGTTAGCGGAATATGCCGAGCAGATCTTCAACGACCTGAAATACGATTTCAATTTATTCTACGAAGAAAAAGATGCCATCGGAAAGCGCTACAGAAGACAGGATGCCATCGGAACGCCTTACTGTATTACGATTGATCACGATTCATTAACGGACCACACCGTAACGATCAGAGACAGGGATACAATGCAGCAGGAACGGGTTCCTGTTTCAGAGTTGAGAAGAATCATTGATGAAAAGACCAACTTCAGAAATTTACTTTCAAAAATATAAATGAAAAGCCTTGAGAAATCAGGGCTTTTATTTTTTTGTTAAATTGTCATTCTATATGATATTTTCAAATTTAGCTTACATTTGTTTCAAGATCTATTGATATGACAATTCTTATTTATTTTGTTACATTTATTGTAATTGCCGCAGTACTTTTTTATCTTTTAGGATACAGTTATATTTTTAACGGAATTTCAAAAACCTATCTGAAAGGAAAAATGAGCGCCCATATTGATGATGGCAAATTTTTCTCCTACAATCTGATTGCGGCCGGAAATCCTGTTCCTTGGGAAAAGCATCCGGAATACAATAAAACCCTATTACCGAAAAACATAGTTGATGATTTGATTTACTCTAATACTGCTTCTTTTCTTGTGGTAAAAAAAGGCAAAATTATCCATGAACAATACTGGAACGGCTACAATGCATTATCAAAAACCAATTCTTTCTCCATGGCAAAAGCAGTTACCGTGATGCTTTTAGGAAAAGCGATTGAAGAAGGGAAAATCAACAGTATCGACAATAAATTTTCTGATTATTTTGATGAATTCAGAAATAAGGAGTTTACAGAAAGTTTGACACTGAGAAATCTGGCACAAATGGAATCCGGACTTAACTGGGAAGAAAACTATAAAAATCCATTTCTGCCAAACGCAAAAGCATATTATGGGAGAAGTCTTGTAAAAGCTACCTTTTCAAGAAAATTCAAGCAACATCCCGGAGAAAAGTTTGAATACCAGAGCGGTTCTACCCAACTTTTGGGCTTTGCTGTGAGAAAAGCGGTCAGCCAGACTCTTGCGAGCTATTTATCTGAAAAAATATGGACTCCGCTGGGGATGGAACAAAACGCAGAATGGAGCACCGACGAAAGCGGAATGGAAAAAACCTACTGCTGCATCCACGCTACCACAAGGGATTTTGCAAAGCTCGGACAGTTATTCCTGAATGACGGAAAAGCAGGAGACCAACAAATCCTGAATTCTGATTTTATTAATCAGATGCGCATCCCGACGAAAAAATCTGAAGAAATTTACGGAATGGGATTCTGGATCAATTATGACAATCCCATTAAACACTATTATTTTTTAGGGCTGCAGGGACAATACATCATCATGGTTCCTGAACACAATATGGTTATCGTAAAAACAGGAAGTTACAACAATCTTCCGAAAAATGACCGGGGAAGACCGGATCAGGTAAAGTTCCTTGTGAATGAAACCGTACAATTATTTGCGGACTAATGAAACCTGAAATTGGCTTCCGTAAAAGTATTATTCTTAAGAAAAGCTTCGTATTCCGGGGATAACTGCTTTCTTCCGTAGGTATTTTCTCCGCTCATGCTGCCGAGACGAACTTTATCTTTCCCGAATTTCTTGTTCATCGCATCCATAGCTTTCATAACCGGTAAATGTTGGTTTTGGGCGTCTTCTTCGAACAAGTTAATCAATCTCTGATCTTCAGGGACAAAATCATTGACGATCACTCCTGCTTTTTTATAATGAAATCCTTCTTTGAAAACAGCCTCGAATAGTTCATTAACTACTCTTCCTATCAATATAGAAGAATTGGTAGGATTGGGAAGAACCCGTGTAATAGCATTTTTATATTCCGGTAAATCTTTCCGGAAACGGTTGGTCTGCACAAAAACCGTTACCATTTTACAGCAGGTATTCTGCTTCCGCAATCGTTCCGAACAGTACATACCGAAGGTTTCCACCCTTTCACGTACATCTTCTTTTTTGGTAAGCATTTCCATGAAGCTTCTGGTTACGGCAATAGATTTTTTTGGAGAGGGAGCATCCAGTTCCAGCTGTCGGATTCCTTTAAGCTCATTAATCATTCTTACCCCATGAATTCCCATTACTTTACGCACCCACATTTCCGGTTTCTGAAGCAAATCCCATGCTTTATGAACGCCGTTATCATGCATTTTTACAGCAAGCCTGCGGCCGATTCCCCACACATCTCCAATATCTAACCACTTTAAAGCTTTCTCGATTTTTTCGGCTGAATCCATTATAAACACACCATCAAAATTATCAGGGTACTTTTTTACAATTCTGTTGGCAACCTTACATAATGTTTTTGTGGGAGCAATACCGATACTTACCGGAATATTTGCCTCCTTCCCGATCCTGTTCTTGATTTCAATACAATAATCATGGATGTTGATGTATTTAAAACCAGTAAAATCCAAAAATAGCTCATCAATACTGTACACTTCATGATCCAGTACATATGATTTTGCAATCTCGATAACCTGCTGGCTTTTAAAATTATACAATTCAAATTTTGCAGAAAAACTTTTCACATCATGCTCTTTGAACAACTCTTTGTACTTAAAGGCCGGCGCAGCCATAGGAATTCCCAGATCTTTGGCTTCTTTGCTCCGGGACACGACGCAGCCATCGTTGTTGGAAAGCACAACAACAGGCTTATTTTCGAGCGCAGGATCAAGGGTCCGTTCGCAGGAAACAAAGAAATTATTACAATCTACAAGAGCGTACATAATTAAAAAACGAGACATTTAATACACAAAATTATAACTTTTAAATCATAATATTATGTTTAATTCAAATTTTAACATTAAATTTAAAATGCTGATAAACAGTTATTTAATTTATTTTAATGCGTCAAGTTTTGTCGTTACAAACCTATAATTTTGTTTTCTAAAACGCTAAAATTATTAATATGGATAAAGTAACATTACAAAGAATTGAAAAGCTCCATCCTTTCGTGCGGGAAGAAGTAAAACAGATTATTAAAGATTGCGATGAAGCCTTAACCGGGAGAGCAAAAGTAAGAATTACGCAAGGGCTGAGAAGTTTTGAAGAACAGGAAAAACTCTACGCCATTGGAAGAATTACCTCAGGAAAAAAAGTGACCAATGCCAAAGCCGGGCAAAGCATTCACAATTACGGACTGGCCGTTGACATCTGTATGATGATTGATGGTAAAACAGCCAGCTGGGATACAGCCAAAGACTGGGATAATGACAAGGTAGCCGATTGGTACGAATGTGTGAAAATTTTTGCTAAATACGGCTGGGACTGGGGCGGCAACTGGAGAACCTTCAAAGATCTCCCTCATTTTGAGAAAAAAGCCATCCCAACGAAAAAAGGCGTGGTAAAAACAAGCTGGCGAAACCTGATTAAAATGAATCGGGACCAAGAAAATTACGTGGTATTTTAATTCTCTTTTGTTTGAAAAATTATTTTAATACGACAGGTTCTGTCGCTTTCAAGGCCTACTTTTGCTTTAGAGAAACACCAAAACAATCTCTATACAGTTAAAAACCAATAGTTATTTCTCCGGAAATCTATTGGTTTTACTTGTCTTTAATTGTCTGGTTTTTTTCCAAAAAAAGCAAAAAACAAATGAAAAAGACAACCATTCTATCTTTGGACGGGGGCGGAATCAGGGGAATCATCACCTGCATTATTCTGCGTTACATAGAAGAACAGCTGCAGATTTATGATAATCCGGGAGCCAAACTCGGAGATTATTTTGATTTTGTTGCCGGAAGCAGTACAGGCGGTCTGATTGCATCTATTATTCTATGTCCCGATGAACACCGAAAAGCAAAGTATTCCATCCAAAAAGGACTGGAGCTTTATGCTGAAAAAGGTGGTGACATATTTCAGGTTTCTTTTTGGGAAACACTCATTAATCCTTTTGGGCTGATTAACGAAAAAATATCCCAGAAAGCACTTGAAAAAAATCTGAATGACTTTTTTGGAAATTTAGAATTAAAGGAACTGATTAAACCGTGCTTAATAACAAGCTATGATATTGAAAACAGAAGAGCAAAGCTGTTTAACTCCTGGAAGGCGAGGCTTAACACTGACAACTTTTACGTACGGGATGTGTGCAGGGCAACTTCAGCGGCACCTACTTATTTTTCGCCGGTTCAGATAAAATCTATGTACGGACAGATTTTCAGTCTGATTGACGGTGGCATGTTTGCGAATAACCCTTCGCTATGCGCGTATGCGGAAGCCAGAAAGATTCCTTTTTCCGAAATATTGAAAAATAATCAGAAAACCAACCACCCTACAGTAAATGATATGATCGTCATTTCTATCGGGACCGGTATCGAAGCAAGATCCTATTCTTTCAAAAAGCTTGAAAAGGCAGGAAAAATAAGCTGGGTAAATCCGATTATCGATATTTTAATGTCGGCCAATGCAGAAACAGTAGATTATCAGCTTTGCCAGATGTTTGATACACTGGGACAGCGAAATCAGAAAAATTATTACCGCCTTAATCCTTCATTGAAAAATGCATCTCCGGCAATGGACAATGTAAAAAGGTCCAATATTGAAAATCTGATACAGGCCGGGCTATCCTATATTGACGATAACCGGGATGTTCTTAATCAGATCGTTCAGAAACTGATTAAAAATAAAATATAAGCATTTTAACTTATAAACATCTAAAATAAGCTATACACCTTATATTTTAAAATAATTTTTAAACGTCATGTTTTGTCGTTACCGTAAAATATCTTTGAATCAGAATTAAAACAATAACCATGAAAACTCAAATTATTCAAATTTATCTAAAACTATAATCTATTCAAATACATAATGTGGAAACACCTACGATATTCTTGATGAATAAACTAACCAACCATTCACATAAACATTCAGAACTCCGCAGAAAATCCTGCGGAGTTCACTTTTAGATAAAAGCTAATTTCTGGCTACAATTTTAATCTCTACTTTCTGTCCCGGAAGCGCAAGTTCATTTACTGCAACGATCGTACTGGCAACGATACAATCTTCTCCATAAAATTCTTTTCCCATAAGTTTTCTAGCGGCAAAGCCTTCCTGCATATCCGTTACATAAATAACTTCCTCCGTTACATCATCACGTCTCATTCCAAATTCGGTCAACAGCTTTCCTATATTCTCATAAGTTTGCCTGAATTGTTTTTCCATTCCTTCAACAAGTTCGCCATTCATATTATGACCCAATTGACCGGAAATAAATACCATGTCTCCTTTCTTTACTGCCTGAACATAGCCATATACCTTTTCCCAAGGCATATTAAAAGTTTTAAACTCTTTAGTACTCATAATTTTATTTTTAAATCACAGATACCGTCTCAACCATAATGCCTTATAATTAAAATATTGATTTTCAAAATTTTATTTTTAATTCATAAAAGAAAATGTATCGAAATATCGTAAATCACCTATAACAATATTGAATTTTAATAAAATCTTTTCGTTGATAGCAGCGTTAGGAAACTTATCCACAAAAATAAAACACGACACGTTTTGTCGCATTAAGCTTATATATTTGTCTTAGAAATGTAACCATGAAACGCCTAGCGTTCCATTCGAAATTACAACTGCAGAAAACTGTACCATAAATAGATCCGAATGAAAAAAGACTTTTACCTGACCAGATACGCTTTGATAATCAAAAGATTAGAAAGCTCTCCAGCTAACTATTCACAGCTGGAAGACTACCTGCTCAACTCTTTTGAATTTCAGGACGCGGGCATCAAAAGCTATTCGATCCGTACTTTGCAGAGAGATATCCGTGAAATTTCCGACCTGTTCAACCTATCCATCCACAACAAGAAGAAAGGCGATAACCGATATTATATTGAGAGCCGTCCCATTATGGAAGTGGATGAGTATAACCAGAAATTACTCGAATCGTTCCAGGTAAGTAATGCCTTGAATCTTCATCCCGATTTCTCAGACTTTATCTTTTTTGAAAGCAGAAAACCTACGGGAGTTGAACATTTTTATGATCTGTTCTTTGCCATCAGAAATAAGAGAATTGTTTCTTTTGAGCATTACAATTATAAAAATAAACTGATGACTTCAAGAAAAGTACATCCTTTAGCATTGAAAGAATCCAAAGACCGTTGGTATCTCATTGCTATAGATACCAAAGATAAAATGCTGAAATCATTCGGGCTGGACAGGATCAACTATTTGGATGTTTCCAACAGCAAATTCAAGGAAAAGTATAAATATAATTTCAGGGAACACTTTAAAAATGCTTTCGGTGTCATGAATCTTGCCGCTCAAAACCCTCAGAAAATTGTCCTGAAATGCAGCAGGCATCAAGGGGAATATATCAAAAGTTTTCCGCTTCACCAGTCTCAGAAAGAAGTAAAGGAAACCCCGGAAGAAATTTTTTTCGAGTTTTTCCTTCACCCCACTTATGATTTTATGCAGGAAATTTTATCGTATGGAAAAGAAGTACAGGTTTTAGAACCGAAAATTTTAGTTGATGAAATACGCAGCCATCTGCAAGAGTCGCTGAACAGCTATCTTAAAGACTGAGCAATGTATTGGATTTTTTGAGTACTTTTACATAAATATATCAAAGTGAAATTCCTGCTTTCATACCTTTTTTGCCTTATTTCCTCCTTTTGTTTTTCACAACAGACAGAAGATTTCAGGCTTGTTAAACAATATTACAACCAGCATCGTTCCATGCTGGGACAGGAATTCAAGAAAAAATTTGATGCCGAAACAGATAATTTTCATAAAGCTTCAATAAGAAATGATTATTTGCTTTTCATGCAGAAAATGGACAGCGTGGAAAATGTTGCGCTGACTGCCGTTTTATTAAAGACAAAAAACCTTGAGGATCTTAGGAAACTCCGCATCATAAAAACAAATGCAGCTCCGGAAGCAGCTCTGCTATCAAATGTAACTACTGATAAAGCGGCAGATTATCCCGGAGGCATTAACGAGCTGAGAAAAGAAATTTCAGATCTCTTTTATCTGGGAGGTGTCTATTCCGAAATCAAAACAATTAAAACCAATGTCGCTTTCATCGTGGAAAAAGACGGCACTATAACAAACGTTGAGGCGGAAGGAGATAATTTTACCTTCAACAGGCAGGCTGAAATTGCATTATATTCCGTTACAAAGAGATTTTCTCCTGCTGTTATCAATGGTAATCCTGTGCGATACCGTTTCCGGCTTCCATTAACGATGAAACTTGAAGAATAACATGTTTACTGACGAATACTTTATGAAAATGGCGCTCAATGAAGCGCATCTTGCTCTTGAAAAAGATGAAGTGCCGATTGGCTGCATAGTCGTTTCTAACAACAGGGTCATTGCAAGAGCCCACAATCTCACTGAAACATTAAATGATGTTACTGCCCATGCAGAAATGCAGGCCATTACTTCCGCTGCGAACTTTCTTGGCGGAAAATATCTTATCAACTGTACGCTGTATGTAACACTGGAACCCTGTGTGATGTGTTCCGGAGCGCTTTCATGGGCACAGATTTCAAAAGTGGTCATCGGAGCAAGAGATGAACAGCGGGGTTTTATCAACAAACATCTTTCTCTTCATCCCAAAACAGAAATCGTAACGGGAATCATGGAAAATGAATGTTCTTCTATCGTAAAAGAGTTTTTTAAGTCAAAGAGATAATAAGTACAGGTTAAGATTGAGGCTGAGAAAAATAATGATCTGTGCGAAATTCAGCAAAGATTATTCAGCGTCAACCTTACCTTTACCTTACAAATCTTTTCCTAAAAAGTAAAGTCCTTTCAGGGTATGGAGTCTGTCCATTACATGGATTTTGTCTGTTAAAGGTTTATAGACATGAGAAACTCCTCCTGTAGCTACTACAAAACAATTATCTTCCACCTCATCATTGATTCGATCGATAAATCCTTCCACCATTCCTAAAAATCCATATACCATTCCGCTCTGCATACAGGTTACGGTATCCAGTCCCAAAACGGTTTTCGGTTTCACCAGTTCTATTTCCGGAAGCTGTGCCGTCTGGCTGATCAGGGAATTTAAAGCGGTAACGATTCCCGGAGCGATAATTACGCCCAATGTTTCGCCATTTTCCGCTACACAGCTTGCGGTAAGGGCTGTTCCGAAATCCAGAATGATTTTTTTTCGGTCCGGATACATGTTGTGCGCCGCCACCAGGTTGGCATAAATATCGGTTCCCATCTGTTTGGATTTTGCCTGAACTCCTGAAGGTGTATTCCGGTCAACAATTACCGGACTAATCCCATGAATCTTCCTGATAGCCGCGCTCATTACTTTTGTGAGCTGAGGTACCACGGAACCCATAATTATTTTATCAATTTCTTTTGGCTGAATTTTATAGGTCTGGTACAGCATCAGGAATTGAACATAAAGTTCATCTGCCGTTCTGTAAGGCTTGGTATTGATAACCCATGATATATCACAGTTATCTTCATTAAAAAGACCAAATCTGATATTGCTGTTTCCTACATTGATTACAATTGAATTCATGTATTTACTCTAAAAAAATCACTATTATTTACGGCGTTAAATTTAATGATTTTATATAAGCCTGCTTACAATCTTCGAAATAAGTTTTATGGTGAAAGGAAATACTTTAATAAAAATCCCTGCAGAAAAATTTCTACAGGGATTTTTTATCTATGTTAAAACGTTATTTCACTTCAACAAAATTATCTTTCATATTCACATCGGCCATTCTTTCACTGAAATCTATTCCTAAAACAGACAACTGCGATTTTGTGTATGGAACGGTAATAATGTATTCCTTTTGTGTCCAAGGCCAATAAGGCATTGTCTTAAATTCTCCGTAAGCATCTTTCTCTTTCCATGTGTGGGTCATGTTCATCGGAATCTGATAGGTAATCATTTTTTTATCAGACGTTATTATGCTGAAATCAACCGGCATTGGAACCTGACCGTTATTCACCAGGGTAATGGTTGTAGATTTTGCTTCGTATTTCACATCTTTGATAGCATAATCAATTGTTTTTGTTGTATTGATCCAGTAATGATGAAACCACTTCAGATCCATTCCTGAAACTTTTTGGGCAATATGCAGAAAATCTCTGTCGGAAGGATGTTTCAGCACCCATTGATTGTAGTACTGTTTCAATGTTTCGGTTAAGTTCTGCTCTCCCATAATATACCCCAGTTGCACGAGATACAGTTCTCCTTTTACGTAAGAAGCATAGGTATAGGAAGTACCATTGTCATGATGATCTCCCAACCATACCGCAGGCTCTTCGATTCCCTTTTTAATAAAATTCCTGTAAGCATTAATTGAGTTTGCGAACGGATTAGGAAGCTCTTTCGACGGAGGGAAAAGCAGATTCATTACGTACCCTTCTGCATAGCTTGTGAAACCTTCATCCATCCACGGACGCATCGGTTCGTTGGTAGCCAGCATCTGCTGATACCATGAATGTGCTCCTTCATGGGCCATTAATCCCATCAAGCCTTCAATATCCTGAGCTTCACCTAAAATCATGGTACACATGCCGTACTCCATTCCGCCATCACCACCCTGAATGAAAGCATATGTTGGATAAACATATTTCCCGAAACGCGCATTCATCAGCTGGTAGTATTTTGTAACGTACGGCTGAGCCTGCTCCCAAACTTTAGTTTTATCATTATTCTGATATACGAGGAAAACCTTTGGGCCTTGAGGAACATCAAAACTTTTTACAATGTAGTCTTTGTCTGCAGCCCATGCGAAATCCAGAATGTTTTTAGCGGTCCACTTCCATGTTGCTTTATTTTTATCTGCTTTAATTTTTGCATTCGGATCATATCCTTTTACATCTTCGGGATTTTCCAGAATTCCTCCTGCTCCGATCACATAGTCTTTGTTGATTTTAATATTAACTTCAAAATCCGAGAACGACGCATGAAATTCTCTTCCGATATAATCGAAGGTTGCCCAGCCATCGTAATCATATTCTGCAATTTTCGGGTACCACTGGGTCATGGTCATATCCACCCCTTCCCTGTTGTTTCTTCCGCTTCTTCTGATCTGCTGCGGAATCACGGCATCCCATTCTAATGTAAAGGTTGTTGAAGAATTTGGCTTAATAGACTCGGCCAGATATACTTTCATTACCGTTTCCTGAATTTCATATTTCAGCGTTTTGCCGTTTTGTTTAATCCAGTGAATATTCTGAGCGCCTTCCTGATCTTTCGGAATGGAAGCAAGTCTGGAAATTCCGTCTTTCTGCAATCTTGAATCGCCGTTTTTTCCTTGTCCGGCAACTCTCTGATCCATCATCGAATTAGGCTTAAAGGCATTCCAGTACAGATGAAAATACACTACATTAAGTTCGTCCGGAGAATTGTTTTTATAATCCAGTGTCTGTTTGCCTTCATAAGTAAATTTTTCAGCATTAACATCAATATCCATTTTGTACTTCGCACTCTGCTGATAATAAGGCCCCTGCTGAGCCTGAAACTGAGAAATAATAAACGCAAACAGGATTGCAAAAGATCTTTTCATTTAAATTTTTTATTTTTTTCTAAAGATATGTATTTAAATAAAAACCTCAAAAATTGTAATTATTGTTGAGGTTTTGTTCTATTGATAAAGTTTAGATTAAAATTATTTAAGTTGTTAAATTTTGTCCGCTGATTTACATATTATGCAGATTCTTTTTGTTGAAGCAGTTTTTTAATTAAAGTAATCTGACCTAAATGATAATAGCAATGTTCAATCATTCCATCAATATTCCTGAGATACGTACCGTATTTTTCATCAACGAATCCTTCATTCATTTTAGAATCGGGCATCTGCTCCAGCAAGGCTGCAAATTTTTCGGCATCTTTCCATAATTTGCTCTTTAGATTTTCCCATTGTTCTTCAGATTCTACCGGAGGAAGATCAAAGCTGTACTGATCTCTTATTTCCAGATCTCCGCCTTCAAAAACATGGGTAAGTCCGGCAATATAATAATCAATATGAAACGTAAGCATGGCAATGGTATTCAAAGAACCTATTTTAGCTGTAGCCTGTTCCATATTTACATTGGATAACTGGTCTTTAAAATTGGTATTGGCAATCCATAAACCATCCAGCAACACTTCACGGAATCTTTTGGCTAATTGTGATGTTGAGCTCATTTGTTTTAATTTTTTTAAAGATAATTATTTTTATCTCGTTGATTTAGCAATTAATTTCACAAATAAAATTAGTGTTTAAAATAAAAGGACTCAAATGAAAGCATTTGAGTCCTTTTATTTTTTAATTAGCAGATCTCTTTTCAAAAACTAGAGCTACTCCTGCTTTTTCATCAGCATATTCAGGCTCAAACCATGAATCACAAAATTCTTCTTTTGTATAAACTTTCAATGAATCTCCGGGATCGGCAACATAAATTTTAGAATTTTCGATTTTATATACAACTACAAAATGGTTTGGATTCCAATGAACAATGCATGGTAAGGGAACCATAGTATTTAGTTCATCAAAATTTATCTTTACTCCTTTAGCAATAAGTCCATGTAAGTTGGCAGCATCGTTTAGATCTAAAAAAGATGTCCCCCTCACTGAATCAGCATGAGTGATTTTATTCAAATATTCTTCAGTATAATCTTCTCCATAGTATTTAAAAATCATACGCAGGCAAGCCGGGCCACAACTGTTTGAATTTGATTGTTTATAAAAAGGAAAATCTTGATTTTTCTTTGTATCGGTACAGCTAAACATAAAAAAAATCATGAGCACAAATAAAAATATCCTCATGAAAATATTTCTTGTCTTATAAATAAGATTCATTTTTTAAATAGAATTATTTTTCACAGAAACTTCTTTCTTTCCGCTTTGTAAAATCTTTTCTAATATTCTTAATGTAATAAGATAAGTAGGCTTCACTCCTGTCAGACCTAAACCGCCTGAAGAAAGCGTGCTCCCTGTTTCCAACGGATTATCTGAAGCATAATAAGCGTACATCACAAAAAGATCCGGTGTAATATGATGCCTGATCTTAGACGCCACCTGAATAGCTTTCTGGTAATGTGCTCCTTCCATTTCAAGCCCGATCGCTTTCCACGAGGTATTCATAAAATAAGAAAGGATATCCCTGTTTTGGAGTGAAGTTCCCAATACGGTAATCATTGGTCCCTCAAAAGCCTGCAATTCATCATCTTTAAAATCTTCCGCTTTTAAGGCATTTTCAAATGGATAATTATCTGCTGTTCCTTCAAAAATATGAGAAGTTGGAATCATGATATCTCCTTTACCTCCGGCGAGAATTCCTGCTTTCCCCATAATGGAAACGGATTTTACTTTCATCATATAGACTTCGCCTTTATGCTCAAAAGGTCTAAGTAACTCGTCCATTACTTCAAAAGCCTGCTCTCCGAAAGCATAATCAAAAACCATGATCACATCATCGCCTCCGAATTTAATATCCTGAAACGGCGTATTTTTAAGCTCGGTTTTGCTGAGATCGATGATCTGAACATCAATATTACTTCCGCTCTTATCATTAATATAAATCATCCCTTGCTCAAGCGCATATTTCGAAACTTTGTCGCGAAGCTCTTTTTTATCGGAAATTTCCCCGTAAAGTTTGTAGTCGACCTTATGATCCTTCTTTTTAAGGGCTTCATTGGCATACAGCATATTTTTCACCGAATGCATATTGGCGGAAATAATATGGAGCGGACGCATGTGAAGATCGTTTTCATACAAAACCTCTTTCACTTTTTGAGCCCACTTTTCACCGAAATAATGATGCCCTACTCTTTCTTTTAATATGGCACTGAAATGGATTTCACGCTCTCTGGTTTGTTTTGCATCCTCAAGACTCACTTTAGCGAGATTATAGATAATTTTGAAAAGACGGTCCGGATTATTATCTTCACCGAAAGTATTATAGGCATTTAAAGTTTCATCAAAAGTTCTTCCTATAAGAGAAGACAGGTGAATGAGCGCAACTTCTTTTTCTTTTCTGCTGAATTTCTTCTCCCCTTTTACTACTTCTTCAATGATTTTGAAAGCACGTGTCGGCTTCCAGTTTTCATCCTGAATGAAGGCCAGATTTCTCACTTTATCCGCTTCTATAAATAAGAAGGTTAAATGGGTAAGAATATCATAGATCTCGGAACGGCCCAAAAGCACTTCGATATTCATCTGATGTTCATCGATCCTGTAGCAGTTTCTTCTTCTCTTTTTAGGAACAATCGGTTCGAAACTTCCTTTATCAAACCCCTCATCCGAAGTAAGATGAATAAAAGCGCATTCTTCAATTCCTTCCGGAAGCCTGTCCAGCACATACATCAAACCGTTCAGTTCGAGTTTACTCGGCACATTCATACTTCCGTAGATTTCCGGATTGATGGTCTTTAACAAACTTCTGATCGTCTCCCCCGAAACACCGGCAGGTTTAAAAAAACCCCTGTAAAAGAGGTGTCTCATAGAAATATACAATCTTTCAATTGCTTCCGTTGTTTCTCTAGCTCTAGAATTTGTCATAAAATAAATTTCACACAAATATACAAAATCTCCGCCTAAACTATTTTAAGTGTCTTTTAATAAATGGCTTAACATAATATATTGGAATGATATTTATTTGCATTTTAAAAACCGAAAAGTTTTTAAAACACTCAAACCTTATCTTCTAAAATCTCAGAAGTTAATCAGGAGCTTTTTCCCGCTTTCTGCTGTATCTTTTTTGTCCCGCAATTTTCAGGGCCTCCGCAGACAAAAAAGGATGCCGCGACAATCGGGGCTAAGAAAAGCAGGAGGCTTCGAGTCCCTCAGTCTCCGGTTTAATCATAATTAATAAAATAAATGAAACTTTTAGTAATGCTTATGGTATAAATTTATAAATTGTAGTCATATAATAATAGAGTTGTTGCCAGCAGTTCACAAACAGACTAGGTCTTTTATTTACAACTCTACTTTAACAAAACCCCTCTTAAAACTTACATCCCTATTTAAATTTTCATTAATTTTACAATTACCCCTTAATTTTTTAGGGCCAAAATATTTTTTATTCATTTTTTTCGTAAATTTGCATCGTAAAAATCAAACCTAATATGTCAACTTTAAGATTCAAAGCGTTAGAAACTTTACCATTTAAGGACTTTAGAAGAGATAATTCTGTAGAAGTTCCTGTAAAACTATCCGAATTGTTTTGCCAAAATGTTTTCTCAGAAGAGACGATGAGAGAATATTTAACAAGAGAAGCATTCAATTCTATTATGGATGCAGTAAAAAAAGGAACTAAAATCCAGAGACACATTGCAGACCAGGTAGCTGTAGCAATGAAAGACTGGGCAATGAGCAAAGGCGTAACCCATTACACGCACTGGTTTCAGCCTTTAACAGGAAGCACTGCTGAAAAACACGATTCTTTCTTCACCCCGATTGAAGGCGGAAGAGCAATCGAAAGATTCAGCGGAAATTTATTGATCCAGCAGGAGCCGGATGCATCTTCTTTCCCGAACGGTGGTATCAGAAACACTTTTGAAGCAAGAGGATACACAGCATGGGATCCTACATCTCCGGCATTTATTATGGGAACAACATTATGTATCCCTTCCATTTTCATCTCTTATACCGGAGAGACCTTAGATTATAAAGCGCCTCTTTTAAGAGCACTTAACGCTGTGGATGAAGCTGCAACCAATGTAATGCAGTATTTTGACAAAAACGTTACCAAAGTAACGCCTACTTTAGGTTGGGAACAGGAATATTTCCTGGTAGATTCCGCATTATACCAATCCCGTCCGGATCTTGTATTAACCGGTAAAACTTTATTAGGACATTCTCCCGCAAAAGGACAGCAATTGGACGATCATTATTTTGGTTCTATTCCTACGAGAGTAATGAACTTCATGATGGAATTAGAAGTGGAGTGCATGAAACTGGGAATCCCTGTAACAACGAGACACAATGAAGTAGCACCAAACCAGTTCGAGCTTGCACCAATGTTCGAAGAAGTAAATGTTGCCGTTGACCACAATTCCTTATTGATGGATGTAATGGCAAGAGTTGCCCACAGACACCATTTCCATATTTTATTCCACGAAAAACCATTCGCAGGCGTAAACGGAAGCGGAAAGCACAATAACTGGTCTTTGGCAACCGATACCGGTGAAAACTTATTAAGCCCGGGAAAAAACCCTAAGAAAAATTTACAGTTCTTAACATTCTTCGTGAATACCATCAAAGCGGTTCATGAATATGCAGACCTTTTAAGAGCGAGCATCGCTTCTGCAAGCAATGACCACAGATTAGGAGCCAACGAAGCGCCTCCGGCGATTATTTCCGTATTTATCGGAAGCCAGCTTTTCAGAGTACTGGAAGAGCTTGAAAAAGTAACAGAAGGAAAACTTTCCCCGGACGAAAAAACAGATTTAAAACTGAATGTTGTTGGAAAAATTCCTGAAATTTTGTTGGATAACACCGACAGAAACAGAACTTCTCCTTTTGCATTTACAGGAAATAAATTCGAGATCAGAGCGGTTGGATCTTCTGCAAACTGCGCAGAATCTATGACGGTAATGAACACCATCGCAGCAAAACAGCTTCGTGATTTCAAAAAAGAAGTGGATACCCTTATCGAAAAAGGCCTTAAGAAAGATGAAGCCATCTTCAATGTATTAAGAGAATACATCAAGCAGTGTAAAAACATTATGTTTGAAGGTGACGGATATTCTGACGACTGGGCAAAAGAAGCGGAAAAGAGAGGTTTAAATAATTTAAAAACCACTCCTGAAGCTCTTAAGCAGGAAATGGATGAGAAGTTTTTATCGCTTTATGAAGAATTGGGAATTTTTACCCACAGAGAGGTTGAAGCAAGAAACGAAATCAAATTAGAAAAATACTCAACCGTTATTGATATTGAAGCAAGAGTATTAAGTGACATCGCAAGAAACCACATTATTCCTTCTGCTTTAAATTATCAGAACAGACTGATTGAAAACGTAAAAGGTCTTAAAGAAATCTTCGGAGATAATGAATTCAAATCTCTGGCAAAAGAACAGATGAGCTTAATCACAAGTATTTCTGAGAATGTATCTAAAATAAAATTAGGTGTTGAAGATCTTATCAAGGCAAGAGAAGAAGCTAAAGCAGTTACTGAAAGCCAAAAGCAGGCGGAAGATTACTGCAATAAAGTGAAGCCGCTATTCGACGATATCAGAGAAGCATCAGATGCTCTTGAAATGATGGTGGATGATGAGCTTTGGCCAATGACAAAGTATAGAGAAATGTTATTTACAAAGTAACATTTGTAAAGTTCCATATTAGTTAAACTCTCCGGAAAACCGGAGAGTTTTTTTTTATTTTAAAAGACATGGAGCCGGCACTTTTAAACCACCACAAACAACTGATTTTAAAATCATTATCATCTAAATAATATTTAAAAATGTCACTAATTACCAAATTGTGAAAATTAGAGTTATTCTGCAAATACCACAGATTTTTAAGTACATACAAATATACTTTGTTAAAGAATCTTAATAAAAAAAACCGCGAACATACCCAAAATAGGCTGTTGCGGTTTATTTTTCTTTAACATACTTAAATAATATGTTAAAATGTGTTAAAAACAGAACATGACATTATTCATATCAAAGCCCTTTTGTACGGAATACATATTTTTGTATTGCTTTTGAAAAATACTTATTCCTTTAACACGGTAATCAAATATATATGAAGAAAAGAGTTTTGTTTTATTTAGTTGCTTTAGTTTCTACAGTATCGTTACAATCGTGTGTTACAAATTATGTAGTATCAAAACCAGCAACTTACGCTAAAGAATACAAAACAGATGCCAAACTGGCTTCAATCGATACCCAGAAGATGGAGCAGGATAAGCAACAATTGATCAATTCATTTCTTGCAGAAAAGGCAGCTTCTTTAGCCAACACTAAAAATTCAATTAAAAATTCTGAGATTGCCAAGGCAATCATGCACAATAAGACCATCGACAATATTTTAACAGAGGCACAGACTTATCTTGGAACTCCTTACCGATACGGAGGGATGACCAGAAACGGGATAGACTGTTCAGCGTTTGTTCTTTCGGTTTTCGGGGCCGCAGCCGGACTTAGCTTACCAAGAGTGGCAGCTTCCCAGTCCCAGGAGGGAGAAAAAGTAGAAAAGGAAAACCTTCAGAAAGGAGACCTGATTTTCTTTTCTCACGGAAGAAGAATTTCTCACGTAGGTATTGTAGAAAGTGTATCGGAAGATGGTGAAGTGAAGTTCATTCATGCTGCCACCTCAAAAGGAGTAATGGTTTCTTCACTGAACGACTCTTACTGGGGTCCTAAGTACAGATTCGGAAAAAGAATCATCAATGAGAACGGAGAAGCCATCAACAATCTTGCAGCAACAACTCCCGCATCAAACGGAACAAGTTTTTAATTTTAAATAATTGATTTAAATAATGAAACCATCAAAATTTTTGATGGTTTTTTTATTGATGCCTTTTCCGACTACCCCGTCTTTGCTTTGCAAAATCCACCCCTTCAGAGAAGGGGAATTGCTTTTCTCTAATGCTAACAGATAAAATTATATAAATAACTAACTATCCATTTTCATCAATTTCTATATTAAATTGAAGCAATAGTCCATGAACTTGAGAAAGTGAAAATTTTGCCTTCTTAAGCTTATTTTGGGAAGGATCAATGGAATAATCAAATGATGTTCTGAAATCAGCTTTTTCGATATTTGTATTGTCAAATACAGCGCCGGACAAATCACAGTTATTAAATACTGCAAGTGAGAGATCAGCCTCAGAGAAATCGACTTCAATCAGTTTTGAATCTTTAAATAACGTCTTTTTAATGTTTGTTTTGTAGAAAACAGAATTATTTAAATAACATCCGTCAAACCTAAATGACCTTCCGAATTCGTTGCATTCGCTAAAATGAAGCCCGAACATCTTACATTCTTTAAAGACAACCTCCCGGAACGCGGTTCTAGAGAGTTTCACCATGCTTAGATTACATCCTACAAATTCGCATTCAATAAAGCTGTAGCCCGACAGATCCGCGTACTCAAGATTACAATTCCGAAAGATACAGTGTTCATATTCTCCTTTTTGAATTTGTGAAAAATCTGCATTTTCGAAAGTTTGATCTAAAATGTACACTTCTTCCATAGATTATGATTTAATTGAAAAATTATCTCTTGCTGATGTGCAGAGATTTATGATACTATTCGAGACTTACTGCCTATACCAAGCTATTCTTATCCGAATAATTTAATTTAAAGAAAATAAAAGTCATCATCGAAAAGGCAAGCAGAGAACTTCCTCCATAACTGAAATAAGGCAAAGGAATTCCAACCGTCGGAAACAAGCCCATAACCATGCCTAAATTAATAGTAAAGTGCATTAAAAGGATCGAAGCAAAGCAATATCCAAAGACACGGTTAAACCCAGATTTCTGCTGTTCTGCCAGATAATAGATCCTTCCAATATAAATCATGTAGCAAAGGATCAGCAAGGCACTTCCTGCAAAGCCCCATTCTTCGCCAACGGTGCAGAAAATATAATCAGTTTCCTGTTCAGGAACGAATTTACCCTGTGTAACAGAACCTTCACGATATCCTTTACCCCACAGTCCGCCAGATCCAATCGCCGTTTTTGAATACAGCAAATTGTATCCCGATGTATCTCTGAACGCTTTTTCACCTTTATAGAGCACTTCAATTCTTTCTCTCTGGTGCTTTGGAAGTTTTTCTAAAATATATGGCGAACCGAAGGCCAGTCCGCAAAGTAAAACAAGCGATCCTACAATTCCCGAAATGGAAATAATGTTCCATGACATTTTGTAGTAATTCATGGCAATCCACCCTCCTACGATCAAAACAATGGCAAGGGCAACCCAAATAGGATTAACGGCAAGAGAAATCAGGAAAACGCCTGCAAAAAGGAATCCTATTCCGAATAATAATCCGCTCAGCCCTTCCCTGTATAATGCAATGAAAAATGCAATAAAAACCAGCATAGAACCAACATCCGGAATAGCAAGAACCACCACTGCAGGAATCCCGATAATGGCTAATGTAGTCCAGAGCGATTTTTTATTTTTTAAATTAAATTCAGGACCGGAAACATAATTGGCAAGCATTAATGCGGTCCCGATTTTGGCAAATTCCACCGGCTGCATCGTAAAGCTTCCGAATTTATACCAGTTTTTCTGCCCGAGAATCTCTTTACCGAAAGGGAATAATCCAATCAGTAACAAGACTCCACCAATATAAATAATCCCTGACATATTTTCAAAGAACTTACTTCTTCCCACGAAAATTACCAGCCCTACAAAAAGTGAAATACCAAAGAAAATCAATTGTTTTTCTCCTAATTTCTGATCTACACTGTAAATATTTGCAATGGCAAAAGCACAAAGCAGAAAATACAGACCGAGACCTAATTTATCTATTCCTTCTGCCCATTTCATTGCTTAGCGGGTTTTGTTGTATTTAGATTCTTTTTTTCTTGTTCAGCTTTTTGCATTTTAGCCTTTCGCTCTTTAATGAGTTTTAAACTATCCTCAATTTTTTTCTGTTTTATAGAATCTTCATTGGGTTTATAAAGACCTTTACGTTTAAGATCAGCAATCCATTGTCTTTTGTACTCCGGCATAAAGCTGGAGGTCACCATTTTCTTATAGAGGTGTTCACGTTTGATATCTCCTGTAATATATTTTTCAGCAATAATTGTCGCTGCCGGACCAGCCCAGGTTGCTCCGAATCCTGCATGTTCCATAACGGCTGCTACTACAATCTTCGGTTTATCCGCAGGAGCGATCAACACAAAAATCGAATTGTCCTTTCCCTGAGGCACCTGCGCAGTGCCCGTTTTCGCAAGCTGGGTAAAATCACTTGATTTTAAGCCTCGTGCCGTGCCATTCAAAACAACAGCTTCCATACCTCTTAATACAGGATCAAAATGTTTTTTATCAACTAAGGTCTGATGTTTCTTTTTGAATCTTGGATCAGGATTTGGTTTTCCGTCAATTGCCTTGACGATATGAGGAGTATAATACCATCCTTTATTGGCAATAGCAGAAACATAATTGGCAAGCTGAAGCGGCGTTACCAATACATCCCCCTGTCCCATTCCGTTGTAAATGGCTCCTGTAGACATTTCGTCCCAGTTCTTAAAGTCTGTTCTTTTGGAACCACTTGCTTTCATAATGGCCTTAAATCTATTTTCATAGAAATCACCAGAAGGGATTCTACCTCTGGCTCCTACCGCAAAATCATTATTTAAAAATTCACCTACCCCAAAGCTGCTCATGATTTTTTTCCACTCATCAACACCTCTGGAAGGATTTCCTGGATATTTTTTAATGATCGCAATAAAAGCATACGTAAAGAAACAGTTACTGGAAACCTGAATAGAAGGGATTAAAGGATCTGCACCACCGTGGCCTTTAATTCTTTTTCCTTTATAATAAAACCCGCCACCGCAGGGAAATATTGTATTTTCATCCATAACGCCCATCTGCATTGCCGCAAGAGCAGTTAGCAATTTAAAGGTAGAACCCGGCGGATATGCAGCCTGAAGTGACCTGTCAAAGGTTGGTTTATTTTCGTAAATCGTATCTTTTGAAAGAGCGTACAGGTTTCTGGATTTATTAGGGCCTGTAAATAGATTGGGATCAATATCCGGTCCTGTTGCGGCCACCAAAACTTCGCCGTTATTAGGATCAATAGCCACAATTGCACCATGCTTGTTGACCATCATTTCCTCTGCGATTCTTTGGAGGTCATAATCAATAGTAAGGGTGATATCTTTCCCGGTAACCACATCTTTATCAAGAGATCCGTTTTTGTAAGGTCCTACATTACGTAGTTTAATATCTTTCTGAATGTATTTCATTCCTTTTATCCCCCGAAGTTCTTTTTCATAGGCTTTTTCAATTCCTGTTTTACCGATGAAATCTCCAGGCAGATAATAGGCAGAATCTTTTTTGATCTCTCTTTCGTTTACTTCACTCGTATATCCCAAAAGATTTCCGGAAGTTGAAACCTCATACTGACGCTGTGGCCTTGACACAATACTAAATGCCGGATATTTGAATATAATCTCCTGAACCCTCGCAATATCTTCCCTGCTGAGATTTTTCATGAAAGTCATCGGCGTCAGCTTGGAATAGTATTTTTCTTTCTTAATGGCATCAATGGTCCTGATAAAATCGTTTTTAGAAATTTTCATCAGATTACAGAAGGCAATTGTATCAAAATCAGGTCTCATGAGAGCCTGTGTAAAAGAAATTTCATAGGCAGGCTGGTTTCCCACCATAATCTTCCCGTTCCTGTCAAAAATAACTCCACGCTGTGGAATGACATATTCTATTTTAATGGAAGTATTGGCAGCATTAAGCGCATACCGGTCCGTAAAAAGCTGCAAATATGCCAATCTCGCTATAAAAATCATAGCGATTACCAGAAGAACGGAAAAAATTTTTAAATAACGTGTGTTCAAACTTTTTGTTTGATTTTAAATATTAATGCGTAAATAACTATAAATATAAACGAAATAACACTAGTTACCAATACATTAAATAATATTTCAAAAAATCTGCTCAGCTTAAAGAATTCTATATATTGTACTAAAAGCTGATGCAAAAAGATGCTCGTAAATAAAAACAGCAAAAACTGCGCCCACTGCAGGGACTGAAACGAGAAGAAATCTGTAGAAGTATCTGTAGAAGTTCTAAAAATCAATGTCCTGAAATAAGCAATCAGGGTGGTTGCAAAGGCATTGATTCCCCAGGAATAGAGGAATGCGTCAACCGACAGACCAATCAGAAAACTTAATGCTAAAAATTGAAATTTATTTCTGAAAAAAGGATAAAACATTACAAATACCGGATACAGAACCGGCGTGTACTTTCCGAAAATGGTGATCCTGTTCAATACAAAAATTTGTAATGCAACCAGGAAAATCATGATTAATATGTCCGTAAATAAAGTTCTGCTAATCATCTTCCTTTTTTATTACAGATTGCATGGTATCCTGAATTTTTTGTACTTCCGCTTTTTTAAGGTTTTTAACGACATAAACTTTACTCAGTGCTCCCATTTTCTCACTCAGCTCAACCGAAATATCCCAAAACCCTGTTTTATTATCAACGGAATACCCTGCTACAGTACCAATCATTACGCCTTTAGGAAAGATTGCTGATTTACCATCGGTTACTACAGTATCACCAATTTTCAGGGCTACGTATTTTGGAATATCAGCAAGGTGCATCACTCGGGAATTATCCCCGTTCCAAGTGAGCGTTCCGAAATACCCCGAATTTTTAAGAGCAGCATTGATCCTGATTTTATTTACACTCAACACCGACTGTACCAAAGCATAGCTGTCTGTAGAGTTGATCACAATTCCTGCAATGCCTTTAGGAGCCATAACTCCCATTTGCGGAAATACGCCATCTCTTCTTCCCCTGTTGATGGTAAAATAATTGTTTCTTCTGTTGATACTGTTGAAAACGATTTCACCATCTACAAATGTATAGATCTGTCCGCCTCCCAGCGTATCATGAACTTTCCTGAACTGAGGATTTTTAGCGCCCTGTTTTCCGTAAAGCTCCATCATTAAGGCTTTATTTTGCGTAACAAGGTCTTCATTGATCTGTTTAAGCTTCAGATAAGAAACCCCTTCATCAATATATCCCGAGACCCAGGAGTTCAAGGCAGCAGATTGTCCTGCGATCCAGGATTTCTGCATGGCGTTTTTAGAGAATATCAGAATCAGAGCAATAATTTGCAGAAATATAAAGAAAACGAAAAGCGCATTCTTCGAAAATAATCTCAGCAAAAATCCCATTCAGATATATGTCGTAAAAAGTTAGAATTATTTTATTAAGAAATTGAATTTATCCATATTCTTAAGTGCGATTCCTGTTCCGCGAACTACAGCTCTCAACGGATCTTCTGCAACGAATACAGGAAGACCTGTCTTCTTGTGCAATCTGTCCGCCAAACCTCTCAATAAAGCACCACCACCAGCAAGATAAATACCTGTTTTATAGATATCGGCAGCCAATTCGGGAGGAGTAAGGGAAAGCGTTTCCATCACCGCATCTTCAATTCTGATGATGGATTTGTCTAAAGCTCTTGCGATCTCTTTGTAGCCAACCATGATTTCTTTAGGTTTTCCTGTAATAAGGTCTCTACCCTGTACCGGAATATCTTCGATATCAACATCAAGATCCTCAACGGCAGAACCCACTTCAATTTTAATTCTTTCCGCAGTTCTTTCCCCGATGTAAAGATTGTGATGAGTTCTTAAATAGTATGCAATATCATTGGTAAATACGTCGCCCGCAATTTTCACAGATTTGTCGCAGACAATACCACCCAGCGCAACTACTGCAATTTCCGTAGTACCGCCGCCTATATCGATGATCATATTTCCTTCCGGCTTCTGAACATCAATTCCTACCCCGATAGCCGCAGCCATTGGTTCATAAATAAGACGTACTTCTTTTGCGTTTACTTTTTGTGCCGAGTCTCTTACCGCTCTTTTTTCAACTTCCGTAATTCCTGAAGGAATACAGATTACGATTCTCAAAGCCGGCTGGATAAATTTACCTTTAATTCCTGGAATTTTTTTGATAAATTCTTTGATCATGTGCTCAGAAGCATGGAAATCGGCAATTACTCCGTCTTTAAGCGGACGGATTGTCTTAATATCCTCATGAGTCTTACCCTGCATATGTTTCGCCTGTTCACCGACAGCAATCGGTCTTCCCGTTGAACGTTCAATAGCAACAATCGAAGGCTGATCTATAACAATTTTATTATTATGGATGATAAGGGTGTTGGCGGTACCCAGGTCTATCGCAATCTCTTGCGTAAACATATCGAATAAACTCATACTTTTACTTCTGATTTTTTAAAGAGTTACAAAGATATAAATTTAAGACGTCTAAAGAAATTTAACAAGCAGATAATTTGGTTAAAATTTTATTAAAATTTATAATCGCTTATTAACTTTTACTTTAAGTATTTACAGTATGTAATTTAAACCAGATTTAAGATAAACAAAGGCCTAATAAGGCATAGCAGGAATCAAAATATTTTTATTATTGCACCCGAATGTGATATCTGATATGGAAATGTTTTTTTTATTAACAATAAAAGTGCCTTTATAATTAAATTTTAAAGCTAAAAAAGTCAACTTTATTCTTATCCTTATTATTTAGAATCATCCCAAAATAGTTTTTTACGATAATTATCATATACATTATAAGAAAGCGCTTTATCAAAAAAAACGTAAATTTGCCACGCTTATGTTACAGTATTCCAACATACATCAGACATCTAATTTTGCCGTACTTTCCATTAGCTATGAAAAAGCTGATGTAGAAACAAGAGGCAAATTTGCATTCTTTGACGAAAATATTAAAAATTTTGTCACCCGTATTCATAATGAAAATTTAGGGGACGCTTTTGTTGTCTCTACCTGTAACAGAACCGAAATTTATACTACCACATCTAATTACCTGCTGGTTGCTGAAGAATATTGTAAAACAATCGGGGTTAATCTGATGGATTTTCTTCAGTTTGCCAACATTCTTACCAAAGAAGAAGCTTTGGCCCATCTTTTCAGAGTAGCGGCCGGACTGGAAAGCCAGATCATTGGTGATTTTGAAATTATCGGCCAGATTAAAAAAGCATACAGCAGATTCAGAAAAGAAAGACAGAATTCCAATCCTTATCTTGAGAGGGCTATCAATGCGGCCATTCAGATTTCAAAAAGGATTAAAAACGAAACCGGAATTTCCAATGGTGCGGCTTCCGTATCATATGCGGCAGTTCATTATATTCTTAACAACCAGAAAAGACTTACTGAAAAGAATATTCTTTTACTCGGTGTGGGAGAAATAGGCCAGAACACAGTGGAGAATCTCGTAAAGCACGTGTATCAGCCTAAAATAAAAATCGCCAACAGAACACAGGAAACTGCTGAAAAAATTTCAGAGAAATATCATATTCCTCATATTGATTATACTGAATTTGATCAGGAGCTGAAGCAAACAGACATTCTCATTGTAGCAACCGGCGCAAGACATCCTATCGTCAATAAATCTCATTTCCCAAACGGAAAAGAAACACTAGTAATCGATCTGTCTATTCCGAATAATGTGGATAAGGACGTTACGGAAAACAAAAATGTAACCCTGATTGATGTTGATGAACTTTCGAAACAGATCCAACAGACGATTCAGCAGAGGGAAAAGGAGATTCCGAAAGCTGAAAAAATTATCAAGGAACTGATGAAAGATTTTCTTGAATGGGAAAAAAAGAGAAAGCTGGCTCCCAATATTCATCATTTCAAAGCTGTTCTCAAGAACATGGAACGCAATGAAATGCATAATTTTTACAAAAAAAATAAATACATAAACATCACGGATATGGAACTTTCTGATAAAATGATCCAGAAAATTACCAACCGTTTTGCAAAATATATCATCGATAATCCGTTAAAAGCCGAAGAAATTAGTAAATTAATGCACGAAATATTAGTTGAACAACCAAACAACGAATTCAATGAAAAGCATTAGAATCGGAACCAGGAATTCCGCATTGGCACTTTGGCAGGCAAGAGAAGTTGCGAGACATCTTCAGAACAATAATTATTTAACGGAAATTGTTCCTATTGTATCATCCGGCGACAAAAATCTTACCCAGCCTCTTTATTCCCTGGGAATTACCGGCGTTTTTACAAGAGATCTGGACATCGCATTATTGAACGATGAGATCGATATTGCTGTACATTCTTTAAAAGATGTTCCCACGAATCTTCCTCAAAATCTTGAGATCGTATCTTATCTGGAAAGGGATTTCCCTCAGGATGTTCTGATCCGTAAAGAATCTGCAAAAAACAAGGAACTTCACGAGCTTAAACTAGCAACAAGCAGCTTAAGAAGAAGAGCTTTTTGGCTTAAAAATTTTCCTAATGCTGAATTTTCAGACATCCGTGGAAATATCCAGACCAGACTCCAGAAACTTGAAGAGGGCGATTTCGACGCTACTATTTTATCTTTAGCCGGAATTAAAAGAATGAAAATGGACATCGATTATGAAATGCTTCCGTTTTTAATCCCGGCTCCTTCACAAGGGGTAATTGCAGTTGCAGGTCATGCAGACAAAACAGAAATTAATGAAATTGTAAGAAAATTTACCAACCATACCAAAACCCAGATCTGCGTGGAAATGGAAAGAAGCTTCCTTAATACGCTGGAAGGGGGCTGTACCGCTCCCATCGGCGCTTTTGCCGAAATCTTTGAAGACCAGATCCGTTTTAAAGCTGCTCTTTGTTCTTTAGATGGTAAAAATTGTATTTCAACCGATGAAAATTTCGTGTACAACAACGAAGAAAACTTCGGAAAAAATTTCGCCAAAGTTGTTTTGGAAAACGGCGGGAAGGAATTGATGGCAGAAATTAAAAATCAGATTTAAAATTTCATTATTCTTCAGGCTTAAATGCTAAAAATGAAAATCTTATTTACCAAAAATATAGACCGAACGATTATATCCAAAGAATTAGGAGATGATATTGCGGTTGACTGTATTGAGGTAATAAAAACAACTCCTGTACAGATCCATCCTTTTGACCTGAAAGATTATTCAATTATTTTTACCAGTGTAAACGGAGTGAATTCCTTTTTTACAAATGGATTCAAACCAAATGAAGATTTTACGGCAAAAAATTACAATAAGATCTACTGTGTCGGAGAAAAAACAAAAAAAGAACTGAGAAAGCACGGATTCGGAACTTTTAAAGTCCTGAAAAATGCAGATACCCTTTCAAAATTTATTACTGCAAAATGCCAGCATGAACGCTTTCTCCACTTCTGTGGAAATCTGGCAATAAGTGTGCTGGACAACGAGCTTCCGCTGCAAAATATTAAATACAAAAAAGTTGTCGTTTACAATACCGAAGAAATTAATCCGGTGATAACTGAAAAATATCATGCTGCCGTTTTTTTTAGTCCGAGCGGAGTTCGTAGTTTTGCAAAGCAGAATTCGCTGGAAGGCATGACCCTGATATCTATTGGAGAGACTACTTCCCGCGAGCTCAGAAAACATACTTCAGCCTCAGTATTAACGTCTGAAGGAAATACTCTTCTATCCGTTTTTAAGCTGATACGAAAAGAAATTTTAAACAAAAACTGATATACAATTGTTCATTACCGACAATTTTATTTAATAGATTATGATTAAAAACGACCTATATTTAAAAGCGCTCCGCGGAGAAACCGTAGAAAGACCTCCTGTATGGATGATGAGGCAGGCAGGAAGATATTTGCCGGAATTTATTGCCCTTCGCGACAAATATGATTTCTTTACAAGATGTCAGACTCCCGAGCTGGCTTCTGAAATCACCGTACAGCCGATCCGAAGATTTCCGCTGGATGCAGCCATTTTGTTTTCGGATATTTTGGTGGTTCCGCAGGCGATGGGAATCGATTTCAAAATGAAGGAATCAGTAGGTCCTTGGCTTGATACGCCGATCAGAACGATGGAACAGGTTCAGAATGTTGCCGTTCCTGATGTGAATGATACATTAGGCTATGTTTTTGATGCTATTGAACTGACTTTACATAAATTAGATAATGAAATTCCGTTGATCGGTTTCGCAGGCTCTCCCTGGACCATCCTTTGCTACTGTGTGGAAGGAAAAGGAAGCAAAGCTTTTGATATTGCCAAATCTTTCTGCTTTACACAACCGGAAGCAGCCCATTTGCTACTGCAAAAAATTACAGACACTACTATTGCTTACCTGAAAAGAAAGGTTGAGAAAGGCGTTTCTGCGGTTCAGGTGTTTGATTCCTGGGGCGGAATGCTTTCTCCGGCAGATTATCAGGAATTTTCATGGAAATATATCAACCAGATCGTAGAAGCATTAAGTCCGCTGACGCATGTTGTGGTTTTCGGAAAAGGATGCTGGTTTGCACTGGAAGATATGGTACAGTCTCCGGTTTCTGCATTAGGCGTTGACTGGACGATTAAGCCTGAATTGGCAAGAACGCTCACCAATCATACGATGACGCTTCAGGGAAATTTTGATCCTGCAAGACTGCATTCTACTCCGGAAACAATTAAAAAAATGGTAACTGAAATGATAAACCGTTTCGGGAAAGACCGATATATTGCGAATTTAGGACACGGAATTTTACCAAATATCCCTGTTGAAAATGCAGAAGCATTTATCAGAGCGGTGGTGGATTGGAAACCAAATGCTGAGTTTTAATATTAACTCTATCTGAAATAAAAGATCCCTTTCGATTTGTTTTGAGAGGGATTTTATTTAAAATAATTTTTATACATTTGATTATCAAATATTTCTAAAATGGACATTCAAAGCAGAAAATTAGCTTTTATACAATCGTTTCTCAATCTTAAAAGTGAGGAAGTGATTGCTCAGTTTGAAAAACTGATGAAAAAAGCTAAAAATATTGATGAGGAAAATCAATTTAGTCCTTTCACTGTTGAAGAAATGAGTGAGAGAATTTCACAATCTGAGGATGATTTTAAAAATAAAAAATTCAAAACTACTTCTGAAATTCTGTCAAAATACGAACGGTGAAATATAAAATTATATGGTCAGAATTCTCTGAAAAGCAGATTGATGATATTTTCAATTATTACGAGCTGGCATCAGGAAGTTATACGGTTGCTTTAAAAATTATTACCGGTATTCTTTTGGCTCCGGATAAATTAATTGACAATCCGAGAATTGGTCAGGCAGAATTTTTACTTAAAGATCGCATGACCCCATATCATTACATAGTAGAATCAAACTACAAAATTATTTATTCTATAGATGAGGAAAATCATCTGATTAAAATTGCAGATGTTTTTGACACAAGACAACATCCTGACAAAATACATCGGAAAAAATAAAACACCCTTTCAGCAATTGAAAGGGTATTTTTATGAGTAAAATAATTAATAATTAGTTGATCTCTGTAACGAAATCTTCTTTCGGTTTTCTTATTTTGGTAAGGTTTACCAGCCAGTCGTTCGAAGGATCTCTATATCCCAAAGGCAGTAAAAGAACGCTTTTTAATCCTTTTTCCTGTAGATTTAAAATTTTATCCACTTCTTCCGGAACAAAACCTTCCATTGGTGTAGAATCTACTTCTTCAAAAGCTGCGGCAATAATCGCTGCACCAAACCCGATATAAGCCTGCTTTGCCGCATGCGTAAAGTTCTCTTCAGCAGGTCTTTGTGGGTACATTCCCAAAAGCATTTGTCTGTAATTTTCCCAGCCTTCGTTCTCAAAACCTCTGATTTCATTCGTAAGATCAAACATTCTGTTGATTCTGTCTTCCGTATAATTATCCCAGGCTGCAAAAACCAAAAGATGTGAACAATCCGTAATTTGCGGCTGGTTCCATGCATGAGGTTTTATCTGTTCCTTAATTTCCTGATTGGTAATGACAATAATTTCGAAAGGCTGCAGACCGCTTGATGTAGGGGCTAGTCTTGCCGCCTCCAATATTTTATCCACTTTTTCCTGTGGCACTTTCTGACCGTTCATTGCTTTGGTAGCATATCTCCAGTTCAGTTTTTCAATTAATTCCATAAATTAAATTTTAGCAGAACAAAATTAATTCATGTGCCATAAATATGGATAAATGATTTTTAAATCTGAAATATTGCTAATATCTATTAAACAGGACTATTCGCACTTTCTGCCGGGCTTGAAATCTGGTCTGCAAAATACTGCTCAAGATCTCTCAACGTTTCCGGATTGGTCTGGATATCTTTTACCAGCTGGCCTTTATTGACCACAACAATTCTGTTGCAGACTTCCGTTGTGTGGGAAAGATCATGACTGGAGATAAGGAAAGTAACACCCTCCTGTTTTGATAATTCTTTAATGAGGTTTTTAAGCTTAATCTGCGTAGAAGGATCAAGGTTGGCAAAAGGCTCATCGAGGATAATGATCTCCGGATTTCCGATAATGGCGCCCACGATGCCTACTTTTTTCTGGTTTCCCTTAGAAAGGTCACGAACATATTTCCCGGAATTTAAAATTTCACCGCTGAATAGATCATGAAACTGTTTTAAAAACTCATCAACAGAAGTTTTGTTTTGGCCTCTTAGCTCCCCGATAAAGTAGAAATACTCTTCCGGAGTAAGATAACCGATCAGGAAAGAATCGTCCACAAAAGCAGAAACTTTGTTTTTCCACGCTTCAGATTCGTGTACTTTTATTCCGTCGATGCTTACGAATCCTGTTGTTGCCTGAATCAGATCAAGCATAAGGCTGAAAAGAGTGGTTTTTCCAGCACCATTATTTCCTACCAAACCGAAAGTTTCACCATTCGGAATTTCAAGATGTTCTATATTTAAAACGGTTGCTTTGCCGTATGTTTTTGTTAAATTATTAATTGTGATCATATTAGTCTTTATTTTTGAATGCTTCTAATGTACTGTATTTTTCTACCTTATAATGTTTTACGATAATATCGAATATTTTTTCTCTCAATAAAAATCCTATTAATCCCAAAACAGCAATGCTTATTACGCCGGCCTCAATTCCGAGAGAATATTTTACGATTGCAAATACAACCATCGGTAAGAATAATTTAGGAATCAGCAGCAGCAAAGATTTCATATTAAAGCTGTTTTTCTGCCCGAATCTCTTTTCTTTTGCATTAAGGTCGATCTGCATTTTGTTGAATGCGCCGGACCAGAGTGTAAACTGAGAATTGACCCCAATGTTATAAATTCCTGCCGCAAAAAAAGTAAGGTACATATCCCATCCGAAATAGACGTAACACAACGCCAGAATGATAGAGAAGCCTGTTACGATATTCATCAGCCACCATTTTGCTTTTAAATATTCTTTGTAAGGAACATTCAGGGTCATCATTAATGGATAATATGAACTGTCGAAAGCAGGAACCCGCTGCCCGAACATAAACTGAAATCCTCCCGTTACAAACAATCCCATGAACATCATCATGGCCGGTGTTTTATAAATAGGTGAAGAGAACATCAGAAGCCCATAGAAAAGAAACAAAATACTGCCCCATAAGATGCCTTTGGTAACTTTATTCCGTTTTAGCAGCTTAATATCATTATTGATAAATGTTCCGATAGCTCCGTATTTATTCAGGAACATGATATTTTCTGTTTTCCCGACCTCTTTTTTAACCTCCAGTCCCTGATCCAGATAAAATACTTTTCGGATATGACTGAAGCAGATTTTCCATAAAGCAGAAAACAATATAACGGAAATTACTACAAAATAAGGTCTTTCGTAAAAATTAAAGAAAAATCTCTCGGAATAATCCAATACGGGAACGATATTATAATACGCTAATGCTGCTACTCCCGTAAAAATAGAGCCGACAACAATGGCAATGATCTCTTTATCGTTGAAAAGAATGTTGATAAAGTTATTCAGATAAAATAACAGGGAAATACCGATCAGCCAGGTAAAAACGTTTAAAGCATCATAGCCGTTGAACAATGCGATAATGGCAAAAGTAATCAGAAACAGGGAATTCAGCCAGCTGAAAGCAGACAGAAAAGTTTTACCCATCATATAATTGACCAGCGTTTTCTTAGGAATATTAAGGGTAAGAAAAGGCTTGATGTTTTGTGTGGGTAATTCCTGCCAGATGTATTTCACAATAAGATCTACCGCCCAGGCCGCGATCATAAACCTAGAAACCACTTGTATCGGGTTCTGATGCATTTCCTCCTGAATGTAAAAGAATGCACCAAATGCTCCTCCCACCAAACATGCCATAAAATAGAGAATTCCGATAAAGCGAAGAATTTTCATCGCGAGGTTGATTCCTAAAGAACTTCCTCTAAAAAAACTTTTGAACTCTAATTTCAGGAATTTTATAAACATAGTTATCTTTTATTACATTAGTTCTTATAAAGATATAATTGTTACAATTTTTAACTTTTAATCAAGATGTATTTTACAGTAATCAAAATAAATCTGCTTTGAATCACCTGACACCTACGGAAGTTCCCAACAGTCTGCGTAGGTCTTCAGCAGTTCTCTGTTTGTTTAAAACATTTTGCAGGGAACCAACGGAGGTCTCCGGAAGTCTCCCGCAAGTTGCAGGAAACCAAAGAACATCTCCGGAGATCTCAAACATGCTGTTGGCAAGCTCAGGAGATTTTCGCTATATAAAAAGAGATACAGGTTATCATTCTTTAGGAGTTTAAACGTATGATTAGAAATGTTGATACTATATTCAGATCCTTTTCAGGATGACAAACTAAATAAAAAAAAGACCTCTGAAAAATTCAGAAGTCTTTATATTTTAAAATAAATTCAAATTTATCCGATTAATTCTTTAGCCTGCGCCAACGCTGCTTCTGTGATTTTACTTCCGGAAAGAAGCTGGGCTATTTCGTTGAGCTTCTCTTCATCACTCAAAGGAACGATGGTGGATTGTGTTCTTCCGGCCACATCCTGCTTTACGACTTTATAGTTGTTGTTTCCTTTTGCAGCCACCTGCGCGAGGTGAGAAATCACAATCAGCTGCATATCGGCAGACATTTCGCGCATCAGGTTTCCGATCTCTTCCGCTACTTTTCCGGAAACGCCGGTATCGATTTCGTCTAAAATTAAGGTCGGAAGCTCATCACTTTCAGCAATAATTTTCTTTACAGCCAGCATCACTCTCGATCTTTCACCACCGGAAATGGCGGTCTGAATAGGTTTTAAAGGAAATCCGGAATTAGCCTGAAACAAAAGCTGGATATTTTCTTTCCCGAATTGATTGAAATCCGCAGCATCCTGCAATTCAATATCCACTCTGGCTTTCTCAAGGCCTAATTTTTTGAGTAGAGCTTCTGCTTTCTTAATAAATACGGGAATATGTTTTTTTCTGTTTTTTGATAATGTGCCGGATAATGTCTGAAGTGATTTTTCTTTTTTAGCAATATTTTTCTGAATGTCTTCAATCTGGGATTCCAGTTCCGATGCTCCCTGCTGCTCTCCTGACAGCTGATCCCGAATCTCTTTTAATTTGGAAATATCTGCGACATTATGCTTTACAAAAAGGTTGTTGATTCTGTTATTTAACTCAATTAATAAGACCAGATTTTCCGGGTTCACTTCAATGTTTTCTGCTTCATCTTCCAGTTCGGAAATGATATCTTTTAATTCCACGAAGGAAGTTTCCAGCCTTTCATCAAGCTCGGCAAAACTATTCGACACTTCTGCTATTTTGGAGAGTTTATTTTTAGCTTCATTAAAAAATGACAGGATCCCGACTTCTTCCTGATGAAATCTCGACAGCACCTGCGCAAGATTATCAGAGATCATTTCTGCATTTTCCTGTATGGAAAGTTGGTTCTGAAGTTCTTCGTAGTCTACATCATCCAGGTGGAGCTCTTCAAGCTCATTCAGTAAAAATGCCTTATAGTCGCTCTCCTTATTAGCCTCTGAAAGCTGGGTCTGAAGCTTTTTAAGCTGTATCTTAAGACTTTGAAAATCCGAAAATTCATTCTGATAATCCTGAATGGTCTGTTTGTTTTCAGAAAGTCCGTCAATAATTTTGAATTGATATTCTGCAGTAAAAAGATTGGATGTTTCAAACTGTGAATGAATATCAATCAGTCGGGAAGACAACTCTCTTAAAACATCCAGAGTGACCGGAACATCATTAATAAAAGCCCTGGATTTTCCTGAAGGCAGAATTTCCCTTCGGATAATGGTCTGATGTTCATAATCCAGATCATTTTCGATAAAGAATTTTTTAAACTGATTATTTAAAGCAAATTCGGTCTCAACAATACTTTTTTCTTCTGCTTTTGAGATTGATTTTACATCTGCCCTTTCTCCAAGGATCAGTCGTAAAGCACCTAAAATGATAGATTTTCCGGCACCGGTTTCTCCGGTAATCACCTGAAGACCGTTATTTAAAGACACTTCAAGGGTGTCAATAAGGGCAAAATTTTTAATGTATATTCTCGAAAGCATTGATAATAGCGGTTACTTTAGCTATTGCAAATATAGAACATTAGATTTCAGGATTCAAGTGAAGATTACTGTTTCCATTTGTTCCAGCGGGATTCTGTGCTTTTAGGAGAAAGTATGATCAATTCATTTTTCAGATCTGCCAGAACGATCCCTCCATTGTTCCCGGAATTAAAGATATTGAATATCTCATCAGCCTTTGTATCCATAAACAGATTAAAGAAATACGCCTGCTGAAAGGAGTTTTCGTATTGTCTCAACTGCATTAAAGCATCAAAAATTACTTTTTTGGCTGCAGTCTGGTCCTGGTTAAAAAGATTATCGAGCCCTGCTCTGTGATAAGAATAGATGGTTGCACGGAGCTGGCTCCAGTTCGGGCTCATGATTTCTTTGATCAAAATGGAACGGCTTCTCGGTTCATTAATCTGCTTCCAGCCGTCATACGTATTCTGAGATTCTCCATTCTGGGCAATCTGCTGGGCTTTCTGAAACCATTGGGTTCCTGCCATCGACTGAAAGCTGTCTGCATCAACACCCAAAATAACATAGACATAGAAACTGATCACATCAATAAGATTTTTCCCGGAAAACTGTCTTTCGTTGAAAATAAGATTTTCATTTTCCACGTAATCAAAAGAAAAACGCTGATCCTGAAGATTGAGAAGCGGAGATTCATAAGTGGTATTATACACCGGGCGAACTGCCTGTACGACAATGCTTCCCCTAAATCTGTTTCCGTCTCTTTCGCTGATAACAATCGCAAAATTTGATTTTATCTTTTCAAAATTCTGAAGCCTTTTTCCTGTCCAGCTTGTATTGTTAATGAAATCCCTGAGGCTTTTTTCAAGCGCTTTGTATGCCGACTGGTTACTTCCGCCCAGCTGTTGGGCATTCACCTGCACGGTAGCCAGCAACTCCTGGGAGAAACTTTGGCTGAATAAAAACAGAATTAAAAATATGCTTAAAAATTTTTTCATTTTTATAGTAAAGATTGAGAACGGAAATTTATTAAAATTATTTTAAAATTTGAGCTTCAATACAATCCAGAATATCTTTAGCGACATCTTCTTTAGATTTCAGATCAAATTCTTTTTTTTCCGTTCTGGTAAATATTTTTATTTTATTGGTATCATTTTTAAATCCTGCTCCTTCATCACGCAAGGAATTCAAAACAATCATATCCAGATTTTTCTTTTCAAATTTTGCTTTGGCGTTTTCTTCTTCATTCTGGGTTTCAAGCGCAAAACCAACTAAAAACTGCCGTGTTTTCTTCTCGCCCATGGTCTTAAGAATATCCGGATTTTTAACCAGCTCTATCGTTAAATTTTCATCATTTTTTTTTATTTTTTCCTTTGCAACTTCCTTAGGAGCATAATCTGCAACTGCTGCACTGGCAATTCCAATATCAACAGTATCATAGAATTCAAAAACTTTTGTCAGCATATCTTTTGCAGAAGTCACTTTATGCAGTTCAATGTTTTTGTGAACTGCTTTTTCAGCGCTTGGTCCCGAAATCAAAATGACTTTTGCTCCTCTTTTTGAAGCTTCCTCTGCAAGGGAAAATCCCATTTTTCCCGAAGAATGATTCCCGATGAATCTTACGGGATCAATCGCTTCGTAAGTAGGTCCCGCTGTAATTAAAACGGTTTTGCCTTCGAGTGTTTTTTTAGTATTTACATCAAAAAAATCTTCTACTGTCCGGGCAATGGTTTCAGGTTCAGACATTCTTCCCTGTCCGCTCAGTCCACTTGCCAGTTCGCCGGTTTCGGCAGGAATTACAATATGCCCAAAGCTTTCCGCGAGCTCAAGGTTTCTTTTGGTTGAAGGGTGTGCATACATATCGAGGTCCATTGCAGGAGCAATAAAAACAGGACATTTCGCTGACATATAAGTCGCAATGACAAGATTATCACACATCCCGTGAACCATTTTGGAAAGAGTACCTGCGGTACAGGGCGCAACAATCATCACGTCTGCCCAAAGTGCCATTTCCACATGGCTGTTCCAGGTTCCGTTGTCACTGTAAAAATCTGAATATACCGGTTTTTTGGAGAGGGTGGAAATACTGAGCTTTGTCACGAAATGTTCAGCGTCAGGTGTCATGATGACCTGTACTTCTGCTCCTTTTTTAATAAAATCCCTAATCAGAAAGTGAATTTTGTATGCTGCAATTCCTCCAGAAACCGCAATGAGAATTTTTTTCCCGGAAAGACTCATTCCATTTAATTTTAAGAATACTAAATTACTTATTTTTTCCTAGAAACGTGTTTCAACAACAAAGGTCATAAAGAAAAGATTCCCTTTATGACCCTCATTTATTAAAAATACATTGATTCTTATTTTCTTTCTTCAGTTTTTCTGAAGTAAATATCTTCGTTCAGCCATTCTTCAATAGCAATGGAAGTTGGCTTCGGAAGCTTTTCGTAATGCTTTGAGATTTCGATCTGCTCTCTGTTTTCGAAAACTTCTTCCAAGGTAGAATTGTGAACCGCAAACTCATCAAGCTTATTGTGAAGTTCCGTACGGATTTCAGCATTGATCTGCTCTGCTCTTTTTCCCATGATAACAATCGCTTCGTAGATTGAGCCTACTTTGTCTTCAATCTTATCCTTATCGTAAGTAATGGTATTAACTTCTGCTTTTGTATCTTTTACACTCATTTTGAGAATATTATTTTTATTTAAGTTCGCAAATTTACGAATTATCTTTGAATTTTGAAAGTGGCCGCCGGCGGAGGTGTATTAATCGCTGCACTATCTCTTCGGATTTGTGTTGCTTTCTTCTCTGCCTCTACCTGATCTTTCATCTGCTGCTCTGTTTTTGTCTTTTCATCGTTTTGAGCCTGTAGTTTTTTCTGTCTTTCCGTTAATGCAGCAATTTTTGCTTCGGTTTGCTTTTTAACAACTACAAAATCTTTCTTTTCTTTTTCAAGTTTCTCTCTGATATCGAGTGCTGTTTTGGCAACTTCGGTATTCGGCATTTCTTTTTCGATTTGTCTTGTAAAGGCCAGCGCACTTTCAATTCGCTCATCTTTAAGATCATAGACAGATTTTGTAGCCAGCTCGTAACGCGATTTTATGATATAATCATAAATCTGCGGACGAAGTTTTGTACTCGGGAAGTCTTCAAGAACATTTTCCAAGGCCACGTTAGCCGCTTTATATTCTCCCATTTTGAAGTATTGTCTTGCGTTTTCATAGGCTTTAAATTCAAGCTTATAAGACAGTTCATCAATCAGGGTACTGATATTTTTGGATCTTTCCGAATTCGGGTAATTGTTCAGGAATTCCTGAAGTTCTGTAATGGCAGACTGTGTGGTAGACTGATCCAGGTTATAATCCATAGAACCTTCATAATAACACAAAGCGGCCATATATGCTGCTTCTTCTGCCCTTGGATCTTTTGGGAAATTCACCGCAAAGTTTTTAAACTGATTTCCGGCTAATCTGAAATTCTTATCGTAATAATTGGCATAAGCTGTATTAAATGCAACATTTGGAAAGTCATCCGTTCCTGCCACTAAATTGGCAAGCCTGTCATAAAGAGCCAATGCATTTTTCCATTTCTTTTTAGCGAAATTGTCATTGGCGGTTTTTAAGATGAGATTTTTATCCGCACTTTTCATTGCTCTTTCCTGATTGCTTACGCACGATGCTACTACCGCTACAGCAAAAAGACCTAAAATATATTTTTTCATATAAAAAATTCAACAGTTTTCGGATGATACAGCCGATTTACTAATTTGCAAAAATATAACTTTTTTGTCAATAGATTTTTTTTTATGATTATTTAACGTAAATTTAGTCTGCTGCGTATCCTAAAATTGCAAAAACACTCATTAAGAGATTCATTCTGACTTTTTTTTCGGCCTCTTTGGAATAGGTTTCCTCGCTTTTGTTCGGAACATAGAGTTCATAAAAATTCCGGTTCCGGATTACAAATAAAGTAGATCCGATAATGGTGGTGAGGATATCTTCGGGTTTCGGGGTAAAAGTAAATACACCAGAAGTGACTCCTTTCTTAATAACCTCATCCAGTTTTTTAACAAAAAGCTGGTAAAAATCCATTAATTCGTCTTTGAGATTTTCCGTGTGGCGAAGTTCCTGGGTAACAAATCCGTGAAAGTAATTGTATTTAAATAGCTGTGCGACAATGTATTTAATAATTTCTTTCATCTGCATTTCCGGTTTCCCTTCTTTAATAGTATCTGCGAACTCGGAAAAGTTTTCTCTTGTTTTCAGCACTCGATACTGATAAAGATAAGACATCATTTTTTCTTTAGACCCGAAATAATAAGAAATCATCGCAACGTTGATATTTGCTTTGGAACAGATGTCTCTTACCGACGTCCCTTCATAGCCTTTTTTTGCAATAAGCTCTTCGGCAATATCCAAAATATGTATTTGTTTTTCTGTAAATTTTTTCTTCATACAATGCACTTTGAAGTAAAGTTAGGGAATTTTTAACAGATTAATAAACGTTTGTTTAAGAAATTTACGCAACATTTAAATTAATTGTATTTTTGAATATGGATTTTTTTGATTTTCACCATCATAAGAAGAATATTTTCTTCGGGATTTACAATCTGGATCAAAACAGCATCCCAACAAATGTTTCGTATTCCATAGGAATTCATCCTAAAGCTATTAACCTCAGCAATATCAAAGAACAGTTCAGCTGGCTGGAATCAAATATTACAGAAAGTTGTATTGCGATTGGCGAGTGCGGACTGGATTCTTTCGCTGATACAGACCTGAAAGTTCAGGAAGAAGTTTTTCTGAGGCAGATCAGAATCGCCAATGAGATTAAAAAACCTGTCATCATTCATTGTGTACGAAAATTTTATGAAATGATTTCTTTTAAAAAGTATGCCGAACAGCCGATGATTATCCATGGTTTTAATAAAAAAGAAAGCATTGCTGAAGATTTGCTTAAAAATAATTTTTACCTGAGTTTTGGAAAAGCGCTTTTGTATAATTTATCTTTGCAAAATACTTTAAGAATTACTCCTTTAGATAAAATCTTTTTAGAAACCGATAATGACGATTTTGATATCAGAGATCTGTATCTAAAAGCTGCTGAAATAAAAAATATTTCGCCCGAGGATTTACATCAACAAGTTTTAGAAAATTTAGAGACAATAAAAAATGGATAAATACTGGCTGGAAAGAACGGAACTTCTGATTAAAGAAGAAGGGCTGGAAAAGCTAACGAAGGCAAATGTACTGGTTGTAGGTTTAGGAGGAGTCGGTTCTTTTGCCGCAGAATTCCTCGCAAGAGCCGGAGTCGGTAATATGACAATTGTAGACGGCGATACGGTAGACATCACCAATATCAACAGACAATTGCCTGCGTTGCACTCAACGGTAGGAAAACATAAGGTGGAAGTGGTTTCAGAAAGACTTTTAGATATTAATCCCAACCTTAATTTGACCAAAATCAATGAATTCCTGAATCCGGAAAGGATGGATCAGGTTCTTGACGAAGGAAAATTTGATTATATCCTTGACTGCATCGACAGTGTAACACCAAAGCTGAAATTATTGATTTCCGCAAGAAGAAGAAAAATAAAAGTGGTAAGCTCGATGGGAGCCGGCGGAAAAACAGATCCCAGTAAAGTTATGGTGCGGGATATCAGCAAAACCCACAACTGCTACCTTGCAAAACAGGTACGGAAAAGACTGAAAAAGGAGAAAATCAACAAAGGGATCCGTTGTGTTTTTTCAAATGAAATCCAGAATGAAGAAAGTTTAAAGATGACTGACGGAAGCAATTATAAGAGATCTTTTTACGGAACTATCAGCTTTATTCCTGCAATTTTCGGATTGTATGCGGCTGCAGAGGTAATTAATTACCTGGTTAAAAAAGATTAAATTCTCTTATATTTACGTCGTAAATGACAAACTTTAAATATCCCAGAGCTGAAAAGCTTAAAAAAAACACCGAGATTTCTTTACTTTTTGAAAAAGGTAAATGGCGAAGCAATGGGAACCTGAGAATTATTATTCTGAAAGATAAGCCTGCCGCACCTGTTGAACATACGAAGTTTGCGGTATCGGTTTCAAAAAAATATTTCAAAAGAGCGGTACACAGAAACCGGGTGAAAAGGCTTCTGAGAGAATGCTACCGTCTTCATAAAGATCTTTTTAAAGAGAGCTTCGGAGATAAAACAGTGGCCATGCTTTTCTGGATATCTCCTGAAATGCCTGAGAAGTTTCAGGATGTTGAAGAGCAGTTTATAAAGCTTTGCCAATCGATGAAAAAAGCTTAATAACCGAGAGTAATTCATTGTCAGCATAAATAATTGGGGCGGAAAATTTCCGCCCCAATTATTTTATTTTTTTTATATAATTTCCTACAATAATTCCCAAAGGACCGATTAACGGAAAAAGAATCAATGCCAGATAAGGCAAAATACCGGATCTGTTTTTAAAAAGAACTGCTATGGCTGCTGCATACAATACAGCGACAAATATAATCACAGTTAGTATCTGAAAAGCATTTATGGATAGTATATTCATAGATTTATCCTTTGGTTCTGAAGTCTTTTATTTCCTGAATTCTGTTTTCGTAATATTCCTTCTTTTCAGGTGTTTTTTTAATTAAAATCTCAAATGCTTTGATGGCTTTAGTGTACAACTTTTGCTCAAAATAGAGATTAGCAAGCGTTTCCGTCATCAAGTGAGAGATGTCGTCTCCTTTTTCTTTAACGATAAAGTTGCTTTCCTCCTTCAACTGGCTGATTTTCGGATTATTCTCAATAAAAGCCTCAATGACCTTATTTTTGACTTCTGTTTTATCCTGCTTTGCTTCCGAAGATCTGTCGATCTTCAGCCAGCTCTGCCATGTATTGATGAATCCCGGAACATTGCTGTCAAGAAGACTGGAGTTTTTGTTTTCCACTACATTTTCAACAGAAGAGACTGTTTCTGCTGCTTTCTGTGTATTTTCCTGCTGTATTTCCGTTTTTTGTTCTTTCTTTTCAGGTTGAGGAATCGTCCATCCTGAGCTAAAGAATGACACATTCATCACCGGTGCTTCCTCTTTATTCTCCTTCTCCATTTCCACAGCTGTATCTTCATCTTTTGATTCTGTAAGTTTTTCCGGCTCCGCAGGCATATTTTCAACAGGTTCGATAATTTCCGTTGTCACTAATGAGCCCGTTTCTTCAGAAATCTCTTTTTGAACAGCTTCTGCTTTGGATTCAACAGGAATTTCCGGCTGCGGCTGAACATTTTCTACAGGTTTACTTAATAAAGAATCAGGAAGATTGGATTCCAGTGACATTGGCTTCCATGCAGTATTTACTTCCGGAGCCGGATCAACTGCTGCCTGCTTTTCTTCTGAAACTTCTTCGGGCTGTTTTTCTGAAACTTCGGGCTGAACGTTGTTTTCAATAACGCTTTCTTTAGCTTCTTCAGATTTCGGTTCTTCAGTTTTCACCTCAAAACTTTGTGTTTCCGAAAAGCTGATATCGTTTCCTGCATTTTCCGGCTCTTCCTCTCTTTTAGGAGTTTCGGAAGCGGCTTTCTCTTTCATTTTTTTCTCAACCTCTTCAATCAGCCTTCGCATTTCATCTTCATGCTTACTGAAATTCGGCTGAGGAATTTCCGATACTTTTTCTTCCGTGTTCGGTTGTATTTTCACTTCCGGCAGGAAAGATTCCATTCCGTGGAAGCTTAATTCAGAATCATCATGAAGTGTTTCTTTTTCCTCAGGCGATGAGAGCCTGTCTTCATTAACAATCGTTTCCGGAGTGAAGTCGGAGACCTCTTCTGTTTTATTTAAAGAATTATCTTCTTCAGATTTTTGTTCAATTTCATTTTGATTGATCTGAACATCCGGAAGAAATGATCCGGTTTCATGGAAACTTAATTCAGAATTGTTTAAAACCTCTTCTTTTTCGGATTCGGAATGTATTTTTTCTTCTTCAACGATGATCTCCGGAGTAAAGTTTTCAGCCTCAGTAATTTCAGAATTTTCATTTTTCTGAATATTGTCCTGATCTTCTGCCGGGGCTTCTTTTTTATCAGGTTTTTGAGTAATAATAGAACCGGATTCCAGTGTGGATTCCAGATCAATCACTTCAACATTTTCATCTTCAAGAAAATTTTCTTCTCCTTCAAATAAAATCCTGTTTCTTTCCCCGTTTACAAAAACTTCTTTGGTTTCAGGCTTTGGCTCCGGAGGTATTCCAAAACTATTTTCGCCGTCAGTAAGTACCTCTGCCGTCTCTTCAACTGCTTTAGAATGAGCTTTCGAAACGGGTTCCTTTTCTCTTTTTAAAGGAAAAACAGAAGCTTTAGACCGCAATAAAAGCTGAAGCGGATTTTCTGTGGGAAGGACCTTCGCCTTTACCGTTTCCGCAGCATTTTCCATTTGGGGTTTCTGCTGGATTTTACCGTTGATCAGCTGATAAAGAATTTTTTTATCCGTTGTATAGGCCGCTGTAGTGGAGAGTACCTTCTGATAATTTTCTTTATCATACAGATGAACTCCATACAAATATAGTGCTCTGATATTTTGAATATAGGGAAAAGAATTAATTTCCTCTTTCAGAAGATTAAGATCTTCCGACTGAATGCTTTTTGGGGTCTTTAATAATTCTGAAACTCTATGATTCATCTTACCAGTTCGCTACAATGTCGTTAAATATCTTATTAATAATCCTGTCGGTCGCAATTTTCACCTGAGAGCTTTCGATATCAGATTGCGATAAATTACTGTTGAAAACCGCTTCATCAGAATATGACCTGTCGAAGCTTAGTTCAGGATGAAGCCTGTTCTCGTAATGCACTTTCACTGTGATGGTGAGCTTATTTTGAGACTCCTGGATTACTCCTCCCGTATTTTGATTGGTTACGGTATTGGAGCTGATGGTTGTAGGTGTTATTGAATAATCCGTAATTTCACCTTCCACCAGAATATCCGGGTTTTCTTTTGTTCCTTTTAACGTTGTTCTCTGTAAAAACCTATTCTGAATATCTGTAGAGAATTGTTGTGACAGTGTAGGATTTACTAATGGAGCATTGTTCGGGAATTCATTGATCTGAATTGTTTTTTCGTCTTTAAGAGATGAACCCGTGAAAGTGTAGCACGAATTCAGCACCCATAAACCCAATAGCAGCAGCCAGAATTTTGACTGACTGATTTTAATATTTTTAATTTTAAAGTTCATTTTTAATTCCAATTTCCTGAATTTCGTCATAAGTAACCTGCTTCAATGCATCTTCATAGGCAAAGTAGTGGGATGCATATGCAAAAGGTATTGTAAAAATAACGCCGATGAAACATGCGATCACTCCCAACTGTGATAAGAACCCTGCAATCAATGAGTATAAAAAGATTGACCAAAGATTTCCCTTACTCATAACAGAGGAAATTTTCCAGGCTTCTTTAATATCTATGATCCTTCCGAGAGAAATTAAGGCCGGCATATAGAATCCCTTCAGACAAACTACTAAAATAGCTATATAAACGAAAAACATATAAATCATAAAAGCAGCCGGTAGTCCTGCAGAAGGGTCTCTGTCTGACATCATCGGGATCATGAACAGCATCGGAAGATAAATTAACATCACTCCGCCCAATAAAACCAGCTGTATCAAAAAGTAAGGTGTGAAATCATCAAAATTGAAAATGTCACCTGCACTTACATTTTTTCCGGCTCTCAAATCACGGCAGTATTTATAAAAATTTCCCACTGCCAACAGACCACAAAAAGGGATGATGGACATGATCATGGCAAGAAGAAAAGCTCCCAGCAAACTTCCAAAATTTGCTTTGTAGAACTCATATCCGTTGCTAATGTAATCTCCTAATTTAAAATTGACAGGTTTTGCATTAATTCTAATCATGATTATTATTCTTCTAAATTATATTGTTTTATTTTTCTGTACAGCGTTCTTTGGGAAATCCCCAATTCATCTGCTGCTTTATTTCTTCTGCCTTTATGTTTTTCCAGCGCTTTGATTATCAGATCTTTTTCATTATTCTGAAGAGATAATGATTCCGGTCTGTGCTCTTCAACTTCTATATCTTCCACATCTTCATAGCTGTCGTCCTGCCCGGAAATAATGGTAGGATTCTGGATTACCGGTGCATCATTATTTTTATTTTCAAAATACAGCAATGAATTTGGCGCTACATTCTGCTGGCTTTCAGGGGTATAAATCCTATTGATCAGATTTTTTTCATGATTGCTCAGATCAGATGTACCGCGGTTTTTAATCAATTCCGAAGTTAAGGATTTTAAATCATTAATATCGTTTCTCATATCGAAGAGAATTTTGTACATGATTTCCCTTTCACTGCCGAAATCACTTTGTTTTTGAGCATTCGGTGTATTTACCACCATCGGAAGATGAGATTCCATCGGAATGTACTCTGCCAGTTTCTCCGGGGTAACATGCCTGTTCCTTTCCACAACAGTCATCTGTTCAACAAGATTCCTGAGCTGACGGACATTTCCGGGAAATGTATAGTTTTCGACATAATGTACCGCTCCCGGCTCAAGTTCCAGTTCCGGCATTCTGTATTTTTCGGCAAAATCGATGGCAAATTTTCTGAATAACAGATGAATATCTCCTTTTCTTTCTCTTAAAGGCGGCATATCGATCTGCACTGTATTTAAACGATAATATAGGTCTTCCCGGAATCTTCCGTCCTGGATGGCCTTCATCATATTGACGTTGGTAGCTGCAACAATTCTCACATTGGTTTTCTGAACCTGTGAAGATCCTACTTTCATGAATTCTCCGCTTTCCAGCACTCTTAAAAGACGCACTTGTGTTTGTAATGGCAGTTCTCCTACCTCATCAAGGAAGATGGTTCCTCCGTCTGCTACCTCGAAATACCCTTTTCTGGTTGCTGTTGCGCCGGTAAACGCCCCTTTTTCGTGCCCGAATAATTCCGAATCAATAGTTCCCTCCGGAATTGCTCCGCAGTTTACCACAATATAAGGCTGGTGTTTTCTTTTGGATTCTGAATGGATGATTTTTGGGATAAATTCTTTCCCGACACCACTTTCTCCGATGACAAGGACTGAAATGTCGGTCGGTGCGACCTGTATGGCTTTTTCCAAAGCACGGTTTAAAGCCGGAAAGTTTCCGATAATTCCGAAACGGTTTTTTATATTTTGAAGCTCGTTGCTCATATGTAAAGTTTTAGATTATTTTATTACAGTTTTTGCTGTAAAGTTTAGTTAAATGTTCGATCTTGTCTGAATATTAACCAATTGTACTTAAATAATCTTTGTTCCTGACTTTTGAAACTTTAGTTTTAAAATATAAACTGATGGCAAAGAAATTTTCTTTACTGTTTTTTTCAAAATTTTTAAGGAGCAGCTGATGTTTTTGCTTTTCGGCAATATCTGCTCCGCACTTATTTTTAAAAGAAAATTTTTGATCCTGATCAGTATAGCCTCGTCCAATAAGATCAACAGCATTTTCTTTGTGACTGATTGCAAAATTCCGTACGGACCTATTATGAACATCAAATTCTTTAGAAGCCTCATGATCCTGCTGCAAAATCTTACTGTATAACCTGTACAATTGCTGGCAATCTGCGTTTTCCACAGAGCCATTGCTGACCTGCGCCGAGATGTTAGTACAGATGATTACTAACAATACACTTAGGCAATATTTATGAAGTTTTTCCATTGTCTGAGTTTAAAATGTTAATAAAATCCTGTTTTCAGTTTCATAGAATTTTCTTTCATCAATATCTTTTATCCTCATTAACTTTAAATAGTGAGACCTTGAAAGGTTGAATTTAGCAGATTCTGTCTGCGGAATTAGATTATTTTGAGATTTCCGAGACAGTGTTTCGGAAATTTGTTGATTAGAATAGATCTGATAAAACTTTCTCATATTAGAAAGATTATCTTCAGAAAAGCCACGCCAAAATTTTTCTGTCAAATGTAATGACAAATCTTTAAGAACAGCTTTACCATATTCTGCTCTACTTCCCCCATTCTGCTCATCCTCCACAATCATTCTTCCTATTTCGTAATAAGTAAGTACGATGGTTTGATTTACCGCTACAGCAACTTTTTTTCTTGCATTATCGAGTAATGAAGAAATATTCTGTGAAAGTTGTGTATTTTGTAAATCTTTCATTGGAAAGAATATATTCTAAATTTTATTTTATCATTGAATTGCACGCAGCCCGACTTGAGTGGAGCTCTTTTTATTTTTCAAAAAATAAAAAAGCGGGAACGGAAGGCGGAAAAGCTGCCCAAATAATCTACTTTACCGTTTCTCCTAAAAGTGTGCCCTGCGTATTATCAAATACAAAAACATCCACCAGGTCACCAATTTTCTGGCCTTCCAGTTTATCGAATACACAAACCGCATTTTGGGAATTTCTTCCTTTCCATTGGTTTTCATTCTTTTTGGAAGTTCCTTCTATTAAAATCTGATGTACTTTTCCGACATAAGACTTCATTCTATTCCTTGACAGTTCTCCCTGTAAAGCAATTACTTCCGCAAGACGTCGCTGTTTAACATCTGCAGGAATATTGTCCTCCATTTTCTTGTGAGCAGGCGTTCCAGGCCTTTCTGAATAGGCAAACATATAACCGTAGTCATACTCTACTTCTCTCATTAAGCTTAATGTATCCTGATGGTCTTCCTCTGTTTCATTGCAGAAACCAACGATCATGTCCTGAGAAAACGCTACTTCCGGAACGATTTCCTTAGCTTTTTTAATTAAATCTAAATATTCTTCACGGGTATGCTGTCTGTTCATTGCCAAAAGCATATTGTTGCTTCCGCTCTGAACCGGTAAATGTACATATTTACAGATATTGTCGTGCTTTGCCATCATTCTGAAGACATCAAGGCTCATATCCTGAGGATTTGAGGTTGAAAAACGGATTCTCATCTGAGGAACTGCTTTTGCTACTAAATCCAGCAATTGCGCAAAATTAACAGCAGTTGCTTTCTGCATTTCAGATGCTTTGATAAAGTCTTTTTTCGGGCCGCCTCCGTACCAAAGGTAGGAGTCTACATTCTGCCCTAAAAGTGTTATTTCTTTATATCCGTTTTCCCACAGGCTTCGGCATTCTTCTAAAATTGAATGCGGATCGCGGCTTCTCTCGCGACCTCTGGTGAACGGAACTACGCAGAATGTACACATATTATCACAACCCCTGGTAATGGTAACATAAGCCGTAACACCGTTCCCTCCCAAACGGACAGGATTGATGTCTGCATACGTTTCTTCTTTGGAAAGAATAACGTTGATGGCATCTCTTCCGTCTTCGGTTTCTTTCAACAAATTAGGCAAATCGCGGTATGCATCGGGACCTACTACAAGATCTACCAATTGTTCTTCTTCCAGGAATTTTGTTTTCAGCCTTTCCGCCATGCAGCCCAAAACTCCAACCGTCATATTGGGTTTTTCTTTTTTCAGGTTTTTGAATTGGGAAAGGCGCATTCTTACCGTCTGCTCTGCCTTTTCACGGATAGAACATGTATTGAGAAGAATAAGATCTGCTTCTTCAACTTTAAGCGTTGTATTATAACCCTGTTCGTTAAGAATGGATGCAACAATCTCGGAATCTGAGAAATTCATCTGACAGCCATAGCTTTCCAAAAATAATTTTTTAGAATTGCCGTCTTTTTCGGCAATGGCAAAAGCTTCTCCCTGTTTTGTTTCGTCTATATATTTTTCCTGCACGATAATCGAATTTGAGATTTTAAGTTTAAGTTTTATAGCACATCACTTTGAACTCAAAACGTAAAACTTTGAACCAATGAATTTGCAAAGATACAAAATATTGTGACAGAATGGCAGGAGATAAATTTTCTTTAGCGTAAAAAATAAACTGTCTATTGTGCATTGAATCTGATTGGAAATCTAAAGTATCGTTTCACGGGAATTCCTTTATATAACCCCGGTTTCCAATAAGATTTTTTTGTATTTGATGCACATTTCACAACCATTTCATTAAACTGCTCCAGATTAGATTGGTTTTCAATATAAAAAAAGCCTGCTTCACCATCGGTATCCACATCGAAATTGATGATAAAGGAATAGTCTCCAATAGGATTATATCCGTTTATATCGAAACATTTGGTGAAGTTTTCTCTAAATTTCGTAATGTTGCTCTCTTTATCTTTATACATATAAACAGGCATTGTAAAATCGGATTCGTCCACTGGATTTTTGAATAACAGATCATCGTAGAATATCCCAAGAAACATGGCAGCTGTCTTTTTTCCGTCTACTTCGGCCGCTTTCCATTTTGTTGTTTGTTTAATTGCATTCAGAACTTTGTCTTTCATGCATTTGTTATTTTCTACTGCTTTCGTGTCCGGATCAGAAACATATTTTATTGTATTATCAGGATACACGATAAATCTCATGAACAGAACTTCAGTTTTATCGCAAGCCTTGTAATTGTTTTTTTTAACAACTTGCTGGAGGTCATTGTAAAAGCCTTGTCTCCCTCCTTCATAAAAATCCTGATCTTTAGGATATTCATATAAAACCTGGGCATTAAGACATGCGGTAATAATGAGCCCAGTTAATAGAAAAAATTTATTCATGGTTAAAAAAATGAAATCTGTATAAAATTACAGCGGCTAAAATATGACTTTATTATTTTAAATGCGCATTGAGATTTAGCTCTTTTTAAATTTCATCAATATTTAATATAAAACAACTTTCTCCGAAAAGAATCATTAAAAATATTGTTTCATGGTTAAAGTTGAGTTACACATCGGTTGCGATGGTAGATAAATTCATTTTAATTTTAATTTGCGAGGTCACCGGCTTTCCGTTGCACGTTGCAGGAATCCAGTTTTTTTTGATTCTTCTTACGATATATTTCATATCATCAAAGAATATACGGCTGTTGGCAACTTTAGGAGTTCCTTCAATATTGGTGACTTTTCCTTTTTCGTCTACGGTAATGGTAAATGTAAAATCTCCGTTCAGAACATAAAAGTCGGTATTGAGATACACATACATATACTTTCTCAGGATTTCTTTATAAGCAGGAATTCCACCTTCAAAAGAAGCCGCCTGGAAATCATTACAGTTTTTTACGGCAACCTGCAACAAGGGTTCTTTAATATCTATTTTTAAAATACTCCTGTTATTTTCCGTAATAAAATTATCGTCCCTGTCTTCTACATCAAACTGAGCCCATGCAAAGTTCGATATGAAAAGCGCTGATAAAAACACAATAGCTTTCATAGGATTTAGAATTAATAAAACAAAGATAATACTTCTTATGTTGAAAGAAAACAGCTCCATACAAAGCATGAAGCTGATAATTTACAATAGATCTTTAATATGTTTATAATTACTTTTCACGGTGTCTAATGCTTCTTCCATTTTCCCGCCGAGCATAAGCTGAGCCATTGATTTCGTCATCCCGAGAACCTGGTCGAATTCAATTTTAGGCGGTAAAGCCAGCGCATTAGGATTGGTAAAAATATTCAGGAGATAAGGTCCGTTGTAATCGAGACATTCTTTAATAGCCATCTCCACATCTTCAGGCTTGTGAACATTTTTTCCGGGATATCCCATCGCATGGGCAATCATGGCAAAATCAGGATTCACCATATCGGTTTCATTATCCGGCATACCTCCTACTTCCATCTCCAGCTTTACCATTCCCAGAGACCTATTGTTAAAAACAATAATCTTCACGGGAAGCTTATATTGAAAAATGGTTGCCATATCTCCCAACAGCATCGAAAGTCCCCCATCTCCGCACATCGCAATAACCTGCCTTCCCGGATATGCCAGGGAAGCACCAATTGCCATCGGCATAGCGTTCGCCATAGAACCATGGTTGAAGGAACCCAGCATTTTTCTTGCGCCCGTTCCGGTAATATATCTTGCTCCCCACACACAGCACATTCCTGTATCTACGGTAAAAATTGCATCTTTTTTGGCTAATTGATCTAAAGTATAGGTAACAAATTCCGGCTGAATTCCGTTTTCCGTTCCGGGGTCTTTTACATAGGTCAACTGATCTTCTTTAACCTTTTCATAGAATTCCAGTTGCTGCTTCAGGAAATTTGCATCTGTTTTTTCTTTTAACAAAGGTAATAAAGCCTTGATCGTTTCCTTTACATCTCCCGCCAGTCCAAGTTCAAGCTTGGCTCTTCGTCCTAATCTCTCAGGGCTTTCATCAATCTGAACAATTTTATTTTTAACGGGCATGAATTTCTCATATGGAAAATCGGTACCTAATAGAAGCAACAGATCCGCTTCATGCATCGCATGATAAGCAGGAGGCAACCCTAAAAGTCCGGTAAGTCCTACTTCATTTGGGTTATTCGGCTGGATGGCCATTTTTCCACGGAAAGAATATCCCACCGGCGCTTTCAGATGTTTTGATAATTCTACAACTTCAGGATTGGCATTTTCTGCACCGATACCGCAATAAACCGTTATTTTTTTGCTTTCGTTGATTAAACCGGCTAATTGGTTTAATTCTTCGTCAGACGGACGGATTACGGGATTTGTTTTAAAAATCCTGTTAGACGTTGTTGCTTCTTCCGCATCCAGTTCTGAAACATCTCCCGGAAGGCCTATTACCGCCACTCCTTTTTTAGATATAGCATGCTGAATAGCCGTCTGAACAGTTCTCTGCACCTGCTCCGGTCGTGTAATCATCTGGTTGTAATGGCTGCAGTCATCAAAAAGTTTTATGGTGTTGGTTTCCTGGAAATAATCCATTCCCATTTCATTGCTTGGAATCGTGGAGGCAATCACCAGCATCGGAACGTGCGAACGGTGAGCTTCATAGACTCCGTTGATGAGATGCACATGTCCCGGACCACAACTTCCGGCACATACAGCAAACCCCTCCAGTTCAGCTTCGGCAGCAGCGGCATATGCTCCGGCTTCTTCATGCCTTACGTGGATCCATTCGATGCTGCTTTTTTTAACGGCGATATTTAGGTGATTGAGACTGTCTCCGGTGACAGCGTAGATTCTTTTAACATTGGCTTCTTCGAGCATTTCTACAATTTGCTCTGCGATGTTTTTGGCCATAATTAATATTTTTTGGTGTTATTATTTGAGCGTGAAGTGGAATGGATCAAAAAGCTTAATCCTGTAAAGATTATGCCATTAACAAATGTAAGGATTATAAAATCTGAATAAGAAGTTACAAATAAAAAACTCTACATTTTTGTAGAGCTTTATATAAATATTAAATTATTTCAATCTGATTTCTTAAAAGATCTTCAAATTCATCTCTTTTTCTGATGAGATGTGCTTTTCCATCCAAGAACAGCACCTCGGCAGGTTTTAGCCTTGAATTAAAATTAGAACTCATTTCAAAGCCGTAAGCTCCCGCATTGTGGAATGCCAGAATATCACCTTCTCTTACTTCATTCAGTTTTCTATCCCACGCAAAAGTATCGGTTTCGCAGATATTTCCTACTACGGTATAAATCCTTTCCGCACCTTTTGGATTGGATAGATTTTCGATCACATGGTAAGAATCATAGAACATCGGGCGGATCAGGTGGTTAAAACCGGAATTTACCCCGACAAAAACCGTTGCCGTAGTCTGTTTAATAACATTGGCCTTCACCAAAAGATAGCCGCTCTTTCCTACCAGAAATTTTCCCGGCTCAAACCAAAGTTCAAACTTCTTTCCCGTGGATTTTGAAAATTCGGCAATTACCTTTTCTACTTTTTTACCCAGCGTTTTTACATCCGTTTCTTCTTCAGTATCCTGATATGGAATTTTAAAACCGCTTCCCATGTCCAGATATTTCAGGTTCGGGAAATGTTCTGAAAGCTCCAGCATAATATCCAAAGCCTGAAGAAACACATCCGGATCTTTGATCTCGCTTCCGGTGTGCATGTGCAGCCCTTCTACATTCAGGTTGGTAGACTTCATCACTCTTTCGATATGGCGAACCTGATGAATGGAAATCCCGAATTTACTGTCGATATGCCCCGTTGAAATTTTATAGTTTCCTCCGGCAAAAATATGCGGATTGATTCTTACTAAAATAGGATAGGTATTTCCGTATTTGTTGCCAAACTGCTCAAGAATGGAAATATTATCGATATTAATGTGTACTCCGAAGGTCATTGCCTCTTCAATTTCGGCAAGATCAACACAATTCGGGGTGAACAATATTTTTTCTTTCGTAAAACCAGCCTTTAAACCAAGCTTCACTTCATTAATTGATACACAATCCAAAGAAGCACCCAAGTTCTTGACATACTTAAGGATATTGATATTGGTCAACGCCTTGGCAGCATAGAAGAACTTCGTGTGTTTAAGAAAAGATGATGTAAGTTTTTCGTATTGGTTTTTAATCGATTCAGCATCGTAAACGTACACCGGTGTACCAAACTCATTGGCAATCTTCAGTAATTCTTTTGGATTCATAATTAATTAGGTAAAACTTATTTGTGTTATTTAAGAAAGTACAAAGGTAATAAGAAATTGTTTACCATTTAAAATCAAATACATAGAACATTATTCTTTTGTTTTAATTTTAAAAGAATAAAAAACTTTAAAAAAGCTATAAAAAAGTATTTTTCACCTGACAAGATTTCTAAAATCTTAAATGTATTGCTGAAATATCAGACAACAGTAAAAATTACACACATCTCCGAAACTCCCTCTGTTAACGGAAAATGTGCGTATTTTTATCTTTTTAAATCTTGCTAAAATTATTGATACGTAAAAATCAGTTACTTAGGTAACGGCAGTGTTTCAAAATCTCCCCGCAGAAGCGCAAGCTGCAGTTCATTTACCAAATCTCCTGACTGGTATTGCAGATCGATTTTTAATTTTGAAATTTTGCTCAGCGTCTGGATCTGTGTAAAAAGCTCGTAAAATCCATAGGAAGTCACCTTTCCGTTTTCAACAAGAAGAAAAAGTTTTTCACCCAGTCTTCTGCCGGATCCCAGCCAAAGCTCATTGCGTTTTTTAAAATCAATTTTCTTTTTAAAAAATTCAATATCCGTATATTCTTCTATCTTACTGATGAATTCAACAGCCTTTGCACCCTGGGTAAATGACCTGAATTTCAGGATTGGCTTTTCAGCTTTGTTGAGCTTGTTTTTTTCGACCACATATTTTTGATTTCTGTGATAAAGCCCGAAAGGTAATATTTCCTTTTTTCTGATGCCTTTTGAATTCAGGATCAGTTTAGCAATAATATCGGTTCCGGTAAGTTCATAATTGATCTGCTCAACCGTTTTCTGAATTTCTTCCCATCGTTTGGATTTGGAATTAAAAACTTTTTTCGAAAACTTATTAATATCTTGAACGTAATCTGAAAAGATAATTTTACCCTCTTCATTCTGGAAATACACGAAGCCTTTATCGTTCGGAAGATCCTGGGTAAGCACCTTTATCTTATTAATATAAGTTTTTGCATTGGATTCTTCGTGCTGCTTCTGAATAATTTCGTTCTCAGTATCTTTTGAAATCAAGAGCTTGAAAAGCTCAAGTGTTGCACGGGCATCTCCATCCGCCCTGTGATGGTTCGTAAGAGGAATTCCCAGAGATTTCACCAGCTTCCCAAGCGAATAGCTTACCTCATCCGGAATAAGTTTTTTAGCTAACGGAATCGTATCTAAAGTATTGATTTTAAAATCGTAACCCAACCTTTGAAATGACTGACGAAGCATTCTGTAATCAAAATCAATATTATGCCCCACCAAAGTAGTATTGGCCGTAATTTCCACAATTCTGCGTGCAATTTCATGGAATTTCGGAGCTGTTTTTACCATTTTGGGAGTTATATTGGTGAGTTTCTGCACAAAAGGCGTGATATCGCTTTCGGGATTTACAAGAGAGATGAACTGGTCAATAATTTTTTGCCCATCATACCTGTAAATAGCAATATCTATAATGCATTCTTTTCTGTAACCTGCACCATTGCTTTCTATATCAATAATTGAATACATTTAAACTTTATACAACTTTCTTTTAGATTAATTATAACGTGTACAAACTGTACTTATCTTAACTAACACAATACATGCCATATCTTCATTAAGACAATCCTGCTAAAATAGGAAAAATTCTATCAATCTTACCAAAATTGTGCATGAATACCCTACAATAATATTGCAAAAAACATCGATTATCTTCTCCTGCCGCCGAGGCCCAGCATCCCTAAGATGGCCTTTGCACCTTCCCGCATCAGCGTGCCGGTAAAAGTGCGTGCTGCTTTACTTTGCAAAATCTGCTCAACCATTCCTGGCTCTTCTTTTGCAGGCTTTGTTTTTTGATTTACAGGAGTTTCCGCTGCCTGCTCCATTCTTCTTACCAGCATTTCGTAGGCCGAATCGTTATCTACTACTTTTTCATATTTAGCTACTAAAGCAGACCGTCCCGTTAACTCCGAAATTTCCGCATCGTTAAGAACATCCATTCTTGATTCAGGGGAAATTAAATAGGTATGTACCAAAGGGGTAGGAATTCCTTTTTCATCCAGAGCAGTCACAAAAGCTTCTCCAATTCCGAGATTCTGAATTAAAGTGGCAGCATCATAAAATTCCGTCGTGGGATAATTTTCGACTGCCTTTGTAATTTCTTTTTTATCTTTTGCCGTAAACCCCCTCAGCGCATGCTGAATTTTTAACCCTAATTGAGAGAGCACAGCCTCCGGAACATCTCCGGGTATCTGGGTAATAAAGTAAATTCCGACACCTTTGGAACGGATCAGCTTTACCATTGTTTCAATCTGCGAAACCAGGGCTTTGGAAGATTCATCAAAAATAAGATGCGCCTCGTCTATAAATAATACCAGTTTCGGCTTGCCAGTATCGCCTTCTTCAGGGAAGGTCATATAAATTTCTGCAAATAACGAAAGCATAAATGTGGAAAACAATTGAGGCTTGTTCTGAATATCTGCTACTCTTAAAATATTAACAACTCCTTTCCCGTCTCTTGTCTGCAGCAAATCATGTACATCAAAACTTAATTCTCCGAAAAACTTTGACGCCCCCTGCTGCTCCAGTGCAACGATCGATCTTAAGATCGCTCCTAAGGAAGAGGAAGCAATAGAACCGTAATCTGCAGCAAGCTCTGCCTTGCCTTTCGGATTTTCAGTGACATATTGAAGAACTTTCTTAAGATCATTTAAATCGATTAAAGGCAAACCTTTATCATCACAATATTTAAAAACAATTGCCATGATACTTTGCTGTGTATCATTCAGCTGTAGGATCTTACTTAGCAGAACCGGCCCGAATTCTGTAACCGTAGCACGTAATTTCACCCCCCTTTCCCCGGAAATTGTCATCAATTCTACCGGGAAGGCCTGCGGATTATACGGAAGCTGTGTTTTTGCATACCGCTCCTGAATGGCTGGATTTTCTTTTCCTGCTTCTGCAATTCCTGAGAAATCTCCTTTAATATCCAGAACCAGGGATGGAATTCCTGCGTGGGAAAGCTGTTCTGCGAAAACCTGCAGTGTTTTTGTTTTCCCTGTTCCCGTAGCTCCCGCGATCAGTCCGTGACGGTTGATTGTCTTTAAAGGAATCGTAACGTTTACTTCAGGAACCACTTCTCCGTCCAGCATGCCTTTTCCTAATATAATATACTCACCTTTTGAAGCGTATTTTGCATTTAATTCTTCTATAAATTGTGCTTTGTCTGACATCTAATTTTTTACTTAAATATAATTTTTTTTAACATATGAACCGGTTAAGTTTTTATCATGATTAATTTCAGCCTTCAAATATTAACAAATATACCTAACTTAGTACCACACAATCATGAATAATATGATAATTACCGCATAATGAGATGGTCCGTACTTTATAGATTTATTCTATTAGTATAGATTTTTTTATTTTGCTTTTTTTCAGAAAATAAACACGATTTTTGCAGATATTAAAAAAACTTAAAAAGTTACACCACATAATGAAAGTCGAACAAATATATACCGGATGTCTGGCTCAGGGTGCCTATTATATCGTATCCGAAAACGAGGCAGCAATTATTGATCCTTTAAGAGAAGTAAAGCCCTACCTTGATCGCCTGGAAAAAGATAATGTAACGCTAAAATATATTTTTGAAACCCATTTCCATGCAGATTTCGTTTCAGGCCATCTTGATCTGAGCAAAGCAACAGGCGCTCCTATCGTCTATGGGCCTACAGCGCAACCTGAATTTGACGCTATCATCGCGGAAGACCATCAGATTTTTGAAATCGGAAAGGTAAAAATTAAAGTTCTCCACACGCCGGGCCACACAATGGAAAGCACGACTTATCTTCTTATTGACGAAAACGGAGTGGAAACTGCCATTTTCACCGGAGATACTTTATTCCTCGGAGATGTCGGCAGGCCGGATCTTGCTCAGAAGGCAACCAATCTCACCCAGGAAGATCTCGCAGGAATTCTGTATGACAGCTTGCAGACGAAGATTATACCGCTTGATGACAGCATTACCGTATATCCGGCGCATGGAGCAGGTTCTGCATGTGGGAAAAATATGCAGAAAGAAACCGTTGATCTATTAGGAAATCAGAAAAAAACAAATTATGCACTCAATCAGCCGGATAAGGAATCTTTTGTAAAAGAAGTTCTTGACGGGCTTACAGCGCCTCCCAAATATTTCGGGATGAATGTCGCCATGAATAAAAGTGGTTACGAAAGTCTTGATGTTGTAATGAGTAAGGGATTAACCGCAATTTCTGCTGAAGATTTCGAAGCGTACGCAGAAGAAACCGGCGCGTTGATTTTAGATACGAGAAATCCCGCAGAATTTCACAAAGGATTCATTCCCAATTCCATTAATATCGGTTTAAAAGGAGATTTTGCACCGTGGGTAGGAGCATTGATTGTTGATGTAAAACATCCTTTACTGCTGGTGGTAGACGAAGGCACTGAAGAAGAAGCCATTACCAGATTAAGCAGAGTTGGATTTGACCATGTTGTAGGATATCTGAAAGGAGGCTTCGAAGCATGGAAAAACAGCGGTAAAGAAACCGATGAAATCAAAAGAATTTCCCCTGAAGAATTTGCAGTACAATTTGATAAGACCTCTAAAGTGATCGACGTCCGTAAAATTTCGGAATATTCTGCCGAACATATTGACAACGCCTACAACAGGCCTCTGGATGAAATCAGCGAATGGGTAAATATTATTGATGATGCTGAACATTTCTTCCTGCACTGTGCGGGAGGCTACAGAAGCATGATCGCAGCAAGCATCCTTAATTCACACGGAATCAGAAATTTTACTGAAGTGGAAGGAGGTTTTAACGGAATTAAAAAAACAGGAAAGCTTCCTACTTCTGATTTTGTATGCCAGTCTAAAACCCTGTAAATAATGAAAAGCTTCTACGGATTTTTTATTGCATTAATTTTTATGTTGAATTCATGCAAAACACGCTCTTCCGCAACGCTTCCTGATAAAAACATCAAAGACGTGGTGAACAGCCCGAATGTAGTTCTTGTAGATGTAAGAGTTGCTGAACAGTATGAGGAAGGATCGGCAAAAAATGCGATTAACATTCCTTTAGCTGAACTATCTGAAAACACACAATCTCTGAAAGGAAAAAAAGTAGTTGTTTTCTGTAACAAAGGAATCCAGGCGGATCAGGCGATGGAAATCTTAAAGAAAGAAGGTATTGAAGTTTATGATGGTACAACGTGGAAAAATGTAAAAGCCATTCAGGACGAAAAACCTTCTAAAAACACTAATTTAGATTAATAAAACCAAAACAATGTCACAAAAATTCCAGGAAATCATCAATTCTGAAAGACCTGTTTTAATAGATTTTTTTGCAACGTGGTGTCAACCCTGCAAAGTACAGTCTTCGGTTCTTAATACCGTTAAAGAAAATGTAGGCGAAAGCGCAAGAATCATTAAGGTGGATGTAGATCAATATCCTGCTTTAGCAGCACAATATGGTGTGCGCGGTGTTCCTACGCTGGCTGTTTTCAAAAATGGAGAAATGCTCTGGAAAGAAAGCGGTGTGCATGATGTCAATACATTAACCCAGCTTTTAAAACAATACGCTTAATAATAGGTGAGGCTAAGGCTGAGGTTGAGAATCTTAGCCTTAACCTCAATCTTTATATCATAATTTCAAAAGAATCACGGTCATTTAAAAACTGAAAATGATTCCTGAAATCTTTTAATTCTTCTAAATGCAATTCTGCAGTAACAAGATTTTCTTCTTTTATAGAAATTTCCTTCCCGTCAGCAAAAAAACAATGGGAACTTTCCTTATAGAAAAGATTATTCCCATCTGTCCCGATCCTGTTTAGCCCGAAAACAAAGGAAAGATTTTCGATAGCCCGCGCTTTCAACAGATGCTCCCAAGCGTCTACTCTTTTTTCCGGCCAGTTGGCAACATACAAAATCATATCATAATCGTCATTATTTCTTGCAAAAACGGGAAACCGGAGATCATAGCAGACCTGCAGTAGAATTCGGAACCCTTTATAATTAACAATGATCCGTTTCTTTCCCGGCGTATAAACCTTATCCTCACCTGAAAAGGAAAACAGGTGACGTTTGTTGTAAAAATCCACATTTCCCTCCGGATGAACAAAATACATCCTGTTGTAAAACTTACCATCTTCTTGCACAGAAGCACTTCCACAGAAAGCCGCATTTTTATTCTTTGCCATTTCTTTCAGGAATGCCAGAGATTCCAGATTCCTGTCTGCCACTTCTGAAGCATCCATACAGAATCCTGTAGAAAACATTTCCGGTAAAAGAAAAAGATCCGCTTTCTGAAGATGCAGTTCACTTTTGATCATTTGAAAATTCTTTTCCTTATTTTTCCAGACGATATCTAAATTCAGTGCTGTAATTTTCATAAACTATGTTAAAAAACTTCACTAAAAATACGATTTTCGGATGATTTCGGTTCTATCTTTGTTGCAGATATTTTTTAAATAATAACATAAAAAGATACGATATGAAGAAATTGGTTTTTATGCTGATGTTAATTGTTGCGGGAACAACTGCCAGCGCACAGGCATGGACAGGAAAAGGAGATCAGAAAATCAATGCAGGATTGAGCGCATGGGGTTACGGAACCGGAATTACAGGAACGTATGATTACGGTTTGAACGGATTGATTTCTGTAGGAGCAGGGCTTAACGGCTATTTCAGCAATTACAAAGACAATGACGACGACAACCGTGTTTTCGTTTTTGGAAGACTGAACTTTCACTTAAAAGACGCACTGCAACTTCCCGAGAAACTGGATATCTATCCCGGAATTGACGTAGGTGTTGTCGGAAGAGATTTCGGTCTTGGAGCGCATATCGGAGCCCGATACTTTTTTACCGAAAGAATTGGGGTTTTTGCGGAAGTCGGCAACAATGGCAGTCTTGGTGTTTCTATTAATTTATAATAAATCATCATATTATATGACAAAGCTTCTCGTTTCGGGAAGCTTTTTTATTTGGCATAGTTTTGAGAATTGTTACCTTTGCAAATTAACATATAAAAGCATTAATGGAAATAGCAATCAAACTGTTTCAATTTATATTGAGCATTTCTATCCTAGTCCTTCTCCATGAACTTGGGCATTTTTTACCCGCAAAATGGTTCAAAACCAGAGCAGAGAAATTTTTCCTGTTTTTTGACCCTTGGTTCTCTATTTTTTCAATGAAAAAAATCAACGGAAAATGGGAGTATAAATTTCTTTCCAAAAATCTTCCGGACACCGAAATCATTGAAGTGAATGGCGAAAAGAAAGAAGTTCCTCTTGATATATCAAAACTTCCGGATAACGACTGGAGAAAACATCCCGAACAGACCAAATACGGTATCGGCTGGCTGCCTTTCGGAGGATACGTAAAAATCGCCGGAATGGTTGATGAAAGCATGGATATCGAGCAACTGAAGAAACCGGCACAACCCTGGGAATTCAGGTCTAAACCGGCTTGGCAAAGGCTGATTATCATGTTGGGAGGGGTTACCGTGAATTTTTTCCTGGCCTGGCTTATTTACACCTGTCTTTCTCTTTTTAACGGTGAAACTTATACCGACCTTTCAAAATTTGACAATGGAATCGGGGTGACGGAAGCGGGAAAAAAAATGGGATTCCAGAATGGCGATAAAATTGTAAGCATCGACGGAAAACCTGCCGACAGACTGGAAAACGCTTCCATCAATATTTTATTGGGAGACCATGTAACCGTTCTAAGAGACGGAAAAGAAACCACTTTCCCGATTAATAAAGACGGCGTTGCGGATGTCCTGAAGCAGAAAGAAGCCAGATTATACATTACGCCGAGATTCCCGATGATTGTAGATTCATTGGCAAGTCCATCGTCAAAAGCTTCCGGGCTTGCGAAAGGAGACAAAGTAGTTGCTATCAACGGACAGCCGACACAATATTTTGATGAAGTAGGAACTGTTCTGAATCAGAATAAAGGGAAAACAGTAGCTGTTGATATTCTGAGAAACGGCAAAGCTGAAACTTTTTCAGCAGCGGTTGATAAAAACGGGAAATTAGGGATCTTAACTGATCAAAAAATCCTTTTAAATGTCGTTACTAATAAAAAATATTCTTTCGGAGAAGCGATTCCAAGAGGTTTTGTAAGAACCATTGAAGCGCTTACGATGCAGGTAAAGCAGTTTAAAATTATGTTTAATTCAAAAATTCAGGGATATAAAAACGTGGGCGGACCGATTGCCATCGTTAAAAATATGCCTGTTGACAAAGATGCGAACGGTAATTTTTCTGTAAACTGGGCAGCATTCTGGAGCTTTACGGCGATGTTTTCGGTTTGGTTAGCTTTCCTGAATTTAATTCCGATTCCGGGGCTGGATGGTGGCCATGTTCTTTTCACCTTATATGAAATCATTGTTGGAAAACCGGTTCCTCAAAAAGTTCTTGAAAACGCCCAGATGATCGGTGTAATCTTCCTTTTAGGATTAATGATCCTGATTTTCGGAAGCGATATTTTCAAAATATTTGCAGGGAAATTGTAATATGTAAAATTTTTAAAAAAATATTTGCAGGGTATAAATATTCGTCCTATATTTGCACCACTTAAAACAAAGGACATTCCTCCTTAGCTCAGTTGGTTAGAGCATCTGACTGTTAATCAGAGGGTCGCTGGTTCGAGCCCAGCAGGAGGAGCAGAAAGACTTACAGAAATGTAGGTCTTTTTTTATTTACCTATTCTAAAAATAAAATTTTCAGATAAGATAAATTTAATCATCTGAAAAATAATTATATAGCTCACATCGCCCATTATTACAGGAAAATTCTCATTATTTTTAAACCAAAAATTTGTTTGATATTAATATTCCTTTTATATTTGCACCACTAAAACAATAGGAAATTCCTCCTTAGCTCAGTTGGTTAGAGCATCTGACTGTTAATCAGAGGGTCGCTGGTTCGAGCCCAGCAGGAGGAGCAAAAAGACTTACAGCAATGTAGGTCTTTTTTAATTTAATATTTACAAAAAATTGGAGTATTTATTTTAAATCATAACGAACAGTTTGCGGCAAAGGTACAGAAAGAGTTTTATCAACCACTTTTTCTCTCATCATTGATTTTTTATTAAAATGTCTTGAGATATTTTGAGACAACTCTGTAAAGTTATCTGATCCGTCAGTTTTTTGATGATAAAATATTTTAATTGACTTACAATTCTTATGTTCGAACAACGTATTTAATAAAGTTCTATCCGACAATCCACAAGAATGTCCCATAAGGTATATTTGATAATCATTACTCTCAATCCAATTAAGTAATTTTCTGTAATTGGAATTATTGAAATACATGAAAGATTTTATATTCTCCAAATATTTATTATCCCCAGTATTTTCAAGTATTTTATAATGATCATCCATTTCATCTCCGAATCCAAAATTGATAGGATTATTTTGGTCTCCTATTTTTCCATGTATTTGGAGATGTGTAGCTCTACCGTGCAAGGTGGAATTTTTCTTATTAAGAAGGTTTACATAAAAATCAATATTAAGAGTGTAATTAAAGTCTAAAAACAGATTTTCAAATAATTGCACTTTATCTACAATTTTTTGTTTTGTAAAATGACTGCTAAATGATTTTAATTCATTTCTATAACTAGCAGGAAATTCAAGAAATAAATCATCGAATTCTCCATTTTTCATTCTTTTAAATTCAAACAGATCTATTATTTCCTGGCATTTAGAAAATGAATTTTTAAAAATATATTTCTCATCAACTTCTAGTAATAAATAATTTTCAAGCAACTTTTTTATTTCCAAAAATTCACTATTCAATTGTTCGATAGTTTTAATCTCAGGATAAAGATTATTTTTGTTAATTATAGAAAGCAATACTTGATAATAAGTATTTTCAATATCAACCCAGTTTTCTGCATTTTGAACAGTAATAAGTTCAAAAAAATTATTTTTAAATTCGAAAATAACTGACGGATAATCATCAATATATGGCTGTTGATAACTTATCTTAAATGAATACGATCCATAATGTGAATCACGTATGGAATAAGAATTTATTGTATAATTGCGTCTCATTTGAGAAAAGAAATCATTATAATCTTCATACTTTGTAAGGATAAAATGTTCATGTTTTATGTTGAAGAGGTCTTTAAATAAATCATCGTTATGTACTCTAGGAAAGTTTTGCCAAATCCAATTTAGAAAAGAACGATATGAAGTGGGTAAATTATGTGCAAGATCAAAGCCATTGCCTATTATAACAAGTCTGTTCATGTATCAGTTTTCATTCAAAGTTAATTCTTTTCCTATATAATTTGCAGTAAATATAGATATTCTAAGCATTCAATTCATCATAATTAATTTTAAGTTACTTTTTTTAATAATTGACTACATCTTAATTTTCTGTTTTGCATTTATATCAATCTTCTTTTTTTTACTAACCACCATCACCTTAACAAAATAATAACAGCACAGCAACTTATCAATCACGTTATTTCATTACATTTGCAGTTTTGTATTTATTTACTTGAAAAATTAAATAATATTGAACCATTACAATAAATCTGCATACTTTTTGTTTATGCAATAGCTTGAAGAACAACAAATGTTAATTAACAGACCGCGATATTATCCCTTTTTAATTTTTATCCTCCTTTCCCATTTTGTATATGCCCAAAATGCTGCCAGCGGAAAAATTACAGACGCCAAAACGAATAAAGAAATCAGCGGTGTCGATATCTTTATTAATGAAAGCAATAAACCTACATTAACAACAACTTCGGGAAACTTTGCCGTTCAGTCGGACAGCATTATTTACAAGCTGAAGTTTTTAAGAAAAAATTACGCTCTAGAAACCGTAGATATTACTCCTGAGAATGCTACCAATATTTTTGTAAAACTTTCGCAGGAAAAAGTAAGCAACATCGAAGAAGTAGTGATCCACAACGAAAAACCGAAGTATAAAAATAAAAAGGAAAACCCGGCCTATGCCATCATGCAGAAAGTCTGGGCCAGAAAAAGAAATAACGGATTGGATAAATTCGATACGTACACCTATAAAGAGTACGAAAAAATCCAGTTTGACGCCAACAACCTTGACAGCGCCTTTATGAAGAGAAAAATTTTCAATAAACTTGAATTTATTTTCGATTATAAAGATTCTACAGCGAGCGGCAAAATAGGACTTCCTGTATTTCTTAATGAAGCGGTGTATGAAAATTACGGCGAAAACAGACCTTCAAAAAAAACAAAAAGACTGTTGGTCGCACAAAAAACATCCGGGTTTCAGGACAACCAGATCGTAACGCTTACCGCCAAAAACCTTTACCGGGATATTAATATCTATGATAATACTTTAAATTATTTCGATATCGGTTTTCCAAGTCCTGTGGGAGAAACGGGTTTCAGCACGTATGATTATAATTTAATTGATACCGTTTCCGTTCGCGGAGAAAATGCTTTTAAGATCAGGTATCAGCCGAAAAGGACGGAAGTTCTGGCTTTTCAGGGCTATCTGTATATTGATACAGACAGTTATGCCGTACTGGGAGCCACTTTAAAATCCACCCAGAAAATCAATGTTAATTTCATCAACGGGATTTCTACCGAACTGGAGTATGACAATCCCGACGAAAATACTTTTTTACCGAGAAAATTTGTTACCGAAATTGAAATGACGCCGTTTTCCAAAAAGAAAACCGCAAAAAGTATTGTTGCCAAACGGTCGGTCGATTATTCCGAATATGAATTTAACAAACCTTTGGAAGATCTGGTTTTCAAACGAAAAGAAGAAGAATATTCTGATAGCTTCACAGACAAAGATGATGCCTACTGGCTTAAAGCCAGACCCGATTCTTTATCCAAATCCGAGCAGGGAATTTACGATATGCTTGATAAACTTCAGCAGACTCCGAAATTCAACAGAATTGTAAAGCTGTATGAAACACTGGGCTCCGGTTATTATAATGTGAAAAAATTAGGCATTGATATCGGTCCGATTTTCTCCGTTTACGGTAAAAACGAAGTGGAAGGAGATAGAATAAGACTGGGTGCCAGAACGTACTTCACAAGAAATGATCCGTGGAGGGTTCAGTTTTACACAGCTTACGGTTTCAAAGATCAGCAGGTAAAATACGGAGCAGAAGCAAGATTCATGTTCAACAGGGTAAACAGGTTTACAGTAGGAGCCGGAACCCGGAGAGATATTCTTCAACTGGGTGTACAGCTAACGAATGATGACGGGATTATGGCCAGGACTTTTGCGTCTTCAACCATTTTTGCAAGAGGAGAAAACGCCTCTTTAAGCTCGCTTAATCAGACAAACGTCTTTACCTCAATCGAACCCTGGAAGAACTTCCAGATCAGGCTCGACGGAACGATGCAGAGCATTAAATCTGCCAATCCGGATGGTTTCAGCCTGATGTACTATAAAGATGGTGCTTTAAGAAAAACCACAAACGATTCGCACTTTACGCTAAGCCTGATCGCAAGGCCGGGAGCGAAATTTTCCCAAACCGGGATCGATCGTTATGAGCACGGAACTCTGGCTCCGACCATTGTCTTAAAATACACGAAAGGAGTGGAAGGATTATTCGGATCTGATTTTAATTATAATAAACTGCAGTTCCTTTTTTACAAACCTTTTTTGATTGGAAGCTGGGGCAAACTGCAGGTTAACTTTGAAGCCGGAAAGAACTTCGACACTGTTCCTCTGGCACTGCAGAATGTGATTCCCGGAAACCAATCGTACAGTCTTGCACAGAATACTTTTGCCCAGCTTAATTATTATGAATTTGTAGCAGACACCTACTCTACACTTCACCTGGAGCATCATTTTAACGGTAAGATTCTTTCTTTTATTCCGTTAATTAAAAAACTGAAATTAAGAGAAATAGCCTTTATCAGGGGAGCGTACGGAACATTGAGCGATGCTTCGAAAGCCATTAATGTGGAAGGCTTTAAATACTCTGCCCCGAGCGAGCATATTTATTATGAATATGGTTTCGGAATTGAAAACATAGGCTTTGGAAACCTGAGAATTTTCAGGGTAGACTTTAACTGGCGCGGAAATTACCTCGACCGACCTGATATTTCGACCTTCGGTATAAAAGCCGGATTCCAGGTAAACTTTTAACAAAAAATAAATCTCCTTTCACGAAGGAGATTTTTTGTTGATTAAGACTCTGCAGGGTAGTTTTTACAACCGTTACAATGTGCTACAATATAAACAATATTGCACGGCGGCCTTTCTCCTTCCGGGATACTGCAATATATATTGCATGGCAAACATTCTTTTACGGGAGCGATACCTCCTGTAACTTCTTTAAGATCTTGTCTTGTGATTTTCTTTAAATTTTTCATATCAGTTAAATTTTGTTTGATTTGACGTTAAATATAAGAAATATATTCATTTGTGATTATGATTTGATAAAATAAAAAAGCCTCAGCAAATTGCTGAGGCTTTTTTATTTATGAAACGCTTAATTATGCGTTTGTTTCTACAGATACGTAAGATCTGTTATTTGCTTTCTTTCTGAAAACTACTTTACCATCTACTAAAGCGAACAAAGTGTGGTCTTTACCAATTCCCACGTTTGCACCTGGGTGGTGTTGTGTACCTCTTTGTCTAACAATAATATTTCCGGCAATAGCTTCCTGACCACCAAAAATCTTTACTCCTAATCTTTTGGAGTGAGATTCTCTACCGTTTTTGGAACTACCAACTCCTTTCTTATGTGCCATTTTATTTTAAGGTTTTTTGGTTTAACAATTATTCTGCACTTTCAGCAGCTTCAGCGTCTGCCTTTTTTGTTGTTTTCTTAGCAGGTTTCTCTGCCTTTTTAGCTCCTTCAAATCCTGTAATACCAGTAATCTGAATTTGAGTTAATGATTGTCTGTGACCGTTTTTCACTTTGTAACCTTTTCTTCTTTTCTTTTTGAAAACGATTACTTTATCAGCTTTTACGTGGTCCAGGATCTCTGCCTCTACAGTGATTCCGCTTACAGCTGGGGCGCCTACAGTGATTGCTCCGTTTACAGTAAGAAGTACTTTATCGAAAGATACTTTACCTCCTTTGTCTCCTGCTAAACGGTTTACAAACAACTTCTGGTCTTGCTCAACTTTGTATTGAAGCCCTGCTATTTCTACAATTGCAAACATTGTTTATAAAATTTTTAGTTATTTCGAGGTGCAAATATAAGAATTATTTTCTAATCTTCTCAAATTCAACTCAATCTTTTTCAATTAAAATTTTAACTATGTTTTGAATAATTTATCACAATAAAGTGATATTATTTACCGTTAAATACTATAACTTAGCCAAACCAAAATATTTTATATGAAAAGAAACTTTAATTTCCGCATCCTGGCGGGAGCAATTGCTGCACTCTCTTTGTCAGCATGTAACGACGACACACGGGAAACTCAGGTACAGCCAGAACAACAAACCGAAAGTCAAAGAATCGAACAACCCAATGCTTTAGAAAAAGTATGCTATTATGTAGACCAGAACTGGAGTTCCTCTGCTGTTTTGCTTACATCTTTACAGAATTCTACAGACACTAACTTCATGAATTCGCAAATGACGAAAATTGCGGGTCTTTGGGGAAGAAGCAATCCTACGCTTCGTTTTGTAAACGATCCATCGAATTATAACTCTACGTATAACGCAATTTCCTATTCTTCGGGTAAAATTTATTATGGCTACGCAATTTATTATGATGCCAAATCAAAAGGCGGAGACATTGTTAATGCCATGATCTTAGCCCATGAATATGGCCATCAATTGCAATATATTTTCGGGCTTCCTTCTGTTTACGAATCCACGGCAAGACCTAATGAACTGGAAGCAGACGGATTTGCCGGATATTATTTAAGAAGACCGAACGGTTATAACCAGACCAGTTTTACACAAATCGCAGCGGCATATGAATTTGCGCAAAGCATCGGAGATTACCAGACGAACAGTCCGGGACATCATGGAACTCCTCCGCAGAGAAGATCTGCTGTACGTTTAGGCTTCCTGTTAGGACAGTATGATCTTTCTGCAGCAGATTTCGATTATAATTTCTTTTATTATTATCAGGGAGTTTTGAACGGAACGTATAAAAACGCAAAAAACTCACGTTTTCCAGAGCTCGACGCTTATATGAGCCAATATCTTAATGAACTGAAAAAAATTCAGACAGGGGAAATATCTGCTGAAGAATTCAAAAACCTACAGTAACATTCATTTTCGATATATCTTTCTTAGAGACAGGCCAATATTCCTGTCTCTTTTCTTTTTAAAAAATATTCATAAAGTTTATTTATTTTTGAAGCATTATCTATATATAATGAAAAGAGATCTCTATATTGATTTTGCAAAAGGGCTGGCTACATTATCCATTATTTTTATTCACACCGCTTTTTGGTCCGGGCAATTTTATATTCCGGCTGAAGTTAGGGTATTTTCTTTGGTTTTTGATGTTGCTCTTTTTTATGCATTAAGCGGAATTACCTCAGGATCAAACATCGAAAAAACATTTTATCGATTGCTGAAACTGCAGATCACATACATGATTTTTGTGACCTTTCTGTTTTTTATGGATTATTTCTTTAAAATTTTCGGACTGAATTTCTTCTCTTTAGAATGGCTTCAGAATTTCTATTCCACCTTTGGATCAAAATATACAGCTACCACTATTTCAAGCACCCCGCACTGGCAAAATCTGGGCAACTGGTACCTGCATCAATATACAAGTGCCGACACCTTTCCTGTAGTCATGGGAAGTTTCTGGTATCTGAAGGTCTATTTTATCCTCACAGTTTTCGGAGTGTTGATTTTGCGGTTTTTCCCTAAACACATCCACTGGTTTATTGCTCTATGTATTGCTTTAACGCTGCTATTTAATATTTTTCCTGAAATATATCCTGACGGACAGGTGGGCTATGTCGCTTTTTATCTGGCTGTATTTCTCATTGGTAATAGAATGAAAGGTAAAAAAATACCTGGCAAAATGATTCCGGTTCTTTATGCATTGGTTGCTTCAGCTTTAATCTGGATGTTCTGGTACTATGGCAATGAAATTTTTTATAAGATTAACAAGAATAAATTCCCGCCCAGAATCCCATATATTATCTGGACAATGTTTTCTCTCGTAACGCTTTTTGTTTTTTATAACCGTTTAAAAATTTCTAAAGAAAGTTTTGTAACATATATTGGTAGAAATGCCATATTTTTTTACTTTGCCCAGGGAATAAGCTCTTCGCTTGTCTATTTTTTAGTTGTCCCCTTAAAAGAAAAAATGCCTTGGTGGATTCTAATGATATTAATTTATATCATTAATGTTTTTCTGGCATTTGGGATTTCAGCTGTATTAAAGAAAGTAGACAGCATTGGATGGAATATCCTTGAAATAGTAAGAAAAAAAACTGCTATTAAATAGCAGTTTTTTATTGTTTATTAGTCTCTCCTTCCGCTTCTCGCAATTAATGCTATAATGATAATGAGAAGAATGGCACCTCCGATAATATACATTGGATTTGCATACCATTCTGTAGTGGTGGTAGTATTATTTTCGGTAGTCACTACGCCTCCGGCATTATCTTGTGCAAATGAATAAAAAGACATAAATACTGAAAATGCAAATGCAAGCAAAGCATTCATTTTACTTTTAATAGCTGTAATTGTTTCCATAATGTTTATATTTTTAATTGGTTTTAAAACAATAACAAAAAAAGTACCATCAAGTTTAGATATTTTATAAAAAAGATGAAATTTCATGAAAATCTTCAATGAAATAAACTTCTGCAGTGTCATAAAAATATTTTAATTTTACACAAAATTTTAAACTATGTTTAAGTTGAAACTCCCCACTGATCCGAGGTGGGCAAATATAGCAGAAGGAAACATTGAAGAAATTTTGACGGATCACGCCTGGTGTGAGCAAAAGGCAGCAACCAATGCAATCGGGCTGATCACCATGCTGCCCGAATATCCTGAAATTGTTACCGAACTTCTTGCCATCGCACAAGAGGAGCTGGAGCATTTCAACCAGGTTCATGAAATTATTAAAAAAAGAGGCTATACATTCGGACGTACCAGAAAAGACGACTATGTAAACGAACTGGTGCAGTTCATTCAGAAAGGAGGCAACAGAGATGACCTTATTGTTGATAAAATGCTTTTTGCAGCCATGATAGAAGCCAGAAGCTGTGAACGCTTCAAAGTGCTTACCGAAAATATCAAAGATGAAGAGCTTAAAACTTTTTACCGCGACCTGATGATCTCCGAAGCTAATCATTACACAACCTTTATAGGATTTGCAAGACAGCTTGGAGACCCGGAAAAAGTAAATCAGCGCTGGGAAGAATGGCTGGAGTATGAATCCAAAATCATCCAGTCATACGGAAAAGGAGAAACCATCCACGGATAATATATTGAAGTGAAAAAACCGACGTTTGAAAATATTGCCAATTCATTCCTGAAGAATTTCTTTCAGGGATTAGTAATTATCGGCCCGATCGGACTGACGATATTTGTAATATGGTACGTGGTTACTTCTATCGACAATATCATTCCATCAGTCGCTAAAGAAATCCCGGGCCTTGTTTTCATTTCAACCATTTTTTTTACTGCACTTTTAGGATATCTGGGCAATAAATTTGTTGTAGGAAGATTTTTTTTTGATGCGATGGATCGGCTGCTTGAAAAAACGCCCGGTGTAAAACATATTTATACCCCTACAAAAGACGTTATGTCGTCCTTCGTGGGAGACAAAAAGAAATTTAATGATCCGGTCTGGGTAAAAACCAATGACAACCCGGAGATCTGGCGAATCGGTTTTCTCACCCAAAAGGAAATGGCAGACGTTGAAAAACACAATTACGTTGCGGTATATCTGCCGCATTCTTACGCCATTTCAGGATGGGTAATTGTTACGGAAGAAAAAAACATCAAACCGGTAGTGGGCATGACAGCGGCTTCTGCAATGAAATTTGCAGTAAGTGGCGGTGTGGCAGGATTCCACTCGGATGATAATATCTTTAAAGCTCCGGAATAGCACGGCTTTAAAACACATTATCCTTTGATGAATTTGAATTATTTCAAATAAAAAATTCTTACAAAACCATCTAATAAAAAATACTATCATGAACTTACCGTACGCGGAACCATTCCGCATTAAAATGATTGAGGAAATCCGCCAGTCAACAAGAGAAGAAAGAGAACAATGGCTTAAAGAAGCAAACTATAATTTATTCAATCTAAAATCATCACAGGTTTTTATCGACCTTCTTACCGACTCCGGAACCGGGGCCATGTCCGACAGACAATGGGGTGCTTTGATGATGGGGGATGAAAGCTATGCCGGCTCACGTTCTTTTGAGCAGCTGCACCAGACCGTTCAGAATATTACGGGATTCAAATACCTTTTACCAACTCACCAGGGAAGAGCTGCAGAGAATGTTCTGTTTTCCGTTCTGGTAAAAGAAGGAGATGTAGTACCCGGAAACTCACACTTCGACACAACAAAAGGGCATATCGAATTCAGAAAAGCTCACGCTATCGACTGTACGATCGATGAAGCTTTTGATATTAATGATCTTCATCCATTCAAAGGAAATATCAATATCGAAAAACTTGAAGAAGTTTATAAAACACATCCGAAGGAAAATATTCCTTTCTGCTTAATTACAATTACCTGCAACTCATCCGGAGGACAGCCTGTGTCTCTGGAAAACATGAAAGCGGTAAAAGAACTTTCTGATAAATATGGAGTGCCTGTATTTTTCGATTCAGCGAGATTTGCTGAGAATGCCTATTTCATCAAAAAAAGAGAAGCCGGACAGGAAAACAGAAGCATCAAAGAAATCTGTAAAGAAATTTTCTCTTACGGTGACGGGATGACGATGAGTTCTAAAAAAGACGGATTGGTAAATATCGGAGGTTTTATCGCTTTAAATGATGAAGAAGTTTTCAGAAAAGCTTCTAATTTTACCATTATTTATGAAGGTTTCATTACCTATGGTGGAATGGCCGGAAGAGACATGGCCGCTTTGGCAGTTGGTCTTGATGAAGCGACAGAATTCGCTTATTTAGAAAGCAGAATTTCCCAGGTGGAATATCTTGGAAATAAGTTAATCGAATATGGAATTCCGGTTCAGAAACCTATTGGCGGACATGCTGTTTTCATTGATTCTTTGAATTTCCTTCCAAAAGTTGATCGGTCAGAATATCCTGCACAGACTTTAGGCCTTGAAATCTATAAAGAAGCCGGTATCAGAACCGTAGAAATCGGGACATTATTGGCCGACAGAGATCCTGAAACAAGACAAAACCGTTATCCGAAGCTTGAGCTTGTACGTCTGGCCATCCCAAGAAGAACGTATACCAATAACCATATGGATTATATTGCTGCTGCTATCAAAAACGTTTATGAAAGACGTGACGAAATTGCCAAAGGCTATAAAATAACATGGGAGCCGGATTTGTTAAGACATTTCACGGTTCAGCTTGAGGAAGCTTAAAATCGGTTCGGGCTCAAAACGAAGTTTTGAGCCCGAACCTTTATATAAAAGACTACATAAGATTATTTTTTTGAAATTCTGTATAGTTTTCCGCTGTCGGTTACCGCATACAAATTGCCATCACTTCCGTTCAGCACATCACGAAAACGTTCTTTCTCGTCTGACAAAAGTCTTTCTTCCCCAACTACTTTATTATCCTTCATCACAATTCTGTTGATATGTTCTCCGCTGAGACATCCGATCATCAGGTTTCCTTTCCATTCATCAATATTTCCTGTGTAAAAAGTAACACCACTTGGAGAGATTACCGGATCCCAGTAATATACCGGCTGCTCAGTTCCTGCTTTTTGAGTTGTTCCGTTATTTATTTTTTCACCGGAATATTCAATTCCGTAGGTAACATCGCCCCATCCATAATTTTTTCCGGCTTTAATTAAATTAATTTCGTCACCACCTCTCGGTCCCATTTCCACATCCCAGAGATTTCCGTTGGGATCAATCGCCATTCCCTGAGGATTTCTGATTCCATATGCATAAATTTCGGGTTTAAACCCTGCTTTACCGACAAATGGATTACCGTGAGCAGGCTTTCCTTCTTTTGTAATTTTTAATATTTTACCTAAATAATTATCTGTTCGCTGTGCATACACTCTTGTCTGCTTATCCGACCGTTCTCCTGTGCTCACAAATAAATTTCCGTCTTTGTCGAAAGCCAGTCTGCTTCCGTAATGCTTATCTCCATCATATGTCGGAGTTGCTCGAAATATCACCTGAACATCAGTAATGTTTTTAAAATCTGCAGAAAGCTTTCCTTTTCCTACCGCCGTATGATTTCCCTTTTCAGAAGGTTCTGAAAAACTAAAGTAAATAATATTGTTGGTGGCGAAATCCGGATCTAATGCAACATCAAGCATTCCGCCCTGCCCTTTGGAATCAACTTTTGGGAATCCATCAATTTTTGAGATTTGCTTTCCGTCAGTGGAAACAACATTCATATATCCCCTCTTATCCGTAATCAGAAGTCTTCCGTCCGGAAGGTTAATAATTCCCCAAGGCTTCCCTAAATCTTTGCTCAAGACTTCAACCTTGTAAGGTGTTGAAGTTTTTACTGCTTTAATTCTCGTCTGTCCGGTAAAGGCCGGTTTATATTCCGGAGAATTCGGTGCTTTTGTTTCAACACTTCCGTCGCTTCCCGCCTGCTGAGCATTAACTTTGCCTTCTTTACACGATGCCAGAATAAGAAACACACTGACCGCTGAAATATAAAATTTATTGGTTTTCATATGATTAAGATGGATTATTTTGCTGAAGAATGGAAAAATAGTGCCACAAAAATTTGCCGGTTTAAATTTTATTCTACATTTGTAGAAACAATTACAAATCTGTAGAATATGAAAGAAATAAAACTAACCGATTCTGAAAAAGATCTTATGGAAATACTCTGGGAAAAAGAAAAGGTTTTCATGAAAGATATTTTAGAATCTTATCCGGACCCTAAACCTGCCACAACAACAATTGCGACACTCCTGAAAAGAATGCAGAATAAAGATTTTGTGGGGTATACACTGTATGGAAATTCCCGCGAATATTATCCGAAAGTCGCAAAGGGAGAATATTTTAAGGAAGAAATGTCTTCCATGATTGACCGTTTTTTTAATAATTCCGTGACGCAGTTTGCCTCTTTTTTCACGTCTAATGCTAAACTTTCACAAGAAGAATTGAAAGAACTCAGAGAAATTATTGACAAGCAAATTGATGAAAAATGATGATTATTTTAAAAATAATTTTAGGGTCTTCTATGCTTCTGGCCGTATACTATGTATTGTTACAGAAGGAAAAAATGTATCGGTTCAACAGGTTTTACCTAATGTTTTCTATTCTGTTTTCTTATGCTGTTCCATTTATTTCTATTCAATCGGAAAACTTAAAACCGAGTAATCGAATTCAAACGACCGTTGAGACAACACAACAGGTTTTAGACATTACTAAGGGACAGGAAGATTTTACCTTAATTAACTGGCTTTGGATTATTTACGGAACTGTTACCCTGATTTTTTTAATAAAGTTGATTCATTCATTTTTAGCAATTAAAAAGATGAAGGGCAAGAGGATAAAGTATCACAACCAAAATATCATGATTACCAAAGAGTGTACCTCTCCTTTTAGCTTTTGGAATACTATTTATTTAGGGGAAAATTATCTCATTGACAGTAAAATAGATCCACGGATTTTTCTGCATGAAAAAAGTCACCTCGAACAGAAGCACAGCGTCGATGTTATAATTATTGAAATCCTGAAAGTCTTTACCTGGTTCAATCCTTCGATATTTTTTTACCGAAAAGCCATTATTACCAATCATGAATTTCTGGCAGATGAATCTGTCTTAAAAAATGATTTCAACATAAAAGATTATCAGAATTTAATTCTGGACGAAATTATTTTAAATCAAAACTATAACCTTACCCATACATTCAATTTTAATAACACCAAAAAAAGATTTATTATGATGAACACTAAAAAGTCTAAAATGACCATCATCAAAAAAGTAATCAGCATTCCTGTATTACTTATCGCTTTCGGATTATTTGTACAGAAAACATATGCCGGAAACGTAGAAAGCGCAGCCAAACATTTCCGGAAATACCCGGAAAAGATTCTGAAAACAAAGCAGAAAATTTTGCAAAAGAACACATAAAATCTTCAACAGAAGATGGTTCAACAGTCGAAAAAACAAAAGATAATCCTGCCAATAATTTTCTTCCTTCAGGCAAAATGAGCCGGGAAAAAGAGAAAAGCACCGATACATCTTCGGAAATACAACCGAAAACCGACAGCAATTTACAAACTACTACTGTTGCAGAATATCCCGGAGGCCAGAATGAGCTAAGAAATAAAGTAGCCCACTTATTTGACGCATCTAAAATCACACCTGGAAAAGAACAAAAAATGATGAAAACAGACATTACTTACACGGTTGATGAAAATGGACGTGTTACCAAAATCAACGCTGCCGGCAATAACAAAACCTTTAATGATGAAGCAGTTTCTGCATTTAAGAAAGCCAATGAAAATGTGGTCTGGAAACCTGCAGAAAAAGATGGAAAAGCTGTTCCATACGGAATGAAAATGCCACTAACAATGTCTTTCGAGTAAATTAAAAAAAAGCACTCCTTGGGAGTGCTTTTGTATTTTACAATATTTCTGTAATTAAAAACATTTTTCAGTGAGTGAATACTTTTTAATGACAAATATATCTTTCGTATTTTTGTTAGATAAGATCACAATTTTCTATGCAATTCAAACTTCAATCAGAATATAAACCTACCGGAGACCAGCCACAAGCTATTGAAAAACTTACCGAAGGTATTAAAATTGGTGAAAAATACCAGACCCTTTTAGGAGTTACCGGATCCGGGAAAACTTTTACGGTAGCGAACGTCGTCCAGAATGTTCAGAAACCAACGCTGGTTCTGGCACATAACAAAACACTGGCGGCACAGCTTTTCATGGAATTTAAAGAATTTTTCCCTGAGAATGCCGTTGAATATTTCGTCAGTTATTACGACTATTATCAGCCGGAAGCTTATATTGCCACCACCGGAACATATATTGAGAAAGACCTCAGCATCAATGAAGAAGTCGAAAAATTAAGACTTTCTGCTACGGCAAGTTTATTATCCGGAAGAAGAGATGTTTTAATTGTAGCTTCGGTGTCATGTATTTACGGTATCGGTAATCCTACGGAATTTCATAAATCTCTTATTTCGATTGCTATCGGAGAGAAAGTAACACGCACGGCACTTCTTCATTCTTTAGTTAACGCTTTATATTCCAGAACACTGAATGAGTTTCAAAGAGGAACATTTCGTGTGAAAGGAGATGTTATTGATGTTTTCCCGGCGTATGCCGATAATGCGGTGAGAATTCAGTTTTTCGGAGATGAAATTGAAAAAATTCAAAGCTTCGACCCTGTTTCCGGAAATGTAACTTCCAGTTTTGAACAGATTCAGATTTATCCTGCCAATCTTTTCGTAACTTCAAAAGAAACGCTGAACGGCGCCATCCGCAATATTCAGGATGATCTGGTAAAGCAGGTTGACTTTTTCAATATGATAGAAAAGCCTCTGGAAGCTAAAAGATTACAGGAAAGAACAGAGCTGGATCTTGAAATGATTAAGGAGCTTGGTTATTGTTCTGGAATTGAAAATTATTCGAGATATCTTGATGGAAGATTACCGGGAACAAGACCTTTCTGTCTTCTTGATTATTTCCCGAAAGATTATTTAATGGTAATTGATGAAAGCCACGTTACGGTTCCGCAGGTTCATGCCATGTACGGAGGTGACCGCAGCAGAAAGGAAGCTTTGGTGGATTACGGTTTCAGGCTTCCTGCCGCCATGGACAATCGACCTTTAAAGTTTGAAGAATTTGAAGCGATTCAGAATCAGGTTATCTATGTTTCCGCTACGCCTGCAGATTATGAGCTGGAAAAAACCGGAGGAGCTTATATTGAGCAGATCATCCGTCCGACCGGTCTTTTGGATCCCATTATTGAAATAAGACCAACCATTAATCAGATTGATGATTTAATGGAGGAAATCCAGAAAAGAGCTGATCTTGACGAAAGAGTTCTGGTAACGACCCTCACGAAGAAGATGGCAGAAGAATTAACCAAATATTTTACAAAATTCGGAATCAGGACAAGATATATCCACTCTGATGTTGAAACCCTTGAACGTATCCAGATCATGCAGGATTTGAGAGTTGGTCTTTTTGACGTTCTGATTGGGGTAAATTTATTAAGAGAGGGTCTTGATTTACCGGAAGTTTCACTGGTTGCTATTCTGGATGCCGATAAAGAAGGAATGCTCAGAAGCCGAAGATCCATGATTCAGACGGTAGGTCGTGCCGCAAGGAACCTTAATGGCAGAGCCATCATGTATGCCGATAAGATCACCAAATCCATGCAGGCCACCCTGGATGAAACCGAATATCGTAGAGCTAAGCAAATGGAATACAACCAACAACACGGAAAAGTGCCTGTTGCTTTAAATAAAAAGATTTCTGAAAGCTTAGTGGGAAGAACGAAAGATTTCCCGGACGAAAAATATACCCAGAAAGAAATCCTTCAGAAAGTTGCAGAGGCCAAAGCAAGCTATACCAATGAAGATATTGAAAAGGTAATCGCCCAAAAGCAGAAAGAAATGGAATCTGCTGCGAAAAATCTGGATTTTATTAAAGCCGCAAAACTAAGGGATGAAATTGCTGCTTTAAGGGGATAAAGGATTTCGGCGGCAGCTTCGCTGCCGCCGAAACTTCAACAGAACTTAACTAACTATAACATATGAAAAAAGTAACAGGCATCGGCGGTATATTCTTCAAATGCAAAGATCCGAAAGCTTTGAAAGAATGGTATAAAACCCATCTGGGAATTGATGTAAACGAATATGGTGCTACATTCGACTGGAAAAGCATGACAGATTCAAATTCGAAAGGTTCGCTGACGTGGAGTCCTTCTCCTGAAACAACAACGTATTTCGAGCCCTCAGCAAAAGAATTTATGATCAACTACACGGTTGATAATCTGGAGGATTTGGTTCAGGAACTGAAAAAAGAAAATATTGAAATTTTAGATGAAATGGCAGTGTACGATTTTGGAAAGTTCATACACATTCTTGATCCTGAAGGCAATAAGATTGAACTCTGGGAGCCAATTTAAATCAAATATAAATTTGTAAATCCTTTAGATTTATTTCCTTAAAAGACCCGAACGAATTGGGGCCAACAAATCCATCAAGCCATTTACCTTTATTTCGTAGATGGTAGACAGCTGCATTCCTAATTTACCTTTAGGCATTCCTTGCCGTTGAAACCATTCAAGATAACTTACCGGTAAATCTGCCAATATTGTTCCCTGATACTTTCCGAAAGGCATTTTCACCTCACAAATTTCTTTTAATATTTCGGGGTTTATTCCGTACTCCATTCTATACAATTAAATTAATTTTTTCCTCCAGCTCATCATCTTTATCCGGAAGCTTCAAATCCGGTGTATCATCATCCGAAAATTCATTTCTGTAGACCTGAATCAGCAGCAAGGTCAAAGATATAAGAATCGGGCCGAAAACCAATCCCATAAAACCGAAAAGATTCATCCCCATTATAATTCCGAAAACCGTATTTAATGGGTGTATATCTTCTAATTTTTTTAAGAGGGTAAAACGTAAAACATTATCCGTTAATCCTACCACGACCATACAATACGCAGCCAGTCCGAGCCCGGTTCCTGTATCTCCTTCTGCAATCATGTAAATACAGATCGGTACATAGATAATTGCTGCACCTACTACAGGAATCATAGAGGCTGCAGCCGTTAAAGCAAATAAAAGCACGGGACTCGGTGCTCCGAAGATAAAATATCCTATAAGCGCAACAATTCCCTGCCCGAGAGCCACAACAGGAATCCCTATCGCATTGGCCATGATAAGCTTCCTCATCTTTTCGCCTATTAATGATACATTCGATCTTTTCAGCGGTGCCGAAGAGGATAATATTCTCTCAAAGAACCTCGGTTTTTCCAACATAAAATAGAGGATAAAATACATGGACATTACAACCGTTAATGTATTAAAAGTTCCGCTTAATGCCTTTGTAGAAAACTGTCCGACATTGTTTTTAAGCTTATCCATATTTTCTTTACTCAAAATATCAAACCCTACTTTAGAATAAATATAGGTGTGAATTTTTTCAAGGAAAACATTAAACTTATCCATATAAGCCTGAGCATTGCCAAGCTTTTCAATTAAAAGGTCCCCGATAAAATAGACCGGAAGAATCAGAACAATAAGACTTGCAAACATTAAAGCCAATGCAGAAGCCCAGGGTTTCCATTTCTTTTCTTCCTGAAGATAAAAGTTATACTTCCTACAGACGACATAAATGGTGATCGCTCCTAATACGGACGGGATGAAAAGTGCAAGATTAAAGCAAATCAGGCCTGCCAAAATGATAATTATAGCAAACAGTGAAACCTGTTTTATTTTTACACTGCTTATTTGTTCTTCTTTATTCATTATTTATTCAGAATTATTTGTCTTGGTTTTCCCAGGTAAGCGCAGTATGCGGAGTACATTACAGCAAGGATAAAGGGAGCTGTAACAATAATTCCGATGCAGCACAGGATTAATCCTGCAGCACTGATCAGAAGCCCCAGAAGTGATGTACCTAAAAATGTACCATAATTGTCTTTTGCAATACTATACGTTTTGCTGATTGCATCCATCGCAGTAGCATTTTCAAACAAGAGGATGGGATAACCCAATAAGAAAAGAGGAAAAACAAAGAAAAAAGGAAGTCCGCATAATGCTATTGAAATTCCTAAAATAATATTTGTAATTAAACTGTAAATAAGAATATTACCAAGATTTTGCCTGTAGCCGATAAAAAGATCCGAGAAATCAATACCAATTTTGCTATTGTATTTATTAGCAATATAGATGAGCCCTACATAAAGCGGAGACAATAAAATATTCAGGATACCTGAAAACGAATAATATAAAGAAGCCCCGGGACCGCTCCAGTAATCATATTTATAAAAACTATTGTCATCAAAATCATTGAAACTTCTGAAATCTCTGAATCCTCCCCAGGAATTATACCCTGTAACCGACTGTACAATAGTATCGGCAATTATGCATATAATCATCACTACAATCGCATAAAGAAAAATTCCTTTGTACATCTCGAAAGCATGAGAAATTATAGAGCCCGTATTTCTTTCCGGAACCGAGCCCTGCTGATCAAATTCATTAAATTCTGACATGGTGTTTATGTTTTAATGTTGTTTCTACCAAATTTAATTTTTTTTGGTAGAAAATCCATTAAAAACCATGTGAAATTAATTTTTCTCCGAAAAAATAACTTTGTAAAGCGAATAAATCATCGCATTCCAAAAGGGAAATGTAAATAGACCCCCAACGAAAAATAACATAAACCCAATATATTTAAATATAAAAGCTACTATCATACAAACAAGTATTTCAACAAAAAATATTTTCATAGCCTGAAAGTGCAATGCAATGGATTCAAAAATAGACTTGTTCATAAAAAACATCATTGGTGCCACGAACATGGTGATGCAAACCCAGATCACTCCCAGAATAATAGTCTGTGCACTGTACGCAAAAATAAAATACCAGAAAATATAGTATCCGATATATTTGAAAAAATTAGTTCCGTTGTAACCCACGAAAAGATCGCCCAGCCCAACCTGCTCCCCAAGATCCATTTTCCTGTAGATCTGATAAAATCCTAAATTCAGAGGATATAAAAAGATATGGGTTCCTATCATCCATAAAGAAAAATTCTGGAAATTATCCGTTAATAAAAGCTTCTGCAGCTGTTCCGTGTACACCTGAACGCCTTCCTGCGCATACTTTGCCGCTTCTATATAGCCATTCAGAACATCGTATCTTGCATCGCAGAAAAAGAACACCGTCATCAGAATTCCAAAATACATGATCGAAAACATCAGCTGAAAAACCAATGTTTTATTCCAATAGAAAAATGCCTGCTTCAGTATAAAATCAAGACCCGGTTTCTGTGGATATTTATTTTCCATTTAAAAAATTTTGTGCAAAAGTAAACATCAATAATTACTTTTGCGGAATGTTTTCAGCGAATCATCAAAAATTTATGGAAATGGACGAACTTTCACTCAACAAAGTTCCCTATTTTTTCATTGTAGACTTCCCAGCTCGGAATGTTGAAATATTTAAAGAAAATGAAATTGAAAAATCAGGATTATTAATTGATTTTCAAGACTTTTCAAATACAAAAGAACAACAGCCATTGTCTAAAAACATTGAGTGGAAATCATTTCCGGAAACATTGGAAAGCTTCAAATCCGGCTTTGATAAAGTTCAGAAAAATATTCGCTTCGGAAACTCTTATCTGGTAAATTATACCCGGAAAACAAAAATTGACACGAATTTAACCCTCGAAGAAATTTTTTATCATTCTTCTGCCAAATACAAAGTTTTTTATAAAGATTTTTTTGTATTTTTTTCTCCTGAAACTTTCATAAAGATTATTGATGGAAAAATATTCACTTATCCTATGAAAGGGACCATTGATGCATCGGTGGAAAATGCTGCAGAAGTTTTAAGAAATGACATCAAGGAAAAAGCAGAACACTACACGGTTGTGGATCTTCTCCGGAATGATCTCAGTATGGTTGCTGATGATGTGAAGGTGGACAAATTCCAATATATTGATTTCATTAAGACCAAACAAAAAGATTTGTACGCCATGAGTTCTGAAATATCGGGAACCTTAAAACCCGAATTTTACGGAAAGCTGGGCAGCATCATGGAAAAGCTGCTTCCCGCCGGTTCTATTTTAGGCGCTCCCAAGCCAAAAACCCTGGAGATCATCCTGGATGCGGAAGAATATGACAGAGGATATTACACCGGAGTATGCGGCTGGTTCGATGGGACAAACCTTGACAGTTGCGTGATGATCCGTTTTATTGAAAAGGATGGCACTCAGATGTATTTTAAAAGTGGCGGCGGAATTACCCACATGAGCAGGCTTGAAGACGAATATCAGGAAATGAAAAATAAAATTTATGTACCAATTCATTGAAAGCATAAAGGTTGAAGACCAGAAAATCTTCTTATTGGAATTACATCAGAAGCGTGTAGATGCAACTTTCGCCCATTTCGGGAAAGAAGGAACCATTGATCTGGATAAAATTTATAAACATCTGGAACATGATGAAGACGGTCTTTTTAAATTTAGAATTGTATATGATCTGGATAAAAAAATACGAACCCAGATGATTCCATACGCCATCCCTGAAATTGAAAGCTTTCAGCTGGTGGAAAATAACAGCTTCGACTATTCTTTTAAGTTTGAAGATCGAAAGGAACTCGAAAGAATGAAGATGAAAGCCAAAGCTGAAGAAATCATGATCGTTAAGAACAATCATATTACCGATACCTCTTATTCAAACATTCTTTTTTTAAAGGGAAAAGACTGGTTTACACCCAATTCCTATCTCCTTAACGGTGTGCAGCGACAGCATCTTTTAAGAAAAAAACAAATAAAAGAAACAGAAATCAGCCTTCAAAATATTAAAGAATTCTCTCATTTCCAGATCATTAACGCCCTGAATGATTTTGATGAAAATTTTATTTATCCTATCGACAGAATCATTAATTTACCTGGAAATGAAGAATATGAAGATCTTTAGCTGTCCTTTAAGTAATTGAAATAAGCTTTCTGGATATCCGCATTATTTTTACCGTAGGTATTGACCTCCAATATTTTAGGCTGACTATCCGGTTTGAAGAAATTCTCAAGAACTCGGTCTAAAGTAATATCATCATCCACTTTTGTATAAGAGAACCCGAAATGCTTTGCCAAAAATTCCGCATTTTTGTGGTGTTTGGTTGCAATAAACTCATCCAGTGTATTAGGATTTGCATTTCCCGGACCCGGAATAATTTTAAAAATATTTCCTTCACCATTATTAAAAATCATGATTCTTACAAATGGCGGAATATACTGATTCCATAGTCCGTTGATATCGTAAAAGAAACTGAGATCACCGGTGATCAATAAGGTAGGGTTTGCATTTTTTATGGCAAATCCCATCGCGGTAGACGTTGATCCGTCAATTCCACTTGTTCCTCTGTTGCAGTAAATTTTCCTTTTACCATAATCAAAAAGCTGTGCATAACGTATCGCCGAACTGTTGCTGAAGTGCACATTGTAATTTTCGGGAATCATCTGCGATGTTTTATGGAAAAAATAGAAATCTGAAAAGTCTACCGTACTTAGGAATTTTTCATGCTTTGCGTCTTTTTTGTCACGCAGAACATCCCAGAGGTTAAAATACGGGCTGGGTTCGAGATTAATAAATTTTAGCAATTTGGTGAAAAAGATTTCGGGTTTTATTTCCAATCTTTCCGTCAATGCAAAATACGTATCCGGCTGCCATACTTCATCAAGATGCCAATGCTGTTTCGGATGTGCTTTTCTCAAAAACTGCTTTACTTTCTTAGAAACAACATTCTGCCCTACCGTGATCAGTAAATCAGGTGCATAGGTTTTAAAATCCTCTTCCGTAAAATTAAAAACATATCGGTCGATATGTCTGAAGAACTTTTCATGATGTAGATTGGAATTCGCTTCGCTGAGAACAACCACAGAATGATTTTTAACCAACTGGGTAAGCTGATTTTCCAGCTCAGGGCTATAATCTCTTGTTCCTACCAGAATCATGATTCTTTGGGAAGTGTTCCATTCCGCCACTAAAGTAGAAGGAATTTCATATTCTTTCTGTCTGATTGTTTTCTCAACCGTAGGAAAGGTCGGAAGCTCTGAAACCAGTTCATACAGAGGCTCTTCCAGAGGAATATTGATATGAACCGGGCCCTGTTTTTCAATACACAGTTCAATAGCTTTCTTTATCGTGTCAAAATTGAGGTCTTCCGCGTTTTCTTTACTGTCTTCCAGCAATTGGAAATCACCGTAAGAATGCTGATGAAAAAGATTATTCTGCCTGATCGTCTGCCCATCGAAAATATCCACATAATCCATTGGTCTGTCGGCCGTTAACACCAAAAGTGGAATATTGGAATAAAAAGCTTCCGTAATGGCAGGATAATAATTAGCCGCCGCCGAACCACTGGTACAGGTTATGGCCACAGGTTTTTTCTCGCTCATTGCCATTCCAAGCCCGACAAAAGCTGCACTTCTTTCATCCACGATGCTGTAACAGTTGAAACTGTCTGTTTCGGAAAAATGGATCGCCAAAGGGGCGTTTCTGGATCCGGGGGAAATAATAATGTCTGAAATTCCGTACTGCTGAAGAAGATGCGCCAATATCTGAATACTTCTTTTGGAAGAATATTTTTTCATAGCACAAATTTAATTGATAAATAATTAACTGTAAAAAGATTTCATTTAAAATCTGTAATTTAGCCATTCGTTAAATTTCTAAAAATGGATAAAATACCTAGTGTAGACCTGCGTGATTTCCTTTCGGGTGACCCGGAACGCAAACAGAAATTTGTAAATGAAATCGGAAAAGCTTATGAAGAAATTGGTTTTGTTGCTTTAAAAGGCCATTTTCTTGATGACAAATTGGTAGATGAATTGTATGGAGAAGTGAAAAACTTTTTTAACCTGCCCACGGAAACGAAACAAAAGTATGAAATTCCGGGAATCGGTGGACAAAGAGGCTATGTAGGATTCGGTAAAGAAACTGCAAAAGGCTTCAAAAAGGGAGACCTGAAAGAGTTCTGGCATTTTGGCCAGTACGTAGCTGAAGATTCCAAATATAAGGATGAATATCCGGATAATGTAATCGTTGAAGAACTTCCAAAATTCAACGAAGTGGGTAAGCAAGCTTATCAGATGCTGGAAAAGACAGGACAGTATGTACTTAGAGCGCTGGCTCTTTATCTTGGTCTTGATGAATTTTATTTTGATGATAAAATTGCTGAAGGAAACTCTATTTTAAGGCCAATCCATTACCCTCCAATCACACAGGAGCCGGATGACGCAGTGAGAGCTGCCGCACACGGAGATATCAACCTCATTACATTATTAATGGGATCTCAGGGAAAAGGACTTCAGGTTCAGAATCACAAGGGAGAATGGATTGATGCTATTGCAGAACCGGATGAACTGATGATTAATGTGGGAGATATGTTGTCCAGACATACCAATAATAAGCTGAAGTCTACGATTCACAGGGTCGTAAATCCGCCGAGAGAGCTGTGGGGAACTTCAAGATATTCAATTCCTTTCTTTATGCATCCGGTAAGTTCTATGTCATTAAATGCACTGGAAAACTGCATTGATGAAAGTCATCCGAAACTGTATGAAGATACAACAGCAGGAGAATTTCTTCATGAACGATTGATAGAATTGGGACTGATCAAAAAATAATTAAGAACCGGGCAATGTGTCCGGTTTTTTTATTCTAAAACTTTAAAATAAAACAAAATTATATTAACATAAAAATAATATACCACAATTGTTTGACTTATTCATTTTTTATTTATCTTTACAGAAGTATCAAATTTTTAACTAAAACAATATGAAAAATTTAAAAAAACTAAGCAAAGGCCAATTAAAAAGCATTACAGGATCAGGTATTAATCTTTCTGAACCGGAATTTTGTATGTATGTATGCGGAAACGTAGTAATCTGCGCAACCTGTAGCAAGGATTTCAAATGTCCGGTTGATGATATCATGTAATTGAATTCAGAAACATTTTTTCATAAAAGAAGCCGTTCCTTTTGGGAGCGGCTTATTATTAATCAAATAACGTCAACTGCTGATTTTTGGAGCCGGTAAAGTTTTTTGTGGTAAGCTTCGGAAACTCTTTTCCATCGAAAAATTTCTTTCTTCCGATTTTGAAGGTATTGTGAATCATTTCCGCAATGTTCCCTTCTCCTTTCTGGCGGTCAAAAAACTTTTTTTCACCAAGCTTTCCTCCCCGCATGGAACGGATTAAATTTAAAACTTTTTGCGCACGGTCCGGAAAAGCATTTTCAATCCAGTTTACAAAAACAGGCTCTACCGTATCATTCAGCCGCACCAAAGTGTATCCGAAACTCTGTGCACCGGCATCCGAAATTGCTTTTAAAATAGAAAGAGGCTCGTCACTGTTCAGTCCGGGAATAATTGGCGCCACCATGACATTAACCGGAATTTTATTTTCCGAAAGGATCTCTACAGCTTTTAGTTTATTTTTTGCAGAGCTTGTCCGTGGTTCCAGCTTTCTTCGCAGCTCTTCATTAATAGTTGGAATACTTAAGGAAACACTGACAATATTCTGTTCAGCCATAGGTATTAATAAATCAAGATCCCGAAGAACCAAAGCATTTTTTGTAAGGATATTTACCGGATGTCTGTAATCAAGGCAAACCTGAAGAATTTTCCTTGTAATCTCGAACTGCCGTTCTGCAGGCTGATAGCAATCCGTATTCCCTGAAAGTAAAATAGGCGCCGCTTTATATCCTCTTTTCTGAAAGAATTTTTCCAGTAGTTCAGGAGCATTTTTCTTTACCATAATTTTTCTTTCAAAATCAATTCCGGCGCTGTATCCCCAATATTCATGGGTAGGTCTTGCAAAACAGTAGGAACAGCCGTGCTCACAACCCTGGTAAGGATTCATGGAATATTCCATCGGGAGATCTTCGCTTTTTACCTGATTTACAATAGTTTTCGGAAATACTTCAGTAAACGATGTTTTCAGGGCTTCATAGTCTTTATCTTCCGGCTCATAGGTATATCGGTCGAAACGGTTGATTACGTTTCGCTGAGCTCCCTGTCCTTTTATGATATTTTCATTCTGCATGATCTTGTAAATTTAAAATGGAAATCCTGGAAAATAATAAGTTTTAACATGAAAGTTTTCCACAAAAAAACCGGCAGCCTAACAGTACCGGATTACAAAAAATTGGATATATCGTGTTTTATTATTTTAGAGCATAAAATTCAATGCCGTGATAATCTTCTTCCACATTTCTATTATCAAAATGTCTGTGATAATCAGAATAGGAATCACTGTATTTTTTATCTTTTCTGTGTAATATTTTTTTAATTCCGATGATACTTAATACTGCCAGAAGACCAACACCACCTGCCAGTAAAACGCCAACTTCCTTTTTCATATTTCGTTTGATTTATTACGGTGGTTATTGCAAAAAGCATACCCAATATAAATTGCCAAATATAAATTTTTGTTAATACGATTATCAATTTTATAAAATACCATAATAAGATGATTGGTTTAATTATTGCATCTTAAAAGAAAAATATTATTATGGAAGGCACAGGAAATATTGACAAAATGACCACACTAAGTCAGGTTATGACAAGACTCACTCAAAGAGGTATCCACAGAGAATTCAGAATGAATGAAGAATGTGAAATGAAACTGGAAAACTCTGAGAAAGTATATCAGCCAAATGAACTTACTATCATAAAAACTTATCGTTTCGAAGGCCCAAGCAGTCCTGATGACAACGCCGTTTTGTATTTGGTAAAAGATACTGAAGGGAATATCGGAATGATTATCGATTCTTATGGTGCAGGAAGTAATTATCCAAAAGAATTTGATAATTTCCTTCGTGAAGTTCCTATTCTGGAAAGCGACGAATTCGATTTTGATTAATATAAAAAGTCCGAAACTATTCAGTTTCGGATTTTTCTTTTTTCCTGAAGACTCCTCTTAGAAATCCTTTCTTTTCCTTATCATTTTCTTTTACCTTCTCTGTTTCGGGGTTCTTCTTTATAGCTTGTCCAACTTCCTTGGCAGACGCTTTCATCTCTTTCACATCCTGTTTTACATTCTTTACAGCCGCCGCCGTTTTATCAACGGTTTTCTTGGCCTTATCAATATTGATTCCTATTAATGTTTTCTTTAATCCCTGCTCAATACCTTTCCAAAAAAGATTAAAAAACGACTTGGTAGGATCTCTTTCCACATCTTCCACATCCACGTCTTCCGGAAGCTTCCCGGAATCAGATTTCACAAGCAGGTTGGCAACCGCCGTAAGAAAACCTTTTTTATCCTTATTTTCTTTATCCAGAATGGTTACCTCAAGATCTTTGTGTTTAAGATTAAATTTTCCGTCCAGTCCTTTTGGATTTCCTTTGAAATTAAAAAGCATTTCCTGAATAGTTCCGGTAGCCGTTACATGAAGATAAGGTCGGATAAACGGATTAATTCCCGTAGCCGGAAGATTGGTTGTTCGTCCCGAAATAGCAAAACGGTCACCCTGGTCTGCCACATCAAAATTCCAGTTTACCGAAAGCGGCGCCAGATTCATAAAAGAACAGTTGATCTTAATATCAACCCTCGTTGGATTTCCTTTGATTTTGGCAGAATTTAAATTTTTAACATTCATATTAAAATTACTGAAGGTCAGTTTCCCGGGGCCGGCACTTTCCGGCGTATCTTCCTCATAGACCAATTTTGAATCTTTAAGGTTAAGATTATTGACAACCATTGGAATTTTAATCGACCTCAGCATTCTTGAATACAAAGGTTTTTCTTTCGGATCATCTTCAGGAATTTTACTTCTGAAAATATTAGCATCCGCATTACGGATTGAAACGTTTGAAGCGCGGATTAATTTCTGATCAGAAAACAAATCCCAGGTTCCGTTTGCTGTAATCTGGCTTGCTGTGATATCATACAAATCACTTTCAACAGGAATCATTCTGATAAACTGCGCTCTCGAAACAAGAGGCTTCATTGCAAATGCCGTTACGTTTATCGTATTCTGGTCCAGCTTTAAAAACCCTGCCGTCATATTGTAGAACTTCGTCTTATATCCGAATTTTTTAGCTGAAACAGCATATTTGCTTATTTTGGCTTCAATCCCGGAATGATCCTTTTTATTAACGAGCTGAATATCATTTACCGTTGCATTAAGATCCTGAAAACTGAGCGGCTGATTGTTTTTAGAATATACAATATCCGAATTCTGTAATACAACCTTTCTGATGATAATCGGAAACCGAATTCCATTAAAATCCGGTTTTTTATGAGTCAAGGCTTTACCCGTTCCGGCAGTAATTTTTCCTTTGACACGGCTCATAAGAACCTCATTGACATCAAGATTCATCTTTTTATCAGTAAAATCCCATTTATTAATTATAAACCGGATATAATCTGTTAAGAGATTCATTGAGGTTTTTTCAGGAGCACTTCCATTAGGAACGACAGAAATATTCCTTAATTCTCCTTTTTTAGGATTTAGGCTGATGCTTCCGATCGTAAAGTCCTGGTGATTGGAAAACAAAACATCTTTCCCTGAAATCTGAAAGTTTTTATATCCTACAGGAATGAGCTCTTCTCTGGTTTCTTTATCAAATTTCAGCTGATTGACATCAACGTTAAGATTTTTAGCATATAAAAGCTTATTACCATCAGGTTTCATAACCTGTAGCGTAGCATTGCTCATTTTTATATTTTCCAGATCCATCTCAAAGTCGGAAGGTTTCTTTACCCTTACAGGAACAACATCCGTAGTGTACATCAAGATATTGGGTTCGTAAAAACTTGCATTGGAAAGAGACAACTTATTCTTTTTCAAAACAAGATCTTTGAATTCCATTTTTTTAATGGCAAACTGGAAAAGCTTATTTTTTTTCGGGTAATATTTTTTAAACTGTTCAAAATTCAATACCGGAACCAACTGAAAGTTGTCGACTGTCATTTGTCCGTCCGATGTCCTGATAGCATCTATCTTAAGAGCATATACATCATCGGGACGAATAAAAAAATTCTTCCCTTTAATATCGTATGCATCAAAAACAACAGGAAGCTTATCTTCCACCGATTCTTCAGTTAACTGAAGATTTTCCACATACAGATCAAGTTTCTGAACCGAAAGAAATTTTTGTTTGGTATGCCGGAAAACACTGATATTCCCATCATTGATCCTGATATTTTCAAATTTTACTGGATTCCTCTTTTTTCCTGTCTTATCATCAATCGGCTTGGCGAGAATCACATTGAGATTTGGTTTGGAAAGTAAAAGATCCGATGAGCTGATCTGCTTATTAAATACCGCATCATAAATCCCAAACCGGCTGATATTCAGCGTATCGATTGTCCCCTGAAGACCAATTACATTATTATTTTGGGGATTTTTATTATTGACAGATATTTTTGTTGCAAGAATATTTCCTGACAGCAGATCTACTTCCAGACTTTTATAGGAAACCTTATAATCGGTATTATTTTTAATGTAATCGGGAAGGCGGGTCTTAAGCCAGATGTTAAGTCCGAAGTTCGCCAATAAAATGATCACCAACAAAACTCCCAGACCAATCAGCAGCTTTTTTACCCACTTTTTCATGTTTACATATTTTGCTTATTTAAAAATCAGCTCCTGACATGGAGCTCTATAAAATACCCTTCATGTCCTCTTACATTAATGAACTCTCCTCCATCAAAACCCAGATACTGCCCTTTTATACCGGTAAGTCTTCCGGTAAACTCCGGTCTTTTATCAAGCGTAAAAGATGTTACTTTTTCAGGCTTTTCGAAAGGATAATCAAACCTCCAGAGCGTTTCGCCTTCACTGTAAAATTTCTGGAAGTCATCAGGAAAATATTCTTTTATTTTCTGCTGGAAATCCGCCAGATCAATTTCATCTTCCAGGTCATCCTGGAGCATTTTCTTCCAGCTGGTTTTATCAGGAACATGCTGTTTGAGAGCAACTTCAATCATCCCTGCTTCATACCGGTTTTCGGTTCTCGCAATAGGCAGAGCAAAAGTCGCGCCCTGATCAATCCATCGTGTAGGAATTTGTGTATTTCTTGTCACCCCCACTTTTACTTCTCCTGTGTAAGCCAGATACACCGTGTGAGGCTGAAGCTGAATTCCTTTTTCTATCTCCAAATCCCGTTCCGCAATTCCCAGATGTGCAGTGGAAAGTTCGGGACGGATGATAGTATCGCTAGCATAAGGACTTTCAAAAAAACAGTTTTTGCAGAAACCCATTCGGTAAATCGGTTTGTTTTCCTGACAGTTCACACATTGAAACCCAATATGCTTTATCGTTAATTCTTTTCCGAAAAGTTCATTCATATGAATAAGATCGCCGGAAAGATTAAGATAATATTGAATCGGTTCTTCGTTGAAGCTTGTCATTTTTAAAATTTGTCCCTGAAACTGCATATTGTGTATATTACTTTATAAAGTAAAAGTAATGATTATATTTTCAAAAAATAAATTTATATTTTTGCTTCAATAAAATGTCACAAATGGTCTATCTCATAACGGGCGGAAGCGGATTCATTGGTTCTCACCTTGTAGAACAATTATTAAAAAAGGGACATTCTGTCATAAACATTGACAATTTTGATGATTTCTACAATTATCAGATAAAAATTAAGAATACTTTAGACTCTGTACAGAATTTTTCGGATTTTGAGTTTGTGGAAAAGCAGGAAGATATTACCAAGCTGATTTCCATTACCAAATCAGACTGCTATACTTTATATTATCAGGACATCCGTGATAAAGAAGGACTTGAAAAAATCTTCCGCAAGCATACTATTGATATGGTGATTCATCTGGCAGCTTTGGCAGGAGTAAGACCTTCCATCGAAAGGCCTTTGGAGTATGAAGAAGTAAATATCCGCGGAACGATGAACCTGTGGGAACTGTGTAAAGAGTTTAACATTAAGAAAGTTATTGCAGCCTCTTCATCAAGCGTTTATGGGAACAATGAAAAAATTCCTTTTTGCGAAAGCGACAATGTAGATAATCCTATTTCACCTTACGCAGCAACTAAAAAATGTGGTGAAATTTTAGGCCATGTATATCATGATCTTTATAAAATCGATATGATCCAGCTGCGGTTTTTTACGGTGTATGGCCCCAGACAAAGACCCGATCTTGCCATTCATAAATTCACAAAACTAATTTTAGAAGATCAGGAAGTCCCTTTCTACGGCGACGGTACCACCGCAAGAGATTATACTTTTATTGATGATATCATCGATGGAATATTAAAATCAATTGATTATCTGGAAACACATTCCGGCATTTATGAGATTCTCAATCTTGGAGAGAGTGAAGTGATAACGCTTAATGAAATGCTGTCAACTATAGAAGCTGCTTTAGGAAAATCTGCCATCCGAAAAAATCTGCCAATGCAGCCCGGAGATGTCCTGAAAACCAATGCAGACATTACAAAAGCTATGACATTAATTGGCTATAAACCTGACACAAACTTCCAAAATGGCATAAAAATTTTTGTGGAATGGTTTTTGAGAAAATGACAGCAAACATGCTGGCATCACACCTGAACAAAGGTATATGATGCAGAATGAACAAAAATTAATAAAAAGAATTGAAAATCAGGTGTAAAAAAGCATATAATATAAGCTATTTTTATACTTTTGCAAAAAAATTAGAAAATTATGTACTGGACATTAGAATTAGCTTCATATTTAAGTGACGCACCTTGGCCAATGACAAAAGCAGAACTTATTGATTATGCAATCAGAACTGGTGCACCGATGGAAGTAGTGGAAAACCTTCAGGCGATTGAAGATGAAGGAGAGATTTACGAATCAATTGAAGAAGTTTGGAGTGACTATCCTACCGATGAAGATTTCCTTTGGAACGAAGACGAATATTAATTAAAAGCAATCAGGCTTTAGGCATCGCTTAGAGCTTTTTTGCCCTTTTTTACATATCAATTTTACACGAAAAGCGTGTTATTTAAAACGCTTAAAGCATACGCTTTAGGCATAAAGCAAAAAATTTATGAGTTTTTTAAACAAAGTTCTTAAAGGGTTTTTGGGAGACAAGAAAGCGCAGGACCTAAAAGAAGTAAAAAAAGTTGTAACAAAAATCAAAGCTGTTGAGCCCGCTATTCAACAGCTGTCTGACGATGGCCTGAGAGAAAAAACTGCTGAATTTAAAGAAAATATCAAATCAGCAACCGGCAAGATCTCGGCTCAGATAGAACAGATACAAGAGCAGATAAAAAATTCGAAAAACGTTGATGAGAAAGAAGCGCTTTTTTCAAAAATTGAAGCTCTGAAAAAGGAATCATACGACATTGAGGAAAAGGTCCTCAGCCAAATCCTTCCCGAAGCCTTTGCCTTGGTAAAAGAAACAGCAAGAAGATGGGCACAAAACGGAGAAATCCGTGTAACAGCAACCGATTGGGACAAACAGCTGGCTTTATCAGGTAAAGATTTCCTTGAAATACAGGGAGATCAAGCCGTTTGGAAAAACTCCTGGAATGCTGCAGGAACACCCGTAAACTGGGACATGGTACATTATGATGTACAGTTCATTGGAGGGGTAATCCTTCATAGCGGTAAAATTGCCGAAATGGCAACCGGGGAAGGTAAAACCCTAGTGGGTACCCTTCCTATTTTCTTAAATGCACTTCCGGGAAGAGGAGTTCACGTAGTAACAGTAAACGACTACCTTGCCAAAAGAGACTCGGCGTGGATGGGACCATTGTACCAATTCCACGGAATGTCGATCGACTGTATCGACAATCACCAGCCGAACTCAGACGGAAGAAGAAAAGCATACAATTCAGATATTACCTACGGTACCAATAACGAATTCGGGTTCGATTACCTGAGAGATAACATGGTAACTTCCCCTTCAGAACTGGTACAAAGAGAACTAAACTTTGCGATCGTAGATGAGGTTGACTCCGTATTGGTAGATGATGCAAGAACACCGTTAATTATTTCCGGGCCTGTTCCCCAGGGAGACAGACAGGAATTTGATGTTCTGAAACCATCTATCGACAGAATTGTTGAGGTTCAGAAAAAAACCGTTTCTGCCATTTTTAATGAAGCTAAAAAATTAATCGCGGCAGGAAATACCAAAGAAGGAGGGTTCAAATTGCTTCAGGCTTACAGAGGTCTTCCTAAAAACAGACAATTAATTAAATTCTTATCGGAAAGCGGAAACCGTGCATTGCTTCAGAAAGTGGAAGCACAGTATATGCAGGACAACAACCGCGATATGCCGATTGTAGATAAAGATCTTTATTTCGTTATTGAAGAAAAGAATAATCAGGTAGACCTTACTGACAAAGGTGTTGAGTATATGTCCCAAGGTAACTCTGATCCGAACTTCTTCGTTCTTCCTGACATCGGAACTGAAATTGCAGAACTGGAAGCTAAAAATCTTTCAAAAGAAGAAGAATTTGAGGCCAAAGAAAAACTTTTCTCCGAATTTGCTGAAAAGTCTGAAAGAGTTCATACCATGAGCCAGTTGCTTAAAGCTTATACCTTATTTGAAAAAGATGATGAGTATGTGGTGATTGACGGTGAGGTAAAAATCGTTGATGAGCAGACAGGCCGTATTATGGAAGGAAGACGTTATTCAGACGGTCTTCACCAGGCAATTGAAGCGAAAGAAAGTGTAAAAATCGAAGCAGCTACGCAAACGTTTGCGACCATTACCCTTCAGAATTATTTCCGTATGTACAACAAACTTGCGGGGATGACAGGTACTGCTGAAACGGAAGCCGGTGAGCTTTGGGAAATCTACAAATTAGACGTTGTGGTCATTCCTACCAACCGTCCTATTTTAAGACATGACAAACAAGATTTAGTTTATAAAACTAACAGAGAAAAATATAATGCTGTAATTGAAGAAGTTGAAAAACTAACAGCTGCAGGAAGACCTGTTCTAGTAGGTACAACTTCAGTTGAAATTTCTCAGTTATTATCTAAAGCACTTCAGTTGAGAAAAATTCCGCACCAGGTTCTTAACGCGAAACTTCACAAAAAAGAAGCGGAAATTGTTGCAGGAGCAGGACAGCCGGGTGTGGTAACGATTGCTACCAACATGGCCGGTCGTGGTACGGATATTAAGCTGAGTAAAGAAGTAAAAGAAGCCGGAGGTTTGGCCATTATCGGTACGGAAAGACACGATTCAAGACGTGTTGACAGACAGCTGAGAGGTAGAGCAGGACGTCAGGGAGACCCGGGAAGTTCTCAGTTCTATGTATCTCTTGAAGATAACCTAATGCGTCTTTTCGGTTCTGAAAGAATTGCTAAAATGATGGACAGAATGGGGCATAAAGAAGGTGAAGTAATTCAGCATTCCATGATCTCTAAATCTATCGAAAGAGCTCAGAAAAAAGTAGAGGAAAACAACTTCGGAACAAGAAAAAGACTTCTTGAATATGATGATGTAATGAACAAACAGCGTGACGTTATCTACAAAAGAAGAAAGAACGCCTTGTTCGGGGATCATTTGAAGTATGATATTACGAATATGATTTTCGATGTTTCCAATTCAATTGTTGCTAAAGGAAAAGCATCAGGAAATTATAAAGATTTTGAATACGAGATCATCAAAACATTTACGATGGAATCTCCGGTTTCTGAAAATGATTTCAAGAGCAAAACCATTCAGGATCTTACGAATATCCTGTTCAAGGCTGCCCAGGAAGACTATCAGATGAAGCTGAATCTACTGAAAGAAAAATCTTTCCCGATTATTGAAAATGTGTATCAAAACCAGGGGTCAATGTTTAAAATGATCCAGGTTCCATTCACAGATGGTCACAAAACAATGACTATTGTTACCGATCTGAAAGAAGCTTTTGAAACGCAATGCGACAGCTTAATCAACGATTTTGAAAAGAACATTACTTTATCTATCATTGATGAGAACTGGAAACTTCACCTTCGTGAAATGGACGATTTAAGAAGATCTTCACAAGGTGCTGTTTACGAGCAGAAAGATCCACTGGTAATCTACAAACAGGAATCTTTCCACTTATTCAGTGAAATGATCGACAAATTGAATAAAGAAATTATTTCATTCTTATACAAAGGAGAAATTCCGGCATAAGAATAGTAGTTTCGAAATATACAAAGCCGCTCCAGATAGTTCTGGAGCGGCTTTTCATTGTTACCATATATTAATTTTATGACAAATATCAATTCAATTATTTATTTAGAATAATTAAAAACAATATATTTGCAGGAAATTTGAATTTTATGAAAAATATGCTGATCTGTGCGTCGATGTTAGGTTCTATGCTAACTTTTGCTCAGGAGAACGATACGATTAAGTCGAATGATATTGAGGAAGTTGTTGTAAATGGGAAGTATTACAAAAAATATGTAGAAAAAGAAGGATCTTCTTCTATGCGTTTGGACGAAGAGTTGATTAAAATTCCTCAGAATGTATCTATCATTACCAACAGAGCATTAGAAGATCAGCAGGTGACAACATTAAGCGACGGTGTTTTAAGAAACGTTGCAGGAGCACAGAGATTAGAACACTGGGGAGACATGTACACCAGAGTAAACATGAGGGGTTCCCGAGCCGCAGCTTTCATGAACGGAGTAAATGTTACTTCAAACTGGGGGCCGCTAAGTGAAGATATGAGTTATGTAGATCATATCGAATTTATAAAAGGTCCATCCGGTTTCCTAATGTCAAACGGTGAGCCGAGCGGTATTTACAATATTGTAACCAAAAAGCCGACAGGACAATCTTTGAATGGTTCCGCAAGAGTAACTTTAGGGAGCTTTAATATGTACAGAGGTGAAACTGATATTGATACAAAAATTACAGACAAAGTTGCCTTCAGGCTGAATCTCATGGCTCAGAATAAAAAAAGCTTCAGAGATTATGAATTCAACGACAGATACATTATCAATCCGTCTTTAAAAGTAAATCTAACAGATAAAACAACCTTAACGGCAGAATATATTTACCAAAAGGCAAAAATGTCTGAAGTAGGTTCTGCATATGTTTTCAGCTACGAAGGGTATGCTACCAAACCTGTAGAATATACGATGACAGATCCGGGAATTGATCCTACTAATGTAGATAATAATACCGTAAATGTTAATCTTCAGCATAAATTCAATGAAAACTGGAAACTGACCTCACAGCTTACCTACGTTAACGAATATACCTTAGGAAGCGATATCTGGCCATCCAAATTTTTACCAAATGGTGATATGATCAGAACTCTTTATTTCTGGGAAGCAAGCAATGTAATGAAATTCGGACAGGTTTTCTTAAACGGTTATGTAAAAACAGGGGCAGTTTCTCATAAAATATTAACAGGACTGGATTTAGGCTCAAAAAAATATATGGCAGACTGGAATCAATCTCATAATCTGGATACAGATGCCAATCCTTTCAATGTAAATTCAACAACATATACTCCTCCTGCAAACGGATATGCTCAATTTGACACCAGTACCTCATTGCAAAGCAGAGCTACTCCTTACGGCACTATCGAACAAAACTATACCGGATTATATGTTCAGGATGAATTAGGCTTTTTCAATGATGCTTTAAGACTGACCCTTGCAGCGAGATATACAAATGTTAAGGAAAACTCATACGGAACCAACGCAGAAGCAGATAAAATAACACCGCGTGTGGGAATAAGCTATTCTATTGACGAAAATACCTCTGTATACGGTTTGTATGATCAGTCATTCGTACCACAGGCCGGATTCTTCAGAACAGGAGGTATACCCAAACCTATTACCGGAAACAATATGGAAGTAGGGGTAAAAAGAGACTGGTTTAACGGAAAATGGAATACAACTTTATCATTATACAACATTATCAAAAGAAATGCTACTGTAAATGATCCTGCGAACAGCGCCCTGGAAAACTTTGTGATCGACCTTGGTAAAACACGTGTACAGGGAATCGAATTTGATCTGAAAGGAGAAATTACAAGAGGATTTAATGCTATTATCAATTATGCATTCACAGAAAACAAAGTGACCGAATCAAACGATCCGGTAAATAACCCTGTAGGAATGAGAGTGCCTGGTTATGCTAAACATACGGCAAACGGATGGCTGAATTATACATTTACAACAGGTGCATTGGAAGGATTCGGACTTTCATTCGGAGGAACATACCTTGCTGACAGAAGCAGCTGGAACTGGGCAAGCTCCGGAGCTCAGAAAGATATGGATGATTATCTGAAGTTCGATGCCGGCTTATCTTGGGAAAATACCAAATTCAGAGTGGGACTGAATGTATTCAATGTATTTAACAGATTCCTTTATTCAGGATCACCTTACGGAGCATATTACTATTATCAGGCAGAAGCTCCGAGAAACTTCAGACTTTCAGTAGGATACAAATTTTAAATAATTAAAAGTTAACCCCTCAAAAGGTTAACTTTTTACTATGAGGAAGCGACATCACCATAAAAAGAAACCTTCATTTATAAAAAAATGGTCTGCCAAACTGCACTTGTGGTTCGGCTTGGCCGTTGGGATTATTGTTTTTATTGTTTCACTGTCAGGGACTCTGTATGTTTTCAAGGATGAAATTCAGGGCGTGCTTAGAAAAGATGTTATTTATGTAGAAGCTAAAACCATTACGCATCAACCGCTTTCGATTGAAACTCTGAAGGAAAAAGTTTCTTTGGAAATTAATGAAAAGTTTCCGGTTAGTTCTGTTGAAATTCCTTTAGACAAAAACAAATCTTACGAATTTTTATACTACGAAAAAGATAAAAATGCATGGAATTATTTCAATGAGGTGAAAATCAATAAACTGGTGTATGTAAATCCATATAACGGTGACATTTTGGGCATTTACAATGAAAAATACGACATATTCCCTATTTTGAAAGCCATACATTGGAGTTTATTACTAAAAGCAGACTGGGGAAAATATGTTGTAGGAATTCCTGTTGTGCTCTTCATTATAATGCTCATTACAGGAATCATTCTTTGGTGGCCTAAAAATAAGACTGCACGAAAAGGCCGGTTCCGGTTCAGCTGGAAAAACATCACCACATGGAAAAGGAAGAACTACGATCTTCACAATATTTTAGGATTTTATGCTTCATTCATTGCTTTGATATTAAGCTTATCCGGTATTTATTTTTCATTCCCCTGGGTTAAAAATGCTTTCCATTTTGCATTATCAGGATCAGCAGAACTGCCGAAAGAAAAAGAAATTAAATCTCCCGACTCATTGTTATCAGCTAAAAAATCTGTTTTCGACCTTACTGCAAAGGAAACAAAAGAATTATATGCGTCTTCATCAAGCTTTAGAATTCCGCTGAACGGGAAAAATAAAAAAGGAAAAAACCTGAAAAACATTCCGGTTACCGTATATGGTGAAGACGGCAAATTTGCCATCCGGAGCCAGGTTGTTTTTGACAAATATTCTGGAAAATTATTGATGAACAAACCGCACCAACAATTAACCCCCGCCGAAAAATACGCCAATGCCAATTATGACATCCATACAGGATCTTATTTTGGGATTTTCGGAAAAATAATCTGGTTTATTACAGGTCTTATATGCACGTCATTGCCTGTAACAGGCTTTTTAATATGGTGGGGTAAAAGAAAGAAAAAAGGAATTAGAAAATTATCATGAAAAAGACCATTTTAGCAGCTGCTGGTTTAGCCTCTGCAACGATTTTTGCTCAGCACAGCGACACGTTACGGGTAAAAGATGTGGATGAAGTTGTAATGACTGCGTCGAGGAAAAAGGAAAATATTAAGGAAATTCCGGGGTCTGTAACGATTGTCAATCAAAAACAGATCCAGTCACAATTAACGGTAAATTCAGATATTACAAGCATTTTACAATATACCGTCCCGAGTCTGGCAACGAGTTCCGGGCAAACCTCCAATACCGGACAAACGTTAAGAGGACGCCAGGTTTTGGTGCTGATTGATGGTATTCCGCAGTCTACCCCACTTCGAAACGGCGCAAGAGACCTTAGAGTGATTGATCCTTCCGTTATTGAAAGAATAGAAGTGATCAAAGGTGCTTCATCCATTTACGGGAACGGTGCAGACGGCGGTATCATTAATTACATCACGAGAAAAAACAGTGGAGAAAAGAAAATCTCAGGAATTTCCCAAGCAGGTATTACGGGTCAGCCATACGGTGGAACATTAGGATTCAGAGCGAGCCAGCTTTTATCAGGAAAATTTACCAAAAATTTCGACTATGTAGCATCTTTCGCTTATGAAAGAACGGGATACATGAAGGATGCAGATGGAATAAACCTCAGCCCAACCTACAGCACCGCAAAAATGGATAATTATAACGGAATGCTGAAGCTGGGATACAATCTGAATGAAAATAACAGAATTGAAGCCTCGTATATCGGATATGCCTCCAAATCTGATCTTAATTTAGGCCTTAAAACCGGAAAATACGGATTGATCCCGACGATTGGAGAAGGCCAGGGAAAAGGATTGGAAACCACACCGCAAGGAACGCCCAGAAATCACAATCTGAAATTAAGCTACGACAATAAAAGAATCTGGCAGGGAACTTCATTAAATGTAAATCTTTATCTTCAGGATTTCAGAACGGTATATGGCTATAGCGACACCTTTCTGAACGGAGGACAGTCGAATGTTATTTCAAAAAAATATGGGGCAAGAGCTAATTTTGATACCCAGCTCTGGAGTGCCACTCATTCACAAGCCGAAATGATTTACGGTGTAGATGTTCTGAATGACCAGACGGTTCAGAAACTGGAAGACGGCCGCTACTGGACGCCGGATATGAATATGACAAATATTGCCCCTTTTATGTTGGTTAAAATTGATCTCATGAAAAAATTAACCATTAAAGGAGGACTCCGTTATGAAAACATCAGCGTAAAAGTTGGTGATTTCAATACCTTGTCAACCATTAAAAATGACGGAACATTCACCCAAAGCATCTTTGTAAAAGGAGGAGATCTTGAATACAATGCGGTAGTAGGAAATGTGGGAATTCGTTATAATATCAATCAGGCAATCAATATTTTCGGGAGCTTTTCCCAGGCATATTCTATTAATGAATTGGGAAGAATTTTAAGGACCTCAACTTCAGAAACGATCAATAATCTGGAAACAAAACCGATTATTGTTAACAATTATGAATTGGGAGCAACAGGACAAATCACCAAATGGCTCAATTATGAACTCACGTCTTACGTAAGTGCTTCAAAATTGGGAGCGACTTTCATCCAAAGTCCGGATCGTGCATTGACAATTCAGAGAGCTCCTGAAGTAGTGTACGGCGTGGAAGGATTTCTGCATTTTTCTCCCACACAATGGATCAGTTTCGGGGGAAGCTACAGCTGGATGGAAGGTATTACCTCACCTAAAGATGACGGCGACTACTCTACCAGGATCAATAACAGCAGAATTTCCGCGCCTAAAGTTTTAGCCTATATTCAGGCAAGACCCATTGATAAATTATCTATAGGACTGGATATGCTTCACGCATTCGAGCAGAACAGATTTCAGCCAAATGCCAAAACCGGACTTTTTTTATATGGTGAAGGAAAAGTTCCTGCTTATACAGTATTCAATTTTAAATCAAGCTACGATCTCAGCAAAAACTGGAAACTGTCATTAGGAATTGAAAATCTTTTTAACAAAATGTATCAGCCGGCAATCGCATGGTGGGCTGCAAGAGACAGCGATTTTACCAATGCATCGGGAATGAAGGGCACATTCATCGTCGAATATAAATTTTAAAATTAATTCCGATTTAATTAAAATAAAGCGTTTCATTAGTAATTGAAACGCTTTTCTTATTTACATTTAAAATCAAAAAAACCTGACGAAAATCCTTAATTATAAGTATTCTAAATAAAAATTAAATATTATCTTTGCGGCAATTAGGATGAATATGAGGAAAAAACATCACCATAAAAAAAAACCAAGCACTTTTAAAAAATGGACCGGTAAGCTGCATTTATGGCTTGGATTAGGCATCGGTTTTCTGATTTTCATTATCTCGATTACAGGCGCATTGTATGTTTTTAAAGATGAGATTGAAAATTTCACCCGCAAAAATGTTATTTATCATAATGAACAACATATTGACCAGAAAGAGGTTCTTCCGATCCGCGTTCTGGAAAAATCCGTTGTAGAACAGGTAAAAGAAAAACATCCTGTTCACTGGGTGAATATCCCGATTGATAAAAAGATGTCTTATCTTTTTTACTGGTACGAACACGATCCCAAAGGCTGGAACTATTTTGATGAATTTCCGATCTATAAAGTGGCATACGTGAATCCCTACAACGGAAAAGTCCTGAAAACCTATGACGAGAAAAACGGATTCTTTCAGATTGTAAAAATGATCCACTGGAGCTATCTTCTGAAACAGTCGTGGGGAACTTATCTTGTAGGCATTCCTGTAATTATATTCATCATCATGCTGATCTCCGGAATCATCCTTTGGTGGCCGAAAAATAAAGCCGCCAGAAAACAGCGTTTTTCTTTTAAATGGCAAAACGTAAAAGGCTGGAAAAGAAAAAACTACGATCTTCATAATGTTCTTGGTTTTTATGCTTCGATCTTTGCGCTGATCTTTTCCATAACCGGGTTATTTTATGCTTTCTTTGTCGTTCAGGCTGCGATCTATTTTATTTTTTCCGGAGGTGAAACTGCTTATCCTGATTTTTCTTCCATTAAAACCAAAGCTCCGATTGAAATGAGAACGGAAGGAACTTTAGATAAGATCAGCAATACCGTTAAAGCAAAATACCCAGATTCTTACGGGTTCTCCATTGATCTCGGCCATGAGCATATGGACGATCATGAACACCCGAATTTTGAAGTCTACGTGAAACATTTATCCTACTCTTATCATAAAAGCAGCAGCCTCATTTTCGATGAAAATTCGGGAGAATTGCTTCATACCCACGATATGAAAGACAAAAATTTCGGTGAAAAAGCAGTAGGCGCCAACTATGATATCCATGTGGGGTCCATTTTGGGACTGCCAACGAAGATCATTGCTTTTATCGTAAGTCTTATATGTGCCTCATTACCAGTAACCGGCTTTATGATCTGGTGGGGAAGAAGAAAAAAGAAGAAGGCGATATCAGCATAATATTTTTTTTTAAATAAAATGCTGCTTAATCGTCTAATAATAATATCTTTTTTATAATTTTAGCCTTTTAGAATTATTAAGAAGAGAAATGTCATTAGTAGATTTGTCAAAACAGGTTGCGCTGGGGATTGATATCGGCGGAACAAATACAAAATTTGGAGTGGTAAACCACAGAGGTGAAGTTTTGGAAAAAGGAAATATCCGGACCGATGCCTATCCTACCGTAGAAGAATATATTGACGCTTTATACGAGGCCGTTCATCCCCTGATAGAAAGCCACGGAAAAAATAAAAATTTTGATGGGATAGGTGTAGGAGCTCCCAATGCCAACTACTATACAGGAACCATTGAGCAGGCTCCTAATTTACCATGGAAAGGAGTTATTCCTTTTGCGGAACTGATGAAGGCCAAATTCGGACTGCCCTGTACCATAACCAATGATGCCAATGCTGCAGCCATCGGAGAAATGCTTTTCGGAGCAGCAAGGGGAATGAAGGATTTCATTATGATAACCCTGGGAACCGGTGTCGGAAGCGGTATTGTTGCCGGCGGTAAACTTATCTACGGACATGACGGATTCGCAGGAGAGCTTGGACATACTATTGTAAAACCTGGCGGAAGAAAGCACTGGAGCACAGGTTCAGAAGGCTGCCTTGAGGCGTATGCTTCTGCTACAGGAATTGCCATCACCGCAAAAAAAATGCGTGCAGAGTTTCCGGAATCTATGCTGAATCAGTATCCTGAAGAAGCCATCAATTCTAAAACCGTACACGAATGCGCATTGAAAGGTGACCCGATTTCCATTGAGGTCTTCCGGTACACCGGGCAGAAATTGGGTGAAGCATTAGCTAATTTTGTCATGTTCTCTTCTCCTGAGGCAATTCTTCTTTTCGGAGGCGTTATAAAAGCCGGTGATTTTATTTTAAAACCTACAAAACTTCACATGGAAAGAAATTTACTTCCTATTTTCAGAAATAAAGTGAAACTGGTTTTCAGTGAACTTGATGAGGCTGATGCTGCGATCCTGGGAGCAAGCGCTTTGGTTTGGGAAAAATAATTGGAAATAATTTGATTTAAATAATACTGAGCATCCTTTTTAAGGGTGCTTTTTTATTGATAAATATTTTCACTCAAAGATAAATTGCTGTCTCGCTGATTTTAGAAGACAAAGGCAATAAATTGCTGCGCGAAGCGAACGTCAGCTTCATCAATCAGCTTGCTGATACTTCTTTGTCTTCTCGAAATAATATGCTGTGAAAATAAATTCTTTATGTCAAATAAAATCACGCTGATTTAGCAGACTTTTGTTTTGGAAATTCATAGTTTTACTGTTTTTTTTGCTTAAAAGAACGTTTTAATCTTAAAGTCAATTATTCTTACTTGCTGCAAAAAATAATTTGTCTGATCTATCATCATCATTTAGATTTGAATCGGATGATGACGCAAAAATTGAAAAACTTTTCCTTATTTTTGATTAGTTTTTTCTCCATTATTCTTTAACGAGAAAATATTCAAATACAATAATCAACTTACAATGAATAACAACAATTTAGAGCAAATTACTTTCGGTGGCGGATGTTTCTGGTGTGTGGAAAGCTGTTTTAACATGCTGAAAGGTGTACAGTCTGCTATTTCAGGGTATTCAGGAGGACATAAAGACAATCCCACTTATGAAGAAGTATGCACGGGAGAAACCGGCCATGCTGAGGTAGTACAGATTACCTACGATCCTGCCGTTATTTCTTACGAACAGTTAATGGATGTTTTTTTCTTCCTTCACGATCCTACACAGCTGAACAGACAGGGTAATGATATCGGTACCCAATACCGTTCGGTAATCTATTATAAAGACGACGCTGAAAAAGCAAAAGCCGAAGAAGCCATTGAAAAATCTAAACAGTCCGGAAGATGGCAGGGAACCTATGTTACGGAATTGACGAAATTCGAGAAATTCTGGTCTGCAGAACAGTATCATCAGGGATATTACAATGAAAATCCCACACAGCCTTACTGCAGCGCCGTGGTAGGTCCTAAAATCCAGAAATTCAAAAAGCATTTCGGTGAATTGGGAATGCTGAACGCAGAGTAATAAATAAAATCAAACCTTCAAGGTTTTTTGAAACCTTGAAGGTTTAGAAGATAAAAAAATAAAGCGAAGAGATGGTTCTCTTCGCTTTTGCAATAATTAATAGTAGTCTATGAAGATATTTAATATCCAGGATTTTGTGTAAAATCTTTTGAGGCGTCAATAGTTGCCTGAGGAATCGGGAATATTCTTCTGTAAGGCTGGGATGCCGGTTTTGCCGTTCCCGGAAGATCAAACTTCCCGAACCTGATCATCGCTTTTCTTCGGTACATTTCCCAATAAAGCTCAAATCCTGATTCCCTGAATAATGTATTGGCGTCCAAAGAAGTAAGCGCTACACCCGGAGCATTGTTCTTCAGTGCATCATTGGTTCTGCTGGTTCTCAGTGTATTAACATCAGCCAGTGCCGCCGTTGCATTTCCGCTTCTGAAATAAGCTTCCGCTCTCATCATATAGATGGTTCCCAAACGGTACAAAGGTACATCCATTCCGCTGGTTCCATTGTTTCCATACCCGGGATCAAATTCAAACTTGAAATTTCTTACCCCTCTGTTGATCTGTGCCTGCGTAAATACGGCTTCCGAAGGATTGTCAAAATTCAATTCCGGGGTGAAGTCGGCTGCTAGCGTCGTATTTTTCTCGGTGAATAATTTGTACACTTTAATTCTTCCGTCTGAAGTCATATCAAAATTACCGTTTGAAAGAATTTTAGGACCATACTGTTGCCCAACCTGCAGACCTCTGTTGAAATGAAACCACGGTTTTCCGGTTCCTTCCACTTTGCTTGTAGAAGGCACGCTCACATCGGTACCGTCATTTCGGAACCAGGTTCCGTCTTCATACCGATACGATCTCTGGAATCTCGGGTCGTCATGATTGCCATTCCATGAATAATAAAATTCAGGAGTTACACAAGAAGCATTGGTTCCTCTGTTATCCGGAGATGGCTTCTGAATTCTTTCCATCGACATATAAGCAAAGTCATTATCAGAACCTTTATCAGAACCTGCAAATTTCTTCTGAACGACCGAGAAAATCATTTCCTTACTGCTGTCATTATTGATATCGAAATTGTGGAAATAATTGGATTCTAAGCTGAACAGCGGATTATTAATCAATAAATTGGAATACTGAATCACTTTATCCATATCCGTTCCTCCCCCATTCACAGCCTGTTCCGTGAAATTGAATGTGCTTGCGGTTTTGTTTTTAAGAACAGCCCTGTTCAGGTACATATCTGCCAACAATGCATAAGCCGCCTGTTTTGTAAATCTTCCTGCATGGGTATTCTGGGTTTTAATATCGGCTAAATTAGGAATAAGTCCTTCCACTTCTTTAATCAGCTCATCGATTGTTGTATCTGCTTTTCTGATCTGGATCGGCGCATTGATATTATCCGGATCTCTATAAGGAGCCTGCCCGAATAAATCGATGGTTGTATATGTGTAAAAAGCTAATAATCCTTTTGCTTCAGCCAAAAACAATGCTTTGTTGGCTCCCGTACTTTTATTGGCACTTGAGATGGCGGTTAAAGATTTTGTAATTCCGAAATTCAGCTGGTTCCAGGTTGTTTTCACCACATCACTGTTGGCATCCCAGGTAAACTCATGCATGGCTCTCCATTTTCCGCCGTCTCCCCAGTCGCTTCCTCTGGTCGGTAACAACGCCTCATCCGTAGAGTATTCCTGCAAAGCAAAAACACTTCCATGGTCTACAAAAGTACCTTCTCCAAGCTGGCTATACGCCGCAGCCAAAGCCGCTTCAGGATCTGCCACTTCAGCACCCAGTACCTCATCGATTACTTTTTCATCCAGATTGGTACAGCCTGTTAAGGCCAATACCGCAACGGATAATATGATTTTATTGATCGTTAAAAATTTAGATTTCATAATTTTTTAGCTTAATTAAAATTTAACAGTTGCTCCCAGAATGAATGTCTTTGCAGACGGGTAGGTCGTATAATCAATTCCCAGAGACTGGTTTCCTCCCACCTGCTTATTGGTGTCAACAAGCGGATCGTATCCGGAATAATTGGTAATCGTAAACACATTCTGAGCACTGATATACAAATTGATGCTTTTCAGGAATTTCAATTGGTTCATATCGAAAGTATAGCCTAATCTTACATTATTAAGACGGATAAAGTCTGATTTTTCAAGGTATAATGAAGACAGCTGCGGCTGATTGGTGAAACTTGCTCCCGACTCGTAAAAACTTTTCAATACGTTTCTGTCTGAAGCTAAATTGTTGATGTTCAAGTCCAATGCGGTATTATCTACCAGGTAACCTCCAGTTTGTCCGATGAAAGAGAAGGCGAAATCAAACTTTTTATATTTCATGTAAGAGTTGATCCCGAATGTGAAATTAGGAATAGCTCCTTCAAATATCTTCCTGTCATTCTGATCAATTCTTCCGTCTGAATTCAGGTCTTCATAAATATATTTTCCGTTCGCGTCGATTCCCAGGTAATTATACATATAAAAAGATCCTGCTTCATAACCGTTTCTATAAATATTGGCCGTAACCCCGGAAAGTCCCGGCCCCGAAACTTCTCCCGAATAAATCGCAGAAACCGGAAGATCTTTTACGACATTATTTACAGTAGCTCCGTTTACATCCACATTCCAGGTAAAGTTTTCATTTCGGATAACTTCTGAACCTAATGAAAATTCAAAACCTTTATTTACAATTTTTGCATCGACATTTTTCCATACGGTACTGGTAGGACTTAAAGGGCTTGAAGGAATATTTAAGATCGGATCTTTCGTTGTTTTATGATAATACTCCAGTGACCCGTACAATTTGTTTCTCCATAAGCTGAAATCCGCACCAATATTACTCTGCTCTACAACTTCCCATTTAAGATCAGGATTTACCGTTCTGTTAATGGAAACCCCGTTGATCAGGTTTAAATTATCATATAAATAATATCCTGCAGCCTGCGTTAATGAAGAGCTAGCCTGTGTAATTTTGTTCGGAACTTCCTGATTTCCGGTTTGTCCCCAGCTTCCTCGCAATTTTAATTCATTGATGATTTGTGAATCTTTAAGGAAATTCTCGTTAGAAACCGTCCATCCCACAGCAACAGAAGGAAAATATCCGTATTTATTATTTTTTCCGAAACGCGTGGAACCATCAGCTCTCAAAGAGGCCGTTAACAAATATTTTTTATCAAAATTATAGTTAACCCTTTCGAAATATGATTGTAGTTCATTTTCCTGAGCATAACCCGCACCCGGAACAAAAGCTGTTCCCGAATATCCCGGGTTGATTTCAGGTGCAATCCCCGCTCCTTGAGCTGCGATGTCTTTTACCCCGAAATAGGTCCCTGTATTTTTAAATTTCTGATAAGAGAATCCTCCAAGCACATTGAAATTATGTCTGTTCAGATTAAAATCATACGTCAGATAATGCTCCAGAAGGACATTATAAGAATCCAGATTAGCCTGAACATATGTTCCTTTAGGAGTTCTGTCGGTAACATTCGGATACATGGTTGTGTTTCTTTCCGACATGGTTTTATCAACCCCTAAATTGAATTTATAATTAAGTCCCGGTAAAATTCTTAACGTTGCTTCCGTATTCCCCAATATCCTGAATGTATTGGTTTTATCATTATATACGCTCAATAAATACAAAGGGTTGTAGTGAGCATTCATATTGAAATTGGTAAAATTTCCGGTGTCATCGTATACGGAACGCGTAGGATTCGCCATCAAAGCATGAATAATCAGCTGACCGTCTGAACCTGCATTTCCACCATTCGGAATTCCTGTCTCTTTAATATCACTGGCTGTAAGGTTGAGTTTTACCTTTAATCTTTTATTATCGAAGAAAGATTCTTCTGCATTCAGACGAGCAGTTGTTCTTTTAAAACTGCTGTTTAAAACGATACCATCCTGATCCATATGAGAAAGGGATGCGAAATAACTTCCTGTGTCCGTCGCTTTTGAGAAAGACACCGAATGATTGGATGAAACGGCATTTCTGTAAATTTCGTCCTGCCAGTCTGTATTCCCTCCATGATCGTACAATTTGTTGATTCCGGCTGCCCTGTATTCATCTGCCGTTAAAAGATCGAGCTTCTTAATGACTGAAGAAAAGCCTAAGTAGGTATCATAAGTGAAGATCGGCTCTCCTTTTTTCCCTCTTTTTGTGGTTACCAGAACAACTCCGTTTGATCCTCTTGCTCCATAGATCGCTGCAGCCGATGCATCTTTTAATACCGTAATTGATTCTATATCCGAAGTATTCAGAAAATTCAGCGGGTTTTTAGCCTGTACATTTCCCAGACCTACATTCGGGCTTTGCGCACTTACCGGGTCGTTATTCAACGGCACACCGTCTACAACAAATAAAGGAGTACTTCCGCTTCTGATGGACCCGATTCCCCGGATAGAAACATTAACACCGGCTCCCGGTTCGCCACTGGTCTGTACAATACGTACCCCTGCGATTTTTCCCTGCATCAGATTATCTACAGAGATATTCATTCCTTCTTTGAAATTCTCTGCTTTCAGTTGGCTGATTGCCCCGGTTAAATCAGATTTTTTCTGAGATCCGTATCCTACAAGCGTTACTTCTTCAATAGCGGTGGTTTCTTTCTTTGATTTCAGCTGAACCGAAACTGCAGTTCCTGAAATTTTGGTTGTCTGGATTTCATATCCTTCATAGGAAATGGATAATGTCTGGCCGATATTCGCAGCAATTGTAAAATTCCCTGAATCGTCGGTAGTAGCCTTAGCTCCGGTTTCAACAACAGTTACTGTTGCTCCTGCAATGGCAGCACCGTCCTGATCCGTTACGTTTCCGGTAATTGTTTCATTAACCTGGAAAACAGCAATGTGATTTGCCGAAAGATTCCCTGCATGAGCTTGATTTGCCAATAGGAAAATCATCGCAACCGGGATTAGTTTTTTAAAACTAAAAGAGTTAATTTTGTGATACATATCATTAAGTAAAGTAATTGCATGACGTTACATTGCTTGATAAAAAGCCGCTGTTGTTGCCGCAACAGTGGTTTTCATTTCCGCCCGTCGTTAGTTTTTATTTCGGGATACAAAGTAAAAACGTTTAAGCGGAAAACATTTTAACATAATATTATCTTAAAATCAATAAAATATCAACTCATGAGATTTTGATACAAGATTTATATTTAATTTCAATGGTTTACAAATGAATTGTTGTTTAATCATTTACACAATCTTAAAAAACACTTAACATAATATAAAGGCCGGCTTTGATCAGACTTCATAATTTCGCCAAAGAAAATTGAAGCAATGAAAAAGATATTTTTTGTAGGACTGTATACATCTTTAATACCGCTCTTTCAGTCGCAAATACAGGATCTTAATGATTTAAAAATAAATCAGATACAGGTAATCGGTTCGCACAACTCTTATAAAAAGGCCATTTTACCGGAGGTTTACAGCTATTTGTCGCAAAAAGATTCGTTACACTTCCTTCCGAGAATTCAGTATGAACATATTCCGATCCCGCAACAGTTGGATCTTGGCTTACGAAATCTTGAAATCGATGTCTATGCAGACAGCAAAGGCGGAAAATATGCCCACCCTAAAATTCTGGATCTTGTAAAAACATCGCAGCCGTTTGATCCGGAAGGTAAAATGAAAAAGCCGGGCTATAAAATGATTCATATTACGGACATTGATTACCAGACACAGTATTATACTTTGGAAGACTGCCTTAAAGATTTAAAAAAATGGTCGGACATGCACCCTGATCATGATCCTGTTTTTATTACTCTGGAACCAAAGGACGGAAAAGCCAACCAATTCGGAACAGAGCCTGAACATTATACTTCAAAGCTTTTTGATGATCTTGACAATGAGCTCAGAAAATATTTAGGGGAAAATAAAATCATTACTCCGGATGATATCCGCGGTTCTTATAAAACGTTGAATGAAGCTGTTCTAAACAAAAACTGGCCAAAGGTAAAAGATGCCAAAGGGAAGTTTCTGTTTGTTCTGGACAATAACAGTGAAAACAAAGACCTTTATATGAAAGGACATCCTTCGCTGAAAGGAAGAATGATCTTCACCAATTCCGAGCCGGGAACGCCTGAGGCTGCGGTGTTATTCAGAAATGATCCGAATCCCGAAATTGCAGAGCTTGTAAAACAAGGATATATCATCAGAACACGGGCAGATGCAGATACGATGGAAGCCCGTAAAGAAGATTATTCAAGATTTGAAAAGGCTAAGGAAAGTGGCGCCCAGGTTATTACAACAGATTATTATCAGCCAAGCAAACTGTTTAAATCCAGCTATAAAATCAGTTTTGACAATAATTCTTACGAAAGAAAAAATCCAGTAAACGGAAATTAGAACATTTTTACAATTAGATTTATATTGAAAAAGGCTTTCAGAGATCTGAAAGCCTTTTCTGCTTTTTTCGGTAAAGCATTTCCGTATGTGGAATATCATCCTCCAGATATTTCTTGCCGGTATCTTCAAAACCGAATTCTCCGTAGAATTTAATTAAATAATCCTGTGCGGAAATTCTTACTTCACTGGTACGAAAACGCGCTTCGATAGCTTCAAGGGCATAGGCTATCAGTTGCTTTCCAAGATTTTTCCCTCTCCCCTTTTCAGTGGTCAGCACTCTTCCAATCGAGGCTTCAGAATATTTAATGCCTTTATCAAAAACCCTGCAGTTTGCGAGAATTTCGCCATCTTTTTCGGCCCAGATATGAACTGCTTTCTGATCATAATCATCCAGATCAGGATACGGACAGTTCTGCTCTACTACAAAAACGTTGATTCTTGCTTTAAGAACATTATATAATTCCGGAACGGTAAATTCTTCAAAAGTTTTGATTTTCCAGATAATGTTACTCATCGAAATTTACATTATTATTAGCCAGGAATTCATTGGTTTTTTGAATAAAATTCAGGATTTCATCGCAACCTTCTTTTTTCTCTGCCGAGGTTACATAGATTTCAGGAAGATCTTCCCAGGCTTTATGAAGCTCGGCTTTGTAGTCTTCAACATTCTTTATGGCAACATTCGGCTTCAGCTTATCCACTTTAGTAAAAACAATGGAAAAAGGCACACCGCTTTCCCCACACCACTGGATAAACTCCATGTCAATAGTCTGGGGTTTATGGCGGGAATCTACCAGCACAAAAAGATTAACGAGATTTTTTCTGTTAAGAATATAGTTGGTAATCAGCTTTTCAAAATCTTTTCTGATTGATTTGGAAACTTTAGCGTAACCATATCCCGGCAAATCCGTAAGATACCAGCTTTCATTCACTAAAAAATGGTTAATAAGCTGTGTTTTTCCCGGAGTCTGAGAAGTTTTAGCCAGATCTTTATGATTCATCATAGCATTAATAAGTGAAGATTTTCCCACATTGGACCTTCCGATAAAAGCATACTCCGGAATATTGGGCTCCGGACAATCCTGCCATTTACCGCTGCTCTTTACGAATGTTGCTGTTTTAATAACCATCTTTAAAATATTTTAGAAAAACAAACCATTAAGAAAGTTCTTAATGGCTCATGTATATTTAATTTAAACTTTATCTTTTAACCAGCTGTACAGAATTTCATTAAATTCATCCGGCTTTTCCATCATGGCTGCGTGACCACATTTGTCTATCCAGAACAGATCAGAATTCGGGATGAATTTATGCATATCTTCCGCTACTTCAGGAGGCGTTACGTTGTCCTGTTTTCCCCATATGAGGCAGGTTGGCGTAAGGATCTTCGGAAGATCATGAATCATATTATGCTTGATTGCGCTTCTGGCCAGCATGACGGTTTTGATCCCTTTCATCCTGTCATTTACCACTGAAAAAACCTCATCTACAAGATCTTCCGTAGCAATAGCAGGATCATAGAAAACCTCTTCCGTTTTTTTCCTGATATACGAACGGTCGTTTTTTCTCGGAAAACTATCACCGAAAGTTCTCTCATAGAGTCCCGAACTTCCTGTAAGAACCAAATTTTTAATCAAATCCGGTCTTGCCAGCGTTAAGATCAAGCCGATATGGCCTCCCATTGAATTTCCTACAATTGTTGCAGGCGCCTCTACATGGGTTTCAATAAACTTGGCGATATATTTTGCTAATGTTGTAAGATTGGTATTGAGTACCGGCAAATCGTAGATTGGCAGCTGAGGAACGTATACTTTGAACCCCCTGTCTGAAAAAAAATCCACCATCTTATCGAAATTGCTCAACCCACCCATTAAACCGTGCAACAGCACCAATGGATGTCCTTCTCCCGCCTCAACGAAGGTATATTTCTTTTCTTTTCTTGTACTAAATATCATAAAATGCCTTAATAAAGCCTTGCAAAAATACAAATTAAACCTCAAAAATATTTTGATAAGCCTAATTTAAAATAAAAATAATATACCAAACTCTTTTTTAAAGCATTTTTTCTTAAACACTTTACTATGGCTTAAATAATAACTTAGCCAACCATCTACATACCAGTTTCTTATATAGAGGAAATTCAATCTTTGATAAAACTTATCAACATTAAGGCAAAAAGTGGGAAAAAGTGGGAACTTTTGGAAATTATTATATAAATTTGTCCCAAATGAAAAATTTCATTGGAACATATGAGTGTAAAATCGATGATAAAGGGCGTTTAAAGCTACCTTCTTCTTTGATTAAACAAATGGAAAACTTCGACGACAAAACGTTTGTAGTTAAAAGATCTGTGTTCCAACCCTGCCTGGAAGTTTATCCCATGAATGCCTGGGATAAGGTGATGGGCAAAATTAATAAACTAAACAGATTCATTAAAAAGAATGCTGATTTCATTAGAATGTTTACGGCAGGTGTAAAAACAGTAGAGTTGGATAACGCAGGAAGACTTCAGATCTCGAAAGATTTGATGACTTTTGCCAGCCTTCAGAAAGATATTGTGATTACAAGTGCAGGAGAACTCTTCGAAATCTGGGATAAAGACGCTTATGAAAAAGTGATTTCCATAAACGAAGAAGATTTTGCAGGCCTTGCCGAAGATGTGATGGGCGCTTTCGATGAAGAATAATAAGCTGATTATTAACTAAAAGCTAAAAAACACAATTTAAACATGTATCACAACCCCGTTTTGTTGAAGCAAAGTGTTGATGATTTGGTAACGAATCCAGACGGAACATACGTGGACTGTACTTTTGGCGGCGGCGGCCATTCAAGAGAAATACTGAGCAGGCTCTCCGACAAAGGAAGGCTTTTTAGCTTTGATCAGGATCTCGATGCGCTTAAAAACACGATTGATGATCCGAGATTCACATTAATCAATCAGAATTTCAGATTCCTGGAAAATTCTCTGCTGATGTACGGTGTTTCCCAGGTAGATGGCATTCTTGCTGATCTTGGAGTTTCTTCTCACCAGTTTGACGAAGCAGAAAGAGGCTTCTCCACGAGAAGCAATGCTCCATTGGATATGAGAATGAATGTCATGCAAAGTCTTGATGCCAAAAGAGTAATTAATGATTACGATGAAGAGCAGCTTGCTGATATATTTTATTATTACGGCGAACTGAGAGAGGCAAGAAAACTAGCAAGAGATATTGTACATCACCGGAAAACCAAAAGCATAGAAACAACGGAAGACCTGAAGAAACTTTTCAGCTACCTTCCGCCAAACAAAGTAAACAAATTTTATGCACAGCTTTTCCAGGCGATCAGAATTGAAGTAAACCAGGAGCTTGAAGTATTGAAAGAAATGCTGGTTCAGGCATACAATGTTTTAAAGCCGGAAGGCAGACTGGTAGTCATTTCCTACCATTCTCTGGAAGACAGGCTGGTAAAAAGATTTTTGAAAAACGGAATGTTTGAGGGAGAGCCCGAAAGAGACATTTACGGAAATTATAAAAAAGCATTCGAGCTGGTAAAGAGTAAAGCCATCATTCCCGATGATAAGGAAATTGAAGAAAACTCAAGAGCCAGAAGCGCTAAAATGAGAACAGGAATTAAGGTAGGATAAATTCCACCCGCAATTTCCCCTCCTCTGGAGGGCAGCGAAAATTCAAAGAATTTTTGACGGGTTGTTAACAAAATAATATAAAAATAAATCAGACAAAGCCTGTGGCAAAAAGAACAACATATCGTCCCCAGAAGAGACTCACTTTTATAGACATTATAAAAGGAAATTTCTTGAACCGGGATGAGATCAAAATACATTACCGGTATTTTCTCCTGCTCTTTGTGCTGATGATGGCCATGATTTACAGTAACCATCTGGTCAATAAAAAGATAGAAATTGTTAATGCCTTAAAAGAAGAAACAGAAGAATATAAATCACGAAACGCTTATGCACAAAGTAAGCTGATCAAAGTAAAAATGGAATCTGAATTGGGGAAAGAAGTCGCCCGGGATTCTTTGATGACCCTGGAAAGCCATCCTCACAAATTGCTCATAAAACTGGACAGGACAGATGCAAAAACAAAATGAATACGATAACAAGCGTAAAAAAACGTTACGTTGGGGCTACCTCTTTGCAGTGGTAGCTTTGTGCGTGTTTGTCATGTTTTTAACGAGGATTGTAATCCTTCAGAATACTAATGTTCAGGAAATTAAGGACGATTACATTAATAAAAATTATCGCGAAGCTACCCTTATGGCTGCGCGCGGAAACCTATTCGCTTCAGACGGCTCTATCCTTGCAACAACCGTCATGCGTTATGATATTTATCTTGATTTTAAAACAATGAGAGATACCATTTACACCAATAATATCGGTGCATTGACGGATTCTTTAAGTAAAATGTTCGGAAAACCCAGAGGTGAATTCAGGAAAAGGTTTGATGAGCAGAGAAGAAGGAAAAACCAGTATTATATGTTGGTAAAGGGTCTTGATTTTGATCAGTATGACAGAATACGCAAATTTCCGATTTTCAGAAAAGGTAAAAATAAAGGAGGTTTCATTGTTGATAGAAACTATAAGAGAGAATTAGCCACTTCAGAAATCGGGTCAGGAACCATCGGAATGGATAACGGAAAATACAGTTCCGGACTTGAAGGTGCTTTTTCAAAATATCTAAGAGGAACCAATGGAAAAAGACTGGAACAGAGAATCAACTCCTCCCAGTGGAAACCGATTGACTACTGGAAAGTTCAGGAACCGATTGACGGAGAAGATGTTTATACCACTTTAGACCTTAGAATTCAGGATATTGCGCACTCTGCTTTACAAAAACAGCTTATCAACTTCGAAGCAAAACACGGAACCGTAATCGTAATGGAAGTGGAAACCGGGAAGGTGCGCGCCATGGTTAATTTAAGAAGAAATGACGACGGAGAATATATTGATTCGTACAATTATGCCATAAAAGATAATATCGAGCCGGGATCCACCTTTAAGACCATTTCCCTGCTTGCCGCAATGGACGATGGTTTTATTGATGAAAACACAACGGTAGATGTAGGAAACGGAGTCTGGGTATATGCCAAACAAAGGATTTCAGACGGGCACGGACACGGCACTTATGACATCAGTGATGTTCTGGCAAAATCCAGCAACGTAGGATCTGCAAAGCTTATTACCAAGTATTATGCTGAAAAACCGCAGATTTTCCTCGATCATCTAAGAAGATGGAAACTATTTGATAAAATGGATATCGAACTTCCCGGAATTACAAAACCCAGAATTGTAACACCGGAAAGCAAAAGATGGAATGCCGCCACATTAGCATCCATCGCCTACGGATATTCCACCAACATCAACCTGCTGCAGTTAACAACCTTTTACAACGGTGTTGCCAACAAAGGTAAAATGCTGAAGCCTCTGTTTATCGATAAAATCATGAAAGACGGCAAAGTAATGTATAATGCCAAACCTGAAGTAATGGTTAGCAGAATGGCTTCTGATAAAGCCGTTAAAATGATGACACACGCTTTAACAAAAGCTGTAGAAAAAGGAACGGCAAAAAGTATTTTCACCCCAAACCTGAAAATGGCAGGGAAAACAGGAACGGCAAGATTTGAATACTGGCTTCCCGGACCTATGAAATACCGCTCTTCCTTTGCAGGATTTTATCCCGCTGATAATCCGAAATATACATGTTATGTGATGATCAGTGAGCCCAATACCTCGAAAGGATTTTACGGAGCAACGGTTGCCGCACCTGTGTTTAAAGAAATTGCAGGAAAAACATTCCTGAAAACACCGCAAAATATTGAAAGAGAAATGCTGGTCGACAAAAAGGTAAACCTTAATAAAATGGTTGAACCTAATGTTAAAGTAGCCGTCAACAATAAACAAATGCCCAATGTTGTGGGACTGATCGGTAAAAATGTCATTCCACAACTTGAGAATTTAGGATATCGTGTCGACTTTAAGGGAGTCGGAAGAATTAAAGAACAATTCCCGTTGGAAGGCACAACCATAAGCAAAAACCAGAGAATTTATTTATCTCTGCAAAATTAAAAAGAATGAGTCCTGAAAGGACGATTTAAAATAGAATAGGATGTAAATCCTATAAAAAAATGAAAACATGCAATTAGTTGAATTATTAAAAAGAATACCGGTTCTGGAAATTCATGGTGATGACAGCCGTGAAATTTCACAATTGGTTTTCGACAGCAGAAAGGTTACGGACAACTCTTTGTATATCGCAATGAGGGGAACCGTTGTGGATGGACATTCATTTATTGCATCATCTGTTGAAAAAGGCGCAAAAGCTATTATTTGTGAAGAATTTCCTGAAAATCCTGATGAAAATGTAACCTATGTTAAAGTAAAAGATTCTTCTAAAGCATTAGGACATCTGGCTTCTAATTTCTATGGGAATCCTTCCGAAAAATTAAAATTAATTGGCGTTACGGGAACCAACGGAAAAACATCTGTTTCTACCCTTCTTTTTGATGTTTTCAAAAATTTAGGCTATGATTCAGCACTGCTTTCTACGGTGGAGATTAGAATTGCAGATCAGATCATTCCTGCTACTCATACGACGCCTGACGTAATTACGATTAATAAAATCTTAGCTCAGGCGGTTGAAGAAGGCTGTGAATTTGCTTTCATGGAAGTAAGCTCTCACGGAATTGCCCAAAACAGAATCGAAGGACTTCACTTTAAAATTGCCGGATTTACCAATCTTACCCACGATCATTTAGATTATCATAAAACGTTTGACGAATATCTGAAAACGAAAAAAAGATTTTTTGATGAGCTGAATGCAACCGCCGTTGCTATCACAAATATTGATGATAAAAACGGGAACGTCATGCTTCAGAACACAAAGGCGGCAAAAAAGTCTTATGCTTTGAAAACCATGGCAGACTATCACGGAAGATTACTGGAAGTAGACTTCAACGGAATGCTTCTGAATTTCAACGAGAAAGAATTCTGGACCACACTTACAGGTAAATTTAATGTGTACAATTTACTGCTGGTATTCGGGATTGCTTCAGAGCTGAGCTTTGAGCAGGAAGAAATTCTCCAGGCTATCAGTCAGCTAAAAAGAGTTCCCGGAAGATTTGAGACTTTCAAATCAGATGGTGGAATCATTTTTATCGTAGATTATGCTCATACTCCGGATGCTTTGGAAAACATTCTGGACAGCATCAACGATATCAGGACAAAAAACGAGAGACTAATCACAGTTTTCGGATGCGGAGGCGACAGAGATCATGCTAAAAGACCTGAAATGGGAAATATTGCCACCAAAAAATCAACATTGGCGATTATCACATCAGACAACCCGCGAACGGAAGATCCGGCAGCCATTATAAAAGAAATTGAAGCAGGCGTAGAACCCCAGAACTTCAGCAAGTACACTTCCATTCCGGACAGAAAAGAAGCCATAAAAATGGCCATAAAGTTTGCAGAACCGAAAGATATTGTGCTGGTAGCCGGAAAAGGCCATGAAACCTATCAGGAAATCAATGGTGTGAAACATCATTTTGATGATAAAGAAACCATTAATGAACTTTGGAAATTGATGAGCAAGTAAAAATAATCGATAATTGATAAATGTTAATTGGTTTTATCATTCATCAGTCATCATTTATCATTTATTAAAATTTGAAAAAATGCTATACTATCTATACGAATATCTAACCGACCACGACATCCATGTCCCCGGACTTGGGTTGTTGAAGTATATCTCTTTCCGTGCAGGAATGGCGGTACTGTTTTCTTTAACCATTGCTCTTATCTATGGAAAAAGAATCATTAATTACCTGAGAGCCAAACAAATGGGTGAACTGGTACGTGATCTCGGTTTAGATGGACAGAAGCAAAAAGAAGGAACCCCTACAATGGGAGGGCTGATAATCATTTTGGCTACTCTGATTCCTGTATTGCTTTTCACAAAAATTACGAATATTTATATTGTTCTTCTTATTGTTTCGGTTATCTGGATGGGTGCTATAGGCTTTCTGGATGATTATCTGAAAAAAATAAAAAAGAATAAAGACGGTCTCAGTGGTAAATTTAAAATTGTAGGACAGGTTGGATTAGGATTAATTGTAGGAGTAACCATGTATTTCCACCCTGATATTACCGTAAAGAGAAAATATGCAGATGCCAAAGTCGTAAACCGCAATAATGTGGAACAAAACTTTATGCCAACAGAAAAGATTGCCATTTCCACAGTGCCTTTTGCAAAAAATAATGAATTCGACTACAGTGGAATTTTGTTTTGGATGAATGATAAAGATGCCCACGAATGGGCATGGATTGTTTTCATTCCAATTGTGATCTTCATTGTAACGGCTGTGTCTAACGGCGCCAATATCACCGACGGAATCGATGGCCTTGCTGCAGGAACAAGTACGGTTATATTACTTACGCTGGGATTATTCGCCTATCTTTCAGGAAATATCATATTTGCTGATTATCTGAATATTATGTTCCTTCCCAACATGGGTGAAACTACCATTTTTGTGGTCGCCATGGTGGGAGCCGTCATCGGCTTTTTCTGGTACAATACTTATCCTGCACAAGTGTTTATGGGAGATACCGGAAGTCTCATGCTGGGAGGTGTAATCGCTGTTTTAGCCATTATTTTAAGAAAAGAACTGATGATTCCCGTTTTATGCGGAATCTTTTTAATAGAAAACATTTCCGTTATGCTTCAGGTAATTGTTTTCAAATACAGAAAAAGAAAATACGGGCTGGAATATGCCCAGAACAATAGATTATTCAGGATGTCACCCCTTCACCATCATTATCAGAAAGGCGGCTTTCATGAAAGTAAAATCGTCAACAGAATGATAATCATTGGTGTTATGCTGGCAATTGTGTGTCTCATTACATTGAAGATGAGATAGAAATTAATTTAAAACTGAATGATTCAATTTAAACTCGGAATCTTTCAGTCATTAAATCAAAATGATATGAAAATAATTGTTTTAGGAGGAGGAGAAAGCGGTTGCGGTGCTGCTTATTTGGCTAAAAAACAAGGCCTGGAAGTTTTTCTTTCAGACCAGGGTTCTATTAAAGACCACTATAAGCAGTTTCTTACGGAGAATGAAATTGAATTTGAAGAAGGAAGCCATCATGAAGAAAGAATCCTGGATGCAGACTGGATTGTAAAAAGCCCGGGAATTCCTAAAAAGGCAGACATCATCCATAAAATTCATGACAAGGGAATAAGGCTCTCTTCGGAGATTGAATTTGCTTCAGAATTTACCGATGCCAAAATCATCGCCATCACAGGAAGTAATGGAAAAACTACCACCACGTCACTCATTTATTACATCCTGAAAAACGACGGATTGAATGTAGGTCTCGGCGGGAACATCGGGTACAGTTTTGCTAAACAGGTTGCCGACCAAAAGTACGACTATTATGTACTGGAAGTAAGCTCGTTTCAACTTGATGATATTCAGAATTTCAGGCCATATATTTCTTTATTGCTGAATTTGTCACAGGATCACCTGGATCAGTACAATTACAACTATGAAGAATATGCATTAGCCAAATTCAGAATAACGGAAAATCAGGAAAATGATAATTTCTTCATCTATAATAAAGATGATGAAATGAGCAAAAACATCCTTGAAAAGCTGGAGGTTAAGGCGAAAATGATTCCTTTTTCTACCAAAGAGAAACTGTCTGAAGGAGGTTTTGTTGATGATGAAAATATTGTGGTTAAAATGAAAGAAAAATTCTCAATGAAAATTGAAGAATTATCTCTTCTGGGAAACCATAATGTTGCCAACAGCCTTGCCGCATCCATTGCAGGTAAAATATTGGAAATCAACAACGAAAGCATAAGAAACTCATTAATGACATTTCAGGCCGTAGAACACAGACTCGAATTTGTTACTGAAATTGAAGGAGTAAAATACATTAACGACAGTAAGGCAACTAACGTCAACGCAACCTATTACGCTTTGGAAAGCATGAAGAACCCAACCGTATGGATTGTTGGAGGCGTAGATAAAGGAAATGACTATACCGAAATTGAAGATTTAGTCAAAAGAAAAGTAAAAGCAATTGTATGCTTAGGAATTGATAATGAGAAAATTATAAACTTCTTTAAAGACAAAAAAGAGTTTATTTATGACACCTCCACCATGGAAGAGGCCGTAAAGATATCAAAATCATTAGCCAAAAAAGGAGATATGGTTTTGCTTTCACCATGCTGTGCAAGCTTTGATTTATTTAAAAGCTATGAAGACAGAGGTCAGCAATTTAAACAACAGGTACTAAAAAATAAATAGAGTCCCAAAAACTCCCTCTCCCCCTGGAGAGGGTTAGGGTGAGGAAATTATGAACGAACAAGACACAGAAAACAGATTTGAATTCCTGAAGGGCGATAAAGTACTTTGGATGGTCATTCTTGTGATCTCCATTTTCTCTATTTTCCCTGTATATTCGGCAAGCTCAAACCTGGAATATATCGTAAATAACGGGACCACTACCGGTCACGTCATCAAGCATATGTTCTTCGTAGTCTTAGGTCTTTCAATCATGAGAGTGGTAGGAATGGTAAAATATGAATACATCGGAAAGCTCAGCAGCATCCTGCTTGGTTTAATGATTATTTTGTTGATTGTCACTATGTTTACGGGGCAGACTATTGATGGAGCCAGTGCTTCCAGATGGCTTAAAATTCCGGGAACACCAATTTCCTTTCAGCCTTCCTCATTTGCTTTTCTTATGCTGGTCATCTATCTCTGCAGATATCTGACCAAAAAAATCACAAGAGATAGGCTTCCGATTGAAAATATCATGTACATCTTTGGCCCTATTCTCCTTGTCTTTGTTCTTGTTGCAAAAGATAACGGATCTACGGCATTAATGATCCTGATGGTTTCCGTGATTGTATTGATTATCGGACAACTTCACTGGAAATATATTGCAGGATTTATATCCGCATCCTTTATTGCAATTGTTTTGTTTCTGATTATTGCACTCAATACGAACCTCATCGGAGGAAACCGGGTACACACTTGGATGAGCCGTATTGAAACTTTTACTTCAAGCAAAGCGAAGTCGGCCGATGTAGACGATGAAAGTGTAAAAGCTAAAAACTACCAGGTGATGCAGGCTAAAGCAGCCATTGTTCACGGTGGGATAACAGGAATGGGACCCGGAAAAAGCGCATTAAAACAAATGCTTCCACAGTCTGCGTCCGACTTTATTTTTGCGGTAATTGTTGAAGAATATGGAGTAATCGGTGCAGCCTTTCTGATCAGTATGTATTTAATTATGATGATCAGGATTGTAATGATTGCGAGTAAAATGCCGGCATTTTTCGGATCGTTGCTCGTGCTCAGTCTCGGGGTAATGATTTTTATACAGCTTTCCGTAAATATTGCGGTAGCCGTCAATCTGATCCCGGTAACCGGCCAGCCGTTGCCATTGATCAGCTATGGAGGAACATCCATGCTGGTAACCTATTTACAGCTGGGAATAATTTTAAATATAAGCTCACGAATCCAGATTTATGATGAAGAAGGACTGGGCAAAAAACAAAGCATTGCAGAAATAAATGACATTGCTTAAATAAAAAAAGAATCCCGAAGGGACGACATAAATCAGGATAGGGTGCAAATCCTGTCAAATTTAAAACAGATAAAATAAAAAATGGACAATCAATCATTCAATAGCCAGAAGCCACGAGCCATCCGCGTTTTATTATCCGGAGGCGGAACAGGAGGACACATCTTCCCGGCTATTGCTATTGCAGACGAAATCAAAAAGAGATTTCCGGATGCACAATTTTTGTTCATTGGAGCTAACGGCAAAATGGAAATGGAAAAAGTTCCTCAGGCCGGCTACAAAATAGAAGGCATTGATATTGCCGGAATCAACCGGGGAAATATGCTTTCCAACTTAGGATTGCCTTTTAAGATTTTAAAAAGCTTATCCAAATCTAAAAAGATCATTAAAAGTTTCGCTCCCGATTTCGCAATAGGAACAGGCGGTTTTGCAAGCGGACCGGCTTTGTATGAAGCAAGCAAATTGGGAATCTCGATTTTTATTCAGGAACAGAATGCCCACGCAGGCGTTACCAACAAAATTTTGAGCAAAAAAGCAAAAGCCGTATTTACTGCCTACCCCAAAGTAGATGGCTTTCCGGCAGATAAAATAAAATTTTTAGGAAACCCGATTCGTTCAACGATCATTTCAGGAATGCAGGAAACAAACCTTGCGAAAGAAAAAATGGGCCTTGAGAAAGATAAACTTACCATTTTATCCGTAGGTGGTTCTTTAGGCTCAAGAACATTAAATAACGGATGGAAAGAAAATCTTGAAAACCTTAAGCAAAAAGGGTATCAACTGATCTGGCAGACCGGAAAACTGGATTATAAAGAAATTGTTGATGGGTTTCAGTTGTCAGTTGATGGAAATAACCAACAAGCAGTAACCAGCAACCAGATACAAATAAAGGAATTCATCAAAGATATGGAAACAGCATATTCTGCGGCAGATGTTATTGTTTCCAGAGCGGGTGCCATTGCCATCTCAGAGCTGGCAGTAGCACAGAAACCTGTTTTGCTGGTTCCTTTTCCTTTTGCAGCAGAGGATCATCAAACCAAAAATGCGATGAATCTGGTGGAAAAGAATGCCGCAAGAATGGTAAAAGACTCTGAAATGCAGGAAAAATTCTGGAATACGCTTTCAGAAATCTGTGAAAATGAAAATATAAGAAAAGAAATGTCTCAGAATCTGCAATATTTTGCTAAGCCAAATGCGGCTAAAGAGATTGTGGACGAGATTTTAAAAGCAATGTAAATATAAGATGTCAAACGAACTTTCGATATATAGAAAATTTATTTATAAAGATGACGCTTTAGAATTGGTGAAAATTCTGGAAGAAAATTACATTGGATATGAGCTTACAGATAATTCTTCAAAATTGGACTCTAATTTCGGAGGAGATATCAATACAAAGCAATATGAACTGAAAATTAGAAAAGATGATTTTATCGAGGTTGAAAAAATTGAAGAAGAACTCGTAAAAAATGATCTTGAAAATGCAGATGAGACCTATCACCTTTTTGATTATTCTGATGAAGAACTCATCGAAATTGTAACCAAAAAAGATGAATGGAATAAGTTTGATTATTTGCTTGCTCAAAAAATATTAAAAGAAAGAGGTAAAGAAATAAATCCGGAGCTCTTAAATGTTATAAATAAACAGAGAATTGAAAGTCTCGCAGTGCAGGAGGAAACTCCTGTATGGCTCATAATCATTGGATATGTATCTGCATTTTTTGCAGGTTTTCTGGGGATAATTATTGGTGGTTATTTAATGTATTATAAAAAAGCTTTGCCAAACGGCGACAGAATTTATGGATTCAACAGGAATGACAGGAGTCATGGGCAAAATATTCTCATCATTTCTGCAATAGCATTTTTTGTATGGATCGGCTTTAAGCTTTTTAATTAAAAGATATAAAATGAATAGTTTACAAACATATCAGAATTTTTACTTCGTTGGTATCGGAGGTATCGGGATGAGTGCTCTGGCACGGTATTTCCATGCTTCGGGCAAAAAAGTGTCTGGTTATGACAAAACCAACACCAAGCTTACCCAGTCCCTTATGAGCGAAGGAATTGATATTGTTTTTGATGATATAATTGACGAAAAAATTACCTCCCTTCAGAAAGATGATACGTTGGTAATTTATACACCTGCCATTAAGGTTTTAGAAATTCTGGATTATTTTAACGATAATAAGTTTGAAGTTCTCAAACGTGCAAAAGTGTTAGGGCTAATTACAGAAAATACAGATTGTATTGCGGTTGCCGGAACACACGGGAAAACAACAACCTCTACTTTGGTTTCGCATTTGTGCAAAGAGGCAGATCTGCCGTTTTCCTGCTTTTTGGGCGGAATTTCCGAAAATTTCAGATCAAACTTTCTGTATAATGGAACTCAATATTCTGTGGTTGAAGCAGACGAATATGACCGAAGTTTTCTTAATCTCTCCCCGGATTGGGCAGTTATCACCTCCACCGATGCAGACCACCTGGATATTTATGGCGACAAAAACACCATTGAAGAAGGATTCAGACAGTTTGCCGCGTTGGTTCCGGACGACAAACAGCTTTTTGTAAGAAAAGGGATTGACATCGGAAGGCCACACCTCACCTATGCCGTAAATGAAACAGCAGATTATTATTCTGATAACCTGCGTATGGAGAATGATACGATCTATTTTGATTTTCATACTCCGGAAGAAACAGTAAAAGATTTTGCCTGGGAAATTCCGGGAATCCATAATGTGGAAAATGCGACCGTGGCATTGGCAATCCTTCATAATTTGGGAGTCGATTTTGAAACTTTGAAAAAAGCAATTATCAATTTTAAAGGCATTAAAAGAAGATATACCAAACACAGATATGAGAGTGGTAAAATTTACATCGACGATTACGCTCACCACCCGACTGAAATTAACGCGGTAATGAGCTCGATCAGAACTTTTTACCCGGAAAAGAAACTGCTGGTGGTTTTTCAGCCGCACTTATTCAGCAGAACAAGAGATTTTGCTGACGGTTTTGCAGAAAGCCTTAGTAAGGCCGATGAATTAATCCTGCTTGATATTTATCCGGCAAGAGAGCTTCAGGAAAATTTTGAAGGCATTACTTCAGACTGGCTTTTGGAAAAAGTGACATTGAATAAAAAGGAAGTCTCAACATTAGGTGATGCTTTCAATAAGATAAAAGAAAAAGAATTTGACATCCTTCTCACCGTAGGCGCAGGGAATATTGATACGCTGTATGATCCTGTTTGTGAGTGGATGAGTAAATATTAATTTAATAAACGCAACGAGCGCAACGGAAATTTATATAATTCGCATAAAGCCGTTCGCAAAGGCGTTTCACTCAGCAAATGATAGCTGAAAATATCATTTTAGAATAAAACACAAAAGATGACAGAAAATGAAATTGCGAAAATTATAGTTGATGCAGGATTGAAAGTACACCGTACTCTGGGACAAGGTCTATATGAAAAAGTTTATGAAGAATGTCTCGAATATGAGTTGAAAAATAGAGAATTATCGGTTGAAAGACAAAAATTTCTTTCAATACAATATGAAACTCTTCAAGTATCAAATGCATTTAAAATTGATTTATTAGTTGAAAATAAAGTTGTTGTAGAGATTAAAGCTCAGGAAACATTGGATAGTGTTCATAACGCTCAATTATTAAATTATTTAAGACTTGGAAATTACAGATTAGGATTATTGTTAAATTTCAATTCTAAGCTTTTTAAAAATGGAATTAATAGAATTGTAAACGGATATATAAAATAAAGCAATGCCATCTCTTTTAAGCGAAGCGGCTTTGTGAAACTAAAAGCAGTAATTAATAAATAAAAACCTTTGTGAACTCCGTGTTCAAAAAAAATGAAAAATAAATACAGAATATTAAAAATTGCCATTACAGTAATCATTCTAGGATTTCTGCTGAGTTTCTCATTGAAGAAATTCAGTGGACAGAAGATTACGGACAATAAAATTTCTGTAAAAATGAGCGAGAAAACACCGGTTTACTTTATTGATGAAAAAGATATCCGGGAAATTGTAAAAAGAGAAAATCCTTCCGGAAAAGTGGGAGATCTTAATATTCCTGCCCTGGAAAAGAAGATCAATACCCTTCCTGCTGTAGACAGCGCCAATGTATATCTTAATCTGAACGGGAAACTGAACCTGGATATTAAGCAAAGGGTTCCGGTTTTCAGGCTCAATAAAAATGGACGTGACTTCTATGTAGACGAAAAGGGAATAGAATTTCCCATTTCTAAAACATACTCTCATCCGTGCATGCTGGTAACGGGAGATGTACAGAAGGACGAATATAAAAAACTGGCTGAGCTTGTGGAAAAAATCGATAAAGATGATTTCAGTAAAAAATATTTTATCGGTATTTCTAAAGATAAAGGAGATTACAATCTGCTCACCAGCGAAGGAAACTATAAAGTCGAAATCGGAGATCTGGATAATATTGAATTTAAGGTAAAAGGTTTTAAAACATTTGTAGAAAAATACCTGGTCTATCAGGATCCCGAAAAATACAAAATGGTATCGGTGAAATATCAGAACCAGATTGTCACCACTTTAAATCCTTATTTTAAAGAAAATGACAGTATTCTGAATGTAAGAAATAAAGAACTGGCAAAAGCTTCATTAGTTCCGGTAAAGAAAACCGATGATAAGCCAAAGTCAACTGAAATAAAAAAGACTAACAAACCAACCTCCTCTTCATCAAAACCAAAAACAGTAAAGCCAAAGGAAACAAAAAAAACAGAGAAGAAATCTACGGCAGCAAAGCCGAAAACAAAGGCAAAAATTAAAATAGAATAAAAATCAAATCGATATAAACAATGGAAAATCAAGAGTATTCAGTAGGTCTGGACATCGGGACGACGAAAATCGTCGCGATTGTCGGAAGGAGGAATGCACACGGGAAAATAGAAGTTCTCGGTGTTGGGAAGGCTAAGAGTCTTGGTGTTCACAAAGGTATTGTGAATAATATTTCGCAGACCATTAATTCAATCAAGGCTGCTGTGTCTGAAGCACAGTCCAGCGCAGGAGTTCCTATCCGTAAAGTAACGGTAGGAATTGCAGGAAAACACATCCGTTCTCTGCAGCACTCCGATTATATTATGCGTGAACATCCGGACAAATTCATCACAGATGATGACATTGAAGCATTAAAAGATCAGGTCAAGAAGCTGGTCATGCTTCCCGGTGAAGAAATAATCCATGTACTTCCCCAGGAATATAAGGTAGACTCCGAAGGAGAAATTCAGGAACCGATCGGTATGCACGGAAAACGTCTGGAAGCTAACTTCCACGTTGTGGTAGGACAGATGGGAAGCATCCGTAACATTGCAAGATGTGTGCGTGAAGCAGGTCTCGAAATGGAAGCTCTTACCCTGGAACCTTTAGCATCTTCTGAAGCTGTACTGACTAAAGAAGAAAAAGAAGCCGGAGTAGCTATCGTAGATATCGGTGGCGGAACTACAGATATCGCTATTTTTAAAGATAATATTATTCGTCACACTTGTGTAATCCCTTATGGTGGCGGAATAATTACCGAAGATATTAAAGAAGGCTGTTCTATCATCGAAAAGCATGCGGAACAGTTAAAAGTAAAATTCGGTTCAGCAGTTCCCGAGTTGGAAAAAGACAGTACCTATGTAACCATTCCGGGGCTTCACGGCAGACCGGATAAAGAGATTTCACTTAAAACTTTAGCCCAGATTATCAATGCAAGAGTAGAAGAAATTCTGGAAATGGTGAATACGGAACTTAAGGCATACGGCGCATTCGAACAAAAGAAAAAGCTTATTGCCGGAATTGTACTTACAGGAGGCGGATCGAACCTTAAACACCTGCGTCAGCTGGCAAACTATACCACGGGATTTGACAGCAGAATCGGTTTTGCCAATGAATACATCGCAAACGATAAAAATCAGTATCTTAAGGGACCTGAATTCGCTACTTCCATCGGTTTATTAATGGAAAGCTTAAAAATCAGGGATAAAAAACAGCATGCTGAACTACAGGAACCTGTTCAAGAATCTGCGGAATCAAAAACTGAAACCGTAGCGCCTGTAGCAGAAACCGTTCAGGAAGCCGTTCAGCAGCCGGAAACTGTTCAACCAGAGCAAAGTGTAAGCGAACAACAGTCTAAAAAAGCAGCAAAACTGACTTTCGGGCAGTCGCTCATGGAAAAAGTAAAAAAATTCTTTGAGGAAGTAGAATAAAATATAAATGATAAAATGATAAGCGATAATGATCTTTTCCTTGTCATTGATCATCAATCAATTATCAATTATAAAAAGTATAGTTATGGAAAATATAGGGACACAGGGGTTTTCATTTGATTTGCCAAAAGGAAATTCATCAATAATAAAAGTGATTGGTGTTGGAGGCGGCGGAAATAACGCACTAAAACACATGTACGAAAAAGGAATCCACGGGGTAGATTTCGTGATCTGCAATACAGATGCCCAAACGTTGGACAATAATCCTGTTGCCAATAAAGTGCAGCTGGGAACTACTATTACAGAAGGTCTCGGAGCAGGTGCCGATCCTGAAGTGGGAGAAAAATCTGCAATTGAAAGCATCGAGGATATCAAAGCGGCAATGGGCCAGAATACAAAAATGGTATTCATCACTGCCGGAATGGGTGGCGGTACAGGAACCGGTGCAGCTCCCGTAATTGCTAAAGTGGCAAAAGATATGGGAATTCTTACCGTAGGGATTGTTACCGTTCCTTTCAGTTTTGAAGGTAAAAGAAGACTGGAGCAGGCGGAAAATGGTCTTGATAAATTAAGAAATAACGTAGATTCCCTGATCGTTATCAATAATGATAAATTAAGACAGCAGTTCGGAAACCTTGGTTTCAAACAGGGATTCTCAAAAGCCGATGAGGTGTTGACCAATGCAGCCAAAGGAATGGCTGAAGTAATCACCGGATATTTTGACGTAAACATTGACTTTAGAGACGCTAAATCCGTGCTTCAGAACTCAGGAACGGCATTGATGTCTACCGGAGTTGCTTCAGGTGAAAATAAGGCCGAAGAAGCCGTTAAAAAAGCATTGGATTCTCCATTGTTGAATGATAATAAGATCACCGGCGCTAAAAACGTTCTCTTATTGATCCGAAGCGGTGTGGAAGAAGTAACGATGGACGAGATCGGGGTAATTATGGATCATATCCAGAAAGAAGCCGGAAATACCGCAGATATCATCTTCGGGGTTGGTTCTGATGAAGAACTTGGAGATTCCGTAAGCGTTCTTGTAATCGCTACTGGTTTTTCAAATGACAATAAAAAATTCTCCGGGCCAACAGAAAAAATTAAAATCAGCCTGAACGATAGTTTTGATACTCCTAAAGAATCTCCCTTCAAAACAAGACAGGAAAGAGAAGACGCACCCGAGCAGTCCTATGATTTCGGAGGCAAAAGCCTTTTCAGACTTGATGACGAAGACAATGATGCTCCATTCTTCAGTTCCTCATCTGAAAAAAAAATGACTATTGAAGAAGAACCTGCGAGAACAGAAATAAAATTCACTGACAGAGAGGAAGATACGATTCATACACCGGAACAAAGCTGGAAAAATGAAGAAGAAGAGTCATTCAGCCTGTTTTCTCTTGATGAGGAACCGGAAGATCCGAATGATCTTGAAATAGAGTCTTTCAAATTTGATTTTGATCAGAAAAAAGAAGAACCACAAAACGAAAATTCTTCCAATAGATCGTATTCAGAAGAAAAGCCTGTTGAATTCAGTTTTTTTGTAAATGAGTCGAAAAATACCGATTCGAAATCAGATTTCGGCCCGAAAGCGGAATTTACTTCTTCAAATGAAGTAAACCAGCTTACGGAAGAGCCTCTTCAGAAAGTTGAGCATTTCTTTCAGCATCTGAAGGAAGAGCCCGTTGCAGAAACTCAACCTGAAACACAGTCTCCGAAACCCGAAGAAGAAGAGTTCACGTTTGTAAATAAAACGGTAGACCAGGAAAGAGTAATGGAACGCAGAAATAAGTTAAAAGAATTCAATTCACGCTATCAGAGCTTCGACAGTTCCAGTGAATTTGAATCGGTTCCTGCCTTTAAAAGGAAGAATATCTCTATCGAAGGGAACAATGTTTCAGAACAGAATATCAACACCTATCTGTCTGAAAACAACGGAAACGTGCAGATCAGGGAAAACAGATTTTTGAATAAAGACGTAGATTAAATTAAATTTGAAAATGCAGCAATTTGAGAATTTGAAAAATTATTCAATGGCAGAATCACATTAAAACGCATCTGCATTTTCAAATTGTCTCATTTTCAAATTTTTAAATTAAAATATTGACATGAGTTTAGAAAACACCATAAATGAAGCGATAAAAACGGCGATGAGAGCGAAAGACAAAGTTGCTTTGGATTCTCTGCGTGCCGTAAAATCTCAAATATTATTGCTCAAAACTGAAGCCAGAGGAGCAGAAGTTACTGCAGAGCAGGAAATTGCCATTCTTCAGAGAATGGTAAAACAGCGTAAAGATTCTTCAGAACAGTTTACTGCACAAGGAAGAAATGATCTTGCGGAAGTGGAGGAAGCTCAGATGAAAGTAATAGAGCAGTTTCTTCCGAAACAGCTTTCTTCAGAAGAGCTGGAAGAAGAAATGAAAAATATCATTGCTGAAACCGGTGCCGAATCTATGAAAGATTTGGGAAAAGTAATGGGAATAGCATCTAAATCCTTAGCCGGAAAATCCGACGGAAAAAGTATTTCCGAAATGGCTAAAAAGCTGCTTTCTTAGTTGTTGGTTGAATGTTGCTTGTTGATAGGCTTTAGAACCATCACCTATTAACCAAAAACCATCAGCAAATTTATAAGGATATTCAACCTTTGCATATCGATTTGATTAAGAAGCCCGGAACTTTTCAGTTCCGGGCTTCATTTATTTTTTCTCCTTAGTTAGAGCTCAAATCATAAGAGTTGAACAATTAATTCTGAGGGAATAATTTGAATACTTTTTTCATGGTACTGTTTTCAGAATCTATCCAAAGATAAATATTTTTTTAGTTAAACTCATATAAATAACTGTTACATTTTAACTCAATTAATTTATTTTGTGTTTTACTTTCTTTTAATCTTATTGTTTACAGAAAAATATTCACTAGAACTTTGGTCTTCTTATTATGTCCCTATTCATTAATATTATTGCAACAAAATATTTACAACAAAATATTTATCATCTTCAAATCAGTTAGTTACAGTTTTTAGCGTAAAATAAACACAAATTAATTTGGAAATCTGGCTCGGATTATTTTAAATTTGTGTAATAATAACGCAATAATGAAATGTACATTAAATAATATTGTTGAACGTTTTACAAAAAATGAAAGTCTTGAATTCGTTTTCTTTTGGGGACATACCGTTAAAGATGGAATTACGAAAGCTTGTTTCAGCCAATGTTTTCCTGATAAGCTTGAAAAAAACGGATCATTTACAAAAACAGTAGAACATTATATGATGGCGGGTAAAGCAATTATTTAATGTTGAAGAATTTTTATAAATGCTGAAGCACCGAATCAGATAAAAGTTTAGGAAGAAGAGTAATTAAAAATAAATACAAAAATGCATATTGAATTAATAAAAGGCGACATTACCAAAATTGAAGCAGATGCCATCGTAAATGCTGCCAATTCTTCATTATTAGGCGGAGGCGGAGTTGATGGCACGATTCATCGGGCAGGAGGAAAACAAATTTTGCAAGAGTGCATCGAAATCAGGAATAAACAGGGAAAATGCAAAACCGGTGAAGCGGTCGTTACAACTGGCGGAAATCTCCCTGCGAAATACGTCATTCATACCGTTGGTCCGGTATGGAACGGAGATGAAGAAAAAGGGTCTAAACTATTGGCAAACTGTTATCATAATTCTTTGAAATTGGCAGAAACTCTGGAGGTGAAAACCATTGCTTTTCCCAACGTCAGCACAGGAATTTACAGATTTCCAAAGGATCTCGCAGGAAAAATTGCTGTTGATGAGGTCAAAAATTTTAAATCAAATCTCGTAGAAAAAGTTATTTTCGTCTGTTTTGACGATGAAAACGAAGAGATTTATAGAAAATTATTAGAAGAATAAATTAATGCTCATTTGCTGAGTAAACGCCATTGCGAACTTAAAAACAGTTAGTAGTAAACAAAATCTTCGCGAGCTTTGCGTTTAAAAAACAAAAAATAACAAACAAATGAAAAAACTAACCATATTAACCGGTGCCGGAATCAGTGCCGAAAGCGGAATAAAAACCTTCAGAGACGGAGACGGCCTCTGGGAAAACCACAGCATCACGGATGTGGCAAGTCCGGAAGGATGGCGAAAAGATAGGGCTTTAGTCCTTGAATTTTACAACCAGAGACGAAGACAGCTTCATGAAGTAGAACCCAATGACGCCCATCGATTATTGGCAGAACTGGAAAAACATTTTGAAGTTCAGATCATTACCCAGAATATCGATGATCTGCACGAAAGAGCAGGATCTACGAATATTTTACATTTACACGGCGAATTATTCAAATCGTGTTCATGCAATAACAAAAACCTGATTTACGAACATAAAGGAGACATCAATATGGGGGACAAAGCGGAAGACGGGGCACAGCTACGGCCGTTTATCGTATGGTTCGGAGAAGATGTTCCATTGATGCGAGAAGCGACTAAAATGGCGAAAGAAGCCGATATTTTCCTGGTGATCGGGACTTCTTTGCAGGTTTATCCGGCAGCGGGATTGCTTCATGATATCAAAGATGACTGTCTTTTAATCGTAATCAACCCGAATGAAACCAGTTTTGGTTACGGCCAGAGAGCGGTCGTCATGAAAGAAACTGCTACACAAGGGATGAAACTGCTGTTTGATAAACTGGTAAATCTTGCCTGATGGAAAATAAGGTAAAAGCGGGAATTTTCGGGGTTTGTGTGGGTGATGCGCTTGGTGTTCCGGTGGAATTCACTAGCCGGGAAACTTTAAAAAGATTTCCCGTTGAAAATATGCGCGAATTCGGATCATGGAACCAACCGAAAGGAACATGGAGCGACGACAGTTCATTGACTCTTTGTATTGCAGATGCACTTACAAAAAGTTATGATCTGGAAAAGATCGGCCAAAGCTTCGTAAAGTGGGTAAAATACGGGCACTGGACCGCTCACGGAAGACTATTTGATATTGGTGGTACAACAAGAAATTCTATCACAAAATTAATAAAAGGAGAAAGCGCAAAATTTTCGGGAAATATTTTTGAAGAAGATAACGGAAACGGTTCTTTAATGCGAACATTACCTTTAGCTTTTTATCTTAAAAATGAAGAAAATATTGATAAAATATATCAGACAGTAAAAGAAGTGTCTTCTATTACACATGGTCATTTCCGTTCTGTATTTTCATGTTTTGTTTATGTGATTTTTGCTATTGAATTAATCAAAGGAAAAAGCAAGGATGAAGCTTATCAACATACCCAGAAAACAATTTTGAAATTTGCATCAAATCAAGGTTTTAACCCTAAAGAGATCCAACTTTTTAACAGAATTTTGAAAGATGATATTTCAAAATTTCCCGAAGATTCTATCAGTTCAGGAGGTTACGTTGTCCACAGTTTAGAAGCATCATTATGGTGTTTTCTTAATTCTGAAAATTATTCAGAAGCGGTTTTAAAAGCCGTTAATTTAGGCGAAGACACCGACACCACAGGAGCCATCACCGGTGGAATTGCCGGAATTTATTACGGTTTCGAAAGCATTCCAAAAGAATGGATCGATGTGCTGGCAAGAAAGAAAGACATTGAAAAGCTCTGCGAAAAATTAGAAGAAAAAATAAACAACAGTAATGAACGAAAAACACAATAAAAAAATAAGCAAATTCCTAAGTCTGGTATTAAGACATCAACCTGAAATCATTAACCTGAACCTGGATGAAAATGGCTGGGCAGATGTAGAAGAACTGCAGGAAAAATGTGCAGATAACAACATCCTTTTTACCCTTGATGAGCTTGATGAAATGGTAGAAACCAATGATAAAAAACGCTTTATTTTTAATGAAAATAAAACTAAAATAAGAGCCAACCAGGGACATTCGATTGCAGTTGACCTAGCGTTAAAACCTCAGCAGCCTCCGGAATTTCTCTATCACGGAACGGCTCAGATGAATGTGGAATCTATTCTGGAAAAAGGGATTGAAAAAAGAAGCCGGCAGCATGTGCATTTAAGCAGTGATAAAGAAACCGCTACCAAAGTCGGAATGCGCCACGGAAAGCCTGTTATTCTCACCATCATGACAAGGAAGATGCACGAAGACGGAATCCTGTTTTACCTTTCTGAAAACAAGGTCTGGCTGACCGATTTTGTGGATCCTCAATATATATTAAATTAAAAAATAAGAGACTGTCTTTTCAGGCAGTCTCTCTTGCTTATTTATTTCGGCTGTCCTCTTTTCAAGGCAATTTCCGCTCTTTTAACGGCCACTTTTTCTTTCCAGTCCATGTATTTCTTCTTGAAATTTTTCTTCATGATATCGTCAAATTTCCTTTGTACGGTAAGATTCCATAAAGAATGTGCTTTCACCGCCCACGATTTGTCCCATGCTCTCAGGGAAATGGAGAAGCTTCCATCCAGATATTTCATCCAGTGCCACCATCCGGTTGGCATAAATAAGGTATCGCCATGTTCAAGGAAACATTCGATCCCTTCTACTCCATCCAGCGCCGGGAATTTTGTAAAATCCGGATTTTCGATATCATAATCTTCCAGCGCATACGTTGCATAAGGAATTTTGTAGAGCCTTTCTTTCCACTTATAATCAAAGAGAAGAATATGCTTTCTTCCGTTGAAATGGGTATGGAAAATATGCGCCATATCAATATCATAGTGAAGGAATGTTACAGATCCTTTTCCACCGAAAAACATGGAAGGATATTTATCCAGGAAACCTCCCATCAGATCTTTTGGAGAAATATAGTCCTCCAGTAATTTTTTGGCGTGCTTGATAGGATCGAAAAAGAAAATTCTGAGATCTGTAGGTTCTCTCTGAATGAGATCCACATAATCTGTAAATTTCATTTTTGCGGCAGATGCGTTAATGGGTGCGGCGGGATCAGCCTTACTGCTGTCATATAACGGAACCTCAACATCTCCTACTACTTCCTTCATATATTCCATGGTCCATTTCTGATAAGCAGGCCACTTTCTCGCCATATTCTTAATCACCACAGGTTTTCTGGGCTTAAGATATTTTTCAATGAATTCTTGTTGGGTAATATCATCTACAATATCAATAGGCTTTAAATTGATTCCCATTTGTTTAAAAAATTTAATGTTACAAAATTATTAAATAAAAATATATGTTAACAGATTTAAGCTTTTTTTAATCTATGATTCAAATCACTTTTGCCTATTTATTCTAAATAAAACCTTCTGCATAAAAATACCCTGTAAAGTTTACAGGGTAAAAAAACACAATAATGAACAAAAAAGATTCATCAGATAGCTAATATAAAAACTTTATCCGATAAAGCTAATTCTTAAAAAGTTGATAAAATATGATTAAAACAGCTATTTTTAAAAATAATTTTTCTATAGCAGCAACCTGTTGATAAAACATGGAACAAGAAATCTGTTTTTTACATTAAATTTTTCTTTTTGCAAAAATTTTCATTTTTTTACGCATAAAAAACAAAGCATAATTTGCTGGTTTTCTTATAGTCTCCTTCTAAAAATTATTCTTACGTTTGTGAAATGACACAAATGAGAAATTCGCGAACAGGACGGCATTCTGCCAGCTGTATTTTTCAAACGGTCATACTGATGCATCATCCAACTGTACCATTTATTCTAGACAAAATTGTGCAGCTTGGGAAATTAAGTATTAACAATTCTAAAAACATTTTTATGAAAAAGAAAATTTTATTTTGTGCCATGATCGGAATTTCCGTTATGGCATTTGCGAGAACACTACAAGCTATCTGGACATCAACTTGCGGAGTCAAACATTACACAACATTTACAGGTGATTGGACTTATAATCAAATGGCAAGCTACATTGCTTCAGTTAATGAAGTTGAATGTGGAGTAAGACCTGATGTGACCATTAATCCTTAAAATTAATTTGATAGGCGGAATAATTCCGCCTATCTTCAATATTATTAATATGAAAAAACTTTTTTTATTTTTTGCTGTATCAATGTTTTCGGTTATTTTTTCTCAAAAACTATCATTTGATCCTACTATAAAAGTAACTTATGACTCTAAGCTCCAATTGGGTGAAAAATATTATCATAACCAAAGATTTGTTTTGGTAGGAAACTCTCAGGATTATTATTTTGGTGCGGCACAAAATTATTTAAATGACACAGGTAGATATGAGAGTAAAGGAGTAGATACAAGAGCGATTAGTGACTATTTTCAGGAAAGAGTTATTAAAGTTGATAATAAAACTACAGTTTTTACTATTACAATGGAATCTAAAGTTCGTTATGAAGAAAATGAGCCTTTGCGATGGGTTTTGTATAGCGATACAAAAATCATTAATGGAGTAAAATGTCAAATGGCAGCAACAAACAAGTTTGGGAGAAGATGGATTGCTTATTTTTCTAAAGATTATTCTCAGTCTCTAGGACCTTATAAATTTGTGGGCTTACCAGGATTAATCTTTGAATTATATGATACGAGAGATGATTATCATTTTACAGCAATAAAAGTTGAAAAAAATACCGAAGAATTTAACTATAATCTTTCATCTTATAAATTGATGAGTAAGAAAAATTATCTTCAGGCAAGATATAACATGGAATTTACCCTTGCAGGATTTCCACAAATGGATGAAGAAATGAGGAAGCAAACTCAGGAAATATTTGATAAAAAGAAAAAAATGTATAATAATCCTCTTGAATTAAAACCCTTTGAATAATTGTTTTTGTAATTTTTATGAATCCAAAGGCTTGTTAAAAGCTTGAAATTTTTGTATTCTTAAAAAAGAGCCTTAAAACTAAGGCTTAAAACACAAATGTCAGATAAAGAAACGGTCTTATTTTTTCAGACTTTTGATCAGTTCTTCAAGTTGGGAACTAATTACTTTTGCCGCTTCAGAATCGGTGATATTGATAATAATTCCCTGCTGAAAATCTTTTTGGCCGATTGAATTGTCATGCAGTTCAAAATTATCCTGTGCATTTGAAACGGTTGATTTTTGGCCATCTTCAAAAAGATCTTGAACTTTTACCTCGAAAATCTCAGCCAGTTTTGGAATATAGCTGGATTTGATGTCGGTTGCTTCGTTTTCCCAGTTGGTGTACGTATTTCTGTCCAGCCCAAGCATATCCGCAATTTCCTGCTGAGAAAGTTTGGTCTTGCTTCTAAGTTTTTTCAGGTTGGTTCCTACTCCATATTTAAATCAGTTTTTACAAATTTATACATTTAGCCAAATAATCAATAAAAACAATATAAATTTTTATTCCCTATATATATAAAAAAGAGAAAGGCAAAAGAAATTACAACTATATTTGTAGTGATAAAATTCTTTTTTAACTTCTTCCTGTTATATCAATCTTTCATATTGTGTAACAAAAAGCTTGAACGACTAACTAATACGTATAAATAATAAATTATGAAATTGAAACTTACTTTATTCCTCATGATTTTATTCTCCGCATATTCTTTCGCACAGAAAACTGTTTCGGGGAAAATCACGGATGAAGATGGCCAGGGAATTGCCAGTGCCAGTGTTACCATAGAAGAACCGGGTAAGGATGCCATCCTTGCTTACGCTATTACCAATTCCAAGGGAGAGTATAAAGTGACTTTCACCTCCTCGGAGTCCAATGTAGACCTGAAGGTAAAGGCATTCAACCAAAGACCTTTAACGAAGCAGATCAGCAACAGTGATCAGACCGCAAACTTCAAATTACAGGGTGAAGCCACGGAAATTAAAGAAGTACAGCTGAAAACCAAAATGATTACAGCAAGAGGTGATACCATTGCGTATGACCTGAAAGCTTTTGACAGTAAAAGCGACAGAACGCTTGCTGATGTAATGAAAAAAATTCCGGGTATTGAAGTGAACACAGACGGAACCATTCTTTATCAGGGTAATGCCATCAACAAGTTCTATGTAAACGGAAAAGACCTGATGGAAGGCGGTTACGGAACCATCAACAACTCCCTTCCGAAAGATGCCGTACAAAAAGTTGAAGTTCTTGAAAATCATCAGCCCGTAAAAATTCTTCAGGATAAAGTACCTTCGGACCAGGCGGCTATCAATATCAAGCTTAAAAAATCCGTTACCATGACGGGAAGAGGAGAAGTAGGGACAGGCTTTGGAGATCCTTGGCTCTGGAACGTTAAGCTTACGCCGATGTTCTTCGGGCAGAAAAGCCAGTGGGTGGTAAACTACAAAACCAACAACATGGGAGAACAGGTGGAAAATGAAGGAAATATCCTCGCTTTCGGAAACAGGTTTGAGGGAAGAAGAATCAATGCCTCCCAAAATGACTGGCTGAATGTGGAAAATGCAAGCACCCCCAATCTTCCGGTTAAAAGATATCTTATGAATAACGTTCATTATTTGTCTGCCAATTATCTTACCAATATTGACAAGAAAAAAGAATGGGAACTAAAAGCCAACGCCAACTACACGAATAATGCAGTGGAAAGAGAATCTTACAGCAGAACAGATTATTTCGCCACAACAGATGAGCCTGCTTCTACCGTTACCCAAAATATATTCAATAACTTTTATACGGATAAAGCGAAAGGAGAGCTGATATTTACGAAAAATGCTAAAAAGGGGTTCTTTAAAAATACCACCAGCTTTTCACAATTCTGGAATGCAGACAGAGGAATTGCAGACAGAACAAATTCTTTGACGAATTCTAACAGACATGGTGAGGAAGCTATTGAATCTCCTACAACATCTTTCCAGAATTCATTAAGTACGATTGTTCCATGGAAAGAAAAAATGGTAAATGTTTTATCATTTATTAATTATCAGACAGATAGGCAGACTCTTGAAGTATCGCCTGCTTCTTATCTTGAAATACCTGGCTTTTTTACCCCTTCAGGAAACGGAGTTGTGAGACAAAGCCTGAGATTAAAAACATTTGAAGCCAACCACTCTGCCAATATCGGCTTTTCTACAAAAGGATGGACGTTTACTCCGGAAATAGGATTCAATTTTAAAACAACAGATCTTGTATCTGATCTTTCAAATATAATAACGGTTCCGTCTTCTGATACTACTCCGCTTTCAGCATATAGCAATGACCTCACTTATACCACTGCAACTCCTTACGGAAGTGTTGGGGTAAATTATAAAAATGATTCCTGGATGGTGTATGCCAACTTCCCGGTAAACTCCAATAATATTAAAGCTGAAGATCCTTTAAGACTGGTATCGAAAACCGTAAACAAAGTAACCTTTGAGCCCAATGTTTTTGCGCAATATACATTTGCATCTTTCTGGAAGGCTTCTGTAAATGCCAATATTAATAATAACTTTGGTGAAGTTAATACCGCTTATTCCGGGTTCCTGATGACTTCTCCAAACGGAATTAATGCAATGGCTGCAGACAATCCTATTCCTCAGAATAATACAAAATCTGCAGGAACAAGAATTGAATATAGAAATCCGCTGAACAATTTATTCTTTAATGTGAATTACAGATTTTCGGATGCCAAAAGAAATCTTATTTCGTCTCCGATAAGAAATAATTCGGGTTATACCATCATGCAATACATAGAGCAGGAAAATCATGTGCTGAATAACGGATACAGCACTGAAGTTGGTAAATATTTTCCGAAATTTAAAACAAATGCTTCATTAAGCTACAGCAACAATACTTCGAAATCCGACGCTTATCAGAACGGGTTTGCCTATACCAGCAGAAATAATTCTCAGTCTTACGGATTTAAATTCAACAATACCTACTTCAGCTGGATGAGTATTGATTATAATTTTAATATCTCAAAGACAAAACAGGTAAGTAAAAGCAGCACTCCACAGCTGAATAACGAGAATTCCAGAAGCGGATATAATCACAACTTAGGTGTTTTCTTCTATCCGATTGAAAATCACACGATAGGATTTAATTGGGATCAGGTGAATACAAGTGCCCTTGATCAAAAGTACACCAACGGATTTTTCGATGTTTCCTACCAGTTTACGTGGGCTAAAAAGAAAATTGATTTTGAGCTGAAGTGGATGAATATAGCCAACAAAAAGGTATTTGAAACCTACGATATCAACCCGCAAAGTATTTCTTACACAAGAATACAGCTAAGGCCAAGCCAGGTAATGTTTACCGTAAAATTCAACTTTAAATAAATAGTAAAACCAATCTCATTGAGGTTGGTTTTTTTATGGTTAAATTTTTCTGTCAGCTTTCCCTTTCGTTCTCCTGCAAGGTGCTGTAAAAATTTGGGAAGCGGAGCTGTACGGTTGTTCCCTGGTTCTCGGAAGAACTTACAATCAGTTCGCCGTGATGCATTCTGACGATATTTCTTGCCAAAGGAAGACCGATTCCGTATCCTTCATAATTCTTCGTATTGGAAGCCCTGAAAAAAGGATCATAAATTTTGTTCATCTCTTGCTGTGGGATACCGATTCCGTTATCTTTAACGATAATATAAACATCATTATCGGTAGCACCCAGAGATACTTTTACCTGCTGGAAATTCGAATATTTACATCCGTTCTGGATAATATTGGTAACAGCGAGATGAAGCAGCTGCTCATTACCCTGAACTTTTAATTTTTTAGGATTATCCGGCAGCATGCTGATGTCAAGAAAAATATTGTTCCTGGAATCAATCCTTCTCAGGGTTTCAATAACATCCCAAAGCAGCTGGTCTATCCGTACTTTATCCATTTTCTGGATCTTACCGTCAAACCCTGTTTGTGCGATCATCAACAATGCGTTAATTTTTTTATCCAGTTTTTCCGCTTCATCAAGGATGATTCCGAGCGTTTCTTTGTATTCGCTGTTGGTTCTCGAGATTGAAAGTGCTACATCTGCCTCACCCATGATGGAAGTAAGAGGAGTTCTCAATTCATGCGAGACATTTCCAATGAGATGATTTTGGGTCTCAAATGAGGTTTCGATACGGTTCAGCATATCGTTGAATGTATCCACCAATTCGTTCAGCTCTTTATTATCTGGTTGAGGTTCAAGTCTGAGATGAAGGTTCTCGGAGCTGATTTCTTTTACCTTTCCTGTAATTTTCAGGATCGGTTTAAACAATGTTTTAGACAGATAAAAAGAAAAAATCATGCTGAAAAACAGAGATAAAACAATGCAGGTAATTAATGTTCTCTTCAGGAATCCGAGGTAATATACCACATAATGGTTTTTTGCTGAAGCAATCGCAATATAGCTTTTATCATCATGCCGAAAGGTTTGCCCGATATAATAAAATTCTTTGTCGTTGTAATTAGATTCTCCTTTTTTAACAATATTTCTAAAAAAAGAGGAAGGAATATGGATTTCCTGTGAAATTTTATTGAAATTGGAATCTGTGGGAACTGCAAAAACATAGTCTCTTTCCATCGGAAGCTCTTCATCATTCAGCCCGTTCAGGATATAATTCTCCGGAAGATCCAGATTATCTTTGCTTTTTTCTACCTGAATGATGGTAGTGGTACGGATCTTTAACAGTTCGTAAAACCGCTGATGAGAAAAATTAACAATGGAAAAATATACCAAGCCGCTGAACAGCAAAATAATAGCCGTGAAAACCAGCATCAGGAGCACCATCGTTTTGGTCTGATTGGTAATGACTTTATTGAACATCCGTTATGGCTTTTTTAAAACATATCCCATCCCGATAACGGTATGGATGACTTTGTTATCTTCCTGATTATCCAGCTTTTTTCTTAAATAATTGACATAAACATCAACAACGTTTGTTCCGAGTTCGTAATTCACCCCCCAAACCGCATCCAAAATTTCCGCTCTGGAAATTACTTTCTCAGGATTATTAAGAAAATAAAGAAGCAGCTTGTATTCTGTTGAGGTAAGTGAAATCTCCTCCCCGTTTCTCGTTACTTTCTTGGTATAATCATTAAGAATCAGATCCGAAAACTGGTAAACATGTTCCTTTCCTGCTTCTGGTTCTTCAATCTCAGCGGTAGTTCCGTTGGTACTTCTCCTTAAAAGCGATTTTATGCGGGCAACCAGTTCAATAAATTTAAAAGGCTTTACGAGATAATCGTCTCCGCCGCTTTCCAATCCAAGAACAATATTTTCAGATGTTCCAAGCGCCGTCAGGAATAAAATAGGAACAAGCTGATTGGTTTTTCGGATTTCTTTGCAGACATCGAGCCCATTCATTTCCGGGAGCATGATATCCAGAATAACGAGATCAAAATCATTGGACCGTACAAGCTGAACGCCGGTTTTCCCATCAAATGCCACAGAAACTTCATACCCGCTTTCCTGAAGCCCTTTTTTAATAAAGGACACCACACTTGTTTCATCTTCAATAAGAATAATCTTTTTCATGAGCATAAGGAATTATACAAAAATAGAAAAAAGATCGGGAAAATGCAGTTATGCCGCAAAAGCGATCATGATATTGTCAGAATAATCTGACAAGCAAACTCCTCTAAAAGCTATCATTCGTGATAATAAAAAAGCTGTCTCCAAAAGACAGCTCTCTTATAACACCCATATAATTGCATTTATTTTTTACCGTTGCACCTTTATTTTCCTTGAAAGAGATTCTCCGTTTTTAGTCGTACCAACTAATATATACAATCCATTTATGTGAAACATGCTTTGAAAGAATTCCCGTAAAGGATATTATAAGGATTGATTCATTGAATAACCACAAGTAATTTAATATGACAATAGCATTTTGAAAAGCCAGAATAGCAAAACATCTCATTTAAGCTATTTAAACCTTAAAATATTGCATCTTCGTTGATTTTCAGGCATAAAAAAAAGAGCTCTTAAAAAAAGAGAGCTGTATGCTGAATCTTTCAGCTAGTACCCAAGACGAGACTTGAACCCGCACGCCTCAATTTCTGCAATCTTACGGAAAAAGCACAATGCGAAAGGAGAATACCCTATCTGCATTCGGATCACCAAAGAACGAAAATCCACTTTTGTTGCTTTAGGATATTACATTAGGATGGAAGCTATCCGAAAAAGAATCATCAACAAAGGAAACGACTTCTTTACTATTGCAGAAGAATATCTTGCTAACTTGGAAAAGTTAAAAAAATATAACCAACTCTTGGCAGAGAAACCAAGGGTTACTCATTTAAAGATTTTTTAAAATGTAAAAAATTTCCGATTGAGCAGATTGATGTGCCTTTACTCAAAGCGTACCAATCTTACTTGAAAGCAGAAAGAGAAATTTCTGATCTAACAATTGTCAACCATCTCATTGTATTTTCCACAAAAATAAATGAGAGCAAGATTATCTCACTCTCGTTTTTATCAATTGAATTTCCAAAATTGAATATCACTAAATCTGGAGCACTACCCCTAAAAATCAGTCTCTTCTTTAAAAATAGTACAATTACTATTTTGCTTTTATAATCTTACCGGAATTAATAATTCCATCTACAGTGAGCTTATAGATATAAATGCCTGTGGGTAGCAGCGAACCGTCAAAAATGAATTCATGCTTACCTTTAGATTGAGTTTTATTTACAATTGACTGACCCACCTGCTTTCCTGTAATATCATAGAACATAAGATTTACGGGCTGGTCTTTGGCTAAAGTATAGTTTATTGTCACTTTATCAGTAAAGGGATTGGGATGGATGGAAATTTTGCTGTTGGCTTGATCCAGTTCGGTAGTGGCTTTGGACACGGTTACGGTTTGCTCCGCATTAAGCATTCTGGCTGTTGAAGTAGGTGTAGGGGGGATCCAGTTAGCACTAGTTGTCGCAAGAAAACTGCTGCCAGCCTCGGCATGAAAACCGGGTTTCAGTTTTATGCTTTTGGTAAACCCAACCTCTGCCGGAACATACAAAATTAAAGAAGTATCCGCTTCTACATCAATGGTGGCTGTATTTGAAGTAGTAATCGTGTTTTTTGCAGTTATTTCAATGAATTCACCACTTTTATCAATAATGTCGGAGTTAATCATAAAATCCTGCACGATACTTTTTCCGGCTTTTAAATCACTATATCCTTTATTGTTTATTCGCTCTACTGCATTGGAGTTTGCGTCTCCAAGTGGAAACCCGTTATACGTTCTATTTGGATCCGAAAAGTAGGGTATTGGATCAGTAATTACTCCTGGATTGGCTATTTTACCATACGCCATGATATCATGAAGATAATATCCTTGTGCATCTGTTCCTGCCAATACATACCCATGTGCAGTGCCCGGAGTAGGATCTTCGGCCATTTCGTGGCGGCACCCATAGATATGACCCACTTCGTGAGGTATTGTCATTCTGGTACTGGTAGTTGGCGTCACTTTAAAAACGGCATAAGCAGTTCTGGAATCATCACCCTTTCCCTTGGCTATTTTTATATCGTCATATCCTAATCTGTCTGCAGCCCCGGCGACATTCAAATCAGTTACAAGCAGTATGCATATATCGGCTTGAGTAGAGCTTATCAAGTTGGGAACATCCGAATATATATCTCCACTTTTTCCTTGTTTAAGAAAATATAAAAAATTAGAATAATAATTAGAAAATCCATAGGGGGAATAATTTCCTGAATTTAATTCTCCAGTTTTCTCATTTTCTTGGGAGTTTATTTCTTCTTTTCCTACCAGCAGCACCCTATGATTGATAGCACTATTGTTAAAAGCAACATTAATCTTTCCGATATTATCGTCTATAAAGGCTTTTACATATGTACTACCATAAGTCTCTCTAACTTTTTTGGTATAAACCACAAGTATCCTCACGTCTTCTTTCGGTTGTGCAAAAGTGGTATAGGTTCCTGCAACAAATAGTTGCAGGAATATTATTTTTAGTAAAAAAATGTTTTTCATCGCTTGTTACTTTTTAGTGTTTCAATTTCTTTTTTCAGGCTATCTATTTGTTTGTTCTGTTCAATCAGATACAAAGTAAGCTCTTCTATTTTCTGCAACAATATAGCGTCCATCTTAGCTACATTGATACCGTCTTTTTTTACCGTCGCTTCAGAAGGTACATCCGGCAGGTGCTTGTGCGTTGCTATATAATGCTCCACTTCTTTAAGGCTTTTGAGTTTATACTCTTTATCAAATACAAAATCGGCCCAACTGCCTGTTTTAACTTCTACCTCCCGGGCACCGATTTTGCCTTCTACTGCCAGTTTGTAAGAGCCCGGGTTAGGAGTGCCGATGCCCACATTACCGTTCCCTTTTATACGCATGGTTTCTGTAAGACTTGTGTCACTGCTGCTGGACCCATAACCAAACACAATATCTGAGCCTATAAAATCTGTATGTATCTGAAGCTGATAACCTCGAATGCCAAAGCCATAATTGTTGCCTGAATTGCCATAAAGAGAAATTTTATCGCCCACAGCATTGGCAAAATTTAGGGGAAAACCAGGGTTAGCAGTGCCGATGCCCACATTACCGTTCCCTTTTATACGCATGGTTTCTGTAAGACTTGTGTCACTGCTGCTGGACCCATAACCAAATACAACATCTGAGCCTATAAAATCTGTATGTATCTGAAGCTGATAACCTCGAATGCCAAAGCCATAGCTGTTGCCTGAATTGTAATAAAGGGAAATTTTATCGCCCACAGCATTGGCAAAATTTAAGGGAAAACCAGGGGTAGTAGTGCCTATGCCCACATTACCATTATTTGCAATTACCATTCTGGGAGTATTAGCGGTTATGAAATTTAGTCCATTCGTTGGGCCGGTTCCGCCTGAGGATTTTCGGTTAGAGGCTATTCCTTCCTTCGAGGACTTATCTCCAAAAATAAGACCGCCCCTGGCGTCAAAACTTAGATTATTATTTTCATTATCTCCCCGGAGCATACCGTCGTTGTTATTATCATAATCTATCTCCATGGCGTCCTGGCAAGCATATCCATAATTATTATTATCATAATTCCAGAAATAACCCGCCTGAGCGTATGTCTCCCTGGAGAAAAAAAAGAGGAAAAAACAAATTAATAAAATGGGATGTTTTGAAATTCTAAAACTGGAAACAATTGCTTTTCCATTGTTGTCTAACTGTTTTTTGTTTAAATTTTCCATAATTAATGTTGTCAGGAAACCCAAAATTTTGTGAGGTTACGACCTGCGGCGTTTTTAAAAAGTATTTGTTTAATTTTTTTATGCTTTTAATCATTTATTGAAGAACAAATTAACTATATCTTCTTCTTAAGAAACCTAAATAAGAATGCTAATTTATACAATTATATTTTACAAAACAAGATTTAAACAACTGACAATCAATCTGTTAAATGGTTTTTAATAAATAATTATAGTTTATTAAATATCATAAAAAATCAATTATCGTTGAATTATAATAGAATCTATTCACCAAAAAGTGTAATATTGTCAACAGAATAAATTACAAAGAGAATTTTATAATATTAGCTTTCCGCTTGAGAGTTATTAAATACAATATGGATTAGCCTGAAGAATTGTATAATTAAAATCGGCTTCGCTTACTTTAAAAATTGATATTATGTAATATGACTTAAAATATCAGATAAGCAATTTGAATTATAAACCTTGAACTCCTGTAAAGCACGACCAGAATTAAATCCGGTCTTTTCATAACATTGATATAATATGTGTTTCTTAGTGAATTAAGAAGCTTTCTTTACTTTAGCAGTTCTGGTTTTAGAAGCTTTCTCTGTGTTTTTTGTGATTCTTATCACAGGATTTATGTTTTGCACTACAAGACTTTTTATCCTTCACCGAATATTCTTTTCCGCCTTTTCCGGCGTAGCAGTTTTTGTGAGCGTTATGGGCAAAATTCACTGTAATTAGGCCCATAAGGTTAGGATTGGAATTCCTTGTTTTATATTTGCAATTTTTAGCAAATATAATATTTCAAAATACTGTAAAATTTTTGATTTTAAACTAATTCTTTAAAGAAAGGAGATTAACTGATTGTTTTAAACTATTCGTTTAAAATCGTCATGTATAGAAATAAAAAAAGCCCTCTTAAAAAAGAGAGCTGTATGCTGAGTCTTTCAGCTAGTACCCCAGGCGGGACTTGAACCCGCACGCCAAAAGAGGCACAGGATTTTAAGTCCTGCGTGTCTACCAGTTCCACCACCAGGGCAGGCGTGGAGCGAAAAACGGGATTCGAACCCGCGACCCCAACCTTGGCAAGGTTGTGCTCTACCAGCTGAGCTATTTTCGCAAACTGTGCGGATGAAGGGACTCGAACCCCCACGCCTCTCGGCACCAGATCCTAAGTCTGGCGTGGCTACCAATTACACCACATCCGCGTATTTTTTGTTTTACTGATTTTTAATGATCTTCTCTCGTTTTCAGTGGTGCAAAGATAGCATAAATTCCTTTATCTCCAAACTTTTCGGCAGAAAAAATTAAAATTTTTACATTTTTTATTTTCATCCTGTTTTATTACATTTCATTTTATTACTTTTACATCGTTAATTAATATGATATGGAATTACAAGGAACGGTAAAGAAACTTTTTGATGCTCAGACTTTTGCGAGCGGTTTCCAAAAAAGAGAAATGGTTATTTTGACCCAGGAGCAGTATCCACAGCCGATAAACATAGAATTTTTGTCTGATAAGATCAGCTTATTGGATAATCTGAAAGAAGGCGAAAATGTAAAAGTAGGAATCAACATCAGGGGAAGAGAATGGGTTTCTCCCCAGGGCGAAACAAAATACTTCAATTCCATTACAGGATGGAGAGTGGAGAAAGTTTCTGATAATGCTTCAGAACCTACACAGGCAGCTCCTTCACAATCCGCATCTTCAGTTTCCAACGAAAATCCTTTCGCTGGAGACGATGATGATGATTTGCCTTTCTAATTATTAAAAAATACGATTGAAATACAAATCCTGCTTTCTTAAGTGGGATTTTTTTTCCCGAAAATGATTCGATTAGACGAAAACGAGATTTCTTTTCCCGATCCGGAGCTGTATGACGGCCACGAAGGGATCATTGCTTTTGGCGGAGACCTCTCGGTAGAAAGAATATGGTTTGCTTATCAATTGGGCATATTTCCCTGGTTTAATCCGGGGGAAGAGATTCTCTGGTGGTGTCCGAATCCAAGATTTGTCCTTTTCCCCAAGGAAATTAAGGTTTCAAAATCCATGAAAAAAATATTAGATCGAAAGATTTTTACCTTTACGGAAAATACAAATTTCAGAGAAGTTATTAAAAACTGCCGGGACATCAGCCGTAAAGGGCAATCCGGAACCTGGCTTTCTGATGAACTGATGGAGTCTTTCATCAAGCTTCATGATTATGGATTGGCAAAAAGTCTGGAAGTCTGGCAAAACGAAGAGCTGGTGGGAGGATTTTACGGTATTCAGATCGGTAATGTGTTCTGTGGAGAAAGTATGTTTTCCAAAGTAAGCAATGCGTCGAAAGCAGGATTTATCCATTTTGCCCAAAAGTATCAAAACAAACTGGAACTCATCGACTGCCAATCCCATACCGATCATCTGGAAAGCCTCGGGGCAAGAATGATTCCCAAGTGGGAGTTTCTTAAAATTTTATATAAAAACAATGAACACAGATAGAGAAAAATGGATTCTTCTGATTCTCCTAAGCATAATTTGGGGATCGTCTTTTATTTTGATTAAAAAATCCCTGGAACATTTCAGTCCTTATCAGGTGGGTGCTTTAAGGGTATTGATTGCGGGAATCATCCTGATGCCGATTGCAATCTCAAAATACAAACTCTTTCCCAAAAAACACCTGAAGTGGCTTTTGCTGGCTGCCTTCACCGGGAATTTTATTCCGATGTTTCTGTTTCCCATCGCCGAAACAGAAGTGAGCAGCAGTATTGCCGGAATTGTGAATTCCATGATGCCGATTTTTGTAATAATAGTGGGTGCGCTGGTATGGAACTTTGGTACTACGAGGCGACAGATTACGGGAACATTCATAAGTTTTACCGGCGTTTGTATCCTTGCTTTCGGAGGGGATGCGGAAAGCGGAACTTTTAAGCTTATTCCTATTTTACTGCTCTTGCTGGCTACTTTATGCTATGCAGTAAGCACAACGACCGTAAAGTCAAAATTAATGGAAATTTCTTCGACAGTATTATCTGCCTTCGTTTTTACGTTTGTGTTGTTTTTACCATCTGTGATCGCCCTTACCTTTACCGGATTTTTTTCAACCTTTAGCTTAGATAAAGATCATCTTACAGGATTGATGTTCGTAAGCTTACTGTCGATTTTCGGAACCGGACTGGCAATGATGATGAATTACCGTCTCCTGAAAGTTTCCTCTCCCTTGTTTGCTTCAACAGTCACTTTGCTGATGCCTATTGTCGCGATTATCTGGGGTATTCTGGACGGCGAAAAGCTTACTTCACTACAGTTTGCAGGAGCTGGAGTTATTATTGCCGGACTTATCTTTCTGAGAAGTAAACCTAATGTTATAAACAAATAAATCCCGCTTTTTTGCGGGATTCTTTATAGATAAATTAATTTAAATTAACCTTCGGAATTTTTCTTTTTTACTCTGGCTTTTGCTTTTTTCACCTCATCTTTAATAAAAGGATATTTTTTCTGCATATCCGAAACCAGAGACGGATCAAGATCCAAAGCCTGAAGCAGTACTTCTTTGCCTTTTTCCTGGTCTTTCAGATTGAAATAGCAATTGCTGAGCTGATAGTATAACTCTGCTCTGTGATGCGTTTTTACGGCATTATTTAAAACCAGAATGGCTTCTTCATATTCGCCCAACAGCATGAGCACTTCAGAGTAAGCGTACCAATTGTAAAACCTTGACGGCTCTGCATCTACCAGCTTTTTCAGGCAGGTAAGACTTTCCTCAAATTTTCCGGCATCAATAAATAAAAATGCCAGTCTTTTTTGATAATCAAGATTGTTTTCATTCAGGTGAGTGGCCTCTCTTGCAAAATGTAAAGCTTCGGTCATCCCGCCCATTTCTTCATAAATGTAGGATTGTTCCATCATCGCAAGATAAAATTGCGGATCTTCCCGTAATGACTTCTGGAAAGCGTTTAAAGCCACAATCGGTTGTTTTAAGGCTTTATAACAAAGTCCGATTTTATAAAAGGTAAATGCTTTTGTATATTCCAGCTCAAGCATTTCTTCATAAACGGATATCGCTTTTTTATAATCTCCCAACGCTTCATAACAGGCTGCCTTGTTGGCGTACACTCCTACTGAGCTTGAGTTGATGGCCAGTAAATAATCGTAGCCTTTAATGGCTTCGTCGTAATTTTTCCGGTTAAAGTAAAATTGTCCATATTCAAACCAGGCAATTTCCGAATAGGCATATTCATCAAGATATTCATTCAGGAATGCAATTGCCTCGTCACTCTTATTCAGGTCGGAAAAGCAGACCATACAGTTTTCCAGTGCATAATCATCAGTAGGATCTTCTTTAAGTGCTTTTCTGTAGTGTTTAAGGGCGTTAAAAGGATCTCCGAGATTCACATATTCATCTGCAATAAAATTATGAAGGAAGTTTTCTTCTTCTTTCAGTTCTAATGCTTTTTTACAGATATCAATAGATTTTCTTGGGTTTCCTAAATTCGAATAATACTTTGCATAGCAGACCAAAAAGTCTGTGCTTTCCATTGAAGAACCTTTCAGCTCATCGATCAGCTCCTTTGCTGCATTATACTCTTCCCATTCCAAAAGAATTTCAAGCTTTTTGATCTTGATGTCTAAGGAATTTGGGTGAAGCTTAAGTCCATAATTTACTGCAGTATCTGCATAATTAAAGTCTCCCAGCTCCAGGTAATAAACAATAATGTCTTCCAGCTCTTCTGTATCGAAGTAGAATTCATCATTATTTTCCATCATTTCCTCGAACTTTTTTACAAGTTCATTTCCAAAATATTCTTCCAATATAAAACAGTTTTAAGATTTAAGACCAGAGATATGAGATATACTAATACTCGCTTCTGAAAATCTTAGTTTTAAATTTAATAATAAATACGATTAAAATGATGAAAAGGTTGTTAACTTTTATTAAATCAAGCTATTGATTTTAGCTATCATTTCATCACCTAACCGGTCGGCTTCTTCCTGCGATTTAGCCTCGGTATAGATTCTGATAATAGGTTCCGTATTTGATTTTCTTAAATGAACCCAATTGTTTTCAAAATCTATTTTTACTCCATCGATGGTGGAGACCTCTTCATTTTGATATTCTTTTTCCATTTTGGTTAAAATATCATCTACATTTATTTCCGGGGTCAGCTCTATTTTCTTTTTACCCATGAAATAGCTCGGATACCCTGCTCTTAGTTCAGAAACCGTTTTGTTTTCTTTGGCAAGATGCGTTAAAAACAAAGCAACTCCTACTAAAGAATCTCTACCGTAATGAAGATCAGGATAGATAATTCCTCCGTTTCCTTCACCGCCGATAACAGCATTTTTCTCCTTCATTAAGGTCACAACATTTACTTCTCCAACTGAACTTGCAAAATAGTCTGAGTTGTGACTTTTTGCGACATCTCTTAATGCACGGCTTGATGAAAGATTGGAGATGGCTACTCCGTTTTTATTCTTCAATAAATAGTCTGCAACGGCAACCAGCGTATATTCTTCCCCGAACATTTCACCTTTCTCGTCGATCAGGGCCAGTCTGTCAACGTCAGGATCAACTACGACTCCGAAATCTGCATTTTCTTTTTTTACCAGCTCACAGATGTCTCCTAAATGCTCTTTCAATGGTTCCGGATTGTGCGGGAAATGGCCGGTTGGTTCACAGTATAATTTTACTGTTTCGCAACCAAGCTTATCCAACAGCATCGGAATGGCAATTCCTCCAGTTGAATTTACAGCATCCAATACTACCTTGAACTTTTTAGCTTTAATAGCTTCTACATCAACCATCGGAAGATCTAAAATTTGCTGAATGTGAATGTCAAAAGCATCATCTCTTGTTTCATATTTTCCAAGATCATCAACTTCCGCATAGTTGAAATCTTCACTTTCTGCAAGGGCTAAAACTTCTGCTCCGTTTTCTCCGCTGATGAATTCTCCTTTGTTATTGAGTAATTTCAGAGCGTTCCACTGTTTTGGATTGTGGGAAGCCGTCAGGATAATTCCTCCGTCGGCTTTCAGTTCAGGGACCATAATTTCCACGGTTGGCGTAGTGGAAAGCCCCAGATCGATTACGTTGATTCCCAACCCTTGTAATGTAGCGGTAACGAGAGAGGACACCATCTGCCCGGAAATCCTTGCATCTCTACCAATAACGAGGGTAAGGTCTCTTTTATTGTTGTTATTCTGAAGCCAGGTTCCGAATGCGGAAGCAAATTTTACCACATCAAGCGGTGTAAGGTTATCGTTTACTTTACCCCCGATGGTTCCCCGGATTCCTGAAATACTTTTTATTAGTGACATTATGGGTGTTTTATAGTTTAATTTTTAAATAATTTAATTATAAGCAAAATTAAATATTATTTGTCACACCCCATCAGAAAGTTATGAACAACCGCAATCCTTATCACAGTTTGTTCGCTTGGAGCTGAACTTTTTCGGCGCAAAATTCTTTCTAAGTATTCTGAACAGAGAGTAACAGGCAAATACTACCACAAGAAGAACAACAATATATTGTAAAAGCAAGGAAGAATCCATTATTTTAAGATTTGATATGCAAACATGGACACAAAATATGCCAATCCTGTCATCATGACCACCTGTAAAGCTGTCCATTTCCAGCTTTTGGTTTCTCTGTAGACTACTGCGAGTGTAGAAATACACTGCATTGCAAATGCGTAAAAGAGAAGTACTGAAACCCCTGTTGCAAAGCTAAACACTTTTTCACCGTTCGGTTTTACATCTCTTCTCATTTTATCAATTACTTTTACCTCCGGCGCATCATCTTCAAGGCTGTACAAAGTAGACATCGTTCCCACGAAAACTTCCCTTGCGACAAAACTTGTCAGGATTCCGACCCCCATTTTCCAATCGTAGCCCAAAGGTGCGATCACCGGCTCTATCCCTTTACCCATTTTGGCAAGATACGAGTGATCAAGTTCAACATTCGTTGCGACGAACTGATCCGGCTTTTGTTTGGGTCCGAAATAGCTTAAAAACCAAATGATGATGCTTACGATGAAAATAATTTTCCCCGCTCCTGTAATGAAGTCCCACACTTTCCCCAAAACCATTTTAAAATCATATCCGAAAAGCGGCTTTTTGTATGTTGGCAAATCCATTACCAGATATGTTTTACCTTTATTTTTAATAAACCTGTTAAGAACGGCGGCTGAAAACAAAGCAACCACAAAACCCAGAAGGTACATTCCCATCAATACCAGCGCTTTATATTTTATTCCTAAAAACGTTCCGTCCGAGATAATAAGCCCGATAATGATGCTGTAAACAGGAAGCCTTGCAGAACACGTCATGAAAGGCGTCACAAGGATTGTTAATAACCTTTCTTTAAGGTTTTCAATATTTCTTGTTGAAATTACGGCGGGAATAGCACAGGCTGTCCCGGAAACCAGCGGAACAATACTTTTCCCGTTCAGTCCGAAAGGACGAAGAAGCCTGTCCATAAGGAAGACCACTCTTGCCATATATCCTGAATCTTCAAGAAGGTAAAGAAAGTACAACAAAATTCCGATCTGCGGTGCGAAGATGACAATCCCCCCGATTCCAGGAACAATTCCATTAGAAATAAGTGAATTTAAAGGTCCTTCCGGGAGATGCTCTCCTGTAAAAGCAGAAAGCCATGCAAAGAATTCATCGATCCAGTTCATGGGATATTCCGCAAGGAAAAATACACTTTGGAAAATGACCAGCAGAATCATCATAAAAACAACATATCCCCAGAATTTATGAACCAGTACCTTATCTAATTTCTCGGTTAATAATTCTTTAAACTGAGGTTTTTTAGAAATAACGTTTGCTAAAATACCGTCAATATTCTGGTAACGTCTGACCGTTTCCTGTACCTGCAGTCTTTTCGGAACAAGACTTTTCGAGTCGGGTTCGTTAATCTGCTCCACAACGGAATTGATCTTTCCTAAATCCGTGCCGAGCGATAAGGTAAGCCAGGTTTTATATTCATTTTTGATGCCTTTATGTATTGCAACTTTATGAACAAAATCTTTATGTTCAGAAGGGATTTCAAAAGACGGCTCCGATGTTTTCAGAAAATTATTTTGGAAAACAGCTTCTTTCAGTTCTTCAATACCAATCTGTTCTTTTGCATTGGTACGAATAATTGTAATACCTACCGATTCTGAAAATGCGTCAATATCAATAGAAATTCCTCTTCTTTCGGACTGATCGATCTGATTAACTACCAGAATCATCGGGATTCCAAGATCCTGAATCTGCTGGAACAGAAGCAGCCCTCTTTTTAAGCTTAACGCTTCAAGAATGTAGATTACACCTGCGTAATCTTTTTGTTTTTCCATCACAAACTTGGAGAAGATGGCTTCATCTTCAGAGCTTGGATAAATACTGTAAGAACCCGGAAGATCCACCACTTCCACCACTTCATTTTTATAGGTATAAAATCCGGAATGGCTGGCTACGGTAACTCCTGCGTAGTTCCCTGTTTTCTGCTTTTTGTTGCAAAGCGCATTGAAAACCGTAGATTTTCCTACATTAGGATTCCCGACTAACAGTATTTGTTTTGTATGATTTCCCTGCATCAATTCAATTCTTCAACAATAATATATCTGCCCTCCTCTTCACGAAGCGCAATCCGGCTTTTTTCTTCTCCGAATTCTACATACATCGGTCCTTTGAAAGGGGCCTGATACAGAATCCTGAACGAGGTTTCCGGAAGAAGCCCCATTTCGATAATTTTGTTAGGCATTTTAAGGCTGTCGTTATCATACCCTAAAATCTTTCCCATTCTGTTTTTGGGAAATCCACTTAATTTATGTAAACCCATCTCTTTCAAAGCCAAAATTTTGTATGCAAATATACGCTATTTAAATTTAATCTAAATAACATGTTTATATGAAAGAAATCAACCCAAATACAAAAATGCATTTGGGTTGATTCAATATAATTAGTTAATATGAATGTTTATTTTTTCTTTTTATCCACCGAAGGCGTAATGAGCTCGATAGGATTATCGTTGGCCTTAAAGAAATCTTTGTACATTTTTTCCTGTTTCTTCATCATATCTCCAATGGTACCATCCATCCCCGGTATTGTTTTAGACATAATTTCCTGAGTCATCATCGGTCTTGCAGTAGCGAAAGGATCTTTCTTGAAATCGCTGAATGTCTTTTCAAATTTCTCTCTTGGCATATCTGTTACTTTCAGAGACATATTGGAAATTTTTTCTGAATAAGAAAGCTCTTCCCAATTCTGAACCTTTTTATTTCCCTGGAGGATCCAAGAATAATTTTTACCTTCGTCTTCGATCTTCACAATAAGACCCGGCAATCCTGAAAATTTAAAGGGTCCATCCTGAAAAGGAAGCTCCGTACTGAACCAAGCCGTCCACTTTCTTCCTCCGAAATCTACTGTCGCTTTTTGCGCATTATAGGGTCCTATTTTCTCTTTTTCATTAGAAATTTTCCAGTCGAACTTGATGGTTTCGTTGTATGCAATAGCCATTGGTGAAAACCCGCTTGCTATTCTTTCAACATACTGCACTTTCATATCCGGATAATATTTTACAATCTTCTCTGAAAATTTTGGCATCCTGATGGTTTTTGACAGATCTTTAAAGACTCCGGACTTCTGCATGGCTTCAATCTGAACTTTGATAATAGAATCCTGCCCTATTACAGTATAATCTCTGTAAACAGAACGGTCTTTAACAATATCAAGTACAGTAAGTACTTTTTCAAGTTTTGCAGAATCTTTCTTCGGCTTAAAGGTAAGCTCATAAAAAAAGCGGTTGGCCGTTTCTTTAGAGTCATTGTCTTGTGCACTTACAAAAGCAAAAAGAGCGATAAAAAATATTGAAAATAGCTTTTTCATTGTTTTCTGATGTTTTATATGGTATTAGTTATCATCATTCTGATTTTGTTACAGTTTTTTTTGTATTTCTTTTAAAAATGAATATTCTAATCTGATTTTAATCTCTTTAATCACATTTTAATTCCATTCCAAAGATCTTCTAATCTGGTCACTTTAGTTTTGTATCATCGAAAAAGATAAATACGAACCTAAATCTTAAAAATATGAATAGAACGATTTTAATAGCCACGGATTATTCTCTCGAATCTCTGAATATACTTAAGAAAGTAATGCGGGATAAAGATACTGCCGAAGACCAAAATCAGTACAATATTCTTTTGGTTTCAGGATATGATACAGGAGATTCTATCAGAGACCTTCTATTCAATACAAAAAGTACGATTTTCAATAAGCTTAGGCCTCAGGAATTTTGTGAAGCCTATGCTATTATAAAAAATAAATATCCTCATCTCATCAATAAAATCGTGTGTGATATTTTCACGGGAAGCTTCCAGAGAACTTTTAACAATTATGTAAAAGCTGAAAATATTGAGGAGGCTTATTATTCTCCTGCTATCAACAGTAAAGGAAACGGAAAATTTGATGTAACTCCTTTTATTAAAAAATGTAAAGGTCTTAAAAGCTACGAAATCTCAGTAGCGATTAAAGAACATCTTCCTGAAAAAGGAAGACTGGCAGAAATTTTTGCGGAAGCTTAAAATACTTAAAAATTTTAAAAATGTTAAGGAATTATAGTAACAGCAGGACGTTGGGAGACAACATAAGACTGGGAACGCTGACGGCCTTTACGGCAGGTACTATAAATATCGCTTCCCTGTTGATATTCCTTTCTTTTACGTCTAACGTAACGGGACACTATGCTATTTTCGCAGCAGAAGTCAGTAAAGCCAACTGGTCGCAGGTTGCCGTAGTGGGAGGCTGGATCTTTCTTTTCTTCTTTGGAGGATTTGTATCAAACTTTATAGTAATCAACTTTAATAAGAAAAGCAAATACTTTGCACATGCCATGCCTTTGATACTTGAGATAGCCTGTCTTCTTTTTGTAGGAATCTACGGACAGTTTTATTACCGCAAAACACTGGAAGAAACGGAATATCTGGTCGCATTAATGTTGTTTGCTACAGGGCTGCAGAATGGTTTAACGGCTAGTATATCCAACTTTTCCGTGAAAACAACCCACCTTACCGGTACTACCACCGACCTGGGGATTCTCTTTTCTATGTTCACCCAAAAGAAATTCCGGAAGAACGGAGAACTGGTAGCAAGAGCCAAACTATTAATGAGTATTATGGCTGCCTACGTTTTAGGAGCGGTATTTTCCGGACTTACTTATTATTACCTGGAATTCAGGGTGTTTTATGTGATCAGTTTTTGTCTGTTAGTAGTAATTGGGTATGATGCCTATAAAATACATCTTAGACATTATAACACACAATACAGATACAGCAAAATCTATAAAAAGCCTAATTTTTTAGCTTTTCTGTATGATAAAATCCACGGAAATACTGTAATAAAACAAAAATCAGAGAAAAAAAGGAAGCTTATTTTTGAGGAATAGCATTGTAAATAAACTTCATATTTAAAAGATAATACATATCAGTATTAATTTTGTGTAAACTAGCTGTGAATCAATCCTCTAATTGTATAGTGCAATTGGGGGATTGTGTTTTTAATAAAATGCTTTGCCTAAGGTTGTTTCAGCTCCCATAAAACCGCAGCAGGGGTGTTGATATGTTGATAATTAAATTTTAATTCAGGGACTTATTGTTTTAATTCTTATTCTGAATGCCTATTTTTGTAAGTTGATTTACTTTTTTATGTCAGATATTATTCAGCTTTTACCGGATCATGTAGCCAACCAAATTGCGGCAGGCGAGGTGGTGCAGAGACCTGCATCCATTGTAAAGGAACTTTTGGAAAATGCAATTGATGCCGAAGCTACAAAGATTGAACTGATTGTGAGAGATGCCGGAAAAAATCTGATCCAGGTAGTGGATGACGGAAAAGGAATGTCTGAGACGGATGCAAGGATGGCTTTTGAGAGACATGCTACCTCTAAAATAAGAGGAACGGAAGATATTTTTAAAATTGCCACTAAAGGATTCCGTGGAGAGGCGCTTGCTTCTATTGCGGCTGTTTCGCAGGTCGAACTGAGAACTAAGCAGAAAGATGCAACCATAGGAACCAATATCTACATAGAAGGCGGCGTATTTCAGTTTCAGGATCCTGTTCAGACAGCGGATGGTTCCAATTTTTTGGTAAAAAACCTTTTTTATAATGTTCCGGCCAGAAGAAAGTTTCTTAAGAATAACAATATTGAATTCAGACATGTTATTGATGAATTCCAAAGGGTTGCCCTGGCGCATGAAAATCTTGAATTTTCTCTTTTTCATGACGATGAAGCGGTTTTCAGATTAAGAAAAGGAAGCCAGATGCAGCGTATTGTGGATATTTTTGGAAGAAAACTCCAGCCCCAGCTGATTCCTATTAAAGAAGATATCATCTGGTGTAAACTTCACGGGTTTGTAGCTAAGCCTGATGGAGCCAAGAAAACGAGAGGAGAACAGTTTCTTTTTGTAAACGGAAGATATTTTAAAAGTCCGTATTTCAATAAAGCGGTGCAGGAAGCTTTTGAAGGATTGCTTTTGCCAGGATATATTCCTACGTTTTTTCTTTTTTTAGAATTAGATCCTGAAAAGATTGATGTCAATATCCATCCTCAGAAAACGGAAGTAAAATTTGAAGATGAGCACCTGATCTTTGCATTGTTGCGCTCTACCATTAAAAGGTCATTGGGAATTTACAATGTTGCACCAAGCCTTGATTTTGAAAAAGATCCGCATCTGGATGAAATCATGCAGAAAACATTTCCAAGCAAAAGCAACGGAGGCGGAAGCGGATTTATCAAAATGCCTGAAATTATTGTAGACAAAGATTATAATCCCTTTCTGGAAGAAAGAGGCGTAAAACAGGCAGAAATTCAGAATCTTGCCGAGATGTACCACCAGAATATTTCAGCAGAACCTTCAAAAATAAACTTGTTTGAAGACGAAGATTTTGATGAAGATCTGATGCGACTCCCAAATGGCTATTGGCTCTTCAATAAAGGAGATAAAACCCTGATGCTGGATCTTGGAAGAATGCACAGGCTTGTGGTTTCCGAAAATACAAAACCTGTTAAAAAAGGAACTACGAACAGTCACTCCCTGCTCTTTTCTCTTGAGTATCACATGAATGAGATTGAAAAGAACAAATATAAATCAATCAAAAAATTTCTTCCTGAATTAGGATTTGAAATGAGCATCGCCCATGAGAGTGTTTTGAGGATTGATGCCGTGCCGGAAGGACTGAAAGAAACCCAGGTCATGAAATTCCTGGAGAACCTTTTTGACATTCTGGAGTACAAGACGGAAGAAGAATTTATGCATTTTTATCTAAACCAGTGGAACAAAATGCAATCAAAGTCAAGATTTGATTTTATCTATAAAAAAGATGCGGAACAATTGATTAGAGATTTTACAGCATTAGGTTTCCCGGAATTTTTACCCAATGGAAAAAGATGCTTTTTTGAAGTTCCGTTCAATGATTTTAAAAATAAATTTTAAGTATGTTTAATAGTATCCCTCCTATCACGAGAAATATCATCATCATCAATGTAATTGTATTTATTTTGGTTGGTTTTATATTTCCTCAATTTTACACTTCCCTTTCAGCATTCTATCCTTTTTCTCCTAACTTCAGATCCTGGCAGATTATTACCCACATGTTTATGCATGGAGGCTTTGCCCATATCCTTTTTAATATGCTGACGCTATGGAGTTTCGGGCCGGTTCTTGAACAGGCTTTAGGAGAGAAAAAATATTTAATTTTATATTTTTTAAGCGGGCTGGGCGCATTTTTCTTATTTAATCTATGGAATTTTTATGAGGTTCAGCAAATCACTAACGATCTTACCAATGCCAATATCAATGTTTCGGAGATTTTTATGAAAGCAGATCTCAGTAAATTTAATTTTAATCCTACACCTTATACAAATAATGAAGATGCTTTTAACCTCTATATGGCATTAACATCACCAATGGTAGGAGCTTCGGGAGCAATTTTCGGGGTAGTGGCTGCTTTTGCTACACTTTATCCTGATGCAAAAATCGGGATCATGTTTATTCCTATTCCTATGAAGGTTAAATATTTATTGCCTATTATCATTGTTGGATCCGTATGGCTCGGAATTTCCGGAAACGTAGGAGGAATAGCTCATTTGGCCCACGTAGGAGGAGCCTTGGTAGGATGGATTTTAGCAAGAAACTGGAGAAAGCATTTGTATAGATTTAATTAAACCCAGGTGAAAGTTGTTCGTCTTATATTTTTAATTGTACACATAGGAATAGCATTCCTATTGTCAGGAACTCTACTGAATGCATATGTACCACCGAAAACATTTCCGTGGTTTAATCTGCTTTCTTTAGGTTTTCCTATACTGATGATTGCGTATATTCTCTTTACCCTTTTCTGGATCATAAGCTGGAAAAAAAGAGCATTTGTATTCCTGCTTTTCGGACTGCTGTTTTTTAAACCTGTGATACGATGGATCAATTATATACCTCAAAAGAATGAAGCCCCGGATCTGAAAATTATTTCATTAAATGCCAAAGGCGGTTTATTCGGAAAAGAGAATATAGAATCCTATATCAACCGTCAGAATCCGGATATTGTGCTTTTACAGGAATACGGTATAAAGAAAAAATATCATTTCAACGGATTGGAAGAAGGGCCTCAAAGTCATGTAATAACAATTTTTTCGAAACATAAAATTATAGGGCAGAAGCAGCTTATTGAAAGTGATTATAACTACAATAATGCTTATGTCTCTCATACTGATATTGAAATCAGAGGAAAAGTATACAGGCTCATTAATGTTTATCTGCAGCCATTCAAGTTTAAAAAAAACATGGTGAAGCTTAATGGAAACAGTGAAGAAGATGAACAGAAAGTGAAGAATGTGGTAAAAAGGCTTATTCCGACCTTTAAAATGCATCAGGAACAGATTGGTGCAATAAGAAAAAGTATTGATGAGTCTCCCTATCCGGTAATTCTTGCAGGAGATTTTAATTCAGTTCCCAATTCATATGAATATTATCATTTACTGGAAGGCCTACAAGACGCTTTTGTTGAAGCAGGAAAGGGTAGCGGAACCAGTTTCCACGATTATAAATTCCCGATAAGAATTGACTATATTTTCTCTTCCCCATCAATAAAGCCGTTAAGTTATAAAGTAGACCGCTCCGTAAAGCTTTCCGATCATTATCCTGTTATTGCAACATTTAAATCTGAAAAATAACATACAGTAATTTTTTTTAATATTGTTTAAATAATTTTAAATCGAACTATCTTTAAATCATCCTTATTGCTATCCTTTAATTAAAGAATTTCTGCTAAATTAGTTCTCATGAAAAATTTGTTTTTTATACTTCTTATTTCATTAATTTCAGCTGTTTCTTGCTCAAAAAAAGAGCCTCAGGATCTTTATCCGTCAGAAAGCCCGAAAGCAAGCTACGATACGATGGCGGTTGATTCTTTTTCAGCGGGGGCTGTGTCCGTTGACGTTGCAGAGCAGATCAGGAAGTCTTCTCAGAAATATCAGGATTCCCTGAAAGAGGCACTGAAGCTTCAGGAACAGGAGAAAAAAATTAAAGAAGAACTGGAGCAGGAAAACAAGAAAAAAGCGGAAGAAGAAAAGAAACAAAAAGCATCCGAATCCACACCCTCAAGCGATGTAAAAAAGGAATAATATTTGAATTCCAACTAAAAATTTTATCCATACATATGAAAAAAAACTTTTTATCAGGATTAATGATTGCAGCATTGATGATATCATGCACCAAATCAACATCAAAAACCGAGACGGTAGAAAATCCGGACGGAAGTGTTACTACAACCACCACTGTTTCTGAAAGCGGATTGGGCGTTGATACAGCAAAGATTAATGACGTAAAGGAAAAAGCAGAGTCCAGAATCGATGCAGCCGGAGAAAAAATAGACAATGCCGCAGAAGATGCAAAAAATAAGATTGATGCCACAGCGGATAAAGCTAAAACGAACCTTCAGAAGGCCGGACAGGATGTAAAAGATGCTGCTGCAAAAGGAGCCGGAAAAGTAGAAGACGGCGCCAAAAAACTTAAGGAAGATTTAAACAGATAATTAACATAACTAGTTTAAAAAAACCGCGGCCATTGTCTGGAGTGCGGTTTTTTTATGTTTAATTTTTATTGTTAAGTTCAAGCAAAGGGTCTATATATTCTCTGTCATTGCTCAGTCGCGGTACTTTATTCTGTCCTCCAAGCTTACCCTTTGATTCCAGCCAGCAATAGAAAAGATTAGGTTTTGCAATGTGTACAATCGGTCTTTTAAGGGTCATATTATTATAACGCTTCGCTTCGTAGTCCGAATTAATAGCTTTTAAGTGATCATCAAAAGCATCAATAAAACGGTCCAGATTATCCGGCAAGCGGCAGAATTCAAAAATCCATTCGTGGGCACCGCCTTCATTTTCTTTCATGAACACAGGGGCGCCTGTAAAGTCTGAAATCGAAGCATTGGTCTCTTCACAAGCTTTGGCAAGGGCAGATTCTACGTTAGTGATCATCAGTTCTTCACCAAAAGCATTGATGTAATGCTTCGTTCTTCCCGTAATTTTTATCCTGAACGGACTGATGGAAGTAAATACCACCGTATCGCCGATAAGGTATCTCCAAAGACCTCCATTCGTGGTAATGACCATCGCATAATTCTTACCTATTTCAACGTCTTCCAAGCTCACTACTTTAGGATTGGAAAGGTGAAACTGCTCCATCGGAATAAACTCATAGAAAATCCCGTAGTCCAGCATCAGCAGCATCTCATCACTGTTTGACCGGTCCTGGATTCCGAAAAACCCTTCGGAAGCATTATAAATTTCGTAATAGTTGATATTTTTCCCGATAATCTGTGTGTATTGCTCGCGGTATGGCTTAAAGCTGATCCCGCCATGAAAGAAAACTTCCAGATTCGGCCACAGTTCAGAAATATTGTTGATTTCAGTCTCCTTTATAACCCTCTGAAGAAGTACCATCATCCAGCTTGGAACTCCCAGAATACTTCCTACATCTTCATTTTTAACTTCAGAAATTATGGCTTTAAGCTTGCTCTCCCACTCTCCCATCAAAGAAACTTTTTTGCTGGGTGTTGTGGTAATTTCTACCCAGAATGGCAGATTATCAATAAGGATCGCTGAAAGATCGCCGAATTTGGTGTTGAAATCCGCATAAAGCTCCGAACTTCCCCCGAGACGTAGGTTTTTATAATTGAACAGCTGATTTTCAGGATGGTTATTGGCATAAATGGACACCATATCCTTTCCGGCCTTCATGTGACAATATTCCAGGCTCTCTGCGGAAATAGGGATGAATTTGCTCTTGGCATTGGTAGTTCCTGAGGATTTGGCAAAATGCTTAATATATCCTGGCCAGGTAATATCTTTCTGGCCTTGTCTTGCTTTTTCAATATAGGGCTCAATCTCCTCATAAGTTACGATCGGGACCTTGTTTTTAAAATCCTGATAGCTGGAAACAGAATTAAAGCCATACTTTTTGCCATACTCCGTATCTTCTGCGTGAAACAGTTGGGAAAATAACACCCCTTTTTGTGTTTCAATAGGATGATCTATAAAATTCTGAATCTGGTCTATTCTCTGACGGATAAACCAATTGACCACAGTATTGAAAAGTGCTTTTGTTGCCATTCCAACAAATATAACAATATTTGTATTTTCAGGGAATATTTTATTATGTTAAAATAAAAAACCGCTACTTCATCAGTAACGGTTTCTATTAAATATAATTTTTATTAGCAGTATTCATCGTAGGCTGCCTGAAGGTTGGCTGCAATTGCTCCTGCAGGGTTTCCTTCAATATGGTGTCTTTCCAGCATGTGAACCAGCTCACCATCCTTGAAAAGAGCTACACAAGGCGAACTCGGCGGAAAAGGAGCGAGGTGTTTTCTTGCTTCCACCACTGCTTCTGTATCGAAACCGGCAAAAACGGTTGTAAGATGATCCGGTTTTTTATCTCCTGTTAAAGAATACACTACTCCGGGTCTTGCCGCTCCTGCTGCACATCCACAAACGGAATTGATTACCAAAAGGGTTGTTCCGCTTTGTTTTAATGCTTCTTCTACTTGTGACGGAGTGGTCAGGTCTTCGAAACCTTTATCTGTAAGTTCAGCCTTCATAGGCATTACTAAATCTGTTGGATACATATTTTTATTTTTAATTCAGGTACAAATTTAAGCAATTCTTTAGTTTTGTTCAATATATAAAAACTATCAGTCTCTTTAGTAAATGAAATGGTTTCAATAAAATTTACATTCTAAGCCATTAGTATTATTTAATTTCAAAATAAAAGCCCTGTTCTTCCAGCTCTTTGTATTTTTTTTGATTAAAAGTAAAGAGTCTTCCGGGTCTGCCGCTGCCTTGCTTTTTAACGTTTTCGGTTTCATTTAAAAGTCCGTAGCTCATAATTTTTTTCCGGAAATTCCGGCGGTCAATTTCCTGTCCTACAATAGTTTTATATAAATTTTCAAGGTCTGAAAATGGAAATTCTTCATTCAATAAATTAAATCCTATCGGCTGATACTGGATTTTGGTACGAAGTCTTTTTAATGCCGTATCAATAATGATCTGATGATCAAAAGCAAGCGTAGGAAGCTCATTGACACTGAACCACTGGGCATCATCTGCATCGGAATCAGCAGAAAGGTTGTGATAAGAAGGATTTACCAACCCCAGATATGTTACGGAAACCACTCTGTTTCTCGGATCGCGTCCCACGTTTCCGAAAGTATAGAGCTGCTCCAGAAAATCCGGCTTTATACCGGCTTCTTCATACAATTCTCTTTTCACGGCATCATCCAGGCTTTCATCATCAAGAACCAGTCCTCCGGGAAGCGCCCAGCCTCCTTTAAAAGGTTCAATATTTCTTTTAATAAGGAGAATCTGAAGATCCTTTTTATCAAAGTATCCGAAAACAACAGCATCTACTGCTACTTTTATATCCTGTAACTTTTTTGGAGTATTCATTATGCTGATTTGTGTTGTGAATACACAAAATTACAATTTAGAGAAATAGTATCACATTAAAATAAAATTTATTTGATCCTTATTTTTTATTACATTTATAAACAACTTAAAACGAATTAATTATGAAAAAATTATTACTTGCTGCTTTTGCAGCTTCCGTATTTATTGGATGCGATAAAGTGAAAATGGATGTAAAAACTTCATCCGATGCAACGGATTCTACAGCAAATGAAGAATGGAAACCTGTAGATTCTGCAACAGCTACAAAAGCCTGGATGGATTACGCGACTCCGGGAGAAATGCAAAAAATGCTTGCCAAATCAGACGGAAACTGGGTTGGTGAAACAACAATGTGGATGGAAAAAGGAAGCCAGCCTATGATGAGCAAATCTGAAGCAACCAATAAAATGGTTTTTGACGGACGTTACCAGATGAGCACGCATAAAGGTGATATGATGGGAATGCCTTTTGAAGGAATCAGTATTGTAGGCTATGACAATTCTAAGAAAAAATTTGTAAGCTCATGGATCGACAATATGGGAACCGGAATTATGAATATGGAAGGCGTGTGGAATGCCTCTACAAAATCTATAGAATTTAAAGGGAAAATGACGGACCCTTCAAGGCCGGGAAAAGACTGTAATGTAAGAGAAGTCTTTACATTTGTGGATGATAATACGCAAAAAATGGAGATGTTCGGTCCTGATCATAAAACAGGAAAAGAGTTTAAAACCATGGAAATAAACTATACCCGTGTGAAATAAAACCAGGAAATTGCTGAAACAAAAAGACCGATTGTTAAAATCGGTCTTTTATTTATATTAATCGTTTAGCTTAAGAACGGCCATGAACGCTGATTGTGGTACTTCTACTCTACCAATCTGTTTCATTTTCTTTTTACCTTCTTTCTGCTTCTCCAAAAGTTTTCTCTTTCTGGAAATATCTCCTCCGTAACATTTTGCGGTTACGTCTTTTCTTAATGCCTTAATGGTTTCCCTTGCAATAACTTTTGTTCCCAGTGCAGCCTGAACGGCAATATCGAACTGCTGTCTCGGGATTAATTCACGAAGTTTTTCACACATTTTTTTACCGATATGATAGGCATTGGAATCGTGAATCAGGGAAGATAAAGCATCTACCATATCTCCATTGATCAGGATGTCCATTTTTACCAGCTTGGAAGCCCTGAATCCGATCGGATGGTAGTCGAATGAGGCATAACCTTTAGAAATTGATTTTAAGCGGTCATAAAAGTCGAAAACCACTTCTGCCAAAGGCATATTGAAAACCAACTCTACTCTTTCTGAAGTCAGGTAACTCTGGTTAACGATTTCACCTCTTTTTTCGATACATAGTGTCATTACCGCGCCTACAAAATCTGATTTTGTAATGATGGACGCTTTAATGAAAGGCTCTTCTACCCTGTCCATAATCGTAGGATCCATCATTTCTGATGGGTTGTTGATCAAAATCGGGACTTCCGGTTCTCTTTTGGAATACCCGAAATAAGATACGTTGGGAACCGTTGTGATCACGTTCATATTAAACTCACGGTCAAGCCTTTCCTGAACAATTTCCATGTGAAGCATTCCCAAAAATCCGCATCGGAACCCAAAACCTAAAGCTGCGGAACTTTCCGGTTCAAAAACTAATGAAGCATCATTCAGCCTTAATTTTTCAAGAGAGAATCTCAGCTCTTCAAAGTCTTCGGAATCAATAGGATAAATCCCGGCGAAAACCATTGGCTTGACTTCCTCAAAACCTTCAATTGGTCCATCTGCAGGATTTTCAAATGAAGTGATGGTATCTCCTACTTTTACTTCTCGGGCATCTTTTATCCCTGAAATCAAATAGCCTACATCTCCACACTGGATTGTTTTTTTCGGAACCTGCTTCAGTTTCAAAGTCCCTACTTCATCCGCTCCGTATTCTTTTCCTGTGGCAAAGAATTTAACTTTTTCATTTTTGGAAATGCTTCCGTTTACCACTTTAAAATAAGCCTCAATTCCTCTGAAAGGATTGTAAACCGAGTCAAAAATCAAAGCCTGAAGCGGGCCGTCAGGATTTCCTACCGGCGCAGGAATTCTTTCTACGATTTGCTCAAGCAAATGATGAACCCCTTCTCCTGTTTTTCCGGAAACTCTTAAAACATCTTCATATTCACAGCCGATAAGGTTCATGATTTCATCGGTTACTTCTTCCGGATTTGCCGAAGGAAGGTCGATTTTATTTAAAATCGGAATGATGGTTAAATCATTCTCCAGTGCTAAATATAAATTACTAATTGTTTGTGCCTGAATACTCTGTGCAGCATCTACAATCAAAAGCGCCCCTTCACAGGCAGCAATGGAACGGGAAACTTCGTAAGAAAAATCTACGTGTCCCGGTGTATCAATAAGGTTTAAGATATATTTTTCTCCTTTGTATTCATAATCCATCTGGATTGCGTGAGACTTGATGGTGATCCCGCGTTCTTTCTCCAAATCCATATCATCCAGTGTCTGAGACTGCAATTCTCTTTGAGTCACCGTGTTGGTGTACTCCAAAAGACGGTCTGCCAAAGTACTTTTACCATGGTCGATATGAGCGATTATGCAAAAATTTCGTATGTTTTTCATTTAAGAATCTTGTAATTTGCAAAGATAATAAAAATGAAAGGGAATTTCTAATTCTTATTTAAACCCGAAAATAAATTATTTGGTAAAAACATAGCCACCTGTTAAAGAATCTATGTAAACATCTGTCTCTAAGTTAGATCTGTATCCTATTCCGTTCATAGCCCCACTGTTCGTGCTTGAAGCGGAATCTATTGCTGCTCCAATAACTGCTCCTACAAGCCCCCCTGTAATAGCTCCTACGAATGCCCCTCCGGTTTTTGCCTGAAAAAAAAGATTGACTCTTGAGGTATGAATATAAAATCCTTTCTGGTCTTTCACCATTTCATCAAAACCTACGGGTGTCAGCTTATAGGCTTTTCCTCCTTCCACATAGCAGTACATTTCCGATATTGATGCTTGTACATCTTTAGACATAAGTCTGACTACTTTACCTTTTCTGTTTTTTTCAGTATAATAATCCGGATTAGGGTTCTGCTCACGGAAACTTTTAAAATTAAGATAAATACCGTCTTTAAGTTCCGGGTTGTTGAATGCTTTATAATCTTTGCCCAGATATTCATCGTATCTGTTTATTTCGCTTTCAGGGATGTAAGATCCTGTAATATTCAGAAAGTAGGATGCTTTAATAAATTCCGTAATTACTTCACCAATTTTAGCAACCAAAAACCTCTGCGGATGCGCTGTCGTTTTGGGATTGCAAACAATCACATTATCAAAACGGTTGATAAAATAATACCTGTCATTTCTCTTTAGAAAAGCGGAAATTCTGATCTTTGCTTTTGCATAAGGAAAATCTTTATTATCATCCTGCTCATCATATCCTTTGAGATCTTCAAGCATGATCACAATATCATTTGTCCCTGTTTTCTTATTATCCTCAATAAATTTGTTTTCAATAAAACTTTTCAGATCTTCATGTTCGAATTTTATTTCAGCCTTATCTTCTTTATCAGTAATTGTTCCAATATTTTTATCAGGTCTGTTATCGATCAATGTAATGGACTTTGTTCTGGAATTTTTGTCTTTGATATTTTCATTAAGCTTAATCAGTTCCGATTTTTGAGCCGCAAACAATGTTGAAATAATAAGCAATATCAGTAAAGCACTTTTTCTCATAAATATAAATCTTGTACTATTTAAATCAGGTTACAACAAAAATTGCTTTGAAAATCCTATTTAATTAAATTATTATTGAAAACTAAAATTACCGGTTAAAGAATCTATATACACTTTTCCCATGGTCGGAGATTTGAAACCGTTTCCGTTTACTGCCTCTTTATGTGATCCGGAATCGATGGCTGCACCAATTGCCGCACCTACGAGACCTCCGGCCACAGCTCCAATAAGAACTCCATTCCCATTTTTTTCTGTAAAAAGCTGAGCTCTCGATGCAATAATGTAATATCCTTTTTCATCTTTTTTCATTTCCTTAAAGCCTGCGGGTGTAGAAATATAGGCTACCCCATTTTCCACATAGGAAAATGTATCGTTAATAGAAATTGTAAGATCATCCTTATTTTTAATTCGCACAACATTTCCTTTTCTGTTTTTTTCAAAATAATATCCTTCTGCAGGCTTTTGTTCTGTAAAACTTTTGAAATTTAAATAAACTCCGTCTTTCAGCTTTTCGTTAAGAGATTTATTGTTTTTGTCAAGATACAAATCATAGTTTGTAATATCCTTTTCAGGTATATATTGGCTTAAAACAGGATTGCTATAAGATTTTTTAATAAATTCAGCTATTATTTCGGATATGGTTAAAGATAAGTATTTTGAGGCACTTGCTGTTCTTTTTGGATCACACACAATAACATTATCAAAACGATTGATAAAATAATAATTATCATTTCTTTTAAGGAAGCTTGAAATCTTTATTTTCGCCTTTGAATACTTTTCTTTGTCATTCTGCGCCTGCTCGTCATACACTTTCAGTTCTTCAAGATACAGAACGATATCCTTATTTCCTGTAGCCTTATTATTTTCTGCAAACCAGTTTTCGATTAAATTTTTCAGATCTTCCTCCGGAAGCCTTATCTCTGCTTCTCCTTTTTTATTGGATATTTTCCCGATCACTTTATCTTTTCGTCCGTCAATTAACGTGAGAGATTTTGTAAGGGCTTTTCGATCCCTGATATTTTCTTTGAATTCAATCGTTTCAATTTTCTGTGCAGAAAGGGTAACCGAAAACAGGAGAAAAAGAATAAGTTTTTTCATTAATTAATTTTCCTGCAAAACTACGAATAACTTTAAACTAAACGACTCACAATAGATTGAATTAATTCTCTGACATTTCAATTATTCCGCTTTTTCGGCATTTAAAATATCTACAAAATCATATTGTCCGGTCATCGGATCAATGTAGATTTCCTGAACCGTTTTTTTGCTTCCTGATTTTGGGCTGTACATTATTGCATCAGCAACTGCCCCTGCTAGTCCGAACATTAATCCTAATTTAAGGTCATACTGCGGAGGGAAAAGTGAATCTGGTTTTGTTAAAAGAAAAACTCCTTTTTCATTTTTAAAAACTTCCTGAAATCCGGAAAATGTATTTTTATAAGCTTTTCCGTTTTCTACAAATACGTAAGCTTTATGTAAAGGAATCTTCTTTTTTTTTCCGTTCTCATTTTTTACGGCTCTGTAGGGCTTCCCTTCTTCAAATCTTTCTATGACATAATTTCCTTCTTCCGGTGTCTGCCTGAAAAAAGAATTATAATCAAGATAGATCCCATCTTTAAAAACTTCATTTTTAAAAACGGGGAAATTGCGGACATATGATTTATAATCGGAAACTTCATCAATACTAAGAATATAATTGACTGGTTTTGCCTTATACGTCCTATCAAAATATAATGAAAACAAATGATGAATATTCTTTACCATAACATCAGAAACATCCCTATGGCTGAACATGAAAACAGTATCTTTTTTATAAAGAAATTTGTATTTATCTCCTTCTTTTACAAAACTTTGTACAGAAAAATTTATCCTTCCGATATTCCTCCTCTCCTCTGTTTCTTTTACTGATAGGTCTAAATTATGTAATACTAAAAAAAGATCTTGTTTTCCTCCTTTTAGATTGCTTTTCTGGTACCAGCCAACAAGATCTTCTTCAGCACTTTTAGGAAATGAAACTTCCTTCATTTCCCTGTTTTCTCCAAAAGGCAGAAATCCAATGCTTTTATTTATTCTTTTATCGATAACAATTAATGAATTGTAATCTCCTTCTCCGTTATTCGGAATATCACCTTTTAATTTAATAAATTCCTTGTTTTGAGCGAATGCATTCAGCATCAAAAGCACCATCATCATCTGCAAGAGTCTTTTCATAGATTAATTTTTCCCGTAAAACTACAAAATAACTTAAAATTAAACGACCCTCACAATAAATTGTAAGAGTCGTCCAACATTAAAAAAATAAACTATTATGGTTTTATCTTTGTCTTGGAGCATTATCTCCGCGAGGTTTTCTTTCATTCACTTTATCCCTCATCATTCCCTCTGTCTGAAACAGCTTCAGGACTTTTTGGCAGGGAATTACCTGTTGCATTTTATCAGCATATTTTTTCCTATTATCCAATAGCTTCTGCCCTACTTCAAAACTTTGCTGGAGCTTGGCTTTTGCTTCTTCGTCAGATAAATTATCCGGATTAAAATTAGAATTAAACTGGTTTTTGATCTGTTTCTGGCTTTCAAGATATTCGTTATAAATATCTGTGAATTCTTCTTTATCGCCGGGATCAATATCCAGATTATCCATCACCATATTATTTCTGAATTTCGTCAGAAGCGCTTTTCTTTCTTCCGGAGAAAGACTGTTGATGACCTCCTTTCTTTGTTTCGGGTCCATTTTTTTCCAGTCATAATCCGTTCTTTGGGCATTAAGGCCAAATCCGTAGATTATTAAAAGCGTAAATAATATCTTTTTCATTTCTTTTGTTAATTATACAAATCCAAATAAACATCCTGAGTTGAATTACTTGCCAGTTCCGAAATTTCAGAACTTGTGAATGAATCCAAATATTCGTTCATCTGAGTTTCCTGCTTCTTAGATACAGCTTTTACAGGCTGTGTTGCATTTTGCTGCTTTGCTGTTCCTTTCTGAGCTATAGACTTATTATCTTTCTGACTTACAACTTTTTGATCATTATTGTCCACAGAAGTTAAATCAGATTGTAATGTTTCGTAAGCAATTTCGCTTTCCGTTTTTGGCTCATTATTGTTAACAACATAAGCAGCATCTGCTGTCTCTGCTTCTTTTACTGATTCATTATTTGAATTGAAAACAAAAGTCGCTCCAAAAATCAATGCTAAAGATGCCGCAACGGCATAAGTCCAGTTGAGCCTGAAAACAGGTGCCTGTCTGCGGGAGATTACTTTATTTATCACATGATTCTGAACATCATCATACATACTTTCAGAAACTGTATAAATATTTTTCCGTTCCATTTTTTCCAGATCAAACTCATCCAGCCCGCTTAATACTTTCCCCTGAATATTTTCAAATAAATTTTCAGGTACTGTGTAAATATTTTTACGTTCTAATTTTTCTATGTCGAAGTCTTTCATTGTCAGTTGTCTCAAAAATTATCTCTCGTAATTTTCTTTAATATACTCTTCAATTTTTTGTTTGGCATAATGATAATTTGTTTTAAGGGTTCCTACCGACATATCTACAATTTTAGATATTTCTTCGTAAGGCAAATCATCATAATACCGCATCATAAATACCAGTTTCTGCTTTTCCGGCAGGCTTTGTATGGCTTTCTGCAGCAAAACCTGTATTTCTTCAGCATCTTCTCCGGCGTTATCTGCAACAAGATTCTGCATATGATATTCCGGATCTTCATCAGTTTTCTGCATTTTTTTCAGTTTGTTGATCTGCTGCAGCGCCTCATTGGTTGCAATTCTGTACAACCATGTGTACAATTGGCTGTCATTTTTAAACTGATGAAAATTCTGATAAGCTTTAATAAAAGTCTCCTGCAAAGTATCCTGAGCAAGATCTCCGTCCACAATAATTCTTCTTATGTGCCAATACAATCTGCTTTGATAAACATCCATCAAAGCGCGAACTCCTTTCTCCTGAGTTCGTGGGTCTTGCATCAACGAAATAATTTCCGCGTCCTTAATCTTCATAAGATGCTTTCATTGTTTTGGATTACAAAAATAATTGAAAGTTAAATTAAGTATTCAATTTTTGGTCCAATATACTCATTATTTATAAATATTTCTACTCCTGAAACTCATTAATAAAGGCATGGTATTAATTTCCTACACTTACAGATAAATATAAGGTTGTGTTTTTATTTAAATCCAATTATTATATATCCTCTCCCATCTTCCTTCATAAAATATTATCTTTGTTTCATGCAAACAGTAATTATCGGTTCCGGAAATGTTGCTTTTCATTTGGCAAAGGCTTTTGTGCTGAATAATATTCCTCTTGTCCAGATGTTTGGCAGAAATGAAAAAGAACTTAGCAAAATCTCCGGCGAATTAAATATTCCGTATTCTACGGAAATGCTTCAAATAGCAGATCTTTACATTATTTGTGTAAGTGATCATTCTGTAGAAGATGTTTCCAGGATAATTCCCACAAAAGACTGTCTGGTTGCCCATACTTCAGGATCCCTTCCCAAAGAAATTCTGACGGGAAACTACAGAAAGGCAAGCTTTTATCCTTTACAGACTTTTTCCAGATCCAAACCTCTGGATTATTCAAAAATTCCTTTTTTTATTGAAGCTGAAAATAATGAAGACCGCAATTTTTTATTTAATATTGCTTCCAGAATTTCGGATAATGTAATGGAAAGTACTCATGAAAAAAGGAAATATATTCATCTGACTGCTGTTTTTGCATGTAATTTTGTAAATCATCTTTTTGCAAGAGCCAAAGAAATTTCAGATTTGCAGGACATCCCGTTTGATTATTTTTTACCTTTAATTGACGAAACTGTTCAGAAAATCCATGAAATAGATCCGAAATCTGCACAGACAGGGCCTGCTGTAAGAAATGACAAAAGAATCCTGACGCTGCATGAACAGTTACTAAAAGACGAAAGTCTTGAGATTTATAAAACAATGAATCATTCTATTCAGAAAATGTATGAGTTATAAAGAAAAGCTGAAAAATATTAAAGCATTTGTATTTGATGTAGATGGTGTTTTTACAGACGGAAGCGTTTATCTTCTTCCCGGAGGAAATATGTGTAGGGTAATGAATGTCCTGGACGGTTATGCAGTCGTTAAAGCATTAAAAAACAACTACATAATCGGAGTTATTACTGGAGGGAATGATGAGATGGTAAAACACCGGATCAACTATCTCGGAATTGAAGATTATTATGCAAAATCTCATGATAAAATGGCCGATTTCGAAGATTTTAAAAATAAGCATCAGCTTAAAAATGAAGAAATTCTGACGATGGGGGATGATATTCCGGATCTTCACATCATGCAGAATTCTGCCATTGCAGCCTGCCCCGAAAATGCTGTTCCTGAAATTAAAGGCATAGCTACTTATATTTCGCCGGTAAAAGGAGGAAGCGGCGCCGTACGCGACGTTATCGAACAAGTAATGAAGGTGCAGGGGAAATGGCATGATGATAATACACAATCGGTTTAAAATACTTTAAATGAAACTATTACTGGCGTCACAGTCTCCAAGAAGGAAAGAATTATTGTTGAATCTCGGCTTTACTTTTGAGGTGGTAAAAATCGATTGTGAAGAAATTGTTCCTGAACATATACAAGTAGAAGAGTCCGCAGCTTATCTTTCTGAGCTTAAGGCAAATGCATTTCGTTCTTTGGAAGAAGGGGAAGTTCTTTTGACAGCCGATACCATTGTTGCCATTGACGGCCAGTTTTTGGGAAAACCCACAGACGAGGAAGATGCTGCGACAATGCTGAAACTGCTTTCCGGCAAAACGCATCAGGTATATACTGGCATTACCATTAAAACAGCAGAAAAAACTATTACTGAAACTGATGTTGCAGAGGTGGAATTCGATGATCTTACTGACCAGGAAATAGAATATTACGTTCAGCAGTACAAACCTTTTGATAAAGCAGGAAGCTATGGAATCCAGGAATGGCTAGGTATGGCAAAAATAAAAAGGATGAATGGCAGTTTTTATACCATTATGGGGCTTCCTACTCATTTGGTTTACAAAATTTTGAAAGAAATATAAAGAGTTTCACCATAAAATTTTATTATTTTTACAAAATTATCAAACTGCTTTATAATAAAAAGCGGATTAGCGAGTTATATTGAAATAATGAAAAAAAATATTTTATTCCTTTTAACACTTTGTATTGTTGCTTCTTGTGCTACAAAGACCAAGAAGCCGGAGCAGCGTTCAAAGTTCATGAAAGGATTTTCAACATACTACAATACGTTATTTAATGCCAAAGATGCATTAAATAATGAGTTTGAAACCAGAGATAAGGCTCATAAAGATAATTTTTATGCGCCCTATATTCCTATTCTTACCTATGAAGATCAGCCTTTGGGAAGTGATTTGGGACAATCTGCTGCATTCGCAGAAAATTCCATGAAAATGGCTGAAGTAAACCGCCCTTCCGCAAATAACAGTAAAAGAGGAGGCCCTCCTGGAATGCCACCAGGAATGCCGGGAAACAATTCGGCACAGGACGGAACAGGACTTAATTCCAGTGACCCTAACCAACCCGAGCAAAAAGGCGCCACCACCCTTGAAATTGCAGAAGCTAAAGCTTTAAAAGCAATCAACAAATACTCTGTCATCAAACACGGTGAAGAACAGAATAAACAGATTTTCGACGCCTATATGATTCTTGCCCAGGCCAGAATTTACAGGGGAAAATCGCTGGATGCTCTGGATGCCTTAAATTATGTCTTCACCCATATGAAGGATGACAAAAGAATTCCGTTGGCTAGAATTTATCAGGGTCTTGCTTATGACCAGATTAAAAACTACCACAAAGCACACGAAACTTTTGCCAAACTGAAAAGTGAAAAAATCAGTAGAGAATACGAAAAATTATTAAGTATCTATTATTCTGAATCACTTTTGGATGCCGGAAAAAAACAGGAAGCGGTAAAAGAGCTTGATAATGCCTTCGAACTGAACAGCAACCGCAAACTTAAGAGTAGGATTGCTTATCTGAGAGGGCAGGTACTGGAAAGTCTTAACCAGAACGAAAAAGCCAGAGAAAGCTTTATGGCTGCCTACAAATATGCCAATGATTTTGAATTTGAAGTAAAATCCCAAATCGAGATCGCCAAAACCTTTAACGGAAACGGAGATTACAGCGGGGCAAGAAAATATCTGGAGGACATCAGTAAAAAGGGAACCTACGGATCAAGAAAGAACGAATTCTATTACGCTTTGGGTTTAATGGCCAACAAAGCCGGTAAAAAAGAAGAAGCCCAGGAATATTTCAGAAAATCACTGAGAGAAAAGGTTTCTGACGGACAGATCCGTGGTCTTGCGTATTACGAAATAGGGAAGGGGTACCTTGACAAAAATGATTATATCGGTGCTGGCGCATATTATGATTCAGCTTTAGCGGTCATGACTTATGAGCCCTCTAAAATTCTTCTTACAGACCAGTCTGTTTATATTAAAAAGATCTCCAAAAACTATTACCTGATCAAGAAAAACGACAGTATTCTGAGCCTTGCTAAAATGTCACCGGAACAGAAAACGGACTTTTTTACAAAATACATCGCAAAAATCAAGGTAAAGGAAGAAAAAGAAGAACTGGAAAGAAGACGTGCGGAGAGAAGTAAAGGCTTTGATACAGGAGATTATAATTCAACGTCGATTTTCGCTAACAGTTCAAATTCTTTTGAGGATTTCGGAGTCGCTTCAAAAGGCTTTTATTTCGGCAATACAGGAACGGTTTCCAAAGGAACGCAAACCTTTAAACAAACCTGGGGAGAGCGTGCACTGATAGACAACTGGCGTTTTTCAAAGAAAATGGCAACCATTGAGGATATGAAAAACGATGCATTGGGAACAACTGCTGCACCGAACCCAAGACGTTTTGAACCTGCATTTTATATCGAGCAGATTCCTACCGATATAGCCAAGCTGGACCAGCTGAAGAAGGACAGGGATACAGCTTCGTTAGGTTTGGGTGTCATGTATCAGAATTACTTCACCAATACCCCTTTAGCAACAAAAACCTTGTATGATCTTGTTGATGTAAAACCAGAGGAAAAAGTAATGCTGCAGGCTTTGTATGAAATTTTTGCAATGAATTATGAAAAAAATCCACAGGCTGCCGAAAAAGCAAGACAAATATTATTAAGAGATTATCCTTATACTTCATACGCTGAGTTCGCAAGAAATCCAAAGAACAGTACTTTTGTAAAATCTTCGGCAGATGTTGAAGGACAGTATAAACAGGCTTATGCATTATATGAATCTGAAAAGTTTGCTGAAAGTAAAGATCTTATTGACAAAACAATCCAGCAATATCCAAAGGATGCACTCGTCCCTAAACTCTATCTTTTGAATGCTTTTAATTCCGGAAAATCGAGTGGGAAAGAGGTGATGATTCTTCAGTTGGAACAGATTGCTTTAAATTACGGCAAAACCCCTGAAGGCGAAAAGGCCAAAGATATGCTCAATTACCTAAAAAGTGATCTGAGCTTCCAGGCAACGGATAACAAAGGCAATGTCGTTCCTCAAAATCCCGGAAATATGACTAATAAGGTTCCACAGCAGCCTAACCAGCAAAATAATGGTACAGGAGTTCCTTCCCAGCCGGAAAATAATTTGATGAACAATTCCCAGCCGAGCCAGCCGATGAACAACATCAACAAATCATTGAAAAGACAAAACAACAATCAGCAGCTGCAGCCTACAAATACTGTTCCTGCGAGACCTCAATAAAAAAAGCGAAGATTAGTCTTCGCTTTTGTTTTTTTTCTTGACGCCATGAAAGTCTTTCAAATAAAAAGGTTCGAAATAGGCTACATCCTCAAACTCTTTCTTTTCTATTTTTTCGATGGTTTTCCTGATAAGATACTGGGCAGAAGGGTAGACGTCCTCGTTAAAATCAGCATTTGGGAGCTGTAAAATTTCTTTTGCCTTTTTTGCACCGTCTCCTAAGAATAATATTTTTTTACCTTTCAATTCCTGAAAAGAAGTTTCATCTAAAATTTTAGCTTCGGTTACAGATGTTTCCTGTCCTGTTTTCCCGTCATAAACGGCCGTATAAACCTCCATTCTTCTTGCATCGACCAATGGAATGATAAAGTCATAGTTTTTGTCTAAAAAAGGCTCTATCATGCTTTCCATTGAATTGACAGCGATAAGAGGAATTTTCAGTCCATAGCAAAATCCCTTTGCCGATGATGCCCCGATTCTTAGTCCTGTGTAAGAACCTGGGCCTCTTCCCAAGGAAACCGCTTCAATGTCTTTAAGTGAAATTTCTGCACCTTCCAAAGCCCATTCTACAAAAGTATGGAGGCTTTCAGACTGTTTATAGTTTTCAGAAACTTCTTCGGTAAGGCACAGTAGTTTTTCATTATCTGAAATGGCTACCGAGCAATTTTTTGATGAAGTTTCGAGATATAGGATTTTCATTTTTATAATTTAAATACACTTTGCTGGTGCAAATTTATGGCTTTATTTCTATACTTTGTCGGCTCCACAGTTTCCAGACAGATTTCTCTTTTTTCCAGATTTCCAGTAATCCCAGGATCATTTCAAAATTCTGGTTTTTATATATTCCGGAAACTTTTATTTTTCTTCTTATAGAATAAACGTTCTTATACTTTTTAGCCTCGTATATTTCAATCTGTTCAATATTGCTGTACATTACTTTTTTCGAATTAAAATCCTTTTTAAAATCTTCAAAATTCTGCACCCACCCGTTTGAATGGCCAAAAGAAACATCCTTTGCAAAAAGATTTAAAATATTGGAATCATTATTCTGCATCAAAGAATCCAACCTTTTTGCCTGCATCAAAAATGCTTTTTCCTGTTTTGAATATTTTTGAGAAAATCCCAAAACAAAACAACACAAAAATAGAATAGTGAAGTGCCTCATTTTCAAATTCTCAAATTAAATTATTTTCAAATTGAATCATCCTTTTCTGTAAATCGTTCTCGGCTCTGCCTGAGCAGTAGGGTAGATGGTCATATCTGAAATGCAGACATGTTTCGGAGCATTGATACAATAGGCTATAGAATCTGCGATATCTTCGGCTTTCAGAGGCTCATAACCTGCATAAACAGTTGCTGCCCTTTCCTCATCTCCTTTGAATCTTACTACTGAAAAATCTGTTTCTACAGCTCCCGGCTGGATGTTTGTAATTTTAATTCCGAATTCCGTAAGCTCAATTCTCATTCCTTCCGAAATAACATCAACGGCTTTTTTGGTGGCACAATATACAACGCCATTGGCATACGTTTGTCTCGCCGCAACTGAACTGATATTCACAATATGTCCCGAATTTCTTTCTTTCATTCCCGGAATAATCATTTTGGAAACATATAAAAGGCCTTTCACATTTCCATCAATCATAGAGTCCCAGTCGTCCGTTTTTCCTGCTGAAAGCGGATCCAGTCCGTGTGCATTGCCGGCATTGTTGATTAGAACATCAATATCTTTCCATCCTTCAGGAAGGGAATTAATGGCTGTTTCCACTTCTCCCAAATTTCGTACATCAAACCTTAAACTAAAAATTTCAGTGAATTGTGAAAGTTCTTTTTTCAGCGATTCAAGAACTTCAGATCTTCTGCCACAGATGATGATCCTGTTGCCTTGTTTTGCGAGAAGTTCTGCTGTAGATTTTCCTATTCCGGAAGTTGCTCCGGTGATTAATATTGTTTTCATAAAAAATAAATTTCAAATATACCAATGTAACAATTTACCAATATAACAATCATTGATACATTTTTAAATTAGTTAGTTGGCATCGAATGCTTCAAATGCATCCTGAATATGTTCAATGGTCAGGTTTTGTTTTTCATCGGGAAGAACAGAAATTATATCAAAGCGGACTTCGTTCAACACATTAAATTCCTGTAAATAATAATCCGCAGCAGAAACCAGCAGCTTAATTTTTTTCTTATTCACCGATTCCTGAGGGAGATTAAAAACATCGGTAGACCGTGCTTTGACTTCGCAAATAATAATCAGGTTATCTTTTGCTGCAATAATATCGATTTCTGCTTTCTGATACCGGAAGTTTCTCGCAAGGATTTTATAGCCGTTTTTTAATAAAAAGTCCGCAGCGAGGTCTTCTGCTTTTTTTCCAAAATCATTGTGTTGTGCCATTGTTGGGTGGAAGAGTTTGAGGGTTTGAGAGTGTCTCGGTTTTATAATTAAATATTAAAATAAGTTATAAATTTAATTTTCAAAATCAATCTTAACATTATCCTTAACCTCTAATTTTACATTTCCTCCGATAATTAAAGGTCTGTTGTCTTTAATATGACCATTCGGAAATCCGAAAACTGTCGGGAAATCGTACTTTGAAATTCTTTCTGAAATAATCTGATAGGCAAAATCATCGAAACTTTCATTGTATGCAGGATTTTCTTTTTCATTTCCCATATTGGTCATCCCGCCAATAATCAATCCTTTGATTTTTTTGAATACGCCGCCCAGTTCCAGACTCATCATCATTCTGTCTAAAGCATAAAAGTTTTCACCAATATCTTCAATAAAAAGGATTCTGTTTTTAAACTTAAATGAATAATCGGTTCCCAAAAGCGCGTAAACCAGTGCTAAATTACCTCCAATCAATTGATCCTCACAGGAACCCGTTTTATTAAAATGATGAGATTCTAAGACATAATGAGGCGTTTTCCCCTCTAAGATATCAAAAATCAATCTGTAGCTTTCATCTGTTACCCCAAAGCTTGAGGTTTTTACCGTCTGTCCATGAATAGATGCAAATCCTTTTTTCAATAAATAGCTTTGAATAACAGTATTGTCGGAATATCCAATATACCATTTCGGATTTTCGGAAAAGTTTTTAAGGTGAATGCTCCTGAGCAGATGTTGACAGCCATAACCTCCTCTTGATGCCCAAATAGCTGCTATTTCACTGTCATTTAAAGCCCAGTTGATATCATCAATTCTTTGTTTTTCCGTTCCTGCATAATTGTAGCCTTTGGAAAAGCTGTTGTAGAGATGTTCTCCAAAAACAGGTTCATAACCTTTATTCCGGATCATTTCTATGCCCTTTTCAAGCTGGGAAGGTTCTACTGCGCCGGCGGGTGTTATTATGGCTATTTTATCGCCTTCTTTTAATGGTTTCGGGAAAGTTATTTTTTTCATTTTTCTCTGTGATATTTTACTTCGGTTTTTTCGGCTTCTTCCAGCCTTTTATCGAACTGATTGAATTTTTTAAAGCTTTGTAAAAAAATAAAGAAACTGAAGATAATGAGAATTCCGCCAACAATTCTTCTTATTCTGTTCGCAAGTTTCTGTGTGAGCTTATCATGAAACTGTTTGGCGAGAAAAATTTTAGCCAGATCAATACATAAATAGGTAGCAATCACGACACCGATGTATAGAATAAAATTGCCGGTATCGGGATACTGATTTCTTACAGAGATTACCGTTACCAGCCAGAAAAGAATGACCCCCACATTAAGGAGATTAAAGAAAAAACCATTCATAAAGGTTTTAAAATAATTCTGACTGATGAATTTCTCTTCCCCCGGAATATGCATTTTGGTCCTCGTCACCATCATTACTACACCATAAACAAAGATGAGAATGGCTGTGATCCTGTAAAAACCCGGATGCTTGTCAATTAAAGTTACAATATCCGCACTTGCATAATAGGCTGCGAGAATACAGAGAAGATCTGCAGAGATTACTCCGATATCCAAAGCTAATGCGTGTTTTGGTCCTCTGGAAAAGCTGGTTTCTATTAGAAGGAAAAAAATAGGTCCTATAAAAACCAGGCTTAGCATGAATCCTAATACGATGGCAGATAATATAAGTTCAAACATCAAGTAATTTTTTAAATGAAAATCTGAATTTCCATTCCATTTATACAAATGTAAACTTTATGATTTAATTATTCAATAACTATGGATTTAAGAAAAGTATTATTTAAAATAATTTCATTCAAATTATTATTATTTTTAACTATAAAAACAAAAATCCGTTTCACTTTAATGTAAAACGGAAATTATTATTAAAATTTTTAATATTTATTACTCTACAATCTTAAAATCAAGCTGTTTCTGAATAAGGTTTGCCTTCACTACTTTGATTTGTACCTGATCTCCCAGCTGATAACGCTTTCCGTGTCTCATACCGTAAACTGCGTGTGTTTTGGCATCATATGAGTAGGAATCATCCACAAGATCTCTCAGTTTAATTAAGCCTTCCGCACCGTTTTCAGGAATTTCCACCCAAAAACCAAATTCCGCTACTCCTGAAATTACGCCTGTAAAAGTTTCTCCCAGATGTTTTTCCATGAATTTCACCTGCATGAATTTGATGGAATCCCTTTCTGCATCTGCCGCAAGGCGCTCCATGGAACTGCAGTGTTTTGCTTTTTCTTCGAGTTCGGCTTTATTTGGGGATTTTCCTCCGTCCAGATAATGCTGCAGCAACCGGTGTGCAATAAGATCCGGATAACGACGGATAGGCGAAGTAAAGTGTGTGTAAAAATCGAAACCAAGTCCGTAGTGACCAATAGGTTCCGTAGAATAGACCGCTTTGCTCATGCTTCTCATGGCAAGCGTTTCAATCATATTTTCTTCGCCTTTACCCTTCACATCATGCAATAATTTATTTAAAGATGCAGCTACTTTCTTACTGTTGGCAAGATCCATTTTATATCCGAAAGTGGATACAAAATCTCTCAACGATTCCAGTTTTGCAGGATCCGGATCATCGTGAACCCTGTATATAAAAGTATTTTGAGTGATATCTCCTTTTTTGTTCAATGAAATAAATTCAGAAACTTTTTTATTAGCTAGCAGCATGAATTCTTCAATCAAGTGGTTAGAATCTTTACTGATTTTAAAATAAACCCCAACCGGTTCATTGTTTTCATCAAGATTGAACCGTACTTCGCTTCGGTCAAAGGTAATTGCTCCTTTCCTGATTCGTTCTGCACGCATGATTTTTGCCAGCTTATCCAGCACATTGATTTCTTCCTGCAGATCACCTTGCTTTGTTTCGATTCTTTCCTGAGCTTCCTCATACGTGAATCTTCTGTCAGAATGGATCACCGTTCTTCCGAACCATTGCTTTTTGATATTAGCATCATCATCTAATTCGAAAACCGCTGAAAAAGTAAATTTGTCTTCATTCGGACGAAGAGAACAAACATCATTACTCAGCACTTCCGGAAGCATTGGTACAACGCGATCTACCAGGTAAACGGAGGTTGCTCTCTGATACGCTTCATCATCCAGAATTGTTCCGGGAACCACATAATGTGATACATCAGCAATATGAACCCCAATTTCCCAGTTTCCATTTTCCAGTTTTCTGATGGAAAGTGCATCATCAAAATCTTTGGCATCTTTAGGGTCGATGGTAAAAGTTGTAATCCCACGCATATCCCAGCGTTTTGCCACTTCAGCTTCATTAATACTTCTGTCTATTTTGTCGGCATCTCTTTCTACTTCTTCAGGAAACTGGTACGGCAGCCCATATTCAGCAAGAATAGAGTGAATTTCAGTTTCATGCTCACCCGGAGCTCCCAGTACCTGGATAATTTCTCCTTCCGGATTTTTATCGCCGGGTTTCCACTCGGTCATTTTTACGACAACCTTATCACCATCATTAGCACCTCCAAAGTTTCCTTTCGGAATAAAAATATCAGTATTGATGGTCTTTTTATCACAAACCACAAATCCGAAATCTTTATGAGCAACTACCTGAAGCGTTCCTACAAATTCTGTTCTGCCTCTCTCAAGAACTTCCAGAACGGAACCTTCCAGCTTTTTACCTTTATAAGTGTAGGTTACAATTAAAACTTTGTCGCCTTGCAGGGCATCTTTCACATTTTTAGAGTGAATGAAGATGTCATCTTCCAGACCTTCAACATTAACATAGGCATTTCCGGACTGGTTAAAATCGATAACTCCCGTCAATGTTCCTTTGATATTAAGATTAACGATATATTTTCCTTTTTCGGCTTCTTTAATCCTTTCCGTAGCCTGCAGCTTATGCAACGCCTGGATGACTAGCTCGCGCTGTCTCGGATTTTTATAGTCTATTCCTTCTGCAATCTGCTTGTAATTATAGACTTTCGTTGAATTTTCATTCATAAAACGCAGAATCAGTCTCCCGATTTCCTGCAGTTTATGATCATTTTTCTGACTTATATATTTTCTTTTTTTTGGCATTTTAAAATTATTTTTTAATATGTTCTAATGAATATCAAATTTTCATTCTGTAAGCATTCCTTTATTATGAATAGCTAGAATTGTCATGGAATATTCATTAAATAATAGACTGTATGATGAGACATGTCTGAACTCATCTACAGCAACATCAATTTTCTTTCCATTTCTATCATTGATGGAACTTTTAGTTTTGCATAAATTTAATACAAAAATGGAGAAGAGTAGGGAAAACCTTTTATTAAATATCTTTAAATATAATACAGGTTCAATGGAAATGACAGGATGGTAAATCCTGCCGGACGCTGCAAATATACAAAATTAAAAATAAATAAGGCTTGTAATTTGATTTACAAGCCTTTATATTTTAGCAGTATGCGATTTTATCAACTCTGTTTTGATGTCTTCCGCCTTCGAAGTCCGTTGAGAGAAATTTATCTACGATTTCTATTGTTAATTCTTTAGAAATGAATCTTGCAGGAATGGAAATCATATTCGCATCATTATGCTGTCTTGCCAATGAAGCGATCTCCGGCATCCAGCAAAGGGCGCAACGGATTTTCTGATGTTTGTTGGCTGTGATCTGAACTCCGTTTCCGCTTCCGCAGAATAAAATTCCAAGCTCATTTTCGCCATTTTCAACCGAAGTTGCTGCGGGGTGCACAAAGTCCGGATAATCCACACTGTCTGTGGAAAACGTTCCAAAATCCTGAACTTCAAAGTTTTCTGATAAATAGTTTTTAACAATTTCTTTATATTCGAAGCCCGCATGGTCTGCGGCAATGGCAATTTTTCTTTTCATAACTGTTTATTTAGCCTTTTTAGATTTTATTTCATAGCAAAGGTAAGAATTATAACAATCTTTGTTAGTCTTTCGGGGGTAAATTGTGAAAAGCATTGTGAATAACTGTGGATAACTCCGGTAAAATAAATGTTTCGTAACATTGAAAAAATTTGTAACGGAAAGTATGACCAAAAAAAATGTTAAAATTTTCAAAAAACTTTCTGGCAGGAATTGTTGACTTTTTCCATAAATCAGTTATCCATAAAGCAAATTGGGGAAAAGTTATCAATAATTGTTAGTAACGAAGTGAAAAATCAGATTTACAACCTTTTATAATGTAAATAAAATGTGAATTGAATATAAAATTACCTGTTATGAAATTTTTCGTGAAAACTTATCCCCTAAATTCACATCACTCAACAACAATAGCGTATTCTTTTTTTTAAAGAGAAAAAAATTGTTGATAGCTGAATGTTGGGTTTGCGAAAAACTTTTCTGAAAACTTTTCAAAGGTTGCCGCGATTCAAAAATTTTAAAATCTTACATTTGTGAAAAGAAAAACTCAACGATATGATTGGAGCCGGCTGGCCGCAGGTTTATACAATCCTGCTGGGACAATCGGCTGTATAAGAACGAAGAAATAATATACATGTACATATGAAAACAATCAATGATTTCAATTTTAACGGTAAGAAAGCACTGGTAAGGGTAGATTTCAACGTTCCTCAGGATGACCAGCTGAAAGTTACAGATAATACCCGTATAGTAGCCGTAAAGCCTACAGTAGATAAGATTCTGCAGGATGGTGGAGCGGTGATTCTTATGGCGCACCTTGGAAGACCAAAAGGAGAGGTGAAAGATGAATTTTCACTTAAGCATATTGTGGATGAAGTATCCAATGTACTGGGTCACCCGGTACAATTTGTTGATGAATGTGTAGGAGAGAAAGCTGAACAGGCGGCACAAAATCTTAATGCCGGTGAAATTCTTTTACTGGAAAATCTGCGTTTTCATAAAGAGGAAGAAAAAGGAGATGAGGCTTTTGCGGAAAGTCTTTCAAAACTTGGTGATGCATACGTGAATGATGCTTTTGGAACCGCACACAGAGCCCATGCTTCTACTGCCGTAATCGCCAAATTTTTTCCTTCAACTAAATTTTTCGGTTTATTGATGGCTAAAGAACTTCAGGCGATTGATAAGGTCCTAAAATCCGGCGAACGTCCTGTAACTGCGATACTTGGAGGATCTAAAGTTTCTACTAAAATTACAATTATTGAAAACATGTTGCCGGCGGTAGATAATCTGATTATAGGTGGAGGTATGGCTTTCACTTTCATCAAAGCATTGGGCGGAAAAATCGGAACTTCCCTTGTTGAGGAAGATAAATTACCTTTGGCACTTGAAATTCTAGGAAAAGCCAAAGAACATAAAGTGAAAGTTTATCTGCCATCTGATACCATTATTGCAGAAAGTTTCAGCAATGATGCCGAAAGAAAAGAAGCAGATATATATTCTATCCCTGAAGGATGGATGGGTCTTGATGCGGGACCAAAATCGAGAGATCAGTTTAATGATGTACTGCTGGATTCAAGAACAATTTTATGGAACGGACCGATCGGTGTTTTTGAAATGTCGAATTTTGCTGCAGGAACTGTTGCTTTAGGAGACAGTATTGCTGAAGCAACAAAACTTGGAGCTTTCTCTTTAGTTGGGGGAGGAGATAGTGTGGCTTTTGTAAAGCAATTCGGATATGGTGAGAAAGTAAGCTATGTTTCTACCGGTGGTGGTGCGATGCTTGAAAGTCTTGAAGGTTTGGAACTTCCCGGAGTGGCAGCAATTAATCAATAAGAAATTTTTCTTCATAAATTAAAAACCCAGCAAATTTGCTGGGTTTTTATTTGCATATTCTTAAATAAAGGCTGAGTAAAAATTTTTAAGCGACTCTCAGAGACTTTTACTAAAAATTAAAAGAGGCTAAATATTTTCTAAATTTCATATTTACTAACAAATTTTCAGCAATAAGTTGAAAAAATGACCTTCATAAATAGCCTAAATTTCCATTTTCTACTTTTTTTCGATAATGTATATCAGACTCGAAAATTCGTTCGAAAAAAGGGCTTTTACGTTCGAAATCGTTCCGTAGATCATCGCTTTTAGCCAAAACAGGGGAGATTTTTGGTATTTTTCGCTCAGCATGGAGATGTAATATGAATCAAGCACCAAAGGTTTAATCTTCCTCAATTTCCAGTTCGGTTTTTTTGAAATGAGATTTTCCATTCCTTTTTTTGAAAAATGGTAAATATGTCTCGGTACATCATAAGCTGCCCAATATTCTTTATAATGTTTTGCATCATAAGAAGTAGGGTTGGGAACTGCAATAATAAGAAGTCCTTTTTCTTTTAATTTTTTATTGAAAATTTCCAGCATTTCATCCTGATTTTCGATGTGCTCGAAAACATGCCAAAGGGTAATGGCATCCAGACTGTGATCATCAATAAAATTTAGATCATCTAAAATTACAGCTTTAGATAATTTTCCTGCTGCTGCTTTTCTAGCATCGGAATCAGGTTCAAATCCGAATGTATTAAAATCATTTTCTATATATTTTACAAATTCGCCGGCACCGCATCCGTAATCCAACACTTTTGAATTTTTAGGAATTCTGTCAAGCAATATTGTTTTTTTATATTGTAAGTTGAATGATTGTAAAAATTTGTATAGCTTTTCTTTCAGACTTCCCGAGTCCTGATGATGAGAAATATAATCTTCACTTTCATAATATTTTGAAATGTTAGATGGAATAGGGGAGGTCTTATAAACACCCTTAGTTTCGGTTTCCTTAATTTCAAATATTTCTTGAGAAAGAAAATGATCTTTAATTTTCATTGTAATTTGATCTTTTATAAATAAAATTAAGGTGTTTAAATTTTGTTAAAAGGTTTTAAAACACCTTAATTTATCCTGTAAAGTTATTTATGTTTCACGTGAAACATTTATCAATTAACGTCCCAAATAGACCAGTAAAACGTTTATATCAGCCGGCGAAACACCACTGATTCTTCCTGCCTGAGCAATCGTTTTTGGTCTTACATTAGACATTTTTTGTTTTGCTTCAGCAGAAAGACTTGATATTTTAGTGTAATCAAAATCTTCTGGAATTTTAATGTTTTCCAGTCTATTTAATTTGGCTACATTTTCTTTTTCCTTTTCAATATAGCCTTTATATTTAATGTTAATTTCAGCTTGTTCTCTTACTTCGTCATCATATTTAGATGCATTTTCTCTGATGGCTTCAATATTTTCAAGCTTTTCCAGAGTCATATTGGGCCGGGTAAGGATCTGTGCTGCTCTATAGGCCTGATCAACAGGACTGCTTTCAATAGTTTCCAGAATAGGATTAATCATTCCCGGTTTTAAAGAAGTTTCACGAAGAAAGCTTTCAAGTTCTTGGCTTTGAGCAACTTTCTCTTCAACTCTTTTTAAACGTTCTTCTTTTGCTAATCCTAATTCAAATGCTTTTTGTGTTAATCTGATGTCTGCATTATCCTGTCTCAGCAATAGCCTATATTCAGCTCTTGAAGTAAACATTCTGTAAGGCTCTTCGGTACCTTTTGTAATTAAATCATCAATTAAAACACCAATATATGCTTCATCCCTGTTAAGGATAAATTCTTCTTTTTCGTGTACCTTATTATGAGCATTAATCCCTGCAATTAGCCCTTGTCCTGCAGCTTCTTCATAGCCGGTTGTTCCGTTGATCTGACCTGCAAAATACAGATTGTCGATCAACTTTGTTTCTAAGGTATGCTTTAATTGGGTAGGAGGGAAGTAATCATACTCAATAGCATAACCAGGACGGAATACTTTTACATTTTTAAAGCCCGGAATATGCTTCATTGCTTTGATCTGTACGTCTTCAGGAAGGGAAGAGCTGAAACCATTTACATAAATTTCGACTGTTTTCCATCCTTCCGGTTCTACGAACAGCTGGTGTCTGTTTCTTTCTGCGAAACGGTTGATTTTATCTTCGATACTCGGACAGTATCTTGGTCCTAAACTCTGAATGGTACCGTTGAACATTGGGCTTCTGTCGAATCCTTCACGTAAAATATCATGTACTGTTTCGTTGGTATAAACAATATGACAGCTTAATTGTTTGGTTAATTTAGGAGTATCTAAATAGCTGAATTTTTGAGGGTTTTTGTCTCCTTTTTGTTCTTCCATTTTAGAATAATCAAGACTTCTTCCGTCAACACGAGGTGGAGTACCGGTTTTCATTCTTCCGGCTTCAAAACCTAATGAAACGAGCTGTTCGGTAATGCCGAAAGCTCTCGGTTCGCCCATTCTTCCTCCTCCTAATTGTTTGTCTCCAACATGAATTAATCCGTTCAGGAAAGTACCATTGGTGAGAACAACGGAATGTGCTTTGATTTCGATTCCCAATGAAGTAACCACTCCGGCTACTTTGTTATTTTCAACGATAAGCTGTTTTACCATATCCTGAAAGAAGTCCAGATTGGGAGTATTTTCCAATGCGAGACGCCATTCTTCTGCAAAAAGCATTCTGTCGTTTTGTGTTCTCGGAGACCACATGGCGGGACCTTTTGAGAGGTTAAGCATTTTGAATTGTATGGCAGATTTGTCTGCTACAATTCCGGAATATCCTCCCATTGCATCAATCTCACGAACAATTTGTCCTTTAGCAATACCGCCCATTGCGGGGTTGCAGCTCATTTGTCCGATCGTCTGCATATTCATTGTAATAAGCAGTGTTTTCGATCCGAGATTGGCTGCTGCAGCGGCGGCTTCGCATCCTGCATGACCTGCACCAACTACAATTACATCATATATTTCTGAAATCATCTTTCTCGCTTGTTTTAAGCTTCAAATTTTAATCTTTTTTATAAATGTTTCACGTGAAACATTGAGTAGGATTACAGTCTGAAATCGCCTGTAATACGTCTTTTTAGCCCCGATCGTAGCAACTGTTTGAGCTCATTTTCTTTTTGAAAAAAAAGAAAATAGCGAGTGCGGAGAGCGGGATTAAGCTCCTGAAAAAATACTTATCAATATTTAATGATAATATTAATTCACTTGCTGTATTTTGCTAAATAAAAATCTTCTTTGCTTCGCATCAGCTGTTCTTCTACTTCCGATTTATCTTTGTATCCTGAAAGGTGAAGAATACCATGTGCCAACACTCTTCTCAGTTCCTCTTCATAATCTTTTGATAGAGTAGAGGCGTTATCTGAAATGCGCTGCAAAGATACGAAAATCTCTCCGCTTATCGTCCTTCCTTTTACATAGTCGAAAGTAATGATGTCGGTATAGTAATCATGCTGTAGATAATCCTGATTTACTTTGAGCAGATATTCGTCGTCACAGAATATATAATTGATTTCGCCAAGTTTTTTGCCTTCTGAAAGAACGATGTCTTCCAGCCAGGGTTTGTAGTCTGTATTAACTGTTTCCGGTAGGTTTTCGTAAAAGAATTGTATCATCGTATTAAAACCAGTGTCCTAAAATTACACTGAATATGCCTTTTTGATTATTTTTGAGTGAATGACTGAAGTTTATTTTAATCTGTCCGAACGGAGATTTGTATCCTGCTGTAAGTCCTACGGAGCTGTAGTTGAGTTTTACAGTATCTTCAAAACTGATATCGTCTGAGAGATTGGCGAAAGAAAAATTTCCGCTGATGAAATAGTTTTTGTTGAATTTGAACTGAAGATCATTACATATCAGAACCACATTATTGCTGTTCAGCTGCCCGAAATAAAATCCGGGAAAGCTTCTGAAGTTAACGATATTCTGTTCAAAGATTCCTCCCAACCTGTACTGATAGTACTGAGGAAGGTTTTCGCCGATGGTAATTCCTCCATAAAGATTAAGACGGTATGCAAACTGCTTTGAAAGCGGAATATTAATTCTGATATCTGCTTTTACCTGTACAAGTCTTTTCTCGACTTCTGATTTCATAAGGTCGATTACTTTACCTTCTGCATTGATGTAAATACCGCGGGTGGGAAAGTCCTTATCATTCTGGGTATCGCTTTTTAAAAATACGTAAGGATTTAAAAAACGGTTATAACGTTGGTTATTCCCATTCGCTTCTGCCTCGAAATAATCGTGGCTGATTCCTGCTCCAACCGCAAATTTATCTCTCCAGATAGACTGGATATAGGCTTCATTACGAAGCCATGTCCATTGATCTATTTCGTAATTGTTGATGTCTTTAATATTAAAGCTCATTCCGGATGAATAGATTCCGAATCCGGGAATATATCCGTTGTCGATGAAGTAATTTAAATAATATCTCGGTTTATCGCCTACAACAACATCAAGGGAAAGATTTGAATTTAAAAACAAAAGACGTTTGGCAGAATAATTGAGAAGAAGGCCTGTTTTGAAGATTTCATCATAGTGTAATCCGAATTTGAGAAAATTTCGAGTGTTATCTTCCGTAACGTATAGTTTGAGATAGTTGGCTTCGTTTTCTGAAATGATATCGTAATTGATAAATTTATAATTGTTGGTTGAAACGAGTTTATCAATTTTCTTATTAATGCTGCCGTATGTCTGTAGAGATGGGAGCCGTAGCCCCATTTTCCCGAGAACATAGTTTTTACCGTAAATGCGGCCTCCATCTATGGCAACGCTGTCTATCTTGTAAACGTTGGAATAAATGGGATTTATACGCTGTCTGAGGCGGTCAAACGGACGTTTCGGAAGTTCATCCAGAATTTTGGAATATTTCATGCCTTCAGCATAGCCGCTATCAAGGATTTTTTTCTTGTCATCGTAGCTTGTAGCAGTCATTCCGGTAAGGTTTGGTTTGATATTGATGTCTGTGAACTTATATTGTCTTCTGGTATCTTTTTTAATCCCGAAATCAATCACCTGATTCAATATGGAAATGATATTTCCAAGGTCTTCTCTTTTTGATAGATCCTGATTAAGATCCACACCAATCACAATGTCGATCCCTTTATCCTTTAAAGGTTTTGAAGGATAATTTACTGTCATTGCCCCGTCAATATAAATGCTGTCGCCTATTTTTACAGGATCCATTAAGGAAGGAAATGCTGAGCTGGCCATGATAGACTGTACCAAATCTCCTTTTTCAAAAATCTGCATGTTTCCGCTTTCCAGATTGGTGGCTACGCACATAAAAGGAATCGGCAACTTTGAAAAATCATCAATATTGGAAACATTTTTAAAAAGCTCTTTCAGCAGATACACATTTTTCTGTCCGGTACTGATGGAAGAGGGAAGTGTAATCTTTCCGTTTTTCAGAGGAATGGTAAGAAGATATTTGTCTACAGATTTATTGAAAAAAGAGGTTTCCTGTCTTGTCGCTTTAGGATCCATAATCAATGAATAGAAATCGGTATCCATCACGATTTTTTCTATCTCCTTCCCGGAATATCCTGAAGCATATAAACCACCGACAATCGCTCCCATACTGGTTCCGGCAATATAGTCTACTTTAACGCCCAAAGAATCCAGCACTTTAAGCACGCCCACATGAGAAAATCCTTTAGCTCCTCCACCTGCAAGTGACAAACCAATCCTGGGATTTTTTGGAATCACCAGATCTTGTTTTACTTGGGACTGAATCAAAAACAGTTGAAATGCCATTAAAAGGATCAGGAGTTTTCTCATAGGTTAATCTTTTATATAAATCCTTTTCACGCGGGGCGAAATGGAGGTTAATACTTCGTAGGTTATGGTTTTGCAGTACTCTGCAAATTCTTTCAATGTCGGTTTTGCATTGAATATCGTAACGGTGTCACCTTCTTTTAGATTCGGGATATGATCTACGTTAATCATCATCATATCCATACATATATTTCCTACAATCGGGGCCAGTGTTTTATGAATTCCAACGTTTCCTATCTGATTGCCGATCAGTCTTGGGATACCGTCAGCATAGCCCACCGGGATGGTAGCTATTTTTGTTAGATGATCTGTTTTGAATCTTCTGCTGTAGCCAACTGATTCTCCGCCTCCCACTATTGATATCTGCGATATGACTGTTTTGAAACTGACTACGGAACGCAGCTGTTTATTTATTTCACTATTTTGTGATTCTCCTAACATTCCAATTCCAATTCTTACCATATCGTATTGATGGTGTGCATAGTTGGTTATTCCTGAAGAATTCAATATATGTCGGATAGGAGTGTAACCTAGATTTTTAATCAGCTGGCTGGAATTTCTTTCAAATACTTCAAGCTGATGTAAAGTAAATTCTTTTTCTGAGGGCATATCTGAAGATGAAAGATGGCTGAAAATGCTCTGTACCTTTAGATTTTTCTGCGCTAAAGTACTGCCTAATTCATCCAGCTCAACATCTTTAAAACCAAGACGGTGCATTCCCGTTTCCAGTTTAATATGAATGGGATATTTTTTATCATAACCCGATTTCCGTACCGCTTCGTAAAACTGCTCCAATACCCGGAAGCTGTAGATTTCCGGCTCAAGATTATAGGCAATCACCGTTTCGTAACTGTGCTGCTCGGGATTCATGACAACAATAGGTACGGTAATTCCTTTTTTACGCAGTTCGACACCTTCGTCAACAAAAGCTACACCTAAATAATCAATGTGATGATGCTGCAGGAATTCAGAAATTTCATAGCTTCCAAGCCCGTAAGCATTTGCCTTTACCATGGCCATCATTTTGGTTTCCGGTTTCAACAAAGATTTATGGTAATTGATATTGTGAAGAATGGCATTGAGATTGATTTCAAGAACGGTATCATGTTTTCTGAGTTCAAGTATATCTTTAAGCTTTTCGATCTCAAATTTCCTTGCTCCTTTAAGGAGGATAATCTGATTTTCAATTTCTGTAAGATGTTTACTGTCAATTAATTCCTTAGTATTATTATAAGTTGTAGTTTTAGATTTAAATAATTCACTATATTTAGAAATTTCATGACCAATCAGGAAAACAGAATCGAATTTCTGTTCGTTTACCAGTTCGGATACTTCTTCGTAGAGCTCTTTTGAATTTGAATTCACTCCAACAATATCCGTTAAGACCAAAGACTTTTTCGGTTTATTATATTCATTTAAGAACTGTAAAGCTGTTTTTAAAGAATCCAGATCCAGATTAAAAGAATCGTTGACGATGATATTTTCTTTAATTCCTTCAATAGCCTCGAGTCTCATTTCAACAGCCTTCAGCGCATTGATTTTTTCAATGATCTTATCATTGCTGATCCCTAATTCTTTTAAAACCGTTAAAAGAGCCAAAGCATTAGTTAATGTGACCTCGTCCCTTTGATTAACGGGAAAGCTTATCTGTTCATCAAAATATTGCACAACAACGTCTGAATCCTTCAGTGTATTTTTGAAGTGTACATCATTACTTTCTTTATAGCCGTAAGTAATTAATTTTTTTGTTGAATATAAGTTATTTATTTTATTGTTTACCAATGAATTATCTCCATTGTGAATAATAACCTCGGAATTTTTAAAAAGCTTAATTTTTTCATCAATTAACTGTTCTTCCGATTCAAAATTGGCAAGATGTGCAGTTCCCATATGGGTCAGCAATCCGATTTGAGGATGAAAGATGTTTTCCTGTTTTTCCATCTCACCTGGCTTCGAAATGCCTACTTCGAATATTCCCAGCTCATGAGAATCATTAATCTGAAGCAGCGATAAAGGAAGACCAATTTGTGAATTAAAACTTTTAGGACTTTTTACGGTTCTGAACTCATTCCACAAGCACTGATACAACCATTCTTTCAAGATAGTTTTACCATTGCTTCCTGTAATTCCTACGGATTTTAAATGGGCATTTTCAAAATGATATTTTGCAAGTTTTTGGAGAAACTCAACAGAATTTCTGACAATGATCCATGTAATATTTTCATATTGAGGATAGTGATGTTCGGAAATAATTATTTCTATACCCCTGTCAATGGCAGCTTCAATAAATTTTTCGCCTGAATTCTTCTGCGTATTAATTGCAATGAATGCTGTATTTTTGGTGGAATAAATGATCCTGCTGTCGAAAGCTATATTTTTTATCAAAAGTTTTTCGTCACCAATAACCTGTGCATTGGTGATTTCTGCAATCTGATGTACTGTATAATTCATTGGTGCCTGTTCTGCTGTTTGTAAGCAGGAAACAAAATAAGCAAAGGCCTTATCAAATAATTGCTTATGCTTCCGGCTTCTTTTTGGCCTAATTTACTGTTTTTTCTTCTTTAAAAGCACTTCATCAATAAAAACCCGGCGGCTTACCGCTTCGTAGCTTTCCGTTTCTCCGAGTTCTACCAGATTGTTTCCATTGGATATTCTCATGGAATAGTTGGCAAGATTCCCCGTTCTCTTACAGATGGCATGTACCTTTGTTACATACTCCGCAGTGGCCATAAGATTAGGCATTGGCCCGAAGGGCCTTCCTAAAAAATCCATGTCCAGACCGGCAATAACCACACGGATACCACTGTCTGCCAATTGATTGGCTACATCTACAATGCCTTCATCAAAAAACTGTGCTTCATCAATTCCTACCACATCACAATTGGAAGCCAGCAAAATAATTTCATTAGGATTTTCTACCGGTGTACTTCGTATCTTATTTTGATTGTGAGAAATCACATCTTCTTCAGAATACCGTGTATCCAGTTTCGGTTTAAAAATCTCCACATTCTGCCCCGCCATTTCTGCCCTTCTCAGCCTTCTGATCAACTCTTCGGTTTTTCCGGAAAACATTGAGCCACAAATAACTTCCATCCAACCACTTTGTTTGGAATGATTAATTGTATTTTCTAAAAACATTTGTTAAATTAGCCGTATATTTTTAACATCAAAAGTAAGCAATTTTTTAACAAGATTCTTATATGCAAAACATCCAAGATTTAAAGGAAAAGATTTTTTTTGAATCCAAGAATATGATCGCTATTCTGGATAAAATAAGCAATGTAGACGAATTAATTTCCCGGCAGGATCTTGTAGATGAACTTGCTAACCGGATTTCGTTTCTCAAGTTGCTTAAAAAAAATCTGGAGTATTTTGAAAAAGAAAATTTTTCTTCAACAGAAAAAATTAATGAAAACTTTTCGTCTGAACCATTTTTAGAAACCAATCATGAAGTAGTTGAAGAAGAGGCGATCTTTAATAATCGGCTTAATGAAATCGGGGAAAATGAAGAATATTCAGAAGATCAGGTTACTGAAGAAGAAGCGATTTTCAATAATCAGCTCAACGAAATCGTAGAAGAGGAACTTCATGAAACTTTGGTGAACTTTGTTGAAGAAAATACAGCATCTGAAATTACTGTAACCGATGAATCCGATGATTTTTCGGAAACAGACAAGGATATTTTCAGAGAGCAGCTGGAGGAAATTGATGACCAGGTAACTCATGATACAGATCATGCACTGAATTTTGTAGATGAAGAAAGGATATTAGCGAATTCTGAGCCTGAAAATGATGTCGATATTGATGAAGACATGTTCAGCAGGGAAAATACAGAAGAGGAGGCTGTTTTTAATAATCAGCTCAATGAGATTGATGAATTTGAGAATGAAGTTTCTGATGATCAGGGAAATTTTAATGATTTTGATGAAGAAGAAAATATCCGGAATAATTTTGATAAGGATGTTAAAAATGAAGAAAAGCAAGAAATTACAGAAACCATTCCAAGTATTTTTGATACGGAACCTATTGAGGAAGACCTGCTGATCGAAGAAAATGAGGAGCATTTTACGGTTTCTGAAGCCATGATCGAACACGGAGAAATGGCTACGGATACTTCAAATGTAGAAAGCATTGTAACGGAAATCAAATACGAAGCGGCTCTTGAGGAAAAACAGGAGACTATTTTGGCAGAAATTAATGACCGCCGAAAAATTGTTGAGATCGACAGGCCTGTTCCCGAAACAGAGAAAGATAAACCGGCCTCCGATGAAAGCTTTGAAAATCTTGAAGCGTATCAGCAGGAGAAAAAAATAAAACTTGCTCATATTAAAGGACTGAAAGCCGTTCAGACACTTTTTGATGATGACCATCTGGAAAGAACACTACCATCAGATAAAACGCCGCCTGCCGAAAAGAAAGAAGAAACGGGAAGTATTTTAAAAACAAATATCCCAACGGATTTTATGGAAGCGGAAAAGAAAAAGCCGGAATTTAAGCTGGATTTAAATGATCGTATTGCTTTTACAAAAACACTTTTCGGGGGAAGCCAGTCTGAACTGAATGAAGTGGTAAATAATCTGAACAGTTTCAGGACATTGGAAGAGGCTAAAGAATATCTGAGCGACCTTTATTATGCCAAAAAATGGAGCAAGGTGGATGAATATGCACAAAGACTCTGGATCTTGGTAGAAAACAAATTTTTATAACGTAAATTTTGAGCGGAATTCTATATTTTGTTCCCACACCGATCGGGAACCTTGAGGATATGACTTACAGAGCAGTAAGTGTTTTAAAAGAAGTAGATTATATACTGTGTGAAGACACCAGAACTTCCGGAATTCTTCTGAAGCATTTCGAGATTTCCAAACCTTTAAAATCTTATCATCTTCATAATGAACATCAGGCTACGGATAAAGTGATCACTGATCTTAAAAGCGGGCAGAATATTGCCATTATCACCGATGCAGGGACTCCCGGAATTTCGGATCCCGGTTATTTGCTGGCAAAAGCAGGCGCAGATCATCATATTGATATGATCTGTCTTCCGGGAGCCACAGCCTTTGTTCCGGCTTTAGTAGTTTCCGGACTTCCCAACAACGAATTTCTTTTCGCAGGTTTCTTACCACAGAAAAAAGGAAGACAGACCAAGCTGAAGCAGCTGGCTGAAGAAAAAAAGACGATTGTTCTCTATGAAAGTCCCCATAAAATCAATACTACGCTGGAGCAGATCAAAGAATTTTTCGGAGAAAACACGAAAGTAAGCCTGAGCAGGGAAATCTCAAAAAAATTCGAAGAAACCAAACGCGGAACAATTATTGAACTTATTGAATTTTCGAAAAGCAAAACCCTAAAAGGTGAGATCGTTCTCATCGTAAATAATTCCATTTAATTGAAAAAACTAATTTTCGTACTGTTTTCGTCGGTTTGCCTCGGACAGACGGATCAGTATAAACAGATACTCTTAACAAAAAAGCTGGGTAAAGAAGTGCGTTTCTACACCAAAGGTTACGGAATGATCAGCGATGCCAAGACCGGAACATGCGGAATCGTAGATTCTTTAGGCAATATTACTTTTAGTTATCCTTTTAAAAGCGAAATATCAAGACTTTGGAAAGACAGGTTTATCCTTAAGGTTAAATCGGGGAATTCCACAGGAAAAACAGCGCTTATTGATGAAAAAGGAAGGGAACTTATTCCTCTGGACAACTTCAGGTTTCGGACCTGGGAAAATAAAGACCGTCTGATCTATACAAAACAGGGAAAGGAATGTGTCTATGATTTTAACGGGAAAGAAATTATCTCTTTTTCTGATAAAATAGAATTCGGCAGTGAAAATAGGTTTTTTGTTAAAAAGAATGGGGAGTGGTTCATCTATGATTTTGATGGCAGACAGGTTTCAGACAGAGCATTTACTACCGATCTGCGTTTTTACAAAGGACGTACTTATATTTCTACAGGCGATAAATCAGGTGAGATTATTGATAATAACGGCAAAACCGTAACAACCATTTCTGATCATAATGTAGACAATATCAACGCATTTCCTTTTCTTGTAACGCTTGACACTGTAAAAAACCGATACGGAATTATTGATGAAAAAGAAAAAGTAATCACGGATGAAATTTATGATCAGGCTTTTGTTGGAAGAGAATATATTTATCTAACAAAAGATGAAAAAGTAAGTATTTTTTCAAAGAAAGAAGGTAAGATATATGATCTTGATTATCACTATGTAAACCCACTTTTTAATGGTTTGTTTAAGACATCTCAGGATCAGAACAATCCTAAAGCTGCAGTAGTTCGGTTAACTGGTGAAGTGGTTTTTCCTAAAGAATATGACCGGGTGGAAGGACTTACCATTGCCGGAGATAAATATATTTATCTCCGAAAGACTGATGAAGAAACAATTGTAGATAAAAATTTAAAAAGTATTCTGCAAGAAGGCTACGAGATTGAAAAGATTTTTCCAAATACCATCATTTTAAGTAAAGATAATACTTACTTTAAGTTTTCACCAAAAGACGGACAATATATAGAACTAAAAGGTTTTAAAGAGATTAAACAGCAGGAAATGTATCCGATGCTGATTGGTAAAAATATTGATAATTTCTACGGAATACTGAATGAAAATGGTAAAGAGATTGTTCCTTTTATCTATGAGGACATCATTACTTTTTCGGAAGCCAATGAGTTTGTGGTAAAAAAAGACAATAAATTCGGTGTTTCCAATCACAAAAATGAACCTTTGGCAGAAACGGTTTTTGATAAATATATTCAGGAGAAAAAAGGGATAAAGCTTATCAAAGGAAAAGATTTACAGTTTATCTATTTTACTGAACAAAATGAAAAGAATTTTATCGAATAATCACAATTATGATAAAAAACAGATAATAAATTTCATTAAAATAAGTATTTAAAATGCAATGAATAACATTTTGTAATATCTTTGCGACTGTTTTATTTCTAAAATTAAATAATGTATATTAGCCAGCCTTCAAAAGGCTAATAAGTAAAGAAAATAATTGTCATATATGAAACTATTAGAAGGAAAAGTAGCGCTAATAACGGGAGCTACAAGAGGAATCGGAAAAGGAATCGCTGAAATGTATGCCCAGCAGGGAGCAAAGATTGCTTTTACTTATGCCGGATCTGTCGACAAAGCTAAGGAATTAGAAGCAACTTTAAGTTCTGTAACTCAAATTAAAGGATATCAGTCTGATGCATCAGATTTTGATGCCGCACAGACATTGGTAGAAGAAGTACTAAAAGAATTTGGAAAAATTGATATCCTGATCAACAATGCGGGGATTACAAAAGATAATCTGCTGTTGAGAATGTCTAAAGAAGACTGGGATATGGTAATCAAAGTAAATCTTGACTCTGTCTTTAATCTTACTAAAGCAGTAATCAAACCTATGATGAAGGCAAAAGAAGGATCTATTATCAATATGACTTCTGTTGTAGGGATCAGCGGAAACGCAGGACAGGCCAATTATGCAGCTTCAAAAGCAGGTGTCATTGGGTTTACAAAGTCTGTAGCGCTTGAATTAGGTTCCAGAAATATCCGTTGCAATGCCATTGCTCCGGGCTTTATCCAGACTGAAATGACAGATGCGCTTGACGATAAAGCAAAAGACAAATGGAACGAAGCAATCCCTATGAAAAAACTGGGTCAGACTAAAGATATTGCCAATGCCTGCGTATTTTTAGGAAGTGAAATGGCATCGTACGTTACAGGTCAGACTCTGAATGTAGATGGTGGTTTATTAACCTAAACAATATAATGAAAAATATAAAATCCGTCCATAGAGACGGATTTTGTTTTTTACAGGAATAATTTTATTTAAAATCAATCCTTAAATATTTGGTTTTCCTGCTCCTGAACTCTGATAAAAGTAGTTCTTTTAGACAGCTCTTTCAATGTTGATGCCCCTACATAAGTACAGGTAGATCGGACGCCGCCCAGAATATCTTTTACGGTCTCTGAAACCGGTCCTTTGTAAGGAACTTTAACCGTTTTTCCTTCCGATGCCCTGTATTCTGCAACACCTCCGGAATGTTTATCCATCGCTGTTTTGGAACTCATCCCATAAAAGAGGCGGAATTTTTTCCCATTTTCTTCAACGATTTCACCACCACTTTCATCATGGCCGGCGAACATTCCGCCCAACATCACAAAATCGGCTCCGCCGCCAAAGGCTTTAGCCACATCTCCCGGAACTTTACAGCCGCCGTCTGCAATAATGTGTCCCTTTAATCCATGCGCTGCATCGGCACATTCAATTATCGCTGAAAGCTGGGGATATCCCACGCCGGTCTTTACTCTGGTTGTACATACTGATCCGGGGCCTATTCCCACTTTAATGATGTCGGCACCTACCAGAAGAAGCTCTTCCACCATTTCTCCCGTAACCACATTGCCGGCAATGATAATTTTATCGGGAAAGTTGGTCCTTGCCTTCTTTACAAACTCAACAAAATGCTCCGAATAACCATTGGCTACATCAATGCAGAGAAACTCGATTTTTGGATGCTTTTCAAGGATGGTCCGGATTTTTTCCTCATCCGATTTACCGGTCCCGGTGCTTAATGCAATATATTGATGAATATTTTCAGGTTGTGAATCCAGAAATGCAGTCCATTCCTCAGGAGTATAATGCTTGTGGATAGCGGTAATGATTTTCTCCTTCGCAAGCTCCACAGCCATCTCAAATGTTCCTACCGTATCCATATTGGCGGCAATTACAGGAACACCGCTCCATTTTTTCCGGGTGTGTCTGAAGGTAAATTCTCTTTCCAGGTCAACTTCCGAACGGGATTTCAAAGTGGAACGTTTCGGGCGAAACATAACATCTTTAAAACCCAGCTTTATATCATATTCTATTCTCATAATTTGGAAAATTATATTTAAATAAAAATAAGGAAAAAGATTGATAGGATTTTTTAAACTAAAGATTTTATAAATAATTTAACTTCAATTCCGAATGCAGGCTATATTTAATCGCCTAACTATAAAAAAATTGATCTGACTTCTAATTTAAAATGATACTTTTGGAGCCATGGATTTTCCTGTAACCTTTCATATTTTCGGCAAAGAAATTTTACTCCATCCGGTCACAGAATCTTTAGGGATTTTTATCGGGATGAGATATTATACTTTTTCAAAAAGAAATGATAAAGAAAAATTCAGCAATGTCAATTCTTTGCTGATTCTTATTGCTGCAACTCTTGGAGCTTTAATCGGGTCCCATCTCATTGGCTCATTAGAGAGACCGGATGATCTTATAAAAGCTTCAGATACGTGGATGTATATCTGGCTGAACAACACCATTGTTGGAGGTTTGGCCGGCGGCCTTATAGGAGTTGAGGCTATGAAGAAAATCATCGGTAAAAAAGAAAGTACGGGCGACAGAATGGTTTATCCGTTAATTATAGCGATGTTTATTGGCAGAATAGGGTGTTTTTTTACAGGAGTTTACGAAGAAACCTATGGATTGCCTACTGATTCTGTATTAGGAATGGACTTGGGAGATCACATTGACAGACATCCTGTTGCTTTGTATGAAATGGTATTTTTATTAGCTTTATTTATATTTTTAAAATATTTTCAGAAAAATTATACCTATACATCCGGGGTTTTATTTCAGGTATTTATGCTGTTCTATTTCTCATTCAGATTTCTTCTGGATTTTATTAAACCAACATACGATATCATTTTAGGATTAAGCACCATACAATTGGTATGTATTTCAATTATCATTTATTATATTTATCTATTAAAAAAGAACATACATGAAATTATTAGAAGTAGGTAACTTAGGAGGAGAGCTCGCTGGATTCGGATTGCTTTTTCTTATCGCAGGAATTGTTATTATAGCCATTTCTACAGTAGCTATCCTGATTTTGGGAATCATGTCCGTTTCAAACAAGGAAAAGAAATATAATTTTAAAGCACCTCTAATGGGAATTCTGATAGGTGTATTAACTTTTATTGCAGGAGGTTGCATTTGCGGCTTTAATTTATAAAAATCAGTATGCCAGTAAGAAACTATACCTATTACGATTATACCATCAGTCTTTGCCCGGAATGCCTGAAAAGAGTAGGCGCCAAGATCATTATTGAAGATGAAGCGGTTTTCATGACCAAAAGATGCCCCGATCACGGATTTTTCAAAACAATAATTGCTTCTGATGTTCAGTATTATAAAAATATCAGAAATTACAATAAAGCTTCGGAAACGCCGGTTCATTTTGGAACTGATGTAGAATACGGATGTCCTTATGATTGTGGTTTATGTGTTGATCATGAGCAACATAGCTGCTTGTCCATTGTGGAAGTAACAGACCGCTGTAACCTTACCTGCCCAACCTGTTATGCGATGTCATCGCCGCATTACGGAAGCCACAGAAGTCTGGAAGAAATTGAAGCGATGTTCGATATCATTGTTAAAAATGAGGGGGAGCCGGATGTCGTACAGATCAGCGGGGGAGAACCTACTATTCATCCTGAATTTTTTAAAATCATGGATATTGCCAAATCAAAACCGATTAAGCACTTAATGCTGAATACCAACGGTGTAAGAATTGCCAATGATCCGGGATTTGCAGAAAAACTGGCTACCTACGCTCCGGAATTTGAAATTTATCTTCAGTTTGATTCTTTTAAACCGGAAGTTCTGGAAGATTTCAGGGGAAAAGATCTTACCGATGTCCGGATGAAAGCTTTGGAAAAATTAAATGCCTTAAATCTTTCCACAACACTTGTTATTGTACTTCAGAAAGGGAAGAATATTGATGAGATCGGAAAAATTATTGATTTTGCCTTAAAACAAAAATGTGTCCGCGGAATTACCTTTCAGCCCGTAGAAATTGCCGGAAGAAACCGGGAAGATTCGGCATATGAAAAAATTACCTTAACCGAAGTAAGGCAGGAAATTTTAAACCAGTTTCCACTTCTGAATTCTGATGATATTATTCCCGTTCCGTGTAATCCTGATGCTTTGGCAATGGGATACATTCTGAAACTGGAAGGCGAAATTATTCCTTTAACACGATACATCAATCCTGCTGATCTCCTGAATAATGAAACGAAAAACACAATCGTCTACGAGCAGGATACCGGCCTTCAGATGCAGCTGCTGGATATTTTCAGCACCGGAATTTCTGTGGATAAAGTAAAACCCAAAGTGAATCAGTTATTATGCTGTCTTCCCGATGTTTCTGCTCCTAATCTCGATTATGATAATCTTTTCAGAATTATCATCATGAATTTTATGGATGCTCACGATTTTGATGTCCGGGCCGTAAAGAAATCCTGCGTGCATATTGTCAACAAAGACCTGAAAATGATTCCTTTTGAAACCATGAATCTATTTTATCGGGATGATAAAAAGAAATATCTGGAAGAGCTAAGGAAGGAGGATAGAGTTTTATTTTAATTTTTCTTCACAGATTTATACAAATTTTGACAGCTATTTATGAATTAATATGACATAGGGAAATGGAGCGTTAAGAAAATTAATTCTATGAACGTCAAAAAAATTCTACTGTTTGAGCGCGAGATAACTGTTTGAACCGAAGAACAAATCTTAAATTCGCGCGAGTTTTAGAATTTTTAGAGAATAGAATTAATTTTTAGCAAAAGTTCCCAAGTCTTGAACTTTTCGTTCTTTTGTTTCAAGACAAAAGGACAAAAAATAAGGCGTAAATTGTTTACGCCTCAATATTTTAGATTTAATCAAACTTCATCACCTCGCTTAGCGTATTCATATACTCATACGCCGTAAGATCGAATTTTACCGGAACAATGGAAATGTAGCCGTTAGCCAGAGCTGTTTCGTCTGCATCTTCAGATTCATCCATATTATTGAAATATCCGGTAAGCCAGTAATATTTTTTTCCGTGGGGATTTATCCTTTCATCAAAGCTTTCTTCCCATTTGGCATGAGCCTGTTTGCAGACTTTTACGCCTTTTATTTCTTCTTTTAGAAGCTTCGGAATATTTACATTTAAAACAACACCTTTAGGCATTGGGTTTTCCAGGGTCCTTTTAACAATATTCTGAATGTATTCTTTTGCCTGTGTAAAATCTGCTTCCCAGCTGAAATCAAGTAGTGAAAAACCGATCGCCGGAAGATTTTCTACACCTGCTTCTACCGCCGCAGACATTGTGCCGGAGTAAATAACATTAATAGAAGAATTGGCACCGTGATTGATCCCGGAAACTACAATATCCGGTCTTCTCGGCAATATCTTATCAAGCGCCATCTTGACACAGTCTACAGGAGTTCCGCTGCAGGAAAAATCTTTTTGCGGACCTTCCAGGTGCACTTCTTCGTAGCTAAGGGTAGAATTGATGGTAATGGCATGACCTTTACCGCTTTGTGGAGAGTTGGGTGCTACAACAACTACTTCTCCGATTTCGTTCATAAAACTTACAAGATTTCTGATACCAGGTGCTGTAATCCCGTCGTCATTAGTAACCAGAATAAGTGGTTTTTCCATATTAAAATTTAATTTTAACAAAAATACTTAAAACTATCTGATATTTGTAAAGAAGGTATTAAATTTGATAATTTGTAACAGTTAATTAAAAATTACTACTTATTAAAATACTTTTTTAAAAAATTAATAAAATACATTACAGATTTATGTGGAAAAATTTTAAGCTAAATAAATTTTTACTCCTCATTCCATTAACAAGTCTAATGTTTTGTTTCAACTCGCCTAAAAATGATGATGAAAAGATGCAGACGATAATGGTGAGCGTAAAAAATACACTTTCTTATTTGCATTACAGCCCAAAACCAATTAATGATGCGTATTCCAAAGATGTTTACAAGCATTATTTCGAATTGGTAGATCCGGGCAAAAGATATTTCCTGCAGTCGGATATGGATGAATTCGCAAAGCACGAAACCAAGCTTGATGATTATATTAATCTGGGAGATCTTACGTTTTATAAACTTACAGTCGACAGATTATACCAGCGTGCTGATGAGATCGATAAAATGACACAGGATATTTTCAGTAAACCGATCAACCTTCATGAAGACGAATCACTGATCCTTGAACCGAAAATTAAAAAAGCTCCTGCGAACAAAGAGGAAATGTATAATGAGTGGAAAAAATTCATTAAATACAATATTCTTCAGGAAATTGAATCCATGAACAGCAAAGAGGAAGCGCAGAAAGAAAAGAAAGACTCTGTTCAGAAATATAAGCTGAAAGATACGATCAAGTACGAGCCTATTGCACCGGATCAGAAGATTAAAAAAGCAACGGATGAGGTGAAAGATCTTGTAAAAGAAACATTTACGAGATTCAAAAAAAGAAAAAAAATGGATTGGTTTACCGTTTATATGAATGCCTATACCGAGGTTTTCGATCCGCATACCAATTACTACTCACCGAAAGATAAAGAAGACTTCGATACTAATTTTACAGGAAAAGTAATCGGAATCGGTGCTATTATCCAGGAGAAAAAAGGAAATCTGTATTTGGGTGCTTTAACGATAGGAGCTCCGGCCTGGAAGTCCAAACAGCTTTCCGAAGGGGATAAAATTTTAAAGGTTAAATCTAAACCTAAGGAAGATGCGGTAAACGTTGTCGGAATGCTTTCTGATGAAGCGGTACGATTGATCAGAGGGGAAAAAGGAACACCTGTTACATTAACTGTTCAGAAAAAAGACGGAACGATTAAAGATGTAACGATGATCCGTGAAGAAGTAGCGATAGAAGATACCTTCGCAAGAAGTATTGTCATCAACTCTCCGAACGGTAAAAAATATGGGTTTATTAATTTACCGAGCTTCAATGCAGACTTTGAAAATCCAAATGGGAGAAATGCTTCCGATGATATTAAAAATGAGATCATTAAGCTGAAGCAGCAGAATATTGAGGGGATTGTTCTGGACCTTAGAAATAATGGAGGAGGATCTCTTACCGAAGTAGGGGATATTATGGGACTTTTCATGGATGCAGGACCTTATGTTCAGGTAAAAGACGGAAACGGAAAAATCCAGACCCTTAAAAACAAACAGGAAGCACCAATCTGGACGGGTCCATTAGTGATCATGCAGAATGAGCTTTCCGCTTCGGCTTCGGAAATTCTTGCCGGAGTAATGCAGGATTACGGAAGAGCAATGATTATCGGATCTCCGCAGTCATTCGGAAAGGGAACGGTGCAGACTTTTGTGGATCTGAACAGATTCTTAAATACAGAAGATGATTTCGGATCTTTAAAGCTTACGATTCAGAAGTTTTATAGAATTACCGGCGAATCTACCCAGAGAAAAGGTATTGTTTCCGATATACAAATGAAAGATTTCTTTACCTATGCTGAAATAGGGGAGCGATATGATGATTATGCTTTAGCTTGGGATAAAATACCTTCTACCAACTTCCAGAAGCTTAATTATTTCAATATTCAGGCTTTGGAAAAGGCAAGCGCAGACAGAATGGCGAAAAATGCCAAATACCAGTTGCTTTTAGAATCTGCACAGTGGAGAGAACAACTGGATAAAGAAGAAACGATTACTTTAAACATTGATAAGTTCAATGAGGTTACGAAGCAAAGAAAAGCTCAGATTGAGAAATTTAAATCGTTAACCAAGTTTGAAAACGGACTTCAGTTTTCAATGTATCCTAATGAAATAGAAAGAGAGAAAAAGGATGAAGCTTTCAAAAAGAAATCTGAAATCTGGATCAAAAATCTGAAAAAAGACCTTTATCTTCAGGAAGCGATGAACATCATTGCAGACATGAATGTAAAATCTTAAAATTTGAATCGGCGAAGCCGGTAACAAGATAGCACAAAAAAACCGTTGCTTGAGGTTCTCCAAGGCAACGGTTTTTTTATTGAATTAAGGCTTTATTTAATCTCTATACATCCCACTCTTCCGCCTGCATTTCCCGTAGGCTGCGTATGAAAGTCGTCTGCGGAAGCATGAATAATCATTCCTTTTCCAATAATGTTTTTAGATTCATCTGTACATCCCAGACACCATTTGTCGGTTTTGAAAGTCAGCATGGCGTTTCCGTTCTGATCGGCAGTAAGGTTTCCGATATCTCCCATATGGAAATGTTCGGCTCCCCATTTTCCGTGATCGTCCTTGGCCGGATTCCAGTGCCCTCCTGTAGAAGTTCCGTCTGCTGCAGAGCAGTCACCTTTTTCGTGAATATGTACGGCATGAATTCCCGGAGTAAGATTGGTTACATCCAGCTTCATAACAACTTCATTTCCCTTTTGAGTAAATTTTGCTGTTCCGCCGGTTTGTGTGTTGCTTTTAGACATGATTTGGTACGTGTTTGTCGTTCCGCACGAAACTACAAACAGAGCACCCGCTGCCAATAATGATAATGTTTTAGCTTTCATTTTTAAATGATTTAAAGTGATTTTAGGTTAAATTTAAAAAACATTTACGGATACACCTTACGAATTCAGGATCTTTTTGAAAATAACAGTAAAAGATTCTTTTCTAAAGTCTTTTCCGGCCTTTAAACCAAAACCAACGGTTCAGAATTCAAATTCTACCATTCGGTAAGAAAAATTTATATCAGGTGAGAATTCATCTTACTTTTGAATCGAAAATAAAAGCTATGAAAACAAAACTATTATTTCTTGTTACTCTTTTGTCTTTTGCCATAAGTATGGCTCAGACAAAAATTTCCGGAAGGATAACCTACAAAAATAAAGGCGTGGCTGAGGTAAATGTAAGCTTAAAAAACACCTATGACGGAGCAACAAGTGATTCCAACGGAAACTTTTCTTTTGAAACTTCAGAAAAAGGAAATCAGATATTAGTGTTTTCGCATCCCAAATACATTGAAGTTGAAAAGTCAATTGTCATTGAAAATCAGGAAGTTTCCGTGAATGCTGAGCTGAGGGAACAGATCAATGAAATTGATGCCGTTGTTGTGTCCGCAGGTTCTATTGAGGCCAGCGATAAAAAAAGAGCAACAGTGCTTTTGACGCCCATCGACATATACACAACGGCCGGAGCAGACGGACAGATTTCTTCAGCATTAAACTATCTTCCGGGGGTTCAGAAAGTAGGCGAAACAGAAGGCCTTTTTATCCGCGGCGGAACAGGAACGGAGTCCAGAATTTTTATGGACGGAAGTCTTATCAACAATTATTTTTCGAATTCAGTTCCGGGAATTGCGGGTAGAGACCGTTTTAATACTTCGCTTTTTAAAGGAAATGTGTTCTCAAGCGGTGGATATTCTGCTTTGTACGGACAGGCGCTTTCCGGGGCACTGATGCTGGAAAGTGTTGATCTTCCGGACCAGAGTTCTTATGACGTTGGAGTTTCACCCATATTTTTGAATGCCGGATTTCAGAAACTAAGTGAAAATAAGACTTCTTCTTTCGGAGCAAGCGTAGGATATTCCAACTTAAAGCTGATGCAGGATGTTTTTAATTTTAATACTGATTTTTCAGAAGCTCCACAAAGTTTTAACGGTGATTTTAATTTCAGAATTAAAACAAAATCAGGAGGTTTCTTCAAATATTACGGAATGTACGATTCCAACAGAATGGGAGTGAAGACCCTAAGTCTCGAACCGGAAGATTCTGATTGGTCTCTGGTAAAATTAAAAGGAAAAAATACGTACCACAATTTGTCATTTAAACAGAAATTCGGGAAATATTTGCTGAATGCCGGAACTTCCTATTCATTCAACCGTTCGGATCTTAATTTTTCAACTGAAAAGGATGGTGTTGAAACAGGAAAAACTAAACTTTTAACAGATGGGAATTATATCAATTTCAAAACCGTTTTAGAAAGAAAAGTAAATAAAATCAGCGCATTGCGTGGTGGATTTGAACTCAATGCAGCCAGCGAAAAACTCAGCTTCGATGAATTTGTCCAGAAAAACTACAAAGACCTGATTTCTTCCGCATTTGTAGAAACAGACCTTGGATTCAGCAATCAATTGTCCGCTAAAATTGGAGTGAGAGCAGAATATTCGTCTTACCTTGAAAAAAGCAATATTGCGCCTCGTCTGGCTTTAGCCTACCGCTTTGCAAAAAACTGGACAACCTCTTTCGCGTACGGTATTTTTTATCAGAATCCGGAAAGCAGATACATCAATGGACCAGCTAATCTGGATTTTCAGAAAGCGCAGCATTATATTTTTCAGGTGCAGAGAACAACAGAAGGAAGAAGTCTTAGGCTGGAAGCTTTTTATAAAAAGTATGATGACCTAATCAAAGTAAAAAACCTGAGTTATATTGACGGACAGAATCAGTATATTCAAACGGCTGACAACAACAACGGCTATGGTTTTGCAAAAGGACTGGAGCTGTTCTGGAGAGATAAAAAGACTTTTGAAAACATCGATTACTGGATCAGCTATTCTTATCTGGATTCAAAAAGAGATTTTATGAATTATCCGGTAAGCCTGAAACCTAATTTTGCTTCTGAACACACGCTTTCAGCGGTGGCCAAAAGATTTGTTCCGAAATGGAAAACAGGGTTTAATCTTTCTTACACCTATGCCAAAGGTCGTCCGTATTATGATATTGCGACAGAAAATGTAAATGGCGAACAGGAATATTTTGTAAGACATGAAGGTCGGCTTAAAGATTACAATGCATTGAATTTCAGTGTAAATTATCTGCCGAATTTAGGGAAGAAAGATGCTAAAGCATTTACGGTGCTTGTCCTAAGTGTCTCGAATATATTGGGTTCAAAAAATGTCTACGGTTATAATTTCTCAATGGACGGAAGCAGAAGTTCTGCGGTAGTCCCACCAGTAAATACTTTCGTTTTTATAGGAGCTTTCATCAGTTTCGGAGTAGATAAGACACAGGATGCCATTAACAATAATTTATAATTAACATTACATTAAATACATTCATATTAACTTTAAAAAATTTTTAGAAATGAAAAAATATCTTTTAACCTTCGCTTTAAGTATGATGAGTTTAACAGCTTTTGCTCAGGCAGATTATGAAAAAATAATGTCTGATAAAATTGCAAAACTGGAAACCACCAGATCAACCGATGAATTCCAGGCTCTGGCCAATGATTTCGACAGGATCGGGAAAAAGGAAACAAAACAGTGGCTGCCTTCCTATTATGCCGCATTGGCTTATCTTCAGAAAGGCAGAATGCAGATGCAGTCCGGCAAGATGTCCGAGCTTTCCATCAATGCAGGCATTGCTGATAAGTATCTGGATCAGGCAGAAGCAATTGCCGGAAAAGACAATTCTGAAATTCATCTCCTGAGAAAAATGGCCTATTCACTGAGAATGATGGAAAATCCTGCAGAACGATACATGACCGATGGTATGAAAGCCATGGAAGAGCTTAAGAAAGCAGAAACCCTGGACCCAAACAACCCGAGAGTAGCCCTCATTAAAGCCGAAGACACCTATTTTACTCCTGAACAATATGGAGGAAGTAAAGAAAAAGGTATTGAGCAGTTTAAAACAGCGCTGGAAAAATTCAATGTTTTTAAACCTAAAACAGCTTTGGACCCGAACTGGGGAAAAGCCGAAGCAGAATATTTTCTAAGCGGAGCCGCGAAATAATTTCCATAGTCTTCTCTCTGGAGGAGGCTTTATAATGTTCGCAGTGTAAAAATGCTTAACGAAAATAAATTTTAATATTTTTAAGACATCAATTTTTGATGCAGGGAAACTGATTATGAAACGCAAGAACTTTATCACTTTATGCTGGGTATCACTGGCAACATCCATGTTTTTCTTTTTCGTTTTTACGGATGAGAAAAATCTGGAGAATTTTATGCTGACCATTGCCATATCATCTATGTACTCTTTTGTTCTGGGCGCTGGAAACGGGCTGATTAATGATTTTCTCAACAAAAAGTTTCCCTGGTCTGAAGCAACTACCAAAAGGGCGGTCATCAGCATTATTTCCATCTTATTGGCGAATATCATTTTGGTGTATTTCTGCAATTACATGAATTTTGTGGTCTTCCAGAAAAGTGCGACCACAGAAGAATATTTTACAGGTAAATACAATTATATCAATTGGTTTACCATTAATATTGCCTTGCTGATCTCGGCTTTTCTTCACGCAAAAGGCTTCATGGAAGAACTGAAAAAAAATTCCAAAAAAGAAGTGGTGGAGCAGAAGCTTATTGCAAAATCTGCCAATGCTCAGTTTGAAAGTCTTAAAAACCAGCTGGACCCGCATTTTTTATTTAATTCGCTGAATGTTTTAAGTTCTCTTATTGATGAAAATCCCAGGCAGGCCCAAAAGTTTACGGCTTCAATGTCAAAGATTTACAGATATGTACTTGAACAGAAAGATAAAGAATTGGTAACTGTGGAAGATGAGCTGGAATTTGCAAAAACCTATTGTGAGCTACTGAAAACAAGATTTGAAGACAGTGTAGATTTCGTTTTTGATGTTAAAAAAGAAGATTACAGAAGGTTTGTCGTTCCGTTGTCGCTTCAGCTGTTGCTGGAAAACTGTATCAAGCACAATTTTGCAACATCATCAAAGCCGCTTATCATCAAAATTTACTCTGAAAATGATACGCTGTGTATTGAAAATAACCTTCAGGTAAGAGAACAGATCAAGGAAAGTTCCGGAATAGGACTAGCAAACATTGTACAACGGTATTCTCTTCTTACGAAGAAAAATGTTTTTATCGAAAAATCCGAAGATTATTTTAAAGTGAAACTTCCGGTATTGTCTGCAAAACCAAACGTTGTCAGTGAAAAAATAAATGATGAAGACAAAGCTTACGAAAGAGCTCAAAAAAGAGTAAAAGAACTTAAAAGCTTTTACGGAAACCTGATCTCTTATTGTATTGTCATACCTTTTTTAATCATTCTTAACCTGATTACCTCGCCTCGCGAGATCTGGTTCTACTGGCCGATGCTGGGATGGGGAATCGGTCTTGTTGCCCACGGAGCAAGTGTATTTGCGATCGGGAAAGGTTGGGAAGAGAAAAAAATCAGGGAAATTTTAGAAAAACAGAATAATCATAAATATTAAATAGTATGAATCCTATCAGCAAAGATGACATAAGATACAAAGAGGCGGAAAGACGTGTTAAAAAAATTAAAAACTTTTACGTTTTTGCATTCGTTTATTTCGCAGTGAATATTTTTATCCTGTTCATGAATTATAAAGAGTTAAAACCCGGAGAAACCATCTGGCACCTGAAATACTTTTCGCTTCCGATCTTCTGGGGAATCGGGCTTATCGGCTATGCGATCAATGTTTTTGTTCCGGGAGCTGTTTTAGGAAGAAACTGGGAAGAAAAGAAAATTAAAAAACTGATGGAAGAAGAAAAAGCTGTACAGAATAAATACAATAAATAACCATGAAAATACTACAGATCTTGTTTGCTGTTTCCATGGGAGTATGGTTTTTAAGTGAAATTCTATACAAGAATATTTTAAAATCCGGAGACAATGACAAAAAAGATAAAGACCGCTCAACGCTGAATATTCTGTGGCTGGCTATTCCGTTATCCATTGCATCATCTGTCAGTGTTTCATATCTTACAAAACTACCTATTTCTGATGAAGACCGAATTTATTACATCGGAGTTGCTCTTGTATGGGTGGGAATTATTCTTAGGTTTATCATCATCAGATCATTGGGTAAATATTTTACCGTTGATGTAACGATACGTCAAGATCACAAAATTAAAAAGGAAGGATTCTACAAATATATCAGACATCCTTCATATGCTTTTTCGCTATTGACGTCGCTCGGTTTGGGATTGTATTTAAACAATTGGTTCTCGTTGATTTTAGCTTTTTTGATTCCATTTATTGCCTTCAGTTATAGGATTACAGTTGAAGAAAGAACTTTAATCGAGCAATTCGGGGAAGAATATCTGGAATACCGAAGAAAAACAAAAAAACTGATTCCGTTTATTTATTAAATTTAATTATTGTGTTGCAATTTTTAGATTTGATAAAAACCGCAAGGTTATCCAAAAAATGATAAAAAAATACTGATAATAAAGTTAAACAAAGCCATTTCATTTATTTTCGAAAAGTATAATTCAAAATGCAAAACGGTGTATTATTTAAACTCCTATTTAGATAGTCAAACATCTGCTTTATCTGCAAATCAGCGAGAGAAATATATTTAAAATCTCAAAGCTTTAGATCCGAAGAAAACGATACATCCCGATTCACCGTTGAGTCGGGATTTTTACAATTCAGGATGCATATTCTACGGTTCGGTCATATTAAATTGATTTAAGGATTGTTTCTGTCATACATTTGTCTCAACAAAAACAAACAATTAATCTTTAAAAATAAAAATTATGGAAACGTACATCAACAAAGAAGAATTAGCCTACCAAAAAGCATCAAAAAGAGTAAAAGAACTAAAAGGATTTTACGGAAATCTTACTTCCTACTGCCTTGTTATTTCTTTCTTAGCGGTCCTGAATCTTATTACATCACGAGAATATCTATGGTTCATCTGGCCAATGTTAGGTTGGGGAATCGGAATTGTAGCCCATGCCGCCAATACCTTCGGGATCGGGAAAGACTGGGAAGAAAAAAAGATCAGACAGCTGATGGATGAAGAAAGAAAAAATACAAAAACACTTTAATAATCATAATCTTTAAAAATTAATACAATGAACTTCAATCAGGCACAACAAAGAGTACACGACTTAAAAAAATTCTATAAAAACCTTCTATGGTTCGGAATTGTTGCCGCAATCATTTTTGCAGATGATATTTTGAGAAAAGGAATTCATTTTTCACTTTGGGACGGATCTGTATTTCTGGCAATCTGGGGAATTATTTTAACGGTGAAGGCAGTAAAGCTATTCATTTTTGATGCAGAATGGGAGCGAGGCATCATTGAAAAAGAAATGAAAAAAACAAAAGACCCCATTCAGTTTTAAAAACTGGTAACTTTTGATTATTTTTAGATTTTAAAACTCAATCAGGGACTTAAAAATGATAAGAACAGTTATTATCGAAGACGAAAAACCGGCCTCAAGGAAATTAGAAAGAATGCTTGCTGAATTTACTGATATAGAGTTGGTTGCCAAAATAGAATCTGTAGAAGAAGGCATTTCCTGGTTTTCTGAAAATGAACATCCTCAGCTTATCTTTTCTGATATTGTTCTGGGGGACGGCTTGTCATTCGATATATTTGAGAAAATTTCTACCAAAAGTTTTATCATTTATACCACTGCTTTTGATCAGTATACCCTCAAAGCATTTAAGCTCAACAGCATCGACTATCTTTTAAAACCTATCTTAGATGAAGATCTCGGTGCGGCCATTGAAAAATTCAAGTCGTTTATTCCCTCGGATAATTCGGTTAATTCACAGGAAATAAAGCAGTTAATTAAAAAAGATAAGACTACGCTTTCCAGGATCCTGGTGAAGATCGGGTACAATCTTAAAATTGTACAGACGCACGAAGTCAGCTGTTTTTACAGCGAAAATAAAATCGTTTACCTGCAGACTCAGGAACGTGCTTTTCCTTCAGATTTTACACTGGACGAGCTGGAAGATATTCTGGATGACAGGAAATTTTTCAGGGTAAACCGCCAGTTTATCATCAATTCGGATTACATAAAAAATATCCATACATCACCCAATTATAAAGTTGAGCTCGAGTTTCAGCCTAAAGAAGAAATTACGGTAAGCCGCGACCGCGTGAAGGATTTTAAAGACTGGCTGGTAAGTTGATTTCATAAAAATAATAGAGAAATGATGATAGACTTTCTTTTATATCCCAAAACTTTAACCTTGAACTTTAAACTAAAAACCCATAACTATTTGTAAGCAATACGGTTAGATTCCGTATCTTCAAGCTGTTGTACAATAGACTTGGGAATTTCTTCACTGTCTATAGGAAAGCTGATGGAATCTGTGATAAACGTTTTCCGGTCTGCTTTCTGGAAAATCTCAAACAGGGCAATCGGCTCCTGGTTAAAACTGATACACGTACTTATAAAATGCAATTCATGGAGCTTGTATTCTGGATTTTTAAGCTTTTCCTTGACATCTTTTATCCTTGAGATAAAATGACGCTGCCGGATGAACGTATTGCTGTTCATGATGATAAAAACATAGTCTGAATAGGCTGTAACCTTGCCGAAATACTTATGCCGGTCACCACCGCTTCTTTCAATGAAATATTCTCCTGACGTTTCAGATTTATAGATCTCTGTTGCCGATCTCCAGATGCGTTCTTCACGGGCCTGTAAAGGATTATCCGGAAGATTCCTGTTGTAAGAGTACCAGCAGCCGACCAGCTTATCGAGCAGTTCCGTGTTCTGCTTTACATTATTCATATCAATACGTAAGTCATTAAAATTAAACGACTCCGTATTAGAATTAATGAAATCAATATAGTTTGAATATCCCAGAACCCGTACAATCTGGCTTAACTTGGCAAGATTGGGTTTGCTGATGACAGCATTTTTATCCTGGGAATATTTCTTTAGTTTATTGATAATCACATGTTCATAAAGATAATTGGAACCCAGAACATCCGGATCTTTTCTGAGACCTTTTCCTTCGTTTTCATTTGCGATTAGGTCATTCAGTTCAGCAACAATATAAGACCATTCCGTCTTGGAAACATCTTCCCAATGGCTTTTCTTCAGAAAATGCATGGCTAAGAAATTCATGAGCTTTTCCAGATGCAACAGATCTTCTTTTTTCATTTGACTAAATTACAAGACTAATATAAGATTATTTTAAAACTTAATAATACAGCTGTAAGACTTTTATATGAATATTTCCTGAGATATTTGAGTAGAAACAAAATTTAAACAAATGGAAACAAAACTCATCTTACAGAATGATCCGCTTTGGAAAAGACTCCAGAATTTTTCATTAGACCATCCGAATGCTCATTTTCCCTTTTCTAAAAAGCTGGCGAAAGAAGAAAACTGGACAAGTTCTTTTACCGCAAAAGCCATTGAAGAATACAAGAAGTTTGTTTATCTATGCTGTACGTTGCCTAATGGTGCTTCACCAAGCGAAATTGTCGATAAAGTATGGCACATGCATTTAATTTATACTCAAAATTATTGGGAAGAATTCTGTCCGGAAATTTTACAGCGTACATTGCATCACCATCCGTCACAAGGCGGCTCTACAGAAAACGAAAAACACAAAAACTGGTTCAATGAAACCTTAAAAAGCTACCGCGAAATCTTTGAGCAAGAACCCCCGGAAGAGATCTGGAAATCAAATTTAAAGCCTTCAGACGAGAAAAATAAATCATACTTCGGTAAAATTGTTCTTTTATTGATTAGTGCTTTCATCATTTATTCCTGTTCTGAAAATAACAGCAGCGGATTAGGAATATTTTTTACCTTGATTTTCTTTTTCATAATCGTTGTACTGATTATAAAAGCGTTCAGTAATAATAACAATCAGTCAAATAAAGACAATGACCAGGGAAGCGACGGAACATTTTTCTACACTTGCGGAAGTGACAATTCTCACGGAGACGGTGGAAGCTCTTCAGGCTGCAGCAGTTCCTGCGGAAGCAGTTGTGGGGGAGGTTGCGGAGGCTGTGGCGGAGGAGATTAACTATTTAATTCCACAATATGAAAAGATTATTCATTCATACCATTCCCTTCGCAATAAGCTTTTTTTGGTTGCTGATAGTAAATCATACCTCAAATCCGTTTGTTTTGAAAGGCCCGGATTTTTTAAAATTTTATCTCATCCTTATCTTCCTGTTTTATACGTCGGTATTTATTTTAAATAGGAACATTTCACAAACAACGTTTTATAGTTCAGGCTTGATTATTTTATTGGGAATCATTAAACTATTTATTGGAATGATATTGGGAAAACCTGTCGGATTTTTAATCATCATTTTAATTCTTGAATTAATTGTATTAATGATTATTAGAAGATCTTATCTAAACATGTAAATTAAATTTTGGTATTTAATCCAAAAACAAACCCGAAACAACACGCTCCGGGTTTTATAATATTTTATTAATTCTATTTATTTTGAACTTTTCCGTCGGTATTTGTCTATCACGAAACAGGTAACAGCAACAAGCATAATGCTCAATGTAAGTTGTGACTTTTCCGGATTAACAATCTCCTGATAAAGATGATATCCAAAAAACGAAGATACTAAAGCAATAATTAATTGTTGAGCGTAAGAATAATTGTTTTCTAAAATGGTTTTCATAATGATATTTTTTATTGTTATTTACAGAGTAAGTATAACAACTCAAAATATGTTACAGAAAAATTTTTTTATGAAATCACTCCGCTTCCCAGCAATTCTTCTCCGTCATACCAAGCAGCAAACTGTCCTTCGGCAATAGCAGACTGCAGTTCTTCAAATTCAATATAAAAAGCATTGTCAAACTGATACAAGGTTGCTTTTTGCAAAGGCTGTCTGTAACGGAATCGGGCCATCACTTCCATCGATTCTCCGCTTTTCAGCTTCAGGTCTTCACGAACCCAATGCAATTCGGAATTATCGATTTTCAAAGCTTTTTTAAGCAATCCGGGGAATTGATGCCCTTCTCCTACAAAAAGAATATTGTTTTCCATATCTCTGGAGATGATAAAACAGCTTTCCTTATGTCCGCCGATTCCCAGGCCTTTGCTTTGTCCAATCGTGAAAAACTGGGCGCCCTGATGTTTTCCAATTACTTTTCCGTCGGTTTTTTTATAATTGATTTTTTGGCTTAAAAATTCAAGCTCTTCCTGTTTGGAAGAAAATTTCGGCGTTTCCTGGGCAAAAAGTGGAGAATCTTTGAAAATTTCCACGATTTCTCCTTCTTTAGGAACCAGTTGCTGTTGTAAAAACTGAGGAAGGCTTACTTTCCCGATAAAACACAATCCTTGAGAATCTTTCTTATCAGCTGTTACCAAACCGATTTCCTTGGCAATTTCCCTCACCTGAGGCTTTGTCAGTTCCCCGATCGGGAATAAAGCTTTAGATAATTGATCCTGACTTAATTGGCACAAGAAGTATGACTGGTCTTTATTATTGTCTTTTCCGGCTAACAGGTGAAAAACTTCATTGCCATTTTCGTCAATGGTAGAGTCTACTCTGGCGTAATGTCCTGTTGCTACCTTGTCTGCTCCGAGCGACATTGCCGTTTTAAGGAATACATCAAATTTTACTTCGCGGTTGCACAAAACATCGGGATTCGGGGTTCTTCCTTTCTGATATTCATCGAACATGTAATCTACAATTCTTTCCTTATACAGCTCGCTCATATCTATTACCTGGAAAGGAATTCCCAATTTCTGGGCAACCATCAATGCATCATTACTGTCCTCAATCCATGGACACTCATCTTCCAGCGTTACCGAAGCATCATTCCAGTTTCTCATAAACAACGCTACCACTTCATGGCCCTGCTGTTGCAGCAAATAGGCTGTAACACTCGAATCTACGCCTCCGGAGAGGCCTACTACTACTTTCATTATATTCAATTTTACGAAACTCTTAACGGGAGCTCTTAGTTTGACGCTGCAAAAATACAATTAAAAAGATTCGTAAAAAAGTTATAATTTTAAACATCGACAAAAACAATATACTATGAAAAAGTTCATTATTCCTTTCTTTATGTTTATTTCAGGATCTGTATTCTGTCAGGTAGCTGTTGGGGCCTCACCGGAAAATAATAACCGCTGGACCTTCGGAGGCGGGATCGGTTTTGGTTTCGGAAGCAATAATTATTTTAACCTTTCAGCAGCTCCGAGAGTAGGATACAGGCTTACTGATGATTTGGAAGGTGGGATTTTAGGAAGTGTATCGTGGCAGAAATCCAACGCGTACAGCTCTACCATGTTCGGGGTTGGTCCTTTCCTGAATTATTATATTGGAAGAACTTTTTTTATTAGTGCTAATTATCAGCATTATTTCATTAATTATAAAGATAAATTCTACGATTTTAAAGCGAATGAAAATGAAGATGCATTGTATCTTGGAGGTGGCTATATGCAGAGAATCGGTAATAATTCTTATTTGCAGCTTGGGCTGATGTATAATGTTTTGTGGAAAGAAAATTCCAGTATTTTCTCAAGCGGTTTGGTTCCGAATATTGGTTTCGTAGTCGGGCTTTAATATGTATTATGAAAGTGCGGTTTAAGATCATTACATTCAGATCAGCGACATCTGCAAAATCTGCGTGAGATTATATTTTATCTCCCGCAGATTGCACGGATTCCGCAGATTTTTTGAATTTATAATTATATTGAAATTTATTCCTGTCATTCCGGAAGAATCACGGTACAACCCAAAGTATTGCTAGCTTTTATCTTCAATATTTAGCTTAAAATTAATCTTTTACCTCTTTGCGGTTAAAATTTTGCTGCTGTGATCTTAGAATACACGAATTTAGCAGATTAAACTCTGTGCAATCTGTGAGAATTAAAATTGATTGTTAAAAATAAAAAAAGCATCAGAAATAATTCCGATGCTTTTCATTATAATTAAATTATTTATTTAAGACTAAGAAGACTTTTCTGCCGATTTTTTTGGTTTCGAAGTCTTTCCGGTTAATCCGTCTTTCGCCTCATTGACGTCAAGAACAACAGTTTCTCCTTCGTTTAATTGCTTGTTTACCAGCATTTCAGCCAATAAATCTTCAATGTATTTCTGGATCGCACGTTTCAATGGTCTTGCACCGAAATCTTTATCCCAACCTTTTTCAGAAATAAAGTCTTTCGCTTCCTCAGTTAATTCTACTTTATATCCTAATTTTTCAAGTCGGCTGTATAATTTACCAAGTTCAAGATCAATGATTTTCTTAATATCGTTTTGCTCAAGAGAATTAAAGATAATAATATCATCAATTCTGTTCAGGAATTCAGGAGCAAATGCTTTTTTAAGGGCATTTTCAATCGTACTTCTCGCTCTTGTATCGGTACTTGACTTTTTAGCCGATGTTCCGAAGCCTACACCGTCTCCGAAATCTTTAAGATCTCTTGTTCCGATGTTTGAGGTTAAGATGATGATCGTGTTTCTGAAGTCGATTTTTCTTCCTAAACTGTCGGTAACGTGACCTTCGTCCAAAATCTGCAGCAAGATGTTGAATACATCAGGGTGAGCTTTTTCGATCTCATCAAGAAGAACCACAGCATAAGGTTTTCTTCTTACTGCTTCTGTCAGCTGACCACCTTCTTCGTATCCAACATATCCCGGAGGCGCACCCACTAATCTTGAAACTGCGAATTTTTCCATGTACTCACTCATATCAATTCTGATCAATGCTTCATCAGAATCGAAGAGTTCCCTTGCCATTACTTTAGCCAGCTCGGTTTTACCAACCCCGGTTGTTCCTAAGAAAATAAAGGTGCCGATCGGACGATTCGGATCTTTAAGACCCGCTCTGTTTCTCTGGATTGCTTTCACAACCTTTTTCACAGCGTCTTCCTGACCGATTACTTTTCCATTTAGGTTTCCATCCATTCCGGCAAGCTTATCAAGCTCGTTTTTACCTACTTTCGTTACAGGAACACCACTCATCATAGAAACCACTTCCGCTACATTTTCTTCTGTTACGGTTTCTTTTTTCTCCTTCACATCTTTGTCCCACTTATCCTGGGCGGAATTAAGCTCCATCTGAAGTCTTTCTTCTTCATCTTTCAGTTTTCTCGCTTCAAGATAATCCTGTGCTTTTACTGCTTTCTGTTTTAGTTCCTTAATATCTTCGATTTTCTTTTCAAAATCAATGATTTCGGTAGGAACCTTCATGTTTTTAATATAAACACGGGAACCGGCTTCATCCATAGCATCGATCGCCTTATCCGGCAAGAACCGGTCTGTAATATATCTTGAAGTTAAATTAACGCATGCTAAAATGGCTTCATCTGTATAAACAACATTGTGATGCTCTTCATACTTATCTTTAATCTGATTAAGAATCTGAACTGTTTCATCAATAGAAGTCGGTTCCACCATGACTTTCTGGAATCTCCTTTCCAAAGCGCCGTCTTTTTCAATGTACTGACGGTATTCATCAAGAGTAGTAGCCCCGATGCATTGAATTTCACCTCTTGCCAAAGCAGGTTTAAACATATTGGACGCATCTAAACTTCCTGTTGAACTTCCAGCACCAACGATGGTGTGAAGCTCATCAATAAATAAGATCACATCTCTGTTTTTTTCCAGCTCGGTCATGATTGCTTTCATCCTTTCCTCGAACTGACCACGATACTTCGTTCCGGCAACCAAACTTGCCAGATCCAGTGTGATCACTCTTTTATTGAAAAGAACTCTGGAAACTTTTTTCTGCTGAATTCTTAAAGCCAAACCCTCCGCAATCGCAGATTTACCAACTCCCGGCTCTCCGATAAGGAGCGGATTGTTTTTCTTTCTACGGGATAAGATCTGAGAAACTCTTTCAATTTCTTTTTCACGACCGATCACAGGATCCAGTTTCCCGTCTCTTGCTAATGAGGTGAGGTCTCTACCGAAATTATCCAGAGTAGGGGTCTTACTTTTCGCAGAGCCTAAATTTCCTGTAGGCTTTCTCATCTGTTCAAAATCCTCTCTTTCATCATCATCATCATATGCACTCATTTGTGGTGCCTGTCCGGAATTTTTCAGCATGGTCTGATATTCCTTGGAAACTCCTTCGTAGTCAATATCATAAGCTCCTAAAATAGTTGAAGTAGGATCCTCATATTTGTAAAGAATGCCCAAAAGCAAATGAACGGTATTAATCTCATTGCTTTTATATTGTCTGCATTCCAGTTCTGCACGTTTAACGGCATGGTCTGCCATTTTAGTGAAAGAAATATTGGTAACCTCTTCAGATATAGGGTTAAGACTTGATGTATTTAAAGTTTCAATTTTTCTTCTGATTTGTGTTAAATCCGCATTAAGGTTTTGAAGGATTTCTTTTGCAGAGTTTTCTGTTTTTATAATACCTAAAAGTAGATGTTCTGTATTAAGAAATTCACTTTTCAGCCTTTTCGCTTCGCTTTTGCTTTGTTTGAACACCTGGCTCAAACCTTGTGAAAACTTATAATCCATAATATATCTCATTAGAATAAAAGCAGCATTGCCATTTATTCATTATCTAAATTACAAATATTTTACCAAAAACCAATAAATGACTTTATGGCAGAAAAAATTTTATTATCTTCCTGAAAATGATTATGTTTGTGATCTTTTAAAATTCTCCCATGAACCCTGAAACTGCTGCCTATATCGGTTATTCTGCATCTTTATTTATTGTATTGAGCTTCATCCTGAAAGATGTGAGAAAAATCAGGATTGTCAATATGATAGGATGTATCTGCTTTGTGATTTATGGTATTTTCAATGGGATGCTGTGGCCGGTAATTATTCCAAACGGTCTGATTTGCTTTATCCAGATTTACTATCTCGTGTCTGATAAAAACAAAAAATGAAGAGAAAAAAAATTATTGTTTCAGCTTTCAGTAATCTCTATACAGATCAGCGTATCGAAAAGATATGCAGAACATTGCACGAAAATGGATATGATATTGAATTGATAGGCAATACCTGGGGTGGAAATAATGATTTATCACGACCATATAAGGTCTCCAGAATACAGCTGATTTCGAAAAGTTTAAAAACCGCTTATTTTGAATTCAACTGGAAATTGTACAAGGAACTCAATAAAAGAGCGGATAACGAAACGATTCTTTATGCCAATGATCTTGATGCTTTGGTTCCGAATTATTTAATTGCGAAGAAAAGACAGATTCCAATCATTTTTGACAGTCATGAAATTTTTTCCGAAATGCCGGCAATTCAGGGCAAAATGTCACAAAAATTGTGGCGATATGTAGAGAAGAGCCTACTTCCGAACCTTCGTTTTATGATTACAGCTAGCTCCGGCTATGCAGGATGGTTTAAGGAACGATACGGAATTCAGGCAACTGTTGTACAGAATGCACCCCGAAAGCTTAATTTCAGTATTGAAATCCCTGAAAACAATCCTAAAATAATTTTATATCAGGGGGTAATCAATCCGTTTCGCGGAATAGATAAAGCTATTTTGGCTATGCATCATCTGGATCATGTAATTTTTAAGATTGCAGGCGACGGTCCCAAAAAGAAAGAGTATGAGCAATTGGTTTTGAAAGAAAATCTACAGGGAAAAGTTTTATTTTTAGGAAAACTTTTGCCGGAAGACCTTCGGAAACTTACGCTTACGGCAGACTGCGGGATGAGCATTGAGGAAAACGGCGGCGACAGCTATTATTATTCACTGCCGAATAAAGTGTTGGATTGTATCCAGGCACGGGTTCCTCTAATATTGTCTGATCTTCCTGAAATGCAGAATATCAGGAATCAATACGATATTGGTGAAATTATAAAAGATCATAACCCGGAAAATATTGCTCATGCAATTCGGGCCGTATTGAATAAAGGTCGCAGAAATTATTTGCTGCAACTTGAAAAAGCAGCTCATGTTCTGTGCTGGGAAAATGAAGAAGTAAAATTGCTGGAGGTAGTAAAAAAAGCGTCTTTGTATTAATCTGATTATTTAATATTTAAAAGAGTGTCTGCAACCCTAGCCCCGATTGTCGCGACATCCTTTTAGGTTTCGGGCGGAGCGAAGCTCCGCCCGAAACCTAAAAGATACAGCAGAAAGCGGGAAAAGCTTCAAAATAAATATAATCTTGCTAGGCAAATCAATTAATTCCGGAATTAAATAAGTGCACTTCGATAAAATCAAAAATGGGAAAAGGAAAACTTGTATTTACTTTTCATATGAGGTCAGTAATAAAATAATCTTTTTAAATTGGTTATCTTTGCAGAAAGAAATCAATCAAAATGACCATTAAGGAAAAACAGCAGGAAATAATCGATGAATTTGCTTTTCTTGACGACTGGGAACAGAAATATGAATACATCATAGATCTGGGTAAAGAATTGAAGGGGCTTTCTGACGATAAGAAAACAGATGAAAACCTGATCAAGGGCTGCCAAAGTAAAGTCTGGATTGATGCAGAGTTCAGAGACGGAAGATTGTTTTTCAATGCCGATTCCGACGGGATTTTGCCAAAAGGGATCGTATCTCTTCTGGTGAGCATATACAGCGGACATTCTACACAGGAAATTTTAGATTCCGACTTTGATTTCATTTCAGAAATAGGATTACAGGAATTTTTATCACCTTCCAGAGCCAACGGATTAATGGCGATGACCAAACAGATTAAGTTTTACGCTGTTGCCTACCAATTGAAATCGTAATTGTGACAAGGATTTTAGCATATCGTTTTTCTGCTTTTGGTGACGTTGCGATGGCAGCACCGGTATTCCGGGAGTTCCTGGAGCAAAATCCGGAAGTGGAAATTGTCATGGTTTCACGAAGTAATTTTGAAGCCTTATTCGCAGATATCCCAAATGTTATATTTAAAGGGATCAATCTTGATGACTACAAGGGTTTTTTTGGACTCAACAGGCTCGCTAATGAGCTTATCAAAGAATTTCATCCCGACCTTATTGCCAATCTTCATGATGTAATCCGAACGAAAATCCTGGATAAAATTTATAGTACGAAAGGATTTAAGGTTTTTAAAATCAATAAAGGAAAAGAAGAAAAAGAACATTTGACGGACATCTGGAACCTGAATAAAATTCAGCTTAAGAAAACAGTGGAGCGGTATGCAGATGTTTTTCGTGAAATGGGTTTTCAGGTGACACTTTCTCATCAGCTAAGACCTACGAGTTTCAATAAATCGGGGATTGGCTTTGCACCTTTTGCTCAGCATAAAGGAAAAATGCTTCCTCTTGAAAAGGCAAATGAGCTGGCGAGAATCTTATCTCTAAAAAATACCGTTTATTTTTTCGGTGGTGGAAAAGCTGAAACCGAAATATTGGAAAAATGGGAAAAAGAAATTCCCAATACCCGAAATCTTGCAGGTAAACTGAATCTCACAGAAGAATTGGATACAATCTCACAATTAGAAATAATGATCTCTATGGACTCCGCAAATATGCATCTTGCCAGCCTCGTGGGAACACGATGTGTTTCTGTTTGGGGGCAAACTCATCCTTACGCCGGATTTTTAGGATTCGGACAAAGCGAAGAAGATGTGGTTCAGGTAAAGGATCTTACCTGCAGGCCGTGTTCTGTTTTTGGAGATAAAGAATGCTTCCGTGGTGACTGGGCGTGTATGGGTGAACTTAACATACAGAAGATTGTTGATAAGATTTAATAATCTTTTTAAATAATTATTCTATAATTTTCATTGGCACAGTATTTTAATATTTGTTTAAAAAGAAAATTTATGAAAGGACTAAAAAAGATAACTTTAGCTTTTACTGTCGCCATATTCGTTACTTCATGTGTTGCTGTTAGGTCTAACGGAAATAATGGATTGCCGCCGGGACAGGTGAAAAAAGCAACTGGTGCAAAATCTGCGAGAAATTATGCTCCTGGGCACAATAAGTAAATTACAAACAAGCGTTCAGAGTTTCTGAGCGTTTTTTTAGCTGATTTTAAAAGATACAAACAAAAAAATCTCCCTTGAAAAAGAGAGATTTCTGTGGGTCCTGAGGGATTCGAACCCCCGACCCTCTGGGTGTAAACCAGATGCTCTGAACCAACTGAGCTAAGAACCCGAATTTTTTTGAAAGGTTTCGTTTCCTTTTCTGTGGGTCCTGAGGGATTCGAACCCCCGACCCTCTGGGTGTAAACCAGATGCTCTGAACCAACTGAGCTAAGAACCCTCTTTATCGTTGTTTCCTCGATTAGAGTGGTGCAAATATACGACTTATTCGGAAATCTCCAAATTTTTTTCTAAAAATTCTCCCACAACAAAATTGCTTCCACCAATAAAAATCATTTCCTCATTTCTACAATTCTCTTTTGCAACGAGATACGCTTCCTGTACCGAATCTAAAATTTTATAAGAAATTTTTGCTTCCAACAGTAAATCCTCATATTCCTGAGGAGATCTGCCTCTCTGGATAGAAGGCTTTGCAAAATAAAACTCAGCATTTTCTGGTAAAATTTTTAGGACATCATCTATTTTTTTATCATTTACAAATCCCAAAATAATATGCTTATGTTTATTAATAGCGTTTAGCTGGGCAAAAACATATTCCAGTCCGGCTTGATTATGGGCTGTGTCACAAACGGTAAGAGGATTTTGGGAAAACTCAAACCAACGGCCGATAAAGCCTGTGTTGCGGTGTACATGCAAAAGTCCGTTTTCTATATTTTTTTCGGAAATAATGAAATTCAATTTGCGTAATTCTTCTGTTAAAGCTAAAACAACCCGGATATTTTTTTCCTGATAATTTCCCTTTAAGTCGGATTTCAAAGCTGTTTTTATCAAAGTAGCATCAATAAAAGATGCGTTTTCTTTATCAGTCTTGTTTTTGATGATGTTTTTCACCGTTTCATTTTCATCTCCGAAAATGATCGGGATATGTGGTTTTACAATTCCTGCTTTCTCTTCCGCAATTTCTTCGATAGTCTCTCCTAAAATATTCTGATGATCAAGCTGAACATTGGTAATGGCCGAAACCAGCGGCAGGATAATATTGGTAGAATCAAGCCTTCCGCCTAAACCCACTTCAATGATGGCTACATCAACCTTCTGCTGATAAAAATATTCGAAAGCCATAATGGTGGTGAACTCAAAAAAAGAAGGCTGTATATTTTCCGGAAGATTTTTTAGTTTTTGAATAAATTGATAGACAAATTCTTTATCGCAATTCTTGCCATTTACTTTAATACGTTCGGTAAAATCAATAAGATGGGGTGAATTATATAAACCAATTTTATAACCCGATTCCTGAAGGACAGAAGCCAGCATATTGCTTGTAGATCCTTTGCCGTTGGTTCCTCCGATGTGAACACACTTGATTTTTTCCTGAGGATTTCCGAAGAAATCACATAGCTTCCTGATATTGTCTAATCCGGGTTTATAGGCCTTCTGTCCATCAATCTGATAATTCGGAGCCTGTACGAACAGCCATTCTACGGCTTCCTGGTATTGTGCGGTTGTCATGATGCAAAATTAAACTTACCGGAGAAATTTAATACAGATTTTAATTAAAATTTTTTTAACTAAGCAAGATAATATTCAGAATAAAATAATTTAAGAAAGTTAAAATTTAGTCTTTTTATGGGTGAATAATATTTTTGTAAACTTCAAATTGTTTTTTTTTAAGGAGGCAATTATTTTTGCTAAAAACACAAGTGCACAAATGTTTTTTGAAATAGAAAATTTATTAACATAAAATTTTTAAAACATGGATTTAAAAAAATTAAAAGTAGTTGAGCTTAATGCTCAGGAAATCAAAAAAACCGAAGGTGGTTGGTGGCAAGCTGTTCTAATCGGATTAGCATGGTCTGCTTGGGAAAATGTTGGAGACATTAGAGAAGGGTTTAGTGATGGTTATCATGGTGTAAAACCGAGACATATAAAATAACTAATAAAAAAGAGGAGATGTTACAAAAAAGTAAATATTTTGATAAAAAAAAGGTAATAATGTTTATACTTATTTTCATTTTAACTGTTTCAATAATGGAATATTCTCCTGCAATTGTTAGGTTTTTAATTAATCAATTTAAATAAAAAAATAATGACTTTAAATAATAAAAAACTCATTGATCTAAATGAAGGGCAAATGAGAGAAATCTCAGGGGGAGAATCTGGTTGGTATTGGGTTATGTATACAGTTGGAGGAGTAGTAAGGTGGTATACAACGCAATGTGCTCTTTCAGCCTCAGCAATGCCACGCTAATACTTTTGTTTAGAGTGGTCCACCTATGGAACACTTTAAATATACATCATGAACAATAAAAACGACGATTTGTTTGCTCCCATAATGATTTTAGCTATCTTATTAGTAGCGGCTATATGGCATTACATATTATTATAGATTCTAAACAAATGAATAGCGTTAAATAAAATTATGATATTTTCTAAAAAAATAGATATTATATTAGCTTATTTAATTGTTTGCTTATTCGTCTTTGTGTGCGGAAAAGTTTTAGGGAAAGCAATGTATTATTTATTAAACTGAAAAAATTTTACCATATTAAGTACATAATATAGGAAGAAGAATACTTCTTCCTATATTTCTTTAGTTAAAAATTATTTATAAGCGATTTTATATTCTAAGGAATAATAATCAACATGATGATATTTTGTATTCTATATAATTTTAAAAGCCCTATATAATTTTGGGGTAGTCTAAAAATAATTTCTTATGACAAAATCTGTTTACCTCAGTATTATTGCTTTGGTGATAACAATTTTTATATCCTTACCGCATATCAAAGTTCCCATTTCATCTTCTTCAAGAGGTTTGGTAAGATCTGTTCAAGAAAACACCAAAGTGTCATCTGTAGTTTCGGGCAAGGTGGTACAAAGCAGATTAGAAAGAAACAACCAATACATACAAAAAGGAGATACACTCTTGGAAGTAGCGACAGCGCAACTTGATACACAAAAAAGCCTGCAAAGCAGTCAGAGTTCAGATTACGCCGCGCAATTATTAGATTTGCAAAAAATTTCTGGGGAGCAATTTGGAGGTTTGCAAACCGGGCAATACCAACGTGAGGTTTCTGCTATGCAGGAGAAAATTGCACAGGTGCAGACCCAGCTTGCTTTGGCACAAAAAGACTTCGACAGGGCAGAAACACTCTACAAACAAGGTGTAGTTCCAAAGGCAGAATATGACAAGTTTTTTTATAATCTCCAAGGGCTAAAAACTCAAATTTCGGGTATCAGAGAACAGCAAATCGCACAGTGGCAAGCCCAAAAAAGAGAGGTTGAACGGCAGCTTCGTTCTTTGGGTTCAGAAATTCAACGTATTGGGCAGGAGCAGGAAAATTATATCGTTACGGCACCCATTTCTGGCAGATTGGTCAATTTTTCGGGCGTACAAAAAGGAAATTTCATTGTGCAGGGGCAAAATATCGGTGAAATCTCTCCGGAAGAATCTTTGATTGCCGAGTGTATGGTCTCACCAAAAGATATTGGATTCATTCAAACAGGACAAAAAGTAGGATTTCAAATAGATACATACAATTACAATCAATGGGGTCTTTTGGATGGAGCAGTGAAAGAAATTGATCAAAACATTACAGTAAACCAACAAACCGGGGAAACTTACTTTAGGGTAATTTGTAGAATGCAAAAAAATTATTTGCAGCTTAAAAATGGCTACAGAGGCAAAATCGGAAAAGGAATGACATTTACTGCACGGTTTCATCTCGTCGATAGAACATTATGGCAGTTGTTATTTGACAGAGCAGATGATTGGTTTAATCCGAAACTAAAATAATGAAGAAAGACATCTTAATAAAACAGCATGATCTTAAAGATTGTGGAGCTGCCTGTCTCGCATCGGTTTCAGCTTATTACGGGCTAAAAATGCCCATCGCAAAAATTCGTCAATTCAGCCATACTGATACACGGGGAACAAATGTACTGGGAATGATACAGGGATTGGAGAAAATGGGCTTCAATGCAAAAGGAGTAAAAGGCGGCGCAGATGCCTTACCTGAAATTCCACTTCCTGCCATTGCCCACATCATTACTAAAGAGCAATATCATCATTATGTAGTTATTTATAAAGTTAGCAAAAGTAAGATTGAAATAATGGATCCTGCTTTTGGAAAAATCGAAGAACACACTATTGAAGAATTCTCAAATATCTGGACAGGCGTTTTAATATTGCTTGAACCCAACGAATATTTTGAACAAAAAGATGAAAAGGCAAGTATTTACAGTAGATTTTGGAATCTGGTGCAGCCTCATAAAAGCATTCTGATTCAAGCTTTAATTGGTGCAGTAATTTACACTATTTTGGGTTTATCGACTTCTATTTATATTGAAAAAATTACCGATTATGTTCTTATCGACGGGAACCGAAGGCTACTCAATTTGCTGTCAGTCGGGATGATTATTATCTTGTTTTTTCAGATATTTATCGGGGTAATGAAATCAGTTCTGGTCTTGCAGACAGGTCAAAGAATTGACAAGCATCTTATTTTAGTATATTATAAACATTTGCTGAAGCTTCCTCAAAGATTTTTCGATACAATGAAAGTTGGCGAAATAATATCCCGGGTGAATGATGCCGTAAAAATAAGGTCTTTCATCAACGATGTAGCAATCCAAATATTTGTGAATATTTTTATTGTTATTTTCTCCTTTGCGCTGATGTTTACTTATTATTGGAAACTCGCACTAATAAACGCATTAATTATTCCATTCTATTTTTTTGTTTATTGGCTAACCAATAGACTTAACAGAAAAGTTGAGCGTAGATTAATGGAAGAAAGCGCAGAGTTGGAATCCCATTTGGTAGAATCTATAACATCTGTAAAAACTATTAAGCAATTCGGAATAGAAACTTTTGCCAATAATAAAACCGATAATTCATTTTCAACACTGTTGAAAACCATTTACAAATCTGCCCTCAACAGTTTGTTTTCTGGCGATTCTACAGAGTTTTTATCAAGAATATTTACTATTGTTTTGCTGTGGGCGGGTTCTGGTTACGTGATTGACAGAACTATAACTCCTGGTGAACTCTTGTCTTTTTATGCATTAATCGGGTATTTTACGAACCCCGTTTCTCAATTGATAGGAATGAATAAAATAATTCAAAATGCATTAATTGCAGCAGACCGTTTATTTGAAATTATGGATTTAGAACGCGAAGAAACGACCGATAAAGTGGATATTAAAAAAGAAAATATACAGGACATTCAGTTTAAGGAAGTAAGTTTCAGCTATGGAAGCAGAACTGATGTTTTTGAAGACTTCAACTGTATTATAAAAAAAGGAAAGACCACTGCAATAGTAGGAGAAAGCGGAAGCGGAAAATCAACATTAGCTGCACTTATTCAAAATTTATATCCCTTGAAAAAAGGAAAAGTAATGATCGGGGATTATGATATTAATTATATTTCAAACCATTCGCTACGAAACCTGATATCGGTTGTTCCTCAACAGATCGATTTATTTTCAGGAAATGTAATAGAAAATATTGCTTTGGGAGAAGATTTTCCAGATGTACAGAAAATTCTAAACATAACAAAAGATCTGGGGATTCTGGCATTTGTGGAAAAACTGCCAAATGGATTTCAAACTTATTTAGGCGAAAATGGAGCATTGCTATCAGGTGGACAAAAACAAAGAATTGCTATTGCAAGAGCATTGTATAAAAATCCCGAAATACTAATTTTAGATGAAGCGACATCTTCGTTAGATACAGAAGCTGAGCAAATGATTCAAAAAACATTGGATGATTTCAAAAATCAAGGAAAAACAATGATTGTTATTGCCCATAGGTTAAGTACTGTTGCCAGTGCTGATGAAATTTTGGTGATGAAAGACGGTAAAATTGTAGAACAAGGAGATCACAAAGCACTCCTTTCAAAAGATTCCATTTATAAACAAATGTGGGAAAAACAAAGCATTTCTTTAAATTAATGTAACAAAAAATAAATTGTCTCGTCTAATAGGGAAAAATCGGAATTATGAAAAAAGTTTTGACTATTATTTTGGGATTATCTTGCCTGGCTGTCAGTGCCCAGAAAAAGTGGTCTTTGCGGGAATGTGTTGATTATGCAACCAAACACAATCTTCAGGTAATCCAAAATGAATATTCGAAACAAATGCAGGATCTCAACCTGAAAATTGCCAGAAAAAATTATCTTCCTTCGGTGTCTGCCAATGTGGGAAACAGTGTGAGCTTCGGGCAGGCTTCTTTGGGAACGGGAAGTATCCGGAATGACAGGTTCAGCAATAATGCCAATCTTGGAGCAGATATCCTTGTCTATAACAACGGAAGGCTTGAAAAAACCATCAGAAAAACCGAATTTGACGTAGAAGCAAGTCAATATGACATTGAGACCATCAAAAATGATATTTCATTACAGATTGCACAGCAATATCTCACAACTCTGCTGAATAAAGAAATCGTTAAAATTTCCCAGGCTGCGGTTGAAAACGCACAAAAGCAGTACGACAGATCAAAAATTACTACGGAAGTCGGAACGACAGCTCAAACGGTTCTGGCGGAGGCGGAAGCCGGACTTGCAAGAGAAAAACAGAATCTTAAAACGGCTGAAATAAATGTAGGAAGAAGTCTTTTTGCATTGGCCCAGCTCCTGCAGCTTCAGGATTATAAAGATTTTGATGTGGAAGACGTGAATGTGCCGGATCAGCTGGCGCCGCAACTAATAGCTGTAGATGAGGTTTTAACAACAGCGTATGAAACTCAGCCCCAGGTGAAAGCTGCGGAAAGCAGGATCAGGTCGGCAGAAGCACAGACTGAAGTTACCAGAACCGCTTTTTGGCCTACTGTAACGGCAAGCGCGGGTATCGGAAGTTTTTATAATAATCTTTTAAATACAAGGGTCACAGGCTACGATCTGTTTGGAAATCCTGTTGTAGAGCCTACTTTTTTCAATCAGTATAAAGATAATTTCGGACAGAATATCGGGGTTTCGGTAAACATCCCGATTTTTAACAAAGGAATTACAAAGCTCCAGGTAGAACAGTCAAAGCTTCAGGAAAGTATTGCAAAGACTACCTTGCAGCAACAAAAGCAGATTGTTCGTGAGAATGTTCAAAAAGCTCAGTTTGACGTGGATGCAAATTATGAAATTTATTTATCAGCAGTTCAGGCCGAAAAAAGCACGAAACTGGCCCTTGATTTTGCGGATAAAAGCTATGCGGCAGGAAGATCTACGATCTACGATGTCAATATTGCCAGAAACAATTATGCCAATGCACAGGGATCTGTGGCTCAGGCTAAATACAATTATCTTTTCAGCCTTAAATTGTTGAATTTCTATGCAGGAATTCCACTAAGTTTGTAAAATGTCTATTCAATCTTTAGAAAAATATTTACCCCAAAATACATTACAATATTTAAAAATCTGGTTTGCAGATTATTATATTCATATAAAAGTTACACGCAACAGAAATTCCAAGCTGGGAGATTACCGTAAACTTAAGGACAATTCCCATGAGATTACCATAAATTCCACACTGGTTCCGGAGCTTTTTTTCTTTGTGCTTACTCATGAGCTTGCCCATCTTATTGCTTTCGAAAAATATGGCAGGAGAATTTCTCCGCATGGTAATGAATGGAAAGAAACCTTCAGACAAATGCTCTTACAGAGTATTAATGTTTATAATGAGAATCTTAGGCCGATCATTGTAAAATTTTCCCAATCTCCCAAGGCGAACTTTATGGCAAGCCCGGACCTCGTTAAGTATTTCCATATTGAAAGACAGGATGATGCGCTTGTATTTATTGAAAATCTCCAAAAAGGCGATTTCTTTATTTACCGAAATGAGAAGTATTTATTGGAAGGTCTTATTAAAAAAAACTATCTTTGTAAGAACCTGGCTACGGGAAGGAAGTATTCTTTCAAACCCTTGGCAAGGGTAGAAAAATGCACTTAATAATGTCAAAATCAAATAGATATTGCGTGATTATGGCGGGAGGAATCGGCAGTAGATTCTGGCCATTAAGTACGCAGAAGTTTCCGAAACAGTTTCAGGATATTTTAGGCGTGGGACGCACAATGATCCAGCAGACGTATGACAGGATCAGCAAGATTATTCCTGATGAAAATATATTTGTGATCACCAATAAGGAATATGTGGAGCTTTCCCATCAGCAGCTGCCGGAAATTCCTCAGGAAAATATTGTTGGAGAGCCTTTGCTGAAAAATACGGCACCATGCAATCTTTATATGGCCAACAAAATTGCTGAAATTGATCCTGAAGCTACCATGATTGTTCTGCCGGCGGATCATCTTATTTTAAAAGAAGAAACTTTTCTGCAGAAAGCGGAAGTTGCTCTGGATCTCGCTGCCAAAAATGATTATCTCGTTACGCTCGGAATTACTCCTACAAGACCGGATACAGGATACGGATACATCCAGTTTGTAGATAAACAAGATTCTGATTATTACAAAGTAAAAACATTTACGGAGAAACCAATTCTCGAAATCGCAAAAAGTTTTCTTGAAAGTGGAGATTTTCTCTGGAATGCCGGAATTTTTATATGGAATGTTAAAAGTATTCAACATGCTTTCGAAAAATATCTTCCTGAAATGGCCCAGCACTTCATGGCATGTGAATATAATGCTGAAGGTGAGCAAAGCTGTATTGAACTGATTTATCCTAAAGTACAGAAAATTTCAATTGATAACGGTATTCTGGAAAAAGCAAAAAATGTTTATGTAATTCCTGCCGATCTCGGATGGAGTGATCTTGGGACATGGACCTCCGTATTTGAGAATACAGAAAAAGATGAAAACCGTAATGCCACTCAACAAAAGCATATTTTAACCTATAATTCGGAAGGGAATATCATCAATATAAAAAACAGTAACAAAGCTGTCATTGTAGATTCTCTGAAAGATTATATCGTTGTAGACACAGACAAAGTTTTGCTCATCTGCCCTAAAGAACATGATCAGTTAATCAAAGATTATGTGCTGGATTTGAAAAACCTTAAAAAGGGAGATAAATTCATGTAAAATAATTCCTGTTGATTAACGTTCTTAAATTATGGTAAAACTTACATACAGAATCATTGCATTCATTTGTATTGTATCCGGAATCTCTTTATCTGCTCAGGAAAAAAAACAGTTTCCCAATGTCTCGGCAGTTTTGCAGAACATCGTTCCCAATACAAAAACGGATTCATGGATTCTCGTTCATAAAAGTTACGGCAAAGACAATATGGTAAAGCAGTCAACGGTAAAAGAGTACGAATCTCAATCTTCGGGATTCAATATAGGAATTGCGGATGAAGATGCATTTTACTATATCGTGGATTTCTCTACAGGTAAACCCGAATATATCACAGATCTCACAGCACTCAGAAAGTTTGTTGGTAAGGTAGATAATATCTATGATGCGGCAGTTTTTGCGGCAGCTGAAGGCTACATTATTGACGAAGAGTTCAGAGATCTGGCAGCCAATTATTATCAGGACAAATCCAATTATTACCTTGATCTGGGAAAGCTGACTTCAACAGAATGCCCGTATCAGAAAAAACATTTTACTTTAACGATTCCAAAATCCGGGGAAAAGATTATAAATGCAAAAGATAACGGATCTTATATTGAGCTTTATAATAAAAAATGCACCAATAATCCGAGGTTACTGAAACTTGAGAAAAAAGAAGAACCTAAAGATGAGCCTAAAAAATCAAAACCTACAAGACGAAAATAAATTTTACGAAACAGAACGTCTGATTTTGCGTCCTATGAATTTAGAGGATGCGGAATTTATTCTTGATCTGTATAACAGGCCTAAATTTATTCAATATATAGGAGACCGTTACATAAAGACGATTTCTGACGCCGAGAATTATATTCAAAGAAGATTTCTTCCTCAATTTGAAAAGCTTGGCTTTGGAAATTATCTTATGCTTACAAAGGAAGGACATCACAAGATCGGTGGCGTAGGAATATTTGAAAGAGATGGTCTTGATGTTGTGGATATCGGTTTTTCTCTCCTTGAAGAATTTGAAGGAAAAGGATATGCTTATGAAGCTGCGTTAAAAATAAAATCTGTCGGAATGAATGATTTTGGCTTAAAAAAATTGTCTGCTATCACGACAAAAGAAAATATATCTTCTCAAAAATTGATTGAAAAGTTAGGTTTAAAGTTTCAGCGTTTTGTAAAAATTCCAAACGATCCCGAAGAACTGATGTACTACGAAACAGAGTAATTTATAGTTCTTTCTCCTGAACCATCACAATTGTCATGCTGAAAGCATCCAAGTATATTAGAAAATAGTATGGAACTAGATGCTTTCAGCATAAACTTATCCTTCCAGAATCTGCTCTGCAGCAGTCTTTGATGTTACTTTTTCAATAACTCTTTCACAGATTCCTTTTTCATCAAAAATAAAAGTGGTTCTCACAATTCCCATATACGTCTTTCCGAAGGTTGTTTTTTCCTGCCAAACTCCGAATTTCTCAAGAATTTCATGACTTTCATCAGCGATGAGATCATAAGGAAAAGCAAACTTGCTGTGAAAATTTTTCTGTTTCTTTACAGAATCACCGCTTATTCCCAACAATTGAAAGCCTGCTTTTTCAAGCTTTGAATAATTATCACTTAAATTACAAGCTTCCACCGTACAAGTTGGAGTATTGGCTTGAGGATAAAAGAAAATAACCAGTTTCTTCCCGATTAATTTTTCCGAATTTATTGTTTCTCCATTTTGATTAAGTCCTTCAAATGGTGGTAATTTATCTCCAACTTTCAACATAATGATTTAATTTTGTTCAAATTTAGTTGTTAAATGACAAAAAAGCAAAGAGCCGAGCTCGTTCAGATAGAATTGGAAAAATTATATCCTCAGGTTCCGATTCCGTTGGACCACACCGATCCTTATACTTTAATGGTTGCTGTAGCACTTTCTGCACAGACTACTGATAAAAAAGTAAACCAAGTTACCCCGGAACTGTTCAGGATTGCAGGAACTCCCCAAAAAATGGCAAAGCTGGAGGTGGAAGAAATTAAGGAACTGATCAAAGGAATCGGGTTATCCAATACGAAGGCCAGGAATCTTAAAAGAATGGCAGAACTGCTTTTGGAAAGACATCATGGAGTAGTACCGCAAACTTATGAAGAACTCGAAGCACTTCCGGGAGTAGGTCACAAAACGGCTTCAGTAGTGATGAGCCAGGGTTTCGGATTTCCTGCTTTTCCGGTAGATACCCATATTCATCGTTTAATGACGCAATGGAAACTGACCTCCGGAAAAAATGTTGTAGAAACAGAAAAAGATGCAAAAGCCATATGGCCGGAAAGCGTGTGGAATAAGCTTCACCTCCAGATTATTTTCTATGGAAGAGAATATTCTCCGGCAAGAGGAAAAGGAGAAAAGGACTTTATTACCAAAATGTTATTTGAAAAATGACGAAGCATACAAATTCCCCTCCTTTGGAGGGGTGGCAAAAATTCGAGAGAATTTTTGACGGGGTGGTTAAAAAGAGAACTATACGTCAAGCAGTCTCCGATGATAATTTATCTGCCCAAGATGATAGCTTAAATGCCCGAACAGGTGAATCAGGAAATACTCTGTTGTCATGGTATAGCCCAAAGGTTCGGAAGGATATGCTTTCTGAAGTTCTTCCGCAGATAAATTTCCAAGCGTAAGATCTACAGTTTCAATAGTTTTTTCAATCTGCTGAATCAATTCCGTCCTTGGTATATTTTTTAATGAAAATTCAAGGTCCCTGTTTCTTATATAGCCGGAATTTCCAAGTGTAGCTCCAATATAATGATTAAGGTTTCCTACCAGATGGAGACTAAGGTTCCCGGCTGAATTAGAAATATTATTATCGGTTTTCCAGATGTTTTCTTCGTTTTGATAAGATTCGATTTCTCTTTTTAATTTATTTAAATCTCTAGTGAAAAGGGATTGTAGACTTTGTATCATTTTATTTGATTTTTGTTCTGAAATATCCTTGGAAAAACTTAGTAACCGGGGAATCAATTTTAGTTTTTAATGAGGAATTTGTTCCGTAAGAATTGTATTACCTGCTTTATCGTAATAGATGCAGGTAAATTCATTAAGATCCACAATCCACTTCTCAATTCCTGTCCGGGCACAGTCTTCGCAAAATTTCATATAATCTGTTTCACCACGCTGATGACTTTTTAATCGGTTGATAAATAATTCTTTATCAACTTTGTTTTCAATGGTTAGTTCATCATATTGAGGCCGGGATTTTGTGGTATAGCTATTCTCGCCAAAATATTCCGTATGACTGTCTTTCACCCAGGTTTCGAAAGACCGGACACCGAATTCTTTTATTTCTTTGATGTAATTCGGAAAATCGGCACCCGACTTTACTTTGCTGTGCGCATGTTCAATTTGTTCTACAGTAAACATTTATTTGTATTTTTATTAAGCTTGATTTACCGCAAAAGAGATAAAGAATTTTAAATATTTAATTAAAGTCAAATAAAAGTTTTCAAAAGCTTATGTTTTCTTTAAATTTCTATTAATTTTCTCAGGAATTTTATCTAAATCTTTTGTTCTTTTGTGCTAAAAAATTAATTATTTCTGCTTTTTCGCCCACAATTCCATCTTTCGGTTCAGGACATCCAAGGGAAGACAGCCCTGATTCAGAATTTCATCATGAAACTTGGCCAGGCTGAATTTGCTGCCCAGTTCTTTCTGATATTTTTCCCTTAACTCACGAATTCTCAAAGAACCAATTTTATAACCTAAAGCCTGTCCGGGCATTGCCATGTATCGTTCTACTTCAGCCGTTGCGCCGGCTTCATCATAAGAAATATTGCTCAGAAAATATTTGATAGCTTCTTCTCTTGTCATTCTTCCGGTATGAAGGCCTGTATCAACCACAAGCCTTACAGCTCTCAGCATTTGATCACTCAGATAGCCCATTTTCTGATAAGGATCCGTATACAATCCGAATTCCGGGCCTAACGTTTCACAGTAATGCGCCCATCCTTCACCATACGCACCGAACCACCCGAATCTCATGAATTTCGGAAGCTTGGTGTTTTCCTGCTGTAAAGAAACCTGGTAATGATGTCCTGGTATCGCCTCATGCAAAAACAGAGATTCCATTCCTGAAGTCACATTGAATTTGGCCGGATCCGGAAGCGGGACATAGAAAATTCCTGGTCTTTTTCCATCCGGAGTTCCCTGGATATATTCCGCACTCGCACTGGCTTCCCTGAATTTTTCCGTCTGCCTGATCTCAAACTTCGTCTTTGGAGTTACAGAAAACATCGTTTTCAGTTTAGGCGTGATTTTCATTAAAATTCCATTAAAAGCAGCCAGCACTTCTTTTGATGTTTTGTACGGCATCGCTTTTGGGTCTGTTTTTACATAGCTGATGAATTCTTCAAGCGTTCCGCTAAAGCCCACCTGCTGTTTTACTTTTTCCATTTCGGCACGAAGCATGGCCACCTGCTGAAGCCCTGTTTTGTTAATTTCTTCGGGGGTTTTATCTGTTGTAGTCCAGCTTTTTGCGTAATACTGATAAATTTCTTTTCCGTTAGGAAGGCTGTTATAACCGTCTGTATCTCTTGCTTTTGGTAAATATTCTTTTTCTAAAAAATCACCCATTTTTGTATAAGCCGGAATGATCTTTTGTGTAATGGCATCTTTATACAGTTTTGAAAATCTTTCTTTTTGTTCTTTGGTAAAATTTTTAGGAAAGCTTCTTACCGGTCCGTAAAAAATATTTTTTTCCAAATCAGGCGTTATAATTTCTTCGGCTCGCATTTGAGGAATCATTTTTACGACCAGTTTTTTAGGCAAAACCATTTTGTTATTGATTCCTTCCCGGAAATTATCCGTTGCAGCGCTCATCCAGTCCGGAAACTTTTCCATTCTTTTAAGCCAGTCGCTGTAGTCTTTTTCTGTTTTAAAAGGCTGGCTTCCTTCTCCGCTGCCGTACAGCGGAAAGTTCAGCGGCAGTCCTCCGAATTGTGTAAAAGGAATATATTCCGGATGATAATCATACGCCTGAATTTTATCTTTCAGTGTGAAGTTCAATACATCATAAACCACTTTATCTTCATCGGAAAGATTTTTATAGTCTACATTTTCAAGTTGTTTCTGTACAGAGCGATAAAAAGCCACTTCCCCGGAAATAAAATCCTTATCAATGGTAATGGGAAGCTGGTCGTTATATCGTAAGTCACCCTGCGCAGTGGCATCAAGCGGATAAAGTTTCAGGTACTGCTCATAATAATTGGAAGCAATAGAATCAAGATTAGAGGGCGTGACTTTGGTTAAAGGGGAATCAGATTTTTTGCAGGAAGCGAGACTCAGCACCAGGCTTAAACCTACAATACTTTTTGATACAATATTTTTCATTCTTCAGAATACTTTATAAAAGCAAATGTAAATATTTAAAGTATAACGGCGGTAAAGATTATATACATGAATTTTAGAATCGTTTACGGTGTATCTAAAAATGCTAATTTTTTCTTGCTTCTGAATTTAAAAGCTTTGTCATCTTTATTTCTAATTTGTGATGTAATTGATTAATCGAAACACTTGTTGTTTGGTGTTTGTATAGTATATTCACAAATTATTCATCAATAACCGATTTTGAAAAAATAATTTTCAAAAAATTTTTCACGTTCAATCTATTTTTTATCTTTGTTGAAAACGTTTAACAATCATATTATTACAGCTCTTTTTTAAGAAATAATGAAAGGGATTTTAAAAATTTACCATCCGGACGAAACGCTAAAGTACAATATCAGAAACACTTATTGTAAAGCGGTTTACAGCAACCAGCAGCATTTTTTAGAGGTTGAGATCATCACGGATGACGGTCTGGATCATGTGGAGGATGATTCTCTGCAGTACAACTTTCCTCAGCTTTCACTTGAAGTTTTTGATTTCCCTATTGAATCTGCGGAAATAGAAGGGAAAACAATTATGATTAATGATTCTGATGAAGATACTTTTACAGAAGTAGATCTTTTTGATGATGAGGAAGCCTTTATCTACGATAATGAGCTGCTGTTTGATAAAAATGAAAAAGGCGAGCTGCAGGTTGTGTGGAAAGGAACCATTAATGATTTTTACACAGGTTCCAATGCTCCGATTCCTTTCAGGCTGAAATGCGAATTTAGCCAGGATGATATTGAAGTAGACGAAGATTAACATTTAACGTTCTCTTCTTCTCCGAAATTTTATACAGTTTTCTTTTCAGATTTTTTTGAAAAGAAACTTACTGTTGTTGAAAATAACAAATTTTAATGTGTTTTAAGCATTTTTTAAGATACCATTTCATAATATTCCAGTACATTTGTCGTTACAACTCTTATAAAAATACAGATTAATGCTGATAACGGAACTTACTCAGATTTTGTTTGCACAGGTTGCTACACCTACGGTAGCGGCGGAAGATTTAGAATTTTCATTTTGGAAAATCATGTTTCACGGAGGTGCCTTCGCCAAAATAGTAATGGTGACCGTACTCCTGCTCGGTGTATTTTCCGTATATCTGTTCTTTGAACGTTTTTTCTTTATTAAAAGGCTTACCTCTAAAACGGATGCCAACTTCATGGATAATATTGAAGACTTTATCAAAGAAGGAAAAATGGAATCTGCCCTGGATTATTGTAAAAGACAAAACTCTCCTGAAGGCCGTATTCTGGAAAAAGGAATTTCAAGATTGGGAAGACCGGTTTCCGATATCGTAAGTGCGATGGAATCCCAGGCACAGGTTGAGGTTGCCAATATGGAAAAAAACCTTAATCTTTTGGCGGTAGTACCAAGTATTGCTCCGATGCTGGGACTTTTGGGAACGGTAATCGGGATGATTATCGCTTTCTTTAACCTTTCTCATGCAAGCGGGTCTTTTTCACCTAAAACTTTATCAGAAGGTATTTACACGGCGTTGGGACAAACAGCGGTGGGGCTTGCAGTAGCAATTCCGGCGAACTTTTTCTACAATTTATTATTAACAAGAATTGATAAGTTTGTATTGAAAGCACAGAACATGTCCGGAGAATTTTTAGATCTTATCAACAAACCTTTATAAATCTTCATATGAAACCGTAAGGTTCCGTCTGATCTTTAAAAATTAGTAAAAATAAACAGATGAAAATTCAGAGAAGAAATAAAGCAAATCCTGAGTTCAGTCTCGCAGCGATGACCGATGTTATCCTGTTGATGCTGATCTTCTTTATGGTAACATCATCCGCGGCCAATCAAAGTGCCATTGATGTAAAGTTACCTAAAACGGGAGCTGTTGAAGATAATATACCAAATCCTTTAACCGTAAGCATCAAACCGGACGGGTCTTATTTTGTAGACGACAGTCCTGTAGAAAAAGCACAGCTTGAACAGACGATCGTGAATAAGCTGACTAATCAGACCAATAAATCTTTTACGATCCGGGCTGATGAAAATACTATGCACAAAGATGTTGTCTTTGCAATGGAAATTGCTGAGAAATACAAATTCAATATTGCCATTGCGACAGTTAAAGATAAATAACAATTCCGAAACTTTCGGAAATGATCTTTTTAAAATGAGAAGCCATATTATAGACAAAAATGAACAAAATAGAGACCGGGTAAAAAGTGCATTGCTTTCTATCCTGATCTGGTCTGCCATCCTGCTGTTTGTTTTTTTATATAAGCTGAAACCAGAGCTGGATGAGCAGCCTGAAATTGTAACAACCATGCTGGTGAATTTCGGAGACAACCGAAATGGGAGCGGTGCAGAAGAACCTGCCGATCAGCCGGGAAGCCTGGCTGCAGAGACGGAAAATGTTACCGATCCTGCAGAAGCCGCTGTTCCGGAAACCAAAACCGTTTTAAAACCTGAGCCACAGCCTGAAACCCAAAAATCTGAGGCTAAAGAAAAAATCATTACCGGAAATAATTCAAAAATAACTGTACCGAAAAAAGAAGAATCCAAAGCGGAAACTAAAAAATCTGCAGCAAGCACCAGTGCTACCAAGAATACCAAAAAATCGGGAGCAACAACCTCCAATTCAAAAACTGGAAATGGTGACGGAAAAGGAACCGCAGCCATCGGAAATCTCATCAGAGGAAGAGGGGCTAAAGCCGGAAGCCAGGGAGATGGAGACGGCATCGGAAATGCAGGAGATCCTTTGGGGGGCGACGGAAACGGTGACAGTAGAGTAGGAATCGATAGAAAACTGGTAGGATTTATTCCGGGGACAATGGGAAGAGGAGGTGCCCAACCGGCCAACAGCTGTACGGCAAGCGGAACAATTACCATATCTTATACCGTTGATAAAGCAGGAAATGTAGTGTCTGCAAGAAGAGCAGGCGGAACATCTGATCCGTGTATCTCCTCAAATGCTATTTCTTGGGTAAAGAAATATGTAAAGGCAGAGAAAGCCAGTGTTTCTTCCACAGGAACGTACAAAATTACTTTCTAAACATACAAAAGCACTTTATCCAAGTGCTTTTTTTATTTCTGAAATTCTGTTGATCACCGGAAGCGCAAAAATTCCGCTGGTTTGAAGATAGAGCTCGTAGAACGTTCTGGCTTTGTCCAAAAAATCATTATTGCTTTCTGTTTTTCCTTTAAAATAAAAGAGATTACCCAGCATTTCATAATAATCTTTATGGTCTCTTTCCTGTCTTTCGTTCACGATTTCAATTAATTCCTCTTTTGTTTTCAAAGAAATTTCTGTGAAGCTCATCTTAAAAATATCTCTCATTAAAGAATCGAAATCCAGGTCTTTCTGCATTAAACTTTCTTCCGGTTTATCCAGAATGAGTTTTTCCAATGCCTGGCTCAGCTGACGTATTAATCTTAATGTAAATTCTTTATCTGTAATCATAGTTGTGGTTTAAAGTTTAGTGTTTAAGGTTATCATATGATGCTTCAATGTTTAAATTTAAACATTGAACCTTGAGTTTTTTAAGCAAAAAATAAATATGCCAGCGCAATAGAAGTAATAATTCCCACCAGATCGGCCAAAAGCATTGCAATGACCGTGTATCTCGTATTTTTCACTGCAACGGCCCCGAAATATACAGCAATCACATAAAACGTCGTATCTGAGCTTCCCTGAAGCACTGCGGCCAGTTTCCCCTGGAAGCTGTCGGCTCCGAAAGTTGCCATCGTATCCACCATCATTCCTCTCGCTCCGGAACCTGAAAGCGGCTTGATCAATGCTGTCGGAAGGCCGTCAACAAATCTCGCATCAAGATTCGCATGGTAAGCTACCCACTTCATTCCATCAATAATGACATCAAAAACGCCTGAAGTTCTCAACAAAGAGATGGCGATCAGCATACCCACCAAATATGGGATAATTTTCACACAGGTTGTAAAACCTTCTTTGGCGCCTTCGATAAAAGCATCAAAAACATTGATTTTTTTATACACCGCACCCAAAACAATAGCAAGAAAGATAAAAAGAATTAAGCCATTGCTCAATACTTTACTGAAATCATCGAGCTGATCCTTACTAAGCTGTACAAGATACAAAACCAATAACGCTATAATGGCTGAAATTCCTCCAAGATAGGCAATGACTACAGGTCGTAACAGATTGATTTTTTGATAGAGAGATACTACAATCATGGCAGCAAGTGTTGCAGCAAATGTAGCAATCATACACGGAAGGAAAATATCCGTCGGGGTTTTTGAACCCATAGAAGCCCGTATCGCAATGATTGAAACCGGAATCAGCGTCATTCCACCGGCGTGGAGACACAAAAACATAATTTGGGAATTGCTCGCGGTATCTTTATTGGGATTTAAACTTTGTAAGCTTTCCATGGCTTTTAGTCCGAAAGGCGTTGCCGCGTTATCAAGACCCAGAAGATTGGCGCTGAAATTCATCAGCATATGCCCGAAAGCCGGATGATTTTTTGGAATTTCAGGGAAAAGTCTTGAAAAAAACGGCTGTATCAAACGACTCAGAAGGTTGATTCCGCCTGCCTTTTCAGCGATGCTCATAAATCCCATAAACAAGGTCATGATCCCAATCAGCCCAAGGCAGATCTTTACGGCCGTTTCAGAAGTTCCGATCACTCCGTCTGCTTCCTGAATACGGTAGACTTTTACGTCCTGCTGCAAAGAATCTGTCTTATAATGAATCCTGCTGTCAGCAAAATCCGGTTTTTTAGTAAGACTGTCTCTTACAATTGGGGAAAGCGTGTTCATTTTCTGAGTAGCAATCTGTACCGTATCTCCACCTTTGCCCACCACCATATCATTAAATATGGTTTTGTAATGGCCTGATGAAATGTATTTTATGCTGGCAATGGCAATGGCCACAATAATAAAAGCCGACCAAATTCTGCTGAGAACCATTTGATTAAATTAATATGGGTTAAACTTATCAAAAAAACTTCAGATGACAAAGGCAAGCCGTGTTTTTAAGTTATTTATGACAAGCAGAAGTTCTAATGCGACAAAGCGATCTCCCGAAAGATTTTTCCGTAAAATTATTTGAAGCTATTTCCAGCTATCTGCTCATACTCCTCGCGCCACCGCTTTTGCCTGGCTTGCTGTGGGGTAACCGCGTCTATCTGGGCTAAAAAAGGCAATCGTGAATTCCTTAGCGTGAATGGACAAATTTTATAATCCAGCTTCTTTTTGTAACCACCCGTCTGAATTTTCAGGGAAAATTTAGCCACCTCTCCAAGGGAAGGGAATTCCCAATGTTTAGAGGTCCATAGGAGCGGGCTTCAGCCCGTTTTAATGATAAAACATCAGATTGGCTTTAGCCAAAGCTTAAAAATCACAATGAGGTATTATAAACTGTGGAACTTATTTTTCATCCAGATAAACCAAAAACCCATCAAAATCATCATTCAGATTCTTTAGGACTTTGGCTTCTTTCATTTTCTTTTCAAGGCCGTCTATGAAAAAGCTTTTTTCAAAAAACTGGCGGTGAATCCCTGAAAGCAGCTCCATGAAATAATCCATTCCGAATTTGTTGTTATGAAGATCCATTTTGGTTTCCAACGGTTTATTGGGAAACAGTTCTTCGTGAAGATCGGTCATGCGTTTACAGAATGCAAGGGCTTTTTCGGGTGAAGAAATCTTACAGCAGTACATCATGATAAGACAGCACCAGAATGCATGTCTGAATGCATTTCCGATACCGTTGGTAGATGCCGTATCGGGAAATTTTTTCTGTGCAATAGAGTAAGCCTGTAACGTAGCATGGAAGCTTAATAAAGAAAAAAGAGGGTGAGAAAGAGCAAGTGATAAAAGGCGCATGATTTTTTTAAGGCTCATGCTCCGGATTGTATTGAAAAATATGCTGAACGTTCTCATCAATAAAAAATCTCTCTCCTGTTCAGAGAGAGATTGCTGTATTTTATTGCAATTAAGCTTTTACAGTTAAAAGATTTACGGTTTTAGAAACGGTATCCTTAATTTCCGTTCTTTTCACGATAAAATCAACAAATCCTTTTTCCTGAAGGAATTCCGAAGTCTGGAATCCTTCCGGTAAGTCTCTTCCGATAGTTTCACGGATGACTCTTGGCCCTGCAAAACCGATCAGTGCGCCTGGTTCAGCCATGATGATATCAGCTGTCATTGCGAAAGACGCAGTGATTCCTCCAAAAGTAGGGTCACAAAGATAAGCAATATACAGAAGCCCTGCTTCCGAAAGCTGAGCCAGCTTTGCCTGAACTTTCGCCAGCTGCATCAGAGAGTACGTTGCTTCCTGCATTCTCGCTCCACCGGACTGGCAGATGATCATATACGGAAGTTTTTTCTGGATACAATAGTCTACGGCTCTTCTGATTTTTTCTCCCATTACAGAACCTAAAGAACCTCCGATGAAAGCAAAATCCATACAGGAAACTACCATTTCAGTTCCTTTTACGGTTCCTACAGCATTTCTGATAGAATCGGTAAGCTTCGTTTTAGCTTTTACTTCTTTCAGTCGGTCTGCGTATGGTTTTGTATCTTTAAAATTCAGAATATCAATGCTTTCAACATTAGCGTCCAGTTCTGTGAATTTACCTTCGTCAAAAAGGATGTCAAAGAATTCCGCACTTCCTATTCTTACATGAAATCCATCTTCAGGAGAAACATAATTGTTTCTTCTCAGTTCGTCGTGTTCTACAATTTTTCCTGACGGTGTCTGATGCCAAAGACCTTTAGGGACGTCTTTTTTCTGATCAGTTGAGGTCGTAATATTTTGTGCTTTTCTCTTAAACCACTCGAATGCCATATTCTAAATATAATTGATGTGTGATAAATGATAAAAGATGAACAACGGATTATCATTCATCTTTTATCATTTATAATAATTTATTTAAGCGTATTAACGTTATTTAAATCTTCAAATGCCTGAACCAGTCTCTTCGAGAATGTTTCTTCACCTTTTCTTACCCAAACTCTAGGATCGTAGAATTTCTTGTTCGGTTTTTCTTCTCCTTCAGGATTTCCGATCTGGGCTCTAAGGTAATCAATATTATTAACCATGTAATCTCTGATACCTTCTGTGTAGGCAAACTGCAGATCTGTATCAATATTCATTTTAATTACTCCATAGTCAATTGCTTCTCTGATTTCTTCCAAAGTAGATCCTGAACCTCCGTGGAATACGAAATTGATTGGTTTTTCAGCAGTTCCGAATTTTTCCTGAACATACTTCTGGGAGTTATCCAGAATTTTCGGAGTAAGGACTACGTTTCCTGGCTTGTACACCCCGTGAACATTTCCGAAAGCTGCAGCGATTGTAAAGTTTTCTGAAATAGCTTTTAATTTTTCATACGTATATGCTACATCTTCAGGCTGCGTATATAATTTTGAATTGTCAACGTCAGAATTGTCAACACCATCTTCTTCACCTCCTGTAACACCGATTTCCACCTCAAGCGTCATCTGCATTTTCGCCATTCTTTCGAAATATTGAGCGGAAATTTCAAGGTTTTCTTCTAAAGACTCCTCAGAAAGATCCAGCATATGAGAAGAATAAAGTGATTTCCCCGTTTGCTTGTAAAATTCTTCGTTGGCATCCATCAATCCATCGATCCAAGGCAATAATTTTTTTGCACAGTGGTCAGTATGAAGAATTACAGTTGCTCCGTAAGCTTCTGCAAGGGTATGAATATGTTTTGCTCCGGCGATCGCTCCCAAAATGGCTGCTTTCTGCCCATCATTGCTTAATCCTTTTCCTGCATTGTAAGCAGCACCTCCATTGGAGAACTGAATAATAACAGGTGAGTTTAGTTTCGCTGCAGTTTCCATAACCGCGTTTACGTTGCTTGAACCAATTACGTTTACTGCCGGTAATGCAAATTTATTTTCTTTAGCATGCTGAAAAATATCAGTAACTAATTGACCTGTGGCAACTCCTGCCGGGAAAATTCTACTCATGTTTTACTTTTTAATATATAAATTATTAGGGTTTGTAAAATTCCTGTAAAGGTAATCATTTTTGCTTAATTCTTAATTTCTTTTATCTCGTCCCCAAAGCAGCTTCTGACGGATGGTTTCGTAGAAGCTGAGATTATTCGGCTGAACAAGAAGGATCTGGAAATCGGCTTTTTTAATGATGATTTCCTTATCCGTTTCGATATGTATCAGACGGGAGTCTAATGAAAGCGAATACTGTGGTACACGGCTTTCCACTTTGAATTTAATTTCTACCTTATCATTCACCACCAATGGTCTCACATTGAGATTATGAGGTGCGATGGGGGTGATGACAAAGTTTTCGTTATTCGGAGAAATGATCGGCCCGCCGCTGCTTAAAGAATATGCGGTAGAACCGGTAGGTGTGGAGACAATAACGCCGTCCCCCCAAAATACGTTGAGAAACTCATTATTAATGTAAGAATCTACCGTAATCATGGAAGTGGTTTCTTTTCTGGAAATCGTCACATCGTTGAGAGCATACGGGAAAAAGTCTTCTATTTCCGGGGATACCACTTCGATTACAGATCGGCGGCTGGTTTTAACATCGCCTTTTAAAATGGAATCCAATGCATTGAAGGCTTCTTCTTTGGTAAAGCTGGCCAGAAATCCCAATCTTCCGGTATTTACTCCCACAATGGGAATTTCCAGATCTTCAATAAAGGTTAATGAATTAACGATGGTTCCATCCCCGCCAAAAGTAAAAAAAAGATCTACTTCTTTATCCAGAAGATCCTGTTTGCAATTGAAGGTTTCGAAAATTTTGGAGAACTGAAGTGCTTCCGCCATTTCATCGTACAAAACAGACTTTACGCCTCTGTTTTCAAGCTCTGAGATGAATTTACTTAAATATAAAAAGGTATCTAAATCTTTTTTCTGGGAATATATGGCTGCCTTCATTGGTTTTTATATTTCTATAAATTTTTGGAAAAACCCGAACCTGTCTTGTAACAGATCTGATTTTTCATCAGAATAATACTTTTGCACAATCCGGTAATCATACCGGTCGAATGTTTCATCAATGGAGCCCAGATTTTCATTGCTGATTTTAATGGTTATCTGAATTACATCCTCGGACATGTGGCTGATAAATGCTCCGTAAAATTTGGAGTTGTTGCTTTCCACAATATTGGCAATTTCCGTCATCGAATACTTTCTTGCAGACGTCTCAACCGTGAGAATGGCTCCTGATTCCGAAAACAGGGGATATTTCGACAGATCCTGAAAGATGTCTTCACAGCTTATGTATCCAAGGTATTTCTCATTCTTGTTAATAACCGGAATAATGTTGGCATTGAAGGTGTAAAAAAGCCTGATGCTATCCATAATATTGTTGTCTTCAAGAATGGCGAAGCGCTCGATCTGGTGTTCGAGGTCTTTCAGGGTACCTTCTTCTTCATAAAGAAAATCTTCTGCAAGGGCACCGTAGAAATGATGGGATTTCTTGATGAAAATATGAGAATATCCAAACGCTTCCAGCGTATCTCTTGCTGATTCTATGGAGTCAGAAAGGCTAAAACACGGATAGTCTTTTGAGATATATTCCTTGATAAACATTGTGCTAATTTATAAAAAATTAAACGAAACTTTTTCCGAAAATCAAACTTTTTTTCTCTAAAAAATAAAAAAATGATTTTAAAATTTGTTTGTGACAAAAAATTGGGTATCTTTGTCGCCTTTCATTTTTACTTTTTATTAGATTTATTTCAAACTGCACTGTCTTTTAGACATATGCAGTTTTTTCATTTCAGGGCTTTTGCAAACTCCCACATTATAATTCCGCCACAAACACTCACGTTGAGTGAATGCTTGGTTCCCAGCTGCGGAATTTCAATAAATGAATCAATATAAGGCAATGCTTCATCACTGATTCCTTCCACCTCATTTCCCAGGATTACTGCGTATTTTTTAGACGAATCAATGGTAAAATCCGTAATCATTTTACTGTCTGTTGTCTGCTCAATGCCGATTACTTCAAATCCTTCTGATTTTAACTCATTAATAACGCTGATTATATCATTTTCATATTTCCAGTCAACACTTTCTGTTGCTCCCAGTGCTGCTTTGTGAATTTCACGGTGCGGCGGTTGAGGAGTAATTCCGCAGAGGATGATCTTTTGAATCAGAAAAGCGTCTGCTGTCCTGAAAGTAGCCCCTACATTATGCATACTTCTGATATTGTCCAGAACAACAATTAACGGAATCTTTTCAACCGTCTTAAAGGTTTCCACATCAATTCTGTTCAGCTCTTCCAGTTTTAATTTTTGTACCAATGTATTTTTATTAATAGTTTATAAATATGTACGATTTTTAAATGCTTCCAGATTTGTTATTTCCAGAATACATGATCTGATGAACGCTTCTTTCAATATTCTGCGCGATCGTCTCCATCGGAATATCATTTTCGTCATTATTGAACGGGTCTTCAATTTCTTCGGCAATCATCTCAAGGCTCATTAAAACATAATAGACAAAAACCGTAAGCGGAATCATAAACAGACCAATTGAAATAACGTAGGCTACCGGCAAAGCCAGAACATATAAAATGATAAATTTTTTAACGAAAGAGGAGTAAGAATAGGGAATCGGGGTATTTTTAATACGTTCACAGCCGCCACAGACATCCAGAAAACCAGACAGCTGTGTGTCGAGATAGAGCATTTCCACATCGTTTATTTTGCCTTCTTTTTTAAGCTGATGGAGTTTGTATGTCAGCAGGATCACGATTTCACTGGGACCGTGATGTTTGATATATTCTTCAATTTCGGAATAATCTTCGTCCAGCGCAAGTCTTGTAGATTCTTTTGAAAGATGCTTAGCCAAAAAGTGCGGAAAAAATTTCAGATACCGTGCAATCTGTTCGGTATTTTTCCTGTCGTCGGCAAGAATCGTGTTGATCTTAATGGCAAAATTCCTTGAATCATTTACCAGTTTTCCCCAGAGTTTTCTTCCTTCCCACCATCTGTCGTAAGCTGTATTTGTCCTGAAAACGAGCAACAAAGAAAGCACAAAACCCAAAAGGGAATGGATCATGCTCACATTGCTGATGGGCGATTTGGAAGAAAGGTGAAGGTATTCTATTTCAAGATATTGAATTCCCCAGGAATAGAGTCCTATCAGGATCATGGTCGGAAAAAGAATTTTCAGCGTATCGCTTTTATGAAGACTGAATAGAATTTTCAGGAAATGTTTGGTATTGTAAACTCTCATACGATTGGTTGGCGGTACAAATATAAAATTTCACTTTTACTTTTGTTTTACGGAAAACCATAAATTTTATCTTGTGATTCATTTTTTCTTTGTAAAAACAAATTACTATGGGACATTATCGAAAAGGACATTTTAGAAGAGACGGAAAATGGATTAGCGGACACTATGTAACCACCTTTGGAAGAAAAAGAAGAAAAAACAGCTTGCCTCAAGGATGCGCTATTTTGTTTTTCGGAGGAATAATTTCCTTTTTAATTTGGTTGCTGAAATAAAATTGATGAAAATGATGTCTGATATCGGTTAAAATTTTTACGAAATTTAAAAAATCAGTATTTTTATTTCGAAATTAAAAACACCACACCAAATGCTCCTCGGAAACGTAGATATTGTCACTGATATTAGCAAAGAAGATTTTCAGAACAACTATTTTAAAAAGCATAAACCATTGCTCATCAAGAATTTTGCAAGCCGATGGGAAGCTTTTGATAAATGGAATTTTGATTTTATCCGCGAAAAGGCCGGTGAGCAGGATGTTCCGCTGTATGATAACAAGCCAGCGGATGCATCCAAAAGTTCCGATGCTCCCGTTACCCACATGAAAATGAAGGATTATATTGATACGATCAGAAATAAACCTTCCGATCTGCGTATTTTCTTTTATATTATTACCGACCGTCTTCCGGAGCTTCTTAAAAACTTCAGCTATCCGGATTTGGGGATGAAGTTTTTTAAAAGGCTTCCAACGCTGTTTTTTGGAGGCAGTGAAGCTCATGTACTGATGCATTATGATGTGGATTTGGGAGATTTTCTGCATATTCATTTTGAAGGAAGAAAAAGAATCCTGCTGTTTGATCAAAAACAATCGGCTTTTTTATACAAAGTTCCGATGTCGGTGCACACGGTATATGATTTAGATTACGAAAATCCTGATTATGAAAAGTTTCCGGCATTGAAACATGCACGGGGTTATGAAATTTTTATGGAACACGGCGATGCGCTTTTTATTCCCGGAGGTTTCTGGCATTTCAACAGGTATCTCGAGCCTGGATTTTCCATGTCGCTTCGTGCATTGCCCAACAAGCCGGCTGTCTTTGCCAATATGCTGTATCATGTATTTATTATGAGATATACTGATAAGCTTATGAGAAAACTTTTCAAAGCGAAATGGGTGAATTACAAGCAGAAATGGGCTTATAAAAAAAGTTCTGAAGCTTTGGCTAAAATATAACAGTTAATTTTCCTCCCATTGACTTTCTACGAAATTTCAAAAAGGGAATATATCCAAGAATTTGTGTGATCCGTGTGATCTTTGGGAAATTGCAAAACACTTTACTGCTAATATTTTATTTCCTATTTTTACCGACCAATTTTAAGACAGAATTTTAATGGCAAAGGCAGCGAAGAAAGAAACTCCGTTAATGACACAGTACAACACCATCAAGGCAAAATACCCTGATGCGCTTTTACTATTCAGGGTGGGAGATTTTTATGAAACGTTTGGTCAGGATGCTATTAAAACATCTCAGATTTTAGGAATTGTTCTCACCAAAAGAGCCAATGGGGAAGGGCATATCGAACTGGCGGGATTTCCGCATCATTCTGTAGATTCTTACCTTCCGAAACTGGTAAGAGCCGGGATGAGAGTCGCCATCTGTGATCAGCTGGAAGACCCGAAAATGGTAAAAGGAATTGTAAAAAGAGGGGTCACGGAATTGGTTACACCAGGGGTCACATTCAATGATCAGGTACTTAATTCAAAGAAGAATAACTTTCTGCTTTCGCTGCATAAAGAAAAAGAAAAATTCGGGATTGCGCTGGTGGATATTTCTACCGGAGAATTTCTCGTAAGTGAAGGAAATCTTGAAAAGCTGCTTCATATTGTTCATACTTTTGATCCGAGTGAAATTATTTATCAGAGAAGTGTTCAGATTCCGGAGCAGCTTAAGAACAGGAGTGCTTTTAAGCTGGAAGACTGGGCTTATCAATATAATTTTGCCTATGAAAAACTCACCAATCATTTTAAAACCAATTCGTTAAAAGGATTCGGAATTGAAAACCAGCAGCTGGCCATTACCGCAGCAGGGGCTATTTTTGCTTATCTGGTTGAAGATACACACCACAATTTATTATCTCACATTACCAAGATTCAGATTATTCCACAGGAAGATTTTCTGATGATGGATAATTTTACGTTAAGGAATCTCGAAATTGTTTATCCAAGCAATGCGCAGGGAAAATCTTTACTCGATATTATCGACAGAACTTCTACACCGATGGGTGGAAGGCTCTTGAGAAGAAGGATTATTTTACCGCTGAAGTCCGTTAATGAAATCAACAGAAGACTTTCTTTAATTGACTTTTTAAATGAAAATGATCATCTGAAATATGAAATTTCCCAGCTTTTGAAATCCATATCGGATCTGGACCGGCTAATGGGAAAACTGGCAGCGGAAAAAATTTCACCAAAAGAACTGGGATATCTTCGTCAAAGCCTTATTAATATTCATAAGATTAAAGGTTTGCTTCATCCTCATGCCGATGTATTGGCGTGGCTTGATCCGCTGTATGACCAGGAAGAACTCATCAAATGCCTTCAGAATCACCTGAATGACGAACTACCCGTGAACCTGGCGAAAGGAAATGTGATTAAAGACGGAATCTCTGAAGAGCTGGACAGACTAAGAGGATTGCAGTCGAAAGGCCGCGGTTTCCTTGATGAAATGTGTCAGCGTGAAATTGAAAGAACCGGAATTTCCAGTCTTAAGATTGATTTTAATAATGTTTTCGGATATTATATTGAGGTAAGAAATACGCATAAAGATAAAGTTCCGGCAGACTGGCTCAGAAAGCAGACGCTGGTGAATGCAGAAAGGTATATTACCGAAGAACTCAAAGAATACGAAAGCCAGATTCTGGGTGCAGAAGAAAAAATAGGGGTTCTGGAAAATGAACTGTACAGAAAAGTGTGCGGAGACACGATCATTTATATGGATCAGATTCAGGAAAACTCACATATTATCGCGCAGCTTGATGTAGCGGTTGGATTATCAGAGCTTGCTGTTTCTGAAAGTTACACAAAGCCTGTTTTAAATGAGACTTTTGCGATTGATTTAAAAGAAGCACGGCACCCGATTATCGAAAATGCACTTCCTTTAGGAGAAAAATATATTCCGAATGATATTTATTTAGATAAAGATTCTCAACAGATCATTATGGTGACGGGACCGAATATGGCAGGTAAATCGGCCATTCTCCGTCAGACTGCAATTGTCTGCCTGATGGCGCAAATCGGAAGTTTTGTTCCGGCGAAATATGCTGAAATAGGGATTCTGGATAAAATTTTCACCAGAGTCGGCGCTACAGATAATATTTCTGCAGGGGAATCAACCTTTATGGTAGAAATGAATGAGGCGGCTAATATTTTGAATAATATTTCGGAACGCAGCCTGATTCTTTTGGATGAAATCGGGCGTGGAACTTCCACGTATGATGGTGTTTCCATTGCGTGGGCGATTGCAGAATACCTTCATCAGCATCCTACGCAGGCAAAAACGTTGTTTGCTACGCATTATCATGAGCTGAATGAAATGACGGTGAATTTTGAACGTGTGAAAAATTTCCACGTTTCTATTCAGGAAAATAAAGGCAATATCATATTTTTAAGAAAACTGATTCCGGGGGGAAGCGAGCACAGCTTCGGGATTCATGTGGCTAAACTGGCGGGAATGCCTGCAAAAGTAGTCAACAGGGCCAATGAAATCCTGAAAACACTGGAAGCCAGCCGCACTCAGGGCAGCTCTTCGGAAAGCATCAAAAGGGTAACGGAAGAAAATATGCAGCTTTCTTTTTTCCAGCTGGATGATCCTGTTCTGGAAAATATTCGAGAGGAGCTTACGAAGATCGATATCAATACTTTAACGCCGATAGAAGCTTTAATGAAGCTGAATGCCATCAAAAAAATGATTGGAGGATAAGCTAATTTATTTTTTACCGAAAGTGATGGTTAAAGGAATACGAAATCTGCAACGGACTTTTTCACCATTTAATTCGCCGGGAATCCATTTTTCTTTAATTTTTAAAATGGCTCTTTCTGCTTCCCTGTTAAAACTTTCATTGGCTCCCGAAGCTTTTACATCGACCATCGAGCCGTCTTTATCGATAATAAAACTAATTTGACAGGTTTCTACTTCTGCATTACTGATGATTTTTCGCATTCTGAAGTTGTTAATAATCATATTTCTCAGTGCGGTTGTTCCATGTGGAAAAGCAGCAGTTTTTTCTATATCAATTATTGCTCTGTCATTTTTTTCAACCATCAAAAGTTCATTAAGTTCAACAGTTGGCAGGGGTTCTTCCTGGGCAGAAATGAAAATACAGAAAAATAAAAAGAAAATTTGTATTATTTTCACGGGTAAAGTTTTGATAAAGATTTAATATAATTCTTCGTATTATTCAAACTGCATTTTTATTGGCAACTGAAAAATATACCGCACGGGAACATCATCTTTTTTCGCGGGAACCCAGGATTTCTTAAGGCTCCTGACGGTCTTTTCTGCTTCTTCATTAAAATCAGCATTGTCACCCTGAGCTAAAATCTGTGAAATTGTTCCATCCGTTTCTATGGAAAAGTAAACGATTGTTGAAACCTGTCCTTTTATCTTTTCGAGAGCAGATGTATCAAAATTATTGGCAAATTCTTTTCGGAATTCATGGATTCCACCGGGAAATTCGGGAGCAATTACGGAGTTGTTGTCATTATTCCGCTTTTCATAATTAAATTTCTTTGCAATCTCTTCCGGAATAGAGAAAGATGTTGTAGGCTCACCGCCGGAAGCCACCTGTGAAAAATATACCTGGTAAAACAGTACAGACAGACAGATTAAAAGTCTTTTCATGATTAAATTTCACCAAATATAAATATTTAAATTTAGTTTTAAGATTTCTTCAATGTCAGGGGGAATGTATAAAGATACCGAACCGGTTCGCCATTCACTGTTGCGGGCTTCCATTTTATAAATAATCTTCTCACGGCTGCTTCTGCGGCATCAGAATGTTTCTTATCGCTTCCCGTTGCGTTTACAGATCGTACATATCCTGTTTTTTCAACAATGAAATACACTCTTGTATCAATGCTTTTGGATTTTACATTGATAATATCCATTTTTTCTGCAAACTGCCTTTTGAAATTTTCCATGCCTCCGGGAAATTCAGGTGCGGTATCTGCTTTGGTAACAACATCTTCAAGCTTCATTTTCTTTTTTAAAATTTCATAATCCGGAAGCTGTGAAACGGAGGCGTATTCCGACTGTGAAAATAAAAAAGTGCTGAGCAATAGCGCTGAAACTAACAAAATCTTCTTCATGTCCTGTAATATTTGATGTGTTAGGACAGCAAAAATAACACCGAAGACGGTGTATGGCAGAATAAGAAAATATTAATTTTACTGGCTTTGTTTTGGTTTCGGCGCCAAAACCAAAACAAAGCCACCACAATAATGATATTCAACAAATAAAAAATAGGATCGAAAACCCTTAAATCCTAAAAAATTCAATATTATTGCAGCAAATAATTATACGGATGATCAAATTAAAATTTAATCTTACCTACTTCCTCATCAGCCTATTCATTTTTATCATCGAAGTCTTAATCGCCACAATATTCAATAATATATTCTTCGTAAGAGCTTATCTGGGTGATGTATTGGTGGTCATGCTGCTTTTTACGCTTGTTAAATCATTCATTATCATTAAAAACAATTACAATCTGATTCTGGGAATATTCCTGTTTTCCTGCCTGGTAGAATGGGCGCAATATTTCCATATTGCCGAAAAAATAGGATTACCGCCCGGAAGCATCATGTATATTATTGTTGGAAATTCATTTTCCTGGATTGATATCGTATGCTACGCCGCAGGATGCCTGCTTTTGTTTCCTTTTGTTCCTAAAAAATAAAACGATTATCTCCCGAAACTGTCATATTTATCCTCCGCATATTTAATGAAACGGTTCAGTAAGGCTACATTTTCTTTTTCCAGAGAAGACAGGTCATTATCTACGTTATCAGAGACCGGAATGTACCAGTCGGTCTGTTCAAAGAAATTGCGGTATGTTGCTTTTTTGAAGGAATAACCGTGGCGTGCAAATACGGAATTTTTAATGATTTCCATATCCAGCTTACGAAGGTTTTTAAGGTCTTTTTCCGATAATTTCTGTTTGGAAGCGTTGATCTTAAATACGGCATCAGAAGCAATCCTGTTTTTTGAAGCAGTATAGGTTTCCGTTTTCCCTGTTTCTTCATCGGTATATTTTTCGACAAAACTTTTTGGGTTTTCCCAGTCGATGAGGTCGTTGTCCGGGCTCAGCATAAAATTTGGATTGTAAACGAACTCTTTTTTTATCAGCTTTAGCTTCTTCGACGGCGCTTTTACGGCGCTTTTATTAAATGCATTCCACGTTCCGGTAAGGCTGTCGTTGCTGAGCTTCACTTCGAATCTTCCGTCGGTCTTGTCATTTCCCGGTTCATCAAGGATGAAAGATTTTGCAGCTTCATTAAAAACACCGCGGAAAGGACGCTGGTTTCCCTCTACAATGCTTTGTCCGTACACGCTGTCCTTGGTAATCCTGTTGATTTTCAAAGCAATTCTTTTGTAAACATCACCTTCGTAATCTTCCCCGATTTCAGGAGTAATGATTTCTTTTCCGGCAAAATCTCCCATGTAAATTCCATAATATTCTTTATGAATTTCAGAGGCAACGACGGAGTCTTTCTTTGCAGTTAAGCTATCTTTGGTATTCTTTGTGGTTTCTGCTTCTTTTTTACATCCCATCAGGCTTATCATCACGGAAGCAGTCAAAAATAATTTTAAATTTTTCATATGCAATTGTTGTTTTTAGTAGTTGAATTTAAATATATTTTTTAACAATTAAATATTCAACGAATAAAATATTCGGAATCCAGCCCAGCCATGCAATAATCTGATATACATCCATCGGATTCGGATGAAATAAATATACTACAATTACTTTCCACATTCTTAGTGTAACTGCAGAAAGTGTAAGGGCAAAGCTCCGCCACATCCATTGTTGGTGTTCTTTAAAATTTTTCTGCCGGGCTAATTGATACGCTTTTGAAGTTGAAAACCACCATAAACAGCCCAAAATAACAAATGAAATTTTAGAGTAGATTCCGCCATTGGCAAATATTCCCATATAAATTCCGGATGGTGCAGCCAAAACGAGAATTAGGAAAATGTATGTTTTTCCGACATTTTTATGGAAGCTTTTTATTCCGAAATCTTTTCTGAAAATTGCTAAAAACCCGCTAAGCAATACAAAAATACTGGTGTACACATGGGTATAGAAGAAATATAAATATTCAGGTCTTTCGGAAACTTCCGTTTGTTTAATCATCAAAAAACTTGTATCGGCTTTCACGGGAATATATTCCAGCGTAATTTTCAGCATCAGCCAAAAGAAATACCCGAATCCCAGTATCAATAGGATTTTTAAGAAATTAGGAATATTTTTTTTGAGTAAAAGCATTTATTTTCCTTCGAAAAAATCCATAACGATAGCATTGAAAAGATCCGGCTTTTCAACAACAACAGAATGCGATGAATTTGGAATAATTGACAATTGTCCTTTTGGGATCGATTCTGCAATTTTTACAGTATGTTCTGTTTTTATAACATCTTTGTCACCAGCCATAATCAGAGATGGACACTGGATGGCTTTTAAATCCTCATATTTCAGATTAGGATATTTCAGATCCAGATTATATAAATCGATATACACGTCGTTTTTATGATCTTTATTTTCTTTAATAAGCTGAGCTAAAGTGTCTTTCAGGTCTTTCAGTTCCTCATCTTTTAATCCCTCCGGAAATATATTAGCCCCTGAGCAGGCAATTTTATCTATTAAATCCGGATATTTTAAAGCCATTAGTATAGCAAGAATACCCCCATCGCTCCAGCCCAGGATTTTTACTTTTTTAATATTTTGCTGATCCAAAAACTGCTTCAGATCTTCAACCTGAATATCAAAAGTTAATTCTTTTGTTTTATCATACGTAGATTTTCCTCTTTCTCTACAATCAACAATGATTACTTTATATTTTTTTGAAAAATCATCTACCTGATTCATGAAGGCGCTTATGGATTGGCCATTTCCATGAAGCATTAAAAGAGGCTCTCCTTCTCCGTAAGTTTCATAATACATTTTGATGCCATTTACATCGGCAAATTTTCCGTGCGGCATACTTCCGATAAGATTTTCCCCTTTTATTAACAAAGATTTTTTTCCAGTAAAAGGGTTATTGTCTGAAGTTGTAATTGTGAAGTTTTTCACATTTATGATCTTATTTCTGCCAATTCCTTCAGTCCAGGCATTATCGGAGGTAATGTCTTCCTCGAAACCATTATTTTTTAAAGGAATTGATATCCATTTATTTTTCCCATTGCTTATTTCAAGCTGAAAATCATCAAAATAAAAATCTCCGTTACCTTTTGCAAAGGCTCCGATATTTAAAGTTTTTGCATCGGCATCAATGGTACCTTCGATTGTGAATTTTTTCCATTCGGAAGTAACATTGATGTCGGAATAGGCTTGATTTTCAAAGAATCCGGCACTATTGTCTACTTTATCAACTCTTGCCCAAATAGCGCATTGAGAATCTTTATTTCCTTCTTTTCTTATTTTTGCGGAGGCGCGGAATTTCCAGTTTCGTTTATTTTCTACATTTAAGGATTGCACCATTGAAGTCCATTCATCTACCTTCTTTTTGTTCTGTGCCAAAGCATAGCCAAAGAAAAATGAAAAAAACAGTAAAATAAATTTTTTCATAAGATATGTTTTATAGATTATTAAAATTATTCAAATCCTGCGCAATCAGCCAGGCTTCACTCCAGCATGCCTGAAAATTAAAACCTCCGGTTACGGCATCAATATTCAGAACCTCTCCGGCAATATAAAAATTAGGTAAAATTTTGGAAGACATATTTTTAAAGTTAATCTCTTTTAAATCAACACCTCCAGCCGTTACAAATTCATCTTTAAATGTTGATTTCCCGGTAACCTGAAATTTCTTTTTACAGAGATTTTCAATAATTCTGTCCATTTCTTTTTTTGAAATATTGGCCACCTGTTTATTAAGATCAATGTTTGATACTTCCAGAATTCTTTGCCAGAAACGATTCGTTATATCAAAAATTTTAGATTGTCCGATCGTCTTTTTAGGATTGGATTGTTTGAATTGCTGAAATATTTCCTCTGCACTATCAAGTGATTTTGAAATAAAATTAACTTCAACTTCAAAATTGTATTTCATTTTTGCAAGATTCACTGCCTCCCATGCAGAAATTTTAAGAATTGCCGGTCCTGAAAGCCCCCAATGGGTGATCAGCAATGGTCCGCTTTCTTCCGTTTTTAATTTCGGGATGGAGGTTTCTGCCATTTCAAAGCTTGTTCCTGCCAGATCTTTAAGCAAATTATCCTTTATGTTAAACGTAAAAAGGGAAGGAACCAGATCAATAATGTTGTGTCCTAAACTTTCAATTATTTTTAAAGACTTTGGAGAGCTTCCTGTGGAATAAATAATATAATCAGCCTCAAAATCACCCAGACTCGTTTGTATAAGATATTTCCCTTCCTGTTTTTCAATTTGTTTAACCGAGCATTTGGTCTTAACTTCAACATTTTTGTTACGGATTTCTTCCAGCATCGCATTAATGATCGTTTGCGAAGAATTGCTTTCCGGGAAAACACGATTGTCGCCTTCAATCTTTAACGAAATTTTTCGGTTTTCAAACCATTCCATCGTATCTCCCGGCTGAAAACGGGTAAAAACGCTGAGGAGTTCTTTATTTCCGCGCGGATAAAACTGAACCAGCTCTCTGGGATCAAAACAGGCATGGGTGACATTGCAGCGGCCTCCTCCGGAAATTTTTACCTTTTGGAGAACATCTGAATTCTGTTCGAGAATAGTGATCTTATACTTCGTTGCGTCAAGGTTGGCAGCGCAGAAAAATCCTGCAGCACCACCGCCGATAATGATGATGTGTTTCATATTCTTTGTAATCCTATGCTCAGGATTATTTTTGCAAAACTACAATTTTTATAAACCATCTTATTTGAGTAATTTTGAAGAATGTAATTTTTTCATTTTTGAAAGTGAAAATTATTAACTGCAAAAGTCACGAAAGTTTAAGTTGTCTTTTGATAATGGATAAGTGCAAAATAATTTGAAAATCTTGATTTTCCTTTCCATATCTAATATACGCATACAGGAATTTAAAATTTAATGTACCTGTAAAAAGGCTTTTGTGATAAAATTAAATTCATATTTAAAATAAAGTTTAAATGATATTTTACCATAAATTTGAAGTACGCTGGAGCGATCTTGATGCTAACAAACATTTAGCCAATTCATCTTATGTGCAATATTGCGCACAGGCGAGAATGGCATTCATGACGAAAGAGAAAATGGGTGTAACCCAATTGAGCAGATGGGGCATCGGGCCGGTGATTCTGCATGAGCGGTATTCGTTTTTTAAAGAAATTTATGCCGATCAGACGGTAATTGTAAGCGTGGAAATCGACGGATGTTCAGAAGATTCTTCCATCTACAGATTTCTTCATAAGTTTTATACGCCGGACGGTGTGCATTGTGCCACTTCCGAGGCTACAGGAGTCTGGATCGATATGATGCTCAGAAAAATGACCACTCCGCCGGATGATGTAGTGGAAGCGATGAACAAATATAAAACTCCCGAAACAGTGGTGCTCTCGAAAGAAGATTTTAAAAAGTTCCCTTTCCATCCGCATAATATTGATCCGTCAGAATTTACGGTTTAAGGTTTTGAGTTTCAAGTTTAAAATTACTCATTACTAATTATTCATTACTTATATTAAAAATATGTTTGAAGATAAATCACAGGAATTGACCCCCATCTCCAAATTAGGAGAGTTTGGTCTGATAAAGCATTTGACGGAGCAATTTTCTTTATCTAACAGTTCTTCTGAACTTGGAGTAGGAGATGATGCTGCAGTCATTAATCCTGAAAATAAAAAAGTAGTTCTTACAACAGATGTGCTGGCTGAAGGAGTACATTTTAATTTGGGATACGTTCCGTTGAAACATCTGGGCTATAAAGCAGTTGTAGTAAACCTGAGTGATATTGCAGCGATGAATGCCACGCCGACTCAGATTCTTGTTTCGCTTGGGGTTTCCAACCGTTTTCCGGTAGAAGCGCTGGAAGAAGTTTATGCCGGAATTCAGGCAGCCTGCGCAAGATACAAAATTGACTTAATTGGCGGAGATACAACGAGTTCCAATGCCGGTCTTGTCATGAGCATCACAGCAGTCGGAATGGAGAATGAAGAAAATATTGTGAAAAGAAGTGGGGCCAAACCAAATGATCTACTGGTGGTAACCGGTGATTTGGGAGGTGCTTATATGGGACTTCAGATCCTTGAAAGAGAACATGCTGTTTTCCTTGCTGATCCTAATATGCAGCCTGAAATGGAAGGCTACGATTATATTCTTGAAAGACAGCTGAAACCGGAAGCGAGAACCGATGTAAAAGGCATTTTGGAACAGCTGGATATTAAACCGACTTCGATGATCGATATTTCGGACGGACTGGCTTCGGAAGTACTTCATCTTTCGGATCAATCCGGAGTGGGATTCAGATTGTACGAAGAGAAAATTCCGATGGACAGCCTAACGATTTCCACGGCAGATGAATTTAATCTAAATCCTGTGGTAACTGCATTAAGCGGAGGAGAAGATTATGAATTATTATTCACGATTTCACCAAATGATTTTGATAAGATTAAAAATCACCCGGATTTTACGATAATCGGGCATGCCGTTGAAAAAGAAGATGGAAATTTTATGGTCGCAAGAGGATCAAGCCAACTGGTTGCTTTGACGGCGCAGGGTTGGGATGCTTTTTTAGGAAATCAGCAAAACGATTAAATTTTATTTAATTTTAATTCATGAAAAAAGAAATTACTAATATGAATGTTCAATGTTATTGTTGCGGATATTATACGCTTGAAGAAAGAGGGCATTATGAAATCTGTCCTGTTTGCTTTTGGGAAGATGGTGGTGGATTTGAGTTAGATGAGATAAGTGGCCCCAATCACATGACTCTAAGACAAGGTAGGCTGAACTTTCTGGAGTTTGGAGCCTGTGAAAAGAGATTTTTAGAATATGTTGTAAAAGATCCTGAAACCAGATTTGGTAAAGGAAATTTATAATACTTAAAAAACTTTGTCAAAGTTCGAACTTTGACAAAGTTGATTCTGGTTAAAATATTCTTATATTTTACGCTTTCACAATATTCAGGATTACTTCCATTGCTTTTTGCATGCTTTCCAGAGCTACATATTCATACGGTCCGTGGAAATTGATTCCACCTGCGAAAATATTCGGACAAGGAAGTCCCATGTAAGATAGCTGTGCACCGTCTGTTCCACCTCGGATGGCTTTGATTTTCGGTTCAATTCCCGCTTCTTTCATGGCGGCAGCTGCACGGTCGATAATGTACATTTTACCTTCAAACTGCTGCTTCATGTTTCTGTATTGCTCTTTAATCTCAATTTCGGCAGTACCTTCGCCGTGCTTCTGATTAAATTCAGCTACTTTTTCTTCCATGACTTTCTTTCTTGCCTCAAATTTGTCGGCATCGTGATCACGGATGATGTATTGTAATTTAGCTTCAGAAATATCAGCATTCAGATCCATTAAATGATAAAAGCCGTCAAATCCTTTTGTGGTTGCAGGCGTTTCGTTCGCTGGAAGCATTTGAGCAAATTCGGCAGCCAGTAAAGCAGCATTCACCATTTTACCATAAGCATATCCAGGGTGAACGCTCAAACCGTGGATCTTTATCACCGCTCCTGCTGCATTGAAATTTTCATATTCCAGTTCGCCAACTTCTCCGCCATCCATCGTATAAGCAAATTCTGCCCCGAATTTCGCCACATCAAATTTGTGCGCTCCTCTTCCAATTTCTTCATCAGGCGTAAATCCTACCGCAATTCTTCCATGCTTGATTTCAGGATGCGCAATCAGATATTCCGCAGCGGTTACAATTTCCGCACAGCCGGCTTTATCATCTGCTCCCAATAATGTATTTCCGTCCGTTGTGATCAGGGTCTGACCAACATATTTTTTCAAGCTTTCAAATTTTGAAGGGGATAAGGTAAATCCTGTTGTCTGATTTAAAACAAGATCACTTCCGTCGTAATTTTCCCAAACCTGAGGCTTTACATTTTCTCCGCTGAAATCCGGAGAAGTGTCATAATGCGAAATAAATCCTATAGTGGGCTGATTATTATTTTCAAGATTTGAAGGAACATAACCCATGATATAACCATTTTCATCGATAGATACCTCTTCAAGACCAATTGTTTTCAGTTCTTCAGCAATATAGTTGGCGATATCCCACTGTCTTTCTGTAGAAGGGGTAGTCTCACTTTCAGCATCGCTGGTTGAATATATTTTTACATAAGTAAGAAAACGGTTCAGTAACTTTTCTTTCCATAAAGGGTTGAATTCTATTGCGCTCATTATTAGTATAAATTTGTCGGCAAAGTTAACGAATTTGAGTCTCAGAATGGCTTAATTGTAAGCGGATATGCACCATCGAAATTATAAATGATATATAAATGTTTGAGAATCAAAATAATGGTAGATTTGTTTGTAAAGAAACTAAATAGTTTAGTTTTATTATATTTGAGAAAATCTAAAAGTATAAAATGTTCCTTACTGAATGTCCGCGCGATGCAATGCAGGGTTGGGGAGAATTCATCCCCACAGATAAAAAAATAGATTATATCAACTCCCTGATGGATGTTGGTTTTGATGTGTTGGATTGCCTGAGCTTCGTTTCTCCAAAAGCAATTCCGCAGATGGCAGACTCTGCTGAAGTTGCCGAAAATGTTGATAAATCCAGATCCAATACGAAAGTTTCTGCCATTATCGGGAATTACCGGGGCGCAGAAAAAGCCCTTAAACACCAATCGGTAGATATTATCGGATTTCCGTTTTCTATTTCTGAAACTTTTCAGCACAGAAATACCAATAAAAACCAGGAAGAGGCTTTCAATGAAATCATTAAAATGCTGGAACTGGCAAAAAGTGAAAACCGCCAGCTGAATGTCTATTTTTCAATGGCTTTTGGAAATCCTTACGGGGAAATGTGGAAATGGGAAGATGTAGATTTCTGGGCGCAGCGTTTTTCGGAGATAGGAGTTAAAGATATTTTACTATCTGATACTACGGGAGTTGCAACACCGGAAACTATTTCTCTTTTATTCGGTAAAATTCCTGCAAAATATCCCGAAATTAATTTCGGAGGACATTTTCATAACCGGTATGAAGATTCTTATTCTAAATTAAAGGCAGCATACGATCAGGGTTGCAGAAGGTTCGACAGTGCCATTAAAGGAATCGGCGGCTGTCCGATGGCAAAAGATGATCTGGTGGGAAATATGCCGACTGAACAGGTAATCAACTTTATGAGTGTAGAAAAAGCAGAGCATAAACTGAACCTTCTGAATTTTGAAAGTGCCTATAATAAGGCGAAGGATATTTTCCATTTTTGAAATTAATTTGAAAATATATCTCGCAGATCTAAAAGATCAAGCAGAGTAAAATTCACTTATTTTTTTCTTTAAAATCTGCAAGAGGCATAAAAAAATAAAAACATCAATAGGGGCGGGCTTTAGCCCGCTTTACTATTCAGAACCAATTGGCTTTAGCCTAAACTTAATTTTAAAATAAATTAATAAAATGTCACCCATAATCTCCCCATCCGAATTAAAAAATATTCCGACAGAAAATCTTGTCATTCTTGATGCACGAGTAGGAAAAGATGTATATCATAATTACCTTGAAAAACATCTCAAGGGAGCAAGATTTATTGATCTGGATAAGGATCTTGCAGAAATTGGTGAAAATGCCGCATTTGGAGGAAGACATCCGCTTCCTGGTATTGAAAAATTTGCAGAAACGCTTTCCGAACTGGGGATTTCAGAAAAGTCCCATATCATTATTTATGATGATAAAAATGGTGCTAATGCTGCCGCAAGAGCTTGGTGGATGCTGAAAGCTTTCGGGTTTGAAAATGTTCAGGTTTTGGATGGTGGTTTTCAAAATGCTGAAAAACAAAATGTTGAGTTTTGTTCCGGTGAAGAAACTTTTGAAAAAGCTGAAGTTATCAAAAAAGAAAATTGGCTTCTTTCAATGTCAACTCTGGAAGAGGTTGAAAATGAACTGATAAACGGTAATTCAGCAGTGATAGATGTTCGTGATGCATATCGTTACAGAGGAGAATCTGAGCCGATAGATCTTGTGGCCGGACATATTCCGGGAGCCATCAATATTCCGTTCTCTGAAAATCTTGATGAAAACGGCAATTTTCTTGCTCCTGAAATTTTAAAGGAAAAGTATTTAAAATTATTGGAGGGTAAACCTGAAAATCGAATCATTCACTGCGGTTCCGGGGTGACGGCTTGTCATACGATTTTAGCTTTGCATCATGCCGGTTTTGAAATTCCGTCTCTATACGTAGGTTCCTGGAGCGAGTGGAGCAGAAGGGAAGGAAAGAAAATAGCAAAAGAAATATAAAAAAAACTTTCACAGATAGATCTGTGAAAGCTTAAGTTGGTTAATTAAAAGCATCAGTTTTATTTTGCAACTCCCAAGGCGGCAAAGTAATATTGAAAAGAGTTGATTTCCAATGCGAAAACACCATCGTTTCCAATCATGTTGATGGGTCTCCAGAAACTGCCGTCAAAAAAGCTGATCAGCCCCTGATAAGAATTTAAACCGTTTGGTTCGGTAACGCCCCAAGGATTTCTCAGGATAATATAATTTTTGTTATTGAATGTAGACCATCCCAAAACAGTGTAGGCGTGGTTTCCTACAATATTCGAGCCTGTATAATCTTTCCCAGATCCGTATGTCCATGCAACCATGGGATTAAAGGTTTTATAGCTCATTGAATTTTCTCTCACAATTCCGAAAAGATCAAGTCCTGTTCTTGATGAGGTGTAATAATAATAGGGTGTTTTATTGGTAAGCTGTGCAACAGCTTTTGCGGGATCTCCATAGGCGGTTTGGGAAATATCCGGTTTATCATCATTTGCATTCGTAATCCATTTTGCAAATGCTTTTTCATAAACGGCAGGCCAAATTTCTCCTGCATCATTGCTTCTGCAGTATACCGGATTGTTGGACGCGTTAATGATGGTATTATCAGTTACTTCCACGAGCCTCGTTGCGGCATCTTTTCCTCCGCCTTTTGTAAAGAACTGAATGGCATTGGTGCGGTCAGTTTCTCCGGTTCCGGTGGCTCTTACTTTGTGCTCAATAGTGTAAGGAGCAGCCCATGCGATCGCAGAAATTGCCGCAATGAAATAGCAGTTGCCTATTGCTCCCTGGATCGGGTCATTGTATTCCGTAACATCATTGAAGAAATTTCCTCTGTCGCTCCAGGATGTTCCTGCAGGCGTCCATCCGTTTGCAATTACCTGTCCGTAAATAATGTTTTTTATGGAAGGCGTAATCAGCCTGTTGTTGATCGTACTGTTGAGTTTCGGGATATTCAGTACCATTTTTACATCGCCTTTGTCCAGTCTTGCATTTTTTACGGAAATGCTTTTCAGATCTTTTATTCCTGTTGTGGAAAGATCATTCAGGGTTTTAATGTTTGAAAGGTTTACAGATTCCAGTTTATCGGTGGCTCTTACTTTAACTTCCTCAGATTTTAGAGCACGTACGGTGTTGTCTTTAGTAAGTTCCAATCCGGCATACAAAGGTGAATTAAATTTGATATCAAAAAGTTCTGAATAGTTGGTTTCCAGGGTCTCTTCAAGGATCTGATACGATTTTGCGTCTTTCCAGTCGAATTTTCTTCCTGTAATGGCTTCGGTTAATGCGTAAGGGTTAATCACTCCTACAAACATTTCTTTAGGTGCTTGGTCCATGATAATTGGTTTTAAAAATTAAGGTTAATATTAATTTGGTTTTGAAAATCAGTACTGTACAGTTTTAGAAATCGATTGTATAAAGAAACTCCGAGATCATCATCGGGGGCGATTGTAATCTTTTTTGAATTGACTTCAATTATTCTTTCGCTTCCTCCCACCATGGCCGGGTTTTTTGGAGAATTCTCTAGATTATTTACTAAATAAAGAAGCTGAAGAAAAATTTCCGTATCAAATTTCTTTTGTTCAGATACAATCATTTTTTCATCGGGATCATGTCCTTTGAATATTTTCAGTTCTGCAATTCCGTTCTCTTCGGAAAACGTAATCTGGTATCGGTATGCATACTGCGGAGGAACACTTCCGTTGTTAAATGATACGATGATTGTATTGGCTTTCATACTCTTGATTTCTGAAGCCAAAGTTATAGGAGTTTGATATTCTGCGTATTAGTGCTTTTACGAAATGTGTATGGGGAAAAAACGGAAATAAAAAAAGCTGTCTCAAAAATGAAACAGCTGTTATTTAAATAATATTAAATTTAAAAATATTTTAAGCAATTAAAGCATTCCCAGCTCAAATTTGGCTTCCTCGCTCATCATGTCCTTATTCCAGCTTGGTTCGAATGTAAGTTCCAGATCAACACTTTTTACATTTTCCACTTCTGCTACTTTATCTTTTACTTCCTGAGGAAGTGTTTCTGCAACCGGACAATTGGGAGTTGTAAGGGTCATGATGATCTTAACATCCGCATCATCGGAAATCTGAACATCGTAAACCAGTCCTAATTCATAGATATCTACCGGAATTTCAGGGTCATATACGGTTTTTAAGACGTTGATGATCTCTTCACCAATGTCAGCAATCTGATCGTCTGTAAATTTCATTTTTTAATCTAAATTGATGTACCTTTTCAATAAATCTTCCTGACGCATGCGCCTGAAAATATTTGCCAAAGTTAAGACATCTTTTTCACAATAGTCTACTATTCTTTGCAAGTCTTTCTCTATGTAGTAGATTGATGAAACCATTGAGCCGTCGATATCATCTTTCGGAGTGGGAACATTAAAAACATGAGCCAGTAATTCCAGGGAAACAAAACTCTTGTAGTCCCCGAATTTCCAGAGCTCCATGGTATCGAGATGAGGGATTTCCCAAGGTTTTTTTCCAAACATCTGAAACGGTATCGGAGGCATCATTCCGTTAATCAGAAACCTTCTGGCAATCCACGGGAAATCAAACTCTTTACCGTTATGGGCACAGAGTATTACTTCCCGAAGCCGCTGACTATTAAATATTTCTCCGAATTCCTGTAATATCTTTTTTTCGTCATGCCCGGCAAAACTTTTAATTTTTAAAGTATCATTCTTTTCAAGCATCCCGATCGTAATACAGATAATTTTTCCGAATTCAGCCATAATACCTGCTTTTTCAGAATAAAAATCCTGTGCGGAAATTTCATCTTTTCTCTGGAATTTCGTTTTTTTATCCCAAAGCATCTGTTCGGATTCAGGAAGCTCCTCCCACGATCCGGAGCCCGGAACTGTTTCAATATCAATAAATAAAATTCTTTCTAAAGGAATGTGCTGTATCATTTGTTTTTTATTTTATCCTATCTGCATTCCGTTTTTCACGGGCAGGGAAGGAGTTAGTAAAGTGACCTCTTTTTTATCTTCACCATAAACCCCTAAAACCAGGCATTCGCTGAAGAAATTGGCAATCTGTTTTTTAGGAAAATTAACTACGGCGAGAACCTGAAGGCCAATCAATTCTTCTTTACTGTATAATGACGTAATCTGTGCAGATGATTTTTTAATTCCCAGAGCTCCAAAGTCTATTTCCAGCTGATAGGAAGGATTTCTGGCTTTCTCAAAGTCATTGGCTGATATGATGGTTCCGCATCTGATGTCAATTTTTTCAAAATCTTCCCAAGAAATTTCAGGTTTTACGGTCATGATGTATTGATTTATTAATCTGTTTCGCCTTTTAAGCTGTTCTTAACAAAAGTATTAAAATAATGAAACTTATATCATATTGCAAATAAAATTTTGTGGCTAAGAATCAGAAGGTTAAATTTTTTAAATAATTTTTTTTGTGATTCCCGTGCAGGATTTACCCAAAACCGGAATTTATAGAATGAGTACTCAATGATAATGTTTAATGCTAAACTTTTAAAATAATGAAGATAAAAAAAGTACTTCGTTTCTTAATGCTTGCTGCAATTGCCGTAACAGGAATGTCATTAATGTCCTGTATGGATGATGAATATGTGCCTGTTCCGGTAAAAGTGAATGATGTCAACGGTAATTACAAAGCCCGGCTGATAACATCCCAGGGAGTAAAAAGCAATGAAAAAATTATTGATTTCAGTGCGAAAGACAGCCTGATCACTTTCAAAGATTTTCCGGTGAGGGAAATTGTAAAAACCATCATAACAGATGCTGCAAAAGCGGACACAGTGTTAGCACACTTAGGAAAAATGGAATATAAAATAAAATTTAAATCCAAACTGAATACCGGGCAAAATGTTGTAGAACTTGCTTTGGAACCTCAGGTTATGGCTTTCCAGATTCCTGTTGAAGGGGTAACAAAAAATGTTTCCGTGAAAATGATATCCAAGCAGAAAGGATTTTATGTAGGATATGATACTTCCCTGAGATTTGGATGGGAAGCAGAAAAAATAACGGTTGGAGGAACAGATATCACTCCTTATCAGGTCATAAAATATGAAGTTCCGATCAGTATAAAGAATTAAATAGTAGTTTTTGCAGATAGGCTGGCTTCAGTTTGAGGCTGCCTATCTTTGCATTATGTTAAATGAATGACGATCCCGGGAAAAGTCAATGAAAGAAAATAATGAACAGATTTTGGTAAGCCGCCTTTCGCAGAAAGAAGAAGCGGCCTGGAAAGAGCTTTTCGAAGCCTATTCAGGCAGTCTTACCTATGTCTGTTCGAGATATATCATTGATAGGGACCAGGTAAATGATGTTTTGCAAAACAGTTTTATTAAAATGTTTCGTTCTATACACTCTTTTGAATACAGAGGAAATGGTTCTCTGAAAGCCTGGATGACCAGAATTGCAGTCAATGAATCTTTACAGCATATTAAGCAAAATTCAGATTTTAAAATAATAAATGACGAAACGGATATTCCGGATATTGAAATGGAAGAAGAACCTGATCTGGACGAAATTTCACAGCAGGAAATTATGGAAATGATCCGTGCGCTTCCTGACGGCTATAGAACGGTTTTCAACCTTTTTGTTTTTGAGGAAAAAAGCCATAAAGAAATAGCAGAAATACTGGGGATTGCAGAAAACTCTTCCGCATCGCAGTTGCACAGGGCCAAATTAATGCTTGCCCGGAAAATAAAAGAATATAAAATGTCTAAAACAGCGCAATATGAGTAATGAATGGTTAAATGATCTGCGCAGGAAAATGGAAGATCACACAGAAGATGTTCCTGATGGATTGTGGAAAAATATCAGGGAAGAATTATTTGTGGAGGACGAGAACAAAGGCATTCCCGGTTCCGTTCCGAATGATCTCAAAGCGCAGAAGGCTGTTATTGAATTTAACCGGCCGTTACTGTACCGTATTGTCGGTGTTGCTGCGGCCGTTACTCTATTCTTGATTCTGGGCGGGCTATTTGATTTTATTGGAAATAAAAACAAACCCGAATTTAAAAAGGAGTTTACTACAAAAAATGATTTTCGGGAGAAATCTATAAGTAATCCGAAAGATGATAATTTGATGGAAGAGAATGATTTTGATAAGCTCGGTTTCAGCTCTGACAGACCGTTTGAGAGGGGCTTATCAAAAGAATATTTTAAAAATCCTTTATCATTAATCCATTCTTTCCCTAGTGCTAAAGAACATTATGAATCAGAAAACGTTCTGCCAAACGATGCTTTTTCTGAAAATAGATTAGCCCAGAAAGAAAATTCAGGAGGTGTTTTGGAAAACCCTGTTATTGAAGATACAGATGCGAATAGTCTCATGACAAAAGGAGAAAGAAAAAAGAAGGAAGAATCTGAATCGAAAAAGCTGGCATTCAACAAAGCAAAAAGAAACTGGATGCTGGGTTTGGGAACAGGAAATGCGTCTTCAAATTCTACCGATCAGTTCCCGGGTTATGCCTCACTCACCGGAACCACACCTTCTCTTCCTGAAATGTGGAGTCTGGGATCCGGTGAAGATCCGCTGATGTCCATTCTTCTGGCTAATCAGGATAAAAAAGTTGATGCAACAATTAAGCATAAAACACCGCTTACTTTTGGTGCTTCTGTCTATAAAAATTTAGGAAAAAAATGGAGCATCGGGACCGGTGTTAATTATACTAGGCTTTCCGCTGAACTTACCTCCGGAAGCCAGTCGGATTTTATCAGCAGTGAACAGAATATTCATTACGTGGGAATTCCGGTTCAGGTCAATTATAATATTATTCAAAAAGGAGCTTTTACAGGCTATATCACAGGAGGAGGTGCTGTTGAAAAAGCAGTTTCAGGTGATATTAAGACAAAATATATCGTAGACGGAACGGTAAAACAGGAAACAAAAGAAGAGATCAACGAAAAGCCGGTTCAGGTTTCGGTGAATTCGGCTGTAGGAGTTCAGTTCAAGGTGGTAAAATATATCGGCATTTATGCAGAGCCCGGAGTTGGTTATCATTTTAAAGATAACAGTTCTCTAAAAACGATCTATAAAGAAAAACCGCTGAATTTTAATGTAAAATTCGGAGTAAGAATATTATTGGATTAACATATTTAAATCACAAAATAATTGTATATGAAAGCAAAACTAATTTTTTTAAGTTTTTTATTTTTAAGTATTTTACAGCTGAAAGCACAGCAATGCACCCCTGAAATTACCAGTCCGAGACTGGGAACTATGTTTCCGGAAAAAATCGTTTTCTGTAATACAGAGACGGAAACCCTTTCCACCACCCAGACGTATGGAACATATCAATGGTACAGGCAGCAGTGGGATTGGCAAACACCCAATAACAATCCGTGGGTAGCAATTCCCGGAGCGACATCCCAAACCTTAACCATCAACGGGAATGATGATATGCTGTATTACTTCAAAGTTGAGGTAACGCAGAATAACTGTACAGCAGAAAGTGCTCCGGTTCTTGCAGATGGCTATGCGTATGGACTTCCTTTTATGATGGCAGATTTCCAGCCGGGAACTTTTGAAGAAACCGGCCCCGGAGTGTATAATGTTTGTTCCGGAGCTTCGGTACAGTTCAATGACGGTTTTCCGCAGCTTTACGGTACCCATACTTGGTTTAAGTGCATGCCGGGAAGCAATCCTCCTTCTCCTTCAGATACGTGTATCATTCCCGGAGAAACAGGAGATTCTTATACAGCAACCGGTTCGGGAACTTTCGGGTTTTATGCCTGTACGGAATATTGTCCGGATCAGTGCGAGATGCTGAGTGATTTTGCCTTTATCACCTTAAACTTCGGAAACTTCAGCTTCTGTTCCAATCTCGGAACCGTAGAAACGAAACCAAAGGAAAATAACCTCAGCGTTTATCCGAATCCTGCATCACAGGTTATTTATATCGGAAAAGAATCTGATAAAAAATACCCTGAAGTATCGATCATTGATATGTCAGGAAAACTGATCCTGCAAAAGAAGAATCACCAATTCTCTGAAGCTATTGACGTAAGTGGCATCATTCCGGGAACCTACTTTATTGTTTCCAAATCTGCCGAAGGAAAGGTGTATAAAAATAAATTTATCAAGAAATAATGACTTGAGATATTTTGAATTGAATTGATTGAAAGGCCCGGACTTGTTCCGGGCCTTTCTGTGTATAATACTCAGTCCTAAAAAGATTAGAAAAAATATTTTATTTTTGCATCAAAACACAGACGATGCTGATCAAAATTTACGGAAGCGCAATACACGGTGTCTCAGCGCAAACCATTACTATTGAAGTTAATGTAGATACAGGAGGAGTAGGCTATCACCTCGTTGGGCTTCCCGACAACGCTATCAAAGAAAGCAGTTACAGAATTTCCGCTGCACTGAAAAATGTAGGCTATAAAATTCCCGGGAAAAAAATCACGATTAATATGGCACCTGCCGATCTTCGTAAGGAAGGGGCTGCCTATGATCTCAGTATTGCCATCGGAATTCTTGCAGCCTCGGACCAGATTCTTGCAGAAAACATCCAGGACTATATTATTATGGGAGAGCTTTCTCTTGACGGAACTTTACAGCCGGTAAAAGGCGTTTTGCCGATTGCCATACAGGCAAGAGAAGAGGGATTCAAAGGAATTATTCTTCCGAAACAAAATACCCGCGAAGCGGCAATTGTAAACAATCTCAATGTTTTTGCCGCCGAAAATATAAAAGAGGTGATTGATTTCTTTAATGAAGGAAAACCGCTGGAGAAAATTGAAATCGATACCAGAAAAGAATTTCAGGAAAAAATTAATGATTTTCCTTTTGATTTTTCAGAAGTGAAAGGGCAGGAGACTGCGAAAAGAGCGATGGAAGTTGCAGCAGCGGGCGGGCATAATATCATTTTGATCGGGCCTCCCGGAAGCGGAAAAACTATGCTTGCCAAAAGGGTTCCCAGCATTTTACCTCCGCTTAGTTTAAAGGAAGCATTGGAAACAACAAAGATCCATTCCGTAGCGGGGAAAATGGGTACGGAAACTTCACTGATGACGGTTCGCCCGTTCCGGGCACCGCATCACACGATTTCTGACGTGGCGTTAGTTGGCGGTGGAGGTTATCCGCAACCCGGAGAAATTTCGCTGGCACACAACGGCGTATTGTTTCTGGATGAGATGCCTGAATTTAAAAGAACCGTGCTCGAAGTAATGCGACAGCCTCTGGAAGACCGGGAGGTGACCATTTCCCGTGCAAAATTTACGGTAAACTATCCGGCAAGCTTTATGCTGGTCGCCTCTATGAACCCAAGTCCCAGCGGATTTTTTCCCGATGATCCCAATAATACTTCCACCGTTTACGAAATGCAGCGGTATATGAATAAGCTTTCAGGACCGCTTCTGGACAGAATTGATATTCATATCGAAGTGCAGAAAGTGGAATTTGAGCAATTAGCAGAAAGAAGAAAAGGTGAGAAAAGTGAGGACATCAGAAAGCGTGTCCTTCTGGCGCGCGAAATTCAAAGAGAACGTTATAAGGATCTGAGAATAAGCTATAACGCACAAATTGGGCCTAAAGAAATCGAACAGTACTGTGAACTGGATGAATCGTCCTTCAGTCTCATCAAAACAGCAATGGAAAAGCTGAACCTTTCGGCAAGAGCCTACGACCGCATCCTGAAAGTTGCCCGAACAATTGCTGATCTTGAAGGCTCTGAAAACATTCTTTCGTATCATATTTCGGAAGCGATACAATACAGAAGTTTGGACAGGGAATTCTGGAATGGATGATGGAGCATAATGAAGAAGCAATATGGTATATAATTGAAATAATTTCTAAAATTCAGAAACATCTCATAAGTTCTCTACGGGGTAGATTTTTTTCAAAAATTCTCTTATTTAAATATCTTATCTTAAAATATGTCACAAAAAACAGATAAAATTTTATTGTTGATAATCAATTAATTATGTGTTTTTGTTAATTATTTCACACAAAAATGAAAATTAAAATTGAGAATGTTTGGCGGAATGAAATTTAATTCATAATCTTGTGAAAACTTTTAACCCCGACTGACTCAATGAAAAAACTTTTTTCATTTTTTATATTCATAATTACTCCTACACTTTTGTTTGCACAGTTTACCTTACAGGGTAAAATTGTAAATTATGATGGAAGACCTGTAGAATATGCAGTGGTTTCCCTTTTAGCAAAAGATTCTGTAGTGGTTAAAAGTAATATTTCTGATCAGCAAGGAAGCTTCACTGTCCAGGCTTCACCTGGAAACTACATACTAACAATTAAATATCTAAAACAAATACTCTATACGGAAAATGTAGATTTATCCAGAGCTTTGAATGTAGGTATTATTAAGCTTGATAATTCTACGATTTTGAAAGAATTGGTATTACAGGGAAAGAAAAAGCTGATTGAAAGAAAAGTAGACCGTATGGTTTTTAATGTTGAAAATTCTATATCTGCATCTGGTGGAGATGCATTGGATGCATTGAAAATTACTCCGAATTTAAGGGTTCAGAATGAACAGATTTCTATGATTGGCAAAAGCGGCATGACTTTGATGGTTGATGACCGGCTTATACAGCTTACAGGTGAGGAATTGATAAATTTTCTAAAATCAATACCTTCAGATAATATAAAAAGTATAGAGGTAATTACTAATCCACCGGCGAAATATGATGCTGAAGGGAATAGCGGGATTGTAAATATCAAACTAAAGAAAGCAAAAAATGACAGCTGGAATGCTGTATTGGGGAGTTCTTATCAGCAGTCGACATATGCAACCGGGAGGTTTAGCGGAAGTCTGGATTATAAGAAAGATAAAATTAACTTCTTTAGTAATCTCAGTTATATAAAAGGTTCTATAAAAAGAAATGAAAGGGATGAAATATATTATCCGGATCAGACATGGGCTACAGATTTTAACAAGCGAATATTTACAGATGCTATAGGCGGTAAAATGGGGCTGGATTATAAATTATCAAAAAAATGGACTATAGGAACATTATATTTTGGTAATACCGGACGCCCGGAAACCAGTGAAAATGACTTTGGAATCATCAGAAATAAAAATACTCAAATCGATTCATTAATTCAAACCGGTGCCAATACCCTAAAGAAAAACTGGTCACATTCTATCAATCTTTATAATAAAATTGAGCTTGACACCTTGGGCAGGGTGATCACTTCTGATTTTGATTATCTGACCTGGAACGCTGATGAAAACAGAAATTTTACAACACAAAATTTTGACAGTAACTTCGTTCCTACAAATGGCGGTCTCTTATCAGTTAATAATATTGGTAATCAGAAGGTTCGAAATATATCCGGTAAAATAGATGTGGACTATCCATTACGCTGGTTCAATTTTTCATTTGGCGGAAAAATATCATTTATTAAAACTGAGTATGATTTTAAATATTATAATAATACCAGCGGAGCTCCTGTATTAGATCCAAATCAAAGCAATAGCTTTTTATACAATGAAAATACACAAGCATTATATGTAAGCGGAAATAAAAAGTTCGGTAATGATAAATGGGAAACTCAGGTGGGGCTGAGGATGGAAAACACTCAGAGAGAAGGCATATCAAATACATTGAATCAAAGAAATAAAAATAATTATCTGGAGTTTTTCCCCACTTTTTACTTACTATACAGAGCAAACGAAAACAATTCATATTCACTAAACTACGGGAGACGAATTGAAAGGCCGAGGTACAGCAGGTTAAATCCTTTTAAGTATTATTCAAATGCTTATAACTATACGGAAGGAAATCCTGATCTTTTACCTCAGTTTTCTCACAATATAGAACTGAAGCATGTCTTTAAAGATAATTTAACTTCATCAATCACCTATACCAGAGAAGAGCAAGGATACGGAGAAATATCGTTTATTAATAATAACGTTCAATATTTTACTCAGCTGAATTACTTCACGAATAATAATATACAGCTTTCAGAATCATATACTTTTGATAAGATTAAATGGTGGGAAAGTAATAATCAGCTTGATGTTTATTATGCTACAGTAAACTTTATAAAAGAAGTAAATTTAAGCAGGGTGAATAGCTGGGGATTATACTTTTCAACAAACAACACCTTTATTCTTAATAAAGCAAAAACAATAAAAGCAAGTATAAATTACTGGGTTCAGGCCCCGGAATATGATCTTCAGAATAAGAATAAAGCATATTCAAGTTTGGATATAGGAGTGCGATTTTCTTTCCTTCAAAATAAGCTTATCGTTAGCGGAATAGCACAGGATATCCTGAAAACAAACCGTTCTCACCAGACCACATTTACAACAAATATCAAACAGGTTTTTTCTAACTATAATGACTTCAGGTCTTTCAGAATTTCTTTAACCTATAAGTTTGGAAGCAATAAATTAAATGTGGAGAAGAGATATTCCGGAAATGAAGAAGAAAAGGGAAGAACAAACTAATAATAAAAGTCCGATAAAGGGTTTGAAGACTATAAAACGATACTAACCTCAAAACTCAAAAATTTTCAATATGAAAAAGAAAGCAGCAGCTAATTTTCTTGGTGTAAAAAAACTTACACCACTAGAAAATAAGGCAATCAGAGGTGGAAAAAGCGTACACCAGGATCAACACGTTGATCAAGGTACTCAGCACCACCATGTTCAGCATCATGCTCTTGTTGGAAACTTCTAACAACATGATGAACTGACTTTTAGGAAGTGGATACTATCCACTTCCTATTAAAAAAACTAATACAATAAATATATAACACTATGAAATCTACAAAATTTAATTCTGAATGGTGGGATGGGTTTTTGAACACCACAGAAAACATGACGAAAACCTCAGTTTTGAAAGACTGCCTTACAAAAGAAGACACCTCCGTAATGAGAAAATTGGTTCTGGAAGTACTTGCTGAAATTGCCAGACTGCGAACCAATGAGTTTGGATATAGGGTCTTTGTAGACGATAAACAATTGGAGTACAATGAGCTGTTAAAAGTATTTGATGCTCCGCCGCTAAAAGAAGACACAATAGAAACCTGGAGCCAGAGAGTGTTTGAAGACCGTAAATTCGGAATGATCATAAATGCAGGAGAAAAGTTCAACCTGGAGCTTTCTAAATTTATAGCCCTGAAAGTTCAGCCGCTACTGGAAAAAGTAGGATTACCAAGAGAAGGCATCAATTTCACGCTATTTGTAGGAAATTATGATAATACTCCTTTAGGAATTCACCAGGATGCACCGGGAGAGAATGTAATTCATTTTCATTTAGGGCCAGAAGGTAAAACGATGTACACCTGGGATAAAGACGAATATGAAAAATTGGTAGGCGAAATGAAATTCAACAATAAAGAAGTTGATAAATACATTCCATATGCTACTGAATTCGCTTTTGAAGAAGGAGACCTTTATTTTATGCCTCAAGGAGAATATCATGTAGGGAAAAACAAAGGCTTGTCTATGGCAATTACTTTCTGGTTCTACAATCATTCTAAGGAAAGATTTGCAAATAAGCTTAATATGACAGTCCTTAACCAGTTTATGCAAAAAAGCAGAGATCTGCTATCGCCGGACAAAAATCATCTGGATGATACAAGCGGGGTTGAAAGTACTCTTGATCTGCTTGAAATCCCCGATTCCATAAGCAGCCTTTCATTAAAAGATTTAATGAGGGAAGCATATAAAGATCTGAGATACTCCATTCATAGCAATGCAGGATACAGAACAAGCCCGATACCTTTGGAAGAAGATGTTTATTTTGAAATGGATGAATACATTGAGCTCGAAAAACCATTTAAGATCTTATATAAAGAATCCTTGGACAAAGAAAAACTGCAAGTTTATATCAGAGGTATAAAAATAGAGTTTAACAACTTCGGGTGTATTAAAGATTTGTTGGATGAGATTAATAAAGGTGAACCCGTACAGGTGAAAGATTTATTAAATCTACTGGATGAGGATTGGGATGAAGAAATCGGATTATATATTTTAGAAGAACTATATAAGAACCATGGCGTAACAAAAAAAGGTGTTTTGGCGAAAATATAACATATCCAATGGAGACACAAACACTTAAATTTACATCGGAATGGTGGGATGCCTTTTTAGATAAAACCGAAAACATGTCTAAAACATCTGTCATTAAAAACTGCCTTTCAAAGGAAGACACCAATGATCTCAGGAATTCGATATTGGCATTTATAGCAGATCTGGCAAGACAAAGAACATCATTAAATGGAGGTTACAGAGTTTATATTGATGGAAAACAGCTGAAGAGAAACGAGATGATTCCTATCTGGGATTCTCCGCCTGTGGAAAACGAATCTCTTGAAGAATGGGTTAATAAAACATTTGGGGATAAAAAATTCGGGATGATCATCAACGAAAGTGAAAGATACAGTGAAAGCCTGTCCCAAAATATCGCGCTGAAACTTAAACCTTTGCTTGAAAAAATAGGAATGCCTACCGAGGGAATTATTTTTACCCTGTTTATTGGTAATTATGATTCCACACCACTTGGTATTCATACTGATATGCCAGGGAAGAATGTGATGCATTTTCATCTTGGTCCAGGAGGAAAGGTGATGTATACATGGGATACTAAAGAATATGAAGATTTGGTTGGTGAAGAGAAATACAACAATCAGAATGTCGAAAAATATCTTCCTTATGCAAAACAGCACCCTTTTCAAGAAGGAGATATGTATTTTATGCCTGAAGATATATATCATGTAGGAAAACAGGATGGATTGTCCGTCGCTATCGCCTGCTGGTGTTATAACAGATCAAATTATCATTTTGCACTGGAGCTGCAGGAAATTTTATCCGAACAATATCTGAAACCTGTTGCAGGAAATTTAAAACCTGATAAAAACGCTCTTGAAAATACAGATGCCGTAGAAAAAACATTGGATCTGTTTGATATTCCGGAAGAACTGGAAAATCTTACATTCAAAGAGCTGATGAGGGAAACTTATAAAGATTTGAGGTATTCTCTCTACAGTAATTCCGGCTATAAATATAATTCTTCAAACGTTAAAGATGACTTTGAATTCGATGCCGGTACGGTTATATCCATTACGGAACCATTCGAGATTCTTTATAAGGAATCTTTAACGAAAGAGAAACTTCATGTGTTTGTTCGGGGTATAAAGTTTGAGTTAAATAATTTCGAATGTATAAAACAGTTTATCGATGAAGTAAATACAGGCGAAGAAAAGACCGTAAAGCAGCTCTTCGGTATTTTGGATGATGAATGGGAGGAAGATATTAAACAGTACTTATTAAATCTACTCTACAAACATAATGGCATTAAAATTATAAGATAGGTGAAGTTTATTCCGCAACATGATGCAATGGATTGTGGACCAGCGTGTCTGGCTATGATTTCAAACTTTTATAAAAAACATTATTCATTACAGTTTTTTAGGGACAACTGCTATATTACAAAAGAGGGAGTTTCTCTAATGGGATTATTAGAAGGAGCTGAAAAAGCGGGATATGAAGCATTTTCTGCGAAGCTTTCTATTGAAATGCTTATCAATGAAAAACAGTCTTTACCCTGCATATTGCATTGGAACCAAAATCATTTTGTTGTATTAAAAAAAATATCGCAGAATATTATAACAAAAAAATATTATTTTCATGTATATGATCCTGCATATGGTGTAATCAGGCTTAATTTCGATACCTTTAAAAAATCCTGGAGTGTAGACGGAGAAGAAGGTATTGCTTTATTTTTATTACCCACCGAAACGTTTTATAAGCAAAAAGCACCACAGGAGCAGAAAATTTCAGTAAGGTATATATTTAAATTCCTTCGGCCATTTAAAAAACAAATTTTCATTATGTTTATTTTGTTGTTAATGGGAAGCATATTTACCCTAATATTGCCTTTCTTAACACAAAATCTTATAGATAAAGGTATCAATGCCAAAAACTTAGATATAATCGTATTGATACTTTTATCTCAATTATTAATCTTCAGCGGAAATCTTGTATTCGAAATCATACGCAACTGGATTATGCTTAATGTGGGAACCAAAATAAGCATCTCCATTATATCGGAATTCCTGATCAAACTTCTCCAGCTGCCTATCAAGTATTTTGATACCAAACTGATTGGTGATTATAACCAAAGAATCATCGATAATGAAAGAATCGAAAATTTTCTTACTTCCCAAAGCCTGCTCACTTTTTTCTCCATTATTTCCTTTTCCGTTTTTTTTGGAGTGCTTTGGTATTACAATATAAAAATACTGATAACCTATCTGTTGCTTACAATAATTTCCATTCTATGGTCATTTTTCTGGCTGAAAAAGATTGAGTATCTGGATTATTTTAAATTTCAGCAGCGAAGTGAGAGCCAGGAGAGTATATTTGAAATATTTAATGGCGTTACCGAAATGAAGCTGAATAAGTTTGAAGCTGTAAAGAGAAGCGAGTGGGAAAAAATTCAGGAAAAGCTGCTTTTACTCAATATCCGTGTTTTAAAATTAGAGCAGATCCAGATTTCGGGATTTGAGTTTTTAAACCAGCTTAAAAATATTCTGGTAACTTTTTTAGCGGCAATTTTTGTAATACACGGAAAAATGACTTTGGGAGAGTTGCTCAGTGTTTCCTATATTGTAGGACAGATGAATTCTCCTGTAAATCAGCTGGTAAGCTTTTTCAGATCTTTGCAGGACGCCAAATTAAGCCTTGAAAGGCTAAACGAAGTTCAGAATCATCCTGCAGAAGAGCAGGATCATAATCAAAACACAATTTCAATAAAGGAAAGCCAGGGCATAGAATTCAAAAATGTATCTTTTCAGTATGAAGGCCCATCATCGCCATATGTCCTGAAAGATATCAATTTACACATTCCTGAAGGGAAAGTTACTGCAATAGTAGGAGCCAGCGGAAGCGGAAAGACCACCTTGATGAAACTTTTATTAAGTTTCTATGAACCTACACAGGGTGAAATTTTTTATAATAAAGATAACCTCAGGACCATATCTCCCAACAATCTTCGGGAAAACTGCGGAGTAGTAATGCAGAATGGTTATATTTTTTCTGATACGATACAGAAAAATATTACCACAGGGGCTGATGTTATTGATTCACAGACGCTAAATAATGCTGTAAAAATTGCAAATATCAGCGAATTTATACAGTCGCTGCCGTTAGGATTTAATACTAAAATCGGTGCTTCAGGCAGCGGCATTTCCGGCGGCCAGAGACAGCGCATACTTATTGCAAGAGCTGTGTATAAAAATCCGCATTATATATTTTTCGATGAAGCTACCAGTGCATTAGACGCTGAAAATGAAAAAATAATCCATGATAACCTCCAGCATTTTTTTAAAGGAAAGACTGTTGTAATAATTGCGCATAGACTTTCCACTGTAAAGAATGCAGACCAGATTATCGTTCTTAAAAATGGAACAATTGTTGAAAATGGCAGTCACAGAGAATTGGTAAGCAATAAAGCAGATTATTTCAACCTGGTAAAAAATCAGTTGGAATTAGGAAGTTAAAGTTTTGATTCAAACTCCCTTCTTCCCCTCCAAAATCATCTGTATCATTTTGACTTTCCTGTTTTCGCGGGTTTCGGGTTTTTTAGCTTCATTGATCCAGCGGATGTATTCCTTTTTGTGCGTATAGCTCATCTTGTCGAAAAGAGCTTTTGCTTCGGGATTTTCATTAAAGACGTTAATAATATCATCGGCTATTTCCACGGTTCTTTCTTCTTTATCTTCAGTGAGGCTGACAGAAATTTCATCTCCGAAATTCTTTCCAAGTTGTTTCCTTATTTCCTGGGTGAGGCCCAGCATGTGGCAGTCGGATTTCATTTTGGCAAGGCTTCCGCGGTATTCTACTTTGTCATCGAAGAGGGCTTTGATTTTCACCTGGCCTTTTTTGTTAAACAGTTCCTCGGTGGAAAAAGGAAATTCTACAAAAGCGGCATTCATGGTGCCGTGTTGCTTAATAACAGCGTTGAATTGGATAGGCTGAGGTTTCATTTATAATTTATTTATACTAATATTATTTAGTTTTTTAGAAATTTAGCAATAAACAAGTAATATTGTAATTAGCATACGATATAAGTTTATATTATAATCTGCCCAATCTGCGGGATATTTTAATCAAGCTAATTGAAAATATGATTTTAAAATTAATAAAAAAACCGCAAAAGAAACTTTCGCGGTTTTAAAAATTATATCAATAAAGATTATTTTCTTTTTCCTTTAGCAGGTGTTGCTTTAGGCATTTTTGTTTTGGTATCTGCAGGCGTGTTTTCGTCTCTTACCAATTGTAGTTCGTCGATTAATCTTCTTGCTCCGGCATATTTGTCAATCGTCCAAAGAACGAAACGAACGTCTACGTTGATAGTTTTCTGCCATTCCGGTTCAAAAACGATGTCTCCGCTTAATGCTTCACTGTTTCCGTCGAATGCGATACCGATAAGGTTTCCGTCTCCGTCAATTACCGGTGAACCGGAGTTACCTCCTGTAATATCGTTGTTGGAAAGGAAGTTAACCGGCATGTATCCTTTAGCATCGGCATACTGACCGAAATCTTTAAGGTTGTAAAGGTCGATCACTCTCTGTGGAAGATCAAATTCTTCATCACCTTTCTTGTATTTTCCTACAAGACCGGTCATGTCAGTATAATAGTTATCTGTAATACCGAAATAGTTTCTGTCAGTTCTGATAGGTAATGTATCTACTGTTCCGTATGTAAGTCTCATCGTAGAATTCGCATCCGGATAGAATTTCTTTTCAGGCATAGCCTTCATCAATCCTGCTAAGAATAATCTGTTGTTTTTAGCAAAATTATCATCAATCTTCACGAATCTTTCTGCAGAAGCTCTCTGGTCTGCAACCAATCCGTTCGCAATTTTCCAAAGCGGATCTGCATCCAGTTTTAATTTATCCGGATTCAGCACGAAGTTGGTAGCAGATGTTTTGTTGGCGAAGATTGAAGAATAGGCAATATTGGAAAGGTTATTCGCATCAAGACCCATGATGGTTTCAGATGCTACATCTTTGTTTACTCTGGTCTGGTAAAGATTAACCATAGAGTTCAGCATTTCACCTTCAAGCTTGGTATTGATATTTTCATAAGCGCTTTTCAAAGCGGCATCCACTTTAGGTTTCATGGCAAGTCTGCCTTTCATATCCTGATCTGCATACGCTTTAAGCACGCTTCCTACCTGCAATGCCAAAGTGAAATACTTGGCATTTCTTGAAAGCTGAGACATATACATTCTCTCAACGTTTCTGTCTGAGGTCTGCTTGTAATAAATACCGATATCTTCTAAAACGGTTTCGTACTCGGCAATATTTTCCGGTTGCAGCGCCCATGTTTTAAATCTTTCTTCTACCTTTTGCTTGTCGGTGATCGTTCCGTTTTTGATTACGGCATCGATAGTTCCCTGTCTGTTTTTCCAGTAGTTCGCTACAGAAGCATATTGAGAAGCATAATTCAACTGAGTTCCTTTATCTTTATCCATGTATTTCTTCATCACGTCCATCGCTAGCTTAGACGCTTCTACCCATGCCGGATAATCTTTTCCTACCATCTGCTGGATTCCGTAAGAAGTCAGGTAACGGTTTGTTCTTCCCGGGTATCCTAAGATCATGGAGAAGTCTCCCGGTTTTACTCCTTTAAGGGAAACAGGAAGGAAATGTTTAGGTTTTAAAGGAACGTTGCTTGGAGAATATTCTGCAGGGTTTCCGGCAGCATCTGCATACACTCTGAATACCGTGAAATCTGCAGTGTGTCTCGGCCATTCCCAGTTATCAGTATCACCACCGAATTTTCCTAATGCGGAAGGCGGTGCACCTACCAATCTGATATCTTTATAATCCTGGTACACGAAATAGTAAAATTCGTTTCCGTTGAAGAAATCTCTTACGACTACTGTATATTTTCCGTTTTCAGAATTTTCAGACTGGATCGCTTTGGTTTCAGCATCGATCACTGCTTTTCTTTCTGCAGCGGACATGTTGTTGTTGAGTTTTGAATTGATTCTTTGCGTAGCATCATCCATTCTTACTAAAAATCTCACATAAAGATCTTTAGCATTGAATTCGTCTTTCTGTTTCATCGCCCAGAATCCGTTCTTTAAATAATCTTTTTCCGGAGTGGAAGCTGCTGCTACCGCGCCGTAACCACAATGGTGATTGGTGAAGATAAGGCCCTGTCCGGAAACAATTTCTCCCGTACAGAATCCTCCGAAGCTTACGATGGCATCTTTTAAGCTGGAATTATTCACGGAATAAATTTCTTCCGGTGTAAGATGCAGCCCTTCTTTCTGCATATCGACACCATTGAGTCTTTTAACAAGCATTAACAACCACATCCCTTCGTCTGCCCTCATTTGCGCAAAACTTAAAAGGAAAGTGAATAGTAGAAGTATTCTTTTCATTTTATAAAATAATTTTTGTGTCGCTAATTTACTAATTTTTACCGTATTCTGGACCCGGAATGGTATGAAATTGGATTTCAAACGCCTATGAAAACAATATTCATTTCGGTTTTGTGTGTTTTATTTTCAGGAATATTACTGAATTGTCATGTTGTAAACAGCAATACATCACAAAACACCGACCTTCATTCGCCGGTTCACAGGGAATGGATGCTTATCACTTTCGGGGCCTATTCCAAATCTGATCTGATCGCAAAAAATGCAAAAATTAACCTCACGGAAAAGCAGGAGAAAGGAAAAATTAAAGGAACAGCATTCATGGGCTGCAACAGTATGTTCTTTACTTCTGAGTTTAAGAATGACGGCGGTGTAAAAATATCAGAGATCGGGTCTACTCTGAAAGCCTGCCAGGATATGAAACTGGAAACGGATTTCTCTAAAGCGTTCAGGAATATGACAAATTACTCTGTAAAAGGACATGTTCTTACACTTTCTGATGATGACGGAAATCAAATGGAATTTATTGCAGCCGACTGGGATTAAAATAAAAGCGGAGAAATATTTTCTTCGCTTTTTATTTAAGCTTTAAGTATTCAAATATTAAAAAATATTCAAATCATACGCTCAAAGGAATCTGTTTTAATTTAATCTAGCAGATTAAGCTCTCACATGAATTTGTTTTAGTCTAATCTGCCGGTTTAAACTAAAACATAAATCTTTTTACGTTTAATCTGTCAGTTTAAATTAAATCAGAAGTTTGTTTAAGTCTAAACTCCCGTTTTAAACTAAAACACAAATCTTTTTGAGTTTAATCTGTCAGTTTAAATTAAATCAAAAGTATGGTTAAGTCTAAACTGACATTTTAAAATAAAAACCATTTAAATGAAAATATCTTACCACCAAGGTTGTAATTCTAATTCTTTAAATGGTTTAGGTGATATAGTAATTGTGTTTTTAGCTTTTCCCGGAAATTACCTTTAAAATAATCGGTTCCAGATTAGAAGGGAGATCGGCGGATTTAATCTGATAGTTTTTGATTTTCATTTCCTTGAACCAGTTTTCCCAGTATTCTTTGATGACGGCCTCTTCAAAAGGATTTCCTTTTTCCGGATTAATTCCTAAAACAATCACTTCAAGGTTATTTAGTTTATCGTTGGCTTTTACAAATCCGAACTTGTTTTTTTCTATAACAGTTTTAAAGTCGGTGGTTGTAAGATGATTAGATTTTATTAGTTTTGAAGTTAAGTAGGAGGTTTTCTTATCCTGTGAAAATTTAGAGTCTTCATGATACATATAACCGTCAGTCAGAATAAAAAGAATATTCCTCCTGTCATTTTTTATGCAGTAATCTTTGACTTTATTTCTGAAAAACTCCCAAATATCTGAGCCTACATAATTTCCGTCTTTTATAGCAGACTGATAAATATGTAATGGCAATTCCGAATATTTTTTATTAACCTCATCAAAATAGCTTTTTGGAGTATCCTTATCGAATGAAACTTTCAGTTCTTTCGTAAAGTCATTGATTTTCGGGTCGAAAGGTTCCGGATTAAAGAATACCTGCATCTGATCGTCATATGTGATGATTTTCTTTGATTTGATATGATTTAAAAATCCTTTTTCAATGGTTTTTATGTATTCCACATCTCTTTGGAAATACGGCATTGTGGGATTTGGATTGGTGTCAGGATCAATCCGATCTGATAAGTCGATAAGAATACTGATATTGATGTTATTGAGATCAGCTTCTGGCTGGCAATTTGTACAAGGGCGCTCAGGTATTTCTTTTTTACAGGAAACCAGAGAAATAATCATTAACAGATATAATATTTTTTTCATACGATTGATTTTATAAAGCTGATAAATACACTAAATTCTGAGTATCCGAATTGGCTCCGACCCTTTCGAGATTGGCTTCATACGTCGCAATACAGCTTTCGATCATGATCTGTTTTTCTGTTTTGGAAACTGCAATTTTTTCTCCGATAAACGTGATCCAGCCCTGAACGTATTCTGAAGCATACCGTTTGTAATCTTTAGTAGGAATAATAACACTGTCTATGATATTCTGAAGCTCCTCAATTCTGCCACGTGTTTTGATAATGAGTTCTTTAATGCTTCCGATGTTTGCCGTAACCTCTTCGGTTTCCTTTTTTAAAACATTGATTTTTTCTGAAAGAGAAAGAATTTTTTTCTGCCTGATTTCCTGTTCGCTTCTTATCCTGTCTTTTTCACGATGCTCTTTCATGACAAAGTCGAAAACCAGTCCCCAGATAATATAAACAATGAATCCCGCGAAAATAATTCCCCAAAATTGAATCTTGGTAAAAGCAATCTTAAGATCAAACGGAGGAGAATCGAAAGTTTTATTTAATTCATATAATTTAGATTCGATCTCATAAGCCAAAATAGAATCGAAAATAAAAGTTACCAGGAACAGCAATCCTAATTTCACATAATTGATTTTGATTTTATTTTCCCCGAACATATGAATCAGAAAACCTAATCCGAGAAATACAAACGGGATCAGTGTGACGAAAGACACTTCGATAAATCCGTCATTCCATGCTTTTTCCCAAGCTTTTGCATCTAAAACACTTTGTATAATGGTTATTTTGGGATCAAAAGTCTTAAAGAAAGCCGAATAAGAAGTGGAAATATAAAATGTAGCTAAATATAAAGTAATGGGAATTAAAAGAATCAGTCCGATCCAGAATTTTGCAGAAGCTCCTTTGGTCGCTTTTACATTATATTTTTCGGGATTTCTGGGCAGATCAAGAATCTCAGCTCTTAAATTGTCAATACTATTCTGATGCGTTTCAATTTCTTTATTTTTGGTTTTCAGCTGTTCTTCTTTGGTTTCCTGAGAAACCGTTAAAGCCTTGATTTCCGTTTCCCTGTTTTTCTGTTCGTTGATGTAAGATTCTTTCAGTTTCTGCTGCTTTTCAACCATTTCTTTTTCTTCATTCTGGAATTTGGAATAAACGGCATCCAGGCAGATGGACAAGGTTGAGTGGTTTCCGCTAGTTCGCGAACTGTCTCTGTATCCTGATTCGTGATACGTTCTTTTTCTGCTCTCTTCAGAAGATTCTTCGGAGAGATTGATTTCGATTTTGGGAAGCTGTTCCTCCTGTTTTTCGATCGGAACCGATTTTAGTTTAAATAAGTTTTTTATGCTGGTGGTATCCATGGCAGGTTAGTTTTTTAGTTCATATAAAATTTCATGTTTGTTCTTTCCTATTTTTACGGCTTCGATGAGATAATCTACAATAGCCGTTACATTTTCTTCCAGAAATCCGAACATCAGCACGTATTTCTGCATCGCAGAATATTCATTGGGAGAAACGATTCCGTCTGCCCAGATCATTACCGTAAGGTCATACAGATAATCTACTTTTTCCTCGATTGTCTGAGGAACAATTGATTTTAAATTAATAGGATTTAAAAGAATTTCATCCAGGTTTTTGGAAGAGATACCTCTTTCTTCGGCACATCGGTACAGCATTTTCAGTTCCAGAGCACTGAAATCATCATCACATATTGCCATTTGATACAATCTTAAAAAATGAGCCTTAAGATTTTCCGTTATCTGTTTGTTTTCCATGTGGTTGTTCTTCTTTTGGTTGTTTGGGATTAATAATTCGGTCCCGCGAAGGAATCCTGAAGTTGGTAGGGTGAGCGGTGGTTTCTTCGGTATTGGTGTCTTCAATTTTCAGTTCCAGTTTATTCACGAAAGTAATCAGCAGAAATAATATTCCCGTAACCGTATCGATAGGAATCCACAAGCTTTTCCGGAACAGATAAATGGGAAAAACGGGATTGAAAACGATAAGGACCACAAGAAAAATGATGCTGAAATAATGTTGCTTAGCGTGTAAGGTTACGTACAGAACGAGTAACGCGGCAACAGAAACTAGAATTCTGAGGAAAGTATAATACTCTATGGGAAGCCTGAAAATACCGATGAAACAACATAACGCACAGAAAGTGAGAAATGTTTTCATAATTTTTAAAATCCTGTGTGCAGATTGTATTTATAATTAAAACGATGTTCAGACATAAAAAGGAAAGAGAAGAAATCAATCAGTGAAACTAATGCAGGAATAAAAGTCCAGCAAAACACCAGATAAAGTATTCCCATACCATTCTGCCCAAGGTAAAATCTGTGAATGCCTAATCCTCCAAGGAAAAAAGCAAGTAATACGGTGGTAGATTTTGATTTCATAATTAAACTCTTGATAAGATTTCGTTCTTTTTTACTTCAAACTCTTCGGCGGAAATAATTCCGTTTTCTACTAAGCCTTTCAGCTTTTGAAGAACCGCGAAAGGATCTTCATTCTCAATGAGTAATGGTTTTTGTTCGTGCTGGAACTGTTGAGGTTGTGCAATAATAGGCGTTGCATTGTTTACAGTAACTCCTCCCGCAGAAGCTCTCAGTGTTTCAAGATTTTTTTCCCTTCTTACGCCGCGCATTCTTTCCTCCACTTCCTGTGCAAACTGATATAATCTTCTTGCCTGATTTTTGGGAAGATAATCCATCATATTGATATAATTGCTTACCGTTTTCATAATAAATGTTGAACCAATAATGCCTTCTTTAATATGGCAGTCTGCAATATCTACCCAATTATAATCCTGGAAATCCATAGATAAGCCGAAGTTTTTTGGTCTGCAGAAAATAATTCTTCTGTTGGTCAGCGCAATACAGTCAGGCGATACATTGAATACCGGTTTTTTCTGAACGGCAATATACTCTACGCTTTCCTGCGAGGTGAGCAGGCTTTTTATTCTTCCTAAAAGCTTTTCAACAGCTTGAGGATCCTGCTCTTCATTTAAAAAATTCTTTAAATTCATGTTATTTTGTTTTTGATAATTTTACATCTTTATAATAAACAAACCCTTTCTTTCCACTCGGTTTCACCTGAACTTTGTACCATTGTCCTTGTTTGGACAGCTGGATCAGTTTGGCATTTTTAGTAACGGTGGCTACTATTTTAGATTTTGATGACGCTTTTTCATAGATGTTGACGACTCCAGTTCCTGCGATATACCTGTTATTAGAATTTACATTTACATTCAGTTCAACTTTCGGGGCTTTTTTTGGCTTTTCTTTTGATGAGGTATAAGACTCTGAAGTTTTGTGTTTTTTAGGCTTACTTTTTTTGTGAGTTTCGGAAGATGAACTTCTGCCCGAAGAACTTTCACTGCAGACGCCGCAGGTCCCGCCGCTTCCGCAATGTCCGCATCTTGAACAGTTGGTGCAGGCTGTACAATTGACCGAACCTGTACATCTTCCATCGTGTCCTATGTTTTTGTTGGCTTTTACACAGGAATGCAATAGAAATAAACTGAAAGTGAGTATGATGAAAGGTATTAGTTTTTTCATGGTTAATTATTTTAATTATAATTTTCTAAAGTCTGATGAAGCTGGTTTCTGTAATTGTAGATCTCATCAAGAGTATTCAATAAAATTTTTTCTCCTGCTTCCTTACCGTTATGGAAAGTTTCCAGGTATTTATTCGTCGTATTGAAATGCAGCCTGCACAGCGGCTTCCGGTTGTTGTCATCCAGCAAAATCCCGAAATAGGAGAGGGTATCTCGATATGCGATGCGTGATGAAGGAATCTTTTCTCTTAAAATTGCTTTTACAATTTGGAAGCCCTCCAGCTCTTCTTCCGTGGTTACAATTTTAGAATCATTATTGCTGTCGATCGGCTGGGAAGTTTTTACCTCTTCTTCTTTTTTCTCAATCTGCTCATTAATGCTCAATGCCGATTTCAGCCTGAAGCTGATGGATTCATTAATCGATGTTGCCAGTGCCTTTTTCGTATATTCTTTAAAGGAAACCATTCTGTTGGCGGTAAGCGGTTTTTCAAAGAAGCGGCCCACCAAAAGTTTTACCATTTCATCGGAAGGATTTTCAATTTCTTTTTCAAATTCTTTCCTGATGGCTTTGATGTATTTTAAAGCTTCCGCAGAGTCTAAAATACTTTCCAGGTTGTAGTCTTTCTTGGTAAATTTCTCCAGGATTTTAATGGAGCTGTCTTTCAGGTCTTCAATATTAATGGTGAAAAAAGGCTTTTCATCCATGATATTGGGTTTTTCAAGATCCGTATAGAAATTGTAAACGATTCCGTTCGTCAGTACGCCAAACCTTGTTTTGGAAACGTGATAATACCTGTGCAGCTGCGAGTTGTGAGCATCGGCAGTTTCTTTCCAGTGTTTGCATTCGATAATGAAAATCGGCTCATCATTGTTGCGAATTACGTAATCAACTTTTTCTCCTTTTTTAGTTCCGATATCGCACACATGTTCGGGAACGACTTCTGTCGGGTTAAAAATATCATAACCTAAAATCTGGATAAAAGGCATGACAAAAGCATTCTTTGTCGCTTCTTCAGTTCCGATCTGATCTTTCAGTCCGATCACTTTCTGATGAAGCTGCTCAAGTTTAATTTTAAGATCCATCGTATTTTTATTTAAGGGTTCGATCTATAATTTCTGCAGTGGGAGCGTTGAATTTTACCGAGGCAATTCCGTTTTCCATTCCGGATCTCGTGGAATACAGCTGGCTTTTTCCGATAATTTCTCCGTTTCTGGCTTTCAGCACGAAGTAATCTTTGCCGTTTACTGCCGTTCTTCTGTCATACCGGGAATCGTCCTGTGAATTAATTTTTACCGATTCAATTCCTTTCTGGCAGGAAGCTTTCTGAACATATCCTTCACTGGTCAAAATAATTTCACTGTTTCCGGCTTCTAGGTTAAACTGATACTCGTTGTTGATTCTCTGAGTGATTATGAATTTTCCCATGGTTATTTTTTAGCTTGTATGACAGGATGTTGAACATGCTAAGCAACCATTTGCTTTTGAATAGTCTTTTTTTGCTTCTTTGACAGCACCATCACAAGATGAAAATAGACCGAGATATTTTCTGTTTTCTAAGGAAGGAAGAAAGATACAATCTTCATGGTGCACCTCATGATCACCATTGCTTTGTGCTTTTTTGTTTACATAATACTTTTTCATGATAATTACTTTTTTTATTTGTTTAACATTCCAAAAGTATAAACCTTTCAAAACCAAACCTTACGGGAATCCGTAAAACCGGGAAAAAAGAAAAAGTCTTTCAAAAAAAATTGAAAGACTTTATTAAAATATGGATTAAAATGATGATCAAATAATTCCGATGTCCTTACAGAAAGCTACGAGCTGTTCGTTGCTGGTTACTTCCAGATCTTCCTTCAGGCTGTTGAGCTTTTTCTCAACGCTGCTCAGGCTGTTGGGCTTTATATTTTTTTCCTGAAGGTGTGCCGGAATATTTTTCTGCAGAATCCCTTTCGAAAGAAGAGAAACCAAAGCAATATCATACGCAGAAAATTCATAGCTGTTAAGCTTTTTAACATCCTGCTTCAGGTCAAGCGACAAATAATTTTCATTGATATACACCGATGCAATGGACTTTTTAAGCTCTTTGGAATCGTTTCGTGCTTTACGGACATAGCCGTTGATATGATAATCTTTAAAAAGCGAATCAATAATCCCGGACTTGTGCTCGGCGGAAAAGACGATCACCTTTAAAGAAGGCTGAATTTCCCTTATTTTTTCAATCAGTTCCCTTCCGTCTTTGATATGCTGGGCACGATGATCTTCTTCATAATACAAATCCGTGATCAAAAGGTCATAAGGCAGCTGCTCGCGGAGGGATTTCTGAACTTTTGCCAACGCATCATCACAATAATACACATAGTCTACACTCGGAATATGAAGATCTTCCAGCGTTTTCTGTATAGAAATACTGATGCTTTCATGGTCTTCCGCAATTAAAATTTTTTTGAACATTGTTTTTAGTTTTTTTAAGAAACAGGAAATGAAATATTAATTTTCAGTCCCTTTTCAGTTTTCGTGTCAAAAATAATTGCTCCGCCGATAGTTTCTATACGGGAAACCGTAGAAGACAATCCGTTTTTGTATACTACATCACCGGATATTCCTATTCCGTTGTCCGAGTAGCTTATGCTGATGTTGTTTTCCGTTCTTTCAAACCTGAAAGAAACTATGGTTGCACTGCTGTGCTTTCGCATGTTCACAAGAAGTTCGCGGATGATTTGATAGACCTCATCCTGTGTGTTTTTACTTACATTTTCCCAAAGCATTTTCTCATTTCCGGCAATGTAAGTTTTAATAGATTCATTTTTAAAAGAGCCGATCAGCTCTGATATGTTCTCGCTGATATCTTTCTCTTCATCCGAAGCATCATTTTTTTCATAAGAAATATCTCTCGACTTTTCATACACAAATTCCAGCTCATCAAGCGCTTTCGTTTTATCGAAATGTTCCTGGTTTTCAATTTTTGTCATCACCTGGTAAATCCCGTTCGCCACCACATCATGAACTTTTTTGGAGAGCTTGAGTTGGGTGTTTTTGATTTCGAGTTCTTTTTCTTGCTCAAGTCTTATTTTTCTTTTTCTATACCAGAAAATGCCGACGATTAAAACAATTATGAGAATGCTAATTGCGAAATTTCTTTTTATTCTGTCAAATTTATTGTCTTCTACGAGTTTTTGATACCTGTCATTTTGTTGCTTAACCTCAAATCGTACAATAGCAAACTGGTTTTTTGATTTTGTTTTTGAAATCTGTAAGCTGTCGTTAAGTATTTGAAATTCATTAAAATATTTCAAGTAGTTTTCCTTATCAAGCTTAACTATTTTTTGAAGGGCCTGTAACTGATCTTCTTCACTCTCACTTTGAGTTGATACAGCCAGCATTTTTTTAGCATATTCTAAAGCCTTTTCTTTATCTTTATCTAAAAAGTAATTAGAGAGAGTAGCATAGCTTGAATTTTGTCCAAGCAAATCTTTATTTTCTTCTCTTATTTTTAAAGCCTTATAAAGTTCTGGTAAAGGATCGTATTTAGGGTCGTCATTATATTTTGCTCTTGCAAGATTGTTTAACGCTCTTGCATAATCTGATTTATCTTTTGTTTGGAGGGCGATTTTAAAATTTTTTATTGCTTGTTTATAATCGTTTATTGTTGTTAATACGTCTCCTAAATTATTGTGATATATGTATTTGTTTTTAGGATAATTCACATATTTTAATGCTAGTTTATAAAACTTAATTGAGTTATCAAATTCATAAAGATATGAAGAGCTAATTCCCATGTTATTATAATTTGCAGCTAAAGACCATCTTGTTATACTATCATTAACATTTTTAAGAAATCGATTACCCTCAAGAGATGTTTCAATACTGCCGTAATAATCACCATTTTGTTGTTGAATAATAGCCATATTAACCAATGATCTTCCAACACCAGAAGAGTCTTTGATATCCAGATAGGCATTCTTTGCCAAATTATAATAAAAGTAAGCTGAATCTCCGGTTAATGATTTAGCCTTTTTGTAATACGTACTCGCAATACTATCGTTCTGAATATTTAATTTTTTCTTGCTACAGGAAAACAGCAGTAATATAAAAATGAATAAAAAATAGTTTTTCATGGTTGCTTGGATATAGTTTTATTTTGCAAAATAATAAAAAAGAGCAGATTAAACAATCTGCTCTGTATTATATTTAATTATGGCTTTACAAGTGGTGGTGGAGTTTGTCCTGTATTCCCTCCTGTACTTCCTCCGTTACCTGGACCTCCCGTTCCCGGATCAAATCCGTCGTCATCAGGATTGGTAATGTCACCCGGTGAGAATTGTGTGGTCGGTTGGCCGTTGTTATCGTCGTTGCATGTTGTTGTATTGGCATTATTGTGTCCGAATGCTAAACCTAATAGCATTAATATAAATTGTAACATTTGTCAAAAAATTTAATTGTTAAAGCATTCGTGTTCTTCCCTGCGAAACTGATCGCAGACAGTGTTACACGGTAAAAATTTCGAAGCGCTTCTTAAATTTTTTGGGAAGTGAACCTTCAAAAACGGAAGTGAAACATCTGCTTCCCAACCCGGAGTTTTCTTCCGTTTTATCTGGTGATTTTTGAAATCAGGTTTTGTATTTCTTATTTTATTTTTTTTATCCCTGATTTTCTTTTACAAATATCTGACGGAAGCAAGCCTTTTTCCTAGACAGACGTAGGACAGCTAAAGGACATTAATGCATTGATTTTTACGGAAATCCGTAATGAGGCTGTCCGAGTTTTGTCTAACTTAGGCAACATCTTAACCCCTTTATTGAAATTTATGTTTGAAAAGAGAAAATTGCTTGTAAAAACAGCATATGAAAAAGCAAAAAAAGAACTTAACCGTACAAGAATTAGTGATGTTTCTATTATGACTTTTTTGAGTTTAGAACTGGAAGCAAAATTTGGTTCATCCAGAGATGTCAGAACTTTTGTGAGATATCATAAAAGATTAGTGAAAGAAAATAAGGATTATGATATTGATGAAATTACTTTAGATCAGTTAAGCTGGTATGTCGGCTACAACAATTTTCAACATTTCTGCGATAACTATTCTTTTGAAAAAGAAAAAGGTGACACCAAAATACAACTGAAAGTTGACAACGATGAAGATTCAATTTCAGAAAAGCTTTCTAAGATAATTATCAACATTACGAATACGCCTATTTTTAATGTCCCTCAAATGGCAAAAAACGGAGTTGGAATTGGAATGCTGATTCTTGTTTTGTTTGCCGGTGTATCATATGGAAATAGAGATGATGAAAGTGAAAACAGATGCATGTATTGGGATGGAAATGAGTATAAACTCACTAGTTGTAATGATAAAAACCCTAAACATCAACTGCTACCTGTTGATACAGTTAAACTGAAATACTTTAAAAAGATTACAAAGCCGGACACGCTGACTGTTGACAATGCACTGGGAAATACTTATTATTCAAAATATGATAATGAAGTAGAGTTTTTTACTATGGATGGAATTAATCCGAACAACGGTAAAAGCCTGAGAGATGCCACAAAATATATGCTCACTACTTACGCCGGAAACTAATGAAGAATAAATACTCTTTAACTATTATTTAAAACTCAATTAAAACCTTTCCTGAAATATTCCTTTACCTTCGTCTTTTTTAAGATGTGTAAAGGAATATTTTCATTTTTAATACTTATTTTCTCATTATTTTCAGCGCAGCAAAAGCCTGTACAGATTGCTTTTTTGTCAGATGTGCACTTTCAGGATCTTTACGGAAGCTTTTCCGATAATTATTTTAAAGGAATCATCAATCCGGAAACCGGTAAGCCAACCATTCTCCGGACCATGGATGCACAGCTGCATTCTACAAGGATTTTTAATGAAAACTATTTTGCTTTCCTGAAAGCTTTGGATGATATTGCCAAAAAAGGAATTAAGATCGTGGCCATGCCCGGCGATTTTTCGGATGACGGACAGGCTTACAATCTCCGAGGGCTGCATAAAATTCTCGATAAATATCATGAACAATACGGAATTGAATTTTACATGACCACCGGAAACCATGATCCGGTGGGACCGTTCCGCCAGGATGCAGGAAAAGATGATTTTCTTGGGAAGGATGGTTATCCGCTCGGTATTTACAGCAAAGAGAATATCGGAAAGACAGATCGTAAAATCATCACTAAAGACATTGCGGAATCAGGCTATCTTGAAATTCTGGATGAGCTGAAAGATTTCGGGTTCTATCCTAAAGACAAAGACCTATTTTGGAGTACACCCTTCACAAAATATTCTTTTAAAGATTATTCTTACGAAGAAGCACTGCAAAATGCAGATTACAACAGGCGAATGTATAATGTGGACAAAGGTTTCCCTGTTCCTGACCTAAGTTATGTTACAGAGCCTGTAAAAGGAGTCTGGCTGATGGCCATTGATGGAAATACATATATTCCCCGGAATTTAAACGAGAGTTCGAAAGATCCGGAAAATTACAAAGGCGCAAGTATCGGTTATAATAATGTACTCACTCACAAAAAGCATCTGATTGACTGGGTCAAAAGAACAATGGCCGAGGCGAAAGAAAATGGTAAAACCGTCATTGCATTTACGCATTATCCCATGATTGATTTCAATGACGGTGCAACACGGGAAATCAAGAGCTTGTTAGGTGAAAAAAAATGGCAGATGGAAAGGGTGCCTGAAGAAGAAGTAGCGCAAGCATTTGCAGAAGCTGGTCTGCAGATTCATTTTGCAGGGCACATGCATATCAATGATACCGGAATCCGAACCGTAAATGGCAAAATGCTTGTCAATATCCAGGTCCCGTCGCTCGCAGCTTATATTCCTGCTTATAAGGTTCTTACCATACATTCCTCGGACAGATTTGAAGTGCAAACGGAAGTTTTAAACGACGTCCCACGTTTTAATGAACTGTTTCCGCTGTATGAAAAAGAATATGACGCCTTGCAGGAATCAGGAAATAAAATGATCTGGAACAAGGACATTCTGAAATCTGCTTCCTACCACGATTTTATGCTCTTCCATCTTAAAGAGCTTGTACGGCTAAGAATGATCCCGGATGACTGGCCGAAAGAATTTATCGAAAGCACAAAAGATTTCACGGGTGAAGATATTCTCTTTTTAATCCAAAATAAAGAACAGTTAAAAAACAGAAGAATTAAGCCGGAAGCTTTCAGAAAATGGAAAATGGGAGATCTTATTTTGGATCTCTACAAATTTCAGTCGGCGGATGAACTGGCCAGGAAAGAGATACCTCAGAAAAGACTTCAACAATATAAGATGCTGGAAATATTATTTTCAGCGTACAAAGGACAATATCCTTTGATTATAAATTTCCAGAGAATTTTTAAAATCTTGTCACTACTTTCCAACGGAGATCCCGCAGATCATTTTGAGATCAATCTTAAAAGAAATGCGGTAATCGGCTTACAGTAACGTTTTTCAAAATAAAAATTCACTTTGTATTAGAATTATTGTATATAATTATAATTTTATTATATTTGCAAACGATTATTTAAACATAATTAAAACACTTATGATGAAAACGTTACAGTTCCCTGTTCGATTGCTCATGCGTGCATATTTGCAACGTATCAAAACAAATCTTTCTCTTGGCTATTTGCATTTTAAAGGCCAATTATCCATTTTATTTTCATTTTTAAAGCGTTCAATGAATTGTGTTTACAGTTTATGATTCAGCTTACCGTATCCGGATTCTGTATAAAAATAGACTCTATAAACTAACTGGATTTTTGTATGTAATCTGTAATTAATGTCTGATATTTTGGTTAAAACTTAAAATAACATTTGCACTCAATTATTAATTAAAAAATTAAAACACATCAAAAAGTATGAAAAAAATTATGACAGTTACTGGATTTCTATTCAGTCTTTCAATTGTTGCACAGGTAGGAATTAATGCAACTTCTCCTAAGGCGACTTTAGACGTTACGGCAAAAACAACCGATGGCAGCAAGCCGGAAGGCCTTATCGCACCAAGATTAACGGGAGACCAGATTAAGGGGGGAGACGCTCAGTACAAAGTTGAGCAGACAGGTGTCATTGTGTATGCCACTTCAGCAGTTACCACACCAAGTTCCAAAACGGCAAACATCTCTTCACAAGGATATTATTATTTTGATGGCAGTATCTGGCAGAAAATGGGCGGAGATTCTTCCGATGTAGCGTCGAGCGCTATTATAAGAAGAGATGGGTCTACTTACGGAAGTCTTGTTTCGACAGACCTCACCAAATCAATTAATACCCTTTCGATTATTACCTCGGCGCCTTCACCTGTCTTCAATCTTACCCCTCTTACGGCAGCAGACATTGGGAAGATTCTTTATATCCAGAACAATAGCGGGAGCAATTTTTTGATCACCTACACCGATGATCTTCCGATGGCTACCAATTATACGCTGCCCAATACTCGTGGAGCGGTATTTATCTGGGGCGGAAACGGCTGGTTAAGAGGTTCTTATTAATCATTTTATAGTGTCATATTAAAAACAAAGGATGAAAAAAATAATTATACTGACAGCAGCTTTTATTGCAATTGCTGCAAAATCCCAAATTCTTACCAACAGTATCCCCGTACCAAGCATTACAGGTTCAAGTGTAATTCTTGACGCCAGTACAAATTACAGTGCAGAGGCCGGGGAGTCAAACAACAAGCATAAAGGGATCGTTATTCCCAGTGTGGATCTTATTAACTTTGAGTTTGATCTTTCGCAGGCAAATGGAATTACATTCCCTACCTACTTTGACGGCATGATTGTCTATAACCGTGCTACCGGCACTACCCTTACTACCGGCAACCGCTCCTCTACCGCTACAGCTGTTTCACCAGGCTATTATTACTTTTATAATCCCAACGGCGCTGCTAAAGGAAATGTAAAAGGAGGGGAATGGCGCCCTATGGCAAGTACAGGAGCTGATACAACTAACGATGCCTGGATCAACGATGCTGCTAACAATGCTGTGAAGCTCGGAACCCGATCAGACGGGACAGTAAGGACTGCAGGAACAGATTTTGTAGCTAAAGACAATGGATCAGTTGGAATAGGAACAAGCGCACCGAATAACAGTGCGTTATTGGATCTCACAGCAACCAACAAAGGAATACTTGTTCCGAGAGTTGCTCTTACAAGTATTACCGACCAGGTTACTATTCCTGCTCCGGCTGTCGGATTGATGGTTTATAACACTGGTGCAGGCACGCTAAATTACAAAGGCTTTGTATTCTGGAATGGTACAGAATGGAGATCAATCAATAACGAAACTACGGCAAACCCTTCAGTTGCTGCATTAAACTGTAGTGGAGCAACTATATTTCCATTAACTTTTGTTTCGGGTGTAGCTTATACCGGAACTTTAACGATACCTTATTCAGGTGGGAACGGAGGAGCATATAATGCTGTGTCTTCCTTTACACAAAATGGTCTTACTTTTACATTAAATCCAGGCAGCTTAAATTACGGAAACGGAACAATATCATATTCTGTATCCGGAGTTCCCAATTTTACATCCCCAACAAGTATTCCTGTCCCAATATCTTTTCTGGGAACAAACTGCAGTGTTTCTATAGGACAAAACAGTAACTTCTCAAATTTAATTTATGTACGAAAAACAGTGCCTATTAATTCAAGTACACCCACAACTTCAATTACCACAATCGGAAGTATTTCTGTAAGATATAATGGAACCGGATCAAAAGCTGTTCCACAGTTCAGGATAAATGGCTTTAGCGACAGAGCATCTGCCTGGATGCAGAAAGCCGGAACAGGAGATAATGACTCTGCTTCCTTTGTATTAAGAGATGCGAGAGCCAATGTTTGGAATGATTTTTCAGATAATTTCAATCCTGGAAACAGAGACTCTGCTGTTAATTACATCAGTCTTTTTGGACGTAATGAAATTTATAGAGTATCTTTTGTCGGTTACCCATCATTTCCTGCTTCAGGAGGTTTTCCTGCTGTTACTTCAAGCATTACCATATTCATTGAAAAATTAGAGTAAGCATAATATTTTAATCATATACAGGAAGAAAAAGATTAGAAATTGTAAAACTCTCAGGTGTAAGAAAGTTTCTTATTCTGTAAAGACAATATATTTTGATGATTTGAAAAGCCAAATACAACCGTAATCAGTTTTATAATAGTAAAGCTTTCCCGAAACTTTTTGTAAGCAAAGATTACTATAGCTCAGATTAAAATTTATAAATAAAACACATTAAGAAAAAAGCATGAAAAAAATTATTACAATGGCTGGATTTTTATTCAGTCTTTCAATTGCTGCGCAGGTAGGAGTTAATACAGACCGGCCGCAATCTACATTGGATATTGTAGCAAAAACAACCGATGGCAGCAAGCCGGAAGGCCTTATCGCACCAAGATTAACGGGAGACCAGATTAAGGGGGGAGACGCCCAGTACAAAGTTGAGCAGACAGGTGTCATTTTGTATGCCACTTCAGCAGTTACCACACCAAGTGCCAAAACGGCAAACATCTCTTCACAAGGATATTATTATTTTGATGGCAGTATCTGGCAGAAAATGGGCGGAGATTCTTCCAATGTAGCGTCCAGCGCTGTTATAAGAAGAGATGGGTCTACTTACGGTAGCCTTGTGGCATCAGACCTTACCAAATCCATTAATACCCTTTCGATTATTACCTCGGCGCCGTCACCTGTCTTCAATCTTACGCCTCTTACGGCAGCAGACATTGGTAAGGTTCTTTATATCCAGAACAATAGCGGGAGCAATTTTTTGATCACCTACACCGATGATCTTCCGATGGCTACCAATTATACGCTGCCCAATACTCGTGGAGCGGTATTTATCTGGGGCGGAAACGGCTGGTTAAGAGGTTCTTATTAATCATTTTATAGTGTCATATTAAAAACAAAGGATGAAAAAAATAATTATACTGACAGCAGCTTTTATTGCAATTGCTGCAAAATCCCAAATTCTTACCAACAGTATCCCCGTACCAAGCATTACAGGTTCAAGTGTAATTCTTGACGCCAGTACAAATTACAGTGCAGAGGCCGGGGAGTCAAACAACAAGCATAAAGGGATCGTTATTCCCAGTGTGGATCTTATTAACTTTGAGTTTGATCTTTCGCAGGCAAATGGAATTACATTCCCTACCTACTTTGACGGCATGATTGTCTATAACCGTGCTACCGGCACTACCCTTACTACCGGCAACCGCTCCTCTACCGCTACAGCTGTTTCACCAGGCTATTACTACTTTTATAATCCCAACGGCGCTGCGAAAGGAAATGTAAAAGGAGGGGAATGGCGTCCTATGGGAAGTATGGCAAGTACAGGAGCGGATGCCACCAATGATGCCTGGGTAAACGATGCGGTAAACGGTTTTGTGAAGCTCGGAACCAAGTCAGACGGAACAGCCAGAGCTGCAGCAACCGATTTTGTGGCTAAAGATAATGGATCCGTTGGAATAGGAACAAGCTCGCCTAAGGCGACTTTAGATGTTACGGCCAATACAAAAGATGGCAGCAAACCTGAAGGATTTATTGCACCACGGCTCACAGGAGATGAAATTAAGTCTGGTGATCCTCAATATGATATTCCGCAAACCGGAACTATTGTATATGCAACATCAGCACCAACAAATCCAAAAACATTTAAAACATCTGGCATTACAGAAGCTGGCTACTATTATTTTGACGGCGCTGTCTGGAAAAGCCTTGGAATGGGGAGCACCAATATCCCTTCAGTGATGGCCGACTGTAATATGAACGGTTTTACAGGCAGTTATACCAATGGAACGGCTCTTACGGCAGCAAATAAGTTTACGGTTACTATTACAAACAACTCCTTTTCAACGGCAACCATCGCATTTCAGCCCTCTGATTTGGTTTTGAGTGGAGTTCCTGGGGTAACGGTAGCATCTGTAACTCCTACAACAACAACTTTAATTTCAGGGCAGTCGCAACTTGTTGAATATACGTTGAGCGGAACTCCAACTTCTTCCGGAACTTTAATGGGAAGCTGGACAAAACTGGTTTTAAATTGTTCGAAAACAGTTGCGGTTATTCAACCTCCTATAACGTCTCTGGATTGTGCAGGTGCTATAAAAAACGGAGCATTAGTACGAGCAATTGAAGCTACCGGAGTTTCTTTTGTAATTGGTTATGGTGGAGGTAATGGCTCTGCATATAACGGTCAAACAATTGCATCTACAGGCGTTACAGGATTAACAGCTACATTGGCATCCGGTAACTTTGCTACAGGAGCAGGTACTTTAACATACACTATTACAGGGACACCTGCCGGTAGCGGGACGGCATCTTTTGCTATTAATATCGGTGGAAAGAGCTGTACGCTTACTATGCCGGTTTCTAATGCTCCTGCTGTTACATGCGGCAGTATAACCCAATCTCCTATAGGCACATTAATAAATAATACTGCCTATACCGGAACCTATACTATATCTTATACCGGAGCACCAATCGGAGCCGGTTATCCTGCAGAAACCTTTACTGTGAATGGTCTTACATTACAGAGAAATGCAGGCACATTTACCTCTGCAAGCGGTACTATTACTTATAATTTGAGTGGAACCTATACAGGAGCAAGTAATGGAATTGTAACATTCAATCCATCCTTGGCGGGTACGACCTGTAACGTAGTATATGGTGATGCTTTAAGAGGAGCGCTTAGCACAGCAGGATGTGCAAGCTGTAACGCTTATGATGCGGCAGGTGTAAACGATTGGGTACAAATTACGGCAACAGAGTATGCGGCAATTGCCAATACGGCAAATGTTCCGGGATCATACCGCATTGGACAGGCTAATGCACAGATGAATAGTTCATCGTTAATTTATCATAGTGGTGGCTATACTTTTGTTAGCAATGATAATGACGCTAGGGTTCCGGCAAATAGTTATACGATCGGCTTCTCTCTTGTTGTTGGCTCCAGTGGCGGTGGTAACAACGTAAAAGTTTCTGCTTCAAAAACAAGTGGATTCGTAAATATGGGAAATGCATTTTATATCAAAGGAAATGGGCGGGTGTATTTCGTGTGTAAGCGTCCGACTGCAAAGACACCTAATACTTCTGGAAATGGTTATTTCGGGGCTTATATATCAGTTACAGCATATAGTACATTGGTAGGATCAAATACTTATTGGTTTAACTACCCAAGTGGAGGTAATGTTAGTTCTGTTAATTTTAGACAAAATTCTTGGGGTGGTAATTACGGTGTCCGTCTTCAGCAGGGTATTACCACACAGACAAAATCCTGATAATATTCAAGCCAGATATGCTACCGTTTGTACTATACAGTCAAATGTAAGCGCAAAAAGGTTGAAAACGGTCTGATTATTTGATTTTAAAGCTCCGGTTGGGTTAGGTGACTTCCCAAGCCGGAGTTTTTTATTTTCAAATGCAATGTAATTATGAAATTAGCTTATCGATAGTAAAACTTGCAGATTGCCTTTTCAGGGAGTCTGTTTTTTTATTAAGGCACAATAAATACCACAAAAATTCATTTTGTTTTTTTTAACTAAAAATGGTATCTTGTAAATCTCACAAATACAGACAGAATTTAATGCTAGAAAAGAAAGAACACAATTACGAGAAGGCCGTTTTGGTAGGTGTTGTTACGCAACATCAGGATGAGGATAAACTTCAGGAATATATGGACGAGCTGGAGTTTTTGGCGTACACCGCAGGAGCCACCGTAGACAGACGCTTTACCCAGAAATTAACGCAGCCGGATTCCAAAACATTCATCGGAAGCGGCAAAGCTCAGGAAATCAGAGATTACGTAAAAGAAAACGAAATAGGAACTGTCATTTTTGATGACGAACTTTCTCCATCCCAGCTTAAAAACCTGGAAAGAGAAATGGAGGTAAAAATACTGGACAGAACCAACCTGATCCTTGATATTTTCGCCCAGCGTGCTACCACATCATACGCAAGAACCCAGGTAGAACTGGCGCAGTATCAATACCTGTTGCCGAGATTAACCAGAATGTGGACTCACCTTGAACGTCAGAAAGGGGGAATTGGGATGAGAGGTCCGGGGGAAACAGAGATTGAAACAGACAGACGTATCATCCGTGATAGAATTTCATTGCTAAAAGATAAGTTGAAAACCATCGATAAACAGATGGCTACGCAAAGAAACAACAGGGGCAAGGTGGTACGTGTTGCACTGGTAGGATATACCAATGTGGGAAAATCAACGTTGATGAATGCGCTTTCAAAATCAGAGGTTTTTGCTGAAAATAAATTATTTGCCACACTGGATACCACGGTAAGGAAAGTAGTGATCGGTAATCTTCCTTTTTTGCTTACTGATACCGTAGGATTTATCAGAAAACTTCCAACTCAGCTTGTTGAATCGTTCAAATCTACTCTGGATGAGGTCCGCGAAGCAGATCTTCTGATACATGTGGTGGATATTTCTCACGAAAGCTTTGAAGATCATATAGATTCCGTCAACCAGATTTTAATGGAAATTAATGCGCATCAAAAGCCGATGATTATGATTTTTAATAAAATTGACGATTTCAGCTACGAGAAAAAAGATGAAGACGACCTTACGCCTTCCACAAGAAAAAATATTTCTCTGGAAGAGTGGAAAAATACCTGGATGGCGAAATCAAAATATCCAACCGTATTTATTTCAGCGCTTACCAAAGAGAATTTTCCTGAAATGAAAAAGATGATCTATGATGAGGTTATGAAAATTCATATCTCAAGATTTCCATACAATGATTTCCTTTTCGAGTATTTCGACAACGACGAGGAAGAAACCAATCCTTCATCATAATGAAAAATCACCTTTTGCTTTTATTGCTTTTGTTTTCGGTTTTCAGCTTTGGCCAGAAATCGAAACCGGTAGTTGATCTGAAAATGATAGGGAAAGATCTCAAAAACGAAAAATCTCCGTATAATTATGAAAAGCTGATTTTCAAGTACAAAGCTTATCCTAAAGCTCTCGATTCGATAGAATCCCAACATTTGTATTACGGAAGAAATTTCAGAAGCGATCTTGTTTCTACAACAGATGAAGATTTCAAAACTTTGGCGGATGCGTTCAAAAATGGAGATTTTGACGAATGCATTAAAAAGGGAAAAGTCCTTTATGAAAAAGACCCTACCAATCTGGATGTTATCCTGATTCTGTTGAGAGCTTTCGATTCTAAAAAAGACGGAAGCAATTTTATGCATCATCTCAGTCAGTTTCGTACGCTTACGGATGCCATCAGAAGTTCCGGCGACGGAAAGTCTGAAAAAACATCATATATCGTTAATTCAGTTGGTGATGAATATATTCTGCTGAATATTCTGAATCTCGGACAGGATTACACAAGAGTTTCAAAACCAGGAAAAGGTGGAATGTTCGACATCTGGAGTAAGGATGACAATGCCGTTTACATAAAGGTCCTTTATATTGATTTCTAACAAAAAATACATTAAATAACAGCTTAGTGGAGTTATATTATTCATTTTCAGCTTTAATCGTTTTAGCATCTATTTTTGCATACCTTAATTACAGGTTCCTTAAACTTCCGAGTACTATCGGAATTATGGTAATCGCTATTGTCGTTTCCATATTTTTGGTTTCTTTCGGGGAAACGGTGCTGCCCAGAACTTTCGGGCATCTTCATAATCTGATGAACAGCATCGATTTTACAGAAGTGCTCATGGGAGCCATGCTGAATTTCCTTCTTTTTGCGGGGGGAATTCATATCAACATAGACGACCTTAAAGAACAACTGCGCCCCGTGCTTATATTTTCGACCTTAGGCGTGGTTATATCTACATTTGTGGTGGGATTCGGGATGTTTTATATTCTACCGTTTCTGGGGATAGAGCTTCCCTTCATTTACTGCCTGCTTTTTGGGGCGCTCATTTCACCAACTGATCCTGTAGCGGTTTTGAGTATCCTGAAACAGGCCAATGTGTCGAAATCTCTCGAAACGAAAGTGGCAGGAGAATCTTTGTTTAATGATGGTATGGCGGTAGTGGTTTTTACGGTAGTTCTTCAGCTGGCTATCGGTAATGAAGTAGATCTCGGAGTAGAAAGTATCGGGCTTTTATTGCTTAAAGAAGCCGGAGGTGGATTATTGCTGGGTGTGATATTGGGATGGGTAACTTCCCGATTGATGCGGGAAGTGGATGATTATATTATTTCCGTACTGGTAACGCTGTCTGTGGTAATGGGAGGATATCTCATCGCACGGCAGATGCATATTTCCGGACCTTTAACCATGGTTGCGGCAGGATTATTCATGGGGAATTTTAATGTTAAATTTAAAATGAAATCCATCACCCAGGATTATTTGATCAAATTTTGGGAATTAATTGATGAAATCCTGAACGCCGTGCTGTTTCTTTTTATAGGATTTGAACTATTGGTAATCAAGGATTTAAGCCATTTCATGATTCCGGGAATTGCAGCTATTGTTGTTGTATTAATAGCAAGACTCGTTTCCATTTATGGCCCGACAAAATTTATGAAAAGAACTTTTAGCCCGCAGACAGTAAAAGTTTTGGTTTGGGGAGGAATCCGGGGTGGAGTTTCCATTGCCTTGGCTCTTTCGATTCCGAAGAATGAATACAGTACTGCTGTTTTAAGTATTACATATTGTGTGGTAGTGTTCTCAATTGTTGTTCAGGGGCTTACGATCGGTAAACTTGCGAATCCGAACAAAATTGCCAGAGAAGAAGAAGAACTCGGAACAATTGCTTTAGATGAAGAAAATAAAAATTTGTAAACAAGCATATTACATTAAATTATTGCTGTAAAAAGAGATGAGCATCATTACAGAAATAAAGGAAGCGTTAGCTGTTCTTTCCGTCCCCGAAAAAGCGGAATTTTTTCCGAAGTTTTTTAAAACAGGCAAGGGAGAATATGGTGAAGGAGACTTGTTTCTGGGAGTAACCGTTCCGGATCAGCGTTCTGTTGCCAAAGAATATTATGCTCAGGTTTTGTTAACGGATCTTAGTGAACTGCTTTCGTCCGTATATCATGAACATCGTCTTACGGCATTGCTGATTCTGGTTTTAAAATTCGAAAAGATAAAAGATGAAGCTACAAAAAATGAGATTGTGAATTTTTATCTGGATTATTTGAAGTACATCAACAACTGGGATCTGGTAGATTCAAGCTGCTATAAGATTTTAGGGAGATATTGTTTTGAATATCAGAAAGAAGAGCTTTTAAGAAACCTTTCCGGTTCTGAAGAAATATGGCACAAAAGAATGGCTGTTGTAGGAACATTCTATTATATTAAAAAAGGTTTTTTTGACCTTACCAAAGAATTTGTCACACAGAATTTAAGCCATACACACGATCTGATGCATAAGGCAAACGGATGGATGCTTAGAGAAATGGGACAGAAAAATAAGCAGGAGCTGATCATTTATTTAAATAAATATTACCAGCAGATGCCAAGAACCTGCCTTAGATATGCCATCGAGAAGTTGGATGAGCCACTTCGGCAAGATTATCTGAAAGGAAGAATTTAATAATAAACCAATCAATGAAAAAAAACTTAAAGATACTCTTTGTGATTTTGCCTCTGCTAATCCTCACAAGCTGCTTTGATATTTTAGACAAAGTAAATGTGAAAGCAGACGGAAGTGGTGAATATACATTGATACTGAATGCAAGTAAAAGCAAAACAAGACTGGCTTCCATCTCAAAAATGGAAACGATTAACGGAAGAAAAGTTCCGAAGAGGCCTGAAATTGAAGCGAAAGTCAACGAAGCTGCCAAAATTTTTAAATCAACGCCTGGAATTTCCAATGTAAAAACCTCTATGGATTTTGATAATTACATCATAAAATTAAGCTGTAATTTCAGTAAGATTAAAAATATTAATGCAGGCCTGGAACAGCTGAAAGCCAGAAATATTATCGGTAAAATGATTCCCACACAAATCTATAATCAAAACCTGGTTAAGAAAATATTTGTTAGGAATAAAGTAAACACTTTCAAAAGTGATTATGATAAAATGAGCAAGGCAGACCGGGAGATTTTCAATGATGCACGCTATGTTTCCGTGCTGCAGTTTGAAAATACGGTAAAATCCCAGTCGAATACAGCGTATTCACTTTCTCCTAACCGAAAGGCGGTGAAGATGGAAGCCAATATCCTCGATCTTATCCTTCAGAAAAAACAACTCCAAAATATTATTCTGTTTCAATAACATCAATCACACACCATGAAATCGATACTACAAAAAATACAAGTGATATTTTTATTGTCCTGCTTTACCCTTGCTTTTGCACAACAGCGTATGAAATTGCCTGCAGACGTGCTTTTCTATATGGAAATCAATGGAAAACAGCTCGATAAAAAAATCAACTGGGAAAAATTTAACCCTATCCTGCAGGAAGTAACCAAAAAAAATAAAGCAAAACTTTCATGGACCGATTATTCCAAAACGGGAATTAAATATGATGCCCCGCAATATCATTATGCTTCTTTCAATGATTCTGTAAAGGCTTACACAGCACATTTTATCATTGATAACAAAGAAAAGTTTCAGGAATTCATTAATTCCATTAAGAAAAACGGACTGGAAAATTCCCGTAAAAATAACTACTCTTACGTAAGCCTGGATGATGATATTTTTGTAGCCTGGAATGGCAGCCGTGCTGTTCTTAAGATGATAAGCTACGATAAGCCTTATAAAGATAAATGGGATGAAACAGCTGTTGCAGATAGTGCTGCTGCAGTTATAGATAGTGTAGCTGCCGCTGCTGTAGATAGCGTAGCCGTAGATAGTGTCTATGCAGATACACCGGAAAAGCCTTTCGATTATAAGGAAGAAATACAATATCTGAAAGATGATATTAAATATTTAAAGGAAAGCATCAAAGAAAATACGGCTGAAATTGAAAATATTCAGAAAAACATCAAATACCTGGAAAAACATCACAAATACCCTGAAGAAAAGAAAGGGTCAACGGATAAAAAATATGAGGAGCCCATTGTAGAAACTGAGCCTTTGCCTGCTCCGGAAGAGGATATGGAAGATCTGGAAATCCCTGAATACGGTGATTTTAAAAAAGAAATGGATTCCCTGAAAAAGGAAAAATTCAAAATGCACAGAAAGCTTGCAGAAGAATCTTTTGATCAGTACTTTAACTCTAACCTTGAGCTTAATATTCCTGCTGAAATGACGGCCTCCAGAGATAATGCAGCGGATGTTTTTGTTTACACCGATTATGGAAGCTTAATCAATAATGGCATTTATGGCAGAATGATGAAGATGTACGAATTTGGCAGTCTTATCAACTCTGCTTATAACTCCAATTCGTCGTATAATCTTTATTTTGATAAAGATCAGGTAAGGTTGGTTAATAATTATCAGCACAAAAATCCTGAGGTTCAGAAAAGTGTTTCAGAAATCTATAAAGGGAGTAAAAATAAGAAGCTTGCCCGCCTTATTAATGATAAAAGTATTGGTTATTATGCAATTAACGTAGATGGAAGCAAATATTTCGACATGATGTATGCGCTGATGAAAAATGCAGGGGATTCCAAATATCAGAAAGAAACCGAACTGATCATGGAAACGGTTAAAATCGTGCTGGATGAAGAGGCAATTTCCAAAATTGCACCCGGAAACGGAATTTTTGTACTTAATGAACTAAAATCCAAAACGGTAGAGTACACTGATTATGAATATGATAACGATTATAATGAAAAAGAAATAAAGAAAACGAAAGAAGTTGCAGTGCCGGATTTTATCTTTGCCTTTGCTACTGAAAATGAAGGATATTGGAATCGTATTTTCAATCTGCTTGCTGCCAATAAAAACACTTCAAAAAACTTTTCTAAAAAAGGAAGCTTGTATTCTTTCAAAGAGGATAATAATTCCGGATATATGAATGAACTTTTCTTTACCGTAAAAGACGGGATTGTATATGTTATGACCTCTGAAAACGGATTAAATATTGAAAATCAGGGACAAAAATCCAAAAATTGGATGAAAGATTCGACAAAATACCCGGCGTCGGGGAGATTGGATGTTCAGAAGCTGTTGACCGGGCTGGAAAAGGAATTCAAAAGCGGCTCCGAAAGAAAAATGTTGGATACGGTGAAAAAGAATGTAGGCAATATTTATTTTAAATCGGAATCTAAAGGAAATACGATCCGGACAGAAATCGATTATTCAATTAAAGGATCTTCGGAAAACAGCCTGATGTACTTCTTTGATCTTTTTGATGAACTGTACAGACAGCATGAAGCTGACAAAAAACAGCCTGTCCTGTAATGAAAAAGAGGTTAGCGGCTTTTGTATTGCTGATTCTGCTCGTTTGCGGATACTTTATCCTTTATCACACCGATAAAGAATTAAAATATGTTCCATGTAATGCAGATGCTGTTGTTTTACTCGATGTTAAAAAGGCAACGAGGCAGTATCTGTTAAGCTTTCTGGGACATCCATCGGAGTGGTTCCAATCAAAAACAAAAGACAAAAAGGGAATGTCGGTAAAAGATTCGGGAGTCAAGATTCCCGATTTTTTACAGATCTTCCACCTGGAGAAAACCGGTTTTTCAGATTGGTATTGTATTCTGGAGCTTAAAGACAAATCAACATTTCTTACTTATTTAAAGCAAAATGGTTTTTCACAAAAAGGAAATGATTTGTTTCGGAAAGGTTACTTTTTTATCAAAATAGAAGGCACTTATTGTATTGCCGGAACTTCCGATTCTGCTTTTGAAAATATAAAACCATTATTTCAGGAATTTTCACAAAAAACAAATTTCAGCTCAGATCAGTTTATTGATGGATCGCTGGGAAGTATTTCATTTATTTCTAACAATAAAATACGGAATTTTCCTGTACATCTAAATTCGGATAATATTGAAATTAATAATGGACAAAAAGATGATTTTTCATCAGTTATTTCTAACATTGAAGAAAATAATTATTTTATTGATGCAGAGTTAAATAAGGATAATATTGAAAGTATTACTTCAGTATTTAATACAAGTATTTCAGATTCTTTGCAGATCAGTTCATTGAAAGCAACAGCTGTCCTGAAGCGGGTAAATGATACCATCATCACATATACCTACGACGATGACTTCAATGAAATTGAAAAGAAAACCATTCAGAAAATCGTACAGCCTGATTATTTTGTTTCATTAAAAACTCCCATCCCTGAAAAAGCATTACAACATTTTCAGAATAAAAAGTGGGTTAATGCGCAGAATCAGTTTACAGCCATTCCGTTTCAGCCGAATATTATTGAGAAAAAGCCTGACGGTCTTGAAATATATTCAACAAAAAATAAGTTTAATACTGCTCGCAGGCTCAATGCAAATTATATTTTTATCAGAAATAATACATTACTGTTTTCGAAGCTGAAATCATTAAACCAAAAAGAAAGAAATATAATTTCAGATCTCAGCTCTATTTTCTATGGAAACCGAGGGAGGGAATATTACGTAAGATTACAATTTAAAAAAGAAGATCTGCCACTTATATTAAGATGGAAGGATAATTAATGTAAACAGATGGAAAATTCAGATACTGCTTTGTTGAGGACTTTTGTGCATTACTTTCTGCATTTTGTATTTCCGGTATGTATTGCCTTGATTTTTTACCGCAAAACGTGGAAGAAAACCTATCTTATTCTTCTGGCTACCATGCTCGTCGATCTGGATCATCTTTTTGCAGATCCTATTTTCGATCCGGATCGTGCAAGTGTTGGATTTCATTTTTTACATTCTTATTATGCCATTGCGGTGTATTTTTTGATGCTGTTCTTCAAAGGAAATATCAGAATTGTTGCAATTGGTTTATTGTTTCATATGCTGACAGACCTTCAGGATTTTTATTGCTGGAGTCATTAAATAACATTAATATTTTCTTTTAATATTTCAAAAGCCATAGATTTTTTGTATTTTGTAGACGCTATGAAAATAAAAGAACTTTTACATTATACTTACATTTTTCCCATCCTTGCCGTTGGATATTATTTTTCCGGCCTTATGGGTACCGGAATTGTTTTTGATGTAATTGCCGGTATTCTATTAACGGGAAGCGTGATTTCTGCTGTTCACCATGCAGAAGTTGTGGCCCACAAAGTAGGAGAGCCTTTCGGAACGATTATACTCGCACTATGTATTACGATACTTGAAGTAGCACTTATTATTTCTCTTATGGTTGCCGGCGGTGATCAGGCCATTACCCTGGCCCGGGATACTGTATTTGCCGCTGTAATGCTTATTCTCAACGGGATTTTAGGTATCTGTATACTGGTGGGTGGAGTAAAATATTATGAACAGTTTTTTGCCAGGACATCAGCAACAACCTACCTGGTAAGCATTGTGTCAATTCTTATTCTCACGCTCGTTCTTCCTAATTTTACTTCAAGTGTTAACGGACCTTTTTATAATCAGGCACAGCTGATATTCGTTTCAATCGCCTGTCTTGTCATTTACGGGATTTTCCTGATGGTACAGACCGTAAGGCACCGAAATTACTTTATTGTTCCCGAAGAGCATCCAGAGGAAAATTATATTCCTTCTTTTCAGAAAACACTATCCAGCTTTATTTTTCTGGTGATTTGTTTGGCTATAGTTGTATTAATGGCGAAAGGGCTTTCTTCTACCATTGAAAATATGGTTCGGAGTTTAGGGGCTCCAAAATCTCTTGTTGGGGTTATTATTGCTGCGGTTGTTTTATTGCCCGAAGGTCTTGCTGCTATCCGTGCGGCAAGAAGCAATCAGATCCAGTCGAGTCTTAATTTGGCTTTAGGTTCTGCTCTGGCAAGTATAGGACTTACCATACCGGCGGTTTCCGTTGTTTGTATTATGTATGATATTCCTTTGGTTTTAGGACTGGACAAAAAAGATATTATTTTACTTTCATTATCAGTATTTATCGTTATGCTTTCGTTAAGCCGCGGCAAAACGAATATTCTTTACGGAACGGTACTTCTGGTAAATCTTGCAGCCTATATTTTTACGGTAATTGTTCCTTAGGTCTGTAAGAGTTTATAGTCTTCTCGCAAGATCCATTTTAAATGCCATTAATTTGGCGATATTTTCGGCTTTGTAAATCGCCATTTCTGCATTTTCACCTGCAAAGTTTTCCTCAATGGTAGCTTTCCAGAGTTTAAGCCAGCGGTCGAAATGTTTTTGTTCCATTGCCTGAATTTCATTAACGGGGAAATGTGCTCCCATAGGATTTCCCTTATACGTCATCTGCCCGAATAATATAGATTCCCAAAACATATACATTTTGGGCAAATGCTTGTCCCAGTCTACCTTGGCAATATCAGTAAAGAAGAAACTTATCGTCTCATCCTTAATAACTTTTGCGTAAAATGAATTGACAAGATGTTCTATATCTTCCCGTGATTCTAACTTTTTCATAATTCAAAAGTAAGGTAAAATTCATTCTGAAATTTAATAATAAGGTTGATAAATTTCATGAAAACAATATTCTATCTTTGCATGTTAGTTCAGATAAAGAAAGTGATAAGCATTCTGCTGACTGATGAAATTAAAAACAAAATGATCATACATGGCAAGAGAATTCAGGCAAAAAATTCGTCAGAAAAATACGGATAACAGTGGTTTCGGGGATAATGCATCGGGAAGATTTATCAATAAAGACGGTCTTCCGAACGTCAGAAGGAAAGGCGTGAATATTTTCAACCGGTTCAGCTGGTACCACACCATGCTGGAGCTGTCAACCTTTAATTTCCTTTCTTACCTTGTTGTTGCGTATATTCTGGTGAATTTATTTTTTGCTTTAATTTATTATCTCATCGGGGTAGAACATCTTACCGGAATCGATAAAAGTGATGCGGTAAATGAATTTATCGATGTTTTTTTCTTTAGCTCCCAGACCTTTACCACTGTGGGATACGGAAGAATTGCGCCGGTAGGCTTCATGGCGAGTCTTGTTGCAACCTTTGAAGCTTTCCTCGGATTGCTTACCTTTGCCATTGCAACGGGACTTTTTTACGGAAGATTTTCAAGGCCGAGAGCATATCTGAAATTTTCAGATATAGCCCTGATTGCTCCTTTTATGGACAAAACAACGCTGATGTTCAGGCTTGCTCCTTATAAAAATAATTCTTTAACGGATGCTGACGTTACTGTTTCAGCAGCTATTGAAGTAATTGAAAACAGTGTAAAGAAAAGTAATTTTTATACGCTGAAAACACGCCTCAACAGGATTAATACGCTGGCGCTGAACTGGACAATCGTTCATGTGATTGATGAGGATTCTCCGTTCTTCGGGTTTTCTGACGAGGATTTTAAAAAAACAGATATTGAAATCATCGTTCATGTGCGTGCATTTGATGAAGTATTTTCCAATACGGTAGTACAGCGCACGTCTTATGTTTCGGAAGAAATTGTGTACGGAGCCAAATTTGCCCCAATGTATTATCCGGATCAGGAAAATCTCTCAACGGTACTGGATTTGGATAAAATCAGCCATTATCAACAAACGGATCTTCCGGAATTTAAGGAAGAAAAGAATAAATGAATTTAGACTTATACAAAAAGCAGGCTTTACAAAAGCAAAAAGAGCATAAAAAGTTTCTCAACGGAATCAAAAAGAAACCGCCAAAAAACCTTGATTATGTAGTCCAGGAAACGCATGATGAAGTTTTTGAAAATATAGACTGTCTTCAGTGTGCCAATTGCTGCAAAACCACAGGTCCTCTTTATACGGAAAAAGATATCGAAAGAATAGCAAAACATCTTCGCATGAAACCAGCCGATTTTGAGACCAAATTCCTGCGAACAGATGAAGATAGCGACAAAGTGCTTCAGAACCTTCCTTGTTTCTTTTTGAACAGCGACAATACCTGTTCTATCTATGAAGTTCGTCCGAAAGCCTGCAGGGAATATCCGCATACAGACCGAAAAAAAATCTATCAGATCAATAATCTTACGATGAAGAATACGCTGATATGTCCCGCTGCATATGAGTTTGTGGAACGAATTATGAAAAATTTAGCAAAATAGATTATAATTCAAAATCATTCTTAAATAATTATAAAGTCCGTTAAATAAAGACTTCCGGGATAATATCCGGAGAAAAAGTGACGTTTAAGTTAAACAACCATTTAATAAATAAAATATTAATTATTATGAAGAAGTTAGTTTTAACAGCAGCGTTTACATTAGTCGGAGTAATCGCAGTATCAGCTCAGACGGACAGTACACAACAGAACCCGTCTCAAACCCAAAATCCTAATAATCAAACGACAACTCAAACTCAGCAGGGAACACAGGCTGCATCAGAATGGGGTGCCAATTCAGCAGCCAGCACTCAAACTCAGAATACCAACCCAGCTTCAACAACAGATGCAGCAGCAGCAACCACTGCGACTGATGCTTCAGCCACTGTAAGTGCAGATCCGAACACGGATGCTACCAAGCCTAATGATGAAGCGACTAAAGAAGAAAAGAAATCTAAAAAGAAAAAGTCGAAGTAAGTATTTAAATTTAGTAAAGTAGAAATGGAATCCTGGAATTTTATATTTCAGGATTTTTATTCAACCTGTTTATAATGTAATTTGTCTTAAATTGTTATAAATCAAGTTAAAACATTTTTAAGTCTACCACATTGTACGATTATTGTACTTAACATTATACACCACTTTAAATCATTTATATTATGAAAAATTTAATTTTAACAACAGCTTTAGCAATGTTTGGAACGATCGCAGTATCTGCACAAACCACTCCACAGAAGACAGCAACTGATAGTATGAAAACAGATACTGCCAGACACAAGGACATGAATAACGGAACTACCGGAACAATGAATAACGGGACTAATAATTCCAACAACAATTGGGATAAATCTAAAACCGACACAGCCAACTGGAAAAACCGGGATGCCACTACTGGCGACAGAAAAATGAAAAAGAAAAATAAGTAGATAATGCAATAAAGAAATCCTGAAATTTTTCAGGATTTTTTATTTTCAATCTCATCCATCCGGAACTGAATAATTTTCCTGATCAGTTCTGCAGGAAGTTTTTCGCTTAGAGGAAACTGAACGGCACCTTTGGAAAATTTGTACTTTCTTATTGTAAATTCGGACTGAAATTTTTTGATTCCTTCCGCACCGGGATAAAAGCCGATATGCTTTTTATAGCCTGCAAAATAAACAAGAGGCTTATTTTTATATCTGAAAGCAGGCATCTGATAGCCAATATATTCTTCAATGTCAGAATTCTGGGAGCATATAATTCTCCTTAAATCTTCAAGCCTATCCTTTATTTCGGGAAACAGCAGAATATATCCATCGGTATTTTCAAATGTGTTTTTCATATCTAAAGATAATAATTTATAAAATTACCAAAGAATTTACAATTAAAAAAAGCGCTGAATCATCAACGCTTTCTCCTTTCACTTTTTACTTTTATCCCATTTATATTCCCGGGAACAGGTTGTATGAAAAAAGGTCGGGAAATTCCCAACCTTTATATTTTATACGACTCCCTGAGCTAGCATTGCTTCTGCAACTTTTACGAAGCCGGCGATATTTGCCCCTTTCACGTAATTTACATAGCCGTCTTCTTCTTTACCGTAGTCTCTGCAGGCTTTGTGGATTCCGATCATGATCTCTTTCAGCCTTGCATCAACCTCTTCAGAGGTCCAGTTCAGACGGATTGAGTTTTGCGTCATTTCTAATCCGGAAGTTGCTACACCACCGGCATTGGAAGCTTTCCCCGGAGAGAATAGCACTTTATTATCAAGGAAATAATTAATTGCATCTAAAGTTGACGGCATGTTGGCCGCTTCAGTTACACACACGCATCCGTTTTCAACAAGAAGTTTGGCATCTTCAAGATCAAGCTCATTTTGGGTTGCAGAAGGGATAGCAACATCACATTTTACTTCCCAAGGACGCTTTCCTGCAAAAAATTGTGCAGAAGGATATTTTTTAGCATAATCTTCAGCTCTGTTGTTTCCTGAAGATCTTAGTTCTAATAAATAATCGATTTTTTCTCCGTCGATTCCGTCTTTATCGTAAACATAGCCGTCCGGACCGGAGATCGTTACTACTTTTCCTCCAAGTTCAGATACTTTTTTGATAACACCCCAGGCTACATTTCCAAAGCCAGAAACCGTTACGATTTTGTCTTTAAATGTTTGCCCGATTGTCTTAAGCATCTGCTCGGCAAAATACACCACGCCATATCCCGTAGCTTCAGGACGGATCAAAGAACCTCCGTAGGCAAGTCCTTTACCGGTAAGCACTCCCGTAAATTCATTTCTGATTTTCTTATACTGCCCGAACAAGTACCCGATTTCTCTTGCACCTACCCCGATGTCTCCTGCAGGAACGTCGGTTTCAGGTCCTACATGTTTACAAAGTTCTGTCATGAAAGCTTGGCAGAAACGCATTACTTCCATATCAGATTTTCCTTGAGGATCAAAGTCTGAACCTCCTTTTCCACCGCCCATTGGAAGTGTGGTAAGTGAGTTTTTGAAAACCTGTTCAAATGCTAAGAATTTAAGAACCGAAAGATTTACGGTAGGATGGAAACGGATACCGCCTTTATATGGTCCGATTGCAGAGTTCATCTGGATTCTGAATCCTCTGTTTACCTGGATTTCGCCTTTGTCATCAACCCACGGAACTCTGAAAATGATGATTCTTTCAGCTTCCGCCATTCTTTCAAGAAGTTTCATTCCCGTATATTCCTTTTTAGTCATAATAAACGGAATTACTGTAACAGCAACTTCTTTTACGGCTTGTAAAAATTCTGGCTCATTAGGGTTTTTGGCCTCAATTTTTGCTATAAACTCTTGGATTTTCTGGTCAATATTATATTGTTCCATATATTAGGGTTGAATATTATTGCCAACAAATTTAATTTTTTTTTCAAGATTCACAACACCTTAATGAATGATTGTTGAAAGTTTAATAATATAAATAGTTAATATTATTAAATTGATAATTTAACCATTAATTTTATTAAAAATTAAATGTTATGTTTAAAACAATGCAATATTAAGAAATGGTTAAATCTCATATTGCTATAAATTGTCTCCCCGAAAGTGATTTTACTTTCCCCAAAAGCTCCAAATCCAGAATTACAGGTAAAATTTTATGAGAGGCAAGCGCTGTTTTTTCAATAATTTCGTCTAAACAAATCTGTGGTTTTTCTGATATAATATTAAATATTAATTGCTGGGTTTCAGTTAATTGAATACTGATCTCACTGCGTGAAAATAATTCATCCATTTTTGCTTTAGGCTTTTTAAGTCCTAAATCATCAATAAGATCTTTGAGGGTAGAGATAGCAGAGGCCTTGTTTTGATAAATCAGATGATTACAGCCCTGGCTTTGCTTATCAGTAAATTTTCCAGGTAAGGCAAATACTTCACGGTTATATTGATTGGCGAAAGTTGCAGTACTTACCGATCCGCCGCCAAAAGCAGTTTCTACAACAATGGTTGCAGGCGATATACCGGCAACAATTCTGTTCCGCTGGATAAAGTTTTCGCGGTCCGGTTTGCGGGATGAATTAAATTCTGTAAATAATGCACCTCCCTCTTCCAAAATTTTTTCGGACAGTCTTCTGTTTTTTGAAGGATAGATCATATGAAATCCATGTGCTAAAACTGCAGCGGTAGGAATTTCTTTTTGAAGAGACTGCTCATGGACTTCTTTGTCAATACCCAAAGCAAGTCCGCTCACGGAAACATAATTGCAGGAATGTGTTTCTTCAAAAAAATCAGTAAGAAACTGTTGTCCGTATAACGTCATATTTCTGGTTCCGACAATGCTTATCCGCTGGTTTTTATCATTAAAATTTCCTTTTTGGTAAAGGATTGCCGGAGCATCGTTGCACTCATTGAGCAATTCCGGAAGCTCACCAAAATGCCTGAGATTGATAATGATATTGTTCTTTTCGCAGAATTTAATTTCATTCTCTGCAAACTTCAAGTGTTCGGGATTTCCGATGTCAGCAACCATGCGGTAGCCAAAGCCGTCTAGTTTTTTGTATTCTTTTTTGGCATTCAGCCAGGCTTTTTTTGCACTTCCGAAAGTGCGCACAAGTTTATAGAAATTAATATCACCAATTAAATTACATTCGCGGAGGGCAATAGAATAGAGATGTTCTTCAGAATACATTTGTGTTGTTTTGGCAAATGTATTGAATTTAGCTTAAATCTTGAAAGTGATAATTTCTTCAGCTGATTTATTTTCTTCTCAGATCATCAAGATGTTTCCAGATGTCATCTTTTTCTTTATAAGGTAATTCCAGAAAATCTTCAGGGTGATTTTCTTTATATTCCTGCCATAATTTATCATCTTTTTCACTATAATAATTCGGGAATTCCCAGATATATCTTTTCTTTTTTTCTCCTACTTTCTTAAACATAAAAGCAAGAATTACTCCCACAACAGCACCTGCAATGTGCGCCTGCCATGCAATTTTGCTCGGTTCCTGAAGATTGTAAAATAATTCTTCCGGCAGCATACCCCATACCAGGCTTCCATAATACAATACAACAAGCAATGAGATGGTAAGCAGCTTCATATTCCATTTAAAAATACCGCTGAAGAAGAGAAAAAAAGCAAGAACATATACCACGCCGCTGGCCCCGATGGTACAGGTATAAAGATAATCACCGGTTATAATATCGATAGGCGGCAACAGCCATACCAGAAGACCTGTTGCAAGCCATCCGAGAATAAAAACCTTATTGGCAACCATCGGATAAAACTGATATAGGAGAAACATCAGGATTGCAATCGGAATAGAGTTACCGACAATATGATCCAGATTTCCGTGCAGCAGGGGAGAGGTGATGATTCCCAGAAGACCCTCCGGTAATAAAGGGATGATTGCTCCGAAGCAACTTTCAAAAAAGCCTTGAAGCTGAAGAAAATATCCCAGCCACATGGCTGAAAGCATCAGCAACGGGTTTATAATAGCTTTTTTGGAAATTACATTATTTTTTAGCATGAAGTGTTTATGTCAAATCAAAAGCCAATGATAAATTTCGGAAAATTTGGCGATGAATCCCTACGATTATTTTTTATTTCAGCCAAAAAGTAATTTTTTGCTTTAATTTAATTTTTCACTCATCGAATTGTCACTCAATTTAGTTTTTTAACATTTTGAATATGAGATTTAATGCTGTGCTTTCCTTCATAAAATTTATATTTAATATTTTTGTTTAGCAATTTATACAATGAAATCCTGAACTCATGAAGAAGTTTTTATTAATTCTCTCCTTTTCTGTAGGCATTTTTATGAATGCGCAGGTCATCTTGGACACTGCTTCTGTCAAAACAGATACTATCAAACACTGGTCAATCCTTGGTAAGCAGTCTTTAATGATTAACCAGGCAGCATTCTCCAATTGGGTTGGAGGTGGCGCCAATAATGTAGGCTGGCTTCTGGGAGCAGATTATAATATTACCTATGAAAAAGATAACGATTTGTGGGAAAATATTATTCTTTTAAATTACGGGCAAAATGATACTCAGGGAATTGGGATAAGAAAAACCCAGGATGTGATTAATGTTTCTACCAATTACGGGAGAAAGGTTTCAAAAAGCTGGTATCTATCTGTTGGAGCGGGTGTTATATCGCAGTTTACGGTAGGATATGAAGACGGAAACAATCCTGAAGCTAAGAAAATTTCCAATTTTATGGCTCCCGGTTATCTGAATGTCGGGATGGGGATTACGTACCGGCCAAATGACAATGTGAATGTGACGTTGCGGCCTTCTAATGCCAGATGGACATTTGTTTTTGATAGAGATCTTCAGACTGCCGGAACTTACGGACTGAAAGCTGATGGTGATAATTCTTTACTACAGTACGGTTTTCTCGGAACAGCATATTATAAATTTAAATTGATGGAAAATGTGAATATTACCAATAACGCTTCTGTTTTCTCCAATTATCTGGATCACCCTGAAAGACTCGTTCTTGCGTATGGAATGATCCTGAATTTAAAGGTTAATAAATTCATTTCCTCAAACATTACGGTAGATTTGATGTATGATCATAATCAGATCAAAAAAACACAGCTTAAACAAACGCTGGGGGTAGGTTTTGCCTATACGCTGGATAATGGAGTAAAACGTTCAGACAGAAAAGACAGCCGGTGGTGGATTAAAAAATAAGTAAATTGCAGATTATAAACCTTCAAGGTTTTCAAAACCTTGAAGGTTTGATTAAGATTGAATAAAAAAAGCACTCCAATAAAAATATGAAGTGCTTTCTATTATCAATTATATAATTACTAAAATTCTATATCAACTTCCAGTTTCTCGGCCAAAAGCTTAGAGATTTTTTCTTTTAGCGGCTCAATATCTATATTCTGCATTGCATCGTTTGCGAAAGCATACAGCAATAAGGCCTGAGCTTCTTTTTTAGAGATACCTCTTGCCCTTAAATAGAAAAGAGCATCTTCATTCAATTGTCCTACAGTACATCCGTGAGAACATTTTACATCATCTGCAAAAATCTCCAGCTGGGGTTTTGTGTCAATAATTGCCCCTTCGCTCAGCAGTACATTATTGTTCTGCTGATACGCATTTGTTTTCTGAGCAATCTTATCAACAAATACTTTTCCGTTGAAGACTCCGTGTGATTTTCCATTGAAAATACCCTTGTAGTTCTGATAACTTTCACAATTCGGGAAATTGTGGTGAACTGCTGTGTGATGATCTACCAGCTGATCTTTACCGATAATGGTGATTCCGTTCATAAACGAATTGATATTGGATCCGTTATGAATAAAATCAAGGTTGTTTCTTACCAGTTTTCCTCCGAAAGAAAATGTATTGACGGTTGTTAAACTGTCTTTTTCCTGTCTTGCAAAAGTATTGTCAATCAGATAGGAAGTGTCATTATCATTCTGCAGCTTATGCCAGTCTGCTTTTGCATTCGGATATGTGAAAATCTCCGTTACGGAGTTGGTTAATACATACGTGTTGTCAAAATTATGATGGCTTTCAATGATTTCCACTTTGGCACCTTCTTCTACGATAAGTAAATTTCTTGTATTGTAGAATGTGTTTTCTTCCTGATTCTGAGAAATATAAAAAACATGAATAGGTCTTTCGATCACAACATTTTTAGGAACTTTCAGAAAAAATCCATACTTGCAATATGCCTCATTCAGATTGGTAAAAGCAGAATCTTTTGAAGCAATTGTATTAAAATAGGTGTCAAAAATCTCTCTGTGTTTTTCATCATTCAGGGCATAATTAAATGAAAGAAACTCAACATTTTCAATAGAAACTTTTGAAAGTTCTTTATGGAGTTTACCATTTACGAAAGTAATCCAGTCAAAATTTTCTTCACCCAGATGAAGACTATCCAGCTGCTCTTTGGTAATATTATGGCCTTCTTTCGGGAAAAAATTATACGCTTTTTCCGTAATCTCCTTTAGATTAGTATATTTATATTCTTCGTCTTTTCTTGTAGGAAAACCCTGTATTTCGAATCTTTGAAGAGCTTTTTTCCTTTTTTCATCCAGAAATCTGTGACGAAGGCTTTCCAAAAATTGATGATGATTTTCTGTAATCTGTTCTTTTAATGCCATTACTGGTATATCTGTGGTTTGCACCATTTTTTGTTTTTTTGTTTGGCTGAGTTGTTCAACTAAGAGATGAATCTCCGAATTCTTATCCTTTAATTAATTTAAAAGCCAGTCGTACCCTCTTTCTTCCAGTTCCAGCGCAAGGGATTTATCACCGGTTTTGATGATTTTTCCGTTGGCTAATACATGAACGAAATCAGGCTGAATATAATTAAGCAATCTCTGATAGTGGGTAATCAGAAGAACTGCATTTCCTTCATTTTTAAAAGCATTTACACCGTCTGCAACAATTCTCAGTGCATCAATGTCCAATCCGGAATCTGTTTCGTCAAGGATCGCCAGTTTCGGATCCAGCATCATCATCTGAAAAATTTCATTTCTTTTCTTTTCACCTCCGGAAAATCCTTCGTTCAGTGATCTTGAAAGGAAATCTTTTTTAATGCCTAATTTTTCGGATTTCTCACGAATCATCGAAAGCATTTCTTTGGCAGGCATTTCCCCCAATCCGTTGGCTTTTCTGTTTTCATTCATCGCAGCTTTAATAAAGTTGGTTACAGAAACTCCCGGAATTTCTACCGGATACTGAAAAGAAAGGAAAATCCCTTTGTGTGCTCTCTCTTCAGGAGCATCTTCAATGATGTTTTCACCCCCGAAAATAATTTCACCGTCCGTAACTTCATAATCTTCTTTCCCTGCGATTACGGAAGAAAGGGTGGATTTTCCGGCTCCGTTCGGTCCCATGATGGCGTGAACTTCACCCGGTTTTATCTCAAGATTAATTCCTTTTAAAATTTCTGCGCCGTCTTCAATTTTGGCGTGCAAGTTTTTTATCTCTAACATACGTTTAAATTTATCGCAAGGCTAGACTAAGATTTTTAATCTTCCTTTGCTTTTCTAAGATAAACAAAGGCGCTAACGCTTATCAATGAAATACTATTTCTTTTATTTTAAACATTAAGAATTAAAGTTTATTAGTCTTAATGTATCATTTTTTAAGCAATCAATAAATTGATTTTGATTAAGTTGATTAAGCTATTGCTGTAAATTTAACTTAATTCCTTAATGTTTAAAGGCTACTATCCTACAGAACCTTCCAATGAAATTTCCAGTAATTTCTGAGCTTCAATGGCAAATTCCATAGGAAGTTTATTTAAAACTTCTTTACTGAAACCGTTCACAATTAAAGCAATGGCTCTTTCTGTGTCGATTCCTCTCTGGTTACAGTAGAAAATCTGGTCTTCCCCGATTTTTGAAGTCGTTGCTTCATGCTCCAGCTGTGCAGAAGGGTCTTTAATTTCAATATAAGGGAAAGTATGTGCTCCACATTCATTGCCCATCAATAAAGAATCACACTGAGAGAAATTTCTTGCTCCTTTTGCGGAAGGCATTACTTTTACAAGACCTCTGTACGAATTCTGGGATTTCCCTGCAGAAATACCTTTAGAGATAATTGTGGACTTCGTATTTTTACCGATATGGATCATTTTTGTTCCCGTATCTGCATATTGATGATTATTGGTTACGGCAATAGAGTAGAACTCACCGATGGATCCGTCACCTTTTAAAATACATGAAGGATATTTCCATGTTACGGCAGAACCTGTTTCTACCTGAGTCCAGGAGATTTTTGCATTTCTTTCGCAAAGCCCTCTTTTCGTTACGAAATTGAAAACTCCGCCTTTTCCTTCTTCATTTCCCGGATACCAGTTTTGTACCGTTGAATATTTTATTTCGGCATTATCTAAAGCGATTAATTCAACCACAGCTGCGTGAAGCTGGTTTTCATCTCTCGATGGCGCGGTACATCCTTCCAGATAGGAAACATAACTGCCTTCATCGGCAATCACCAATGTTCTTTCAAACTGTCCTGTTCCCGCCTGGTTGATACGGAAATAGGTGGAAAGCTCCATTGGGCATCTTACACCTTTCGGAATATAGCAGAAACTTCCGTCAGAGAATACGGCAGAATTCAGGGCGGCATAAAAATTATCACCTCTCGGAACTACTTTTCCAAGGTATTTTCTTACCAGGTCCGGGTGGTTTTTAATGGCTTCCGAGATGGAACAGAAAATAATTCCTTTTTCCATCAGTGTATCCTGAAAAGTGGTTTTCACAGAAATGGAGTCCATTACGATATCTACGGCAACACCGGAAAGTCTTTTCTGTTCTTCTATATTAATTCCCAGTTTCTCAAAGGTTTTGATCAGTTCAGGATCTACCTCATCAAGACTTGCCAGTTCGGGTTTTACCTTTGGAGCTGCGTAATATTTAATAGCCTGGAAATCCGGTTTTTCATATTTGATATTGGCCCATTCCGGCTCAACCATTTTAAGCCAGATTCTGAAAGACTCCAAACGCCACTCCGTCATCCATTCCGGTTCTTCTTTCTTTGCAGAAATAGCGCGGATGATATCTTCATTCAAACCGGTAGGGAAATCTTCGTAATCGATTTTCGTTTCCCAACCGAATTCGTATTTTTTATTTTCTAAATCGACGCGTAAATCGTCTTCAGTATATTTATTCATTATTTTTTATTAAGATTTCGAAAGCGCATTACATTAAGCTACACTTTCAATGTCTTGTTCTATAAAGAAAAACTTTCTCCGCATCCGCATGTTCTGGATGCATTAGGATTGTTAAAAACAAACCCTTTTCCATTCAAACCTCCTGAATATTCAAGAGTAGTTCCTGCCAGGTAAAGTATTGATTTTTTGTCGACTACAATTTTAATATTATTATCTTCAAAAATTTGATCAGTGTCTGTTTTTTGGTTGTCAAACCTCAAAACATATTCTAAACCAGAACACCCTCCGCTTTTTACCCCCACTCTTATATAATCTTCAACAGGGTTAAAGCCTTCCTCTGTCATCAGTTGGACTGCTTTTGCCTTTGCTTGATCTGATACTTTTATCATTGTATTTATTTAGAATGATTTAATAATGCAAAAATACGAACAATAATTAGCATATAAAAATTAGCGATTTTATTTTATCGATTTTTATTATTGATGGCTTTAACTTTGCAAAGATTTTAAAATCCAAACTATAAATTTACCTTAATGAAAAAATTAGGAATTATTGCTTTATCACTATTCATGCACAGTGTTCTGGCGCAGACTAACAGATTCGTGTACCAGGTGACCATGAAGCCCGACGCATCAAATAAAAATGATATTAAAACAGAAAATGCATACCTTGATATTTCCCCGGAAAAATCGGTGTTTTATTCTGAAAACAGGATCAAAAGAGATTCTGTTATACAGGCTGCCATGCAAAGTGGTGGAGCAAGAGGATTCAACAGAGATCAGATGCAGAGTCTGAGATCCATTATCAATTATTCTATAGAAAAAGATAAAAAAAATCAGAAAACGATTTTTAAGGACAGGATAGGAAGGGATGTTTACACGTACGAAGAAGAAAGGCCTATCAGCTGGAAGATATTCCCAGAAACCACAAAAATAGGTGAGTATAAAGTACAGAAAGCGGAAACTGATTTTGGTGGAAGAAAATGGACGGCCTGGTTTACTACGGATCTGCCATATCAGGACGGGCCGTATAAATTCGGAGGGCTTCCCGGACTTATTGTTAAGGTGGAAGATGATAAAGGCGAATATTCTTTTGACCTGATGAAAAATTATAAAATTGCTGATTTTCCTACATTAAATCAATTCGGAAATACCATTAAAGTTAAAAGATCCGACTACGTGAAGCAGCAGAAAAAATTCATGGAAGATCCTATGGCTTTCATGTCGCAAGGTGGTGGGGCAATGAGAATGGGAGGCGGTAACCGAGGCGGAGGGAATCCTGCCGATATGAGAAAAAGAATGGAGGAGAGAATAAAAGAAGAAGCCAAGAAAAACAGTAATCCAATTGAACTGCAATAAATAAAATAAGACCCCGAAGAGAATCTTCGGGGCTTGTTTTTAATTTAATTTTTAATCTATCTCAACAGCTGGTTGAAAGTATCCCCCTGCCTGATATCTCCGGTGTTATATCCTTTCATGAACCATTCTTTACGTTGAGCGGAAGAACCGTGTGTAAAGCTTTCCTGATTTACATATCCCTGAGATTTTTTCTGGATGTTGTCATCTCCAACAGCTTCTGCGGCATCAATTGCAGACTGAATGTCTCCCGGTTCCAGAATGTGTTTTTCTGCATCTGTTCTTTTGGCCCAGAGTCCGGCGTAAAAATCCGCCTGCAATTCCGTGGCAACGGAAACCCTGTTCATTTCTGCTTCGCTGTATTGCCCGCTTCTTCGCATCTGATCTACTTTTTGGGTTGTTCCCAAAAGGGTCTGAACATGATGGCCGACTTCGTGCGCAAGTACATAGGCAACTGTAAATTCTGTTACTTTGGCGCCGAATCGTCGCTCAAGTTCATTAAAGAAGCTCATATCCATATACACGGACTGATCTGCCGGGCAATAAAAAGGACCCATTGCGGCTTGGGCGGTTCCGCAGCCGGATTGTGTTGTGCTTTCAAAAAGTACGATTTTCGGGGGTTCATAAGTCATTCCGTTTTCACTGAACACCTGCTCCCAGGTAGTGGTATTCCATTTTCCCATCATATCTACCATTTCCCCGATTTTTCTTTCTTCTGCCGAAAGTTCCCGCTGTTCGGTTGTTGCTTGCCCGGAACCGCTGCCGGAAGAAAGTATGGAAGAAGGGTCTCCTCCCAGGAAAAAAATAATGGCAGCAATGATCAAAGTTCCCAATCCGCCTCCCACAACGGCTCCGCCGCCTAGTCCACGCCTGTCTTCCACGTTGCCGCCTCTGTCGTCAGTCCATCTCATAGTTGTATTATTTTGTGATATATAAATTTAAAGATTTAAAATGTATTTTTTATGGATGGAGCAATATTTTTACCAATTACCGGTTGAGCTGGTTTTTTTTCAGCCAATAAGAGGTAGATTGATATGCCGAAATGGTTTGTTCAATAAGTTTTTTGTTCTGCTGATTTCCCTTCACATATTTTTCATCATAATACAGATTAAAGTCAGGGGAGAGATTGTTTTTTTGCTGTTTCAAAGCATATTGTTTAATTTTCTTTACCGGTGAAATAATGGTCAGGTAATTATCTTTTATCAAACCCAAATCTTCATAAGTAGCGACATACGCTTTCGGCTGAAACTCTTTTGAAAATACATCCTGCCCTAAAAATTTTGTCTGATAATTGAAATTAAGCAGACCTAGAAGCGTAGGCATTACATCAATCTGCGACATAGTCTGTGTAAACTTTTGCGGCTGAATAAATCCTTCAGAAAAAATCATTGCAGGAATTTTGTATTTATCCATCGGAAGTTCCGTATCTCCTGCGCTTGAAGCACAATGGTCGGCAATGATCACAAAAATCGTATTGGCATACCAGTCTTGTTTTTTAGCCATTTCAAAGAATTTTCTGAGAGAATAATCGGTATATTTTACGCCGCCCTCCCGTGATTTTGCATCTCCGGGAATGTCAATTTTTCCTTTAGGATAAGTAAAAGGACGGTGGTTGGAAACCGTCATCCAGTGATTAAAAAATGGTTTTCCGGATTTCGCTTCAGCATTCATGGTCTGAATTGCTTTTTTGGCCATATCTTCATCTGCGACGCCCCAAACATTGGCAAAAGAAATCTCTTCCGGTTTAAAATTATTTCTGTCAACAATGGTGTAGCCGTTTCCTTCATAGAAGTCCTTCATATTATCGAAGTAGCTGTAACCGCCATACAGGAATTTTACGTCATACCCTTTGGATTTGAAAACACTTCCGGTTGTGAATTTATTTTTATTGTTTTCTCTTTTGATAATGCTTTCTCCTGCTGTCGGTGGAATACAAAGCGTGAGCGCTTCAAGTCCGCGAACGGTTCTGTTTCCTGTAGCGTAAAGATTGGTAAACATCAGTGAACGATCGGCAAGACTATCCAGGAAAGGGGTGATTTTCTGTGTGTTACCATAATGTGCCATAAAATCTGCCGATAAACTTTCAATGGAAATCAAAACGACATTTTTCTTCAATTCCGGTTTTCCGGGTTGAATATTTCTTTTTAAGACAGGCTGTGCGTACTGGCTCAGAAAAGTGTTTTCTGCAACCTGCCGGTTAATCTGAGGATAAAACTGAAAATAATCCAGTTCATTATGGGTAAATGCCCAATAAAACTTCGGCAATCCGTTGGCCTGGATTTCATCTTCAAAGACATTATCTGATTTTAATTTTGTGGTGAAACTTAATCCTAAAATGCTTACTGCAACCAAAATACAAAATGAACCTAATAAAATGATTTTCTGTTTAAGGTTCGGAAGATTCAGAAGCTCTTTTCTTGTTTTTTTATAAATAAAAATCGTAAATACTAAGGCAACTGTAAATATTGCTATGAACAGTGGTACGACAGGATAGCTTTCCATGATATTGCCAATAACTTCATTGGTGTAAATCAGGTAATCTACTGCAATGAAATTGTACCGTAGCCCAAACTCATTGTAAAAGAAATATTCACTCACGGCATTAAAAATAATAAGCAGAACATACAGGAAAATGGTAAGGAAATACATTGAATTTCTGATCTTTACCCGCTGTTCGGGAAGGAAAAGCATTAAGCTGAATACAATGAGTTTAAGTCCGATAAAAGCCATTGCAATTTCAGCAACCGATCCGCCGTATTGCTTGAAAATATTATCCGGAATGAGAAGTATATATAAAAATAGCAAACACAACAGGCCGAGGATAATATAACCGTAAGGTCTCTGATATTTCGAGTCTGATAAAAACAGAAAATATAGGGCAAGAAATGGACAGGTTAAGATGAACACAAAAATGTCATTCACAATTCCGACCATCAGAATTTGCACTAGATCTAAAAAACCGAAATCTGCTGTGGTGATGGGATGAAAAATAAATATTATTCTCACTATGAATGAGATGGCAAGGTAAAATATACCTAAATAAAGAAACGGCTTAATTTTTTGAAAGAACATCTGTATTAATTGAATGTTAATTCCTGCAAATTTAGCAATTGGGAGTAATTCTTTATTATGAAATCTTAAAATTTAAAAATAATTGTGAAATTTATAATTATTTAAAATAAAATTAAAAATGTAATATCTGCCAAAATCATAATATAAATGAGTTTTTTGATATTTTATATAAAAGAAAAGGACCGCTGTCACGATCCTTACATATTAAAAGAAGTTAAATTAATTATGAATGTCCGAAACCGATATTTCCTTTTTTACCGGATAAGTTCTTTTTAAAATCAATCATCCTTAAAGCGGTAACTGCTGCTTCAACCCCTTTATTTCCCAAATCTCCGCCACTTCTCGCGATAGATTGCTCTTTCGTATCATCCGTAAGAACACAGAAAATGGTAGGAGTATCGGTAAGTATATTGCAATCTTTAATTCCCTGTGCAACTGCTGAGCATACATAATCGAAGTGAGGCGTTTCGCCACGGATTACACATCCGATTGCAATCACTGCATCATATTTACGCTCTTTACAAAGCTGCATGCTTGCGTAATTCAGCTCGAAAGCACCGGGAACGGGAAAAAGCTTAATGTTTTCAGATTTTACGCCTTCTTTTTCAAGGATTTCCAATGCTGCATCACGAAGGTTGTAGGTTACAAAATCATTCCACTCAGAAAAAACAATGCCGATTGAAAATTCATCGGCATTGGTTATATGAAGTGGCTTATAATCAGAAAGATTAACTGTTGCCATTATTTAGTAATATTTAGTCATTTCAATATAAGAGTCAGACATTCCGTTGTCGTAGTCCTGATATTTTTCATCAATTGTAGCAAAATATTTTTTAGCTTCAGCTTTTTTGTTAAGACCTAAAGCCAGAATACCTGCCTTTCTTGTGAAGTAATACATTGTGTACGGATCGTCTGAAGCAGAAGCTGCTTTATCCAGCAATTGCAAAGCATCATCATTTTTGTTGAGGCCAGACTGTGCATCAGCCATTGCTCCGTATTTCATTGCCATCAACGTTTTGTTATCTGATGAAAACTTGTCCAAAAGATCATATGCTTCCTGAAATTTTCCTTCTTTGAATTTCAAAAGTCCTGCGTTATACGCAGAAAGCTTACCAATATCAGTTGCGGAATATTCATTATAGGTTCCTAAGAAACCGGGATTTGCAGCAGATTTACCACCTAGTGCCTCCTTATCTTTTCCTTCAGTAAGATTTTTCTGAGCGGCAAGGAAACTTTTTACAGCTTCAGCGTTTTTAGGAGTCACCACAAATTGTTTGTAAGCGAAGAATCCCAGAACGCCTAAAACAAGCACCCCGAAAGCAATACCCAATGGTTTTGAGTATCTCTCAATAAATCTTTCGGTGTTTAAAGCTTCTCTGTCAAGATCTTTAAAAAACTCCACTGTTTCTTTACCTTCTTGCTCGTTTTGAGCATTCTTTGTAATTTTTGCCATAAATTGTTAAAAATTGAAATGCAAATTTAATTGTTTCTGAATGATTTACAAAATACTTTGTGCGTATTGTTGATTTTTATTTAAACAAATAAGCTGAATGATGAATTATTGAGCGTGAATTTAATAAAAAATGCTTCGGAAAGCTCAGTATGACAACGAATAATTTAACGTTATGTCAATATACATTATTCATACTGAACCTGCCGAAGCAACGATTTTTTAAGTCTAATATTTTAAAATATGATAAACTTCTGCATTAAATTTCTCTAATTTTTCTTTTCCCTTAAGTTCTTTCAGGCCAATCAGAAAGCTGAATTGTGATACGGTTGCTCCTTGCTTTTCTACCAGCTTTGCTGCCGCTTCCGTAGTTCCTCCTGTTGCAAGAAGATCATCATGAATAAGAACTCTCTGTCCGGGCTTTATTTGTCCTTCACGTGTTTCGATTACAGCGCTTCCGTATTCAAGGTCGTATTTTTCTGAAATAACAGGGGGCGGAAGCTTTCCGGATTTTCTTATCAAAATAAAAGGAACTTCCAGAGCAACAGCGATGGCAATCCCGAAAAGATAACCACGGCTTTCTATTCCGCAGACAGCGTCTACTTTTCCTTTACTGAACGCTACAAGGTCTGCGATTACATCTTCGTATAATTTAGGATCTAAAAAAATAGGAGAGATGTCTTTAAACTGAATTCCCGGAATCGGAAAATCTGGTACATTTTCTATCGTTTCTTCCAGTTTCCTGATGAGTTCTTGTGAAGCCATTTCCTAAGGGTTGATTTTATAGCTGGAAATTTTCCATTCGCCGTTTACATTTTTTAATCCGAAAGTTGCCTTTAAAGAAGTTGTTCTTCCGTTTTTATCTGTAACGTCGTAGGTTGCATTTACACTTGCCACATTGGTATTAGAAAGATTCGTGGTGATATTTTTCACACTCACGGTTTTCACTGATCCAAAACCTGAAGTAGGATTGGAAAACGATTCATAGCTCCCCCAGTTTGGATTGCTTGAAGCGCCGTATGCCGCCTTTAAGTTTTGCGAACTTACATTATTCAGGAAACCGGATACTACGTTTTTAGGATCTGCAGCGGGCTGTTTTGGAGTAGCCGGCGTTGTTGCCGTTGCATTCGGATCCGTTGACGGAACTGTTGAGCCCGGATTGTTCGGATCAATTACTGCAGGATCCTGGTTTACAGCCGTAGAGTCTACTACCACCGGAGCCGGTACTTTCAGTAACGAAGGATTTACATCTAATCCTATTTTTGTCATTTTGAACGTTTTAGCCGTAGTTTTTACGGAAACGGTGATGTCAATTTTATTATCAATCACTTTAGCTGCCGGTATGGAAGAGAATTTTAAATTAAATCCTTTAAAATTATTATCCTGCATTAAATTTTTTGCTGTAGAAAGCTTTACCCCATTGCTGAAAACCTCGAGGGTAGCTTCCAATCCTGCTCCTGTAAAAGAAACGGGGTTTCCGGCATTGTCCACAAGTCTGGGAACAATCTGGATAGCGGTTGGTGAGCCTGTCCCGTCATCACCTGTTGGTCGTGTTGTAATGCTGAGTGAGTTGGCTTTTACGTCGTTAGGATCACTTTCTTTTGCTTTATCGTCACCGAAAATATTCATTTCTCCTAAAGAAGGAGGGGCGTTGCTGGCCCATTCGATACCGTTTTTCTGTGCTACCTGATCGGCCATTGCCATAATTTCAGGAACTTTTTTGCCGTTAATTAGCTGGCCCAATGCTTTTAGTTCTGCAACATCACCATCGGCTTCCACTCCGAAGGTCTTTAAAATATAAAGTGCTTCATTAAACTTAATCTGTTTAATGGTTGGAAGACTTGCCGTCATATCATTGATACTCGACTGTAAAGTTTTCGTGTTGGTGGCATCTACTGAATCTTTTTTGCATGCTGTAAAAAGCAACAAACTGAAAATTAGCAGAAAAGACAACTTTTTCATTTTTTTCCGTTTGTCACAAATTTACTAAAACGTTTATTAATAGAGGATTTTTATTTTATATTTTGTTTTTCCTTTAATTTATCTCCGAAATATGAACTAAAAACGGACTGCATATTCGGGAAATCCGGGCTTTCCCAATAAGTTGTGGTATAGCTGCTGTTTTTTAAATCAAACTTATTTTTTTCGGATACATTTTCATCTCTGAAGTCTAATTCCGTTGGATAGAAATTTTTGTAAACAATAAGTTGATTATAGTCTGGTTCACTTTTGTGTTTAAGTTTGAGGAAACCAATTTCATTGAATTCCAACAAATCTCTGAGCGTTTTCTGAGTGTCTTTTTCATATGCAGCATTGATGATATTTTTAACATCATAGAAGCGGTATCCAAAAAATGCAAATTCTTTTTCCTGTAAAGCTTCGCCTGTGATTTCAATCTCGTCCTTCTGCTGGCCTTTAAGTTCTTTAATCACGGAATTTCTCTTTTTGTACTCCAGTATATTTCCTACTTCTTTCATTTCAGGAAGTCTTAGCAAAGCCTGATAATCCCACATGCCGGTTTGCTTTTTCTCAAAGACCGCATCTTCCAGTCTGTAGATTCGGTATTGCTCTACGGTGGCGCCTTTCATTTTTTTTGTTTTGTTGTCGAAAATATAAGTAACGATTCCATCAGCATAACAGTTAAGTTTATTGTTTACGGTGACATATGCATTAAAATTACCTTTAACAAAAACATATTTTGCAGGCTTGCTGTTTTTTATGACAACCGGTTCAATATTTCGGATTTTGTCATCAACCTTAATCTCTTCTTTTTCAAAATCGGCATATGATAATGTAGCTATGGAGAAATTGTCATAGACCAGCTGAAACTTTTCCTGATCCGGCTTTATCAGATTTCTGTCGATCTTTCCATCAATATCAGAATAAGCAACAATACTTCCGTCTTTTCCGAATACCGAAACTTTAGGCAGGGGCTTATTGGTTTTTTCAGAAATAAAAGTAATGGTTTGTGAACTGAAAAAATTGAATGCTAATGTCAAAAGTAATAATAGAAAGCTTTTCTTCATGGTTTTAAAATTTAAGTTTGAATACTGTTTATATTTAAAAGACAATAAAAATTTAAAAAGGTTGCATGGAAATGTAATTTTTTCAAAATAATAAAAAAAGACTGATCATTACGATCAGTCTTTCAATTTTATCTTGTTATTAATTCCTTAGAAAGGATATTCATAAATTTCAGATTCATGTAAATAAGGGTTTCCTGTAGGGATTAATTTAAGTTTAGATAATGCAGAAAGCACGGTAAACATAAACAATCCAACTACGAACAGGATTGCTCCTAAGATCAGGATGAATACTTCAGGAGTTTTCCAGTATGGTCCTACTGTTCCCGGCATTACCATGTTGAAGTAATCTAAAATGTGTCCGCAGATAACCACTATTGCCATTATTGTAACTACTTTATAGTTTCTTTTGATGCTGCTGCTTACTAATACCAATAACGGTAATAAGAAGTTTACGATCAGCATTGGTAAGAAAGTAGGAGAGTAGTGCTGGAATCTTCCGAAGAAATAATTAACCTCTTCCGGAATATTCGCATACCAGTATAACATAAACTGTGCAAACCATGTGTACGTCCAAAGCATACTTGTTGCGAAAAGGAATACTCCTAAATCGTGTAAATGATTATCATTGAATTGTGGAAGAAATCCGTTTTTCTTTAAATAAACACTTAAAAGAATGATTACCGCAATACCACTTGAAAGGCAGCTCACCATTGAATACCAGATATACATTGTAGAATACCAGTGAGGGTCAATAGACATCAACCAATCCCAAGCCCAGGCTGCAGAAGCAAATCCGAAGAATGCAATATATCCTACCGCCCATCTGTACAACATCTGGTAATCTACCCTTGATTTTGTTTCATCTACTTTTTTAGACTGAGCTTTCAGTTTCCAAGCGAAGAACGAAGCACCTAAAACATAGATAAATGTTCTAACGGCATAGAAAGGAATATTTAGGAAGATTCTTTTTTCAAATAAGATCACATCAAAATGAGCAGAGTTCGGGTCTGTCAATTCAGGATCCATCCAATGAAAAAGGTGTCCTTGATGTGTAATGTTTAAAAGCATTAAAATGATCAGGATAGCACCACCGTAAGGAATATAAGAAGCAATAGCTTCCATTACTCTTGTAATGATAATTGGCCATCCTGCGTGTGCAGCGTGCTGGATAGAATAGAAGAATAATACGCAGCAGCTCACTCCGAAGAAAAATACAGCTACAAAATGTATTGCCGCTAAAGGCTGGTTGTGTACCTGAAGAGTAGCATGCTCCAAATGAGCAGCGTGATCCTGAGGACCAACCATTTCACTAGAATGTGTAGGAGCAGTATGACCAGAAGCGTTAACAGCTTCCATCATGTGTTCTATTTTCTCGGCAGAGATTCCTTTGTTTAAAAAGAAACCAATACCAAAAAGAACTAAACCTACAACAAGAAGGATTATAGAAGTTGATTTTAATTTTGGTGAAAAACTATACATTTCTTTTCTTATTTTTTAGTTTCGGTAGTCTTTGTTTCAGTAGTTGCCGGTGCTGCTGTAGTTGAAGCCGGTGTTGCCGTTCCCGCTGCAGGTGTTGCAGTGGCAGGTGCTGCAGCTCCTTTTTTAAAGGCATTCATTACATACATGGCCACTCTCCATCTGTCTCCAGCGTTTAATTGCCCTGCATAAGATCCCATTGCATTTCTACCGTTTGTGATTACATAATGAACAGATCCTACAGTAATTTCCCTGTCGGCGTAATTTGGTACACCGGAGAAAGCTCCGGACTGTACGATAGGTCCCTGTCCGTCTCCACCTACACCATGACAAGCTGCACAGGTATGTTCAAATAATATTTTCCCTCTCTCCAGATCCTTTGCAGCGTTTGCAGGATTTAAAGGAGAATTGGTCATGGTTTTTGAAGCATCATATCCGGCATTATATTCGTCAACAGTTTTAGGAAGTAATCCTTCTTCAAAAATACCGTCCTTATTTTGAGCAACAGATCCCTCTACAGGTGCAAGACCTGTGGCCCCATTATTTTTTACAAAAGCGGGGATTTCATTTTCATGATCTGAATAAGCATCCTGAGCTTTCATCAATGGATCGTAAGCTACCGGAAAATACATATCCGGGAAGTATACCAGGGGTGTATTTTCTTTTGGTCCGCAAGAGTTAAGTAAAACTGTTGTTAAACCTAAAACTGCTGTAATTTTTAATACATTCTTTTTCATTTTAAGCATCTTTAACAGTTATTTCTTCAACTCCGGTTTCAATAAGCAACTGTTTTACAGATTCTACATCATCAGTTACAAATTCCATCATAAATTTATCATCCGTTGTTCTCGGGTCCGGGTTTTGTGCAGGAGCTCCGGGATACATTTTGTTTCTTACCAGGAAAGTTAATGACATCATGTGAGCGGCACAAAATACCATAAGCTCAAACATTGGTACAACGAATGCCGGCATATTGTGTCCCCAGTCAAAAGCTGGTTTACCACCGATATTCTGAGGCCAGTCATGATTCATCACATACCAGGTTAAAGTAGCTCCAATCGTTACTCCATAAAGAGCGTAAAGAAAAGCGGCATCAGAAATTCTTGTTTTCTTTAACCCTAAAGCTTTGTCAAGCCCGTGAACCGGAAACGGAGTATAAACTTCGTTGATTGCGATTCCTTTATCGTTGAATGCCTTAACGCCGTTCATTAAATCGTCGTCATCAGCATAAAGTCCGTATACAATTTTAGTGGTGCTCATCTCCTTCTTTTGCTTTATAAGTTTCACCTGAGATTTTCAAAATCGATTTTAATTCGGCCTGTGCAATTACAGGGAATGTTCTTGCATATAATAAGAATAATACAGAGAAGAATCCGATTGTTCCTAAATATACACCCACATCAATGATCGTTGGCTTAAACATGGTCCAAGATCCAGGTAAGTAGTCTCTTGAAAGGTTGATTACGATGATGTCAAAACGCTCAAACCACATCCCGATGTTGATGATTAATGCAACGATGAATGTCCAGATAATATTCGTTCTCAATTTCTTGAACCAGAATGAAGCAGGAACAACAAGGTTACAGATAATCAATGACCAGAATGCCCACCAGTAAGGTCCAACAGCAGCACCCGGAGAAAGATAGGTGAAATCTTCAAATCTTGATCCTGAATACCATCCGATGAAATATTCTGTAGCATATGCCACGGTTACCATACCACCTGTTAAAATAATTACGATGTTCATAATTTCGATATGATACATAGTGATGTAGTCTTCAAGGTGACAAACTTTTCTTGCAACCAATAATAACGTCTGTACCATCGCAAATCCTGAGAAGATCGCACCGGCAACGAAGTAAGGAGGATAGATCGTAGAGTGCCATCCTTTAATTACTGACGTGGCGAAGTCAAAAGATACGGTGGTGTGTACTGAGAATACAAGCGGTGTTGCCAAACCTGCTAGAACCAAAGAAAGTTCTTCGAATCTTTGCCAGTGTTTTGCTTTACCTCCCCATCCGAATGCAAGGAATGTATAAATCTTTTTAGTCCAAGGTGTTTTTGCTCTGTCTCTGATCATTGCAAAGTCAGGAATCAATCCCATAAACCAGAATACTGTTGATACCGAGAAATAGGTAGAGATCGCAAATACGTCCCAAAGTAGAGGAGAGTTGAAGTTCCCCCAAAGAGAACCGAACTGGTTTGGTAATGGGAATACCCAATATCCAACCCAAACTCTACCCATGTGGATTACCGGGAAGATTGCTGCCTGTACTACTGCGAAGATCGTCATCGCTTCCGCAGATCTGTTTACAGACATTCTCCATCTCTGTCTAAATAATAATAATACCGCTGAGATTAGGGTTCCGGCGTGACCGATACCAACCCACCATACGAAGTTAGTAATATCCCAACCCCAGTTAATAGTTCTGTTAAGTCCCCATGCTCCAATACCTGTTCCGATAGTATAGGCGATACACCCAAATCCGTAGATGAATAGAACTAAGGCTGCATATAATGAGATCCACCATAATTTACCTGCTCTTTCTTCGATAGGTCGTGCAATATCTTCCGTGATATCGTGATAAGTTTTGTGACCAATAATCAGAGGTTCCCTTATCGGAGCTTCGTAATGTCCTGACATTTTTTACCTATTTATTATTTAAACTTTATTTTTCTACTCTGTTTCTTACTTTAGTATGATAGAACACGTTTGGCTTGGTTCCGATCTCTTCAAGTAAATAATATCTTCTGTTGTCAGCATATAATTTTCTGACTTCAGATGATTTATCATTCATGTCTCCGAACTGGATAGATCCTGTGGTACAAGCTTTTGAACAAGCTGTCTGGAACTCTCCGTCTTTCACGATTCTGTTTTCCTTTTTAGCCTCAAGAATAGTTGTCTGAGTCATTTGGATACACATTGAACATTTCTCCATAACCCCTCTTGTTCTTACAACAACATCAGGGTTCAGTACCATTCTTCCAAGATCGTTGTTCATGTTGAAATCGAACTTGTCATTCAGGTTGTAGGTAAACCAGTTGAAACGTCTTACTTTGTACGGACAGTTATTTGCACAATATCTTGTACCAATACATCTGTTGTAAGCCATGTGGTTTTGTCCCTGAGAACCGTGAGATGTAGCCGCTACCGGACAAACCGTTTCACAAGGTGCGTGGTTACAATGCTGACACATTACCGGTTGGAAGATCACATCAGGATTATCAGCAGGGTGGTTCAGTGCCCCTCCGTCGCCGAATGCAGTACCGTATAATTCAGGAACTGCCATTCCTTCTTTTAATCCCTCATATACTTCTACTTTTTGTCTTGAAGAATAATAACGGTCAATTCTTAACCAGTACATATCTCTGGACATTCTGATCTCTTCTTTTCCTACTACAGGAACGTTGTTCTCTGCCTGGCAGGCAATGATACAAGATCCGCAACCCGTACAGGAGTTAAGGTCGATCGACATGTTGAAGTGAGGTCCGTCCGTATCATCGAAAGCATCCCAAAGGTCAATCTTTCTTGCAGGAAGAGCTCCGCTGATGGTGTGATATTCCAAAGGCTTATTCCATCCTTTGTGCTCATCATCAAATGCTACGTTTAAGAAATCTGCCAAAGGAACTTCTTTAGCAATTTCGTAACGTCCCATTAATGTATTTTGAAGCTGAATCCCTGCGAATTCATGATCTTCACCTGTTTTTTCTAATTTAACATTAGATACCACCAGGTTAGATCCATCGAATAAAGGATATGCATTTACTCCCGTATCAGCTGTTGCTCCTGAATTTTTCTTACCATATCCAAGCGCAAGACCTACCGATCCTTCTGCCTGTCCCGGCTGAATGAATACAGGAACATCTTTTATAGTAACTCCGTTTACCGTAAGATTTACGATAGAACCGTCCAGCTGCATTCTAGCATTAAGATCGTTTTCTATACCTAATCTTTCAGCATCTTTAGGAGAAATTGTCAGGTAATTATCCCAAGACATTCTTGTAATTGGGTCCGGTAATTCCTGAAGCCAAGGGTTGTTGGCCTGAGTTCCGTCTCCCATTGCTGTTTTGGTATATAATACCAACTCTAAATCAGATGCTTTGAAGCCTCCTAATTCAGCTACAGCCTGAGCAGCATTTCCTCCTGCATACGACAATGTTGTTGCATTTGCAGAAGTATTAAATCCGTTATATAAAGCTTTGTTGAATGAAGTTCCTCCTAGTACGGAAGATGCATTTGCTTTTAAATAATCGTAGTAGTTATTGGCAGCGTTGTTCTTTCCGTTTTTCCAAACCAATAAAGATTCTTCTATCTGTCTTGATTTGTAGATTTTCTGGATGGTTGGCTGCATTAATGAATATACTCCCGTCTGCGGTTCGATATCTCCCCAAGACTCAAGCCAATTGGCTACAGGAATTACAGCTTTCGCTGCTTTGTACATTTCATTTTTCTTATCAGCAATAGCAATGACGTAAGGAACCTTTGTTAAAGATTTTTTGAAATCTTCTCCTTTGTGGTATGAGTAAATAGGATCTACATTATTGGCGATTAATACACCAACCTGACCTGCATTTACCCATCCGAGGAATTCCTCGAATCTTGCTTTGTCAAATTCTTTTAATAGGTTTGCTTTACCTGTGAAAGCTGTAGAAGCAAGCTTTTGGTTGATAAGGTGGGCTAAAACCTGAGCACCTTTGGAACCGTCTGCGAAAACCACCGCTTTGTTTCCTTTTGCCTGTAGTTCTTTAGCGATTTCAGATGCTGTTTTATCTGAAGTTCCACCACCAACGATGGCATTGTAAACTTCAACTAAAGTTTTATTTACCTGGCTAGGCTTTAATCTAACTCTTGAATCTGCATTGGCACCAGTCAGTGACATGTTTGATTCCACCTGAATATGTCTCAACATGTTTTGTCCCGGCTTTCTTGCAGCGGCATAAGAAGATTCTAATCCTCCACCGTTGTAATCTCCTAAGAAATCTGCCTGGAAAGAAACTACCAATTCTGTTCCTCGAAGGTCGTAAACCGGTAATGCTCTTGTTCCGAAAACTTCCTGGGCTGCATCTAATGCTGCAGCGTAAGGATAGGCATCATATGTTACTAATTCTGCTGTAGCATATTTGGCTTTAAATTCAGCGAATAATTTTTTGAAAGTAGGTGAGGCGAAAGAATGTGATAACAAAACAATTCTTTTTCCAGCTGCGTTAGCTTCTTCCAGTCCCTTGATAATGTAGCTGTCTACTTTATCAAAAGTTTCATCTTTACCTTCAAATTTAGGCTGTTTTACTTTATCGTTATCATAAAGAGAAAGTACGCTTGCCTGTGCTCTTGCGCTTGTTTTTCCAAGATCTCCTGCAACAGGGTTCGGTTCGATTTTAATAGGTCTTCCTTCTCTTGTTTTTACTAAAACACTCGCAAAGTCAAAACCATCGAAATATGTTGAAGCGTAATAGTTGGGAATCCCCGGGATGATTTCATGTGGCTTTACCACATAAGGAATTGTTTTGATTACCGGAGCTTCACATGCAGCTAATGTAACCGCTGCAGTAGAGAATCCTAATAGTTTTAAGAAATCTCTTCTTGAAGTACTGGATCCGTTCTTTTCAGCATCTCCAAGGAAATCTTCTACCGGAATTTCTTCCTGGAACTCTTTTTGAGCCAGCTTGTTGTTTAGAGCCGGATCTTTAAGTTCGTGAATACTTCTAAATTGTATTTTGTTTGAAGCCATTTATACTTCTAATTTTTAGTTATTAATAATGACATTTACCACACTCAAGACCTCCAATTGCATCTACAGTAATCTTACCACCATCTTTAGGGTATTGTTTTTTCAACTTGTCATGTAGATTCTTGAAGTATTCTTTATTATAACCGTTGTTCATATCAACCTCAGTAGTTCTGTGGCACTCAATACACCATCCCATTGTGAAGTCATTGGCCATCTGAACAACATTCATTGTGTCAATTTTACCGTGGCACGCTTTACATACAACATCAATTTTGTTGTTTGGATTCTTTTTGTTGAAAGAATTGATGATTGCCTGCTCACCTGCTACAACGTGCTGAGCATGGTTGAAGTAAACGAAATCCGGCATGTTGTGGATTCTTGTCCATTCAACCGGCTGAGATTTGCCTGTGTACTGTTGTTTTGCCGGATCCCATCCTGTAGCGGCATAGATTTTCTGGATTTCTCCGTCGTAGAATGCCTTATCTTTTCCTGGTTCCATGTAGTGCTCCGCATTGTACTCGGAAATTGTTCTGTGACAGTTCATACAAACGTTCATAGAAGGAATTTCAGATACTTTACCATATTTGGCACTGGAGTGACATAGCTGACAGTCGATTTTCTGCTCTCCTGCGTGGATTTTGTGCGAGAAATAGATTGGCTGTTCGGGCTTGTACCCTTTGTAAACACCGATCCACATGATCCAGTTCCATACGCCGTATGCTGCCAGTAAAGCCAGTATCGCAATAAGTCCTTTACCAATATAGTGGTATTTCTCGTAAATTTCACGGAAAGATTTTACTCTTGTTTCATTAAGCCCCGCTAAATCTTCAGATTGTCCCAGTTTTACTAATTGTCTTAGTTTCAATAGGATCCAAACTAATAGACCTGCGATTGCTAAAAGTGAAATGATCACTACGTTTGTAGTAGTAGAGCTGTTTGCCGGTGCGGCTTGAGCTGTATCTGCAGCAGGAGCTGCATCTGTTTTTTTCTCTTCCGGAGCCGGAGGATTAGTTGTGTACGCTAAGATATCGTCAATATCCTTATCGGTAAGATTAGGAAAGACCTGCATCTCAGTCTTGTTGTACTTTTCAAAAATTTCATTGGCGTACTTGTCTCCAGAAGCTCTAAGCTCCTTGTTGTTCTTGATCCACTTGTGAAGCCAGTCTTTGTCTACACCACCCTCTGTCTTTACTCGTTCTACAACCCCCTTCAAAGGCGGCCCTACAACTTGTTTGTCTAGTGCGTGACATGCAGTACAATTCGCTTTGAAAAGCTTCTCACCATTCTTAGGATCGCCGTCTTGCCCGTAAATTGAAGCACTGGTTGATAACAATAAGCCTATTGCGATCAACGTTTGTCTATAATGCTTTCTCCAACTAATCATTTAAATTATCTTATGTTAGTAAATATTGAACATTCAATCAATTCGGCAAAAATAATATATTTAACAGGAATTTAACGGTATATAGAAAGGGGAAAATATCATTTACGTTTAATTTGTATTGATTCTAAATAACTCCATTTGGTATAATTTTTTAATTTACCTAAATTTGCGGAAACAAGTTTAAATGAAAAATTTTATCAAAATATTTTCGATAGTATTGTTTGGAGGATTTTATACTATTGAAGCACAACAAATTGTAAAAAAAGATACCTTAGCCGGGACGGAATTGGTGATGACAATGGATTCTAAGGTAAATGCTGCGCTGGAAGGCATTGAAGACAAATGTGCAAGAACTACGAGCACAGTAGTTTCGAATGATGTTGATGATGATTCCAGCTCTTCAAGGCCGACAAAAATCTATGTTCCTAACCGGGAACTTACCAATGCGGAGATATGCAGAAGAAATCCGAGGATCTTAGGATATAAGATCCAGATAACCACCGTAAAAAGCAATGATGAAGCTAATGAAGTGAAAGCGTATTTCAGAAAAAGATTTCCCAATCTGAAAGTTGAAACAGACGCCTCACTCAGACCGAATTATAAAATTCTTGCAGGAAGTTACTTTACCAAACAAAGTGCTGCATCCGATCTGTCTAAAGTGAGAGAATATTTTAAATCGGCAATTGCCGTACAATACAGAATTTTCTGTGCAGAAGCAAAATAAATTTAATTTTTGAAATATTGTAAAAGCTGAGATTATTCTCAGCTTTATTTTTTATCAGGTAGTTTTAACAATTGGGAAATAAATATTTATTAATAATATTTGTTTAGAAACCAGAAAAATTCTGTCATTCTTAAATAATTATTTGTTAAAAGATAAACAAGTAAAATGCTAAAAACGGCAGTCAGAAAAGATAGCATTTTCGGTGATTCTTTATAAGAGTAAAAAAGCCATCCCAGCAATAGCGGATATACAAAAACAAAATGTCCTCCGTAAATGTATGTGGTATGAAGTCCGAATCTCATAATGCAGTGAATCACAATATCAAACAAAAATGAAATCACAAGTACCTGCACCAGCTTGTTTTTAAAATTTTTATAATAACTCCATGAAACAAGGATCAATAATGAAGCAATAAAAATGTAAGGTATCCATGATGAATAAACGGTCATTACCAGGCCTTTATAATGATATCCCATCATATTATGTTTATCCCGGATAATGAAATCCGAAAATAATATATTACCCCCAAAAAAGTAAGAAAGAATCATATCCCAGGTTGGAGTTGAATTTACGTTCGAGAATTTTTCATACTGCTCGTTGGTTTTACTGAAGATATTCTCATACTTAAAATTAATTCGGTTCAGGTACAATAAAACAAAACAAACAATGGTAAATGTTCCTCTGAAAGCAGCATTTCCAAGTTTTTTCCAGCTTTTGAAAAGTCCTTTTTCAAACGCAACAGGAATAAAAACTTTAGCAATATTAGTAACTGTTAAACCTCCAATGGTAATTCCTGAAAAAGCCAGCGCCAAAGCCGGAATTTTTTTCTCTTTTTCGAGTTTTAGTGCAGAGTAATGATTAAATAATGTCAGTAAAAATAGGGTATAGGTAAAGTTTTCCGGAGTGAAAGAAAGCAGTATTGTTGTTGAAAAAGCTCCGAAAAATAAAATCAACAGTAAATTTAATATTAATGGAAGTCTGATGATGTTTTTCAGGTATTTGAAAACCTGAAGCACACTCAGACTTACGGCAATATTACTGAACCATGCGAGTATAAAACGGAAATCTCCATTCATTTTACCATCTGAAAAAAGCAGTGCCAGTTCGCGGATCCAATTGAAAAAATAATAGGATAGAGGATGTCTTTCGAAGCTTCCTCCAGTCATTACAATGGATTTGTTATCAAAACTGAAATACGCATCCCATGGGATTCTGGAATCGAAAATTATTTTATAGTGTATGGCGATAAAAGATCCCAAATACCCGTAAACGACCAGAAAAAAAAGGAAAACCACCAGTTCAATTCCTGAAGAAGGGAATAGCAATTTGAAAAATTGGATGAATTTTGTTTTGAATTTTGTCACCAGCTTATTTTTATACAAAAATAAATAAAAAACTCACCAGGAAGGTGAGTTTAAGTATTCGTTTAAAAATGATTTATTCTTTAATTACTTTTTTGCCAACAGAGGTTCCATCTGTAAAATCAATAGCAATAAAATATGTCCCTTTTGATAAATCACTAAGGTCTAACTTTTCTGTATCCAATTTCATGATTTGTTTTCCTAAAACATCAAAAACAGTTACCAATTTTATCTTTTTATCGGTCTGAATTTTGAGCTCTCCTTTGGTAGGATTAGGGTAAATATTTGCTTTAGGTTTTACAGCAACCTCATTTGTCGCTAAAACAGATCCTAAAACTTGTACATCATCTATTGAAACAGCGTCCGCATCAGACCCTGTATATTGAAATCTGATTTGAACATTAGCCTGTCCAATATAAGGAGTCAAGCTTTTTTGAACTGAAACTGTATTGTATAGATCAGTGTCTGGATCACCATCACCGTCATTAATAAATCCCGGTTCAGTATCTTCTGTCCAGATATTTGTCCATGTTGTTCCATTGGTTGAAACCTGGGCAACTAAATTTCCAGCATTTTGGTTAATCATGTAAGACCAGCCAACTTTTACATTGAATTTTAAAACAGGATTAGAAGCGGAAGCCAAGCTAAATGTTGGACTTGTTAAATTTGCAGTATTTGCAGATGCGATCCAGTCGATACAAGCTGATTTTGTTCCGGAAATTTTAAAAGTAGTTTCCAATGCGGAACCACTGGTAAAATTTACGTTTGTAAAATCCCAAGGCCTTGACGCATTAGTGTTAGATCTGGTCCATCCTGTTGGCGGAAAAGTAGTTCCTTCAAAGTTTTCAGAGAGTAATGTCTGTGCATTTGCTATAATCCCTAAAAATAAAGATGCTAAAAGTAAATGTTTTTTCATAAAATTTTTATTTATTGTAAAACTAATAAAAAAGATACAATCATTATAAAATATTTTATTAAAACTTTGCTGCTCTATTATCTATGAACTGCAAGAAAGCATCGAGCATCCGGAAACATCATCATAACCCGACGGCCTTTTTGCTGAAAACTCAGGGTAAATGGTATGGTAAGGATTTTCAAGGGCATGCGTTAATTTTTGTAGCATATCTGTTTTTCCTTCATTGATTTCTTCAATACACTGATACAGAAGGTAATTTCTTAAGATAAACTTAGGGTTCGTTTTATGCATAATTTCCAAAGACTTTTCCCTTGAAATAATATTTTTTTCCAATCTGGATCTATATTCCGTGATGAAGCTCTCCAGCCTGGATATTTTTTCATCATTTAAAAAAGTATAAGAAACATTTTCAAACTGTAGCCTTAAATCCTTTTGATCATCATACTTTTCAAGTTCATTAAAAAATAAGGTATAATCTAACTGAAGATCCTGCATGAGACTTTGCCAATTAGTGAAAAACTTTTCATCATTTGTCAATAATTGATCAAACCCGAATTTCCTGCAGAGCATACGATCGTGGGATTCCCAAAAATAACTTCCGTAATCATTTAGGATATCTTCAAGGAATTTTTCATCTTCAATTAAAGGATGAAGAGCGTTTGCCAGCTGCCAGAGATTCCATTGAGAAATTTGTGCCTGTCTTCCGAAAGCATATCTTCTTCCTGGCAGATCGGTTGTGTTTGGCGTAAAATTCAGGTTATATTCATCCATCATGGAATAAGGCCCATAATCAATGGTGAGACCTAAAACCGACATGTTATCCGTATTCATAACACCGTGAACAAATCCTACACGGTACCATTCTACCATGAGATCAGCAGTTCTTCTGCAGATGTTTTCAAAAAAATCTTTGTATTTCTGATGGCCTTCCGATTGTATTTCTGTGAAATAATTTTCAATGGTGAAATCAGCCAGCTCCTTCAATGTTGTATATTCCTGCTGGGCAGACATCAGTTCGAAATGCCCGAAACGTAAGAAACTTTCTGCTGTTCTTATGATTACAGCACCTTTTTCGTTCTGCGGATTTCCGTTATACATAATATCTCTTACCACTTCTTCCCCTGTAAGAGCAAGACTTAATGCTCTTGTTGTGGGAACACCGAGATGATGCATGGCTTCACTCATCAGATATTCACGCACTGAAGACCTTAAAACGGCTCTTCCGTCTGCATGTCTGGAGTACGGTGTTGCTCCGGCGCCTTTCCATTGTATTTCATTTTTTTGCCCCAGATTGTTGGTGATCTCTCCGGCAAGTATCGCTCTGCCATCACCCAGCTGTCCGGCCCAATTGCCAAACTGATGTCCGGCATAAGCCGTAGAGTAAGTCTGCATTTCCTCAGGAAGTTTATTTCCAACTAAAAAATCCAAATCTTTTTCTTCGAATTTTCCTAAACCGATTTCTTCGGAAAGCTTTTCATTAAAAGCAATAAGCGAAGGACGGTCAAAACCTGCGGGATGTACTGTTGAAAATAAAACCTTTGGGGTGTTTCTCTGCATCGTGTTGCCGGAAAAATCTCCCGGAAACTTTTTTATAAAGGGTTGCTGTATGTTTTCAATATTCATAACTCAAAGGTATTAATTAAAAAAGAAAAGACCTTCCAAATCATTGAAAGGTCTTGTATATTTCTAAAAGAGAATTTATTTATTATTGAAGTCTACATCTTCGCTGCTGTTAAGATTGTCATTCACATTTTCTTCTTTTTTGCCAGATGTTTTCGGTCCTGAAGGTTCTACTGGCTTCGGATTTTTGATTTCATCAAGTGTCTGCAGCCCGCCATCATCTCCGTAACCGGATCCTAATCCTTTAAGATTTGAGCAGCCGTCTTTCCATTCCGATGGTTTTACGAATTTATCACTCGGTGAAACTCCGAGACTTTTATCTGCCCATACTTTCTTCATGAAAATCGCCCAGATCGGAAGTGCCATTTTGGCTCCCTGCCCTTCACCGGTTCCATAGAAGTGTGTTGCTCTGTCTTCCCAGCCTACCCATGCACCGGTTGCCAGTTTGGGAACAATCCCCATAAACCATCCGTCTGAGTTGTTTTGGGTGGTACCGGTTTTACCTGCAATTTCTATATCTTTTGAAATTCCTTTTCTTCCTAGTTCTCCTGAAGCCGTACCATATTGCGCTACTCCTTTCATCAATTCAATCATGGTATAAGCGTATAGCGGATTCATTACTTCTTTAGGCTCTACATTTACTTCTTTAATTACTCTTCCGTTGGCGTCTTCAATTCTCCAAATCATCTCCGGTTTATTGTAATTACCATAGTTAGCAAAAGTACTATAGGCTCCCACCATTTCGTAGATGGTAATGTCGGATGAACCTAATGCCATTGGAAGACTTGTTGAAATCTCTTCTGTTACACCAAGATCTCTCGCCGTCTGAATTACACTTTGTGTCGTTGTCATTTCGGCCAGACGTAATGCTACGGGGTTTTGAGAGTGTGCTAAAGCATCTTTCAAAGTAAGCATTCCGCCTTTTCCTACTACGTGATAAGTTCCTTTATTAAAGCTTGCATTAGAAACTGTAGAACATGGAGTCATGCCGAGTTTCATAATTGCGGTAGCATATACGAAAGGCTTAAAGGTAGATCCCACCTGTCTTTTTCCTTGCTTAATATGGTCGTACTGGAAGTGTTGCCAGTCGATTCCTCCTACCCAGGCTTTTATTTCCCCGGTTCCGGGAACCATAGACATTAATCCGGCCTGAGCTACTTTCTTGTGCCATCTGATAGAATCCCAAGGGGACATTTCTACCTCTTCTTCTCCGGCCCACGTGAAACGTGATGTTTTGATCGGCTTTTTGAATTCCATCATGATAGAATCTTCGGAAACTCCGGCTGCTTTCAGCTGCTTGTAACGTCCGGTTCTTTTCATAGCCTGAACCATCAGGTCATTGATCTGCTTGCTGTTAAGATAATAAAACGGCCAGTCTTTTCTGCCTCTCTGTTCAGCATCAAATCTTTTCTGAAGATCTGTTAAATGCTCTCTTATAGCTTCTTCCGCATACTTCTGCATTTTGGAATCAAGGGTGACGTAAATTTTTAATCCGTCTTTATAAAGATTCAGCTTTTTGCCGTTTTCTTTTTCGTAATCCTTTAAATAAGCATCAATTTCCTTTTTTAAATAAAACTTATAATAAGCGGAATAATCATCATTGATGTTTTTGATCGGATGATAATCTAAAACAATTGGAGTTGCAATGGCTTTATTGTAAGTGTCCTGATCTATATATCCCGTCTTCAGCATCTGTTCCAGTACGACATCCCTTCTTGCTTTCGCTCTTTCAGGATTTCTCATCGGGTTATTTTTTACAGGATTTTCCAGCATTGCTACAAACATGGCGGCTTCCGGTAAAGTAAGTTCTGATGTTTTTTTATTGAAATAGATTTTGGATGCCATTTCAATACCGTTAGCATTATATAAGAAATCAAACTTATTGAAATATAAAGTAACGATTTCTTCTTTTGTATATCGTTTTTCAAGACTTACGGCAACTACCCATTCTTTCAATTTCTGAAATGCTCTTTCAATTTTATTCTGAGAAGCACCATTAGTAAAAAGCAGTTTAGCAAGCTGTTGTGTAATTGTAGAACCACCACCGCGACCACCACCGTAAGCAACGGCTCTGGCGACAGATTGTAAATCGATCCCCGAATGTTCTTTAAAACGTTCATCCTCTTTTGCCTGCAGAGCATATACCAGGTAAGGAGGAAGATCTTTATAAATGATAGGCTGGGTTTTTTCTTTTTCAAATTTTCCCAATAGAACACCATCCGAAGAATAGATTTCGGAGGCTACATAAATATCAGGATTTTCAAGTTCTTTTACATCCGGCATTTCCCCGAGAAAACCTTGGGAAACAGCGAAGAAAAGCCCTGATATTCCTAATACTACAGCAATAAGTCCGACCCAGATAAATTTCACCCACTTTTTCCAGCCGGTATTTTTCTTCTTAGGAGGAAGAGGAAATGTTTTTCCTTTATTTCCTGTAATTTGTTTGTTTACTTCCATTGATGATTACGGTTTAGCCGTTTCTATTTTTACTCCAATATCTTCGATTCCCGGAAGGATGTCATTTCGCATGGCTTGTGTAAGCCCTATTTCATATTTTCCCTTAGCCGGAAATCTGTAATTCAGTTTATACTGAAATAAAGTCTCCTTTGTATCACCGAAGCCGGTTCCCAGCCATTCTCCGTTAGGTTTTGCCAAAACATAATTCAGCGTATCGGTCTGCTTTTTTTTGGTCTGCATATCGGTGAAGTTTACAATAAACCTGATATTACTGTAAGGATATTCATTATTGTTTCTTACAACAAATATAATATTTTTAGGATTTTGCGGATCCGAAACTTCAAGATTAAATTTCTGTTCGCTTTTCTTATTCCACTTGTTATCAACAGAATTCATAATCACTTCTTCTTTTGAAGAAGAATTACAGCTGAAGAGAAGGATAAGCGAGAATAATCCTAAGATTTTACGCATTATTGTCTTTTTTTGGAGGAAACTTCTTTTTAAATTTTTTCTTGTTCGGGTTTGGTTTTTTGTCAACCTGAGAATCTGCTGCAGCTTCTACTTTTTCCAACTGGGGCTTTTGCTGTGGGTTGTTTTTTTGTTGTTTCTGCTGATTGTTCGGATTCTGATTTTGTGGCCTTTCCTGCTTCTGAGGTCTGTCGGATCTTTCAGGACGTTCCTGTCTTTCAGGTCTGTTGTTGTTTTTTTTCTGTCCCTGATTCTGGTTGTTCTGATTATTATTCGGTCTGTTCTGATTTCTGTTTTTATTATTTCCTCTTCCTTTCTTTTCGAAACGGTCAACATTATTTTCCTGAATCAGGTCTATGCTTGCAAAAGGTGTTTCGGGTTGTTTCAGATCTTCCAGCGGAAGGGTCTTTTCGCCACGCTTGTTTTTCGCAATAAGTTTTTTAACCAGATCAATATCAAAATCGTACCAGGCAATAGAATTCTCAACGTATGCAAACCACATTTTCTTTTTGAAAACATCAATCTTTATGCAGAATGCTCTTCCTTTTTCTGTATCAAGTGTTGTTGAAGAAGAAGGGAAATTGCTCAATGCGTCAAGATAGCTGTCCAGCTCGTAATTCAGGCAGCATTTAAGTTTGCCACACTGTCCTGCAAGCTTTTGAGGGTTGATGCTCAGCTGCTGATATCGGGCAACGTTAGTGTTAACAGATCTGAAGTCCGTAAGCCATGTCGAGCAGCAAAGTTCTCTTCCGCAAGATCCTATTCCTCCCACTTTTGCAGCTTCCTGTCTGAAGCCGATCTGCTTCATATCGATCTTTGTACGGAATGCTCCTGCATAATCTTTAATTAACTGCCTGAAATCTACGCGATTATCTGCAGTGTAATAGAATGTAACCTTTGAAGCGTCACCCTGATATTCCACATCGGTGATCTTCATTTCAAGACCAAGCCTGTGGGCGATTTTTCGCGCTTCTATTTTTACGTTTTCTTCTTTTTTTCGTGCTTCCTGCCATACTTCCAGATCTTTCTGGTTGGCCAGCCTGTATATTTTCTGTACAGATTCTTCAGAAAATTTCTTCTTTTTCATCTGAATCTTTACCAGTTCGCCGGTGAGACTTATCACACCTACATCATGTCCGGGACTTGATTCTACTGTTACTACACTACCTATGTGTAAGGGAATATTATTTACATTTTTATAAAACGATTTTCTGTCATTTTTAAATCTAACTTCAACAAAATCACATCTGTTCGGTGCGGGATTATTGATGTTAGAAAGCCAGTCAAAAACACTTAATTTATAACTATTACCACAGGTATCTACATTTTCACAGCCATTCGCGGTCTTCTTGGGTCCGCAAGAATGTGCAGAATCGCCGGATGTTTTACATCCACAACTCATATATAATATGTTTAATTTGCAAATTTATGATTTTTATCTTTATGAGGTCTAAAATAATGAAATATTCAGAAACATAGGTGTTTAGTTTTAAACAAAGCTCTAAAAGTAGTGATTTAGTTTAGTTTAAGTTTCTTATAATCTTAAATTTAGAATAAAATCACAGTAAAGTATTATTTTAAACATAGTTTTATTTGGTTTTATTGTTTAAAATTTTATGATTTATTAACAGCCGTAAGTAAAATAATTTTATATTTGGGTTATATAATAATAGTCTATGAAAAAAATATTAGTATCAACTGCATTATTGGCAGGGGTTTTATCTTACGCGGGTGGCTTCAGGGTTTCTCTGCAAGGGGTAAAGCAATTGGCAATGGCACACACCAGTGCTCATGCTGAAGATGCGAGTGTGGCATTCTTCAATCCTGCAGGTATGTCATTCATTCCCTCGAAATTAAGTATTGTAGCCGGTGGATTTGGCGCAAGCAATAAGGTTACTTTCCAAAATCTGAATACCTTACAAAGTACAGAAACGGATAACCCGTTAGGAACACCTATTTATGCTGCTGTAACATACAGGCCTATTGAAAAACTGACTGTAGGTTTCAGCTTTACTACTCCTTTTGGAAGTACTATAGAATGGCCAAATGATTGGGAAGGCAAAGAGATGGTTCAGAAACTTGAACTGAAAAGCTATTACTTCCAGCCTATGGTTTCTTATAAATTCAACGACTGGTTTGCTTTCGGAGCGAGTTATATCTATGCAAAAGGTACGGTAAACTGGGATCGGGCGGTTACGCAGTTTGGCGGACAGCTTAATCTTGATAGCGATGCGAGTGGCCATGGATATAGTTTCGGGTTTTATTTCAGGCCGGATCCTAAAGTGGATGTAAGTGTTGCTTATCGTTCTCCTGTCGATATGAAAGCGAAAGACGGCACGGCGACCTTTAAATTCCCGTCCACATCAATTTATCCTTTATTGGGATTAAATTCTTCCGGAACAGACGGATTTACAGCAACACTCCCTTTGGTTGAGGAATATACAATAGGTTTAACATACAAAGTGACTCCGAAATGGTTGATCTCTGCAGATTTCAATTATCACGGATGGTCCAGATATAGCCAGCTTACCCTTGATTTAGCAAGCGCTCCTCTGGCTACAGGAAATGCAGATCCAACGGTTGTGGTTGCTCCTAAAAACTTTAAAAATGCTAAAACATTCCGATTGGGAACTCAATATGCATTCAGCGATATGATTTATGGACGTCTGGGTGCATATTATGACGAGTCGCCTTATTCTGATGATCATTTTATTCCGGAGACCCCATCTTTCAACACGTATGTTGTGACCGGTGGTGTAGGATTTAAGCTGAAACAGTTCGGGGTTGATATTGCAGGAGGTTACGCGATGCCTCAGTCACGAAATGTAAATAATAAAACCCTTGGTTTCTACGGACAGGCTAAAGCAACGGCTTACTATTTCGGTTTAGGTTTATCTTACAATCCTTTTTAATTGAAGACTATGAAAAAAATTATAATTTCTACATTAGCGATTTCCGCACTTTTATTTACAACGAGCTGCGAGGATGATTTTGATACAGATGTAAAAGATGTTGTGGTAACCAGTGGTGAAGCCAATTTTTCCAGATATGTAGCATTAGGAAATTCCTTAACTTCAGGGTACAGGGATGGTGCTCTCTATTCGGAAGGACAAAATGAGTCATACCCTTCTATTATTGCACAGCAAATGAAGCTTGCCGGAGGCGGTGATTTTAAGCAGCCGCTGATGCCTAATAATACAGGGGGCTTCAACAACCTGCCGGGTTTCCCTGGAAAACTTACTCTTAAAGTTGTTAACGGGTCATTAACTCCCGTTGCCGGTACTCCCGGAGGCGCTTTGGATAATATTGCTTCGGGAAGACCTTATCAGAATATGGGTGTGCCGGGAGCAAAATCTTTCCATCTCGTAGCACCTGGATATGGAAGTCTTGCAGGTCTTGCGACCGGAACGGCAAATCCTTACTTCGTGAGATTTGCTTCATCTGCCACAACTTCAGTTTTAGTTGATGCAATATCCCAGACTCCTACTTTTTTCTCACTATGGATAGGAAACAATGATGTCCTTTCATACGCAACAAATGGAGGAACAAACTCTCAGACAGTAGGAGGAGTCACTACATACACAGCAGCAACGGTTCAGCCAGAAACAGTAAGTCCTGCAATGTACAAATCAAACGACATCTCGAACCCTAATATCGTTGCCGCTTCTATTAAAGCGGTTTTGGACGGTCTTAAAGGAGCAGGTGTTACGAAAGGAGTAATCGCCAATATTCCTGACGTTACCAATATTCCTTTTTTTACGAGAGTTCCTTATAATGCAATTCCTTTAGATGCAGCAAAAGCCCAGGCTTTAAATACGCAGCTTTATGGACCTTTAAAGGCTGTTCTTACTGCATATGGGCAAGGAAGCAGAATTAACCCTGTCGTAGCGGGAAATAATCCTGTGCTTATTATCGATAATAAATTAGCTGATCTTTCGGCTCAGCTTACGGCTGCTTTAGCGGCAAATGGCTATACTCCTACTCAGGCTGCATTTATAGGTAATGCTTTCGGAAGAGCACGTCAGGCAAAGCCCGGAGAATTAATGCTTCTCACATCCAGCAGCTTATTAGGTTTAGATGCAACGACCAATCAGCCAGCTACTCCGAGTTCTTTATTCATCTATGGTGCAAGTTTCCCAATTGGTGACCAGTATTCGTTAACAGCTGATGAAGTAAACAATATTTCTACAGCGGTAACTGCTTATAATACATCCATCAGATCAATGGCAGATTCCTATGGTTTAGCTTTTGTTGATATGAATAAAAAGATGGTAGAACTGAATTCAAAATCAGGTATCACTTATAATGGGGTGAAATACACCGCAACATTCGTTAGCGGAGGTACCTTCTCTCTTGATGGGGTACATCTTACCGGAAGGGGATATGCTATTGTAGCTAATGAATTTATCAAATCGATCAACATGAAATACAGATCCAATCTGCCGCAGGTTGATGCCAATAAATATTCAGGGGTTACCTTTCCGTAATTCTCAATTAAATAAAAACTTAGAAACCACAGGATAGATTCTTGTGGTTTTTTTTTAAATTTGCAAAATCTTTTAAAAAGTAAAAATGGCCCATCAGTTAAGTTATCTATTTTGTACAAGGACGAGTAAGGACTTGGCAGAGAAAATTGCCCAGTATTATGGGAAAGAATTAGGAAAAATAAACTTTCAGGAGTTCAGTGACGGAGAATTTGAACCGGTTTTGGACGAGTCTGTAAGAGGAGGAAGAGTTTTCCTGATCGGATCCACATTCCCTCCCGCAGATAATCTTTTAGAGCTTCTTCTTATGATTGACGCGGCAAAAAGAGCCTCTGCAAAAAGCATTACGGTAGTGCTTCCTTATTTCGGGCTTGCCAGACAAGACAGAAAAGACAAACCAAGAGCGCCAATCGGTGCAAAACTTGTAGCCAACCTTTTAACGGCTGCAGGAGCAACCAGAGTAATGACTATGGATCTTCACGCAGATCAGATCCAGGGATTCTTTGAAATTCCGGTGGATCATTTATATGCATCTACAATTTTCGTAGATTATATCAGAGACCTTAATCTTGAAAATCTTACAATTGCTTCTCCGGATATGGGAGGTGCTAAAAGAGCGAAAAATTATGCAGGGCACCTTGGTGCAGATGTAGTTATTGCCTATAAGGAAAGAAAAAAAGCAAATGTTGTAGAAGAGATGTTTCTTATCGGGGATGTGGTAGGTAAAAATGTGATCCTTATCGATGATATGATTGATACGGCAGGGACACTTTGCAAAGCTGCAGATATCCTGATGGAAAAAGGAGCGAAAACCGTAAGAGCCATGGCAACTCACGGTGTGCTTTCAGGAAAGGCCTATGAGAATATTGAGAATTCCAAACTATTGGAAGTTATTGTAACTGACTCGATTCCTGTGAAAAATAATTTGTCATCTAAAATAAAAGTGCTATCTTGCGCCCCATTATTTGCAGACGTTATGAAGATGGTTCATGAGCATCAATCAATTAGCAGTAAGTTTGTTATTTAATTGACAGTTAGAGGTTTGCAAATTTAATTTGAAACAATTTTTTAAATTTTTATAAATGAAATCTATTACAATTCAAGGTACAAAAAGAGAAAGCGTGGGCAAAAAGTCTACAAAAGCTTTACGTGATGCTGAATTAGTTCCTTGTGTTGTTTACGGAGGTGGTGAGCCATTGAACTTCTCTGCAGAAGAGAAAGCGTTCAAAGGTTTGGTATATACTCCTGAAGCACACACGGTATCTATTGAGGTTGATGGTCAAACAATTCCGGCTGTTCTTCAGGATATTCAGTTTCACCCGATTACTGACAAAATTCTTCACGCAGATTTCTATCAGTTAGCTGACGATAAGCCGGTTATCATGGAAGTTCCTGTAAGAATCACTGGTCGTTCTAAAGGTGTTGTAGCTGGTGGTGTTCTTCGTCAGTCTTTCAGAAAACTGAAAGTGAAAGCAATCCCTGCTAACTTGCCAGACGAGATCGTTGTTGATGTTACTCCGCTAAGAATCGGTAACAAACTTTATATTGCTGGAATCAAAACTGAAGGATTCTCTTTCATGCACCCTGACAATGCAGTTGTTGTAGCTGTTAAGATGTCTAGAAATGCAATGAAAGGTGGTGCTGCAGCAATGGATGATGAAGATGAAGAAGAAGTTGCAACTGAAGAAGGAGCAGCTCCGGCAGCAGAAGAAACTACTGCAGCAGAATAAGAATTTCTTATCTGAACAATATAGAACCTGTCAATTTATTGGCAGGTTTTTTTGTATTAAAAAATTATCAGCTAAAAAAAACTTTGCGATCTTTTATAAGTGAAACGGCCTTGTGAACCTAAAGCATTAAGTAATAAAAAAGCTTAGTGATCATTGTGTTCAGAATTTAAGTTCTTAGCATTAAAACAACAGTGCTATCATTCGCTGAGTGAAACGCTCTTGCGAAACAAAAATGTCCACAATAAAATATTCCATTCCCTGCGGCCGTTAGCGTTAAAATTTTAGATTTAAGGATAGCATCAAATCTATCTAATCTTTCTATGAACCAAGAATGGGCAACTCTCATCAAGAATCCGAAAAAAAGCCGTAAATTTGAAGTGTTCTAAATAAGAACGGTTTAATTTAAATTTTTAATAAATGTTTGACATTCAGGAAATCAGAAGTCAGTTTTCTATATTAGATCAGAAGGTGAACGGTAAGCCATTGGTTTATCTTGATAATGCAGCGACATCACAAAAGCCGGATTCCGTTTTAAAAAAATGGAATCAATATTATACCGAGATCAATGCCAATGTACACAGAGGAATTCATACGCTGAGTCAGCTGGCTACCGAAGAAATGGAACTTTCCAGGAGAAAAATTCAGAATTTTATTAATGCAAAACATGATTTTGAAGTAATTTTTACCAAGGGAACAACAGAAGGCCTCAATTTAATCTCCTATATTTTAACACAAAAGCTTAGAAAGGATGATGAGATCATTATCTCGTATCTGGAACATCACTCCAATATTGTTCCATGGCAGTTGCTTTGTGAAAGAACAGGTGCAAAACTGAAGGTTATTCCTATAGACGAACAAGGTATTCTCCAGCTTGATGTATTTGAGACATTCTTAAGTGATAAAACAAAAGTAGTTTCCGCAAATCATGTTTCCAATGCTTTGGGAATTGTAAATCCTATTGAAGAAATCATTGCAAAAACAAGAAAAAATACCGATGCTTATATTGTAATTGATGGTGCTCAGTCTGCGCCGCACTTTACCATCGATGTTCAGAAAATGGACTGTGATTTCTATGTTTTTTCCGGTCATAAAATGTATGCCCCGATGGGTACCGGAATCCTGTATGGAAAACAAAATATTCTTGAGGAACTTCCGCCTTTCCATGGTGGAGGAGAGATGATTGCCACATGTTCATTCGATGGGACCACCTATGCACCACTGCCTTTCAAATATGAAGCAGGGACGCCGAATGTTGGTGGAAATATTGCATTGGGAGCAGCGGTGGACTTTATTCTGAAGGTGGGACAGGAAAATATTCAGAAGCATGAAAATGCCTTGTTGGAATATGCTCAAAGAAGGTTGCTGGAATTGGAAGGTATAAAGATCTATGGTGAAAAAGCCAATAGAACAGGTGTAGTTTCTTTTAATCTTGAAGGCGTTGGAATCGCTTCAGATGTAGGAATGATCCTGGATAAATTAGGAATTGCCGTAAGAACGGGACACCACTGTACCCAGCCTATCATGGATTTTTTCAATATTGCAGGTACGGTAAGAGCCAGTTTTGCCGTGTACAACGAATTTCATGAAATCGATCTTCTTGTGGAGGGAGTAAAAAAAGCGCAGAGAATGCTTAGCTAGTTTTCGCATTTTCTTGTACAATAAAAACCCGGGCGGAAATTTTTCCGCCCGGGTCTGTTTTAATTATCAGCAAATTAATTAAGACCAATGAGAATTACTATAAGTATTATATTTGATGCAGTTCTTATAGCTTGTATTTATTTCACTAAATTATGAAAAATTATCATACAACGACAGTATAATTAAAAATTCTTGTCTGTCGAAAAATATATATTATTGAAAAAAATTCTTTAGGTTGTAACCTTTTTGGTTTTTTATTGTCTTACTAACAGAAACAGATAATTATGAAGATTTTGCTCAGAAATAAAAAAGATGATTTGCTTGGCAGGCTTAAAAAGCATGATGCCGCTGCGCAGAAAATCTTCTATGATCAGAATGTAAAAAAATACCTGAGTATAAGCCGCAGCTATATAAATGATATCTATCAAGCCGAAGATTGTGTCATTAAAGCATTCTGCAAAATTTTTAAAAACATTGAAAGCTTTCGTGATGAAGGAAGTTTTGATGGCTGGGCAAGAAGAATCGTCGTGAACGAATGTCTAAATTTTATTAAAAGCCACAAAACGGTTTTTTATCTTGACGATATCAGTGAATCTTATCTGGAAGAAATGTACGATGAGGAAGTTACTTTTGATTTTAATGCGCAGGAACTTCTTGATCAGCTTCCTGATGCTTACAGGATGGTTTTTAACCTGTATGTTTTTGAAGACTATTCCCATCAGGAAATTGCCGATCTGCTCCAGATTTCAACTGCTGTAAGCAAAACGCAGCTGTTCAGAGCGAAGGAGAAAATGAGAAAAATTTACTTTCAACAACAAAAAGCCTTGAAAAATGAAAACGTCTAAAAATAGTATAGAATATCAGGTTAAAAAACAGATCAGCGAAAGGGAAATTACGCCTACCAGAGATTTATGGTCTGAAATTCAGGCTCATAAACCTGTTGAATCTGCAAAAACTAAAATCAATTGGTTTTTAGTGGCAGCTTGTGTGGTTTTAACATTCAGTTTAGGAATAGTACTCTTTTTTAATCAGGATAATCATGTCACTGAGAGGTATGAAAATATTGCTAAGGTCGGTAAGACTGAAGTTCAGTTTCCTGCACAGAATAAGCTTCAGAAGAAATCAACGAAACTAATCGTTAAAAATACTGAACAAAAAATTGCAGCAGAAAAGATTTCAGCAGATAATCAAAAAGATCTGAAGGAATCACCGGCTGTTATATATGATGAAGTGCCTTCAATACAACAAAATTCGCTGCATGTTATAGCAGAAATCACACCTGTTGAATCGGCTAAAATGATTGCACAATCAGATTCGGCTAAAATACATGTGAAAAAGAAACGGTATGTTGATCCTTCAACGCTGCTCTTTTCAGTCGAACACAAAGATGTTATTGAAAAAACAAAAGGAAAAAGCAATGTGGCAAGCATTGATCTGAACGAAAAATAAAATCAATTTTAAACAATAAAAACTATTATAATATGATCAGGAAATTTATCATGATGGGTGGGCTATGCCTATTGTCTACAGCAATATTCGCTCAAAAAAAGCCGGTATTCAATCTTCAGCCAAAAGAAGACACCGAAGTAAGTCCAATTGTAAAAGAGAAGGTGGACGAGTATGCAAAAAAGATTGACACGATCATTAAGGAGGAAAAAAAACTGATGGAAGTCGAGTTAACTGAACTTCAGTCTAAAAATCTTCCTAAAGCAGAATTCAATGAACAAAAATCATTGATTGCCAGTAAGTATTCTGAGAAGATAGATCAGAGAATTGAAGAATTAGGCTTTGATATGGATGCCGTTATTCAAAAACAGGTACGGTATTCTCTCCTTAATTCTGATGTGACTTCTAATGAGGAGTTAAAGGAAAAGTTGTTGAAAAAATTCAGACCAACAAAAGAGCTTTCTCCGTATATCTCTTATTCTATTATGAATCTTACAAATGATAAGGCAGATAATATTTTGGATAACAATCTGCGCTATGCCGGAAATTTTGAATTTGGGTTTAAATTCAATTACCAATTCGGAAGAACAAGTCCGTGGGGATTAATTTCCGGAATCGGGTTTTCCTGGAGAACATTGAGTATTGATAACAATATGTTTGTGGCAAAAGATGCCAATTCCAATGTGTACCTGGCAAATTATGAGAAAGGATTGAGTAAAAGTAAGCTCAGAACAGGTTATATTGTCGTTCCGCTGGGATTGCAGTACAATTTTTCAAAGCTGAAAAATGCAGGTCTGGATGTGCAGTACAGAGATTATTCACATGGATTTAAAGTAGGCGCCAATATCTACGGAGGAGTGAAAATGTCTACCAATAATATTATCAAAGGTGACGGGATAAGCGACAGAGACAGAAGCGACTATCGGGTAAGTCCTTTTATTTACGGAGGGCAGTTTACAGTTTCTTATGATGATTTCAGCATCTTTGTTAAAAAAGATTTCGGAAATTTCTTTAAAAGCGGAACCTTTGAAAACGATAAAGCTTTAACTTTCGGAGTAGCACTTTGGTGGTGATGCACATATATATATAAAAAACGCCGAAAATTTTCCGGCGTTTTTTTACAATATTAACGTTTAAATTTATTTCTATTTTAAGCTCCCTACCATATTCTCAGGTTTCACCCATTCGTCAAACTGTTCGGCCGTTAAAAGTCCGAGCTTCACAGCTTCTTCTTTAAGGGTGGTTCCGTTTTTATGGGCTGTTTTTGCGATTTTTGCTGCGTTTTCATAACCGATATGTGTGTTCAAAGCAGTAACAAGCATCAACGACTTGTCTACCAGTTCTTTAATTCTTTCATGATTCGGCTCTATTCCCACCGCACAATGATCGTTAAAGGAAATACATGCATCAGCAATTAGCTGAGCCGACTGTAAAAAGTTGAAAGCCATTACCGGTTTGAAAACATTCAGCTCATAATTTCCCTGCGTTCCCGCAAAAGAAATGGTGGTGTCGTTACCTAAAACCTGCGCGCAAACCATCGTCATCGCCTCGTTTTGCGTAGGATTTACTTTTCCCGGCATGATGGATGATCCGGGTTCGTTTTCAGGAATATGAATTTCCCCGATCCCGGAACGCGGCCCAGAAGCCAATAATCTGATATCCTGAGCAATTTTGAATAGTGAAACTGCCAGTTGTTTTAAAGCGCCATGAGACTCCACAATTGCATCGTGAGCTGCTAAAGCTTCAAACTTATTTTCTGCAGTTACAAATGGATGATTGGTGAATTTTGCAATATATTCAGCCACTTTTACATCGTAGCCTTTCGGAGTATTCAGCCCGGTTCCTACTGCCGTTCCTCCCAACGCAAGCTCAGAAAGATGCGGAAGGGTATTCTTTAAAGCTTTTAAACCATAATTCAGCTGGGCAACATAGCCGGAAAATTCCTGTCCCAAAGTTAATGGTGTTGCATCCATTAAATGCGTTCTCCCGATTTTTACAATATCTTTAAACGCATCTGATTTTTCAGCTAAAGTATTTCTTAATTTTTCAACAGCAGGAATCGTTACTTCCACAACTTTACGATAGGCTGCAATATGCATGGCAGTAGGATAGGTATCATTGGAAGACTGGGATTTGTTGACGTCATCATTAGGGTGGATTTCCGATTTTTCGCCTAAAGTTCCGCCATTGTTTACATGAGCCTTGTTCGAGATTACCTCATTCACATTCATATTAGACTGTGTACCGGAACCTGTCTGCCAGATCACAAGCGGAAACTGGTCATTCAGTTTTCCCCCTAAAATTTCGTCACATACTTTTGCGATCATATCTCTTTTTTCAGCAGACAGAACGCCCAGATCAGCATTGGTATAAGCTGCCGCTTTTTTCAGATAGGCAAATGCTTCGATAATTTCGTGGGGCATAGAGCCTTCCGGACCAATTTTGAAATTGTTTCTGGATCTTTCGGTTTGTGCGCCCCAGAGTTTATCTGCAGGAACCTGCACTTCGCCCATAGTATCTTTTTCTATTCTGTAATTCATATCAATTGTTTGGTTTTTCTTTTGTTAATGTTACGGTTTTTATATCTGGCATATTCATTATTACATCGTAGCTTAAAAAGCAATTTGGACCGACTGAATTCAAATTTAATTTCATATTGTTCTGTGATACATCTGAAATCGTAAGAATTCCTTTTGAGAAAATACATTTATCGTAATTGGAAGAAGAAAATTTTGCCTCTTTTATATAAATCACAAATTGATTTTTTTCATTTTTTATGATATCAGACTTCTGAATAATAAATTTTTCGTTCTGGAAATTAATGAATGAGAAAACAAGTGAATCAGCTTCGTTTTTGGAAATTTCAAAATTCATGGGATGATCTTCTACTGTTCCTGACCAAATTCCAGAGATCTGTATATCTTCCGATTCAATCTGTGAGAAACAGTAATTGCAGGTAATAAAAGAAAAAAAGAGGATTAGAATATTTTTCATTCAGGGTTAATTTTAAATGAATTTCCACATACAGTTAAAACTTTTTATAAAGTTAAACAATGTTGAAAGACCTCACAATTTATAATCATTATAAATATTAATCCAGGTCTCTGATTTTACTCATGTTTTTTCGCGATGTTTTATTTTTGCACCAAAAGAAAAAGAAGAATGGAATTTAGATATCAGGATCCGTACCCGATCCAAAAAGATGATACGGTGTACAAAAAACTTACTTCAGATTACGTAAAAGTTGAAAAATTAGGAGACAGGGAAATTTTAACCATAGATCCGAAAGGATTGGAGCTCCTTGCAGAAGAAGCAATGGCAGACGTTTCTTTCATGCTCCGTTCTTCCCATTTGGAAAGTCTGAGAAGAATTATTGATGATCCTGAAGCAACTGATAATGACAGATTTGTAGCCTATAATCTATTGCAAAATGCAGCAGTGGCAGCGGAAGGCGCCTTACCTTCATGCCAGGATACAGGAACAGCAATTGTAATGGGTAAAAAAGGAGAAAATGTATACACGGGTGTTGATGACGGAGAATATTTAAGCAAAGGAATTTACAATACCTATCAGAAACGAAACTTAAGATATTCTCAGGTAGTACCTTTAACCATGTTTGATGAGAAAAATTCGGGATCCAATCTTCCGGCGCAGATCGATATTTATGCTAAAAAAGGAGATTATTACGAATTTTTATTCTTAACAAAAGGAGGAGGTTCTGCCAATAAAACGTTCCTTTACCAAAAAACAAAGTCTTTACTGAACGAAAAATCCCTGGAAGAATTTATCAAAGAAAAAATTTCTGATCTGGGAACGGCTGCATGTCCGCCTTATCACCTGGCGTTGGTAATCGGGGGAACTTCTGCTGAAGCGAATCTTGCTGCCGTGAAAAAAGCTTCTGCAAAATATTATGATCATCTGCCTACTGAAGGTAACGAAGCAGGGCAGGCGTTCAGAGATCTGGAATGGGAAGCAAAAGTTCAGAAAATATGCCAGGAAAGTGCCATCGGAGCACAGTTTGGAGGAAAATATTTAACACATGATGTAAGAGTGATCAGACTTCCTCGTCACGCCGCTTCATGTCCTGTCGGGATGGGAGTTTCCTGTTCAGCAGACAGAAATATTAAAGGTAGAATTACAAAAGAAGGTATTTTCCTGGAACAGCTGGAAGAAAATCCGAAAAGATTCTTACCGGATACGCCGCCGCATCTTGAGGAAGCTGTTGAAATTAATCTGAACAGGCCGATGCCGGAAATTCTGGCAGAGCTTTCAAAATATCCGATTAAAACAAGATTAAAATTAAACGGAACTTTAATCGTTGCAAGAGATATCGCCCACGCTAAAATCAAAGAAATTATCGACAGCGGAAAACCTATGCCTGATTATTTTAAAAATCATCCTATTTATTACGCAGGTCCTGCAAAAACTCCGGAAGGAATGGCTTCGGGAAGTTTCGGCCCTACCACTGCAGGAAGAATGGATGTGTATGTGGATGAATTCCAGAGCCATGGCGGAAGCATGATTATGCTGGCCAAAGGAAACAGAAGTAAAGACGTTACCAATGCCTGCGGAAAGTACGGAGGTTTTTATCTGGGCTCTATCGGAGGCCCTGCTGCTATTTTGGCAAAAGACAATATTCTTTCCGTTGAGGTAGTGGATTTCCCGGAATTAGGAATGGAAGCAGTAAGAAAAATTGAAGTGAAAGATTTCCCGGCCTTCATCATTACTGATGATAAAGGAAATGACTTTTTTGCAGATCTGGCACATTAGAAATATAAAAGACGGATAGAGAATAGAAAAATAAAGACCATATTCATCATCTATTTGTCTATCGCATTTTGGCCTTTTTAATTAAAATCAAAATAAATAACAAAATAGGGCGGCTATCTTTTGTGTAAAAAAATAAAATGTCCTATTTTTGCCTAAAATCTTTAAGAAAATGATAACGATTTTATCAGCATTTTGGCCGTTTTACCAGTTCCTTTGGACTGTATTTTTCATAATCATGTTCCTTGTGGGATTCTGGTGTATCTTTATGTTCTTCGGATTTGTAATTCCTTTATGGTTAACTGAAGGTCTGAAAGAATACTTCGGGAAAGTGAAGCCTTTCGATCCTGAAGATATCAGAAGCAAAATGGTTTATGAGCAGGAAGGAGTAGAGGTAATCTACAACGAGCCAAAAGGTCATGGCCCTTTTATTCATGACCACAGCCACGACAGCCACGGACATCATTAATTGATTGTCATTGTTTTCCCACATGAATTCCGGGAAAGCAATATCAAAGCAAAACAACATATATTAAAACCACTTACTTCGGTAGGTGGTTTTTCTTTTATTCAACTTTTCGAAATCTGCTGGGGATGATTGTTTCGGATCTTTCTTTATAAATAACAGTTTATTGTTGAACTTGTTCTAATTAAGTAATTTTAAGAAGTTCAGGCTTCACAGTTGCTTTAAAATTAAATCTCACGAATATATTTTCCTGAAAAATAAAATAAAAATAATCTTCATTAAATGAGGATAAATATTTATGATCATATAAAGATCTAAATTCTTTGATAATTCTGTTTGATTATAAAATCATTTTGCCGAAATATCTAAATAGCAATATGTTAAAATTTATCATTTTTTTTATAATACATAATTAGTTTTCAAAAAAAGAAATTACTTTCGTGGTAACTAAAGAAACGTTATGAAGAAATTTTATTCTGGTATTTTACTGCTTATGATCACACTGGTCTTTGGCCAGATAAGCTATACCATCACTCCAAACCCTTTTAATGAGACAAATGCAATTACTTTATCGGTTCCCGGAAGTCAAATTGATGAAGCCGCCTGGGGAGTTGCCAACAACGCCGTATATATCTGGTCTTGGTCTCTGGATACAAACTATCAGAACAGTCAGGATTGTCCTACTAACGGCAGCTGGACCAACTCTAATGAACTGAATAAACTGAATTACAATTCAACGACAGACACCTATTCTTTAACGTTTACCCCAACAACTTTTTTTGCAAGAACAGGAATCGGAAGATTCGGGTTTTTGCTGAAAAATAAAACGGGTACAAGCCAGACTTCTCCTGATATTTTTGTGAATGTAGGAATTCTTAATTTAAGCTTAACGAATCCTGCAGCAAACAGTCTTACCTCGGTACCAACAGGAAACTCAATAAATATTACAGGGACTACAAATGTTAACGCAACATTTCAGCTTAAGGCCAATGGAAGTGTAGTTCACTCTACTTCAACGCCTTCAACTTCTTATTCGTATAACTATACTGTAACAGGAGATGCGAATATGGAATTGATTGCAACGGATGCCAATTCCAATACGAAAAATGCTGCATTTATTCTTCAGGTTCCGCGAAATGTTGTGTCGGAGGCTATTCCGAGCTGGATTAAGCAGGGAATAAACTATCACCCTACCGATCAGACAAAAGTAGGACTTGCATTATATGCTCCATCTAAAAATTTTGTACATGTTATCGGAAGTTTTAATAACTGGGCAGTAAACGATACTTACTTAATGAAAAGGGATACTACAAACCCTGATTTGTACTGGATTGAATTAAGCGGCCTTACGCCACAGCAGCTCTATACATTCCAATACAGAACAAACGACCTTAGAAAGGTGGCAGATCCATATTCTCCACAGATTTTATCTTCTTATGACGATCAGTGGATTACCTCTTCCACTTACCCGAATTTACCGGCATTCCCGGCAGGACAGGATTTTGAAGTTTCGATGTTTAAAACTGGCCAGGCTCCTTATAACTGGCAGGTTACCAATTTCCAGCGTCCGGCTAAAGATAATCTCGTGATTTATGAGTTGTTATTGAGAGACTTCACACAGGAGAAAACATGGCAGTCATTAATCAATAAGATTACCTATTTAAAAAATTTAAAGATCAATGCCATAGAGCTGATGCCTATCATGGAATTTGAAGGTAATCTCTCCTGGGGCTATAATACTTCTTTCCATTATGCTTTGGATAAAGCTTACGGAACCCCTGAAAAATTCAAAGAGTTTGTGGATATATGTCATCAAAACGGAATCGCTGTTATTTTAGATATTGCATTCAACCATGCTACAGGACGTTCTCCATTGGTTAGACTTTGGAATGTAGATCCGGATGGTGACGGATATGGTGATGTTGCCACTAATAATCCGTACTTCAATACGGTTCCGAAACATTCGTATAATGTTTTTAATGATTTTAACCATTCAAGTTCTTCAACTAAATATTACGTTGAAAGATGTCTTCAGCAATGGCTTACCGAATATAAAATTGATGGTTTCCGATGGGATCTTACCAAAGGATTTACCCAAAACTGCTCTGAAAATGATGAAACGTGTACCAATGCGTATCAGCAGGACAGAGTAGATATTTTGAAAGACTATGCAGACAGACAATGGGCTATTGATCCCAATTCTTACATGATTTTTGAACATTTAGGAACCGATGCCGAAGAACAGCAGTGGGCCAATTACAGAGTTGCAGAAGGAAAAGGTGTTATGCTTTGGAATAAGCAGACAGATCCTTACAACCAAAACACAATGGGGTATAAAGATAACAGCAGCTATGACAGAATGAATCACGCACTTCATGGCTTTACCAATATGCATGCAGTCGGTTTTGGTGAAAGTCACGATGAAGAAAGATTAATGTTTAAAAATCTTGCTTATGGTGCGGTAAATGGCAGCTACGATGTAAAAAATCTTAATACTGCTTTAGATAGAATGAAAACGTTTGGAGCAACATTCTTCACAATCCCTGGTCCTAAAATGATATGGCAGTTTGGTGAATTGGGATACGAGTTCAGCATTAACAGATGTGGTGACGGTTCTATTAATCCGGGATGTAGAACAGATGAAAAACCAATCGCATTTACACTTGGATATGATACCAATGTTAACAGAAAAGCGGTTTATGACACCTGGGCGAAGATTATCGATATCAGAAATACTTACCCTGTTTTCAGATCAAAGACATATACTGTAGAATCTAATAATCTTACCAACGATCCAAACGGATTGATTACAAGAATCTATGTTTACGATAATACCCTTACCAACGGTGTGAAAAATATTGTCGTACTGGCAAACTACAACACAACAGCACAGAATGTAGTTCCATATTTCCCTTATACAGGGCAGTGGCAGAATCTTATGGATAATTCAATCTCAAACATCACCTCTACCACGGCAGCCATCACTTTGCAGCCGGGAGAGTTCAGAATTTTCGGAAACTATGTAGGAAATTTGTCAACAATTGATGAAACCGCAGCCTATAAACTGTCATTGCAGATCGCAGATAATCCGGTGAAAAACGGTTTGGCAAAATTAATGTATCACAAAGCCAAAAACGGAGAAATTTTAATCTACGATATGAGTGGTAAGAGAGTTGACAGCTTTAAACTTAAAAATGAAGACGGAACATATGAATTAAAAGCTAATTATGCGCCGGGTACCTATCTGGTTCATTTAAAATCAGATTCTGGAGTTGCTATTCAGAAAATGATTATACAATAAACTTAGGCCGCTTCAAGCGGTCTTTTTTTATGTTGAAAATAAGTTTATGGATAAGACTTTAAATAAGAACCGTCATTTCCATCCGAAATTAGCACATCTACAAATCAATCCGTATCTTTGCCAACTAAATTTTTACTATGTCTAAGAGTTTAATTCCAAAATTAGAAGCTATAAAACAAAGATATAATGAGGTGGCAGACCTTATTATTCAGCCTGATGTTATTTCAGATCAGAAAAGATATTCTTCTCTGAACAAAGAATATAGTGATTTGGGGAAAATTGTAAGAGTTTACGATCAATATAAAGGAGCATTAGATTCGATTGAAGAATCCGACGAGATTATTGCTGACGGATCCGATAAAGATTTTGTAGAATTGGCAAAAATCGAAAAGAACGAGGCTTTGGAAAAAATTCCGGGTCTTGAAGAAGAATTAAAAGTATTGTTAATTCCCAAAGATCCTGCAGATGACAAAAACGTAATCGTGGAACTTCGTGCAGGAACAGGAGGAGATGAAGCAGCGATTTTTGTAGAAGATATCTACAGAATGTATTCCATGTACTTCAAGACAAAAGGATGGAGACATGAAGTGACAGATTCGAACGAAGCGGCAAAAGGATACAAGGAACTCATCATGAAAGTGGAAGGAGAAGGCGTGTACGGAATCATGAAATTTGAATCCGGAGTTCACCGTGTACAGCGTGTTCCTGAAACGGAATCTCAGGGAAGGGTTCATACTTCTGCCATTACGGTTGCGGTTCTTCCGGAAGCCGAAGAAGTAGATTTTGAACTGAATCCGGCGGACATCGAAATGCAGACTTCCAGATCCGGAGGAGCAGGAGGCCAGAACGTAAACAAAGTTGAAACCAAAGTGCAGCTTACCCACAAACCTTCGGGATTGGTAGTGGTTTGTCAGCAGGCACGTTCCCAGCTGGCCAACCGTGAGCTTGCGATGGAAATGCTGAGAACCAAACTCTACGATATCGAACTACAAAAAGTTCAAGGAGATATAGCAGCACAGCGTAAGTCGATGGTTTCTACGGGAGACCGTTCGGCGAAGATCAAAACCTACAATTATCCGCAGGGAAGGGTAACGGATCACAGAATCAACAAATCCATGTACAACCTGGATGCCTACATGAACGGAGATATCTCTGAAATGATTGACGCCGTAATCATGGCAGAAAATGCCGAAAAAATGAAAGGCGAAGAAGAAAATTTATAAAATCTTTATCATAAAATCTTTGTTAAATCTCCGGTTTTCCGGAGATTTTTATTTTAGATCATCGATAACTTTTTTGCTGTGAAGAATTTCAGATAGATTCCTTATTTTTGGGAAAATAGCTAATATGAAATTCAGACCACTATTACTAACCGCCGGAGTCTTGTTTTCGGCAACATTGTATTCACAAAAAATGATGTATCCTAAAGCATTAAAAGGAAACCAAACCGATAATTATTTCGGAACTGCCGTTGCAGACCCTTTCAGAGATCTTGAAAACGATTCCGAAGCCACCAGAAAATGGGTTGATGAAGAAGTAAAACACAGCCAGGCTTATCTTTCAAAAATTCCGTTCAGGGAAGAAATCAGAAAACAACTGACGGATATCTGGAACTATGAGAAAATTTCGGCCCCATTCCAGGAAGGAGATTATTCGTATTTTTACAAAAATAACGGCTTACAGGCACAATCTGTTTTGTATAGAACAAATAACAAAACGAAGGCTACAGAAGTATTTTTAGATCCGAATAAATTTTCGGATAAAGGGACAACGTCACTTTCCCAGTTATCATTTAACAAAAAAGGAAATCTTGCCGCCTATTCTATTTCAGAAGGAGGAAGCGACTGGAATAAAATCATTATCATCGATGCTGTTTCGAAAAAGCAAATCGATGAAACGCTTGTGGATGTAAAGTTCAGCGGGATTTCATGGCAGGGTGACGAAGGCTTTTATTATTCAAGCTACGATAAACCGAAAGAGGGAACAGTACTTTCCGGTATGACGGATAAGCATAAAGTGTATTTTCATAAATTAGGTACAAAACAATCTGAAGACCAGTTAATTTTCGGAGGCGATAAAACCCCGAGAAGATATATTGGAGGTGGTGTTTCCGAAGATCAGCGGTATCTCATTATTTCAGCAGCCAATGCAACTAATGGAAATGAATTGTACATCAAAGATCTCAAAAACGGGGGCGATTTTGTACAAATTAATAAAGGGTTTGATATCAATGCAAGCATTGTTGATACTCAGGGAGACGATCTGTATATCTTTACCGATAAAGATGCTCCGAATATGCGTCTTGTGAAAACAACCATTAAAAATCCAGCTCCTGAAACCTGGAAAGATGTTATTCCGCAAACGGAAAACGTATTAGGCATTACAACAGGTGGGGGATATTTCTTTGCAACCTACATGATCGACGCCATTGATAAGGTAATTCAATACGACAGAACCGGTAAAGTAGTCCGTGAAATTACACTTCCCGGGAAAGGAAACGTTTCAGGCTTCGGAGGAAAAGAAAAAGAGAAAGAACTTTATTACTCATTCACCAATTACATTACCCCGGGAACAACCTATAAATTCAATGCTGATACGGGAAAATCCGAAGTGTATCAGAAGCCGAAGGTAAAATTCAATCCTGAAGATTATATTTCGGAGCAGGTATTTTACACATCAAAAGACGGCACAAAAGTTCCGATGATGATCAACTACAAAAAAGGGACAAAACTGGATGGCAAAAATCCCACGATTTTGTATTCGTATGGAGGTTTTAACATAAGCCTACAGCCTGCTTTTTCTGTGGTTAATGCCATCTGGATGGAAAACGGCGGGATTTATGCGGTACCGAACATTCGCGGTGGCGGCGAATACGGAAAAAAATGGCACGATGCCGGAACAAAAATGAATAAGAAAAATGTATTTGAAGATTTCATTGCAGCTGGAGAATACCTACAGCAAAAAGGATATACTTCAAAACAATTTATGGCGCTTTCGGGAAGATCGAACGGAGGGCTTCTTGTGGGTGCAACAATGACGATGCGTCCTGATCTGGCAAGAGTAGCATTCCCCGGAGTTGGCGTACTTGATATGTTGAGATATAATAAATTTACAGCCGGTGCAGGCTGGTCATACGATTATGGAACAGCCGAGGACAACAAAGAAATGTTTGAATATCTGAAATCGTATTCCCCGGTTCATAATGTAAAAGCAGGAACCTGTTATCCTTCCACCATGATCATCACCAGCGATCATGATGACAGGGTGGTTCCGGCGCATTCCTTCAAATTCGGAGCAGAGCTGCAGGAAAAGCAGGCATGTGATCATCCTATCTTATTAAGAATTGAGAAAAACGCAGGACACGGCGCCGGGAGATCTACAGACCAGGTGATCGGTGAGAATGCAGACCTTATTTCTTTTGCTTTGTATGAAATGGGAATTAAAAAATTAGGAAAATAATTTTTTTGTATCAATTTAACTTTAAATGATCAATAACAATAGGAGCGGGCTTTAGCCCGTTTTTCAATATAAGTCTATCCGAAAGCTTTAGCTAAAATATAGGTAAACCCAATCAACAAGATACTCTCTAAGAAAACGTCCGGTACTTATCTGCGGAATTGTGAAATCTGCGGGAGTAAGAAATATCTTTATTTCATTTAAATCAAACCTTTCTTAAATTATTTTCAATAAAAAATTAACACAAATTTATTATCTCAAAAATGCTTAATTTTAGCCATCAATAAATCTGAAAGTATGAGAAGAGAAGTTAAAAACAAAACTCCTCAATTTAATATATCCGAAAAGCATACGGAAATCTACAGTTTTGAAAAAGACGGATTGCAGTTAAAATCATCCTACAAGGCAGAAGATGTTAACGACAAAGAATTAACTCACACGACTCCTGGAATTGCACCCTATTTAAGGGGCCCTTACTCCACCATGTACGTCCAGAAGCCGTGGACGATCCGGCAGTACGCAGGTTTTTCAACTGCGGAAGAATCCAATGCTTTTTACAGAAGAAATTTGGCGGCAGGACAAAAAGGTCTTTCTGTGGCATTCGATCTGGCAACACACAGAGGTTATGATTCTGATCATGCAAGAGTGGTTGGTGATGTAGGAAAAGCCGGAGTGGCAATCGATTCTGTTGAGGATATGAAAATTTTATTCAACGAAATTCCATTAGACCAGATCTCTGTTTCCATGACCATGAACGGAGCCGTTCTTCCGATCTTATCTTTCTATATTGTAGCCGCAGAAGAGCAGGGTGTTTCACAGGAACTGCTTTCAGGGACTATTCAGAATGATATTTTGAAAGAATTTATGGTGAGAAATACCTACATCTATCCGCCCGCGCCATCCATGAAAATTATTGCCGATATTTTTGAATATACTTCGAAATATATTCCAAAATTCAATTCGATTTCAATCTCCGGATATCACATGCAGGAAGCGGGGGCAACACCGGTTCTGGAGATGGCTTACACCCTTGCAGACGGATTGGAATATGTAAGAACCGGGATAAAAGCAGGGATGAATGTTGATGATTTCGCTCCGAGGTTATCCTTTTTCTGGGCGATTGGGATGAATCATTTCATGGAAATTGCCAAAATGCGCGCTGCAAGATATATCTGGGCAACTCTTTTAAAACAGTTCAATCCACAAAATCCTAAATCTTTAGCCTTAAGAACACACTCGCAAACTTCAGGTTGGTCGCTTACCGAACAGGAGCCGTTTAATAATATCACCAGAACTGCGATTGAAGCTTTGTCTTCTGCTTTGGGAGGAACCCAGTCTCTGCATACGAATGCTTTAGATGAAGCCATTGCATTGCCGACGGACTATTCTGCAAAAATTGCCAGAAACACCCAGATCATTCTTCAGCAGGAAAGCGGAATCTGCGACGTGGTAGATCCTATGGGAGGTAGTAATTTGGTGGAAAGCCTTACCCAGCAGATGATCGAAGAAGCCATGAAATATATCGATGAGGTAGAGCAGGAAGGAGGAATGACGAAAGCCATCGAAGCCGGAATTCCGAAAATGAGAATTGAAGAAGCAGCTGCAAGAAAACAGGCTAAAATTGACAGTGGTGAAGAATTCATTATTGGTGTTAATTCATTTAAATCTGCTTTAAAACAAGATCAGATAGAAATCTTGGATATCGACAATACGGAAGTTCGCAGGAAGCAGATCGAAAGATTAAATAAAATAAAAGAAGAAAGAAATGCAGAAGCTGTTGATCAGATTTTAAATGAAATCCGAGAATCAGCCAAAACGGGAGATGGAAACCTTCTCGCATTGTGTATTGAAGCGGCACGCAGAAGAGTAACGCTTGGCGAAATGAGTGATGCGATGGAAGAAAGTTTCGGAAGGTACAAAGCCAATATCAGAACAATATCAGGAGTATATGCCATGAATGCAGGAAAAAACGAATACTTTGAAAAAGCGCTTCAGCTTACTCAGAAATTTGAGGAAGAAGAAGGGCGCCGTCCAAGATTGATGGTGGCAAAAATGGGCCAGGACGGGCACGATAGAGGGGCGAAAGTTGTAGCAACCGCATTTGCAGATATGGGATTTGATGTGGATGTTGCGCCATTGTTCCAGACTCCGGAAGAAGTCGCAAAACAGGCTGTTGAAAACGATATTCATATTTTAGGGGTATCTTCACTGGCCGCAGGTCACAAAACATTGGTTCCACAGGTAGTGGAAGAATTAAAAAAATTGGGTGCGGATGATATTACCATTGTTGTAGGCGGCGTGATCCCGCAACAGGATTATGAATTCTTATACGCCAACGGTGCAGACTTTATCTTTGGTCCCGGAACAAACCTTCCAAAGTGCGCTGTAGATATTTTGGAGAAATTTTTAAATTAAATTAACGATTGCAAAGTATAAGTTGCATAGCTTTTGTATATTTTAATGAAAATTTTCATTATGGCTTATACAGTAGTTTCAGTATTTCCGGTGACTGTAGATACGGAGGAAATAAAAAAAGATTTAAAAAATAACGGATTTGATGAAGCAAATATTATTGTTTCAAAATCAAGTGTTGAAAGCGGTTTATCAACCGATCATTATCAGGAAGACGAGCAGACGAAAGGATTTTTTGAATATACTTTCGCTCACGATGCAGAAATGCTTGATGCCTATCGTAAACACAGTATAGGAAGAAACAATGTGGTTGTCTATGCACAAACTCCTGAAGAAGCGGCCTCCGCAAAATCCATTCTAAACAGAAACGGAGCACTTGAAGTCTTTAAGAAGCCTTCAGACAACCAAAAAGATATTCCTGATGGGATGACTGAGCAGGAGTATGACGGGATCATTGCAAAAGCAAGGCATAACATTTACTTCTTAGGATCAGAACGTGTCTACCACTCCAATGAAGTAAGAGGAATGGATGATGATATGGATAGTCTCGGTTCAAAAGACTGATTAAAAAACTTAAAATATAAAGCCTGTCGGGATTCCGGCAGGCTTTACTCTGTAATTAATAGTATGGTTTAGGGTAATAATACTTTGTCTATAGCATGTATAATTCCATTGCTGCATTGTACATCGGTAGCGATGATATTGGAAACCCTGTTATTGTTATCCGTTATTTTCGCACCGCCTGTCGTATTGATTTTAAAGGTTCCCCCCTGGAAAGTAGTAACCGTCATATTGTTAGTAAGATTTGTAGAAGCTACATTAGCCCCTGTTACAACATGGTATTTTAATGTATTTTCCAAGGTAGTCTTTGGAATTGCGGCAAGGTTTGCCAGATTCAGCTCCGTTAATAAAGATGAAAAAGCAGTATTGGTAGGAGCAAATACCGTGAAAGGCGAATTCGCTGTACCACTAAGAATACCCACAAAATCAGGCATATCACTTCTTGTGAGTGCAGAAACAAGAGAGCTGAACTGTGGATTAGCCGTGGCATGTGTCACAATAGTTGGTAATCCGATTACGGCATTTACCTTATGAATTACACCATTGTTTACATCAATATCGGTAGCAACAACTGTTGAAACACCATTGATTTTTACACCACTGCTGGTGTTGATATACATGCTGATTGGGCGTGTTGAGGAAGCCTGACCAATGGCAAGCGTAGAAACATATCCGGTTGATATTCCTGAACTTTTTACTTCAGTACCCAATACGTGATTCATTAAAAGAGTCCTAAGTGTTGCTGTAGGAACATCATTTAAACTTGCAAATCCGTTGGCCTGTAAAAATGTTGTGAAGGCTGCGTTGGAAGGAGCAAATAAAGTAAAAGTTCCGGATTGATCTAGTGTTGCAGCTAATTGTGCTTTATCTACGGCTGCTTTAAGGTTGCTCAGGTCACTGTCTGAAGAGATTCTTTGATAAACTGTCATTTCCGAGTCCATCATCATATCTTCATTGTCATCGCAGGAATAAAGGGATAAAACGGAGATTCCCGAAAAGAGTAGAGGTTTTAGAAAATTTCTCATAATATTTAGGTTAATGTGTAAATCTCAAAGACAAAAATTATACCTTTTTGATTTTTTTAGTAAAATATTTTTAAAGTTATTTTTTTAATTTAGAATGAGTCTAAAGAAAATTATTATATATTTGCATCTGAAAATCAAGTTTAACCCTTTAAAAAACGAAGCAATGTTCAGATTTAATCAGAATTCTATAGTTGGATTGCCACTTTTGGTGGTAAGGCTTCGTGGCTTGGTGCATTCTTAGAACAACAGTATAACGAAATACCAAAACCCGAAGTCGTAGAGATTTCGGGTTTTTTATTGCGCAATATTGTAAACTTACAAGTTTCCCCGAAATTTTTTAGGAGCTTTTTCCCGCTTTCCACTGTATCTTTTTTGTTTTCCGGGCCTGAAGCCTTTGCCAAACAAAAAAAGGATGCCGTTGCAATCGGGGCTATAATAAAGTCCTGTCATCCTGAAAGCAGCGAACGAAGTCCATTCAAGAAATTAACATATTAATATTTAATTCCTTTTGCAGCTTTCAGTATATCAAAATCAACCCGGCTAAATTTTAGCTGGGAGACAACGATGCAGAAATGTCTGTCATATCGCATCTACTATTAAAATTTATATTATGGGAAATTTAAAACTTAAAGGAAAAGATATATTAAAAATAGGCTACCCGAACAATCAGAGTATCAACATTGCTTTGGAAGTCATGAAAAGAAATTTTGCAACCAAGAATATACATCATGTCAAAACTCTTTTAAAAGAAATACTGCAAAATCCGGAACGTTTCGAAAAAGATCTCACCTTCGGACAAATTGCAGAAGCCCTTCTTTCATCAAAGAAAACAGAAAAAAGAATGCTCAATACAAACCGTGCTGCATTTCAGATTTTCGGTGACAATATTTCAGACGAAGCAAAAAACCAGCTGTACACCGCTTTGAAGCTTCCGGTTTCAGTAAGCGGAGCTTTAATGCCCGATGCGCACAGCGGTTACGGCCTTCCGATCGGTGGAGTACTCGCTGTAGAAAATGCAGTAATTCCCTACGGTGTAGGCATGGATATCGGCTGCAGGATGAGCCTGAGCATTTTGGATACGCCCGTTTCATATCTTGACGGCGCAAAAGATAAGTACGAGAAAGTAATTATAGAGCATACGAAATTCGGGATGTATGAAACACACAAATCTCACGTCGATCATGAAATTTTCGATAGAGATACGTTTGATATGATCCCGGTTTTAAGAAGGCTGAAAGGAAAAGCAGTCAAACAGATGGGAACTTCCGGCGGCGGAAACCACTTTGTAGAATTCGGAGAAGTAGAAATTACGGAAGAAGATGAGCAAATCGGACTTCCAAAAGGAAAATATCTGGGAATTCTCTCGCACAGCGGTTCCCGCGGACTGGGTGCAGAGATCGCTCAATACTATTCCAGGGTTGCAGCAGAACAATGTCCATTACCAAAAGAAGCACAACAATTTGCGTGGCTGGATCTGAATACGCATCTGGGATTAGAATATTGGACAGCGATGAATTTAGCTGGAGATTATGCTTCGGCCTGTCATGACGACATTCACAGAAGACTGGTAAAAGCAGTTGGCGGAAGAGTAAAAGCCAGAATTGAAAACCATCACAATTTCGCCTGGAAAGAAACCCATAATGGGAAAGAAGTGATTGTTCACAGGAAAGGTGCAACTCCGGCAAATGAAAATGAGTTGGGGATGATTCCCGGTTCCATGACAGCAAAAGGATTCATCGTACGCGGAAAAGGGAATCCGGATTCTCTGAACTCGGCATCTCACGGAGCGGGACGGGCATATTCCCGCGGAGAATGCAGGAATCTTTTTACACAAAATGATATTAAAAAAGAATTAAAACTAAAGAATGTCACTTTGATAGGCAGTAACGCAGAAGAAGCACCAATGGCATACAAAGACATTAATGAGGTGATGAAGGCGCAAAGTGAATTAGTTGATATTCTTGGAACGTTCCAACCGCGGATAGTAAGAATGGATAAATAATTTGGTTGAAAGGTTTAGTGGTGGCTTGACATATTAACCGACTTCAAACCTAACAGGTTTTTAAAACCTGTTAGGTTTACTAAAACCGAATTTCAACAATCAATAAAAACAAAAAAATGGGAGCACCACATAATATAAAAAGGTACGGCGAAGTCTGGCCGGAATTCAGAATTCAAAGCGGACTTGAAATTATAGAAAAATTAAAAAATAAAGTCATTATTTCAGGAGGATGGGCATGGCATTTTATGTCTGAAGCCGGACATACAGAATACAAACATGCTCATGACCATAAGGATATTGATGTTTTTGTAAAGAAAGGGAATGTTGCTGAAGTAGTTATGATTCTTCAGTACGAAGGTTTTCAGAAAGTCTGGACAAGATATGATCATCTGCCGAGTGAGGAAAATTTTCGCAGGTATGAGAAAACAATAGAATTGCAAAACGGAAAATTTCACAGAATAACCATAGATTTTTTTGAAAGAAACGATCTTGAAACTGTTGACGCAAATGGATTTACCGTAGTTAAACCTGATGTTTTACTTTCATTTTACAGAAACATTCATTCCAGTGATAAATGCTGGGCTGTAATGGCTGCAAAACATCTATTGGAGAAAGGAATTGATCCTGTCGGTCATCCGAAATTAAGTGAAATACCGAAATAATAATGGAAAAACTCATACAAATAACCTCCGGAAGAGGGCCCTTAGAATGCCAATGGGTAGTCGCAAAAGTACTCAAGGTCTTTCTGGAGGAAACCAAAAATAATAACATACATTACGAAATCATTCACCGTGAAAATGGGGATGAAAATCTTACATTAAAATCCGTAACTGTTCTTTTACAATCGAAAGAATTAGATATTTTTTTAAAAAACTGGATAGGAAGCATCTGCTGGGTGGGGAAAAGTACTTTCCGCAAACTGCACAAGAGAAGCAACTGGTTTATCGGAATTTTTGAACTGGAAGGATTGGAGGATATTAATTTTAATGAAAAAGATATTCAGTTTCAGACAGCCAGAAGCCAAGGAAGCGGCGGGCAAAATGTAAATAAGGTGAACACAGCGGTACGGGCAACTCACATTCCAACGGGACAAAGTGTTTTCGTACAGGATTCCCGTTCGCAGCTGGAAAATAAGAAGCTTTCCATTGTAAGACTCAAAGAGAAAGTACTGGAGCAGAATATCATTCAGCTTCAAAAAAGAATGCAGGAAACCTGGAACAATCATTTGCAGGTACAAAGGGGAAATCCCATCCGTACATTTTCGGGAACGGATTTTAAAAATAACCATCAGGCAAAATCTTTCAAAAAGCAGAGAAACCAACTAAAAAACGAATTAAAAAATTACAACAATGACCGTAACTAAAAATAAATATTACTTCGAGGCGCTGGATAATTATCCTTATAGCCTTCCGGATTGCCTGGAAGCACTCAATTATGCCTTATCCTACGATCCTGAAGACGCCGACAGTCTTTGCCTCATGGGAAGGATTTACAGTGAAGTAGTGATCGATTATGAAAAAGCCAAACTATACTTCGAAGAAGCGATGCAGTGTAATGTGGCGAACCTAAATACACCAAAATATTATATCAAATGCCTGTTGGACAATGAAGATTTCCAGGAAGCGCAAAAGCTTATCGAATATTCATTAAAGATCAAAGGGATTGATAAGATGACAGTATGGTTGTACAGATCTTTGCTTTCAGAAAAAAGAGGAAGCTTTGCAAATGCCTTAAAATTTCTTGACGAAGCAGAAAAATATTGTTTCGACGAGTACAGTCACAACATGATAAAAGACCGCAGGAAATTCATTAAGTCTAAAATGCCGAAGAAAAAGAAAACAAAAAAGGAGACAAAATAAGTCTCCTTTTGTATTGTAATAGTCTTGGGTAGAACTTTCCGTCTGCTTATTTCTTGTTTACGGCAATCAGATAGTCATATACCATTTGATGCTGTTCGTCGTTCAGTTTAGCTTTCGGTGCCATTCTGCTCAGTGTCTTTAGCCATCCCTGGTCGTTGTGCTTTTCCGGATTAGGAAGCGCATGACATTTGTTGCAGGAATTTTCAAAAATTGTTTTTCCCTGAGCCAGTTTCTCGGATGAGGTGTATTTTGGCCCCGTTACAGCTGTACTTTTCGGTCCGCACGATACAAGCAATGCAGAAAATCCTATCGCGCTTAATATCAGTTTTTTCATAATAATATTTTTGAAGTGATTATTTTTTTACAGAGACAATGTAATCGTACACCCATTGGTGCTGCTCGTCGGTAAGCTTCGCTTTCGGCGCCATAGAATTCATGATTCCTACCCATTGTACAGATGTTCGCGACGTAGGATCCGGAAGCTTGTGGCATCTTCCGCAGGAGTTTTCAAAAATGGTTTTTCCCTGTGCTATTTGTTCGGCTGTGGATACAGCAGCTGCAGGAGTAACTGCTGTTGTTGCTTTTGGTGTACAAGAAGCCAATAAAACAGCTGTAAAAGATGCTGCAGCAATGATTTTTTTCATGTTGTCAATTATTTCAATAAAAACAAATGTAGGAATTTCCGTTTTTATCAGTTAAACGTTTATTTAATTTAGAAGAAATACAAATAAAGCCTTTTTTAGGAGCTTTTTCCAGCTCTCACTACTCGCTTTTTGTTATTTCGGGGTTGGGGGGGGGGGGGGGGCCCCGCCCCC